>Ga0194131_10000017_pt1 | contig 231693 bp, 210 predicted proteins | sample TA2KigO120mmetaG_FD_148631 | JGI IMG/M metagenome (GOLD analysis project Ga0194131, IMG submission 148631) | Freshwater microbial communities from Lake Tanganyika, Tanzania - TA2015053 Kigoma Offshore 120m | ecosystem: Environmental > Aquatic > Freshwater > Lake | place: Tanzania: Lake...
TACGCTGCAGGGCTTCTGCGATGTTCGGGTCCGGGAACCGGCCGATAGCGTCGGCGGACACCACGTTGCCGATGTTGTCGGCGGTCCGCTGCTGATTCAGCGCCCGGGCCTGTTCATCCCGAATCGGCGTGGCGGAGGCGGTCACGTTTTCCTCGATGGAGAGGGCCGGGACCAGAGTCACCCTGACGGTGGCGCGCTGCGCGGAAGACACGGTGACCGGCTGGGGCACCGTGCGGAAGCCGAGGTACTCGACCTCCAGTTCGTGGGTGCCGACCGCGACGGCCTGCAGGGTGAATTCCCCCTGGGCGTTCGTCGCCGTGCGCAGGTTGAGGGTACGGATGGACACTTGCGCACCGGGAAGAGCGGCGCCGGTGGAGTCGGCCACGCGGCCGGCCACGGTGCCGGTCGTCTGCGCCGACGCCGACACGGGCACGAACACGGCACACAGAAGAGTCACAGCCACGAGGGACCGGAGAAGAGACGACAGACTGCGGAATAACATGTGTATACCTGCCTCCAGACAGGAAAGTCGGATGTAACGCCTCCGATTCTCCGGGCCGGGTGCAACGTCTCTGCAACGGCTGAGTTGCTGTCGCGTAAAATGCGCACGGCAGTGGATCTACAGGGAGACGCGGAGGCGCAGAACAGGTTTTGGAAGAGCAGACCGAAAAATGACCCTCCGTGCCTCCGTGTCTCCCTGTGAATCCGGTCTTCGTGTGAGAATCGATCCCGCATGAGCATTCGCCCGTACCGCGGCCGCCTCCCTGTGATCGACCCCTCGGCGTTTATCGACGACAGTGCCCAGATCATCGGCGACGTGGTCATCGGCGCTGAGAGCAGCGTGTGGATGCAGACCGTGATTCGCGGGGATGTGAACTACATCCGGATCGGGGCGCGGTCCAACGTGCAGGACGGCACGATCGTGCACGTCCAGCACGACACCCACCCGACCCTGATCGGCCACGACGTGACCATCGGGCACGGCGCGATCGTGCATGGTTGCACGATCGCGAACCGGGTGCTGGTGGGGATGGGGGCCATCATCCTGAACGGGGCGCAGATCGGCGAGGACTGCATCATCGCCGCGGGCACCCTCATCACCGAGGGGACCATCATCCCCCCCCGGTCGATGGTCATGGGCAGCCCCGGCAAGGTGCGCCGGCCGCTGACCGACGGGGACCTCGCGATGATCCGGGAGTTCGCCGGGAACTACGTGCGATACCGCCTCGACTACCTGCCATAGCCCGGGATCCGGGATAATGAGTGCCAGAACGGCATGATTGCAGCAATCCGCGGCACCCACGACATCCTCCCTGGTGAAGTGGAAAAATGGCAATACGTCGAGCGCATCGCCCGGCACCTGTGTGACCGCTTCGGCTACGTCGAAGTGCGCACGCCGGTGATCGAACGGGAGGAACTGTTCTCGAAGGGAACCGGCGAAACGACGGACATCGTGCAGAAGGAGATGTATTCCTTCACCGACAAGGGCGGGGACCGGATCACCCTGCGACCCGAAGCGACGCCGAGCATGGTGCGCGCCTTCGTGGAGCACAATCTGGAGAACGCACTGGCCTCCGCGAAGATCTTCGCGATGGGACCGATGTTCCGCTACGAACGGCCGCAGAAGGGGCGCTACCGGCAGTTTCACCAGTTCGACGTGGAGGCCTTCGGCATTGAAGATCCGGCCATCGACGCCGAGGTGATCGACCTGGCCTGGTCGCTGGTGACTGAACTGGGGATTCCCCAGGCCGAGCTGGTGATCAACTCCGTCGGGTGCCCAGCCTGCCGGCCGAAGTTTCAGGAGGCGTTGCTGGCGGCGGTCAAGGACGACCTGTCGAAACTGTGCGGCGACTGCCAGCGCCGCTCCGTCACCAATCCGCTGCGGATTTACGACTGCAAGGTCCCGGCCGACCAGGCCGTCATCGATGCGTTGCCGCACTCGGTGGACTACCTCTGCGAACCCTGCGCGACACACTTCACTGCGGTGAAAGGGTACCTGGACGCCGCAGGTATTCCGTGGCGCCAGTCACATCGCCTGGTGCGCGGTCTCGACTACTACACGCGCACCACGTTCGAGATCCTCGGGCAGACCCTCGGGGCGCAGAACGCGCTGCTCGGAGGCGGTCGCTACGACGGACTGGTGAAGACACTCGGCGGCGCGGACCGCACCGGTATCGGCTTTGCCGCCGGACTGGAACGCTTGGTCCTTGCCCTCCCGGACGCGGCGCCCATTGCCGCGACGCCACGCGCGTTCATCGTCGCGATCGGCGAGGATGGCCGCACGGCGGCGTGGACGCTGCTCCGGTCCCTGCGCCGGGCGGGCCTGGCCGCCCAGATGGAATTCGACGCGCGCAGCGTGCGCGCACAGATGAAACGCGCGGACCGGCTGGCCGCCCGCGTCACGCTCATCGTGGGCGGCGACGAACTGGCCCGCGGCGAAATCACGCTGCGGGACATGGTGACCGGCGATCAACACGCCATTGCACACGACGCCATCGTCGAGACTGTACGGACATACCTGTGACCAGCTATCGCACGCATTCCTGCGGCGCCCTGCGCCGTGAACACGTCGGCCAGACCGTCTTCCTGCAGGGATGGGTCCATCGCGTCCGCAACCTGGGCGGCGTGACGTTTTTTGATATCCGTGATCGGCACGGGCTTACGCAGGTCGTCGCTCGCGCAGGCGACGCGCTGACCCAGGCAGGGAAGCTGCGCCCCGAATTTGTGGTGGCGATCACCGGTACGGTGGAAGCGCGCGACGCGGCGGTCGTGAATACGAAGATCGCGACCGGGGAGGTCGAGGTGGTCGCGACCGGCATCGAACTGCTCAACGAAGCCAAGACGCCGCCGTTCGCCATCAATGAAGACACCGCAGTCTCGGAAGAGACCCGCCTGCGGTATCGCTACCTCGACCTGCGCCGGCCGGCGCTGCAGCGGAACCTGATCCTGCGGCACAACGTGTCCATCGCGGCGCGCAAGTATTTCGACAGCGAAGGCTTTCTCGAGATCGAAACACCGATCCTGACCAAGTCCACGCCCGAGGGCGCGCGCGACTACCTCGTGCCCAGCCGCGTGCACAAAGGCGAGTTTTTTGCGCTCCCGCAGTCCCCGCAGATCTTCAAGCAGATCCTGATGATCGCCGGCATGGATCGGTACTTCCAGATTTGCCGGTGTTTCCGCGACGAGGACCTGCGCGCCGATCGTCAGCCCGAGTTCACGCAAATCGACGTGGAAGTGTCGTTTGCGACTGAGGAACTGATCTATTCCATCGTCGAAGGCGCCATTGTCGCGATGTGGCAGGCCGCGGGGCATACCGTGGCGACGCCGTTCCCACGCATGAGTTACGCCGACGCCATGCGGCGCTACGGGTCCGACAAACCGGATCTCCGACCGGGCATGGAGATCAGCGATGTGAGCGAGCTCTTCCGCGAGTCCGCGTTCTCGGTGTTCAAGGACGCCGTGTCTGCCGGTGGCGTGGTGCGCGGCTTTGTCGTCAAAGGCGCGGCCGGGTATTCGCGCAAGGACCTGGACGGATTGACCGAGCAGGCGAAACAGCTCGGCGCCGGAGGGCTCGTGTGGGTGCGTCTGGCGCAGGGCGCGCTCCAGAGTTCGGCGCTCAAAGCGGCCGGGGAGGCCCCGCTGCGCGCGGCGTTTGAGGCCTGCGGCGGCGTCGAGGGCGACCTGTTGCTGCTCACGTCGGGCGAGGAGACGAAGGTGGCGACCTGGCTCGGCACCCTGCGGCTCATCGTGGCCCGCAAGGAAGGGCTGCTCAAGGGCGACGACTTCCGCTTTGTCTGGGTCACCGAGTTTCCGCTCTTTGAATGGAACCCCGACGAAAAGCGGTGGGACTCCATGCATCACCCCTTCACGTCGCCGCAACCTGACGACGTGCCGCTGCTGGAGACAAATCCGGGGCAGGTGCGTGCGCGCGCGTACGATCTCGCGCTCAACGGATCGGAGATCGCGGGCGGCAGCATCCGGATCCACCAGCCCGACGTGCAGCGCCATGCGTTCCGCCTCCTCGGCATTTCCGACGAACAGGCCGCCGCGCGCTTCGGATTCTTCCTCGAAGCGCTCGAATACGGCACGCCGCCCCACGGTGGCATCGCCTTCGGCCTCGACCGCATTGTCGCGCTCCTGTGCGAGGAGTCGTCGATTCGTGAAGTGATGGCGTTCCCGAAGACCGCGCAGGCCGTGGACCTGATGGCCGGATCACCATCGACGGTGGACGACCGCCAGCTCCGCGAACTCCACATCGCGACAACAGGAAAGTAGTGATGCGGATGGGCATCGACCTCGGCGGTACCAAGATTGCCGCGGTCGTGCTCGCAAATGATGGACGGGACGTGTGGACGATGCGCGTCCCGACGCCGCGGCATGACTACGCCGGCACGATTGGCGCGATCGCTGATCTGGTGCGGGCGGGCGAGGAGGCGGTCGGCGCGACGGTCACGGTAGGCATCGGCATTCCCGGCGCGCCGTCGCGGGTCACCGGCCTGATCAAGAACGCGAACTCCACGTGGCTGAATCAGAAGCCGCTGCACGCCGATCTCGAGGCCGCACTGGGCCGGCATGTGCGGCTGGCCAACGACGCGAACTGTCTGGTCATGTCGGAGGCTGCGGATGGCGCTGCGGCGGGCGCGGGCGTGGTGTTTGGCGTCATCCTGGGCACCGGCACCGGAGGTGGGGTGGTGGTGGATGGCCGCCTGTTGGAAGGGGCGAACGCCATCGGCGGCGAGTGGGGACACAATCCGCTGCCCTGGCCCGACGCGACCGAGTGGCCGGGGCAGACGTGTTATTGCGGCCGCACCGGCTGTATCGAGACCTGGTTGTCCGGCCCGGCACTGGCGCGCGAATACACTCTGGCGGCCGGAGATGTGGTCCCCGGTGAAGTCGTGGTGGCCCGGGCGGGTGCTGGGGAACCGGCGGCGTGCGAGACACTGGCCACATGGGAGGGCCGGCTCGCGCGGTCGCTGGCGACCGTCATCAACCTGCTCGACCCTGACGTCATTGTGGTGGGGGGCGGCTTGTCGCGGATTCCGGGAATTTACGAACGGGTTCCCGCGCGCTGGGCGGAGTGGACGTTCTCCGACGTCGTGTCCACCCGCTTTGTGCCGGCCGCGTACGGCGATGCCAGTGGCGTTCGGGGCGCAGCCTGGCTCTGGCCCTTGTATACTCACCCCACGTCTTGATGCCAGCCACGACTGCCCGCCGCATCCAGATGCCCGACGAAGGCATCGAAACCCTGTATGGTCCCTTTGACGAGCACCTGCGCTCGCTGGAAAGGGCGCTCAACGTACGCCTGAAGACCCAGGGACACGAACTAATTGTCGAGGGGGAGACCGACGACGTGGGGCGGGCCGAACGGGTGGTCGACCAACTGGCGCGCCTGCTGACCGCCGGCTACCGGTTTGGCCGCGGAGACGTAAAGACGGCGGCCCAGCTGCTCACGCAGAACCCGAACATCGAATTGCAGGAGTATTTCCTCCGCAGCACCGCGCGGTCGGCAGGACGCAAACAGGTGGCGCCCAAGAGCGTGATGCAGCGAGAGTACCTCGAGGCGATCGAGGCGCACGACGTCGTGTTCGGCGTCGGCCCGGCCGGCACGGGCAAGACCTATCTCGCCATGGCGCAGGCCGTGGCGTATCTGCTGGCGAAGCGGGTGAACCGCATCGTGATGGCGCGCCCGGCCGTGGAAGCGGGGGAGAAGCTCGGCTTCCTTCCCGGCGATCTGGCCGAGAAGGTGAATCCGTATCTGCGGCCGCTCTACGACGCGTTGCACGACATGCTCGATGCCGAGCGTGTTGAGCGCCTGCTCGAGCGCGGCGTGATTGAGGTTGCGCCGATCGCCTTCATGCGCGGCCGGACGCTCAACGATGCGTTCGTCATTCTCGACGAGGCGCAGAACACCACCTCCGAGCAGATGAAGATGTTCCTCACGCGTCTCGGCTTCGGGTCCAAAGCCGTCATCACCGGTGACGTCACGCAGATCGACCTGCCGGCGGGGAGAGGATCGGGGCTGATCGACGCCCTGCGCATTGTGGACGGGGTGGAAGGCGTGAGCATCATCCGCTTCGACGACAAGGACGTGGTGCGGCATCCACTTGTGCAGCGCATCGTGAAGGCGTACGACGCCTACACGGCGGGCACCAAACCACACGCCTGACATGGGGCCGCCCTCCACATCCCGGCTTCGTGTACGTGTCACTGACGGCCGTGGCCGGCCCGTGGCGCAGGCCGCGCTGGGCCGGTGGCTCGCCGGCGCGGCACCGGCGTCGGCGCGCGGCGAGGTCACGGTCGCGCTGGTGAGTGATGCGACGATGCGCCGGTTAAATGCGCAGTTTCGCAAGGCAGACTACGCCACCGACGTCTTGTCCTTTCCGTCCGACGAGCCGGGACTGCTCGGCGACATCGCCATTGCGACCGGCGTTGCGGCCCGTCAGGCGCGCCGGCTGGGGCACAGCGAGCGGGTCGAACTGCGGGTGTTGGCCCTGCACGGTGTGTTGCACCTCCTGGGGTACGATCACGAGACCGACACGGGGGCAATGGCGCGTGTGGAAGAACGCCTGCGCCGTAAGGCCGGGCTGCCCTCCGGCCTGATCGCCCGTGCGCATGGTTCTGGTGTGACCGGCCGATGATCTGGATTCCGCTGCTTGTGTTCGTCGTGGTGTGCGCCATGGCGTACCTCGCTGTCATTGAGACCGCGTTTGGCGTGTTGATGCGGCTGCCGGAGCGTCTCGAGGCCGAACGTGAGAGCGACGCCGACGGCCTCACGTCCTATCTCGACGATCCGCTGAAGCTGTTTGTGCCGGCGCGCTTCATGCGCGGTCTGTTGCTCATCCTGGTGGTGGTGCTGCTGGCGCAGCCGATCGGCGTGGGCTTCTACGCGGCCGTGGTGCTGTTTGCACTGGCGGTTGGCCTGAACGTCGTGGCCGGGCACCTGATTCCGGCGCTGGCCGTGCGCCGCGCCCCGGAACGCCTGCTGAGCATGCTGCTGCCGCCATTCACGGCGATGGCCAATGTGGTCACTCCGCTGACCAGCCTCGTCATTGGCTGGCTCGGGCCCGCGGAGTCGCTGCCGGCGCGTCCCAACGGCCATGCCGTGTCGTCGCCCGCACGTGCCAACGACGTGTCGGCCGACGAGGAAGACGGGCAGTTGCTGCGGTCGGTGGTGGATTTCGGCGACACACTCGTGCGTGAGGTGATGACACCGCGGCCGGATGTGGTCGCCATTCAGGCCGACGCGACCGTCGTCGAACTGCGGGCGTTGCTGCGTGAACAGGAATACTCGCGCGTGCCTGTCTTTCAAGAGAATCTCGACAACATCGTGGGGCTGGTTGTCGTGAAGGACCTCATTCAGCGCGAACAGGTGACCGACGACACGACGGTCAGTGACATCATGCGGCCGGCCGCGTTTGTACCGGAGACGAAGCGGGTGGCGGATCTGCTCCGTGAATTCCAGCAGCGCCGCTTTCAGCAGGCGATGGTCGTGGATGAATACGGCGGCATCGCCGGCCTGGTGACCGTTGAGGATCTGATCGAGGAAATCGTCGGCGAGATACGGGACGAATACGATCTCGAGGCTGAACCGATCGTCGTCGAGGCCGACGGCGCAGTGGTGTTCAGCGCGAAGGTGGCCATCGAGGAGATGACCGAGCGGCTGGGACTCACCATCGAGGACGAGGGGTTTGAGACGGTCGGCGGCTACGTGCTCAGCCGCACCGGTCGGGTGCCCGCTGCGGGCGAACGCCTTGAGGCCGACGGCGTCTCGATTGAAGTGCTCGAAGCGGAACGCCGGCGCATCCACAAGGTGCGGGTCCGCCGGCTGCCGCCGACTCCGGAAAGCGACACCGAGTGAAGGCGGGGTACGTCGCGTTTGTCGGCCGGCCCAACGCCGGCAAGTCGACGCTCATGAACAAACTCATGGGCCAGAAGGTGGCGATCGTCTCGGACAAGCCGCAGACGACGCGGCACCGCATCACCGGTGTGCGGAATGAACCCGGCGGCCAGATCGTGTTCATCGACACCCCGGGCATCCACAAACCCGAACACCGGATGAACCAGCGCATGGTGGATGCCGCGGTCGACACCCTGCGCGAAGTCGACGTGGCCGTGCTGGTCGTGGACGTCACGGAGAAGCCCGGGGCGGGCGACCGATACGTGATCGAGTTGCTCGGCAGCGCGAAGTGCAAGGTCATCGTCGTCCTCAACAAGATCGACCGGTTGAAGCAGAAGAACCAGCTGCTGCCGTTGATGGAGAGTTACGCGAAGGCGCTGCCGGTGGAGGCCATCGTGCCGATGTCGGCGTTTCATGGCGACGGGCTCGACGCCCTCGTCAAGGAACTGCTGGCCGCGCTGCCCGAGGGGCCGCCGCTGTTCGACGAGGAGTATTTCACCGACCAGACCGAACGCACGCTCGCGGCGGAACTGATTCGCGAGAAGGTGCTGCGTCACACGCGCGACGAATTGCCGTACATGACGGCCGTGGTGATCGACCAGTTTGAGGAACCCGCCGAGCCGGGAGAGCCCACGAAGATCTACGCGTCGATCCTGGTGGATCACCAGTCGCAGAAGCCGATCATCATCGGGAAAAACGGCGAAATGATCAGACTCATCGGCACCGAGGCGCGCGCGGATCTGCAGGAGTTGCTGCAGGGCAAGGTGTTCCTCGACCTGCATGTGAAGGTCAGGGGGGACTGGCGCGATGACGAGCGATTGCTCGACGAGTTGGGGCTGCGCCGTTGATGCGGATCGTACACGTGGCCGAGGTGGATCCGTCATCCGCCACCGGCATGGGGCGAGTCGCGTGGCACTGGCAGCAGGAGGCCCGTCGGCGCGGTCTGCCGTTTGTGCACATTGGCCGTAGGCAAGTGCCACCTCTGCGGCACCTTGTGCAGTTTCCCGCTGCCGCCCGCCGCGTGTATCGCTCCATGCGGCAACTCGAGGACTGTCTCGTGGTGCATGAACCCGCATCGGGAGCTTTCGTCAAGTTCCCGTCGCCGTTGGTCGCGGTCAGCCACGGTGTGGAACGCCGGATGTGGCAGATGCAGTGTGAAGGCCGCTTCGGGGACGATCAGCGGCCGTCACTCAAGACCCGGGTGACGTTTCCGCTCTGGCGTCTGCGCCACGCCGACCACGGCCTGCGCCGCGCCACACACGTCTGCGTGCTCAATCAGGATGACGCCGCTTTTGTGCGTGACGTCTACGATCGTCGTGCAGAGGACGCGACGGTGTTGCAGCACGGCGTGAATCCGACGTCGCTGACCGCTGACGATGTGCCGGCCGGTCCGGTGACGGTGCTGTTTCTCGGCTCGTGGATCCCACGCAAAGGGGTGGCTGCGCTTGTAGCGGCGGCGGAGGCATTCGCGGCTGAGGGGCGTGAGGTCCAGTGGGTGCTTGCGGGGGACCGGCGGGGATGCCGGCAGCATTCGCAGGCAGTTTTCTTCCGCCACCCAGGACCGCGTGCGGGTGATCCCGGGATTTGCGGCGGCTGAGGAAGAGGAGCTGCTCGCGCAGGCGCACATCTTTGTGTTGCCGAGTCTGTTCGAAGGGCAGCCGCTGTCGTTGTTGCAGGCGATGGCGTCAGGCCGCTGCTGCGTCACCAGTGATGGCTGTGGCCAGCGGGACCTGATCACGGATGGGCGGAATGGTCTGCTGTTTCGGCCTGGGCACGTGACGGCGTGTGTCGATGCGTTGCGTCGGTGCGTCAGCGACGCCGAACTGCGCGTGGCTCTTGGTCGCGCGGCGCAGGCGTCTGTGACGGGGCGCACGTGGGAGCGCGCGGCCGGCCAGGCCCTTGATCTCATCACGCGGGTGGCCACGTCATGAGCGCGACACGGGTGTATGCGAAAGTCGTCGGCGGCATTGCGGCGTTTCTGACCGTCGGGTTGCTCGTCAAGTACTCGCAACTGCTCTTCACGTATGAGCATCGCTGGCTCATTCAGCCGCAGGGCGCCGTCAAGAGCCGCCTCCTCCAGTTCTGGATGTCGCTGCGGTTCTCCTGGCAGGAGTTCGCTGTGGCTGCGGTGCTGCTGGCTGTGGTGCTGCTCTGGAGCCGATGGCGACCCGAACCCGGGCGGTGGGAACGCGCCTCCGTGATGGTGTTCCGAGCGGGGTTGGCTGTCACGTCACTCATCAGCGTGTTCGGCATCGCGTACTACGCCGTGTATCACACACACTTCTCCCTCGACGACCTCGAGTACATCGGGTTTGCCCCGCAGTTGCTGGCGTCGACTGATCTGTTTGCCCATACCTCGATTGCCGTTGGGGTGGTCGTGTGGGTGGTAACCATGACCGGATTGCCGCTCTGGGTCTCACGGTGGGCACCGGGCACGGTGAGCCGTGTCGCTGCGGGCGGCATCGTGCTGCTTGCGGCCCTTGCCGGTGTGACGTGGGCGGCCGGCCGTCCTAATCTTGCTGAAGCGCGCCTGGAACCGCACCCCGTCGTGTGGATGCTCTTCGGTGAACGGGTCAGTTATGCAGATCTGCCCCCGGCTGCCGTGATGGCGCCGATCGGGCCGCAGCACCGCGCCCTCGTACCGGTGATGCGTCCGCTCAACGTGGTCCTCGTCATTCTCGAATCAACCCCGGCGTCCTCAATCGTCGCCTACAACGACGCTGCGACGGGCGGGCGCCGGCTGTTCGCGGAGTGTGCCGACGACATCACCACGTTTGAGCAGGTGTTCGCGGTGGCGCCGAATTCCACGTCGGCCTTCGTCAGCGTCATGGCAGGGGAGACGCCGGGCCCCACGGCTGCGGCGGCGCTCGCCAGAATCGCGGATGTTCCGACACTCAGCGAGGTGCTCAAGGCCCGCGGGTTTCAGACGCAGTTGCTGGTGAACGGCGGGACCGACCCGATCATGGATGCGTTGGCGGCGCGTGGGTTCGACCGGTCGCTGAACATGCACAGCACGTGGGAGGTCGGCGCACGGCACGCACGGACCACGTGGGGCTTCGACGACCGGATGTTGTTTGACGAAGCGCAGGTCTTCCTCGAGCGGCAGGGGGACGGCGCCTCACCATGGTTTCTGGCAGTCCACACCAATAATCCACATCATCCCTACGCGTCGGAACTCGTGCCTGGCCCTGGCACCAGTGACGACCCGAAGGAACGCCACCGGCGGCTGGTTGATCACCAGATGGATCGACTCGCGGACTTTTACAGATGGCTGAAGGCCTCCGGTCTGGCCGAGACCACAGTTGTGATTGCTGTCGGGGACCACGGGGAGGCGTTCGGCGAACACGCAGGGAACTTCATTCATTCGAAAGAGTTCTACACCGAGAACCTGCACGTGCCGATGTTGCTCCTGCATCCGCGGCGCCTGGGCCTGCCCGCCCGGGTGTCGCAGTTGGGGTCGCTCGACGATGTGCGGCCGGCGGTGCTTGATTTGCTCGGCGTGGATGCGCCCCAGCGGTCCGGGATGTCGCTGCTGTTCGAGGCGCCAGACCGGGTGTTGTTGCATCTCACCGATTGGGGGCCAGGTCAGGTCGGATTCCGGGATGCGCGCTACACTTGAATCCTGTCCCGCACCGGCCGTGAGTTGTTGTTTGACCGCCGCACGGACCCCGGGGAGCAGCACAACCTCCTCGGCACGTACCCACAGGTCGCCGCGGCCTTCCGGGCACGGCTCAACGCCAGGTAACAGGGAGACACGGAGGCACGGAGAATGCTCTTTGGGGTGATGCTCTCCCAGCAGAATCCCGGTCGAAGTTGCCGACCAGCCGAAAAGAAAAACTCCGTGCCTCCCTGTGAATCTTTTGTGACGGCAGGGATAGGGCTGCTTGCAAGACCCAGACCAGACTAAAATGTCAGGATGTCCGCGCCCCGCAGAAACGATCTCGTGCTCGAGTCGGTCCGGCGACTGCTGCGGATGGGGGCGACCCCGAACCTCCTGAACCTGCTCCAGAAGCAGCATCCGGCCGACCTGGCCCAGGTGTTTGCGGAGCTCGGGGACAAGGAATGCCACGCCGTTTTCAACATCCTGGTCGAACGGAACGGCCGCCTCGCTATGGAGGCCTTGTCGGAATTGGGCCCCGAAAAGGGCGCGCTGCTTCTTGCGGATCGTCCGGCTGAAGAAATTGCCAGACTCGTCCAGGAGATTCCGTCCGATGACGCGGCGGGGTTGATCGACAACCTGCCAAACGAGCTGTCGGCTGTCGTGCTCGATCTCATCAGGCCGAAGCCCGGTGGTGGTGTCTCGGAACTGCTCGAATACGACGACCAGACGGCCGGTCGTCTGATGAACCCGCATGTCTTCGCGTTGCCGGAAGAGATCACAGCCGGCGAAGCCATCACGGCGATCCAGGGCGCTCGCGATGTCGAGATGGTGTTCTACCTGTACGTGGTGGACCAGCGTCGGCATCTGGTGGGCGTGACGTCCCTGCGCCGGCTGTTGCTGGTCGCCCCGGATACACCGCTCAAACGCATCATGACGAGCGACGTCTACAGCGCGCGCGTTGATGTAGACCAGGAGGAAGTGGCGCGCCAGGTCGCCTCGTACAACCTGCTCGCGATTCCTGTTGTTGATGCCGAGAACAAGTTGGTGGGTGTCATCACGGTGGATGACGTGATCGACGTCCTGAAGGATGAGGCGACGGAAGACGTCTTCCGGTTGGCCGGCGTGTCGGCAGAAGACGGCGTGCTGACACCGCCGCTGGAATCGCTGAAGAAGCGTCTGCCCTGGCTGCTCGTCAACCTCGGAACGGCCTTTGTGGCAGCGTTTGTGGTCAGCCGGTTCAACGCGACGATCGAAAAAGTGGTGTACCTCGCGGCGCTGATGCCCGTCGTCGCCGGCATGGGCGGTAACGCGGCGACGCAGACGCTGGCGGTGGTGGTCCGTGGCATCGCGCTGGGCGAACTCACGTGGGGCAACGCGAGACAGGCGGCGCTGAAGGAAGGCCTGGTCGGACTGGGCAACGGCGTGGCGCTGGGCCTGGTGGCGGTGCTGGGAGCGTGGGTGCTGGCTGATGACTGGAAGCTCGGCGCGATTCTGGGTCTGGCCATGATCATCACGATGTTCACCGCGGCTGTGGCCGGCACGTTGATCCCGCTTGGTTTGCGGGCCGCCAAGGTGGATCCGGCGCTCGCGTCGTCGGTGTTCATCACGACGCTGACCGACGTGTTCGGGTTTCTGTCGTTCCTCGGACTGGCGACGGTGTTCCTCCGCTTCCTGCACGGCGGGTGAGGCGTCACTGATGCGCACCATCGTGGCCGATGCGATTGTCCTGAGGACGTATCGGTACGCGGAGGCGGATCGGATTGTGGTGTTCCTGACCGAACACCAGGGCAAGAAGCGGGGTGTGGCGAAGAATGCGACGAAGTCGCGGCGGCGGTTTGGCGGCGCGCTGGAGCCGTTCACGCGTGGGCGTGTGACGTACGTCGAGCGGGAGGGCCGCGAGCTGGTGCGGCTGGATCGCATCGAGCCGGTGACCAGCCCGATGCAGTCGTCGGCGGGCCGGGTGGATGGTGATGCGGCGAGGGCCCTCGGGTACACGAGTTATTTCGCCGAACTCGTGGATGAGTGGGCTCCGGACGCGATGGCGAACGAGCGGCTGTACCGTCTGGCGGCGTCTGTCGGAGACGCGATGAGCCGGGCCGGGTCGGCCGAGTCTCTGGCGCGGTACTTCGAGTTCTGGCTGCTCAGACTCGAGGGCGTGTATCCGGCGTTGAGCGCCTGCGCGCGATGTGGCCGGACGCTGGTCGACGGCGCGGTGCTCGATCCGGGGGACTGGCAGTTTGCCTGCGCTCGGTGCGGGCATGGCGCGTTGACCGTGTCACGGGATGCGTTCGGGTGGCTGTGCCGCGCGGCGGCGGAGACACCGGCGGCGATCACCGACGACGGGGCGTCCGTTGAGGTGATGCGGGAACTGGAAGTGGTGCATGCGCGGTTGATTGCGATGCATCTGGAGCGCGATGTGCGATCCGCGCGGGTGGTGAGGGAGTTGAGGCCGTAGTTGTGACGTTTCAGGATCTTGTCTTCAAGCTGTCGGATTATTGGTCCGCACAAGGCTGCCTGATTCAGCAGCCGATGGATATCGAGATGGGGGCCGGCACGATGCACCCTGAGACATTCCTGCGAGTGCTGGGCCAGAAGCCATGGAACGTGGCGTATGTGCAGCCGTCGCGACGGCCGGCCGACGGCCGCTTCGGGGAGAACCCGAACCGGCTGTTCAAGCACCATCAGTTTCAGGTGATTCTCAAGCCGGCACCGGACGACATTCAGGACCTGTATCTGCAGAGTCTGGAAGCGTGCGGCATCGACCTGCGCGCGCACGATGTGCGATTCGAGGAAGACAACTGGGAGTCGCCGACGCTGGGCGCCTGGGGCATTGGCTGGCAGGTGTTGTACGACGGCCTCGAGATTACGCAGTTCACGTATTTCCAGCAGGCGGGTGGCCAGGATTTGGCGCCGATTTCCGTGGAGCTGACCTACGGTCTCGAGCGGTTTGCGATGTCGCTGCAGGGTGTGGACAACGTGTACGACCTCGAGTGGGCGAAGGGCGTGAAATACGGGGAAGTCCGGCTGCGCGACGAGGTGGAGCAGTCCAAATACGCGTTTGGCCACGTGCCGGCGCTGGGCGATGGTGCGTTTGCAGACTTCCATCGTAATCTGTTCAACCAGTACTACGATTTCTCGAAGGCCTTGCTGGATTCTCACCTCGTGCTTCCGGCGCTCGACCATGCGCTGAAGTGCTCCCATGCCTTCAACGTGCTCGACGCGAGCGGCAGCATCGGCGTCACCGAACGCACGGCCTACATCCTCCGTGTGCGCCAGCTCGCGGTCGCGATTGCCAAAGCCTGGACCGCAGACCCGATGGAACAGGGGGAGTCGCACCATGGATCGTGAACTCCTCATCGAACTGGGCCTGGAAGAATTGCCGGCGTCGTGGCTGCCCACGCTGACGCAGCAGCTGTCCGAGACGTTGCGGAAGGCGCTGCACGACCATCAGTTGCCGAACACCGAGTCGATCGAAGTACACGCGACGCCGCGCCGTCTGGCGGCGTGTGTGCCCGCGCTGACCGATCGGCAGGAGGACCGTGACGAGACCCTGACCGGACCTCCGGTCTCAGCGGCATTCGGGCCTGACGGCATGCCGACGCCGGCCGCGCTCGGTTTTGCGAAGAAGAACGGCGTCGAGTTTGCGGCGCTGACCCAGGTGGAGACAGCCAAGGGCCGCTACCTCACGTTCGAGAAGAAGACCCGCGGCCGCGCGACCGTGGATGTGTTGCCGGATGTGCTGACGCAGGTGCTGCGCACGTTGCCGTTCCCGAAGCAGATGCATTGGGATGCGGAACTGCACGACGGGCGCGGTGAACTGGTGTTCGGACGTCCCGTGCGCTGGCTGCTGTTTCTGTACGGCGGGCGTGTGGTGCCGTACACGATTTCGCGCACGAGTCTGGCGGCCAGCGTCCGGGTGCAGGATGTGACCTCCGGGGCCGTGACGTATGGACACCGGGTGCTCGCGTCGAGCGGCCGGGCCGGCCGCGCCATCAAAGTGCGCGGGTTCGACGAGTACAAGAAGAAGCTCGCGGAACACTTTGTGTTCCTCTCGCGCATCGAGCGCAAGGACCGCATCATTCGTGAACTCGATGGTCAGGCGCGCAAACTCGGCGGCCGCATGTTGCTGCATCAGTCGGCGCAGGCCGAGGCGCTTCTCGAGGAAGTGCCGGACCTGGTCGAGTATCCGGGTGTGGTAGCCGGGGCGTTTGCGGCCGAGTTCCTCTCGCTGCCGGCGGAAGTGTTGACGACAACGCTGATCCATCATCAGCATTTCTTCCCGGTGGTGGGGCAGGAAGGGCGGCTGCTGCCGGCGTTCCTGGCCGTGACCAATACGCAGGGGACCAACACCAAGGGTATCGCGGAGAACGCCGAACGGGTGGTCACGGCTCGCCTACGTGACGCGCGGTTCTTCTGGGCATCGGATCGCAAGGTGGGCCTGGCGGCCCGGTTGCCGCGACTTGAGACCCTGACGTTCCACAAAAAGCTCGGGTCGTATCGCGCGAAGGCGGATCGGATCGCCGCGTTGGCGGCCTGGATCGCGAGTGACGTGTTCGGCCAGTCGGCGGAAGTCGCCGCGCAGGCGGAAGAGGCCGGGCGGCTGGCCAAGGCCGACCTCGCGACCGATATGGTGCGCGAGTTCACCGAACTGCAAGGGGTGATGGGCGGCATCTACGCGCGCGAAAGCGGCGCGCCGGAAGCCGTCTGGAAAGCGATCTACCACCACTACCAGCCGGTCAGTGTCGAAGCCACGGCCAATCAAGGCATTGGGCACCTGGGCGCCGGCGCCGTGACCTGGGCGGCTGTGTCGCTGGCCGACAAACTCGACACCATCGCTGGCCTGTTCCATGCCGGGGAACGGCCGACGGGATCGCGAGACCCGTTTGGATTGCGTCGTGCCGCTCACGGCGTGTTGCGGATCCTGCTCGACCTCGAGCCGCTCACGGGCCTGACCGTGAGGCCGACCCTCGACTCGCTCATCAAACGGGCGGTGAAGGGGTATGGCGATGGCAGCGATGACCACGTCATGAGCGAGGCCGCGTGGACGGATCTGACCGCGTTCCTCCGTGAGCGACTGGAGTACGTGCTCGTGGCGCGTGGTGCCGATCGTCGCAACGCGCGCGCGGTGCTGGCATCCGGCACGACTCGTCCGGTTCGGGATCTGGAGGCGAACGTGCAGGCCCTGCCGGACGTGGCCTCGTCCGAGTCCTTCCGGCAGTTGGCCACGCTGTTCAAGCGTGTGCGGAATATCGCGAAAGATGGCTCGGCAGACGCGGGTGACGCCGAACGGGGCGCCCTGGTGGAACCCGCCGAACTGGCGCTGCTGGCGGAGATTGAGACGCGCGGCCCGGTGATTGATCGCGCGGTCGCGACCGGCAGCGGTTATCGCGAGGCGTATCAGGAAGCCGCGAAGTTCGAGCCGGCGGTGGCGAAGTGTTTTACGGATGTATTCGTGATGGCTGAAGACCCCGCACTTCGCCAGGCACGGTTGCAATTGATGAAGCGGTTGGAGCGGTTGATCTTACAACTCGGGGATATCTCCGAGATCGTAGCGGCGGAATAACGGAGTACATCGCGATGGCGAAGAAGAGTGTGAAGAAGACGCTTGTGAAGAGGAAGCTCGTGAAGAAGACCACGAAGACGGTCGTCAAGAAGACGGTCAAGAAGGCTGTCAAGAAGACCGTCAAGACGTCGGCGGCGCAGAAGTTCGTCTACCAGTTCGGACGCAAGACCGATGGCAACGGGTCGATGAAGCCGCTGCTCGGCGGCAAGGGCGCGAACCTCGCCGAGATGTGCCGCATCGGACTGCCGGTGCCGCCGGGATTCACGATCACCACCGAGGTGTGCACCTACTACTACGCGAACAAGCGGACCTATCCCGCGGCCCTGCAGGCGCAGATCCAGGCGGGCATCGCCACCATCGAAAAGGAAACCGGCAAGAAGTTCGGCGACCTGAAGAACCCGCTGCTCGTGTCGGTGCGCTCGGGCGCGCGTGACTCGATGCCGGGCATGATGGACACCATCCTGAACCTGGGCCTCAACAGCAAGACCGTGGAAGCACTCGCCACCCAGACCGGCAACCCGCGTTTTGCGTGGGACTGCTATCGTCGCTTCGTCCAGATGTACGGCGACGTGGTGCTCGGCGTGCAGAAGCGGCCGGATGAAGATCACGATCCGTTCGAGACGGTCATTCACGGCCTCAAGCACGAGCGGTATCACGCCGACATCGAGGACACGAAGCTGACGGTGGACGACCTGCAGGAACTGGTTGTGCGGTTCAAGGCGCTGGTGAAGGATCGCGTCGGCCGGCACTTCCCGGATTCGCCGTGGGATCAGCTCATGGGCGCGGTCAGCGCCGTGTTCGGCTCGTGGATGAACGACCGCGCGATGGTCTACCGCCGCAAGTACAACATCCCCAGCGAGTGGGGCACGGCCGTCAACGTGCAGGCGATGGTCTACGGCAACACGGGCGAGCGGTCCGGCTCGGGTGTGGCGTTCACGCGCAACCCCGCCAACGGCACGAAGGAGTTCTACGGGGAATTCCTCATCAACGCCCAGGGCGAAGACGTGGTCGCCGGCGTGCGTACCCCGGAACCGGTCGCTGAACTCAAGAAGCAGATGCCGAAGGCGTATGCGGAGCTCGAACGCATCCGCAAGAACCTCGAGAAGCACTTCAAGGACGTGCAGGACTTCGAATTCACGATTGAAGACGATGTCGTGTACATGCTGCAGACGCGCAACGGCAAGCGCACGGCCATGGCCGCGCTGAAGTTCTCGATCGACATGCAGAAGGAAGGCCTGATCGACTGGAAGACGGCGATCATGCGCAACCCGGCGGACCAGCTCGAACAGCTGCTGGCGCCCGTGTTTGACGCGTCTGAGGTGAAGAACGCGCCGGTGATTGCCACGGGCCTGCCGGCCGGTCCCGGTGCGGCCTCGGGTCGGGTGTATCTGAATGCCGAGCGGGCGGTCGACGCGGCGGGCCGCGGCGAAAAGGTGCTGCTGGTGCGCGTCGAGACATCGCCCGAAGATCTGCGCGGCATGATCGCGGCCGAAGGCATCCTCACGGCGCGTGGCGGGGTGTCGTCACACGCCGCACTGGTCGCCCGGCAGATGGGCAAAGTGTGTGTCTGTGGCGCGGCGGCCATCGAGATCGACTACCAGGCCAAGACTGCGACCGTCGCGGGCAAGGTCTACAAGGAAGGGGACTGGCTCTCGATTGACGGCACGGCGGGCAAGGTCTACGCCGGCGAAGTGAAGACGGCGCCGTCGGAAATCGTGGCGGCGCTCATTCATGACGACAAGGCGGCGCAGAAGACGGAGAAGTTCCGCGACTTCCAGCAGCTCATGAAGTGGTGTGAGAAGGCGACGCGCATGAGCGTGCGCACCAACGCCGATACGCCGGAACAGACGGCCAACGCCGTGGCGTTCGGCGCGGTGGGCATCGGCCTGACGCGCACCGAGCACATGTTCTTCGAGGGCAACCGCATCGACGTGATGCGCGAGATGATCCTCGCGGAGACGGTCGAGGCTCGCGAGGCTGCGCTGGCCAAGCTCCTGCCGTTCCAGCGCGAGGACTTCGCCGGCATCTTCCGGGCGCTCAAGGGCTACCCGGCGACGATCCGCTTCCTGGATCCGCCGCTGCATGAATTCCTGCCGAACACGAAGGAGTCGCAGGAAGAACTCGCGAAGAAGATGGGCGTGCCCGCGGCGCAGATTCACCATCGCGTCCACAGCCTGCACGAATTCAACCCGATGCTCGGCTTCCGTGGCTGCCGTCTGGGGATCGGCTATCCCGAGATCTCCGAGATGCAGGCGCGCGCGGTGTTCGAAGCCGCCGCGCTGGTGCAGAAGGAAGGCATCAAGGTTCGTCCCGAGATCATGATCCCGCTGGTCGGTTTCAAGAAGGAACTCGACCTGCAGATCGCCGCCGTGCATCAGGAGGCCCGCGAGGTGCAGGCGGAGCAGAAGGTGAAGCTGACCTACCTCGTCGGCACGATGATCGAAGTGCCGCGCGGCGCGTTGACGGCGGACGAGATCGCGCAGTCGGCCGAGTTCTTCAGCTTCGGCACCAACGACCTGACGCAGACCGCACTCGGCATGTCGCGTGACGACTCCGGCTCCTTCCTGCCGCACTACCAGGAACTGGAAATCGTCACGAACAACCCGTTTGCGACGATTGACGCCAGCGGCGTCGGCCAGCTCGTGCAGATGGCCGTCGCGAAGGGACGCGCCACGCGGCCGAACATCAAGCTCGGCATCTGCGGCGAACACGGCGGCGACCCGTCGTCGGTCTTCTTCTTCGACTCAGTCGGCCTTGATTACGTGAGCTGTTCGCCCTACCGCGTCCCCGTGGCGCGCCTGGCGGCAGCGCAGGCGGCGATCAAGCACAAGAAGGCGTAAGGATGCACAGGGAGACACGGAGACCCGCTCTTCGCCTCCGTGTCCCCCTGTGGGTTGCGGCGACACCAGCATGACCAGCCCCTCAGCGCGCATCCGCCGGCTCCCGCCGGAACTGGCGAACCAGATCGCGGCCGGTGAGGTCGTCGAACGTCCCGCATCCGTCGTCAAGGAGCTGGTTGAGAACGCGATTGACGCGGAGGCGACCCGTATCGCCATCACGGTGGAGTTCGGCGGCAAGAAGCTGATCTCGGTCGAGGATGACGGACTGGGGATGTCGACTGAGGATGCGCGGCTTGCTGTTGAACGGCATGCCACGAGCAAGATACGTGAGGCGAATGATTTGGCGGCGATTCTCACCCTGGGGTTTCGGGGTGAGGCGTTGCCGTCGATTGCGTCCGTCTCACAATTCCGGCTGCGCACGCGCGAACGAGGCGCGCTGAGTGGAACCGAAATTCGCATTGACGCCGGTCACGTGGTGTCCGACCGGGAAGTGGGTGCGCCAGAGGGCACACTCATCGAGGTGGGGGAGTTGTTCTACAACCTGCCTGCCCGGCGGAAGTTTCTGAAAGCGGATACCGCAGAGTCCGCGCAGATCTCGCGGCTCGTCACGCAGATGGCGCTGGGGTATCCGGAGGTCGGCTTCACGCTTCGAAGTCGCGATCGTCTGCTCATCGAAGCGCCGCCCGCCGGGTCGAGTGAGGAACGGTTCTATCAGATCTACGGCGACCGTCCGGACCTGGTGCCCGTCCGCAAGCAGGCGGCTGGGATGAGCGTCTCGGGCTTCATCGCCGCCCTTGCCGAGCAGGGGCCGGTGCGTGGTCCCCAGCACGTCTTCGTCAATCGTCGCCTTGTAAAGGACCGCACGATTGCCCATGCGATCTCGGCGGCCTACAGCGTGGCCACGATCAAGGAACGCAGCCCCGAAGTCCACCTCTTCATTGAAGTACCGCCCGACCGGGTAGACGTCAACGTCCATCCGACCAAGGCCGAAGTACGGTTTCTGGATCAAAGTCTTGTGCACGAAGTGTTGCGCCGGGCCCTGATCGACGCGCTGGGGCACGGCGGCGTGCCGGAACTGGTGTTGTCTCCCGGCGTGGTCCAGGCTCCGCAGCCCCTCGGCACCTCGCTGGCCTGGAGCTTCGGTCAGGGGATGTTGGAGACACAACCGTACCCAACCTCACCCAACCCCACCCAACCCTACTCAACCTTTCCCACACCACCTGCGCCACCTACCCGTCTGAGTCTTTCGGGCGGCCAGGAAACCGTCCAGTCCCTGATCAAGCCCCTCACGCCGCTTGGTCAGTTCCGCAACACGTTCATCCTGGCGGTGGACGATGAGGGGATTGCGATCATCGATCAGCACGTCGCGCATGAGCGGATTCTGTTCGAGCAGATTGCGGAGCGATTGACGACGGGGAAGGTCGAAGTGCAGCCGTTGCTGACACCTGTCGTGCTCGAGTTGTCGTCTGGCGAACATCAGACGTTGCTCTCGCACACGGCCGAGCTCGAGAAACTCGGCTTCGAGTGTGAGGACTTTGGCGGCACCAGCCTGCGCATCACGGCCGTCCCGGCGCTGCTCGACTGGAAGCAGGTGGATGCCGCGCTCCGCGCTGTGGCGTCCGACCTCGATGGACTGTCCCCGGGTGCCAGTGTTGATATCGCCCTGCGCCAGATGGCGGCGACGATGGCGTGTCATGCGGCGGTGAAGGCGAACGATCCGCTCACGCGCGAGAAGATGCAGTATCTGCTTGACGAGTTGCGACGCACGTCGCATTCGACTGTGTGTCCCCATGGGCGTCCGGTGGTGTTGCGGCTGACGCGGAGAGAGATCGAGCGCACCTTCGAGCGGATTTAACAGGGAGGCACGGAGGGTTCTGTGGCCTTCCACTGCCGTGGATGGCTGCGAAGCCGCTACAGCCATACACGTCCAGGCCTGGCCGGCCGACGGCGCCAAGCCTATGGCAGCCAACGGCTTGCAGCTGCTGAGCATTTGCTGCGCGTCATGCGCTGGGTCTATGAGTTGGAGGGAGCGCGAGCCTGGCTGCATCCGTGGATAGCTGCGGGGGGCCGTTTGGCGGTCTACTCCGATACTAGTTGGGCGGACCAAATCCAATCCGAAACGGATCGGCGGTAGACTCGCGACGCCGACGAGACGTTCACTCTCGACGCCACCGCCGAGGCCGAACTCCTCGCCGCCATTGGCGAGGCGGACCGCGGCGACCTCGTGCCGGCAGCCGAGGTGCTGCACAGGCTTCGGACGCGGTGAGTGACCGCGCCTCTTTCCGCTGATTGCACTCGCCGGGCCTCGGCGCAGACCGAGCCGACTACGCTGTGGTGGCGGGCGAACCGCCCGCTGGCCCCGGACGCGCTCCGTCAGGAACTCGAATAGGCGCTCCAACTCATTGCCCTGCAGCCAGAAATCGGAGCCGCGGCACGAAACGTCAAACTCGCCGGAGTTCGGCGGGTACTCTTGAGCCGCGTCAGGTACCACTTCTATTGCCGCTGTGTTGATGGTCCGCCTCGATCGATCCAGGTGCTGTCCCTCTGGCACACGAGTCGAGGTGGGGATCCTGCTGTGTGAACGTGCTGCCCAACTCGGCATGCAGCCGACAGCTGACTGCAGGAAGTGGCGTGGCGGCCGCGCTTGCGACCTGCACCGCGGCTACCGGCGCACCGCGATCCCCTGCAGTTCAAACCGCGCGTCAAACAGCAGCTTCCCTGAGCCGATGAACGCCCGCGCGGGGAACTCCTTCTGGAAGTACTTCCGATACACGGTGTTCCACGCGGCGTAGTGGGCCACGTCGGAGCAGAACACCTGCACAAACACGAGGTCGTCCATCGTCATACCGGCCAACTTGAGCGTGGCCTGAAATTGATCGAGTACTGCGGCGGCCTCGGCTTCAGCGGTGTCCGGCACCCGCTGTTGATCGTCCACGCCGATGTGCCCAGAGAGGTAGAGCGTGTTACCGGTCAGCACGGCGCCACTGAAGGGCGGAAGCGTTGTATCGGCGGCCGTCCGTGGCTCGAGGTACTGGCGCACGGGCGCTTCCGCTGGCGGCGGTTCGGCTGGGCCTGGGACGGCGCATGCGGCAAACGACACGGAGGCGAGAACAACCGGGGCGACGAGCAGCAGACGGCGGCGAAGACTCATGGTGGGGATCTCCTTGGGCCGGGAGCATACCACCGGCCGTCCCGTCTTCGGGCAGATACGCTTGCAACCAGCGTCGCCACGTTCGATTGTTCGACAACGTCATGAATCCCGCCAAAGTCGTCCGATCCAAAGTCACGCGCCTGACGGACCTGCGCCTGCTCGGGTACTCGACGCCGCAACAACTAGCGGGGCAGGACCCGGGTCTGTTGGACTGTTTCATCTCGGTGACCAAGTGCATGAATGTCGAGAAGCCACAACCCTGGTGGCACTACACCAAAAGCCGGACAGCGAGACTGGGTCGATGACACCTTCAGCCCTCCTCGCGCATCAACTGGATCTGGCCTTCAACACGCGCTCGTGACATGGTCCGAATCTCCTGGGCTCGCTGCGGGGTGTGACGCCTGCCGAGGCGGTCTGGCGTCCCCAGCCGGATCGTCACAACGTTAAGGAGCTCGTTGTGCACGCGGCCTATTGGAAGTACCGCGTATGCCGACTCATCACGCACAAGGACGTGCCGGTGTTCGAACTCGATGGTTCGGACTTCTTCGAACGGCCGGTGGAGCCATCGAAGTCGGAGTGGACGGCGGATGTTGACCTGCTGCGTCTCTGGCATAGCCGCCTGCGTACGTATGCACGTGCTGTGCCGGCTCGACGCCTGAACGCGAAGAGCGCGTCGCATACCTTCACCATCGCTGAAGTCATCTCCGGTGCTGGGGCGCACGACCTGTATCATGCGGGGTAGATTCGGTTGCTGAGACGGATGTGTGACGCCTCTTGCTGAACTGGATCGGCGCATCGCGTCCACCATGGCGCGCCTGGGCGTGCCCGCATCGCGGGTCTCGCTGGCGGTGATTCTCATCTGGGTCGGCGAGCTCAAACCGCTCGGGCTGTCGCCGGCCGGGCCGCTGGTGGAAGCCACCGTCGGCTGGATGCCGGTCTTCACGCCGACGCAGTGGGTGAGCGTCATCGGCTGGTGGGAGGTGGCAATCGGCGTCACGTTCCTGCCGCTTGTGATGCGGCCGGAGACCACGTTTCAAGCCGGGGCCGGTATCCCTTCATGAGCCTCATGGTGAAGAACTTGATCTCAGCGGCGACGCTTCGCGCGGGCGCGGTCGAGTGCTTCTTTAAGCTTGGGTTCAAGTCCTCGCTCGGTGGGCTCGTAGTAGACGCGGCCCGCAAGGTTGTCGGGCAGCGACGACATGTCGGTGAGGGCATCCGGCGCATCGTGCGCGTACTGGTAGTCCTTGCCGTAGGCCAGATCCTTCATCAACTTCGTTGGCGCATTGCGGAGGTGTAGCGGCACGGGCGCAGCTTCAGTGTTGAGCGCATCGCGCGCCGCCGCCTTGTAAGCCGTGTAGACGGCATTGCTCTTCGGCGCTGCGGCCATGTACGTCACGAGCTGGGCGAGCGCGGTGTTGCATTCCGGCATGCCGAGAAAGTGCGTCGCATCCTTTGCAGCAATGGCAAGTTGCAGCGCCCGCGGATCCGCATTGCCGATGTCCTCGGACGCAAATCGCACCAGCCGACGCGCGACATACATCGGGTCTTCACCCGCTTCGAGCATTCGCGCGAGCCAGTACACGGCGCCGTCTGCATCGCTGTTGCGAATCGACTTATGAAGCGCCGAGATGATGTTGTAGTGCTCTTCGCCGGACTTGTCGTAGAGCAGCGCGCGGCGATCCACGAGGTCTTTCAGGATTCCTTCCGTCAGTCGACTCGGACCACCCGAAGGAGCGGCCGGCAGCGACGACACCACCTGCTCAAGCAGGTTCAGCGCCACGCGTGCATCTCCGTTGGCATACCGCGCCACCGCCGCCAGCCCCTCGTCGTCTGCCTCCACACCAGTCGACCCAAGGCCACGTTCCGGATCTGTCAGCGCCCGCCGCAGAATCGTCACCACATCGTCTTGTGTCAGCGGTTGAAGGACGTAGACCTTTGATCGCGAGAGCAGCGCCGAATTGACCTCAAACGACGGATTCTCCGTTGTTGCCCCTACGAGCACGACCGTGCCGGATTCGATGTGCGGCAGGAACGCGTCCTGCTGGGCCTTGTTGAAACGGTGGATTTCATCCACGAAGAAGATCGTGCGTCGCGCGGAACGCCGACGCGTATGCGCGGCGACAGCGATGACGTCCTTGATCTCCTTGATGCCGGAGGTGACCGCACTGAAGGCCGCGAACTCCGCACCGCTGGCCTGGGCGAGCACACGGGCCAGTGTGGTCTTTCCGGTGCCTGGTGGCCCCCAGAGAATCAGTGAGTGCAACACCCCGGCGTCGATGGCGCGCCGCAGCGGTTGTCCAGCTCCGACAAGATGTGTCTGTCCGACGTATTCGTCGAGTGTGCGAGGCCGCATCCGTTCCGCAAGCGGCGTCCCCGTCGTGACTCCAGGCTCATCGTCGAACAGCGACGTCGTCATGCCCGGCCTCGGGACTCACGCTGTCGCCGCGCTTCGTACAGCAGCAAGCCGGCGGTGACCGACACGTTGAAGGAATCCAGCCCCGCGCGCATATCGATATACACGCGGACGTCGGCCTCTGCCTGGACGCCCTGAGAGAGGCCTGCGCCCTCGTTGCCAAGCAGCAGCAGGACCGGCTGGGTGAGGTCTGCTTCGCGAAGCTCGACGGCGTCAGCACTGTCGCGCGCCACAGTGGCGACGATGGTGACGCCGGCCGTGCGTGCGTCTGCCAACACGTCGCCAACTCCGCCACGAGCGACGGGCAAACGGAAGGTGCTGCCCATGGCGCCCCGCAGCGACTTCCAGCTGCCGGGATCCGCCGTCGACCCGAGCATCGCGACGCCGGTGGCATCAAGTCCGTCGGCGCAGCGCACGACGGCGCCCGCATTGCCGGGATCCTGCACGTCCACCAGGCCCACCACAAGCGCAGGGGCTGGTTCCCACAGAGCGGCAGGTGGCGCTGGAGACCATGCCCCCAGGGCGACGATGCCGCTCGGCGTGCGGACGGGACTGGCGGCGTCCATCACGGACGTGGTGGCGTCGTAGATGGCGGCCCCGGATGCGGCTGCGAGCGACCATAGTTGGCGCATCTCGGGCGACGTGTCCTCAAGCCGGTCGGTCGTTGCCAGGATCACGTCGAGGGGAACATCGGCCCTCAGGGCCTCGAGCAGCACATGCGTGCCATCCAGCAGCACGTCGTTGCTGCCGGCCTCGCGCCCCCTGGCGAGCTCACGCAGGCGTGTGACGATGGGGTCCTGACGCCGGGTCAGACGGGGAATGGGCACGCCGGATAGGATAGACTTTTCATACGATGAAAGCCCGTCTGATCAAGCGATTCGAAGATGAAATCGCCGTGCTCGACCGCGAGCTGACCCACGATCTGCCCAAGGAGATCCAGCGCGCCCGCGAGCTGGGGGACCTGCGCGAGAACGCCGAATATGCGGCCGCGAAGGAACGTCAGCGTCTGGTGGAATCCCGCATCTCGATGTTGCGGACGCGCGTGTCGCAACTGCAGCTGATGAACCTCGACAAGATTCCGACCGACAAGGCCGGCTTCGGGTCGAAATTGACCGTCATCGAAAACGGGAAGCAGTTGCAGTTCGAACTCTGCATGCCCGAGGACGCGGATCCTGACAAGGGCCTGATCTCGGTGGCGTCACCCATCGGCCGTGCGTTTGTCGGCAAGGAAGAGGGCGACGATGTGCTCGTCGTGACGCCGGCCGGCAAGCGAGCCTTTGAGCTCGTGCGGCTGATTACCGTGCACGACGAAGCCTGATTTCACCCATGGCCCTGTCTTCCTACGCCCCACGCCTGCGCACGGCGGTGGTGTTGTGCGGCACGGGGACGGCCGGCCCGTACCACGCCGGCGTGCTTCGCGCGTTGAACGAGGCGGGCATCAAGGTGGACGTGGTGGCGGCGCATGGCGTCGGCGCGATCGGGGCGTTGAGTGCAGCCGTGGACAGCGGTGGTCACCTGTGGGCCGACGCGGGTCCGTGGACCACGCCGAGGGCGACACGCGCGTACCGATGGCGCCGGGCCCTGCGGGTCGCGGTGGGCGCACTCGGCCTGGCGTGTCTGCTCCTGTTGTCTCCGTTGCTGGCCGTTGTGGCTGCGACGGCGCTGTATGCGGGCGGCATGCTGGCCTCGCTGGTGAGCCTTCCGTCGATCGCGGAGCGGCTGCTCAACACATACACGCAGGTTCTGACCTCACTGTTTGATCCTCCAATTCTTCCGACGGTTGTGCCGCGTCTGGTGGTGCTGGCGCTCGTTGGCATGGTGGCGGTGCTCGTGGTGTCGGCGTGGCAGGCTCGGAAAGGCCAGCGCTCAAGGCGGAGAACCAGGGGATTGTTCTGGTGGCACCTCCTTGGCCACCCGCTGGATCCGGCTGAACCTGAAGGTCTCGCCGTGGACGCGTTGTGGCAGATCACACGAGGGTCCTCCGGCCCCGCCTCTCCGTGCGACGAGATGGGGCGGCGGTATGTGGAACTGGTGTCCGAAAACTTCGGACAGCCCGGCTTCCGCGAAGTGTTGCTCGCAATACACGACATCGATGCCAGGCGCGATGTGGTGGTCGGACTGGTGGCGCCCTCGTGGCACACCGCATTCGCCCAGCGTCGTGTGGGGGCCGGACCGCGCGAAGCGGAGTCCGTGGACGTCGCCGCTGGTGCGGAGGCCGAACGGGCACTCGTGGTCGACGCGCTCATCGCCGGGTTGCGATTGCCTGTGGCCTCTGTGCCGCACGAAGTGACGTTTCCGGTCAACAGCTACTGGCAGGGCGAAACGCACCGGTGGTGTGATCGGCCGGAACTTGTGGGCCGCCTCATCGATGAAGTCGCGCGTATAGGGGTGGAGCAGGTGGTGCTGGTGACGCCGGCGCCCCCAGCCGCGCAGCCTCACGACATGCGCGCCACACCGGGCGACTTCCGGCACCGCATGGGCGAGACGGTGCGGTCGGTCGAGACTGCGGCGTTCCAGGAAGCCTGGGCTGCTGCCGCACACCGTTTCTCTGGAGTCTTTGCCATCCGGCCTGATCACAACCCAGTGGGGCCGTTCGACTTCTCCGGGGTCTATGACGAGTCGTCGGACCGGGTCCGTTCGCTCGCTGAACTCGTACGGCAGGGATACGACGATGCCTATCGGCAGTTCATTGAGCCGGTTGTGGCGACAGGGGAGCGCATCGAGTGAGCACGCGCGACACGGAGATTCTTCACGCGGGCGAAGGCGTTCCATCATCCGCCACACCGATCACCACGCCAATCTATTCGGCGACCACCTTCACATTTCCCAACGCCGCGGAACTGGAGAAGTTCCAGCAGGGGACCTCGACGCACTACATCTATTCGCGATACGCGAATCCGACGGTGCAGGCAGCGGAGGCCAAACTGGCGGCGGCCGAGGGTGGGGAAGCTGCGCTCGTCACCGGCTCAGGTATGGCGGCCACATCCACCGCGTTGTTCGGGCTGCTACAAGCCGGCGATGAAGTGCTCTGCGCGTCGTCAATCTACGGTGGGACGGTGCAGGTGCTGACGCAGTTTCTTGATCGGTTTGGCGTCGCCACGCGGTTTGTCTCGATGGAAGCCCTCGGGGATGTTGGGCCGCACTTCGGTCCGAAGACGAAGGTGCTGTGGTTCGAGACGCCGACCAATCCGACGCTGCGGTGTGTCGATATCGCGAGCGTCGCGGCAGCCTGCCGCGCCAAGGGTGTCATCTCGATCGTGGACAACACATTCGCGAGCCCCATCAACCAACAGCCGCTCGCGCTGGATGCGGACCTGGTGATGCACTCGGCGACGAAGTTTCTCAATGGCCATAGCGACGTGACCGCCGGCGCGCTGGTCGGGTCGCGCGCGATCATCGACCGCGTGACGCCCGCCAGGAAACTGCTTGGTGGCATTCTGGAGCCGGCGTCGGCGTATGCGCTGGCCCGCGGCATAAAAACCCTCGCCGTGCGTGTCGCGCGACACAACGCCAACGCACAGGCCGTGGCTGAGTTCCTCGAACAGCAGAAGCAGGTCAGTCGCGTGTTTTACCCTGGGCTCGCCTCACACCCCGATGCCGCAATCGCCCGCAAGCAGATGAGCGGCTTCGGCGGCATGGTGTGTTTCGAATGTGCCGGCGGCTACGAGGGCGCGGTGCGCACGTTCGATCGCCTTAAGCTCTTCCAGCGCGCCGCCAGTCTCGGTGGTGTCGAGAGCCTGTGCTCGCTGCCGGTGCTGACGTCCCAATACGGGCTCGATGACATCCAGCTCGCGGCCGCCGGGGTCACTCGAGGCATGCTTCGGCTGTCGGTCGGCCTGGAGTCGAGCACGGATCTCATCGACGACCTCAGACAAGCGCTTGTCTAGTGCCTCCCTGTGAACCGGTCGTGCTAGACGTGCTTGCCGGTCTTTTCGGTGGGCTTCTTGTCGTCTTTGGCTTCGGCGAGGAAGTGTTCCGCGAGTTCGCCGATACGGGCGGCGATGCCGATGCCGGAGAGGTCGCCGAATTTGGCCGCGAAGCGTTCTGCGGGCACGACGGCTTTGGCGAGCGCGCGGTGTCCACCAGCACTGCCGATATCTCCGAAGTTGGTTTTCAGAAACTCACCGGCATTCTTTGAATACCCGAGGTTGCGGACGCTGACGATGAGCTGGCCGCCGACGATGCCTGAGATGATCGACCACTTGACGCCTTCCAGCTGCAACAGGAAGTCGGCGGTGTAGGGGATGAAGTCTTCGCGCGTGGTTTCGCCGATGAACGCGGAGAACACCTGATTGCGCATGCGGCTGGTGGCGAGCGCTCGTGTGACGTGCTCAAGCCGGTCCAGGGTGATCTCGGCGCCCTCCATCTTGCGGATGAGCGCGGCGTCGGCGAGCGGGTACAGGAAGGTGAAGGCCTCGAGGTCGGAGCGGTTGGTGTGGCGCGCGAAGAAGAGCGTGTCGGACTTGATCGCGTAGAGCATCGCGGTGGCGGTGCGTTCCGAGATGTTCACATCGACGGCGCGCAGGTGCTCGGTGAGGATCGTGCATGTCGAGCCGAACTCCGGCCGGATGTCCTTGAACACCGCCGTGTAGCCGGTCTGCTCGGGATGGTGGTCGATGACCAGATCGACGCGAGGCAGCTGACCCGGGAAATAGTGCGGCTGCACGTCCACGGTGGCGATACGGTCGAACGTGCCGAAGTCGGCGGGCGTCAGCGTCTCCACCTGGATGTCGAGCAGGTCGGCCATGCGGAGGTTTTCAGGGCGCGTGACGCCTTGCACGGCTCCGATGATGGCGGTCGTCTTGGTGCGCCGAAGGAGCGTGCGCAAGGCGAGGCCTGCGGCGAGTGCGTCTGGATCGGGGTCGTTGTGCAGCAGAATCAGGACCCGATCCGCGTCTGCGAAGTACCGCTGGTACTGCTGCACGCGCGCACGGGTCATGGCGCGCTCGAGTTCGGTAGTGAGTGACGCGCTCAGCAGCTCGGCCAGGCCGAGGTGGGTGAGCTCGGGCACGAGTTCCTGCAGGTCGTCATAGTTCTTGCGCTGCTCGGGGCGCGTGCCGGCGTGGAGGATATAGAGGAGGCTGCCCCCGGCGTCGCGGATGGCGCTGACGATTTTCTTGAGGCTGCGCTTGCCGTTGTCTTCGACCAGGACGCACGTGGAGGGTGAGAGATCGGCGCGGAGGTAGGAATCCACCCGCTTCGGATCGGCCACCGTGACGGCGATCTGATCCTCGATGAGGCGTCGGGCGAGGGGGCGGCTTTCGACCAGAAATTCAAGGTCGAGCGTGCTCGACAGGACCTGGTGGAGCGTGCGAATCACCAGTTCGTCCTGGCAGACGGCGAGTGCTCTCATGACGTAAACAAGCCATTATACGTACCTCGTCATGCCCGCGGGGTATGATGCGCGCATCATGACTGGCCGGCGGAACACGCGCGGGGCGGCAGTGGCGGCACGAGGTGTGGCGGCGACGGCGGTCGCGTTGTGGCTGCTGGCAGCCCCCCTGCCGGCCCGCCAGCAGGTCTTTCGCGCGACCACAGACGTCGTGACGCTCCCGGTGACGGTCACCGCCAAGGGCGACACCCTGGTCCCCGGGCTTCAGCGGGACCAGTTCGAGGTGCTCGAAGACGGACGTCCACAGACGCTCACGTATTGTGCGACCGGCGCCACGCCGGAGGTTCCGCTGCACCTGGGCTTGCTGCTGGACACCAGCGCCAGCATGCAACGGGACCTGCCGCAAGCCACCTCCGCGGCCATCAGGTTCATCAACACGTTGGATGAGGCGCGGGACGTCACGTTTGTCGACTTCGCGACCCAGGTGCGCGTCTCCCGGTTTTCGCCCGGCAGTTATCCGCACCTGTTCGAACGCATGCGTGGCAACAGCGCCGACGGATACACCGCGCTGTATGACGCGCTGGCCATGTATCTCGCGGCGGCCGAATCGCAGGACGGGCAGAAGGTGTTGTTGCTCTACACCGACGGCGGCGACTCCCGGAGTGAGACCACGTTCTCGCAACTGGTCGAGATGCTGCGCCTCAGTCAGGTGATGGTTTATGTCATCGGCTACATGGAGCATCAGACCGGCACCGAGCGGGCCGTGCAGACGATGAGAATGAACGACGTCGCGCATCAGACGGGTGGCGCGACGTTTTATCCGGGGCGGAAGGAGGACCTGGAGAAGATTTACGGGCGCATTCTGGACGAGCTGAAATCCCGCTACACGCTCGGGTACGTCTCCACCAACCCCGCGAAGGACGGCGCGTTCCGGAAGGTGCAGGTCCGTGTGCGCGCCCCGGAGGTGAGTGGTCTCAAGGTGCGGACCCGGCTCGGCTACTTCGCGCCCATTCGCTGACGTACCGCTCTGCTACCATGGGTGATTCGAGCTGGATCACCGATGCCTTCCGATACCGATCGTTTTGAACTTGAGTCGGATTTTGAGCTCCGTGGCGACCAGCCGCGTGCCATCCCGCAGTTGGTCGAAGGGCTGGAGCGTGGTGACCCGGCACAGGTGCTGCTGGGCGTGACCGGCTCCGGCAAGACGTTCACGATGGCGCAGGTGGTCGCGACCGTGAACCGGCCGGCGCTGGTGATGGTGCACAACAAGACCCTCGCGGCCCAGCTCTACCAGGAATTCCGGCGGTTCTTCCCGCGCAACGCCGTCGAATACTTCGTCAGCTATTACGACTACTACCAGCCGGAAGCCTATATGCCGGCCAGCGGAACGTACATCGAGAAGGAGTCGATCATCAACGAGGAGATCGACCGTCTGCGCTTGTCCGCGACGCGATCGCTGTTTGAACGACGCGACGTGCTGGTTGTGGCGAGTGTGTCGTGCATCTACGGCCTGGGATCGCCGGAGTCGTATTTCGGACTCGTTGTCGAGGTGCAGAAGGGAGCCACGACCGGCCGCGATCAGTTGCTGCGGTCGCTGGTGGAAATCCAGTACGAACGCAACGATCACGAGTTTACGCGCGGCACCTTCCGCGTCCGCGGCGACATCGTCGAGGTCTATCCGTCGTACGAGGACATCGGGTTCCGGTTCGAGTACTTCGGCGACGAGGTGGACGCGCTCGTGACGTTCGATCCACTGACCGGCAGGGAGGTACGCCGGCACGATCGGTTGTCTGTTTTCCCGAAGTCGCACTTCGTCACGCCGCGGTCCAAGACGCTTGAGGCGATTGAGCGCATCAAGGACGAACTGCGCGATCGGTTGGCCGAGCTCGAAGGGGCCGGTCGTGTGCCTGAGGCGCAGCGGCTCCATCAGCGCACGATGTTCGACCTCGAGATGATGAAGGAGATCGGCTACTGCCACGGGATCGAGAACTACTCGCGGCATCTCTCCGGCCGGGGGGCGGGCGAGCCGCCGCCGACGTTGCTGGACTATCTGCCGGAGGATGCGCTGCTGATCGTTGACGAGAGTCACCAGACCGTGCCGCAGGTGCGCGGGATGTATCACGGTGACCGGTCGCGGAAGGAAGTGCTGGTCGAGTACGGATTCCGGCTGCCGTCGGCACTCGACAACCGTCCGCTGTCGTTTGACGAGTGGGAGGAACGCCGCCCGCAGGTGGTGTACGTCAGCGCGACGCCAGGGCCGTACGAGCTCAAACACGCCGGGGGCGTGATTGTCGAACAGATCATCCGGCCGACCGGTCTGGTTGATCCGCCGATCGACGTGCGCCCTGTGGCGGGCCAGGTGGACGATTTGCTGGCGGAGATTCGCGACGTGACGGCCCGTGGCGAACGCGTGCTTGTCACGGTGCTGACCAAACGCATGGCCGAAGACCTGACGACGTATTACCAGGAACTCGGCGTGAAGGTGCGGTATCTCCACTCCGACATCGACACGCTCGAACGCGTGGAGATCCTGCGCGACCTCCGGCTCGGGGCGTTCGACGTCCTCATCGGCATCAACCTGCTGCGGGAGGGGCTCGACCTCCCCGAGGTCTCGCTTGTCGCCATTCTTGACGCCGACAAGGAAGGGTTTCTCCGGTCGGGCGGCGCCCTGATTCAGACGATCGGCCGGGCCGCCAGGCACGTGCGTGGGCGCGCGATTCTGTATGCCGACAAGGTGACCGACTCGATGAAGCACGCGATGCGGGAGACCGAGCGCCGCCGCGCCGTCCAGGAGGCGTACAACCTCGAACACGGAATCACCCCCGCCTCCATCGTCAAACACATCGACGAAGTGCTGTCGAGCGTCTACGAACGCGACTACCTGACGATGCCGGCCGCGGACAGACGCGAGACGTTCCGCACGCGCGCAGACCTCGACCGCCGGATCGCGGAACTCGAACAGGGGATGCGGGCGGCGGCGACAAATCTGGAGTTCGAACGCGCTGCCGGCCTCCGCGACGAGTTGCGGAAGCTGCGGGATCCGGGCCGCGTTCTGGTGGGAGGGGACGTCTAAGTGACCTTCACCGCCGGCGTCAAAAAGGGCGTGCTCGAGGTGCAGGAGTACTTCAGGCTCCTGGGCCAGATTGTGCGTGGACTGACCTCACGTCCGATCTACTTTCGCGACATCATCGAGCAGTTTGACGCCATCGGCATCGGGTCGATGACCGTCGTGTTGCTGACGGGCACCTTCACCGGCATGGTGCTCGCCCTGCAGTCGGGCGTAACGCTCGACCAGTTCGGCGCGCGCTCCATGGTGGGACGTCTCGTGAGCGCCACCATGGTCAAGGAACTTGGGCCTGTGCTCACGGCGTTGATGGTCACCGGCCGGGTGGGGTCGGGCATCGCGGCCGAATTGGGCTCGATGATGGTCACCGAGCAAATCAGTGCGTTGCGTGCGCTGGGCACGGACCCGGTGCGCAAGCTTGTGGTGCCGAGGGTGCTCGCCGGCATTGTGATGGTGCCGATTCTCACGGTCATCGCCAACGGCGTGGGGATGGTCGGCGCCTGGATCATCACCGTGACGCAGCTCGGCGTCTCCGGCGGCGTGTTCTGGAACAGCGTCGTGCAGGGCCTCTACATTCAGGACGTCTGGATGGGGCTCATCAAACCGTTTTTCCTTGGCTTTGTGATTGTGACGATCGGCTGTCACGTCGGACTGCGGACCTCCGGCGGCACGCAGGGTGTCGGTCGCGCCACCACCAATGCCGTTGTCGCGGGCTCGGTCACCGTGCTGGCGGTGGACTTCCTGCTCACGAAATTGATTCTGACGTTGCTCTACTGACATGGCGACCCACGACCCCGACGCTCCGGTCATCCGTTTTGTCGGCGTCTCGCTGGCGTTTGACGACAAGGTCATCCTTGACAGGGTGAGCTTCGAGCTCCTGCCCGGGCGCGCGAAGGTGATCCTGGGCGGCAGTGGTGTGGGCAAGTCGACGGTGTTGCGGCTGGTGCTCGGACTCCTCAAACCCGATAGCGGCGAAATTCACATCAACGGCGAGCGAGTTGATCAGCTGTCGGAAGAGGCCTTGATGCCGGTCCGTGATCGCCTTGGCATGGTGTTTCAGGAAGGGGCGTTGTTCGACTCGCTCACGGTCCGCGAAAATGTCGGCTACAAACTCTTCGAAGGCACCTCGATGCCAATCCCGGAGGTTGACGCGCGGGTGATGGAAGTGCTCGGGTTTGTCGGTCTGGACGAATTTGTCGCGCGCATGCCCTCCGAACTGTCGGGCGGGCAGCGTCGGCGTGTGGCGATCGCCCGTGCGCTGACCGCGAAGCCGCAGATCCTGCTGTACGACGAGCCGACAACAGGCCTCGATCCCATCACGGCGCTGACCATTGACGATGAGATCATCAAGCTGCGGGATCTGGAGGAGGTCAGCACGTTGATCGTGACACACCAGCTGCGCGATGCGTTCTACATCGCGTCGCACATGGCGGTGCGGGAGCAGGGCGCGTTGCGCTTTGTGCCTGCCAGCCCGGAGAAGATGGCGGAAACCGAGTTCCTGATGCTCAAGGACAGCAAGGTGTTGTTCGAGGGCACACTGCCCGAACTGCGGGCGTCGACGGATCCGTATGTGAAGGCGTTTCTGGAGTAACGACTATGCCAAGAACTCGATCGATCGGTTGGGCGCAACTGAAAATCGGCAGCATCGCCATTGTCGCCATGGTGCTGGCCAGTGCCTTGATTCTGGCGGTGGGCGGGCAGGGCGGATTTCCCTGGGAACGATATCCGCTGAAGGCCCGGTTTGCCGACGTGCAGGGCATGAAGACCGGTGCGGTGGTCCGTATTGCCGGCAAGGATGTCGGCAAGGTGACCGGTGTCGACTTCGCCGAATCGCAGATTGAGGTCACGATCGAGGTCTCGCAGGACGTGCGCCATATGATCACCGACCAGTCGGTCGCCAGCATGGGGACGCTCAGCCTGTTGGGGGAGCCGCTGATCGCGATCTCACCCGGGACCGGCGGCGCGCCGCTGACCGACAACGCGTACCTCAGGACCAGTGATTCGGCCGGCATGATTGCCGACGCGGCCTCGTCGGCCGGCAAGACCCTGGACGAAGTGCGGCAGCTGCTGACCGACATCCGGGCCGGCAAAGGGACCGCCGGGAAGCTGGTCACCGACGATGCGGTCTACACGGAGTTCACGGCGTTGTTGCAGTCGGCCAGCCGGGTCGCCGCCCAGGTGCACTCCGGGAAGGGCACGGTCGGGGCGTTGTTGAACGATCCGGCGGCCTACACGGCCATGAAGGCCTCGCTTGATGACCTCCAGGCGATGACCGCGAAGATTCGGCGCGGAGAGGGCCCGCTGGGGCAGCTGTTCGCGGATGAGGCGTTGGCCAAGTCCATGACCGGGACGGCGGCCAATCTTGAAACGATGACCGGTCGTGTAGCGCGTGGCGAGGGCACGGTCGGGAAGCTCCTCAACGAAACCGAGCTCTACGACCGCCTGGATGCACTCACGGCCCGCCTGGACACCCTGGTCTCCGGGGTATCGAAGGGGGAGGGAACGGCCGGCATGCTGCTGCAAGACAAGGCGCTTTATGACAACATGAACGAGGCGGCCACATCACTCAATGAGCTGATCGCCGCGATTAAAGCCGACCCGCGCAAGTATCTGACGGTGCGGGTCAGTATCTTTGGTGGATAGCAAGGAGGCCGGTATGGCAAACAACGAGAATTCATCGGGCCCGGTGTTGTTGGCGTTTGTGCTCGGGGCGGTGGCCGGTGCGGCCGTCGCACTGCTGTATGCGCCGTCGTCGGGCGAGGAGACGCGCCGCAAGCTGGCGAACAAGGCGCGCGAAGGGCGCGACAAGGCCGAGTCGGTGGCGCGTGAAGGTCGCGAGTTTCTGGCGCGTCAGCGCGAGAACCTGAATGCGGCGGTGGAGCGTGGGCGCGAGACGTTTGAGCAGGTGCGCAAGGAGACGCTGTGAACGAAGTCTGGTTGGGCGTCATCGCGCTGGCCGTACTGACCATGGCCGTCGTGCAGGTCGTCGTCGGACTCCAAATGCTGCGCACGGCCAAGGACGCTGCCTCGGCCCTGCAGCAGTTTCAGGCCGAAGTGCGTCCGCTCATCCAGAAAGCGCACAAGATTGCGGATGATGCCGGCAAGGTGAGCGCGTTGGCGCTGACGCAGGTCGAGCGGGTGGACGAGGTGATGGCCACCACGGCGATGCGGATCGACGACACGCTGCGGATCGTGCAGGAATCGCTCATCGTGCCGGTGAAGCAGGGCGCGGCGGTGATGGCGGGCCTCAAGGCCGCCATCGCCGTATTCCGCGCGCGGCAGGACAAAGGTCGCTACGGCCGTGATGATGAGGATGCACTTTTTATTGGGTAAGTGCACGGGTGCTCTGGTGCTCCGGTGCACGGTTGCGGTAAACTTACCCGGTTCTCAGTTGGGCGCTTAGCTCAGTTGGTAGAGCATCGCCTTCACACGGCGGTGGTCGCAGGTTCGAGTCCTGCAGCGCCCACCAACTTTCCCCCCATCCATGGCCGTCGAGATTGAACGCAAGTTCCTCGTGCGGCCGGGTCTCTGGACGCCGGCCGGCCCTGGGGACCTCATCCGCCGGGGCTACATTTCGTCCTCCCCAGACCGGACCGTGCGGGTTCGCGTGCGCAAGGACCGGGCGTATCTGACCATCAAAGGGCCGACCACCGGCCTGTCACGCCTCGAATTCGAGTACGAAATCCCCGTGACCGACGCCCACCAGTTGCTGGACCAGGTGTGTACGGCCGTGCTCGACAAACACCGGCACGTTGAACAGCACGGTGCCCACACCTGGGAGATTGACGTCTTTCACGGCGCGAACGAGGGGTTGGTGGTGGCCGAGGTCGAACTGGTGTCCGAACAGGAGGCCGTCGAGTTACCCGCGTGGGCCGGCTACGAGGTCTCAGCCGACTACCGCTACGCGAATTCCTATCTGGCGAAATGTCCCTATTCGATCTGGGGGTGAATCACAGGAGGCGCGGAGGATTCTTTGGGGGGGGGCGCAATGCGCACATCCAGACAAAGGCTAGTCGCCATCTCGCTCGTTGTGTGTGTGCTGCCGGCGCAGGGTGTCGGGCTGCAGGGCTTGAGTCAAAGGCCAGTCAAGAGGACCGTACTCAATGACCATCCGGCCCTTTCCAGCGAGGTGGCAGATGTGCCTCGGCTGTTCGCTGCGCCAGAGCTCGTCGTCGTGGGCCGCATCCTCAGTCAACGGCCAGCGGACGTGGTTCTTGATCCCAGTCAGCCAAACACGATCCGTGTCGCGACGGTATACGCCGTCGCCGTGGATGAGGTATTCCGGCACGTTCCTCGCGCGGAGCCAAGCGCCGGTGATCTTGATCCGCTGAAACTGATCGAAGTGATCATTCCGTTCGTAGGGGATCGCGACCGTGGGGCATATGTCGAGCGCTACGTGAGCGCCCAAGTGAACGCGCTGGGATCGAGTTGACGTGCCTACTGTTTCTTGGACGTCGGCAGAGCGACGACGCCTGGAATCTGACAACCGGCAGCGGTCGATCAATTGTCGAAATACGGGGATTGGGGGGCGCCCCGCAGGACTCATCTCCCGAGGCTCTCACGACAGCGATAAAATCGTGGCCGGATCTACGCCGCGAGCTGCTCCAACTGGCGGAAACCACGAACACGCCGGCGTTTCCCACACCCAAAAAGACTCCTCCGCGTCTCCTCTGACCGTTACCAGGAGTACCGCAGGCCGAGCCGGAACGTGAGCGGGGGCTGGACGGCTGTGGAGAGCCGGAAGATCGGCGTGGTGAGCGCGTTCTCTTCGACCTCGTTGGTGTGCTGCGTAGCGTTGAAGACGTCCAGGCGAACAGCGGCGGTGTGGCCGGCGACCGTGAACGACTTCTGCAGTCTCATGTCGAGCGTCAGCGTGTATGTGTAACGTGTTCGGGCTACCCGATACGCGTGAATCATCTCGGGGCCGGTCCGCAGGCCGGTGGCGACGACAATGCGTGAGAAGGGTTGGCCGTCCTGATACCGCGCTGCGAATCCCCAGCGCAGGTCCAGGGGCAAGCGGACGGATCCCGACAACTTGCCGACGTACGAGCGGTCGAAGAAGTAGCTGCCCTGATGCAGGGGGCGGGCGTTGGGGCGTTCGAAAACTTCGCCGAGCACGGCAGGGTCGTTCTCCAGCGGACCGAATCCGAGATGCCCGGCCCAGCTGCGCGTGCGATACGCCATCGCGCCGAAGTGGAGTTCTGCCGGCTGGGTGCGCAGGGACCAGGTGGTCTCGAGTCCCTCGTATTTCGCCGTCGCGTCCTCAGGGTTGGTCAGCTGATAGCGATCAAGGCCGAAGGCCTCGGGGCGACGGTCGTACACGATCAGGAACATGTCATCGCTTGGTCCGTCCCAGTCGCCGCCGGCATCGGGGATGAGCTGCTGGTCGTAGGATGCGGCTGTCACGCCGGTGTTCACCGACCCGAGCATCGATCGCATGTAGCGCCAGATCAGCGCCGTCCGAATGGAGAAGTGTTGGCCGACGCGCATTTCGGCGCCGGTTGTGAGCTCGGTGGTGCGCGGCGCCTTCAATTCAGGATCGATGGAGGCGATGGCATCGTTGCGACCGGCTCGCCACAGGAGCACACCGGCTTCGCTGGGCGCGAATTGACCGTTCCCATCAGGGTCGGTCCAGCGGTGCACGTTCATCGTGGTCTCGCCAGGGTCGCCGTGACGAAGCTGCATGAGGCTCAGCGGGTCCGTGTATCGACCCGCTGCGGCAAAGATCGCGAGTGGACCGTAGTGCCATTGCGCCGAGACCCTCGGTGACATCGTCTCCCATGACACGCCCTGCAATGCGCCGCGAATTGAGCCACGAGTGACCTCTGCACGTACACCAGCCTCCACCGTCAGGTTGTTGCCGAATGCCATCCGGTTCGCGACAAAGGCGGCGCCTTCAAGAATCGCGCGTTGTGAGTCGCCCGACGAAGAGGCGGGGCGCCAGACGCGAGCGGGAAGTCCGGCGACAACCTCGGCGATGTCCACGGCGCGGGCAAAGACCGACGTCTGACCGGCACGCCGGAGCGTGCCTCCGACCCTGACGTCATGCCGGGCACCGCGCCACGGCCACGGAGCAAGGTGCAGAGTCGAGTTCAACTCCCACTGCGTGGTCGTAACGTCAGCCGCAGGTGTGGGGACGTAGCCATCCCAGACCCGATCCATGGTGCCGCCGGTTGCATTTGCGGCGTCCGGCCGGAAGGCTCCGCGGTGAAACCCGGCCGATGTTTCGACGTGGGCTCCTGATGTCAGCGTGCGGTCCCAGGTGGCCGACAGCTGCGCGAAGAGTCCGTTTTCGTTGACCGCGCGATCGCGGAACTGACGACGATCTTCGAAGGGGGCGGACACGTGCTGGACGGTGGCGATGGCGCGGAGTTGGTTGTTGTCGCTGGCGCGCCTAATGACATGGGCAAACAGGGATGTCGCGGTGGACGTCCACAGGGCCGGTCTGTCGCGCTCGTAGAACTGAATGCGCGATCGAGAGGCCGACAGCAGCAGTTCGCTGCGCGAGCCGAGCGGACCTTCGACCAGGACGTTGCCCTCGTGGGCGTTGTCTGTGCGCTGGATGGACGGGGCGTGTGGAAGCGCGTTGCGCGTGACCATGCGCGGCGTGGTGAGCGACAGGTCGAACGACCCGCTGCGGGACTTCGACGGCGCGCGGGGTGTGAGCGCTACCACGACGCCCGGAGTGCCGATTTCGACGGGGGCCTGACCGCTGAGGATCGAGGCGCTGCCGACAGCGGCGAGGTCGAGGCCGAAGGGCATGAGCCCATGGAGATTCGGGCCGATGAGTGTGGTGCCGCCAAATGTCATGCGGGTGGTCGTCCAGGACGAGCCGCGCGATCCCAGGAACGCGGTGCGTCCGGTGCCCAGCCCGCCGTTGTCCATGCGATCGGCAATCACGTACGGCGCGATCGTCTCGATAAGGGTCCAGACATCACGCGCGGAGGCTGGATCCGTGAACCAGCGGTCGGTCACGTGGAAGCCTTCACCCAGTGACTGGCGGTCAACCACGTCGAGCGTATCGCCATCGGCAAGCACGACGATCTCGCGGGGGTTGACCTGGACGGTCCTGCTACGGGCGCCGACAGTAATCGTGTACGTTCCGGGTGTAACGGCCCGGAACATGACCGTGTGATCGACGCGCACTGGGGGTTCGGCCACCGGCGTGACCGTCACCGGCGCATCGGCGGCCCCGGCGAGCCGCACATGGACTTGACCACCTTCCTGCCGGCTCTGGGCGGCAACGAGCGCCGGCGCGGCAAGCAGGCAGGAGAAAACGAAGAGCAGAGGACGTCGCTGAATCAGGGGCACAACCCGAACATCTTATCTTCCGCGCCTCCCTGTGATTTAGATCACTTTGAAGTTGCGCATCATGCCCATGTCCTCGTGCTCGAGGATGTGACAGTGGTAGAGATACAGCCCTGGGTGCGAGGTGAAGGGGACCTGCACCCGTACGGTCTCATGTGGAAGGTGACGCCTTCACCCCCTGCGCGCCTTACGTCGTTCCGTACAGGCGATCCCCGAAGTCGCCCAGGCCCGGAAGGATGTACTTCTTCGCGTTGAGTTCCCGGTCGAGGGCCGGGGTGTAGATATCCACATCAGGGTGCGCGGCTTCGAGGGCGGCAACCCCTTCGGGGGCGGCCACCACACACAGCAGGCGGATGTGTCTGGCGCCCGCTTCCTTGAGCACGTCTACTGCCATGATCGCGCTGCCACCAGTGGCAAGCATCGGGTCAACCAGCAGCACGACGCTGTCGCCGAGTGCCGGCGGCAGATGACTCGAATATTTGTGCGCGACGGCTGTGGCCTCGTCGCGTTTGAGGCCGACGTGACCGACCCGGGCGTGTGGGATCAGCTCAAGCACGGACTCCACCAGGCTCAGGCCTGCCCGCAACACGGCCACCACCACGACATCGGTGGACAACTGGTGACCGGTGGTGGCCTCCATCGGGGTGTCAATGGGCATCGGCCGTGTCGGAAGGTCACGGGTGGCCTCCATGGCCACGAGCACGCCGACGCGGTGGGCGAGCCGCCGGAAGAGGCTGGTGTGGGTGGTGGTATCACGCAGGGACGCGAGCGCGTCCTGTGCCACAGGGTGGGTCACGAGATGCAGGGCCATCGGCGGGAACTATACATCGGGGGTCGCAGGTTACGGATTAGAATCTCGGGATGATTCGTGGGGCAGCATTGGCGGCGGCGCTTGCGCTTGTCGTCGCAGGGTTGATGTGGCAGTCAGCGCGGCCGGGCGCGCCCGTGTCGCTGGTTATTTCGGGCGGCACGGTCGTCACGATGGACGCGCAGGCCACCGTGATTGAGAACGGCGCCGTGGCGATTGACGGCTCGGAAATCGTCGCGGTCGGTACCGCCGCCGATATTGCAGCGCGGTTCGCCGGTGCGGAACAGATTGACGCGCGTGGTCAGGTCATCATGCCGGGCCTGGTCAACACCCACGGTCATGCGCCGATGGTGCTGTTTCGCGGGCTGGCCGACGACATGGCGCTGATGGACTGGCTCAACCAGTACATCTTCCCGGCGGAGAAGGCCACGGTCTCCCCCGAGTTTGTCCGTATCGGCACGCGGCTCGCGGCTCTCGAGATGATCGCGTCAGGGACGACGACGTTCGCGGACATGTATTACTTCGAGGAGGAGATTGCGCGGGCGACGGCCGCCGCTGGTCTCCGCGGTGTCCTGGGACAGACGATCATCCGGTTCCCGGTGGCGGACGCCGAAACGCCGGAAGCCGGACTGGCGCGCACCGAGGCGTTCCTCAAGGAGTTTACGAATCATCCGCTGATTACGCCCGCCGTGGCACCGCACGCGCCCTACACCCTGACGCCGGAGACGCTCAAGGCGGCCCGCGCGCTTGCGAACACGTATAACGTCCCGCTGCTCATCCACCTCGCGGAAACCCGGGATGAAGTCGGGATCATCGCAGAGCAGTACAAGCAGTCGCCGACGATGTTCCTCGACGGACTCGGCGTGTGGAACGGCCGATCGCTGGCCGCGCATGCGGTGTGGGTCGACGATGCCGATATGAGGATGTTGGCGGAGCGACGGGTCGGCTTGTCGCACAACCCTGAGAGCAACATGAAGCTGGCGAGCGGCACGGCGCCGGTGCCGGCGTGGCTGACACATGGTGTGCTTGCTGGTCTGGGCACGGACGGCGCGGCCAGTAACAACGACCTCGACATGTTTGAGGCCATGCGCGTGGCGGCGTTCCTGCACAAACACGCGTCCGGCGATCCGCGCGCCATGCCGGCGCGCCAGGCGCTGGAACTGGCGACGCGTCGCGGCGCTGAGGCGCTCGGCATGGGGGACCGCATCGGATCCCTCGAACCGGGGAAACTCGCGGACGTGATCACGGTGTCGGTCGACTCTGCCAGGCAGACGCCGCTGTATGACCCCATGTCGCATCTGGTGTACGCGACGCACGGCACCGATGTGCGTACCACCATCGTGCATGGGCGGGTTCTGATGCGGCAGAGGAGGGTGCTGACCCTCGACCGTGAGGCGGTGCTGCGCGAGGCGAGGGCGATGGCGACAAAGGTCGCGGCGGCCGTCCGGAGTGGCCAGTGACAATCACCGAGTTCATCAGCCAGCGCGAGCTCGCAGCCCGGATCGCCGCGATGGGGGCAGAGATTCGACGCGACGCCGGATCGGATACGCCTATTCACCTGGTCTGTGTGCTCAAAGGCGCATTCATGTTTCTCGCGGATCTCATCCGTGAAATTGGCGGCGACGTCACCTGCGACTTTATTGTGGTGCGCAGTTATGCCGGGACCTCCACGACAGGGCAGGTCCAGATGATCAAGGACCTCGGGCATCCGATCGACGATCGCTATGTCGTCATCGTCGAGGACATCGTGGATACCGGCTTGACGCTGGCGCACCTGCAGGAGGTGTTTCACACGCGGCGGCCCAGCCACCTGAAGACCGTGTGTCTGCTGAGCAAGCCATCGCGCCGGAAGGTGGAGGTGCCGGTGGACTACGTGGGCTTCACGATTGAAAACAAGTTTGTTGTCGGCTACGGGCTCGACTATGGCGAGCAGTTCCGGAATCTCCCGTACATCGGCGTGGTCGAAGGGATGGCGTAGGGCATGGCGGGTCGACGGTTCAGCATCATCACAGAGACCGACGCGCGGCAGATTGAGCCGGGAACGACGGTGGAGCTTGAGCCGAAGGGCCACGTGACGCCGCTGGCGGCAGATACGTTGCGGGCACGCCGTGTGACCGTGGTGGCCTCCGGCAGCGCTGATCCGGCCCTGCCGGCGGACCTCGCGCCGGTGAGTCCGATTCGACGAGTGACGATTGGCTCCGACCACACGGGCCTGGCGATGAAGGCGGCGCTGGTCGCGCACCTGCGGCAGCAGGCCATCGCCGTGGAGGATGTCGGGACGCACACGACCGACGCCGTGGACTATCCGGATATCGCGGGCACGGTGGCCCGATCGGTGGCGCGGGGCGAGGCGGATGCGGGCATCATGATCGACGGCGCCGGCCTCGGGTCGACGATTGCGGCCAACAAGGTGCGGGGGATTCGTGCGGCGATGTGTCTCAACGTCACGCTGGCCCGGTATGCACGTGAGCACAACGGCGCGAACGTGCTCGCGCTCGGCTCCACCCTTGTTGATACGGCCACAGCGCTCGCGATTGTGGACACGTGGGTGACCACGCCGATGAAGGAGGCGCGGTATGTGCGGCGCCTGCTGAAGGTCCGACGGTTGGAGGAGAGGTTCTGAGATGGATACACAGGCGGTCGACCTCTCGCGACTGATTGCGATCATCACCGAAGAGGTGCTGGCGGCGACGCGCAGACCCGCAACCCAGTGCGGCTGCCATGCGGTCAATGAGGACTGTTGTCCGACGCGCCTGCAGGGCGTGCTGGACGCGGGTGCCGTGCGTCTCGGCATGCATGCGACTGGTGGGGCACCGGACGGGGTCTCGGGCCTGATCGATCACACGCTCCTGAAGCCCGATGCCACGCGGCAGGAACTCGAAAAGTTGTGCCGGGAGGCCGCCGAGTTCAGGTTCGCCACGGTCTGTGTCAATCCGACATGGGTCGCGTACTGTGCGTCACAACTCCGGCACACGAACGTCGGCGTCTGCACGGTGGTCGGGTTTCCGCTCGGGGCCACCACCCCTGACGTGAAGAACTATGAAACCCGCCGGGTGATCTTCGACGGCGCGCGCGAGGTGGACATGGTGATCAATGTCGGCGCCCTGAAGTCCGGCGACGTGCGGCTGGTCGAGCGCGACATCGAGGCCGTGGCGCAGACCTGCCGCGACGCCGGCGTGATCAGCAAAGTCATCATCGAAGCCGCCTATCTGACCGACGACGAGAAGGTGACGGCGTGCACGCTGTCGAGGGCCGCCGGTGCGGATTTTGTGAAGACGTCGACGGGGTTCGGTCCCGGAGGCGCCACGGTCGCCGACGTGGCGCTGATGCGCCGTGTTGTGGGGGCCGAGATGGGCGTCAAAGCCGCCGGCGGCGTGCGCGACCTCGAGGGCCTGAAGGCGATGGTCGCTGCCGGAGCCAGCCGTGTTGGCGCGAGCGCCGGCGTCAAGATCGTTCAGCAGCTGCGTGGCGCCGACGTGCCGTCGGTGCTGCCACCCGCGCCACAGAAATCAGCGTACTGACTTCCCGTCGGTGATGTGCCGCACGGTGATGTCGCGCTGTGGGAACGGAATCTCGATGCCGGCTGATTCAAACGACTTCTTCAGCCGGCGTCGGTACTCACGGGTAATCGTCCATTGTTTCAAGGGCAGAGTTTTGATGCGGACGCGGATGGTCACGGACGACTCGCCGAATCGCTCCACGCCAATCACTTCCATGGGCTCGAGGGTCAGGGGGCCGAATTCCGCGGTGTCGCGCATGGCGGCCGCTGTCTGCTCAAGCACGGCGACGACCTCATCGGTGTCGTGTTTGTAGGCGACATCGACGTCGAGCAGCGCATAGGCGAAGTCCATGCTCAGGTTGGTCATGGTCGTGACGCTTCCACAGGGAAAGATGTGGACCGCGCCGCTCTGGTCCCGAAGCACGATGGTCCGGAGGTTGATGGCCTCCACGAGCCCGCCGGTGCCATTGATCTGGGCTACGTCGCCTACACGAACCTGATTTTCCAGAATCAGAAAGAAGCCGCTGATGACGTCCTTCACCAGCGTCTGGGCTCCGAAGCCGATGGCGAGGCCGAGGATACCGGCGCCGGTCAGGATCGGCATGATGTTGATGCGCAGTTCCTGCAGGACCGTCAATGCCGCAATGACCATGATCGCCACGCTGAGCACGTTCTGCAGCATGTCGCTCAGTGTCTTGGTGCGTTTGGCGCTCTCGATTTCTCCCGGCCCCGCGTTGGTCAGGATGCGATCTTCAAACCGATCGAGTCCGACACGCACCGCGCGTAGGGCGATCCACGCCAACCCGAGAATCAAGATGATACGGAGACCGCTGGTCAGTAGCCAGGCCCACTGTGCGCTACCCGCAAACAGCGTGGATAGGTGTTCCATGCAGAAAGAATACCCTCAGGCTTGGTGAAGCTGGGTCAGAAGGAAAAAGGGCTGGCACCGAAGCACCCGCCCTTCACGTGAGTCGAACCCTGGACCCTGGACCTACCGACTGAACTCTCCGACGGTGGTGAGTCCGTGGCGCTCGAGTCGGCGGTAGAGGGCCGAACGGCTCAAGCCAAGGGTGCGGGCTGCGCGGCTGACGTTGCCTTTGGCCTTCTGCATGGCGGCGCGCACAAGCTGTCCCTCGACCTCACGCAGGCACATCGCCTCAAAGCCCGACGTGGACGCGGGAATCTGCGCAACCGGGGCGGTCATCAGCTGAATCCCCGCAGCAGCAATACGGTGTGCATCAGAAGTCCCTCAGTGTCCCAGGTGGAAGCCGCTCTCTTCGAGGTCCTTGGCCCCCGCGTGAGCAGCATCTTCTTCAACGACGCGGCCGTCGAAGAGGTGAATGGAACGCTCCGCGCCGCGTGCGTAGCGGGGATCGTGCGTCACCATGCAGATGGTGGCGCCTTCTTTGTGGAGTTCGTGGAGCAGCGACATAACCGCCTCGCCGTTTTTCGAGTCGAGGTTGCCGGTCGGTTCGTCCGCCAGCAGAATGGAGGGCGATCCGCCGACCGCACGGGCGACGGCGACACGCTGCTGCTGACCGCCGGAGAGCTGGCTGGGGAGATGCTTCGCGCGGTGTGACATGCCGACCTTTTCGAGCGCCGCCATGACACGTTCCTTCCGTTCGGCCGCCTTCATGCCGCGGTAGGTCAGAGGGAGTTCTACGTTTTCGTAGACCGTCAGGTCGCCGATGAGGTTGAAGCTCTGGAAGATGAACCCGATTTCGCGGTTGCGCACCCGGGCGCGTTCCGACAGCGGCAAATCGGCGACCGACCGGCCGTTCAGGATGTAGGTGCCTTCACTGGGGGTGTCGAGCAACCCGAGAATCGAGAGCAACGTCGACTTGCCGCAGCCCGAGGGGCCCGCAATCGAAATGTACTCGCCGCGCTGAATTTCCAGATGGATGCCGGCGAGCGCATGTGTCTCGACCTCGTCCGTGTAGAAGACCTTCGTCACGCCATCAAGCTGAATCAGCGCCTGTCCCGAAGTACTCATGACCGTCCCTTTCACACCCGCTTGCGCGGGGTGCTGAATCAACCGGAGCCCCCCTCCGGTCGCCTTACCGTCGTATCCGCACGCGATCGAACGCATCGTATTGCGACATGTCCGACAACACCACGTCGTCGCCTTCGTTGAGTCCGGCCTTCACTTCCATCTCGCTCACCGAGGCGCGTCCCAGCTGCACTTGCACGCGGGTGGCCTCGTTGTTGGCCCCGACCCGATACAACATCACGGTGCCGTTCTCCTGCCCGAACGAGGGACGTTGCATCTTCAGGACGTTTTCCAGGCGTTCAAGTTCAATCACCCCGTCCACGCTCAGGTCCATCCGTGCCCCTGGAGGCAGGTCGCCATCGAGCGTCACATCGATGCCGACCGTGCCGCCCTGGGCCGCCGGGTCGATCCGCGACACGAATCCCTTGACCGTCCCGGTACGTGTGTCGATCATCGCGACCTGTCCCACCCGCACATCACGCGTCTGTGTTTCCGACACGCGAATCTCCGCCTTGAGGGCCGTCGGGTTCGCCACGCGCGCGATGTTGGTGCCCGCGCCAACCTGCTGGCCTTCCTCGACGGGCAACTGCTGCAGGACGCCCGTCATGCCTGCGCGAACCTTCAAGTCGGCCACGTTCTTTGCTTCCAGCTCGTACGCCGCCTTTGCACGCGCCACTTCTGACTCCACCGGTGCAAGCTGGGCCTTCTCCCCCTCGGTGCTCGCCTGCAGGCGCTTGCGCTCCAGCGCCAGCGCGTTGCGCGCGCGGTCCATGTTCGCCTGACTCCGCCGAAGGGTCAGGGCGGACACAATCCCCTGCTTGTTCAACTCCAGGTCCGCCTGATACTGCAGTTCATCCTGCTCCACCTGCGAGGCCGCGTTCGCCACTCCTGTTTCGAGTTGCAGCCGCTGCGTGGCCAAATCATTCTTTCGCGTGGCGAGACCGGCTTCGGCCGACCGCCATGCGAGTTCCGCCGTCTTCGCCCGGTTCTGAAGGTCAGGATTGCTGAGCTCCAGAATCACCGTGTCGGGCCGCACCTGCGCGCCGGGCCGCAGCGGCCGCTTCTCGACGCGTCCCGATGTAGTCGCGGTAATCCAGCGGATGTCTTCCGGCACTAACGTGCCCGACCCGCGCACTTCGCGCACCATCGACCCTCGGGTGACTTTACCGGTCCAGGCCGCGTTGCCATCAACGGTCGGTGCCGCCGGTTCGAGAGTCATCACCCAGACAGACACGGCGATGAGGGCCACCACACCAACACCGGCCATCAACACCTGCCGACGCTTTTTTGCCTTGAGGATTGCGGGATCACGCTTGACGTCCATTGTCATAACCGCTCTCTATGCAAGAAGCCGTGCCAACTCTTGGCGCGCGCTCTAAGTCTAACGGTCGTCATGCCTTAGCGTGCATTCCTACTTCCCCCTGGCCCCGCCCGATGGTGCGGTTTCGGGAAACCCGAATCCCGCATCGGGGACTTTGACTGGAATTTGGTCCCACCGGTTGACCGTGCCACCATGTTCGGTGTGCCAGACTTGCGAGACCTCGGCTGGACGGACCACTTCGCCCGGGCCTTTGCCCCGTGGGCCGGGCCGGGAGTCGTCGCAGGCCGCGTCGCGCTGGAGCATAACCACGTACTGCGCGTACTGACCGAGTCCGGGGAACAACTGGCAGAAGTCTCCGGCCGTGTTCGACACGAAGCCGCCAGCCGCCAGGACATGCCGGCCGTCGGCGATTGGGTCGTCTTGCGCCTCGACGACGGCGGGCGCTGTCAGATTCGTGCAGTCTTGCCGCGCACGGGACGGTTCGCGCGCAAGGCCGCTGGTGACACCACCCAGGCCCAGGTTGTCGCCGCGAACATCGACACGGTCTTCCTCGTGTCCGGCCTGGACGGGGACTTTAATCCACGACGCATCGAACGATATCTCCTGCTGACGCGCGAGAGCGGCGCAACGCCCGTGGTGATCCTGAACAAGGCCGACGTGGCCGACGACGTGGATGACGCGGTGGCGTTGGTCGAAGGGCTGACCCCGGGTGTGCCGGTGCTGGCGATCAGTGCGGCGGATGGTCGTGGATTCGACGCCTTGGACCCGTACCTGCAACCCGGCAAGACGGTCGCACTGCTCGGGTCTTCGGGCGCGGGGAAGTCGTCGATCGTGAATCGTCTGGTCGGCTCGAAGGTGCTCCCGACGCGCTCGGTACGCGAATCGGACAGTCGCGGCCGTCACGCGAGTGTCCATCGGCAGATGATCGCGTTGCCTGGCGGCGCGCTGGTGATCGATACGCCCGGGATGCGGGAACTGCAGCTGTGGAGCGTGGGTCCCGGTGCGGCCGACACGTTTGGCGACGTCGCCGACCTCGCCGCGGGTTGCCGCTTCCGCGATTGCCGGCACAAGCAGGAGCCCGGCTGTGCCGTCAAGGCGGCCGTTGAGGAGGGCACGCTCGACGCGGCCCGTTACGAAAGCTTCGTGAAGCTCGACGATGAGCGCGTGGCGGTGGAGAAGCGGCAGGAAGAGCGCGCACTGCTCGAGCAGAAGCGGAAGGGCAAGGTCATCAGCCGGGCGATCAAGGTCATGCAGAAGTCACGAGGACGCTGAAACGCGGATAGGGGTTTCTATCAGGAGTGAGATTCCACTGGCCTCAACGGCAGGGAGTTGAAGGGGAAATCCTCATTCTGCTGCGCATCAACTGTTTCTCGATGAAGCGGGCTCGCGTCGTGCCGGCGCTGATGTTTCTGCTGTCGGTCCGCTTCGTCATCGTCTTGTCGAAAGGCATGGGCCACGTGTCGGTATTTGTGCCGGCCGGCATACACGGCGTACTCGGGGGCAAGTGGGTGTTGCTGGTGTTGTTGGGGGCCGCGGTGGTCTTCGCCTCGGCCCGTCGCGTCGCGCGCTGCTGGGAGACCACTTAACAGGGAGACGCGGAGGCATCCTCGTGATCGCTCCGGTCGCCTACAATGAGGCGATGCGCCGAACGCTCCTTGTCCTCGCCGTTCTTGGCTGTCTTGCCGTGCCCGGCAAGAGCCAGGCGCAGTCGCCCACGAGGGGCCTCCACGCCGATCGGTTCGATGCACGGCTGACACTGCTGGCAGACGGCTCGTTGGAGGTGGAGGAGGTCATCACCTTGCGTTTCACTGACCGGGCGTTCAGGGAGGTTGAGCGGCGGGTCCCGATTGGGCGCGTGGACGACTTGATTGACGTGGAAGCGCTGATGGACGGCCGCGTCCTGCCGGCGGGACGTGAGGCCGGGCAGGCCAGCATCGGGATCGGCCGGCGCGAGCTTCGGGTGCTGTGGCGTTTCCCGGAAACCAGAAACACAACACATCAATTCACGTTGCGGTACCGCGCGATGGGCGCCTTGCGCGTGGACACCCGTGGTGCCCACCTCGCGTGGCATATCCTGCCGACCCGCCACCGGTATGCGATCTCCGACGCCGAATTGATCTGGCAGGTCCCTGCAGGCGTCGTCTCGCAGGGAGGCCCGGCATTGGAGGCCGAGGGGTGGTCATGGACGCGGGAAGGCGAGCAGGTGTGGAGCGCGCGGAAACGCGATGTGGCGGTCCACGAAACCGCGATCCTGACCGATCACCTTGAGACCACGTCGCTCGCCATCGCCCCCTCACGCTGGCAGGTGGATGAGGATCGCGCGCGTCAGCTGGCGCCGGCGTTCATCGTGGGGGGCGCCGTCATTCTCGTGATGGGGGCAGGCATGATCGTGATGATGCGGCTGCGCTACCCCCAGCCGAGAGTCGACCATGGCACCGCCGTCCCTGCGGCGGCCGGATCGCTCCCACCGGGGCTGGGGACGGCGATGACCATCACCAGGCCCAGGGTGGGATTGCCGCAGATGGCGGCGACGCTGTGTGATCTGCTGGCGCGACGCGTGCTGACGATTGAAGAGGCGGGCGGGACGATGACCATCGTGGTGCCTCCCATGGACGCCGCCGCCCCTCGTCTTCGTCCACATGAGCAGGTCGTGATGGACGCGCTGTGGCTGGCCACGAAACAGGGACGGCTGCCGCTCAAGGACGCCCAGCGCCGCCTGATGTCGGTGCTCTCCGCGTTCAAGGCGGCCGCCCACCAGGAAATTCGTGACGCCGGGTACGTGGACGCCGAGCGTCGATGGGCGGCACGGAGCATGACGACATCCGGTGTTGTGACCCTTCTCGTCGGGTTTGCGGGCCTTGTGGCGAGTGCGTTGTGGGTGTCGTCAATGGGACCGGCCGCAATGCTCGTGCCCGGGGCGGTGATCGTGCTTGGCGTGGTCTTTCTCATCGCCGGAGAGACGTTCCCCGCGCTCACCACCAGCGGCGTGTCCGTGGGAGGGCAGTGGGCGGCGCGTGCGGCGTTCCTCAAGGCGGAAGCGGCGGCGCATCGTGCCGGCCAGCACGCTGAGGAGTGGCTGCCGGTCGCAGTCGGTTTGGGGCTCGGGCCGAAGTTCGCGAAGTCGGGCGCGGTGGTGTCGTGGCTCGCTGGAATAAGCAACCCATCAGCGGCGCTGACTGCGATTATCATTGCCGCGGGCAGTCCCGGCAACAGTGCCGGAATCTCGGCAGGGGGCATGGCCGGCGGTGGTGGCTTCAGCGGCGCACGCTGAGTGATATACTCGCCGCGATTTCGGGAAGGACGTGAGTTCCGGTGACCGGTTACTTGTCCGTCGTGATTTTTTTCGCGCTCATCGCCGGCTTTGCGGTGGTCTCCCTGTTGACCGCGACGCTGCTGCGGCCCAGTCGACCCTACACAGCAAAATCCGACAACTACGAATGCGGCGCCGAACCCATCGGCACCGCGTGGGTGCAATTTCCGGTCGGTTTTTATCTGGTCGCGCTGGTGTTCATCGTGTTCGACGCCCTGGCGGTGTTCATGTTCCCGTGGACGCTGGTGCTCCGTGAACTGGGCCCCCGTGCGCTGTATGTCATGGGGGGCTTTCTGGCTGTCCTGATGCTCGGCTGGGTGTACGCGTATCGCGAAGGGATTCTCGAGTGGAAATAAAGCGCCCGGTTCCCGTCGTGCCGGCTCCGATCTGGAAGGAGTTCAAGGACCTTCAGGAGTGGAACGAACTCCACAAACAGCGTCAGACCGGAGACAAACACTCCGAGACCTTTGAGACGCTGACCGAAGGCCTGCATCAGTTTCCCGGCGGATTTGTCCTGACGACGGTGACGGACAACTTTTTGAACTGGGCCCGGAAATCCTCCGTGTGGCCCGTGACGTTTGGGCTGGCGTGTTGCGCGATCGAAATGATGGCCACGTTTGCGTCGCGGTTCGACGTGGAACGCCTGGGGATGGTGCCCTGGGCCTCACCCCGCCATGCGGACCTGATGATCATCTCCGGCACGGTCACCATCAAGATGGCGCCGATGCTGCTCCGGATCTACGACCAGATGCCCGATCCGAAGTGGGCGGTGTCGATGGGATCCTGCTCCAACTCGGGCGGCCCCTTCCGCCATGGGTATCACGTCGTCAAAGGCGTGGACCGGGTCATTCCGATCGACGTGTACGTGCCGGGGTGCCCTCCGCCGCCGGAATCGCTGCTGAATGGCCTGCTGTTGCTGCAGGATCAGATCGCCCATTTTCACAAGACCGGCAAGAAGGCACCGCCGACGGAGAAGGTGGACTAGATGCTCACGGCCGCCGACGTCCGCAGCCGCCTGGCCACCCTCGACGGCGTCACGATCGCCGAGGGCGATTCGCCCCTGACTGTGACAGTACCGGCGGCGCAGTGGGCGACCATCGCCACGAGGCTGAAGGATGAGATGGGGTTCGGGTTCTTCTCGTTCCTGTCCGCAGTGGATTGGAAGGAGGAGGGACTCGAGGTGGTGGCCTGGATCGACAACACGGATGCCCGGCTGTCGGTGGTGCTCAAGACCCGCCTTGGCGCGGGGGGGACCACGTGTCCGTCACTGGCGGAGGTCTACCGCGGGGCAAACTGGATGGAGCGTGAGTGCTTCGACATGTTCGGCATCTCGTTTGAGGGCCATCCGGATCTGCGACGTATTTTGTTGCCCGACGACTGGGTCGGGTACCCCTTGTTGAAGTTGTACGACGTGGACACGCCGTACCCCCCGTATCGCTGAGACGCGCATGGCAACTGACCTCACTCCACGCGTCACGACGGAACTGGACTACGCCGGCGCCGAGCGGTTGACCATGAACATGGGGCCGCAGCACCCGTCGGCCCATGGTGTCTTCCGCGCGATTCTCACGCTGGAAGGCGAAACGGTCGTCGGGGTCGACGCGGTCATCGGTTATCTGCACCGCTGCCACGAAAAACTCGCCGAGACACTGGCGTACGTGCAGTATCCGTCGATTGCCTCGAAGACCGACTACGTCGCGGCGATGACCAGCGAACTCGCCTACGTCATGGCCGCGGAACGCATCGCAAAGATCGAGGTGCCCAAACGCGCTGAGCACCTGCGCGTGCTGGTCGCCGAACTGCAGCGCGTGGCGTCGCATTGTCTGTGGCTGGGTACCTGGTGCATGGACATGGGCGGGGCGCTTGGGGGCGGCGCGACGATTTTTCTGTACTGCATCCGCGAACGTGAACTGGTGCTGGATCTGTTCGAGAAGCTGACTGGCGCGCGGCTGTTGTATGGCTTCCATCAGGTCGGCGGCGTGCGGTACGACATGCCGGAAGGCTTCGCGGCAGACTGCCGCCAGACAATCGACCTGATTGAGGCGCGCCTGCTCGAGTACGAAGCGATGCTCGAGGACAACACGTTCTTCCTGATGCGCACCAAGGGCGTCGGCGTGATTTCGCGCCAGCTTGCCGAGGAGGTCGGGATCAGTGGTCCGCTGCTGCGCGCCTCGGGCGTGGACTTCGACCTGCGCCGCGATGCGCCGTATTCGTCCTATCAGGACTTCCAGTTCAAGGTTCCGGTCGAAACCGATGGCGACTGTCTTGCGCGGTACCGGGTCCGGATGGTCGAGTTCCGTGAATCGATTCGCATCGTGCGCCAGATTCTGGACGGCCTGCCCGAAGGACCGATCTCGTCGAGGCCCGGCGTCAAGGCCGTCGCGCAGGTGCGTGTCCCGAAGGGTGAAACGTATACACGCGTCGAAGGGCCGCGCGGGGAAGTGGGGTGCTATCTCATCGCGGATGGCGGACCGAAACCCTACCGTATGAAGTGGCGCGGCGCGTCGTTCTCGAACCTGGCCGTGTTGCCGTTCATTATTCCCGGCCATTCCGTGGCCGACGTCGTGGCAATCATGGGGTCGGTGGACCCGGTGTTCGGGGAGGTGGACCGATGACCGGTTGGCCAGATGCCGCCCTCGGGGCCGTGGCAGGCGTGAGCGTCCTGTTGGGCGTCATCGGTCTGGTCACCTACGTGACGCTGCTCGAACGGAAGTTCGCCGCGCGCATGCAGTCGCGCATCGGCCCGTATCGGGTCGGCCCGCACGGCCTGCTGCAGCCGATTGCCGACGCCGTGAAACTGATGATGAAGGAAGACGTCGTTCCGCGCAACGCGGATCGACGGGTCTTCAGCATTGCGCCGGTCGTCTTCCTGATTCCGTGCATCCTGATTTTTGCGACCATCCCGTTTGCGCCGGGCCTGGGCGTCGCCGACCTGAACATCGGTATCCTGTTCTTCCTGGCCGTGTCGTCGATGGAGGTCGTCGGCCTGTTCATGGCCGGCTGGAGTTCCAACAACAAATACGCGCTGTTGTCGGCGATGCGCGCGGTGAACCAGATCATCTCGTATGACCTGCCGTTCCTGATGGCGGCGCTGGTGCCGGTCATCCTTGCCGGCTCGCTCAAGCTCGGCGAGATTGCCGCGGCGCAGGACGCCCTCTGGTTCATCGCCTATCCCGTGCTCGGGCAGTTGGGCTTCATCGCGTACATCATCGCGAGCGTGGCCGCGGAGAATCGCGTGCCGTTCGACATTCTTGAAGCGGAATCGGAACTCGTCGCCGGGTTCCGGGTCGAATACTCCGGCATGAAGTTCGCGTTGATTCAGCTCGGGGAATACGCCCACGTACTGGGCACCTCCTTCCTCGGCGCGCTCCTCTTCCTGGGCGCGTGGGCGGGGCCGGGGCCGGAGTGGCTCGGGCCGGTCTGGTTCATTCTGAAAGCGCTGCTGATCTTCCTGCTCATCACGTGGATTCGATGGAGTTTCATCCGTATCCGCGTGGATCAGATTCTGCAGATTTCCTGGAAGTTGTTGTGGCCGGTGTCGCTGGTGCTGGTCATCGCCACCGCCATCACCGTCGTCATCAGGAGCAGCACCGGTGGCTAAGTCGCGAGGCATTCTTCAGGAGACGTGGGACGTGGCGACCTCCGTGTTCCGCGCCATGCGGATCTCGGGCCGCAACTTCCTGCGGAAACCGGTCACCGTGCATTACCCGGACAAACCCCGGACGTATCCGGATCGCTACCGGGGACTGCTCGCGCTCACCTACGACAGGGAGACGGGGGAGGAGAACTGCATCGGCTGCCGCCTGTGCGAGTTTGTGTGTCCGCCGGCCGTCATCAAGGTCGAGATGCTCAAGAGCGAAAAGCGGAACTATGCGAAGACGTTTTCGCTTGAGCTCTACGCCTGCGAGTTCTGCGAGTTGTGTGTGCAGGTGTGTCCGACGGATGCCATCGTGATGATGAAGTCGTTCGACATGGCGACCACCGACCGGCGTGAGTTGCTGCTCGACAAGGACCGGTTGCACGCCATCGGTGAGACGTTTGACGCCTCGTGGGCGACGGGCAACCGGCTCCGTGACATGCAGGCGCCGCCCAAGAAGGTCGCCGCCGAGAAGCCGGCGGCCGAGAAGGCGGGAGGGGAGGCATGACACTCGAGGTCATCGGCTTCTGGATCCTCGCCGTCCTGCTGGTGGGGTCGGCGCTCGCAGTCGTGCTGACGAAGAACCTATTCCATTCGGTGCTGTGGCTGGCCCTGGCGCTGACGGGAACCGCCGGTGTCTTCCTGATGCTGCAGGCCGAGTTCCTGGCCGGCGTGCAGATTCTGCTCTACGCGGGCGGCGTCGTGACCGTCGTGGTGTTCGCCATCGTGGTCACGGAGCGCCTGGTGGGGGAGACGTTGTCACATACCAGCCGGGGGCTGGTGGGTGGCGCGACGGTGGCCGGTGTGTTGTTGATGTTGCTCGTGAACACCCTCATGCGCACACCGGTGCCGGCGGTGCGGATTCCGTTCGAGGCGGATCCGACGCATCTGATCGGCCGCGAACTGATGACGCGCTACGTCCTGCCGTTTGAACTGCTGGCGGTGATTCTGCTGGTGTCCCTGCTGTCGGCCAGCTACTTTGCGAGACCGGAGGACTGACCATGGGACTTTCAGCCTGGCTCATCCTGGCAGCGGCGGTCTTCTGTATCGGGTTGTTCGGCGTGATGACACGCCGCAACACGGTCGGGATTCTGTTGGGCATCGAACTCATGCTCAACGCCGTCAATATCAACCTCGTCGCCTTCAGCCGGTTCCACGGCGAAGTGACCGGCATGGTCCTGACGATCTTTGCCATCTGTATCACGGTCGCTGAAGTGGCGCTCGGGCTCGCGATTGTCATCCTGTTGTTCCGCATGCGGCGTACCGCGATGGCGGACCAGGTGGATTGGTTGAAGGGATGAGTCTCATTCCACTTCTCGCTCCGCTGGCGGCGATCCTGATCCTCGGACTGGTCGCGCCCGTGCGCCGCACCGGTCGGCCCGCGGCGTTCATCTCGATCGCCGGTGCACTGACGGCGCTTGTGGCTGCGGCCATGACCTGGCAGCAGGTCACCACGTTTGGTCCGATCCTCACCGAGTGGAACTGGCTGCTGGACGCCCAGGGCACCCTGGCGACGGTCGGTGTCCTGGCGGACCACGACTCGTCCCTCATGTTGCTGCTGGTGACGCTGGTGGCGTTGCTCGTCCAGGTGTACTCGCTCGGCTACCTCAGCGACGAACCGCCGGCGGCCCTCGGGCGCTACTACCTCTATCAGTCGATGTTCGCGTTTTCGATGATCGGGCTGGTGCTGGCGCCGAACCTCCTGCAGCTGTTCATCTGCTGGGAGCTGGTCGGTCTCTGTTCCTACCTGCTCATCGGCTTCTGGTTCAAGAAACACTCGGCGGCGCGTGCGGCCGTCAAGGCCTTCTGGACGACGAAGGCCGGCGACGTCGGCCTGCTCATCGGCATCGTGCTGCTGTGGCGGCACACGGGGACGTTCGACTTTGCGGAACTGCGCCTGCTCGTTGAATCCGGCATGGTCGGACTGGACGGGCTCGCGCTCATCACGTTCTGCCTCTACCTCGGCGCAGCCGGCAAGTCCGCCCAGTTGCCGCTCCATATCTGGCTGCCGGACGCGATGGAGGGCCCGACGCCGGTCTCCGCGCTGATCCATGCGGCCACCATGGTGACCGCCGGCGTGTATCTGCTGACGCGTACCGCATTTCTCTTCGCCCTGACACCCGACGTGCTCCTCATCGTCGGCTGGATCGGCGCGCTGACCGCGCTGGCCGCGGCGATGATGGCGTGTGCCCAGAACGACATCAAACGGGTGCTGGCGTATTCGACCGTGTCGCAGCTGGGATACATGATGGCCGCGATCGGTGCCGGGTATGCGGCCGCCGGCTTCTTCCATCTGCTGACACATGGCGTGTTCAAGGCGCTGCTGTTCCTCGGGGCCGGCGCGGTGATCCATGCGGTGCACACCAATGACATCACGCAGATGGGTGGGCTGGCGCGGCGGATGCCACAGACGATGGTCGTGTTTGTGATTGGCACGTTGTCGCTTGCCGGGTTGCCGCTGTTTGCCGGGTTCCTGTCGAAGGAGGAGATTCTGGCAGCGGTGTGGGCCGGTGGTGTGACCGTGCCGTTTATCCTTCTGCTGGCCGGCGCGTTTCTGACGGCGTTCTACATGATGCGGGTCGTGTTCCTCACGTTCTTCGGGACGCCGCATGCCGGGCATCAGGGCGAGGGGCACCATGCCCACGATGCGCCGTGGTCGATGACAGGACCGCTGTGGATCCTCGCGATCGCCTCCATGGTGATTGGCGTGTATTTCACGTTCTCACATCCGGAACTGCCGTTCGAACCGCCGGCCTGGCTCGCGGCCACCGCGACCGGCGTCGCGCTGGCCGGCATTGGTCTGGCGTGGGCGACGTATCAGCGGCACCTGATTGCTCCGGAGACACTGGCCTCGATGGCGGGGCCGCTCCGCGTGGCGGCGGCGCGTGGTTTCTGGATCGACGAGGCCTTCCTGCTGGTGTACCGGCAGATCCTGCAGCGGATGGCGGCGATCTTTGGATGGCTTGATCGCTACATCGTGGACGGGGTGCTCAACGTGGTGAGCGCCTGGACGGTGTCGGCCGGTGAGCAGCTGCGGCGCGTGCAGACCGGGCGCGTGCAGGATTACGTGCTGGCCGTCGGCGCCGGCGTGGTGGCGGTGGTGTGGTTCCTGGGAGGCCTCTGGTGAACGGACTGCCGATGCTTTCCGTCGTGACGTGGGCGCCGTTTGTGGCGGCGCTGATCATCATGGCCTTCGGCCGATCGCGGCCGCTGCTGGTGCGCTGGACGGCCGTGGCCGGAGCGACGGTCTCCACCGTGGGGGCGTTCTGGCTCTACGGCGCCTACGACCAGGCCGCCGGTGGGTTCCAGTTCCACGAAACCATCGCACTCGTCCCGTCCCTGGGGATCAGCTACCAGTTGGCGCTCGACGGCATGAGTCTGGTCATGGTCGTCCTCACCGCGATCATCATCTTTGCCGGCGTGTTCGCCTCCTGGACCGTCAAGACGCGCGATCAGGAGTTCTACGCGCTGTTGCTGATTCTGGTGACGGGCGTCTTTGGCGTGTTCGTCTCGCTGGACCTGTTCGTGTTCTTCCTGTTCTACGAAATCGCCGTGTTGCCGATGTATCTGCTCATCGGGATCTGGGGATCGAGCGGGGAAGTGCGGCCGCAGGGGGTCTTCGGCTGGGCCTTCGGGAAGACGGGTGTCGGCACCAAGGAATACGCCGCCATGAAGCTGACGCTGTACCTGCTGTTCGGGTCGGCGTTCATTCTGGTCGGCATGCTGGCGCTCTACGTCGCGGCCGGTTCGACCTCGTTCTCACTGTTGAATCTCGAGCAGGTCTCGTTTGACCCGCAGTTGCAGTCCTGGGTGTTCCTGGCGTTCTACATCGGCTTCGGCATCCTCGCCGCGATCTTCCCCTTCCACACCTGGTCACCTGACGGTCACGCGTCTGCTCCGACGGCGGTCTCCATGCTGCATGCCGGCGTGCTCATGAAACTCGGCGCCTATGGCGTGGTGCGTGTCGGCATGGGCCTGCTCCCGGAAGGCACACACGACTGGATGTGGCTGGTCGGGACGATTGCCTGCATCAACATCGTCTACGGCGCCCTCAGCGCGATGGCGCAGAAGGATCTGAAGTACGTCATCGCGTATTCCTCCGTGTCGCACATGGGTGTCGTGATGCTTGGTGCCGCCACGCTGACGCAGCATGGCCTCAACGGCTCGGTCTTTCAGATGTTCGCGCATGGCGTCATGACCGGCTTGTTCTTCGCGCTTGTGGGTCTGGTCTACGAAAAGGCGCACTCGCGCGAGATCTTCAAGATGGGCGGGTTCGCGACGATGATGCCGGGCATCGCCGTGGCGTTCACGATCGGCGGGTTGTCCTCACTCGGATTGCCGGCGACCGCTGGGTTTGTCGCCGAGTTCCTGACGTTCCTCGGCGCCTGGGCCTCAGCCCATTCGTGGTGGTTGTTCCCCGCGGTGTTTGGCGCGTTCCTGACGTCCCTCTACGTCCTGCGCGTCGTTCGGGCGATCTTCTGGGGGCCGAAGAGCACGGACCCGCACTTCCAGCACCTGCCTGATGCGCAGGGCACCGAGTGGGTGGCGATTGTGATCCTCGTCGGCACGTTGATTCTGTTTGGCGTGGTTCCGCGCCTGGCCCTTGATCCGATTGATGTGTCGACGGTGGCCATCCTCACCAGACTGGGGGTGATGTGATGACGTCATGGAGTCTGCACCCCTCACAACCGCTGGGCATCGAGGCCGCTCTCGCCGGAGTGTGGCTGCTCGTGCTCATCGTCGGACTCATCCGCCGCGGGTCCACGGACCGGCTCAGCGGATGGCTGACGCTGGGTGGGCTCACGGTCGTCAGTCTGATGGCGTGGTCGGCGGAACCCGGCCGTCTGTGGCTCGACGGCACCTTCGTGCTCGACGAACTCGCCGTGTTCATGAAGCGGCTGTTCCTGGTGTCGGCGGCCCTGAGTGTGCTGGCGACGCTGGCGTTCACCGAGGCAGGCTTCTGGCGACGCTCGACCGAGTATTACGCCATTCTGCTGGCGTCGGTCCTGGGGATGCTCGTGCTGGCGTCGGCGCGGGAACTCATTCTGCTGTTTGTGGCGTTTGAGCTGATGTCGATTCCGCTCTACTTCCTGACCGGGTTCAGGAAGCGGGAAGCGGCGGCACCGGAAGGGGCGCTCAAGTTCTTCGTGATCGGCAGCGTGTCGTCCGCCGTGTTGCTCTACGGCCTGTCGTTTGTCTACGGCGCGACCGGGTCGACCGATATCGCGGCCATCGGGCCCGCACTCTCGACCGGTGACCCGCTGATGGTGCTCGGCCTGAGTCTGATGCTCGCCGGCCTCGGGTTCAAGATCGGGGCCGTGCCGTTCCATATGTGGGTGCCCGACGCGTATGAGGCCGGTGGAACGCCGTTTGTCGCATGGTTGTCGATTGCGCCCAAGGCGGCCGGGTTTGTCGTGATGCTCCGCCTGTTTGTCGAAGGCGTCGGGGCGGCCACACTGACCTGGGTGCCGGTGCTGGCGGTGCTGGCTGCGATCACCATCGTCGCGGGCAACCTCCTTGCCATTCCACAGTCCAACATTAAACGCCTGCTCGCGTATTCCGGCGTGGCCCACATCGGCTACCTGTTGCTCGGCATGGCGGCCATGTCCGTGTCAGGCGTCGGCATGGTGCTGTTTTATCTGGTCGCGTACCTCGTCGGCAACATGGGCGCGTTCTTCGTCGTGCAGGCCGTGGCCGCAACCACGGGGTCGGATCAAATCACGGCGTATCAGGGACTCGCGCGTCGCTCACACCCGCTGGCGCTGGCGCTGTTGCTGTTCCTGCTCTCGCTCGGCGGTATTCCGTTTGTTGCGGGGTTCTGGGCGAAGTTGTTTGTGTTCTGGGCCGCTGTGGAGCAGGGCATGTATGCGCTGGCGTTCCTCGGTGCCGTCCTGACGGTCGTGGCCCTCTACTACTACCTGGTGGTCGCGCGGCGCATGTACATCGAAGCGCCGAAGGTGACCGGCCCAGTCCCAGTGCCGGCCGTGCTGCAGGTGGCCATCCTCATCTGTCTGGCCGGCATCATCGGGATGGGTGTGTATCCCCAGCCGTGGGTGGAGGCCTGTCTCCGGGTCGCGCTAACGATGTTCGCCGGAGTGTGACCTGGCACCGACACCTGCGGAGACGCGAGGTGTGTCGCAGATGTCGGCGCTATCAGTCATGTGCGTGTGGAAGTGGTGCCGAGGGACAGAATCGAACTGTCGACACTACGATTTTCAATCGTATGCTCTACCAACTGAGCTACCTCGGCGCTGGGAGGGCCCAAGAAAAGCAAAGTCTACCATAGCCCCCGGGCGTTCCGCGACGGCCGGGGGGCCATGGATGGCTTGCCGGGCCTATCGGCGTCGAATTGACACAATCCGGGTGTAGTCCAACTCGCAAACAACGTAAACCGGCCGGCTATCGACCACGCTATAGGCTTGGATGAAGAATTGGCGATCGATGTCCGTGGTGGTCATGGTAGCGGCCCGCACTGACACTCCTCGGAACTCCGGGGCGGCGCCGGCGATGCATGCGTCAATGGTTGCGGCACCGAAATTCTCCCGCGGGTCGGCACCCACCATGGCGCGGCGGTCATCGTGCGAGAACGACACGGCGTTATTTTCACAGCGGTAGGTCACCGTGCGGTTGTTGTCGAGCCGGTCGACACCGCTTCCGCTCACGAAACGAAGCTCCTGGGAGATTTCCGGCATCTGGTCGAATGAGATGAACACGCGCCGGCCAGGCACGTCGCCGCTGTATGCCGTAATGACCTTTGCCTGACACAGCAGTGCCGCATCCACCCTCGAAATCGGCTTGAAGGAATTAAGCTCGCTGGTCAGGTTCGCCGGTGAAGCTGCCAGCGTCTCGCGAAACTCCGGCGATCCGAGCATCTCGAGAATGACCCCGGTGTACTCACCGCGACCGAGGCGGGGCAGGAACGCGTTCATGCCTGCCGGATCGGGATTGCGGCCCAACAGTCCCTGGTAGAACTGGGCCAGAATGTCGGACGCTGGCTTTGGCTGGACGTTTTGTCTGAATTCTGCGCTGGTTACCATGGCCGCGACCTGGTTGTTGATTCTGCCTCGCTGAATCTCGGTTGTCGCGCTGCGCAGGCCGGCGGCGTCCCCATCACGGCCGAGGACGGCCAGGTACAGTCGCGCTGCTACTGGGCCCGCCTGGGTGGCGGGGATCGCCGGCGAGGGAGCGGTGGTGGTTGTCTGGCGTGGTCGGCTGATCTGGCCTGCGTTGAGGGCCACGGCCCCGCTGACGGGCAGAGCCAGTGCCACAACCAGTGAAGCAGCGAGTCGGCCAGTGGGTGTAGAGGTCATACAGCACGCACTAGCAAGATTCGGGCCGAGCGAGGAGGGAAGACTGTAGCCGCCCGGACACCGCAAGACGCCCGGGCGGCTACATAGAAATCAGGCTGGTTCAGACCTTCTCAGGGGACGTGAGCCCCATCACCTGGCGCAACTGCAGTTCGATAGCGGCCGCCGTGTCCGGGTTCTGCTTCAGAAACGTCTTCGAGTTCTCCCGGCCCTGGCCCAGGCGGTCGCCCTTGTAGGAGAACCACGTGCCGCTCTTTTCGACAATGTTGTGTTCGACGCCTTGGTCGAGCAGGTCTCCTTCGCGCGAGATGCCCTCGCCGTACATCACGTCGAATTCCGCCTCACGGAAGGGCGGGGCGACCTTGTTCTTGACGACCTTCACGCGGGTGCGGCCACCCGTGACCTGATCGCCGTCCTTGATGGCGCCGATGCGACGAATGTCCACGCGCATCGAGGAGTAGAACTTCAGCGCGCGGCCGCCGGTGGTGGTTTCGGGGTTGCCGAACATGACGCCGATCTTTTCGCGCAGCTGATTGATAAAAATCAGTGATGTCTTCGACTTGGCGACCACACCGGTGAGTTTCCGGAGCGCCTGTGACATCAGCCGGGCCTGGAGGCCCATCTGCGCATCGCCCATCTCGCCTTCGATTTCCGCACGCGGGACGAGGGCGGCGACCGAGTCCACCACGACCACGTCCACGCCGTTGGAGCGAATCAGCACCTCGGTGATTTCGAGGGCTTGTTCGCCGTTGTCGGGCTGCGACACCAGCAGATTCTCCAGATCGACGCCGAGCTTCTGGGCATACTTCGCATCGAGGGCATGTTCGGCGTCGACAAACGCCGCGACTCCGCCCAGTTTCTGCGCCTGGGCGATGGTCTGCAGGGCGAGTGTGGTCTTGCCTGAAGACTCGGGGCCAAAAATTTCAATGACCCGGCCGCGCGGAAACCCGCCGACGCCGAGCGCCCAGTCGAGGCTGATCGCCCCGGTCGAGATCACCGGAATGGGCGCCACCAGCCCCTTGTCGCCCAGTCGCATGATGGACCCTTTGCCGAACTGCTTCTCAATCTGGCCGACGGCCAGTTCGACGGCCTTTGCGCGCTCCTTGTCGACGCCGGTCTCTGTGCGATCCGCCCTGTCCGTCTTCTCGATACGTTCTGCTGATGCCATATGCCTCGTTATCCTTCCCCCGGGAGCGCCGATGGGCGCGACCACGGCTGGACCATAGGTCATTCTAGAAGTGTGCCAGGGGTCAGTCAAGCGAAAATTCTTCATGGTGTTCCTCTATCCATCTTAAAAACAGTTAGTTACAGGCGTAGTGACTTTCGCCTGCATGCCAGCGGCGACGACAAAATCTGCCTCTCCCGCGGGGCGGGCGATTCGGATTCTGCCAACCGACTACAGCGTGCAGGTGCCGTGTGACAGGGCAGGACACAGGGACGAGGTAAGGTCTTACGGAATGCCTTCGTCTGTGGGACATGGTTTGGCGGCGCTCTCCGCGGGATGGGCCCTCGCTGGAGTGGCGGTGGCCCGTCGCGCACGGTTGATACAGGCCGCGTTGCTGGTCGCTATTGGCGCTGCGCCCGACCTCGATCTGCTCTGGGGACGTCACAGCCGGGAAACCCACAGCATGGGGGCCGCGATCCTCGTCGCCAGCGTGGCGGCCTGGCAGCGATGGCCGGTCGCGTCCACCCGATGGCGGATCTGGCTGGCGGTGTGTGCCGCCTGGTTGACGCACCCTGTGCTCGACGCGCTGGCGCTCGACACCTCAGTGCCGCTGGGGATCACGGCGTTCTGGCCGTGGTCACACGAGTACTACCAGACGGGCCTCAGCGTCTTCGGGCCGATCTCGAGACGGTATTGGCTCGACAACTTCTGGTCGATGAATCTGGCGTCGATTGGGAAGGAGTTGATCCTGCTTGGACCAGTGACGGCTGGCGTCTGGTGGAAGAAGCGTTCACAACGAGCCATGGAGGACACGGGAGCCCTCCATGGCTCGCTGTGAATCTAATAGGTGTAGAACCCTTGACCGGTTTTTCGTCCGAGGTGGCCGGCGGCGACCATGCGGCGGAGCAGGGGGCACGGACGGTACTTGGGATCACCCAGGCCGTCGTGCAGCACCTCCATGATGGCCAGGCACACGTCGAGGCCGATGAAGTCGGCTAGCGTGAGCGGGCCCATCGGGTGATTCATGCCGAGCTTCATCACCCCGTCGATGGCTTCCTTGGTGCCCACGCCTTCCATCACGCAGTAGATCGCTTCGTTGATCATCGGCATGAGGATGCGGTTGGCGATGAAGCCCGGGTAGTCGGCCGCTTCGAGCGGCGTCTTGCCGAGGGTCCGACACAACGCGGACGCCGTCTGCATCGACTCGGTCGACGCCGCCTGCCCGCGAATCAATTCCACGAGTGTCATCAGCGGCACCGGATTCATGAAGTGCATGCCCAGCACCTTGTCCGGCCGCTTGGTCGAGGCGCCGATCGTGGTGATTGAAATGGACGATGTGTTGGACGTCAGGATGACGTCAGGCCGCGTAATGCGATCGAGCGCGGAAAAAATCGTGCGCTTGACCTCGAGTGATTCGATGACGGCCTCGACGACGTAGTCCACGTCGGCGAAGTCTTCGAGCGCGCCGGCCGGGGTCAGTCGCGCGCGAGTGGCCGCCGCGTCCTCCGCCGACAACTTGCCCTTCTCCACGAACTTCGCGAGGCTCTTTTCAATTATCTTGAGGGCTTTGTCGACGGCGCCGGGCGACGCGTCAAATACCTTCACGTTGAATCCCGACTGCGCAAACACCTGCGCAATCCCGTTCCCCATCGTGCCCGCGCCGATTACACCGATCGTCTTGATGCTCATATTCGAACTTCCGTTGTTCCGAAGGTTTAGAGGCGTTCCACCGCGAGGGCGACACCATTGCCGCCGCCGAGGCACAACGTGGCGACGCCGCGCGTCTTGCCGTGGCGTTTGAGCGCGTAGAGCAGCGTGGTGAGGACGCGGGCACCGGAGGCGCCAATCGCGTGACCAAGGGCCACCGCGCCGCCGTGGACGTTCACACGCAGCGGGTCGATGCCGAGTTCGCGCACCACCGCGACGCCCTGGACGGAGAACGCTTCGTTCAGCTCAAACAGGTCCACGTCCTGCAGATGCCAGCCGGTCTTGGTCATGAGCTTCCGGACCGCTTCCACCGGCGTCATCATGACCATGCGGGGCTCGAGGCCGGCGGTCGCCTGACCGACCACACGCGCGATCGGCGTAAGGTTGAGGCGGTCCGCCACATCAGCGCCCATCACCACCAGCGCGGCGGCGGCGTCATTCACGCCGGGCGCATTGCCCGCCGTGACCGTGCCGTCCTTCTTGAACGCGGGCTTGAGGCGGCCAAGCGTTTCCATCGACGTGTCTTCGCGGATCGGTTCGTCGGCGTTCACCAGAATCGGGTCGCCCTTCTTCTGCGGGATGGAGATGGGGAGCATCTCGTCGGTGAATGCGCCCTCGCGGGTGGCGGCCGCCGCCTTGCGGTGGCTGTTCACGGCATACGCGTCCTGCTCCTCGCGAGTGACCTTGAACTTCCCAGCGACGTGTTCGCCGGTGATGCCCATGTGCAGGTCGTCAAACGCATCCCACAAGCCGTCGTGAATCATCGAGTCGATGATCTTGTCGTCGCCCATGCGAAGCCCTTCGCGCACCTTCGTCATGAGGTAGGGACAGTTGCTCATGGACTCCATGCCGCCGGCGACCGCGATGTCGATGTCCCCGGCGTTGATTCCCTGCGCGGCGAGCATCACGGCCTTCAGGCCCGACCCGCAGACCTTGTTGATGGTGAGCGCACCAACGGAGTTGGCGAGCCCGCCGCGCAACGCCGCCTGCCGTGCGGGGGCCTGGCCGACGCCCGCCTGCACGACATTCCCCATCAGGCATTCGTCCACCAGCGCGGGATCAATTCCGGCACGACGGACCGATTCGCGCACAACCAGGGCGCCAAGGTCCGGAGCCCGGAAATCCTTCAGCACGCCGAGGAACTTGCCGGTCGGGGTGCGAACGGCGCTGACGATGACGGTTTCACGCATGGGAGAACTCCGATCGAGTAATGGCAATGTGACGGACCACACCGGGTCCGAGCAGCTGGGCGAGGCGTTCGGCGACGACCGGCTTCGCACGTTCCAGTTCCTTGAACCACACCAGTTCCCGCGCATGCACGTACAACGTGCCGTCGGGGTGCCAATGGGGTGTGCCGTGCCGCGCCAGCAGGGGACCTGCCGCGATGGACCACGCAAACGCGACTTTGCCGGGGGACAGGGGCTGGGCGTGGAGCAGGGGGCCAAGCGCACGAACGGCGGTCTGCTGCAGCGATTCCATGCCGACCTCGAAGTGTATCATCCGGGGGATGCTCCCATTGATCCTCGCGTCCGCCTCGCCACGACGCCGGGAGTTGCTCACGGCGGCAGGATTTCAGTTCACGGTAGACGTGGCGGATGTTGATGAACGCCGCCGCCCGGAAGAAGAGGCCGAAGCCTACGCGCGCCGTGTCGCCCGGTCGAAGGCCGAGGCGGTCAGCGCGCGCCGGTCCGGCGCCGTGGTTCTCGGCGCCGACACCATCGTCGTCGTCGACGGCGACGTGCTTGGAAAGCCTGTGGACGATGCCGATGCGGTGGCGATGCTGGAGAAACTGTCGGGGCGTGCGCATCGCGTGCTGACGGCGGTGTCATTGGTCGGCGGGCCGAAACCCATGGACGCCATCGAGGAGACGGTCGTGTGGATGCATGCACTTGCTCCGCAGGAAATCGCGACGTACGTGCAGAGTGGAGAACCGAGGGACAAGGCCGGGGCGTACGGCATCCAGGGGCTGGCCTCGCGTTTCATTCCGAGAATCGAGGGCTCATACACGAATGTCGTCGGCCTGCCGGTGGCGGTGGTCGATCGTCTTCTGCGCGGTGTATCGGTGGTATCCTGAGAACGTGCCTGCCGTGCGAATTCCGGTGGGCACTTACCTACGACGAGGCCTCGTAATGTCCAAGAAAACGGTCCGAGTCAGTCTCTCCGCTCTGGTGATTGTTGGCGCGCTTTCGTTCCTGATGTACTCCTCCATTTCGGAAGGCGCCGAGTATTACAAGTACGTCGACGAAGTCATGGCCGAGCCGGCCCAGTGGGAAGGCAAGCGGTTGCGCGTGCACGGATACGTGCTCGGTGATCCGCTGTTCAACCCGACGACGCTTGAGTATCGGTTTACGATTCAGGCCAACGGCAAGACGGTCAACGCGATGTATCAGGGTGTGGTGCCGGATACGTTCAAGAAGGACGCCGAGGTGGTCGTCAAGGGCAAACTCAACGGCGACACCATCACCGTGGAGAAGGACGGGATCATGGCCAAGTGCCCATCCCGGTACGAAGCCGACGCCCTCCCGGCAGCGGTGCGGTAGGCCGTGGCTACTCTCGGAACCTTTCTGATCCTCGCGGCGTTTGTCGTCGCGGCTGGGGCTTTTGCGGCCGGTATCGCCGGCGGACGCCGGCGCAGCCTGGCGCTGACTGACGGCGCGGTCGGGCTCTCGCATGTGCTGACCGGGCTCACCCTGGTGCTCTCCTCAATCATCGTCTACGCGTTCGTCGTCGGCGATTACAGCATCAAGTACGTGAACAGCTACTCGGACTCGGCGATGCCGCTGTTCTTCAAGCTGACGTCGTACTGGGGCGGTCTCGACGGGTCGCTGCTGTTCTGGGTGACGCTGCTCGCGATTTTTGCCAGTGTGGCGATTCACGTGAACCGCGAGCGGCATCGGCTGCTGATTCCGTGGGTCGTGGCCGTGATCGCCGCGACGCAGATGTTCTTCCTGTTCCTGATGGTCATCCACAACAACCCGTTCGAGACGCATCTGTTCTCGACACCGGCGGATGGCCGCGGATTAAATCCGCTGCTCCAGAACTTCTACATGATCATCCACCCGCCGATGCTGTACCTGGGCTTCGTCGGCATGACCATTCCGTTTGCCTTCGGTCTCGCGGCGCTGATCACCGGGCAACTGGATGATTCGTGGCTGCGCGCGGTGCGGCGCTGGACGATGACGTCGTGGCTGTTTCTGAGCCTGGGGCTCGCGCTGGGCGGCCTGTGGGCGTACGAAGAACTCGGCTGGGGCGGCTATTGGGGCTGGGACCCGGTGGAAAACGCCGGCCTGTTGCCCTGGTTCACCGCGACGGCGTTTCTGCACTCGGTCATGGTGCAGGAACGGCGCGGGATGTTGAAGGTGTGGAACGTCTCGTTGGTGATCATGACGTTCTTCCTCACGATCTTCGGCACGTTCATGACGCGCTCCGGCATCGTGCAGTCGGTGCATGCCTTCGGTGAGGACCGCGAGCTCGCATGGATGTTCACGGTCTTCATGATCGTGATTCTCACCGTCAGTTTTGGTTTGGTGATTTGGCGGATGCCGTTGCTGCGCGCCCGCAATGAACTCGACTCATGGGCGTCGCGGGAAGCGGCGTTCCTGGCCAACAACTGGATTCTGCTGTTCTCCGCATTCTTCGTGTTGTTTGCGACGATGTTCCCGACGATCAGCGAAGCCCTGCGCGGCGAGCGCCTGACGGTGGGGCCGCCGTTTTTCGACAAGTGGATGCTGCCCATCGGGTTGATGCTGCTTCTGCTGACCGGCATCGGCCCGCTGCTCGCGTGGCGCAAGTCGGCGATGAGCAACATGCTGCACCAGTTCCTCTGGCCGGCGATCCTGGGCGTGGTCACCACCGGCGTGGTGATGTATCTGGGGGCGAACTTCTGGGCGGCCGGCCTGTGCTTCGGGTTGTGCGCGTGGGTGTTCACGACCATCGTGCAGGAGTTCTGGCGCGGGTCCGGCGTGCGGCAGCGCGCCACAGGCACGGACCGCTTCACGGCGATGATCGGGCTGTTCGCGCGGTCGCGCCGCCGGTACGCGGGCTACATCGTGCACCTGGGCATTGTGCTGATCTTCTTCGGGTTCGCCGGCAACGGCTTCAAGCTTGAAGAACAGATCAATCTCGAACCCGGGCAGGAAGTGGCCATTGGCGATTACGTCGTGAAATACGACGCGCTGAAGGTGACCAACGACGCGCAGAAGCAGATGATCACCGGCCATACGACGGTGACGAAGGAGGGCGCGGCGCTGGGCGGCATGTACCCCGCGCGCTGGTTCTTCAACGGGCGCGAAGACGAGCCCACCACGGAGGTGGCGATTCGACGAGGCTTCGCGGATGACCTCTACATCGTGTTGGCCGGCTACGAGCTGGAGACACAACGCGCGACGTTCGAGGTGACGGTGAATCCACTGGTGAACTGGGTCTGGTTCGGATTTGGCATTCTCGGGATCGGCACGATCCTGTCGCTGTTGCCGGAACGCGCGATGGCGTATGCCGCCGCAAAGTCGCCGGCCGGGGCTGTGACCACGGCGCTGCTGATGGTATTCGCGCTGGGGGCGTTTGCGCCGCATGCCCACGCCCAACACGTGGAGAACCCGCAGGTTGTGCTGCTGGTGCCACGGTCGCCGGATGAAAAAAAGGCGCGCGAGAACATCATCTGCATGTGCGGCACCTGTGGACGCAAGCGGGTGGCGGAGTGCACCTGCGGCACGGCGGATGTCATGCGGCAGGAAATCGCGGCCCTGATCGCCGAAGGGAAGTCCTACGACGACATCGTCGACTACTACGTGACCAAGTACGGCAGCCAGGAAGTGCTGGCCGCGCCGATTGACAAGGGCTTTAATCGCCTGGCCTGGTTCCTGCCGTACGCGATCGGGGCGTTGGGTATTCTGGTGGTGGGTGGCGTGGCCGTGCGGTGGACCCGCCGCGGCGGCGACACCACGGCGCCGGCGGCGCCTGCGGACACGGCGGCACACCAGGCACGGGAAGCGAGGTTGGACGATGAGCTCCGCGACCTCGACTGAGCCCGCCCCGTTTACTGCCGGACATTTCTACGTGTTGCTGTCGATGGTGGCGGCGACCGCCGCCGTCGTGATGGCGCGCAATACCCATCCCGCCGCATTGCTGCTGCTCAGTGCCGCCGCGCTGGCGTCCGGGTATACGGCATATGCGCTGCATCAGGCCGTCCTGGGCCTGTTATCGAAGAACCGCGCGCCGGTGCTTGGCGCCAGACAGCGTGAAGTCCTTGAGCAGGACAAGGCCACCGTGCTGCGCGCGATCAAGGACCTCGAGTTCGACTACGGGATGAAGAAGGTCAGCGACGCCGATTACGAAGACATGCTTGGGCGTCTCAAACAACGCGCGCTGCTGATCATGGAGCAGCTCGACTCCATTCCTGCGGATGCGCCACAGGTGCACGCGCCTGCGGTCAGGAGCGCCGGAACGGCGACGTGTGCACGCTGCCAGACAGCCAATGACGGCGACGCCAAGTTCTGCAAGCAGTGCGGCGAACGACTCGGGAGTGTCAACGCGTGACCCAATTCGACTCGCTTCGCTCGCTCAGGGCAGGAGTCTTTATCGCCCTTGCGGGCGTCCTGCTGTGCAGCCCTTCGGTCGCGTTGGCGCAGATGCCGAACTTCCGGGAGATGTCCGGGCGGCCGTTGCCGTCCGCGGACGTTCCGCCCGGCAGCCTGTCGGTGCGTGTGGCCATCGGAGACTTCAGCAATCCAGTCACCGGTCATTTGGTGGATGTCTCTGTCGATGGTGAGTCGCGCACCGTCACGACGGGGGAGGATGGCCGCGCGCTCGTCTCCGGGCTCCGCGTGGGGAACACCGTGCGCGTCAGCACGATGGTCAACGGGGTGCGCCTCGATTCACAACCGATTCCGATCGACACGACCGGCATGATGGTGGCGCTTGTGGCCACTGATCCGGCCGAGGCGGCTGTTGCTGCACCTCCCGCCGAGCCGGGGGCCGCGCCGGTCAAGGGCACGGTCGTGCTTGGGCCCGAGTCGCGTGTCATCGTGGAACTCGCCGAAAACGGGCTGACGGTGTTCTACGTGATGGAGGTGGTCAACGCGCTCTCCACGCCGGTGGACATCGATGGTCCCCTGATTTTTGATCTCCCGCGTGAAGCGCGCGGCACGGGCATGCTGCCCGAGTCGTCAAAACAGGCGACCGCCAACGGCCCCCGCATCATCGTCACCGGCCCCTTCGCTCCGGGCGTGACGCGTGTGGAGGCGGCGTACGAGTTGCCCTACCGCGGTGCCACGACTCAACTGACGCAGGTGTGGCCCGCGACGCTTCAGCAGTTGACGCTCCTCGTCGAGCAACGCGGTGCGCTCGAAATCGCCTCACCGCAGGTGACGGCGCGCAACATGGTCGACAGCAACGGGCAGCCACTGATCTTCGCGTCCGGTCCCGCCATCCAGGCCGGGCAGGCGCTCGTCGTGGATTTTTCCGGGCTGCCGCATCATCCCACCTGGCCGCAGTGGACCGCGCTGTTGTTGGGCCTCGCCATTATGGGGTGGGGCATCTGGGGCGCAGCGACCGCGCCGGCCCGGCGTGCCTGATCTGGATTTCACCACCGTACGCGTCCAGGACGTGTCACGGACCTACGGGCGTCGGCGGGCGCTGGCACATGTCTCGCTTGAGGCCCAGGCGGGCCGCGTGCTCGGCCTGTTCGGCCCCAACGGCGCCGGCAAGTCCACGCTCCTGAACATCCTCGCCACGTTGCTCAGGCCCTCTGCGGGCAAAGTGCTGTACGGTACGCATGCGTCAGAGACCGCCGGAGATGTATTGCGCGCGTCAATTGGTGTCCTTGGGCACGATCTCTACCTGTATCCCGACCTGACAGCGGCCGAGAACCTCGCATTTTTCGGGCGGCTCTACGGCGTGCCTGATCTGGACGCCCGGGTCGCCGAATGCCTCACCCTCGCGCGCCTCACCGACCGCGCCGACGACCGCTCCGGCGGCTTCTCGCGCGGTCTGCGGCAACGGCTTGCCCTCGAGCGCGCCTTGATCCACCGTCCCCGGCTGGTGCTGCTCGATGAGCCGTTCACGGGACTGGATGACGCGTCCGCGCACATCCTGATTGCGCGACTACGCACGCTCGCGGCTGACGGTGCCATTGTGATCATGGCGACACACGACTTCGACACCGCGGAAACGCTGGTCGATGATGCGGTGTGTATTGATCGTGGCCGCGCGTTCCCGATTGTCGCCGGCAGCGGATCCCTGCGGGACCGCTACCGCCTCGCGCTGCAGGAGACGCGGTGACGCCGGGCTTCTGGAAGACGGTGGGCATCATCGCGCGGAAAGACCTCGTCGTCGAGGCCCGGAGCCGCGAGTTGTTGTACACGACGGTGTTTTTTGCCGTGGCCGTAGTGCTGATGTTTTCGTTCAGCTTTGTGGTGGATGGCGCGCCACTGACGGACGCGGCCGCCGGTATCTTGTGGGTGGCGCTGGCGTTCTCCGGCACGCTGGCGCTGGGGCGCACCTTCGAGCGGGAGCGGCAGTCGGAGACGTTGAAGGCGCTGCTCTTGGCGCCCGTCGAGCGCGCCGCGCTGTACCTCGGCAAGTTGATCGGGATGCTGGTGATCATGTCGCTCGTGGTGGCGGTCGTCGGCCCGTTGGTGGTGGTGTTGTTCCGGGTGTCGCTGGATGGCGTGTTCTGGCATCTGCTGGGTCTGCTGGTGGCGGGTGGCCTGGGGTTTGCCGGCGTGGGCACCCTGTTCGGCGCGATGCTCAACCGCAGTCAGTCGCGTGACGTGCTGCTGCCGGTGGTGTTGTATCCGTTGACGGTTCCCGTGATGATTGCCGGTGTCAGCGGGACGGCGGCGTTGCTGTCGGCGGAGCCGAATATGGCCCGTGCGGAGGTCTGGCTCTCCATGCTGGTATTCTTTGACGCGGTGTTTCTGACGCTCGCGTTGTGGGTGTTTGACGCGGTGATGGCGGAATCGTAGGAGTCGCGATGGGACAGAATCGACTGATTGCCGGACTGGTCGTGGTGGCGATAGTGCTGTTTGCCGGCGCGCCGTTTGTCATCGATGCCGCACCCTATGAATCCACCATGGGGTTGATTCAGAAGATCTTCTACTTCCATGTGCCCTCGGCGATGGTGATGTTCGCCTCCGCCTTTGTGTGCGGGATTGCCAGCGCGATTTATCTTGCGCGGCGCACGCCGGGCTCGGACCGCATGGCGATTGCCGGCGCCGAACTGGTCGTGGTGTTCGGCATCATCGTGCTGGTCACCGGGCCGCTTTGGGCGAGGAAGGCCTGGGGCGTCTGGTGGGACTGGGGTGATGTGCGACTGGTCACCTCGCTGGTGTTGTGGCTGATCTTTGTGGCGTACACGCTGTTGCGTCGATTCGCCGGTCCCGGCAGTGATGTGCTGGCGGCTGCGGTTGGCGTCTTCGGCATGGCGAACGTGCCGTTTGTCTACTGGTCGGTGAACGTGTGGCGCACGCTGCATCCGAAGACCACCGTGGTACGCACGCTCAGTCCGGAAATGCGGTTCCCGTTCTACTGGTGTCTGGCGGCGTTCCTGTGCTTGTACGTCGCGCTGTTGTTGTTGCGGGTGCGTCTGGAGCGCAGCAAGTCGACGCTCGAGGCGGTCTACGCGGAACTTGAAGACTGAGGTGTGAGATGACCAATGTCAGATGGAAGATGTTCAATGTCAGATGGGTCGCGGCCGTGGCCGTATGTGTCGCGGCGGTCTCGACCGCAGTACTGGCGCAGCAGCCGCCGGCGCCTGAAGGCTTCATCCCGATGAGTGAGGTCACGAACCGGGAAGTGTTGCCGGCGGCGCCGCTGGTGTTCTACGCCTATGCGTTTGTCTGGGTGGCGTTGATGGGGTATCTCTGGGTCATCTGGCGCCGCATCGGCCAGGTGGAGCAGGACCTGTCGGCCGTGACCCGCAGGCTGAATCAGGGGCGCGAGGGCCGCTGACATGGCCGGCATGACCTCGTCGCATTTCATCTTCATCCCTGCGGTGCTGCTGATCGGCGTGGTGATCGGCTGGGTGCTCGGATCCCGCGCCGCGCGGGACGCGTTTGCGATCGAACTGAAGCGCCGGGAAGAACGCGCCTCCCGCAAGAACTCGTCCTGACGCGGTCACTCTCCGGGCGACCTGGCTGAACAGTGTGGCCGTGGTGATGCCGGCGAACACGCGATCGTGATTGCCGCGGAAGGGACTGGAGCACCTTCCCGGGTGACGCCCTCTATCCGACGAGATCATCGAGGCAGATGGCACCTGCGCAGCCCCCGGATGCCGCGTCTGCCGGCACGGTGTCAAGCGCATCGAGGTTGCCGTGGATGTCGCTCAGGACAAGCAGGGGAGTGGTCACGAGAGCCAGTTCCCCGGCGCACTGTGCAGGGCGTCTAGAATGCGATCGACGACCACCGACGCGGATGACCGGGAGGCCTGTACTCGAAGGTGGGCGAGGCGGTACTTGTCGACACGCGCGGCAAATAGTTGCTCAAGCGCCGGGCGATCGGCGGCGAGCGGACGCCGCCCATCGAGGGGGATGCGGGCAACAAGTTCGTTCAGGGGAACGTCGATCCATACCGATGCGCCGTCCATGTTGATCATCGCGCGGTTGTCGGGATCGGCAAATGTGCCACCGCCGGTGGCGATGACCACGTGGCGCAACGGCTGTAATACGCCGAGCATCTCGCGTTCCACGGTGCGGAAGTAGGCCTCACCGTGTCTGGCAAAAATCTCGGCGACGGTCTTTTGCTCGCGGACCTCGATGAGATGGTCGATGTCTTCGAAGCGCCAGCGCAGTCGCGCAGCCAGATGCCTGCCGACGGTGCTCTTGCCGGACGCCATGAAGCCGACCAGATAGACCTTGTCGGTGTTCATGCGAGGGGCACACGAAGAGCCGCGAGATCGGTCCAGAACCCGGGATACGAGACGTCGACCGCATCCGCATCGGTGATCGTCGATGGGCCGATGGCCCCGAGCGCCACGAGTGTAAACGCCATCACCAGTCGATGATCGTGTACTGCGTCCGCCTGGCCGCCGCAGGGCAGGCGGGCCCGGCCGTTGATCACAAAGCCGTCAGTGAACTCCTCGGCGGAAACGCCGAGGGCTCGGAGTCCGGTGACCAGCGCGGAAATCCGATCGCTTTCCTTGACGCGGAGTTCGCCGGCGCCGCGGACTTCCAATCGACGTCCGTGTGCTGCGCAGGCCGCCAGGACCGGAAGTTCATCGATGAGTCCCGGCACCTCATCCGGTTCGATGGTGGTGTCGGCGCAGTTGCCGTAGGTGACTGCCACCGTGCCGACCGGTTCGCCGCCGAGTACGTGTGTCTTTGTGATGGCCACGGTAGCCCCCATGCGCTGGAGCGCCGCCACAAAGCCCAGCCGGCGCGGGTTCAGCGCGACTCCGGTCAACTCGACGTGTGAGCCCGGCAGCGATGCCGCGAGTGCGGCCCATGCTGCGGCAGATGACGGATCGCCGGGGACGTCGAGCGTGCCGGACGGCGCCACGGCGCGTTGCCCGCCGTCTACCGAGACCCGCAACCCATCGACGGCACAGGTCAATCCGAACAGCGGAAACGCCCGTTCGGTATGGTCGCGCGTGGCGGCGGGTTCCACTACGGTGGTGCTTCCCTCCGCCCGCAGGCCCGCCAGCAGGATGGCGCTCTTGATCTGCGCACTGGCCGCAGCCGGCGTCCACGTCGTGGCGTGTAGTCGTCCCCCGGTCACGGTGACGGGCGCACGGCCTTCAACCGCGGTGACGTGTGCTCCCATGGCGTGCAGGGGATCCATGACACGTCGCATGGGGCGGTTCGAGAGGGAGGCGTCCCCGATCAGTGTGGCTGAAACCGGGAAGCCCGCGAGCAGTCCCAGCAACAACCGCATCGTGGTGCCCGAGTTGAGACAATCGAGCGGGCCTGTCGGGGATCCCGGCCCCGCCTCGCCCCACCCGTCCACCGTGACGATACCGCCAGGGGCACGGAGGACACTGGCGCCCAGCGCGGCGACGCACCCCAGTGAGGCGCGGACATCGGCGCCAGGCGCAAGATGCCGCATCGTCGTGCGCCCCGAGGCCAGGGCTCCCAGCAGCACGTACCGGTGGGAAATGGACTTGTCCCCGGGGATTGCAAGGAGACCGGAGACGGCACGGATGGGGGAAAGGGAGACAACAGGCATTTCGCAGTCCGTTTCCGAATAGTATGTTACGCGCGGCTATGTCGACCGACCAGCACCTCATCCGTCTGGAGATACCAAGCTCGTTCCACCTGCTCGACCTCGTGCAGGCGTTGAGCGATCGCATGTCCGCGCTGGCCGGCCTGGATGAAGACGCGAGCCACTGGGTGAGCGTCTCCGTGCGGGAATCTGTGATCAACGCCGTCAAACACGGCAACCGCGAGGACCCCGCGAAACACGTGACGGTGGAGTTCACGCTCGCACCGCGGACCCATCCGGATGAGTTCTCTGTCACGGTCCTTGATGAGGGGGAAGGGTTCGATTGCGAAGAAGTGGACGATCCCCTCGCGCCTGAGAACCTGCTCAAGTCGAGCGGCCGCGGCATCTTCTTTATGCGCAATTTCATGGACGATGTGACGATCGCGAGGCGGCCGGAAGGCGGCATGTCGGTCCGGATGGTGAAGAAGCTCTGACTCTCGATCCCGCCTATCTCGCCACCGCGGCCGACGCCGCGCTGGCCGCCGGCCGTCTGGCCCGGCAGTACTTTCGCAGCGATTTGACGATCACCAAGAAGGGGGCCATCGATCTGGTCACCGAGGCGGACGTGGCCGTCGAGCGTGAGATTCGTGCGCGGGTGGAACGCCGATTCCCGTCGCACACATTCCTGGGCGAGGAATCCGGCGGGTCGTCTGCCGCCGGAGTGCCGTTTCGCTGGATTGTGGACCCCATCGATGGCACGACCAACTTTGCGCATGGCCTTGCGCTGTTCTGCACGTCCATCGCGCTTGAAATTGACGGACAGGTGATGGTGGGCGCGGTCTACGATCCGATGGCAGACGAGCTGTTCACGGCTGAACGGGGGCACGGGGCCAGACTGAATGGCCGCCGGCTGGCGGTGACCCGCGAGGACACGCTGATCGATGCGCTGCTGGTGACGGGGTTTCCCTACACCGGGGGCGAGGATCGCCGCGAGCAACTGGCGATCTTCACGGCCTTCCTGGCGGAGTCACGTGCGGTGCGCCGGCTCGGGTCGGCGGCACTGGATCTGTGCAATGTGGCGGCTGGACGATTTGATGCCTTCTGGGAGCAGAATCTCAACGCGTGGGATGTCGCGGCGGGGGCGTTGCTTGTGGAAGAGGCCGGCGGACGAGTGACCGATTACGGCGGGGGGACCTACTCGCCCTTCGGGCGCGAAATCATCGCGTCCAACGGTGCCCTGCATCCGCGACTGTTGGATGTCTTCACTGGCCTCCGGCGGTGACAGTGCACGACGGGGACGCCCGTTTTTCCAGTAAATCCTGCAATCATTCACTTGGCACCAAACCTGCTGAAGTGGGTGACAGCGGTGTGTGCCGCCGGAATGCAACGGTCTGTTTACGACGATTGGGAGCTGCGATATGACACGGGTACAACGCGCAATCACACGAACTCTGTTGATGGGGGGCCTGCTCTCAGTGCTTGCGGTGCCTGCGGCGGCGCAGGCCGTGCACTCACTGCACTTTGGGGCCGGGTTGTTTTCACCGAAGTCACTTGACGGCCGGTCCGGCCAGGACGTCTGGGTGGAGAATCTCAACACGCTGTCGTTTGACGTCAAGGACTTCCGCGGCGCGACGGTGCACGGCGAATGGACCGTCACGTTCAACGAGCGGGTCGAGGTGGGCCTCGGCGCGGGGTACTACCAGCGCACCGCGAACAGCGTGTATCGCGATTACGTGAACATCAACGGCAACGAGATCGAGCAGGAACTCAAGCTGCGTGTTATTCCGGTGACCGGCGTGGTCCGGTTCCTGCCCTTCGGCCGGGCGGGCCGGATTCAGCCGTATGTGGGCGCGGGTGTCAGCGCGCTGAATTTCCGGTACTCGGAAGTGGGCGAGTTTGTCGACTTCTTCGACGGCTTCGCGGTGTTCCGCGACCGGTACGTGGGCAGCGGCACGGCGATCGGTGGGGTCGTGCTCGGCGGCCTTCGCATGCCGCTCAACGGCGACATCTATGCGCTCAACACGGAACTGCGCTATCAGTTCGGCGAAGGCGACCTCGGGGACAACGGGTTCCTGACGCAGAAGATCGATTTGTCCGGCATGCACTTCACGGTCGGATTCCAGATTCGGTTCTGACGTACAGCGCCACGCCACCGCCTTCGGCGGTGCGGGTGAAATGTTCGAGAAACTCCGGCGACGTCCGGGCCCGCTGGGCCAGGACGTCGCCGCCCTCCGCCGATTCCTCGATCAGAATCCAGCGCACATACCGCTCCGGCTCGCGCACGCTCAGGGTCCACAACATCCCGTTGCCTTCATGCACGAAGTCCCGGATGTGAAATCCCGCATGGGACATCTGCTGCATGTAATGGCCGAGTGATCCCATACTCGCCAGAATCGGGCTGCCGTCCCAGCGTTCGGCCAGCGCGGCGGTCACGGCCCTGCGCGCGTCGGAGTACGGACGATCCCACTGGGCTTCACGCACCATCGGCGCGTCGGGATCGATCGGAGGCACGGCCACGAGCAGCAGGACCAGTGCGGTCACTGCCGCCGGCGCCCGGAAGCGGCGGGGCAGTCGGCCCAGCACGAGCGCGCTGAGCACGGTCAGCGCCACCACGGCCGACACCATGTACCGAATGCGCACGGGATGTCCGCTGGTGAAGGCGTACAGCGGCAGGCCGGCCGCCGCCAGCAGCGCGAGCGGAAGCACCGCGCGCGCGATCGCGGCACGGCCCTCGCGACGTTCGGTCCACGCCTGCGCCAAGGCGGCCACCGCCCCGATCACGCCGATCACGACCAGCCCAAGGTGGCTGAGTCGCGTTGCCTCATGCGCGATCTGCTGGATCGCCAGCCACGGATTCCCCAGCGCGGGGTTGGTCGCCTCAAAAAACCCGGAGGTGACAAACCACTTCCCGGTGCTACCGAAACTCAGAAGCAGGAATCCGGCGACCGCAGCCGCTGGGTACAGAGCGAGGCGCATCGCGTGGCGCGGATGCGCCATGACCGCACACCCCATCAACGCGCCGGTAACACACCAGCCTTCGTAGCGCGTGAGCATCAACAGGACCAACGCCACGCCAACCATCCGCCCGCGGCGGCTGGAGGGGGCGTCTATCCAGCGGTCCATCGCCAGGAGCGCGAGACAAGACAGCCCGAAGAGCAGCGGCTCGGTCATCGGCGTGCTTTGCAGATAGAGCACGCTCGGGTTGAGGAGGACCGCCAGCGCCACAGCGACACCAACCACCACCGACCCGGCTCGCTCTGCGAGATATCCCGCCAGGGCGCTCAAGCCGAGGGCGAGCGGCACGATGGACAGCACGACGCCGGAGACACCCGTTCGATAGTGCCAGTCCCATTGCACGGGAATCGCGTTGAGCAGGTGTGGCAGCGGCAGCCAGACCGCGCCGATCTGAATCCACCCCGGCGTGAGGCTATCGAAAATTCGTCGCGCCACAAGCAGGTGGCCACGGGCGTCGTAGTGGCTCAGCGTCAGGTCCAGGCGGGCGAAATACATCGCCGCGGCCACGCCTCCGGCGAGGGCCAGGGTCAGTGTCACCAGCGCGGCCGGCCGGAAACCCGGGGGGAACAAGGAGTGGTCAGCTATAATTTCGTCATTCTATCTGGCATGGACGAACTTCTCGCTGCCGTTCAACCGTATGTGGATCGATTCGGCGGCGTCGGCATGGCGGTCATTGCCCTGCTGGATTGTTCGTTTGTCTCGATGCCCAGCGTTAGCGATCTGCTTATCGTCTGGCAGACAATCAAGACCCCCGAGTTGTGGTGGTACTACGCCCTGATGACCACGGCCGGCTCGGTGGCCGGGTCCATGGTGGTCTATTTCCTTGGGCGGAAAGGCGGTGAGGCGTTTCTGCTGAAGCGCTTCAAGGCCGAGCACGTCGCCCGAGCCCGGCGTGTGGTCGAGCGGTACGGGTTCTGGGCCCTGATGGCTGTGGCATTTGCACCGCCGCCTGCCCCCTACAAGATTTTTGTGCTGCTCGCCGGAATCGGCGGTGTGGGCCCGGCGACCTTCGCGCTCGCGGTGGCCCTGGGCCGCGGCCTCCGCTTTCTCGGGGAAGGCTGGTTCGCCGTTATGTACGGGCAGGAGGCCGCCCGCCTCATCCGGGACCATCTGACCGAGGCCTCGCTCGGGCTGCTCGCGGTGACGGCAATGGCCTCTGCGGTCTGGATGCTGTGGCGCCGCCGTCGGCCAGCGTAGAATACGGGACGTGGTCTTGCCGGATTTGTCGGTCGTCATTCCCATTTACAACGAGGCGGAGAACGTCGAGGCGTTGTGCCGGGAGTTCGTCTCCACGCTCGACCGGTGGGGACGGCCGTACGAAGTCCTGCTGGTCGACGACGGCAGTACCGACAGCTCCTTCGAGCGCCTGACCTCGCTCCAGGCGAAGTGGCCGCAGCTTCGGGTGATTCAATTCCGGCGGAACTTCGGACAAACCGCCGCCTTTGCCGCAGGGTTTGCCTATGCGCGTGGACGTCTCATCGCGACGGCGGACGGTGACCTCCAGAACGATCCGGCCGATCTGCCGGCCATGATTGCCCGCCTCGAAGGCCAGGCGCCCGGTGGCGACGGCACCACCTACGACATCGTCTGCGGCTGGCGGAAGGACCGGAAGGATACGTTCATCAATCGCCGCCTGCCGTCAGTCATCGCGAACCGGCTGATTTCGCGGGCGACGGGGGTGCGACTGAACGACTATGGGTGCTCGCTGAAGGTGTTCCGCGCCGAAGTGGTGAAGCCGCTGCGTCTCTACGGCGAGATGCATCGTTTCCTTCCGGCGCTGGCCAGCGAGTTCGGTGTGCGGATTGCCGAGCAGGTGGTGAATCATCGTGCGCGTCGCTTTGGCCGCACCAAGTACGGCATCTCCCGCACGATCCGCGTGATGCTTGACCTGGTCACGGTGAAGTTCCTGTTGAGTTATTCGACCCGGCCGCTGCAGATGTTCGGCCTCATCGGAATGGTGATGAGCGGGCTCGGTGCCGCGAGTCTGATTCACCTGACCTATGTGAAGTACGTGCTGGAAGAAGCCATTGCCGACCGTCCGATGCTGATGGCCGGCATCCTGCTGGTGTTCACCGGCGTACAGTTACTGACCGTAGGGCTGCTCGCGGAATTGCAGGCGCGCACCTACCATGAATCACAGGGCAAGCCGATTTATGTCGTGCGGCAGGTCCTGGAAACCCCGGCCAGCGTCCCCCGGCCGTCCGTCAAAAGCCCGGTAGAGGAGCTGGAATGAATCGATCGAGTGTGACCCGACTGCAACAAATCATCGCCGCGTGTGTACTGACGATGATCGCGGCTCCGGCCGCGGCGCAGGTGCCGCCCGCGAGCGGCCCAGGCGACGACGAGCCGCGCGCGCCGTACAGCCGATGGAGCCTGGGTGTGGTGTCCGGGGCGCAGGACGTGAGCCGCACGGGAATCACGGCGGGTGGTGCCATCAGCGTGCGTTTGCGCACGTTTGTCCATCTGGCAATTGAAAGCGGCCGGATGTCTGATGTGGTGACCAGTAGTCGCCGCACGGAACTCGACAGCTACGCCGCGTACATTCGTGACGCGTACCGTGTGCCGGCGACGGCGGAGATCGAAGGCCCGACCCTGTACGGTCTGGCGGGCCTCACCTTCATGCCCGATGGAAAACCGGCGGGCGAGTCCTCAGGTATCCGTCCGTACATCACTGTCACTGCTGGCGTGGCGCGCGTGGAATACAAGCCGGCGTTTGTGGTCGACGGGCAGCCGATCTCCGGTGCGGGGGCCCTCGTCTACAACGTGGCCATCGGCCGCGATCTGATGGGCACCACCAACCGCTTTGCGTATGGCGGCGGCGCCGGGATCGTGTTCGGCGACACCTGGTCCCTCGATCTCGGCGCACGAATCCTGCGGATACACACGACGGATCACCCCACGACGGTCAAACGACTGGTGATCGGGCTGGGCCGGCGGTTCTGAGCGAGGCATGTTCAGACCACGAGCCTCGTCGGCGAACAACAGGCCACGTTCAGGCTGGTGGGTTGTCGGCTCGCTGGTCGCCATGGGCGCCTGTTCGACGCCGAGCGCACCTCCACCCGTGGTGGGACCTGCCACCGCGCCCGTCATTCGCGCGATCACGGTGCCCACCTCGCGGGTTGAGGCGGCGACGGATGTGACGATCACGGCCACGGTCGAAGACGCCGAGACTCCGCTGACGCAGCTGGTCTACCAATGGTCGGCGAGTGCGGGCACCATCACCGGGACCGGCGCCACCGCCATCTGGCGTATGCCCGCCGGTATCACCGCCGGTGTAAACGTCTCAATCACGCTGACGGTCGTCGACACCTACGACGCCGTTGTTAACAACCAGGTGGTCAAACAGCAGTTTGTGGTCGCTGTCACGTCGGCATCGTTTCGCGTTCACGACTCCGCCGCAGAGATGAAGGAACTCGCGCGCAAGTTCCTGATCGACCTGTTCGGGAATTCCTCCGTGCCGGTCGAGGCCTGCCTTGTGGACTTTACCGAACTGGGCCGGTGCGCCGAGGGCAAGCGACTTGAGCGAGTCGACATCACAAGGCATCGCGAGGAGTACGTCATCATCTCAGCGCGGATCGAGCGACAGTCCACGCGGTTCTTCGGGCCGGATGAGGGCGAAGTCCGGTCGATCTCACGCTTCACCGACCGGTACATTCCAACCGGGTTTGTGGGGGATTTCTGCGGCGACTTCGTCCTGACAACGGTGTATGCGCAGGGCCGTTGGTGGCTCTGCGAGAGCACACTGGACCGGTCGTATACCCCCACGTGCGCGAACTCCTCGGGGATGTCGCGCATCTGGGGCAGCCGCGGTTACTGATTCGCTGGGGCCTCGGAGGCCTCGGCCCAGAACTCGCGGTCGTTGTCGTCGATCTCGGCCAGCGCCTGACCGCGCAAAATCTTGTCCGACATCGTCAGCCCCTGACCGATCGAGTGGTCCATGTTGTTGTACCAGAACCGGCCGGACCGTCCGGCCAGCAGCAGATTGCGGTACTGTCCGAGCGCCTTGAGGCTGCGGGTGAGTTGGGCCAGGTAATCCAGCGTGTAAATCGGATAGGTTTCCGGCACCGGCTCGACGTGGACGTTCAGGATGTCCTCGCGCCGATCGATGGTCTTGGTCCGCACCAGGTCGTCGATGATGCGCTCGGTGAATCGCTCGGGGTGTGACCAGCGTTCGTCGCCCTTGCGGCACGTGAACTCCACGCAGAGGCCATGGGTGCCGGCAGGCGCCGTCGTGGACGCGAAGGCCGTCGGCGCAGACACGCGCGAAAAACTTTCGTCGCCGCCGTGATACGTCCACTGGAAGTTGTGCTTGAGCGGCCCCTTGATCTCGAAGTTGTAGAAGATCGTCGAGAGAAAGTTGAGCGTGATGCCCTCGATGCCGAGCAGGGAATTGATCAACGGCATCGGGGCGGTCCAGACGAGCTGATCGCAGGCGATCCGCTCGCCGCCGGCGGTCACCGAGACGATCCGGCCGTCACGGGCTTCCACGGCCTCGACCGGCGCACCCAGAACAACCCGTCCGCCACGCTCCCGGATGATCTCGTCGAGTCGATCGGAGAAGCGTCCGACCCCGGTCGGGGGATAGAGGAACGTGGTCTCAACCGGCTTGGGCAACATCGTGGTCTTGAGCAACGACCAGAGGGTGTCGGCGGATGCGCGCTTGTCGATGACGGCGCGATTGACGCCGGCGCGCGCCCAGTCGCGATGCAGATCGGCGGGTGAGTGAAACAGGAACTTCTCGGTATAGGGCTTGAAGAAGACCTCATACAGGGTCCTGCCGTACTTGTTCAGGATGTCGGCTTCAAACGATTCACCCTCGACCTTGGGCCGGTGCAGCAGGTCGAACGCGCATCGGAACATCATCCCGATCGGCATCGAGAACAGGACGCTCGGTCGAAGCGGCCACTCATGGAACTTCCCGAACATCCGGGCGCCACTGAGCCGGGGAATCTCGATGGCCTCTTCCTGGAGGATCTGCCGGATGAAATCAGCGACGCGGGGGTTCTCGGTATGGAACCGGTGCGGACCGACGTCGAAATGAAACGCCCCGTAGTGCCACGAGCGACCGAGTCCTCCGACAAACGTGTCCCGCTCGATCACCGTCACCCGACGACCGCTCTGAACCAACTGATGGGCAATGGTCAATCCGGCCACGCCGGCGCCGACGATAACTGCATGAGACGATGAGGTTTCAGGCATTGAACACGGTCCGCACCAGTGTATCAGGGCGTCCCGGGAAGCACACCCGCAATGGGGTGGAGGCCGAACACGTGGACGGCCCCACGATGAAACAGCAGCCCGAAGAGATCGGGCCGCGTGAGCAGGCGCGCGGCAATGTCGCCGGGGTCCTCTTCATCAAGCCAGATGTGGGTAATCCCCAGCATGCGTGCCTGTGCGTGCAGGACCTGCGGGTCAGCGCCGGTCAGCAAGTCGTGGGCCTGTTGGCTCCGCATGTCATATTCGGGGACGTGGATGAGCGAGATGGGCAGTCCCGCCGCCATGCGGCGCCCGCCAAATGACGGGACGGCGCTCCACTGATCCCGACCACGTCTCACAGGATCGGCCTGGACGACGGCGTCAACCGGCGTGGACTCACGAAGCCACCGGAATCCCGCCTGCTGATCAAGAGAAAGCGGAATGGTCCAGCGGAACCCGGGCCCCATGGTCCGGTTTTCCAGGTCCTGCGCATTAAAGGCATCAATCAGCGTGGTGGGCAGGCCAGCCAGCAACAACAGGGCGACGGTCACGGTGACCACGTGCCGGCCGATTCGCTCAAGCCGCGTCAACCCCACGGCCACGAGCATCGGCAGGGTGATCTGGAAGATGTTCCCGGCGCGAAAGCCGACCCACGCGCGGTCTGTGAGACTGACGAACCATGCCAGCCACAACGCCACGACAAATCCAACCCAGCCAATCCACGCATCACCAATCGGCGCCCGCCGGCTGGGGACGATCGCCCACGCCGCAGGCAGCAGGAGTCCCCCGAGCGACAGCACCAGCGTGAGGACCGGCGCATTCGCGCCGAGGCCTCCCCAGCCGATCGTGAGCGCGTCGCCCGCGTTGCCCGCCATCTGATTCACTGTGGTCCAGCCGAGCGCGACCAGGACCGGTCCGACCGTCGCGGCCTGCTGCCCCAGCGTCGCAATGGGCGCCGACCGGCGGGCGATCTGGATAAGCACGATCAGTCCGTGGATCACACAGAATGCCGCGCCCAGAAAGGGATTCACGGCCACCGAGAAACCCAGTAGCAGGCCGCTCGCGGCAGCGCGTTTCCAGGATGACGCCGGGCGCACTCCCACGGCGACCATGGCGATCAGGCCGAGCGTAAACGACAGGGCATGCTGTGGGGTCCACCACATCGACCGGACGAGTCCGTCAATCCGCAGGCCCTGAAAGCGCCAGTTGGTGATTGCATCGATATTGGTTTCCCGCCACGCCGCGACGATCTGGTCCCACGGCGTTCCGCGGACCCAGAATTCGTACACCGTATACAGGCCTTCCCAGCTTGGGGCCAGCAGGGCCAGTAGGCTGGCGCCGAGTGCGGCGCTGCTGCGCCCGGTGACCGCCCACGCGGCGAGGAACACCGCGCTGAACATGAGCAGGGCGGTGCCGAACGCGGTGACGAGCAGGGCCCGTTCCACTGACACCACGGGGACGTGTGAGGGGCCCGCCAGGACGGCAGGGACCATGAAATAGGTCCAGTAGTAGTGGATGGGCGCGGGGGCCAGATAGGGGTTGGTCGGCGGGAACTCGAAGCGGGCGAGTTCCTGGGTCATGGCCATGTGCCAGACGAAGTCCGCGGTGAAGTACGCCCGATAGCGTGTGACGCCCTCCGAGTCGGCCTCGCCGACGCGGCTGAACGGCCACCCCACCACGACGCAGACCAGCGCGATCGCCACCAGCCATCGGCGGGTGTCGGCCGGCGTCCAGCGGGGCAGCGGCACCAGGGGCGGCGCGTCGGGCTGCCGGCGCCGCCACCAGCGCACGACCAGCAGTGCCAGGAGCAGCCAGATTCCCAGGAACGCCGCGGGGTGCGCCCAGCCCAGGAAGGCGGGGACCCAGAAGGCCACGGCCGCGAGCGCATGACCCACGACCGCTCCGGCGACCCACCCCAGGGGTGAGCCGCCGAAGATCCGGATGCCGATGGGAACTCCTGGCGCAAGCGCCAGGAGATACAGAAGCAGGTAGAGAGCCGTTCGCATGTGCGCGAACAGTTTACTTATTCGACAACGCGCTCCCCAGTGAGGCCGGACGGGCCGCCGAGCCTACCCAGAAGTTCTTGTAGATGGCGCCGGGATACGACCCGGTCTCAAACCCGGCATCCGTCGCGCCCAGATAGGCAAAGTGCTGCGGCGGGTTGTAGGTACCGGGTGTGCTCTGCGAACGCTGGTAGATGATGGTCCCAGTCGGGCCACCTTCCCTGATGGTGAGGCTGAAGCTGCTGCCCCACGTGGCCTGCCAGTGGTAGGTCGTCGCGGGGTCGAGTGCGCGAACACCGTCGGAGCGCTGTGCAAAATCCGGCTCGTACTTCAGGTCCGAATCTCCCATCAACACCTTGTAGGAGATGGCATTGTTGGGATTGCCTGGGATGCCGCGGTACTGCACGTTGTAGAGGAACTTGCTGTTGAACAAGATCGGCGTGGCGTCGCTCATCGAGAAGATCCGGGCCTTCTCCTGCGACACGTTGGGACGGAGGCCTTCGACTTCGACCGAGATCACGCCGGAGGTGAGTGTTGCCGCCAACTGGTACCGGACCCACGAGCTGGAGTCGTCCACGCGAAGGCCGCGCTGGCCCATGAAGGTGGTGTTCCCGGACCGCGTCCCGAGGGTTTCGCCGTGGATGAGCGGGTCGTACAGTTCGCCCGCGCGGTTGAAGCCGACAATCTTCGTGCGGAACTGGCCGCTCGCGGACCACGCCGACGACGTGCCCGACTGCGAGACGCGGGCGCGCCAGTACATTCTGGTGGCGGGGGCGAGGTCGATGGCTGGCGTGTACGACGTGGTGCCTCCAGCCCCTTCCGCGATACCTGCCTGTGTGGCTGCCGGCGTCCCGCTGAAGTCCGACCGGTCGGAGATCTGGAACTCATACGTGCGGGTACCTGCGGCGGAGGAACTGCCGTTCGTGACCGTCAGGGTCGGACGCAAACTGTCGGTCTGCACGTCGTTAATGGGCGTCTGCGGAGTAGGCGCTGTCAACGTAACTGTTCCGGGGCCCGTTGGGGCCTGCCCAAGGATGAGTTCTCTGGACCCGCCCGCGTCACACGCCACCACGACGCACGCCGCGCCGATCACTACCACCACTGCCATCGCTCTCATTCGATTGTCTCCACAGGGCACACCGAGCCCGCCCGTTTAACATGCACGAAAAAGTCGGACGCTTCCAGACTTATTCACAGAAAAATCAGGTCCGATCAGCGCACCGGTTTGGGCAGGGTGTCGAGGTGTCGGGAGGGATCGTGCTTCACCTTGTACGCACGCCGAAGGAATTGGACGTACGGCACCACCTGTTTCATGGCCCCAACGTTCACCTGGCACGGACTGAGGCACGTCGGACACGTTTCGCGCTTCAGCTTCTCGCGGCCGTCGAGCTGCGTCTTGCCGAAGTACAGCTCAGCGGCCGGGGTCTCGAGGACGTTGCCGAGCTTTTCGGAGTTCTCGCAGAAGAACAGGTCGCCGTTCGGGTTCAGCAGCAACCCCTGCCGCTGGAACGGGCAGGGCATCGTGCGGTGATACCCGTTCGCGATCATGTCGGCGTAATGCAGATACATGAACGACTGGCCGCTGAAGACTGACTCCTCGGCAACGCGGTCGAGGAAAAAATCACGCATGAACTTCTCTTCGCGTGACTTGAATCCGATCTCCGCCTCGAGGTCGCGGTTGTGCAGCATGTTGTCGGTAAACCGCAACATGTTGAACACCAGGTCGAGCCCTTTGGACTTCGCCCACGCATGAATGTTCTTCGCATCGTCGAGATTCTTCGAGAAGATCGTCGACGCGATGCCGAACTGGAAGTGGGGGGATCGCGCGGCGAGCGCCTGCATCGCTTCGATGGTCTGCGAGGCCTTGTCGAAGCCGCGCTTCACGTTGCGCACCTGGTCGTGCATGTCGCCGACGCCGTCGATCGACACGCGGATGCTGATCAGCAGGTTCTTCTCGCCGCAGAAGTCGACGATGCGGGTGAGCATCGGAATGGCACGGGCAGGCGTCAGTCCCGTCGTGTTGATGCCAATTTTGCGCATGCGCGGCAACCGCCGGTGGAACAACTCCACCATCTCCGGCAGATCCAGTCGCGTGGTCGGTTCGCCGCCCGAGATGTTCAGGTTTTCGACCTGATTCCAGAAGTCGCTGTTCATCACCGTGTCGAGCTGCTCGAGGGTGATGTCCTCCTTCCGGTTGCCCCATTTCCAGTTGTTGCACATCTCGCACTTGGCGTCACAGACCCAGGTGCAGTTGAAGATGAAGACGGTCGGCTTGATGGCCGTGACGTGCGACACGGCGGACTGGACGAGGTCCTTGGGCACGCCGGCAACCGACTTGGCGATGTAGCGGAGGCGGAATGTATCAGTGGACATCAGGACTCCTTCCCATGATAGACCCTGGGACGGTGGAAAAGAAACGGGCGGGACCCCCTGTCAGGGTGGTCCCGCCCGGTGAGAGGCTGCTCGGTTCCGAGGCTCAGAACTCGAAGCGCGGACGCGTCTGCCTTGACGAGACCCACACGTTCTTGACGATCATGCCCGCCGCAGTGGCGTCGATCGCGCCGGCGCGTCCAATGGGAGCGCCAATGTGAATCTTCATCGGCACCGGCCGGTACGGTCGCGACCCCGTGGCGATGGTCGATGTGTACATAATCGGGCCGTTTTCATCACCGAGCCGACTCTCCAGCGTGAAACTGCCGAGACGCCAGGTCATCCGCCACAGGTACCACTGGTTACGGCTGTAGTCGACGATGATCCGAGGCGTATCAAAAATTCGACCATGGTCGGTGGAGTCACCGGTGATGATGCGTGCCACCGTTGCTCCGGGGGAGCAGCAGTACAGCCGCCCACGCAGTTCGGCACTCATCCGGTAATCGTTCGTCGTGAGGTCATCGTCACCCTCCTTGATCGAGAAGATCTTCGACTTGTCGCCGGGATTGCTTTCGTCGACGTCGGTCACCATCATCGAGAAGGTGCCTTCCTGCAGCGGGGTGTTGAAGGTGTAGGTGATGTGGCTGTCCTGGCCGACGAGTCGCACTCCGCGGCCGGGGAGCCATTCCACGGGGCCGCTCACGGTACCGATCGTCCGCCCGGCGGTCAGCGGATCAAAGATTTCCACACCAGTGTTGTACGGCTGCGGGATATCCGGCGCCTTGAACGTAAACGCCGACGACCACGGTCCGAAGGCGTTGTTGTAGGTGGCGCGCACACGCCAGGTGTACGTGGCGCTTGTCACAAGCGTCGTTGGCAGCACGTAGGTGGTGCTGGTGCCCGCAGAGCGCGGGACCTTGGGGTTGGCGACGACGGCATTGGCCGCGTTGCGGACCTCGAACTCGAGCGTAATCGGGATGTTGGCGTGGCTGCCGGACACGTTCCCGGTCACAAGGGGCACGTTGGAGGTGACGGTGACCTGGGTGCCGTTGGCCGGCGACTGCAGGACAGGTGCCGGGGCCTTGAGGGTGGCGCCACCGGGACCGAGGTCGGCAGTCCCGACCTCCACCGCGGTGGGCGACGTCGGCTGCCCGGGCTGACTGCACGCAACCGCGGTGGCAACGGTCAGTAGGGCAAGAGCGAGTGTAGTGACGGGAGACGTGCGCATCTTCGTAAGCTTCTCCAGAGTAAGGCGTTCGGCGTTGTATGATACCGCATCCGGGGCCGCAGGTGCGGCCGCCCGTTCATATACGAGGTTCGATAGATGAAGAAAGTATTGCCATTCCTGCTGTCACTGGCCGGTGTCCTAGCCGCCACCGATGCCCGCGCACAGATGCTGGAGTGGAAGGACCGTGGTTTTGTGGATCTGAGTGGAGGATTCCAGTCGGGAAAGACCGACGCGTCGTCGACGCTGTCCTTCCCGCTGTATGACGAGACCGCCACGCTCGAGACGGCGCGCGAGCTTGGATCGAGCCCGTTGTGGGACGTGACTGCGGGCCTGCGCGTGTGGGGCAACCTTGCCGTCGCGGTGAGTGTGTCTGGACGGATGGCCAATGGCGATGCGGTGGCGACGACCATTGTGCCCGGTCCCGTCTTTTACGATCAGCCTCGCAGCGTCGAGGCGCCGATCACTGGCATGAAGCACTCGGAACTGGCAGGCAGCCTCCTGGCCGCCTGGGTATTTCCCGTCACCGATCAACTCGAGTTTACGGCGATGGTGGGGCCGACGGCCGTGCGAGTCAGTCATGAAGCCGTGAAAGGCGTGACGATCACGGAAGGCACCCCGCCCACGGTGGCAGTGGGCCTTGAGACGCTCAGCAAGTCCGTGTGGGGATACACGGCCGGCCTTGATGGGCGGTACGCGATTACCAGCCGGTTCGGCGTCGGCGCGTTCCTCCGGTATTCGGCGGCCACCGCCAATCTGACCAGCGACCTGAAACTCGATGTTGGGGGCTTGCAGATGGGCGCAGGATTGCGCGTCCGCTTCTGATAGAAACCCGGACACAGGAAGCGGGGGCTGGAGTGGTCCAGCCCCCGCTTTTTTGTGTACGCGATGTCCCCGGTGCGTCAGCGAATGACACACTGCCGGACAACCTTCGGTCCGGTGATTTCGACCCAGACGGGGTACTGGGCCCCTTCGGCGTCTCCGAGGATGTCCCACTGGCGCTGTCCGCTGCCGTTCCCTGAACACAGGATGTCGCACGAATACCCGTTGCACTGGTGACCCGAGGTCTTGACCAGCATCCCGAACGGCGCGCCGTTGACACCCGCGGAGGTCAGATCGCGCGCCGTCAGTTCCAGGAACTGAAGGATCTGGTCGGTCGACATCTGGCCCGCAAATCGATTGCGACTGCACGTGACGATTTGTTCCGGCGAGCCTGTGCAGGGGGCGCCGGGGACCGGGCCAGGTCCTGGAGTCGGCGGTGGTGGCGGCGGAGCCAGTGGCGTACGGAACGACTCGGTCGCCGACCAGTTGCCCGTGTTGGCCCCGTCGCTGATTCGAACGCGCCAGTACAGCTGTGTGTCATACGGCAGGGGAGACGGCACCGCCATCGTGGTCGTGCCGCTTGAACTCTGCAGCGTTTCTGCGCTCGCGGTCGAGTCGCCAAACGAGGCTGCCGTGGAGAGTTGGAACAGGTAGTACAGCGGCGCGTGCGGGCCTGACGACAGGCCATTGGTCACTGTGAGAGTCGGCTGTCGCGACGTGATGCGGCCGCCGCCAATCGGAGACGCGGGGATCGGCACGCCGATGACAATGGGCGTCAGAATCTCAAAGCTGGTCGTGGCGGACCAGTCACTGGAGTTGGCGCCATCCTCGGCACGAACCCGCCAGTGATACGTGTGGCCATGGGCCAGTTTGTCCGGCAGTCGGTAGCTGGTCCTCCCGTTGGAGCCGGGCTCAAGGCCGGCCACCGAGTGGACGACCACGCCAAAACCTGAATCCGACGCGATCTGCAGCCGCAAGGTAAAGGGCCTTGGACTGTTGCTGGATGGATTCTCCATCAGAAGGGTCAGCGGTTGGTGGCGGTCCTCGATCTTCCAGCCCGCACCAGGTTCAAGGCTTTTTGGCAAGCTGATGGTCACGCCCGCAATCGGACCTGCGATGAGGGGACTCAAGGGATTGGAACTCTTGGACTGTTCACAACCGCCGACGACCAGCAGGACGGCCACGACGGGCCACAGAAACTGACGTTGGCGCACCAGAGACGTAATCGACATAGATTCCTCAGGACAAAAATCGGCGTTGTTCGCTGTATCGGATCGCATCGCGCCGCCCGATAGACATCGACCGATCAAATCCCTGCAAAGAAGACGCCAGCGCTGGCTAGGGGGTCTTGGTGTGGGGCTTGGCCGGGGTGAGGAGGGCCGCCAGCCCCCCGGGCACACTGCCGATCGGTCCGAGCATCAGGAACCAGACCGACATCGCCAGGGCGGACGCCGCGTCGACACCAGCGAGGGCAAACAGCTGTTCGAAGGCCAGATTGCCTGAGCCGATGCCCGCCACCGAAATCGGCAGCAGTAGCACTACAACGATGATGGGGATGAGGGCGAAATACCACAAGGGGGAGATCGCCAGGCCGAGGGCGAGGCCAAGTCCCCACGCCTGTATGGTGCGCAGAATTTGCACGAGGACCGACAGGGCGAGCACAGTCAGGAGGGTGGGCCGGTGGTCACCGTACTGGCGGAGCGAGGCCAGGCCCTTGAGTGCGAGCCGTTCGGTTCTCGGAAACCGGCCCTGGCCAATGCCGGTGACCAGGCGTGTCAGAATGCGGGAATCAAACAGCGCGACCAGCGTGCCGATCGTGGCGACGGCCGCGATGGCCGCGACGGCGGGCAGGATGCGACTGTCAACCCAGCGCCCGACGACCATGAGGCCCACGACGGCCATCACCAGCACCGACACCGTCCCAAGCAGTCGGTCCACGGCGACCGAGCCCACACCGACCGAGGTTGGCAGGCCGAGGCGGGACGCGCTGACCGCGCGCACCGCATCACCACCGATGCTGCCCGGCAACACGGTCCCCACGAATGAACTGAGAAAAAAGACGCGAAGGAGTTCACGGGCCGGAATCCGGGGATGCGGTTCGACGACACGGACGAGCACGATCCAGCGCCAGGCCATCAGGCTGCGGTCCACGAGCACGAGCGCCAGCACAACGGCCATCCAGACCCACGAGGGGCCGGCAATGAGCCGGCCCAGATGCGCGAGGTCTTCGCCGCGCAGCGCCAGCCACAGCAACACGCCGGCCAGTGCCACACGAAGCAGCTGTGTCCAGATCGAGGTGTGGGGTGGGGCTGACACGCGCCTGATTCTATGCGAGCGGGCGATCGACGGACGCCGTGGCTGCATTGACCCTTCCGGATCCGGCGGATAAGATCACGGCGCTGCTCCCTCCCGAACCGTGTGATGCCCACTCCAGGCCCCCTGAACATCCTCCACGTCTGTGACCACCTCGGATGGGAAGGATCACGCATGCATGGGGTCAAGCGCCTGTTCGCATGGATGATTCCCCGGTTTGATGCCTCGCGGTGCCGGGTGGCGCTCGTCAGCCTGCGGAAGAAGGATCTCTCGGAGGAAACGCTTGACGCGCTTGGTATCGACATCACGTATCTTCAGCGCGGCAAGTTTGATCCCCGCACGCTGGCCGACTTGCTGAAGGTCATCGACGCCAAGAAGGTTGACGTGTTGCACCTGCACGGATACGGCGCCACCACCTTCGGCCGATTGGCCGCGGCGCTGCGCGGCATACCGGTGGTGCTGCACGAACACGCCAACCTGACGTCCACGCCGTGGTTTCAGAAAGTGGCGGACACCATCCTTGAGCCGTTTACCGACATCGCGATCGCGGTGTCGAAGAGCACGGCGGAATTCGTCATGACGGCGCGGCGGGTGCGCCCATCGCGGGTCAGGGTGGTGTATCTCGGCGCGCCGCTCGACGAGTTTGGGAAACCGGCGACGGCGGACGAACGCGCCTCCGCGCGCCGTGAACTCGGCGCAGGATCGGATGACGTCGTGATGGGGACGGTGACGCGCCTCCACGACTCCAAGGGCAACGAGTATCTCGTTGATGCCGCGCGCCTGGTCCTCGCGGTCCGCCCTCAGGCGCGGTTCTACCTGTTTGGGGAAGGCCCCCTGCTCGGGCTGCTGCAGGCGCAGGCCGCACAGGCGGGTCTTGGTGATCGGTTTGTGTTCGGCGGATTCGTCAAGGATGTGCGCCGCGTGTTGGGCGCGTTTGACGTCTCCGTGTTTCCGTCCCTGTGGGAAGGCACTCCGCTGACCGTCTTTGAAGCGATGGGCGCGGGGAGGGCCATCGTCTCCACGGATGCCGATGGATTGTGTGAGGTGTTGACGAAGGACGTCGATGCCCTGATGGTCCCCAGGCGGGATGCCCGCGCGCTGGCCGAGGCCATCACGTATCTGATCGATCATCCGGACGCGCGCGCACGTCTGGGGCAGGCGAGCCGCGCGACGGCGGAGGCGTTCGACATCCAGACGTTTGTGCGCAAGATGGAGCGGCTGTACGAGATTCTCCATCGGGAGTCACGCGCGCGCCGGCGCCGGATTGCTGAAGAGGTGGACCTCGGGTTCCTGGGGAGGGAGCGGCCGTGATGCCGGCCGCCGCCGACCTGCGGTGGCGCGCCGGGTGGATGGCGGCGGCCGCGATTGTCGCCGTGTTCGGCGCCATCTCCCTGTGGATCGATCCGGTGGAGGTGCGTCGCACTGCGTTTGACCCGACGGCGTTCCCGGCGTTTCAAAGCGACGAAGCCACGTATTACCTCATGGGCCACAGCCTCGCCCGTGACTTCGATCTGGAATACCGGCAGGAGGATCTTGATCAGACGCGTGCGGAGTTCCCGCTGGGCCCGAGTGGTGTCTTCCTGAAACGGGGCGTGACACAGGACGGCAGCGTGGAAGCCCGCGAGGACCGCCTGTTCTTCGGGAAGTCGTTCATCTATCCGCTGTTTGCTGCGCCCTTTGTCCTGGCCTTCGGCACCAACGGCTTTCACGTGTTTCACTCGCTGCTGCTGGGACTGGCGTTCCTGTGCGCCTATTTGTTTCTGTCCGCACGCGCGCCTGTCACGGTCAGCCTGATCACGGCCGGCGGGTTTCTCTTTCCGACGGTGGTGCCGGTCTATTGGGCCTGGATCGCTCCGGAGCTGTTCAACTGTGTGATCGGGCTGGTCGCGTGTTTTTGCTGGCTCTACAAGTTCGTCTCACCGGTGTCGACGTCGACATGGGGCCGCTGGCTCCGAGGGCCCGCCTCCGACGTGGTGGCGGCGCTGCTGGTCGGCCTCCTGTGTTTCTCAAAGCCCACGAATGCGCTGCTGGGCGTTCCGATGGGTCTGTGGTGGCTCTGGCGCCGGGAGTGGGTGCGCGCGGCACTGGTCGCGCTGGCGTTTGTGGTGGCCGCGGGCGCCGGGTGGGGCAGCAACAAGATCATCAGCGGGGAGTGGAACTACCAGGGTGGCGCGCAGCGGGAGACGTGTCACGCGCGGTTTCCCTTTGAAGGGCCCGGCATCGGGCTCGAGGTGTGTGATCCGCGGGAGACGTCCGAGGCGCAGACGGAGGTCTGGTTTGATCCCGAGATGTTCTGGCACAACCTGCGGGCCAACCTCGGGTACTTCGTGATCGGGCGTTACGGAGGTCTGCTGCCGTATTTTTTCCCTGTGCTGCTCGGCGTGGCGTTATGGGCCGTGAGTCGCCGCGAGCGGCAGGTCTGGCAGGCACTGGTGCTGTTCGGGGTCGTCATCCAGATTGTGGTGTTTCTCATCACGTTGCCGTACACGTACTTCGGCGGCGGCGGATCGGTCGGCAACCGCTATTTCATGGGGGTGTACGGGGCGCTGGTGTTTGTGTACCCGCCGGTGCGATCGCGGCTGGTGGCCCTGCTGCCGTGGGCGGTGGGCGGCCTGTTCATGTGGCCGCTGGTGCTGAGTCCGTTCGACACCTCGATGCGTCCGGGTGACCGGGCGTTCTCCGGTCCCTTGCGGATCCTGCCGGTCGAGCGGACCAACTACAACGATCTGCCCGTGCAGACCGAGCGGGATCTCATGGTGCACTGGTACGGGCAGACGCCGCGGCACCCGGGGTTCCAACTGCTGTATCTCGACAAAAACTCCTGGTTGTCTGAAGCCGACAGACTGAGCTTCTGGACGCGTGGACGATCGCGCGCGGAACTGCTGCTGCGGACGAACAATCCTGAACGGCGGTTTGAGGTGTCATTCACGGGGAGCCCGTCGGTGACGACGGTCACGGTCGAGGTGGAAGGACGGAGCGCCGCGCTCGTGCTGGACCCGTTTCAGACCGGCGTACTTCAGTTCGCGCTGCCCGAGGGGTTTCGCTTCAAGAACCGCGAAGGCCAGATCAGCTACATCTGGCACGTGGCGATCACCACCGACACCGGGTTCGTGCCGCAGGAGCGTGACGGGGCACCGGATACACGACTGCTGGGCATCCGGGTGAAACCGCTGATTGTGCCGATGGAGGATCAATGAAGCGACCGCTCCTGAGCGCGTGGATCGCCGGCGGCATCCTGGCCGTGGTCATGACCTGGCCGATGATGTCGGCGCCGGGCCAGTTGACCCGTCTGGACACACACGACGGCAAGTTCAGCGTGTGGAACGTCGCGTGGGTGGCGCATGCCCTGACCTCGGACCCCGCCCACGTGTTTGACGCCAATATCTTTCACCCCCAACGCGGCACGCTGGCCTACTCGGAAGCCAATCTTGTGGCCGGCGCGATGGCGGTGCCGGTGTATGCCCTGACGGGTAATCCGATCCTGGCGCACAACCTTGTGGTGTTTGTGTCGCTGGCGCTGGCCTTTGTGCTGACGTGGCAATTGGTCAGACAACTGACCGGGTCGGTCTGGGCCGGCGTGCCGCCCGCCGCCGGCTTCGCGTTTTCCGCGTACGTCTCGGCGCACACCGCCCACATCCAGTTGCTGATGGTGTTTGTGGTGCCGCTGGTGCTGATTGTGTGGCACTGGTTCGAGGCACAGCCATCGGCACGGCGTGGTGCCGTGCTCGGCGTCACGCTGACCTTCAGCATACTGGCCTGCGCCTACTACGGAATCATGATGGGGCTGGCCGTGGGCTTCGCCGCCGTGTGGTTTGCGTGGCGGCGCCGGGATCCAAAGCCGTATTGGTGGGGGCTGGCCGCGGCCTTGATGACGGTCGGTCTCACAGTGGCTCCGGTGGCAATGCCGTATGCCGCGCTCCGCGCCGAGGGCGTCCGGTCAGAACTGAACATCGACGAGGCGATCGCCTACTCCGCGGACGATCGGGCGTACATGCGCGGACACTCGGGGCCGCTGGTGCATCTGTTGCCGGCCTCCGTGCGCGCGCGTATCGATGATTACGTCGGGAGTGTCGGGGAAGTGCTGTTTCCCGGTGTCTTCGTGCTGATCCTGTGTGCGGCCGGACTGGTGTTGGCGTGGCCGGCCTCCGGGCGTGCGGCCCCGTCAGCAGACCGGCGGCTGTGGTACTTCTACGCGGCACTCACCACGGTCGCCGTGTGGGCATCGCTGGGACCGCGCGGCGGACTGTACGTCTGGCTCGCCGAGGTCATTCCGTTCATGTCGTTCCTGCGCGCCCCGGCCCGATTCGGTGTACTCGTGCTGATGGGCATTGCGATCTTCGCCGGATGGGGTGCCGCCGTGTGGATGCGGCGCGTCCGGCGCCCGGCCTGGATCGCCTGTCTGCTTCTGGCGCTGGTCGTGGTGGAACTGCGTGTCGCCTGGCCGCTTCGGCCGGTGCCTCCGGTGGCCGATGCGTACCGGATGTTGGCCGCGCTGCCGCGCGCCGGTACCGTCGTTCTGCACTTTCCCTATCGACGAGGGGAGTTCTTCCCCCATGTCGAGCAGATGTTCTGGTCGATGTGGCACTGGCAGCCGCTCGTGAACGGGTACACCGATCACATCCCGCAGGACATTCTCGACCTCGCCATTCCGGTCAACAGTTTCCCCAGCGCGGAGGCGTTCGCCATCCTGAAAGCCCGCGACGTGCGATACGTGGTGATCGACTGGCGCACGTACAACGCGGCGGCCTCCGCGATCATGCGCGCGCGCTTCCCGCCGTTCGAGCCATACGTGCGCCCGTTGGTCACCAGCGGCGAGGTGTACCTGTACGAAATCGCGGCCTGGCCTGAGTAACACCCGGTCGCGTCTGTGTGTGTTGGCGGTCAGCGCCCGGGCTGGCGAAGCACGATGATTCGGCGCAAGTGCACAGAGCTCGTCCGGCGGGCCTCGCGTAATACGCGGGCCACCTCCGCGAAGAGCGCCGACGATTCGGGCGGTAATGTGCCCGCATCGAGGTGATCCCACAGCGCCAGTTCGAGGGCGGCGGCGTCTCCAGCCGCCTCAAGCGCAATGAGGCAGCGGCCGTCGGCCAGCGGCAGCAGTTCGACGCCGGGCAACGCCGCGAGTGCCTTATCCGGTGGAACAATAATCACGGCTCGGTTGCCGGAGGCTGCCACCTCCGCCCGCGCGGTGTCAGGGGGGATGTGCGACAGCGGCATCGCCAGCCGCACGACGGCCCGGCTCAGATCCGGGTCCACGCCCGCCAGCAACTCGATGACATCCTGGGGCAACGTCAGAGCAACCGTCCGGGCCGGGCGACTGAATTTCAGCGGGCGGCCGCGCCTCGCCCTCGGAATCGTCATGGCTTTGCATCGTAACCCGGCTGGGGGGCGCCGGCTAGTCGGTCGCCCGGGCCGCCAGGTAGGCCACGGCGCCGGACAGCGAGAACATCATCACGAGGACGGCGCCGACCAATGACACGGCCAGCGCGGACTCCAGCGGCAGACCGAGTCTGGTGAAGTAGACGCCGAACGTGGCCTCGCGCACGCCGAAGCCGTTGACGGACACGGGGGCCATCTGCACCACAAAGGAGAGCGGGACAAGGATCGCGAGATGGGCGGTCGGGATTGGCACGTGCAGGGCGTGCGCGACGGCCGCATAAAATCCGACGAGCACGGCCTGCACCGCGACCGCGCCCAGCAGTCCGAGGCCCAACGCGGCCGGCGCCTGGCGGAACTTCGCCAGAGCGTCGACAAGTCGAGCGAGGCGCTCTTCCACCCAGTCCTGATGAATCGCTTTCAGCGGATGAAGCAATCGTGTGACGTGTTGCGGCCAGAGCAGGACCGGCAGCGTCAGGCCGATGCCCGCCGCCACGGCCAGCCACAGGAGCATCGGCCCTCCGGGACCAAGCGTGTCTGAGGCCCCTGCGGTCAGTGACGCCCCGAGTGCCGCCACAAAGACCAGCCCCAGCAGCCCGATGCCGCGATCCACCAGCACGACGGTGGCGGCCAGCGTCTTCGACCCGGCCGGCGCCGCGGTATCGCGGATCCGGATGACGTCGCCCCCGATGTTGGACGGCAGGAAGTTACTCAAGAACGTCGCCACCAGATAGGAGCGCACGAGCGCGGCTGTCCGCGTGACGACGTGTTGTGCATGCAGCAGCAGGCTCCATCGCCAGGCGCTGAGCAGAACCATCAGCAGGTATAGCGCGAGCGCCACCACGAGCCAGCGCCACGACGCGGTCCGGGTGATGGCCCAGACTCGTGCGGCGTCCACCTGCGTGAAGAGGGCGAAGAGGAGTCCTCCCGACATCAGGCCCTTGGCCATCGGGAGCCATGGCCGGCGATGTGGGCGCGGAGGATTCACAGCGATGTATCCTACAAGGGCTCTATACGGCATGCACATTCTCATGATCGCGCCCGAGCCTTTTTTTGAGCCCCGAGGCACACCGTTTTCGGAATTTCACCGCATCCGCGCGTTGACGACGCTCGGGCATACCGTGGATCTGGTCACGTATCCGTTCGGGAAGGACGTGGAACTGCCCGGGCTGCGGATTATCCGGAGTCTCAAGCCGCCGTTTGTGTCGCGCGTCCGGATTGGCCCCTCGTGGGCCAAGGTGCCGCTGGATGCCCTGTTGGCGCTGACCGCCTTCCGTATGGCGTTTACGAGGAAATACGACGTCATCCACTCGCACGAGGAGGGCGGCGCCATCGGCGTGGTGCTGGCCGCGCTGCTGCGCAAACCACATCTCTACGACATGCACTCAAGCCTGCCACAGCAGATCTCGAACTTCGGGTACGGCAGGGCGACGTGGCTCGCGAAGATCTTCGAGTGGGTCGAACGCGTAATGCTCAGGCGCTCCAAGGCCGTCATCGTGATCTGCCAGGACCTCGAAGACACCGTGCGTGCGCAGGGCATCGATGTGCCGATCGTGCTCATTGAAAACGCGGCCGGGTCAGGCGCCGCGCCGTCGGCCGGCACCGGCCTCGCCGTGCGCGCGTCGCTCGGACTGGACGCCACCACGCCGGTGGTGCTGTACACAGGCACGTTTGAGGCGTATCAGGGACTCGACCTGCTCTACGGGGCCATGAAAACGGTGCGCGAGACCGAACCGCGCGCGACACTGGTGATGGTGGGCGGAGACCCGGACCAGGTGGCGGCGGCGCGCAACGCCACCGCGGCGCATGGACTCGGCGATGCCGCGATCTTCACCGGGCAACGGCCGGCCGAGGAGATTCCCGCCTATCTGGACGCCGCCACGGTTCTGGTGTCACCACGCTCGAGTGGCACCAACACACCACTCAAGATCTATCAGTACCTGCGGTCCGGCCGGCCGATCGTCGCGACGCGCCTCCGCACCCACACGCAGGTGCTCGACGACGACGTCTCGATTCTGGTCGAACCGACAGTCGCCGGACTTGCAGGCGGGATTCTGCGCGGTTTCACCGACCATGGCGCACAGGCGCTCGGCGCGCGCGCACGACATCTGGCCGAGACCAAATACAGCGACGACGCGTTCATCGCCAAGACACAGCGTGTGTACGAGGTGCTGGCACGATGAACCGCCAGCACTACAGCTACACGCACTACGCGAACCGGCAGGTCGCCGAGGGGTTTGACTCCCTGCGATTCAGCGGGCCCATCGGCGAGTTGTTGTCGGAGACACAGGAGCGGTTGTTGCTCGACACGATCGCGCCGCTCTCTGAGGCCCCGACACCCGGCCGCCCGTGCGCCGGCGTGCGAGTGCTCGACGTCGGCACCGGCACCGGACGCGCCGCCATCGGCCTGGCGAGGGCGGGAGCCTCGGTGGTTGGGGTGGATGCCTCCGCCGAGATGCTCGACGTGGCGCGAACACGCGCGGCCGCGATGATCGACGTGCCGATGGACGTGACGTTTGATGTCGGTGATGCCCACGCATTGCCGTTCCCGTCGGAGCACTTTGACGTGGCGGTCTCATTGCGCGTCCTGATGCACACACCCGATTGGCGGCGCTGTGTCGGCGAGTTGTGCCGGGTCTCAAAGCAGCGGGTGATTGTGGACTTCCCGTCGTTGACCAGCGCCGCAGCGCTGGAGAGCGTGGCTCGGCACGGCCGGCGGGCGTTCGGAGCGAAGGTCGAGTCCTACCGCGTGATGTCGGAGCGGTCCGTCCGCGCGGCGTTTGTCGCGCAGGGATTCAGAATCATGCACGTGCACCGCCAGTTTGTGCTGCCGATAGCTGCGCACAAGGCGATCGAATCCCGCGGGTTCACCGAAAAACTCGAACGCGCCTTCGCGGCCGTGGGGCTGCTCTGGCTGGTGGGCTCCCCGGTGACGGTGGTGGCCGAACGATGAATGTACTGGTGACCGGGGCGACCGGGTTTACCGGCGGTCACCTCGCACGGCGGCTGCGCCACCACGGCGACGCCGTGACCGCGCTCGTGCGCTCGGCGGAGAAGGGCGCGGCACTCGCCGCTGACGGCTTCCGCGTGGTCGTCGGCGATCTCTCGAGTCCCGCCAGCCTGGCGGCGGCTTGTGCCGGCATGGACGTCGTGTACAACATCGCCGCACTCTACCGGGCGGCCGGCTTGCCGGATGCCACGTACCGCGCGGCGAATGCCTCGGGCGTGACGCTGTTGATTGACGCGGCGGCTGCCGCGGGCGCCCGTCGCGTTGTGCACTGCAGCACCGTCGGCGTTCATGGCGACATCGAACATCCCCCGGCGAATGAAGACGCCCCCCTGCGCCCCGGTGACATCTACCAGGTCACCAAGCTTGAAGGGGAGCACATGGCGCGTGAGGCGGCGGCCACCGCAAAGATCGAACTCGTAATCGCGCGCCCGACGGGCATTTATGGCCCCGGGGACCGGCGGCTGTTGAAGCTGTTCGGGGGCGTCGCACGAGGTCGATTCGTGCTCCTGGGCGACGGCGAAATCTTCTACCATCTCACCTACGTGGATGACCTCTGTGACGGCTTCCGGCTGTGTGGCACCGTGCCTGGCGCCGCAGGACGCACGTACATTCTCGCCGGTGGGGAAGTCACGACGCTGCGGGAGCTGATCGCTATCACCGCATCGGTGGCGGGCGTGAGACCCCGGCTGCTGCGGCTGCCCGTGTGGCCCGTGTGGCTGGCTGGCGCAGCCTGCGAGGCACTCTGCGCGCCGTTCGGCATCGAGCCCCCGCTGTATCGGCGACGCGTGGACTTCTTCACGAAGAGCCGCGCGTTTGACATCACTCGCGCGAAGACGGAACTGGGTTTTGCCCCGGCGGTCGGTTTGCATGACGGCATCGGCCGCACACTGGAGTGGTACCGTGCACACGGATGGATCTGAGCGCGGCATTCCACGCGTGCAGGACCAGCTCTTCGCGCGAAGCGGCGGTGCGCGCGCGAAGTATGCGGCGCTGATTGTCGGCCGTCCGGGACTCTGGGCGCTGCTGAAGTACGAGGCCATTCAGGTGTTCGCGCAGTGGGTGCCCGGCGCGCTGGGACTGGCGCTGCGCAAGGTCCTCTACCCGCGCCTGCTCGGGTCGTGCGGGCGCAACGTCATCTTCGGACAGGGCGTCGCGCTGCGCCATCCGCACAAGATTCACATCGGCGACAACGTGGTCATCGACGACCACTGCCTGATTGATGCGAAAGGGGATGCCAACCGGGGCATCCGCATCGGCAACGGCGTGTTCATCGGCCGCAACAGCATCCTGTCCTGCAAAAACGGCGACATCACACTCGCGGACGGTGTGAACATCGGCTTCAACTGCGAGGTCTTCTCGGCGGGTGAAGTCGTAATCGGCGCCGACACCCTGCTCGCGGCGTATGCATACCTCATCGGCGGCGACCACGACTTCAGCGATCGTGGAACGGCAGTCAACGCGCAGCCGCGCAAAGCCGCCGGAATCCGGGTCGGCAGCGGTGTCTGGATCGGCGCCGGCGCCAAGGTCCTGGACGGTGTCGCCATCGGTGACCGGGCCATTGTCGGAGCCGGTGCCGTCGTGCGCACGCCGGTGCCCGATGGCGCCACGGCTGTCGGCGTGCCCGCGCGCATCCTGGGCGCAGCCGGGGGAGCCTGACGGCGCATGGCGCGCATCGCCGTTGTGACATCCGCGCCGCCTGGGGTTGAAGGCGGCCACCTGGTCATCGCCCGGTCGCTGGTGCAGGCGTTGAATGAGGCCGGACACGACGCCTCGGTCGTCACCACGCCGTCGTACCCCTTCGGCCATCAGGCCCGCGAATATTTCGATACCTGGCGTACCAACGTGCGGACCATCGATGGACGCCGCATCGACCACGTCATCAGCACGCGGTATCCGTCCTGGGCGGTGCGGCATCCCTCCCACGTATGCTGGCTCAATCACACGATGCGGGAGTATTACGACCTCTGGGACGACTTCAGCGGCCGGTTGTCCCCGCAGGGACGCCTGAAGGAATCCGTGCGTCGCGGACTCATTCGCGCAGCGGATTCCCACTTCTTCTTCTGGCACGTGAAACACCTCTACGCCCAGTCGAAGACCGTGCAGGCCCGACTGCGACGCTGGAACCACACGTCGTCCGACCTGTTGTACCCGCCGGCGCCGCTGCGGCCGTACCGCTGCGACGGGTACGAGCCGTATCTCTTCGTGGTCTCCAGACTCGCGCCACTAAAACGGATCGACCTTGTACTTGACGCGCTGGCCACAGCGCCGGCACAGGGCATTCGCTGCGTGATTGCGGGTGAGGGCAGTGAGAGCGCCGTGCTCCAGCAGCGCGCCCTCCACCTGGGGATTGCCCACCGGGTCTCCTTTGCCGGACGCATTGACGACGATGCTCTGGTGGCGCATCTGGCGCGATGCCGCGCCGTGGCCTTTGTGCCCAAGCAGGAAGATTACGGTTTCGTGACGGCGGAGGCGTTCTCGTCGTCGAAAGCCGTCATCACAACAACGGACAGTGGCGGGCCTGCCGAACTGGTGGAGGACGAAGTGCATGGCCGCGTGGTGGAGCCGGAGGCGGACGCACTCGGCCTCGCGCTCGCTGACGTCATGGAGAGCGAGGCGACCGCCGAGCGGCTCGGAACGGCTGCGCGCCGGGTGGCCGACACGATGTCGTGGGCGCACGTGGCCGCGACGCTCGGGCGCCCCGTATAATTGACGGGACCTCCATGTCATACCGAACTCCGCTGGAACAACGCGTCGCCAAGAAGACCACGCAGGCGATCATCGAGCACAACCTCATCGAGGATGGCGACCGCGTCATGGTCGGTTTGTCCGGCGGCAAGGACAGCTGGGCGCTGATTCAGATCCTGGATGTCCTCCAGAAACGCGCCCCGATCGATTTTTCCATCTGCGCCATCAATGTGAACTCCGGGTACACCGGCTTCAAACATGACGTGGTGTCGCAGGCGTGCAGGGAACACGGGTGGGAACTCCATATTGAACACACCACCATCGGGGCGGTGATCGACGACATCCTTGATGACGGGGAGACGCCGTGTTCGCTGTGCGCGCGGTTGCGACGAGGCGTGCTGTACCGGCTGGCCAACTCGGTGGGCGCCACGAAGATCGCCCTCGGGCACCATCTCGACGATTTTGTCGAGACGTTGCTGCTGAATGTCTTTTTCCAGGGGTCGCTGAAGGCGATGCCGGCGCGCCTCACGTCGGACAACGGCAAGTACGTGGTCATCCGTCCACTGGTCTACGTCACTGAGGCGGAGGCGCGGGAGTACACTGCGGAGAACAACCTGCCCGTCATCGGCTGTTGCTGTCCCGCCTGCGGCGACCTGAGTCTCAAACGCCAGCGTCTGAAGCGCATGATCGCCGAGATGGAACTTGAACATCCCGACATCAAGAACTCGATGATCAAGGCAATCGGCAACGTCCAGCCGAGACACCTGCTCGACACGCGCCTGCATCCCGTCGCGCAGGCCGCTGCGGCGCTGACCACCTGACCATGCGCGCGGTGGTGACCCGCGTGACGTCCGCGTCGGTTTCGATCGACAACGCCCAGGTGTCGCAGATCGACCGCGGCCTGCTGGTCCTGCTCGGCGTGGCCGCGGAAGACGAGACCGCGGATGTGGACTACATCGCGTCCAAGGTCAAGGACCTCCGGATTTTTGCCGATGACGAGGGGCGGATGAACCGGTCCGTGCTCGACATCGATGGCGCGGTGCTTGTCGTGTCGCAATTCACCCTGCTGGCCGATACGCGGCGGGGCCGCCGGCCGTCATTTGTTGGAGCTGCAGCACCGGAGAAGGCCAGGGCGTTCTACGAAACCCTGTGTGACCGCTTGCGGGCAGCCGGATTGCCCGTATCGACCGGCGTGTTTCAGGCCGATATGCAGGTGTCATCCATCAACGACGGCCCGGTCACGATCGTTCTGGATTCGAGGGAGGCGCGATGAGAGTTCTGCTGAAGTACTGTGCGGTGGCGGTGATGTTGGGGATGGCGGCGACAGCCTCCGCACAGTCGCGCCCGCTCGTGACGGAAGACCCCGAAACCGTGGGTCCTGGACAAATCCTGCTTGAAGGTGGTGTGGACTTCGCCAAGGAGGCGTTTTATCCGGCGTCCGGTCTGCAGGGCACCTTGTGGCGGCTTGGCACCTTCGGCTTCAGTTTCGGCGTGAGTTCGATTGCCGAGATTCAACTCGACGGCGGTGTACGAAACCGGTTGGCCATCACCAACCGGTTTGCGGCGCCGCTCGAGAACATGCTGGAGATTGCGGGCGACAGCACCAGTGACGTCGAAGACCTGGTGGTCGGCGCCAAGGTCCGGTTCCTGTCGGAAGGGCTGCGCCGCCCCTCGATGGCCGTGCGTTTTTCGACCCGGTTGCCGAACGCCGGCAACGAAAGCGGGCTGGGGCTTGACACCACGGACTTTTACGTCGGACTGGCGGGAGCCAAAACCATTCAGGCGGTGCGTGTGGTGGGCAACATCGGTCTCGGCATCCTCGGGGACCCCGAACGGGGCGACCGTCAGAACGATGTCGTGACGTACGGCCTGTCACTGGCCCGCGCGGTGGCCAACGGCGTTGAGGTGGTGGCCGAGTTTAATGGCCGCGCCAACACCCGGAGCGGCGTGCCGCCGATTGCGACCGAAAGCCGCTCCGTGATGCGCGTGGGATCGCGGGTCACGCGTGGTCCGGTGCGCCTCGATGGCGCGCTCTTGTTCGGCATCACCGAACGTGATCCCACGTGGGGCATCTCGACCGGGTTCACCTGGGTGTTTAACGCGTTTCGCGTGCAGTAGCGCCCGGTCGCAACCGCGCGCGCACGAGGGCAAGTTCCTCCGCCCGACGTTCCGGTGACCACCCCAATACCTCCGCGCTGAGTGTGGCCGCTCGTTCGAGCGCAGCCTCGCCCGGCGATCCCGCGGAGGCCAGCGGCGTGCGTCGAAAGACGACGTCGCTCAGCCGGGTAACCGCGGAGTGACGGGCCGCATACCGAATCTCCCCACACAACACCGGTGTCTCCGGTGAGAGTCTGTCGAGTCCATCCCCGGCAAGAGACGCTGACACGACGGTGGCCCCCTCAGTGCCATACCAGGAGGCCAGATGGTGCATGACATCGCGGTCCAGCGACCGGCGGGTCGGTCGCAGCGCTTCCTGCAGCAAACCGTCGCTGTCCGCGACGTCGGCATGAGGCAACAGCGCGGTGCCCGTCCGTCCGGTGGACCGCGTGACACCCAGCGCATCAACAGCGCGCTCGGCAGCAAGGCGCGCGGTCGTGTACTTGACGCCGACGAGACTGACGACGCCGTCGAGGGTGGGAGCGGGGAGGATCTGTGGGTCGGGCATCAAATCCGCACGACCATCCCGGACAATCGCCGGCACCAGCCCATGATGCACAAAACGGATATCGTCCCGTGTGGCCGCAAGTCCAGGGAACGCGGAGTTGACGTCGTCGAGGAATGACGGAATCTCCGCAGAACCATCTTCACGATCGTCGTTGGCGACGACCCCTTCCGACTGGTACGTGCCAACGAGGACAAAACCCTGCCAGGGGACCGCGGTGTACATGCGGCCGGACGCGGCACTGGCAGCCAGGGCGATGTCACGCGCCGGACGATCGAGCAGGAGGTTCATGGCGCGCACGAGTGGGGGGGCCGGACCAAGTCCCAATGATGCGTGGAGTCCGGGCAGGCCGCCACCGGCGGCGATGATGATGTGTTTGGCCGCGATTTCCAGTGGGGGGCCGGTGATCGTGTCGCGTCCGGTGACTGTGCCCACCGTGCGGCCGTGGCGGTGGAGACCTGTGGCCTCGACATAGGTGCCGAACGTCACGCCGGCCCGGGCCGCGGCCAAAGCGACGCACCACGTCAGGCGATCGGGATGGACCGTCTGATAGTCGTACCAGATGGCGCCGCCCGAGAGGCCCCGCTCTGTAATGCCCGGGAACAGGCGGCGCGTGGCCGCAGCGGATTCCAGTCGGCCCTTCGGTAGATGGAGCTCCGGCAGCACGTCCTGATTCCGTCCGCGGCCCAGAAAATCGTAGGCCTTGAAGCCGGTGCGCACGACCAGACGTGAGCGTTTGGTGCCGCGGTAGGTGCCGAGCAGAAACGGGATGGGGCGCACCAGGTGCGGCGCGATGCGCGCCCAGGCACGGCGTTCCTGCAACATCTCGCGACACTTCCGGATCTGACCTCCCTGCAGGGCCCGGAGACCGCCGTGTAATGTCCGTTGGTGGTTGAAGGAGAGTTCGCCTCCGACGTCGCCCCGGTCGATCAGCGCCACGGAGAGCCCCCGCGTCGCCGCGTCGTAGGCGGCAAACAGCCCGTGAATGCCACCGCCGATGACGAGCACATCGTGCCGGGTGGCCGTGAGGCGGGGGAGGTCGCGAGTCATACCTGCCTTATAGTAAGGCCCGATGAACGAACGCGTCCGCGACTACTGGAATACCCACATTCACGACCTGGAGATCTCGACGCATGCGCCCGGCACCCCCGGGTTCTTTGCGGACCTTGACCAGTACCACTTCGAAAAGCTGCACCACCTACTCGAACTCATCCACTTTGACGAGTGGAAGGACAAGGACGTGCTGGACGTCGGGTGCGGCGCCGGCGTCGAGGTGGTGCGCTTTGCACGCGCCGGCGCGAGGACCACGGGCGTGGACATCGCGGAGAGCGCGATTACCCTCGCGCGGCGGAATCTGGAACAGCAGGGCCTGCAGGCCCGCCTCGAAGTGGCTGACGGTGAACATCTGCCGTTCCCGGACGCCTCATTCGACTTCGTGTTTGCGCATGGCGTGGTGCAGTACACGGGCAACGACGGTGCGATGGTCGCCGAGATTCACCGGGTGCTGCGTCCGGGAGGGCTCGCGGTGTTTCAGGCCTACAACCGGAATTCCTGGCTGAACCTCCTGTCGAAGGTCATGAAGACGCCGCTGGAACACGAAGACGCGCCGGTGCTGAAACGGTACTCGGACACCGAGTTCCGCCGGCTGGTCTCGGTCTTCACGGATGTGCGGCTGGTGTTTGAACGGTTCCCGGTGAAGTCGCGGTTGCACAAAGGCTGGAAGGGCATGGCCTTCAACACATTTTTTGTCGGCGCGTTTAATGTGCTGCCGCGCGCACTGGTGCGGCGGTACGGCTGGCACATGCTCGCGTTCTGTCGCAAAGGCGACCGCTGAGCCGTGGCCTTGCGAGTCGTCAAGGCGCACGCCTACGGCAATGACTTCCTCCTGGCGGCGATGGGGGACGTGGCTGCGGTCGCGGATCTCCCGGCCCTGGCGCGAACGTTGTGCGCACGACACACAGGGATTGGCGCCGATGGCTTGATGCTGGTCAGCCCGACGCCCCGCGGCGCCGCGACCCGCCTGCTCAACGCCGATGGCAGCCGCTCGGAGATTTCCGGCAACGGCATCCGGTGTGTGGTCGCGTGGCTGGCGCGCCATCGCAATCTCGGCGCCGGCACCACCGTGGTCATCGACACCGAGGCCGGCGAACGCCCGGTCGAGATTTTCAGCCGGGTGGGCGCCCGCATCCTGTGTCGCGCGGCCATGGGACCGGCGCGTGATGTGCGCGAGGAGACGCTCGACGTGGCGGGTGTGCCTGTTCGCTGCGTGGTGCTCAACATGGGCAACCCGCAATGTGTGGTGCTTGGGGACGCCGCGTCCGTGTCGGTTCCGCGGTTGCACTCCGTCGGCGCGGCGTTGGCCATCCATCCACGGTTTCCGGAAGGCACCAACGTCGAGCTGGCGACCGTGGAGGCCCCGTACCGCGTGCGCATTCTGATTTGGGAACGGGGCGTGGGCCCCACGGAGGCATCGGGCACCGGGGCCTGCGCTTCCGCCGTCGCCGCCGCGACGTTCGCCGGCGCCTCCGGCACCATGGACGTGGTCGCGCCAGGCGGCACGCAGCGCGTGGAGGTGACGACGGAGCAGGTCTGGCTCACCGGCTGGGCCGAGGTGATCGGTCACATCGAGTGGTGGGGGATGCCGTGAGGCGATTCCACGAGGCGTCCGGGTCCGGCGAGAGTTACTCACCGGCTGAAGATCTGTTTAACCGGCGGCGACGTACGGCCGGACTGATCCTGGGACCGCTGCTGGCGGCCCTGATGTTGTGGCTGCCGATGGACGTGTCGCCGGCCGCGCACAACTTGAGCGCCGTGCTCGTCCTGATGATTGTCCTGTGGATGACCGAGGCGATCCCGCTGGCGGCTACCGCACTGCTCGGGCCGACGCTGGTGGTGGTGCTGGGCGTGGCCCCTGCGCGCGCAGCGTTTGCCCCCTTTGCCGATCCGATCATCTTCCTGTTCATCGGGAGCTTCATCCTCGCCGAAGCGATGTTTGTGCATCGACTCGATCGGCGGATGGCTTTCTCTGCGCTGGCCTCGCCGTGGATCGGGACCAGCGCGTTGCGCCTGATCGTGGTCTACGCGGGCGTCGCGGCCGGTCTCTCCATGTGGATGAGCAACACGGCCACCACCGCGATGTTTTTCCCGCTGGGCATGGCGGTGCTCGCCGAACTGGGACGAGGCCGCACCAATGACCCGGCGTTCCGCCGCTTCGCGCTGGCCATGATGCTCGTGACGTCCTTTGCCGCGTCGATTGGCGGCATGGCGACACCGGTTGGAACCCCGCCGAATCTGATCGGCAAGGGCCTGCTCCTCAAAAACGCGAATATCGACATCTCGTTCGCCGGGTGGATGGCCTTCGCCGTGCCGCTGGTAATCGTCATGCTCGCGGCGCTGGTGGTCTGGATGTTGTATCCGGCCGCAAAAGGCGTCGAACTGAGCGCGCGGGCGACCGAGGGTGTCCGGGAGCAACTGCGCGCGCTCGGCCCGATGACTGTGGGGGAGCGGAACGTGGTGATCGCCTTCGGCACGACGGTGCTGTTGTGGACGCTGCCGGGCCTGCTGTCGCTGACCTTCGGGCAGACACACCCATGGACCACGGCCGTGGCGGCCATGGTGCCGGAGTCTGTCGCCGCGATTCTTGGCGCCTTGCTGCTGTTTTTTCTGCCCATCAGCTGGCGCGCGCGCAAGTTCACGCTGACGTGGGAGGAGGCCTCCCACATCGACTGGGGCATCATCCTGCTGTTCGGCGGGGGACTCGCCATGGGCGGGCTCGCCGATTCCACGGGACTGGCGGATGGCTTTGGTCGATGGGTGGTCGGGCACGTTCCCGGGGCGGGCACCATCGGACTCACCCTGGTCTTCACCGCGATCGCCATCCTGATGTCGGAGGCCGCCTCCAACACGGCAGCGGCCACGGTCGTGGTCCCCACCGCGATTGCCGTCGCCACCGCGGCCGGGATCTCGCCGCTCGAACCCGCGCTGGGCGCGACGTTCGGCGCCAGCATGGGGTTCATGATGCCGATCTCAACCCCGCCCAACGCCATCGTGTACAGCAGCGGCTACATTCCCATCGGCGCGATGATGCGGACGGGCATCGTGCTCGATGTGGTTGGGTATGTCGTGATCGTCGTTGGTGTGCTGACGTTCGGGTGGGTCGTCAGATAACGCACGCACGCCGCCACGACGTGTGGCACATTCTGCCAGATCTCAGGGGCGCCCGCGGCGCGTGGCCGCTTCGAGTTCCTTCCGCAACCCCTCCAATGCCGCCTCTAATCGCGTAATCGCCACCGGATACTGCTCATCGTCAATCGCTGTGCCCGCTTCTTGCATGATCGTGGAGGTCGCCGCGACCGCCTGTCGGAGCCGTTGCGCTCCGGCACCCGTGATGCGGGGTGTGGCGGTACCGGCAAGACGATTTCTGATCTGTGTGGTCAGTACCTCGATCTCGGTGACGAGACGTTCGGCACGTCCGCGAGCTTCGGCTTTGGCCGTGCTGGCGTGCCGGACCGCCTCGTACGCGCGGTCGCGCGCCGCAAGGGCGGCGTTGAGCGCCGCCCGGTAGTCACCTTGTGTGACGGCGGCATCGTATTCGCCGAGCGCCGACTCTGCAGCGAGCAGCTCGTCGGGAGCATACACCTCCGCGGACGCTTCGCGCGCGGCGGCAATGGCGCCTTCGGCTTGTCCCCGCTCCTTCTGCGGCGGCTGGGAGCACGCCGTGATGAGTACCAGCGATGTCAGCAGGACCACGAGAGAGGCAAGGCGGCGCATGAAGGACACGAGTATACCGCCCCGGCGACGCACCGAAGACGGACCGCGCGAGAAACTCGAGCGCGGCGGTCTGGTCGCGATGTCCGATCAGGAATTGCTCGCCATCGTCCTCGGGCATGGCGCCGCCAAACAGAGCGCGATGACGCTGGCCGGCGCCCTCCTGGCGCAGGCCTCCGGTGTGCATGGTTTGACGAGGCTGACTCGCGACGAACTCAGGCAGTCGCGGGGGATTGGGGAGGCGCAGGCAGCACGGGTGCAGGCCGCGGTGGAGCTTGGACGCCGGACGCTGGCGCGTCCGCCGGCCGTCCGACCTCGGTTCGTGACCCCTGCCGAAAGCGCGGACTACCTGCTCCCGCGCTTCGGCGCGTTTCCGGTCGAACGCTTCGGACTTGTCCTCCTGGACACCAAACATCGCCTGCTGCGCACCCACATCCACTCAGTCGGGGCGCTCGATGCGTCGCTGGCGCATCCCAGGGATGTCTTCCGCGTGGCCGTTGCCGGCGGAGCCTCCGGCGTGGTGTTGTTCCACAATCATCCCTCGGGCGACCCTGAGCCCAGCAAGGAAGACATCAAGTTGACGCTCCGACTGGCACAGGCGGGCCACGTGGTCGGCGTGCCGGTGGTGGACCACATGATTCTTGCCGACACGCAGTACTTCTCGTTCCGCGCGGTGGGGCTGGTACAATAGGGCGTTACCGCAACCCTTATGTCCCGTGTCTATCTGACCACCGCCATCGACTACGTCAACAACCGGCCCCATCTGGGCACGGCGTACGAAAAGATTGCCGCCGATGTGATCGCGCGGTATCACCGTCTCGTCGGCCGCGACGTACGATTCGTGATGGGCAACGACGAACACTCGCAGAACGTCTTCAAGCGCGCGAAAGAACACGGGCTTGATCCGCTGGCCTACTGCGATCGCATGGAGCAGGAATTTCGCGAGGTGTGGGCTCGACTCGACGTCTCGTTCGATGACTTCATCCGCACCACCGAACCCCGGCACAAGGCCGCTGTGCAGGAGATGGTCCGGCGCTCCCTGGCGGCCGGTGACATCTACGAAGGGGTGTACGAGGGGTGGTACTGTGTGTCGTGCGAGGAGTTCAAGCCGGAGAAGGGCTTGATCGACGGGCAGTGTCCCGTCCATCGCACCACGCCGGACTGGATCAAGGAGAAGAACTACTTCTTCAAGCTGTCGAACTACCGTGACGCGCTGCTGGCGCATTACGCGGCGCATCCGGACTTCGTGGCGCCTGAGTCGCGCAAGAACGAGATGTTGCGCCTCCTCGAAGGAGGGCTCGAAGACATCTCGGTGAGCCGCGCCGGACAGGCCTGGGGGATTCCGCTGCCGAACGATCCGGGCAGCGTGGTCTACGTCTGGTACGACGCGCTGATCAACTACGCCGCCGCAGTGGGGTTCGGCGCCGACGACCAGCTGTTTGACCAGTGGTGGACGCAGACAGGCGAGACCGACCGGACCGTTCTGCATATTGTCGGCAAGGACATCACGCGGTTTCACTGTGTGGTGTGGCCCGCCATGCTGCTGAGCGCCGGTCTCCCGTTGCCGACGCAGATCTTCGGACACGGCTGGGTGCTGCTCAAGGGCGAGAAGATGAGCAAGTCGCTCGGAACGGTGATCGATCCGCTGGCGGCGGTCGAGAAGTTCGGCCCCGATCCGCTGCGGTTGTACCTGACGAAGGAGATCGTCTTTGGCAACGACGGCGACTTCTCATGGGACCGCTTCGAAGAGAAATACAACGCCGATCTGGCCAACAACCTCGGCAATCTCGTGAGCCGCCTGACCTCGATGGTGGGCCGGTACCGCCAGGGACGATTGACGGCGACCGGCGCCGACCCGCTGCTCGCAGAGGCCTTTGACGCCGTGGCGGCGCAATGGCGGGACGCGCACGAGCGGCTGGCGCTGGATGAGGCGTGTGCGGCCGTGTTCCGATGGGTGGACCGTCTCAACGAGTACATCGCCGCTGCCGCGCCCTGGCATCTCGCCAAGGAGAACGACCAGGCTGCACTTGACCGTGTGCTGTGGAATGCCAGCGAAGGACTCCGCCTGGCGGCGGTGATGTTGTCGCCGGTCATCCCGGCGTCAGCGCACGAAATCCTGGTGCGTCTCGGAGAAGACGCGCCGGGCACGACCTGGGACACGGCACGCATGTGGCGGACCACCGGCAATCGACAGGTCGCCGCGAAGGATGCCCTGTGGCCAAGACTGGAACCGAAAAAGGAGATCGTTGTGAGCGACCCCACACCACCCACACCACCTGCGTCTGAGTGGCCCCTGGAGTCACGTATCACGATTGAGGACTTCCTCAAGATCGACTTGCGCGTGGCGAAGGTGCTTGAAGCCGAGAAGGTGCCGAACTCGAAGAAGCTCGTGAAGCTGAAGATTGATCTCGGCTCGGAGCAGCGCACGCTCGTGGCCGGCATTGCGGAGTCGTACGAAGCCGACACGCTGGTCGGACGCACGGTCGCTATCGTCGCGAACCTGAAGCCCGCCACGCTGATGGGCATCGAGTCCAACGGCATGATCCTGGCGGCCAGTGCTGATGGCGGCAAGGCGACGCTGGTGGCGTTTGAGGACGCGCCCGCACCTGGCACGCGCATCAAGTAGATGGTCGACTCGCACTGCCACATTGCCGACGAGGCGTTTGCCGACGACTTCGACGCCGTGGTGGCACGCAGCCGCGCGGCTGGGATCACTCGGGTGATGTGCATTCTGTCCTCGGACGCCGAGAATGAGTTTGCGCGTGTGCCGGTGGTGCAGGCGGCGTGGCCCGAGGTCTGTTACGCGACCGCAGTGCATCCCCATCGAGCGGGCGCCTATGCGGGACGAATTGCCGATGTGCAGCGGGTGGTGCGCGCCGCAGCGACCCGCGCAAATGCCGTCGCGCTGGGCGAGATGGGGCTCGAGTATCACTACGACAAGGCGCCGCGGGACGTCCAGCACGAGGTGTTTGCGGCACAGATCGCGCTTGCGGTGGAGCTCGGCCTGCCGATTGCCATACATACGCGCGAAGCCACCGAAGACACCCACGCGATTCTGCGCGAGGCCGGGCAGGGGCGGGTGCGTGGAGTGATGCATTGTTTTACCGGAACGCAGGCCGAGGCGACGCGGGCGTTGGACCTCGGCTTTTATCTGTCGATTCCAGGCATCGTGACGTTTCCAAAGGCGGGCGCGCTCCGCGATGTCGTCCGGACGCTGCCGGAAGACCGTCTGCTGGTGGAGACCGACGCGCCCTATCTGGCGCCGGTGCCGTTCCGCGGGAAGCGCAACGAGCCGGCCTTTCTGACGCAGACCGTCGCTGCCATTGCGGAATTGCGCGGTGTGACAGCGGTCGCGATGGGCGAGCGTCTGCGCCTCAACTTTGACGCCTTTCTCGGCGCGCGCCGCGTTGACACCCCCGCGAAGGCTGTGGTCTGATTCTTGGGACGAAACGCACGCTTTTCGGAAGAACACAGCCCAGTGAATCCATCTGCCACATCCGTACCGGATCTCGGCCGGATCTTTGAACCGGTGCGCGACGCGCTCAGTCGTGTCGAGCAGGAGTTTGCGAAACACCTGGAGTCAAAGGTTGAACTGATTCCCCAGATGGGCCGCTACATCCAGATGAGCGGCGGTAAGCGCGTGCGACCGGCGGTCCTGCTCCTGGCCGCGCGGATGTGCGGATACACGGGTACCAAGGATGTGCTCAACGCGGCCGTGGTGGAGTTCATTCACACCGCCACGCTCGTCCACGACGACATCATCGATGAGGCTGAAACCCGGCGCGGCCGTCTGGCTGCCCACTCGCGCTGGGGCAACGACGTCACGGTGCTCCTGGGCGACTACCTCTACATCCGCTCGATGGCGATGGCGCTTACGCAGGACTCGCTCGAAGTGGTCCGGCTGCTCTGTGAAGTCACACTTCGCATGATCGAGGGCGAGCTGTACCAGCTCACCAAGATGGGCGATGCCGCGATCACCGAGGAGGAGCACCTCGAGATCATCCGGCGCAAGACGGCGTTCCTGTTCTCCGGGTGTGCGGAAATTGGCGGCGTGCTTGGCAACTGCTCCGAGGCCCAGCGTGTCGCGCTGCGGGAATACGGCTTTAATCTCGGAATCGCGTTCCAGATCGTGGACGACGTGCTTGATTACACGTCGGATGAAAAAGTCCTCGGCAAACCCATCGGCGGCGATCTGCGCGAAGGCAAGGTCACGCTGCCGATCATCCTCCTCCAGCAGCGGACCGGCCCCGAGGTCGCGGCGTTGATCCAGCAGGTGGTGACCGATCGCCAGGTCACGCCCGAAGCATGGCACTCGATCAAGAGCATGCTGGCGACACACGGTGCCACCGAGGGCGCGTACGAACGGGCCCTGACCTACGGCCAAGCCGCCCGCGCACACCTGCTCGAGGCGTTTCCCGCGTCCGTGGAACGTGACGGCCTGGTATCACTGGCCGATTACGTCCTGCAGCGCGACCGCTGATCACCACGGTGGACCCCGCCACCCGCATCCACGAACTGCGACAGCTCCTGCGGCACCACGAGGAGCGTTACTACGTCCACGACGCGCCCGAAATCTCCGACGCCGAATTTGACGCGCGGATGCGCGAACTCTCCGCGCTGGAAGCCGCGCACCCTGACCTCATCGAGCCAGACTCGCCGACGCAGCGTGTCGGCGGGCGGCCGGCCGAAGGGTTTCCCACGGTCGCACACCTGGAGCCGATGCTCAGTCTCGAAAATGCGTACAGCGCGGACGAACTGCGCGAGTTCCACGCGAGGCTGTGCCGGACGCTGGACGTCGATCCTGCGACGCCGCTGCCGTACGTGGCTGAACTCAAGATCGACGGGCTGAGCATTGCGCTGACCTACGAACGTGGCCGGCTGGTGCGCGGCGTGACACGCGGCGACGGGGTGCAGGGCGAGGAGGTCACCACAAACGTCCGCACGATTCGCGCGATTCCACTGCGGCTCGGTGGACAGTCACCGCAGATGAGCGTGCCCGAGGTGATGGAACTGCGCGGGGAGGTGTACTTCCCGCGCGCAGAGTTCCAGCGGGTCAACGACGAGCGCGAGGCGGAAGGGGAGCCGCTGTTTGCGAATCCCCGCAATGCCGCCGCGGGCACACTCCGCACCCTCGACACCGCGATTGTCAGTCGCCGCGGCCTTCGCGTGTTTTTGTATCAGGTCGTGCTTCCCCAGGGGAACGCGCCGGTGGCGTCCAGTCACCACGACACCCTCGCGCAACTCCAGGCCTGGGGATGCCCGGTCGAAAGACACCATCGCCTGTGTGTGGGGATCGACGCCGTCCTCGACTTTTGCGAGGAATGGCGGGAGGCCCGGCACGCACTGGCCTTCGAAACCGACGGCGTGGTCATCAAACTTGACGATGTGGCGTTGCGGGCGACCGTCGGGGCTACGGCAAAGTTTCCCAGATGGGCGGTGGCGTTCAAGTTTCCGGCTGAACAGGCACGCACGCGGTTGAAAGAGATCGCCGTCAATGTCGGCCGCACCGGCGCCGTGACGCCGTATGCCGTGCTCGAACCGGTCCGGCTGGGAGGCACCACCGTGCAGATGGCGACGCTGCACAACGAACAGGAGATCGCGCGGCGCGACATTCGCGAAGGTGATCTCGTGCTTGTGGAAAAGGGCGGCGACATCATTCCGAAGGTGCTCGGTCCGGTGTTGGCTGAGCGCCCCTTTGACAGCGCGCCGTGGAGCATGCCCACACAGTGCCCCAACTGTCACTCGCCGCTGACAAAACCCGGGAACGAGGTCGTGTGGCGCTGCGACAATATCGCGTGCCCGGCGCGCATCCGGCGCAGCCTGCAGCATTTTGCGTCCCGGCGCGCAATGGACATCGAAGGCCTCGGTGAATCGCTCGTGGATCAGTTGGTCACTCTGGGACACGTCCACACCTACGCAGATGTGTACAGTCTGACCGACGACACCCTCGCCGCACTTGATCGGATGGGGCCGAAGTCTGCCGCAAATCTTGTCGCGGCGATCGGCGCGAGCCGGAATGCGCCCCTGTGGCGCGTCCTGCACGGCATCGGCATCCGTCATGTCGGCGAGGGCGTCGCAAAGGCACTGGCCCGCGCATTCGGGGCCATGGCGACGTTACGGGCCGCCCCCCTTGAGCAAATCGAAGCCGTTCCGGATGTTGGCGCCGTCGTGGCGAGATCGGTGCGGTCGTTCCTGGACGACCCGCGCAATCAGGCGGTGCTGGATGCGATGGCGGCGCGTGGAGTGCAGATGGCTGATGCACACGGCGGCGATGCCGACACCCTCCGCGCCCTCACCGGCAAGACCTTTGTGCTGACCGGCACGCTCGCGTCGATGCCTCGCGACGAAGCGGCCGCCCGGATCGAAGCACTCGGCGGCAAAGTCTCCTCGTCTGTCTCGAAAAAGACCACGTATGTCGTGGCGGGGACCGACGCCGGGTCAAAATTGGAGAAGGCGCAGGCCCTCGGCGTCACCGTGCTGGATGAAGCCCAGTTTCAGGCTCTTATAATGGCGTAACGCCCATGAAAGTGCATGCAGCGACGGCGGTCGGCCTTGCGGCTGTGGTGAGTTTCCTGTTGGGCCTGGTGGCTGCGGGAGGCGCTCCTGGTGGCGTGCGTCGTGGTGTGCTTGCACCGGCGGCACTTGAAACCCATCCACTGTCGATCTCGGTGGCGCCATCGGTGCGCCCCACGGGGGCCGCGGTCGATTTCGCCGAGGTGGCCGCACGGCTCAACGGCACTGTGGTGAACGTGGATGCCGTGGCCAGGGAAGAACGTGGACGGCAGACGCCTCGCCGGTTCCAGCGCGAGATGTCGGATGAGAACGGCGTTCCGCGCGAGGGCTCCGGCAGCGGGTTCATCATCGACCCTGCCGGGTACATCCTGACCAATCACCACGTCATCGAAGGGGCCGACCGCGTCACGGTGAGCCTCAACGACGGCCGCGCGCTCCGGGCGACGGTGGTCGGCATTGATCCCGCAATCGATGTGGCGCTGCTGCATGTGTCGACGAATGGGCTGTTGCCGGCGGCCCCACTCGGTGACTCCTCAACGATCAAAGTGGGTGAATGGGTGTGTGCGATTGGTAATCCGCTGGGCTACGTCCACAGCGTGACGGTGGGCGTCGTCAGCTTCCTCGGTCGCAAATTGTTCGATCAGAGCCTGGATGCGTTTATCCAGACGGATGCCGCGATCAGCTTCGGCAACAGCGGAGGTCCGCTCATCAACAGCGCGGGAGAGGTCGTGGGGATGACGACCGCCATCAGTTCTCAGGCGCAGAGTATCGGGTTTGCAATTCCGATCAATCAGGTGCTGTCCGTCCTGCCGCAACTCCGCGAGCGCGGCCGCGTGTCCCGTGGGTACGCGGGCGTGATGCTGACGACGGCGACGCCGGGGTTGAAGGCGGCCTTGTCGCTGGGCACCGACCGGGGCGCGCTGATTCAGGAGGTGCCCGACGGCACGCCGGCCGCGCGGGCCGGGCTGCGCCCCTACGACGTGATCACGGCGATTGATGGACAGCCCATTCCCGACGATCAGGCCCTCATCCGTGCGATCGCGGCCCGGGTGCCGGGCACGGTGGTACGCCTCGACGTCTCGCGGGATGCAGGCACGTTCGCCGTGTCCGTCAAGCTCACGGAGCGGTCGTTGCCGTCGACGGTGCGGGCGGCCAGTGTCCCCGGCGGCGTTCGCTCGGTCCTGAGTCCCGAACAGGGGCCGCTCGGCGTGACGGTCCGCGACCTGGACGCCGCCACCATCCGGCGGTTCGCCCTGCCCGACACGTTGAAGGGCGTGCAGGTGCTCGACGTCGACACCGCCGGTCCCGCACGTCAGGCCCGGGTGCGCCGTGGCCACATCATCATTGAACTCAATCGACAGAAGGTGACATCAGTCGCCGATTTTCAACGACTGGTTGCCACGCTGGCGCCCGGTACCGTGGCGGCGGTCTACGTCTTCGACCCGCTGACCCATGAACGGGCGATTCACGCCGTGACCCTGGACCCCGCATGAAGGCACGCATCCTGGTGGTAGATGACGAAACCGCAATCCGCGACACCATGCGGATGCTGCTGGAGTACGACGGCCACGACGTGATCGTGGCAGGCTCGGGCCAGGAGGGCCTGACGATGGTGGAGCGGGAACATCCGGACCTGGTGTTTCTCGACGTCAAGATGCCTGGCATGGACGGCCTTGAGGCGCTCAGCCGCCTGCGGGGCATCAACGACGCCCTGCCCGTCGTGATCGTCTCCGCGCACGGCACCACGGCCACCGCGCTTGAAGCCGGACGCCTCGGCGCGTTCCGCTTCATCGAAAAGCCGCTGTCGAAGGATTACGTCATCGATGCGGTGCGCGAGGGCCTCGAACTCGGCAGCCTGCGCCGGGAGAATCGTCAACTGCGGTCCGCCCTCGAGACGCGGCACCAGGTGATCGGCGACACATCGGGGCTCAAACGCGTGATGGACCAGGTGCGCAAGGCCGCGCCGACGAACGCGACGGTGCTGATTCTGGGCGAAAGCGGCGCGGGCAAGGAACTCATCGCGCGAGCCATCCACCGCAACAGCCTGCGGGCGAAGGAACGTTTTATCCAGGTGAACTGCGCGGCCATTCCCGAGGAGTTGATTGAGTCGGAGTTGTTCGGCCACGAGCGCGGCGCCTTCACCGGCGCGACCGACAAACAGACCGGGAAGTTCGAGCAGGCCGACCGCGGGACGATCTTCCTCGATGAGGTCGGCGACATGAGCGCGAAGACGCAGGCCAAAGTCCTGCGCGTGCTGCAGGAAGGCGAAGTCGAGCGCCTCGGATCGGCGCGCACCATCAAGGTGGACGTCCGCGTGATCGCAGCCACCAACAAGGATCTGGAACTTGAGATCGCGGAAGGCCGGTTCCGCGAGGACCTGTATTTCCGGTTGAGCGTGATCCCGCTGCACGCACCGCCGCTACGGGAACGGCTCGACGACATCCCGGCGCTCGTCGCGCATTTTTCTGCGCAGTTCTCGCGCGAGAACAACCGCCGGCCCGCGCGATTCTCGGCGCAGGCGCTTGAGGCCCTGAAACAGGCGCGGTGGCGGGGCAACGTCCGCGAGCTCAAGAACGTGGTCGAACGCCTGCTGATCATGAGCGACCGCGATGTGATTGAGGGCGCCGACGTGCGCGCGGTCGTCCGTCCGGCCGACGGCACTGACCCGCGCCCGGCAACTGCGGCCGCGGCTCCCGGTTCTGCACCCTCGGGGCCGGTGGAGACCGCAGCGACGCTCCGCGAGTTCAAGGAGACGACCGAGCGGGCGTGGCTCGTGGCGAAGCTCCGTGAGAACGCCTGGAACATCTCGAAGACCGCCGAGGTCATCGACACCCCGCGCAGCAATCTCTACAAGAAGCTCGAGCAGTACCGGATTTCCCAGGAGACCGACGGATAGAGGACAATGGAGCTTCCGTCGTGGTGAACGAGACGATCGCCGTTCGACTCGCCTCGGGGCGGATCGATGGGAGGAAAGTCCGAACTCCGCAGGGCAGTGCGCCGGGTAATTCCCGGTCGGGGCAACTCGAAGGACAGTGGCACAGAAAATATACCGCCTTGAGCGAAGCCGCGAGGCTGAGTCGAGAGGTAAGGGTGAAAAGGTGCGGTAAGAGCGCACCGCGTCTGTTGTAAGGCAGATGGCAGGCAAAACCCCGCACGGAGCAAGGCCAAATAGGGAGGCGTTTGAGGACGGCCCGTCCGAAGCCTCCGGGTAGGCTGCTTGAGCCAGTCAGTGATGACTGGCCGAGAGGAATGATCGTCCTCGACAAAATTCGGCTTATTGTTCACCACGGCGGAACTTTGTAAGGCTCGCGAACAAAGGTAAAGTCGGACCTTGGAGGGCCGGATTCATGAAACATCTGAAGTATTTGCCAGTGGTCGCCGCCGCGACATTCGTCGTCATTTCCTGGTCGCCGCTGGTGACCGCTGACACGGAGGGAGTCGTTGCGGACGCGCCCATGCAGGCAGGCGAAGCCGGGCAGGCTGATCGGGGCCAGGCCGCGGGTCAGGCCCGTGGCGGCGGACGCGGACGAGGCGCCGTCATCGTACCGGTGAACGGCCAATGCCCTGCGGGCACTGCGCTGATTGCGCCGGAACAGTGTTCGCGCACCGTGCCGCCGGTGAACGGCGTGTGTCCGCCGGGCACGACGCTGCAGCGTCCCGGCAGCTGCATGTTCCCGGAGTTTCCCGCGCCGTCAATCCTGGATTACCGGCCGCGTTCCACGCTGGTCGTTGAAGAGCATCTCGTGCCTCGCGCGAAGTACCCGGTCATCGACATCCATAGCCACCTCGGCGTGTCCGAACTGAACATCGAGCAGACCATCAAGGAGATGGACGAACTGAACCTCCAGATTCTGGTGAATCTCAGCGGCGGTTCGGATCCCGGTCAGGTGAAAGGTCGCGTCGATTACATCAAGAGCACGAAGTATGCGAACCGATTTGCCGTGTTCGCCAATGTGAACTGGAATCAGCCCGACGCGCCGGGCTGGGCGTCCAAGGCGGTGGCCGACCTCGAAACTGCCGTCAAGAACGGCGCCATCGGCCTGAAGATCGCGAAGGGGCTCGGGCTGCAGACTCAGAAGACCGACGGCACAATCTTCAAGGTGAACGACCCGCTGCTCAAGCCCATCTGGGACGCGTGCGCACGCCTGAACATTCCGGTCATCATTCACACGGCCGAGCCCGAAGAGTTCTTTTCGCCGCTCGACTACCAGAATGAACGTTGGCTCGAACTGGCGTTGTTCGAGGACCGCCGCAACTACATGCCCGGTCGCCCGAAGTTTGAGGACTTGCAGCGCGAGCGTGATGACCTCTTCATCACCAACCCGAAGACGCGCTTCATCGGCGCACATTTTGCGTACTATGGCAATAATCTGAAGAAGGCGGCGGAACTGCTCGACAAGGCACCGAACGCCGTGCTGGAAGTGGGCGCGGTGCTCTATGACTTCGCCAGGCAGCCCCGTGCGGCCCGTGAGTTCTTCATCGAGTACCAGGACCGCGTGCTCTTTGGCAAGGATGCATATTACCCGGAGGAGTTCCCGTACTACTGGCGCGTGTTTGAAACGGCCGACGAGTACTTCGACTACTATCGTGATTACCACGCGTTCTGGAAGTTGTACGGCATGGACCTGCCCGATGAAGTGCTCAAGAAGCTCTATTACAAGAACGCACTGCGCGTGACGCCCGGCCTGCCGCAGACTGGCTGGCCCAGGTAGGTGGGCGGATGGGCAGGTGGGTGGATAGGTTGTTGGGCGGGTGGGTAGGTTGAGCTGATGGCACTGTATCTGGTGACGGGTGGGGCCGGGTTTATCGGGTCCCACCTCGTCGAGAGGTTGCTGATACGCGGGGAATCGGTCCGCGTGGCGGACAACTTCTCCAGCGGCCTGCGATCCAACATCCCTGGCGGGGTGGAGGTCGTCGAAGGCGACCTCGCCGCTCCCGGTGTCGCCGCCCGGGCGGTCGTGGGCGCGGATTACGTCCTGCACATGGCCGCCGTCCCCTCCGTACCCCGCTCGGTCGCCGATCCGATCGGAACCAATCACGACAATGTGGATGCCACGTTGCAGGTGCTCGTGGCGGCCCGCGATGCCGGCGTGCGGCGCGTGGTGTTCTCCGGGTCGTCCGCCGAGTACGGCGATTCGCCCGACTTGCCGAAGCGCGAGGACATGCCGCCAACCCCGGTCACGCCGTACGGCCTCCAGAAACTGATCGGCGAGCAGTACTGCCGGATGTTCACCTCGCTTTACGGCCTCGAGACGGTGTCGCTCCGGTACTTCAACGTGTTTGGCCCCCGCCAGAGTCCGGACTCGCCGTACTCCGGCGTAATCTCGTTGTTCATCAGTGCGTTGCTTCGCGGACAATCGCCGACAGTGTTCGGCAACGGATCGCAGACCAGGGACTTTGTCTATGTGACTGACGTAGTCAACGGCGTCCTGCGCGCCGCCACCACGCTCGGAGTCGCTGGGGAGTCCATCAATATCGCGACCGGGCGCAGCGTCTCGGTACTCCAACTAGTGCGCGCACTGCAGCAGGTCGCGGGCACCATCGTTGAGCCGACGTTTGCCCCGCCGCGCGGCGGCGACGTCCTGCATTCGCAGGCCGACATCACGAAGGCGCGCACGCTCCTCGGATTTGAACCGGCCGTCTCACTCGAGGATGGGCTCCGCGACACGGTCGCCTGGTTCAAGCAGGCAACGCCGGTGGGCGCCTGAACTGCCCTCAACTGCTCCCATCGCAACACCAGTAGTCAGTCGCGGGTCTTGCCCGAGGATTACGCGATGGTACGTTGCGCCGATCTTCCGCACTCCCAACAACTTCCGCTGACGCTGTGGCCGCGCGGGCCATTGGCCCGCGTCCTGCAATCCTGACGGACCGGGACCCGGCCAGCCGACCCGCACATCACCATGCGGACTCCAGACCCTGCAGTCAGGAAGGGAGCGGCTGCGCCGGCCCGATGACATGCCCTGGTGTATGGGACACCAGGGCCACTTGGGAGAATCATCATGATCCGTCCACTGCTTGCCGTCGCTGCTCTTGCCGTCATCACCGCCGCCGCCCCCGTCGCCTCTGCACAGGAATCGAGCCGCCAGGCCGCGCGTCCCGCTGTGTCTGACGCGGCCCCGATCAACCTCAACACGGCCACGGCCACCGAACTGGAGAAGCTCCCTGGTGTCGGTCCGGCCACGGCTCTCCGCATCGTGGAATTCCGTACCAAGAACGGCGCGTTCAAAAAAGTGGAAGATCTCATGAGCGTCCGTGGGATCGGCGAAAAGACCTTCCTCACGCTCAAGCCGCTCGTCAGCGTCGCCCCGCCGAAGGGCATGGGGTGGTAACACGCGAGGCCGGCACGTCCCTCGTCGAGGCCGTTATCACCGTGGCCCTGCTGGCCACGGTGATGACGCTGGCCGCGCCGGTAGTGATGCAGGCACGCGATGCGCAGGAGGGGCGGCAAGCGGCCGTGTACCTCGCCGGGCAGTTTCGCGCAGCGCGTCAGCAGGCGATCATGACGGGTCGGCACACCGGCTTCGTGTTTGACCGGATCGGCGACACCTGGAAGTTCAGGCGCTGTGAAGATCGCGACGCCGACGGGCTTCTGAGGGCCGACATCTCAGCGGGTATCGACAGCTGCGACGAGGGCGTGTCGACGATCGACGCGTGGTTCCCGCGCACGACGATCGACCGTGCGGCGGAAGTGCCCGATTTGTCCGGCCACTTCACCGGGGCCGTGGTGGCGTTCGGCACGTCCGGTATCGCGAGTTTCGCCCCCCTCGGCTCATCGTCTTCCGGATCGGTCACTGTGAGGACACGGGGTGGGCGGCACTATGCGGTGCGCGTCGCAGGCGTGACGGGACGCATTCGAATGTTGCGATTCGCATCCGAGACCGGGCGATGGATCGACATCTGACGGATCGGCGATGGCGACGATGCGTGGTCGGGCGTGACGTCGTCATCATCCGGGAAAGCCTCACCGAGGTGTGTATCGAGGGGCAGATTCGATTGAGACCTGGTAGCTATGTCGAGTTGTGTGATGGCGATGTGCGGCTCGTGTGTGTTTGCACGTGGGTGATCGTCCGATTGGGTAAAAGCGGCCCGGTGTATCGCGGCGTGTGCCGGTGGAATACGCCTGAGGGGTAGCGCGGCACCCGCAAGCGGCAGCTTCGACATATGCGGGCGTGGCGGATGTGCTGGCGGCGATGGCATCAGTCTTGAAGTTGCGTCACGCAGGAGGGCGTGATGCTGGTTGGACGAAGCGAAGTCATGCAGCGCCTGCGTGCGCAGATAGCCCGTCTGGGCGCGACGCACTTCACCGTGCTCGTAACAGGAGAGAGTGGAACCGGAAAGGAGTTGGTGGCTCGCAATGTCCATGCAGTCAGCTCGAGGGCCCGTGGCCCTTTTATCGCTGTGAATTGCGCGGCCCTGGTCGAGAGTCTGCTGGAGGCCGAGCTGTTTGGCATCGAGGAACGAACGGCGACAGGCGTCAAGGGGCGCGAGGGCAAGTTCGAACTCGCTGAAGGCGGCACGTTGTTCCTCGACGAGGTTGGCGACCTCTCTCTGGCGGCACAGGCCAAGTTGCTGCGGGTGCTCCAGGACTTGTCGGTCGAGCGTGTCGGGGGCCGGCAGTCCCGTCCAATGGACACACGAATCATTGCGGCCACGAACCGGCCGCTGCTGGAACGCGTTCAGCAGGGGATGTTTCGGGCGGATTTGTTCTATCGCCTCTCGGGCGTGGAGTTGGTCGTGCCGCCGCTGCGGGAACGACGTGAGGACGTGCCGATCCTGGTCGACCATCTGCTGGGCCGGCATCAGCGGTTGCGCCGTGTCATTGCCGGTGCGGACGTCATCGAAGCGTTAGGTGCGTTCGACTGGCCGGGTAATGTCCGTCAGCTCGAGCGGGTGCTTGAGCGGGCGGTGGCGCTCGCCCCGGCATCCAGATTGACGATCAGCGACCTGCCTTCCGAGGTCCTGGGCGACTACAGAACGATGCAGTGTGAAGGGCTGGAGCGTGGGCGATCGTTGCGGGCGTGGAGCAGCCGGTATGCCCGCCTGGTCCTCGATCGCTGTGAAGGAAATCGGCGTCGGGCGTGTGACGAACTGGACATCAGCTACCACACGCTTCGCGCATTGTTACGGTACGGTGCCGGCGCCTCCCACGGCGACCGCCGTGCCTCGATGAGTGCAGGGTCACCGATCGACGGACGTCCGTGAGTCGATAAAAGAGGAGGACAACGATGTTTCTGTATTTCGGAAATGTGTACAAGATTGCGAGTTGTTACCGGGACTACCTGGCCGAACGGTGGGAGGGGATTGCGGAATACATGGGATGCGTGGATGCACTGCCGATCTATGCAGACAAGTTCGAGTGCCTGCTCGGATGGGCTGAGTCGGAAGTCCTGGCGGCATACGCGTACGCCGCGTGTCTGAACGTCTGAGGAGGATGCACATGGTTCGAAGTTCATTTGTTCGAGTTCTGTTCACGCTGACCGCCTGTGCGCTCGCGCTCAGCACGGCGCGGCCGGCTGCGGCCTCCCAGACGACACCCGACGTCATCGTCATCCGCGCGGCCGGGCGAGTGGTGGTGGAAGTGGCTGAGGCCGGAGTCGCCACCCGGAAGGAACTTTCGGCGGACGGCTCCCTGGTAACGATCACCACACCCAAGGACCACCTGCAACTGCGTGTGGCAGGGGGCGACCTGGTGGCGATGACCCCGGGAGGGTCTGCGAAAGTGACACACGGCACGCCGGACGAGACCACGCGACTGCTGGCGCTCCTCCAGCAGTCCGACGCCGCGACTCGGGGCCTGGCGTTGCTGCGGCGTCTGCCGGTGACGAGTCGAAACATGGGACAGCAGGCCCTTCTGATGACCAGAGTGGTCCTTGAAGCGGGCATGGGGCGGTCGCCCGCGATGGCGATCACCAGGCGGTGGGTAGACACGGAGAACGCCCAGCGTTCCACCACTCACCTGGACCGTCCTGGAGTCCGGCGTGTCAACCTCGCCGGCGAGCAACTTGGCTCATCTCCAGGCGAGTGCTGGGACAAGTACGTCGCCGAGATCGGTCGAATCGCCAACGATTACGAAGAATGCACCAAAGACCTTCGCTGGTACCATGCCATCGACTGCGCGGGCTGTACCTTGCTTTTCACGATTCGTGCCGAGGCAGCGGCGTTGTGGTTCCTCAATTGCAACGGTGGACTGCCATTTGTTAGTTGACGAACGTGTTCCGGAGGGTCACATGGGGGTCTTGCTGATCTTTCTCCTTCAGGTGCTGATCGCGGTCGGGGGCACCGCAGTCCTGTTTCCCATTCTGCTGATCGCCTTGCCCGCCACAGGCACCATCGGGCCGACGCCGTTCTACCTCGCGATGGCCCTGGTCTTTCTCCTGTTACGGATTGTCTGGCCCCGGCGAACATCTGCCCCTTGAACCTCCTGCGTGCAGGTTGCGGAGGGGGTGGCGTCCCGTCGCGATGGTTGACCCCATCGTGACGCGATAGTACGTTGATAGGCGCGAGATGACGACGCCACCCCCTGCCTCACTGAAGAAAACGCCCTTGAACGCCCGGCATCGTGCGCATGGCGCGCGAATGGTGGAGTTCGGGGGATGGGATATGCCGGTCGAATATACCGGCATTGTTGACGAGCACCTGGCCGTTCGCACGCAGGCCGGCCTGTTCGACGTCAGCCATATGGGCCAGATCGAGATCGCCGGCGCGGACGCGCTGGCGGCGGTCCAGTGGATCAGTTCAAACGACGCATCGAAGCTGGCGGACGGACAGATTCAGTATTCGGCGCTGACCACCCCTGAAGGGACATTTGTCGACGACATCCTCGTGTACCGGATGACCGGGCAGCATTTCATGCTGGTCGTCAACGCCGGCAATATCATGAAGGACTACGAATGGATCCGCGCCAGGGTCGGGGAACGAGTCGGCGACGCCAGCGTGGTCAATTCGAGTTCGCGATACGCGCTGATCGCCATCCAGGGGCCGAAGGCCGAAGCGATACTGCAGCGGCTCACAGCGATTGAACTCCCGGCGATGAAGTACTACTGGTTCGCCACCGGTGAAGTCGCCGGCATGCGCGTGACCGTGTCGCGAACCGGGTATACCGGCGAGGACGGGTTCGAAGTGTTTGTGCCCCCGGCACAGGCGGAAGCCGTGTGGAACGCCTTGCTCGACGCCGGCGCTGCAGACGGGATCAAACCCTGTGGACTCGGCGCGCGCGACACACTCCGCCTCGAGGCCTCGATGCGTTTGTGCGGGTCCGACATGGACGAGCAGACGACGGTCGTCGAAGCGGGCCTGAGCTGGATCGTCGGCTGGAAGAAGGCTGAGTTTCTCGGTTCGGACGTCCTGCGGGCGCAGAAGGCGGGAACGCTGGAGCGCAAACTCGTCGGTTTCGAAATGGTGGACCGCGCCATCGCCCGTCACGGATACCCCGTCGTCATTGGTGACGACACGGTGGGGGTGGTGACCAGCGGCACCCAGACACCCTTCCTGAAGAAAGCCATTGGCCTGGCGATGGTGCCGGTCTCACGATCGGAGCCGGGCACTCAGATTCAGATTGAAATCCGCGGCCGGCGAGTGGCCGCCGTGGTTGTTCCCGAACCGTTCTACAAACGTCCGAAGACGGCCTGACGACCATCCCCCACAGCTCGAGGAGTTCGCATGTATCCGACTGATTTGAAGTACACGAAAGACCACGAATGGGTGCGCGTGGTCAGCGAAGAAGCCGCGATTGGCATCACCGACTTTGCCCAGAAGCAGCTGGGGGATGTGGTGTTTGTGGAACTGCCGGATGTGGGTCGCGTGCTCACGCAGGGCGAGGTGTTCGGCACGATTGAGTCAGTCAAGGCGGTGTCGGAACTGTTCTCCCCGGTGGCGGGGGAAGTCATCGCGGTCAATGGCGACCTCGGCGCGCATCCTGAGGCCGTCAACGGCCAGCCGCATGACGCCTGGATGATCAAAGTCCGCGTGTCGAACGCCGGCGACCTCGCCGCGCTCCTTGATGCCGGCCAGTACGAAGCACTCACCCAGTAAGCACTTCAACGAGGTCCGCCGGTGTCCGACACGTTTCAGTCCCGTCATCTTGGTCCCCGCACGCATCAACTCCCGGCCATGCTCTCCGCCGTCGGCGCGTCGTCTCTCGATGCGCTGATCGACGAGATCGTGCCGGCCGACATCCGGCTGAAGGGGCCGCTGCCGCTGCCCGCCGCAGAGGCCGAATCGGCGTATCTGGCGCGCCTGCGCGGCGTCGCGGCCAAGAACGTGGTCTGTCGCAGCTACATCGGGATGGGGTACTACGGCACCATCACACCGGCGGTCATTCTCCGCACCGTCTTTGAGAACCCGGGCTGGTACACGCCCTACACGCCCTATCAGGCGGAAATTGCCCAGGGGCGTCTCGAATCCCTCCTCAATTTCCAGACGATGGTGACGGACCTGACAGGGATGGATGTCGCCAATGCCTCGTTGCTGGACGAGGCGACGGCGGCGGCGGAGGCGATGACGCTGCTCGCGCGCGTGTCCAAGCGGCAGAGCGCGAACACGTTCATCGTGTCGCCGAGGATCTTTCCGCAGGTGCGCGACGTGCTGGTCACGCGCGCCGAGCCGCTCGGCATTACGCTGCGGTTTGAAGATCCGGGCACAGCCACGATTGACGATGACGTGTTTGGCATATATCTGCAGTCGCCTGATGATCACGGGGAAGTGCGCGACCTGAAGGCGCTCATCGAGCGGGCGCACGGGGCCGGCGCACTGGTGGCGGTGGGATCCGACCTGCTGTCGCTGCCGCTGTACGCGCCTCCGGGAGAAGCCGGCGCGGATGTGGTGGTGGGGTCGGCGCAGCGATTCGGCGTGCCGCTCGGGTACGGCGGGCCACACGCCGCGTTTTTTGCGACGCGCGAGTCGTTTGTGCGTCAGGCTCCTGGGCGCATCATCGGCGTCTCGGTCGACTCGAAGGGCCGCCGCGCGTATCGCATGGCGCTTCAGACACGCGAGCAGCATATTCGTCGCGAGAAGGCGACGTCGAACATCTGCACCGCGCAGGCGCTGCTGGCGAACATCGCGGCGTTTTACGCGTGTTATCACGGCGCGGAGGGCATCAAGGCCATCGCGACGCGCGTGCACGGCTACACGGCCCGTCTGGCCTCCGCACTGAGCGCGGCCGGCTGGTCACAGACCAACGCCGCGTACTTCGACACGCTGCGCCTCGAAGGGTCGGCGGCTCTGGTCGCGAAGGTCAAGGCGGCAGCTGAGAAGCGCAAGATCAACTTCCGGTATCCCTGGGACACGGTCGTGCAGCTCTCGCTCGACGAGACGGTCACTGCGACCGACTTTGCGGACATCCTGGCGACGTTTAGTGATGCGGCTGGCGCGGCGATCACGGCACCGGCACAGGGCGCACCGGTGCCGGCGGCTCTGGCGCGAACCTCGGCATATCTGACCCATCCGGTGTTCAACACCCATCACTCGGAAACGCAGATGATGCGCTACATCCGGATGCTGGAGAAGAAGGACATCGGTCTCGACACCGCGATGATTCCCCTCGGGTCGTGCACGATGAAGCTCAACGCGGCGGCGGAGATGATGCCGGTAACCTGGGCGGAGTTCTCGAAGATCCACCCGTTCGCCCCGAAGGCACAGGCGGCCGGCTACCAGCAGGTCATTGCCGATCTCGAAAAGGCACTCTGTGCCGTCACCGGGTTTGCGGCGGTGTCTCTGCAACCGAACTCCGGCGCCCAGGGCGAATTCGCCGGACTCCTGGTCATCCGTGCGTATCAGCACAGTCAGGGGCAGGCGCATCGCGACGTCGTGCTCATTCCGCAGTCCGCGCACGGCACCAATCCGGCGAGTGCCGCCATGGTCGGTCTCAAGGTCGTGGTCGTCGCGTGTGACCCACTCGGCAATATCGACATTCCGGATCTGAAGGCGAAGGCTGAGGCGCACAAGGACAAGTTGTCGTGCCTGATGGTCACGTACCCGTCGACACACGGCGTGTTTGAGGGGGGCATCCGCGAGATCTGCGCCATCGTGCACGCCAACGGCGGCCAGGTGTACATGGACGGCGCCAATATGAACGCGCAGGTCGGAGTCACCAGCCCGGCATCGATCGGCGCGGACGTGTGCCACCTCAATCTGCACAAGACGTTTGCGATTCCGCACGGCGGCGGTGGACCGGGCATGGGGCCGATCGGCGTGGCGGCGCATCTCGCCCCGTTCCTGCCAGGACACCCGGTCGTGGACATGGGCGGCGCGACGCCCGTGTCCGCCGTGTCGGCGGCGCCGTGGGGCAGCGCGAGCATCCTGCTGATCTCGTACGGCTACATCTCGATGCTTGGAGGCGAGGGCGTCACCGCGGCGACGAAGTTCGCCATGCTGAACGCCAACTACATCAAGGCACGTCTCGAAAAGCACTACCCGGTGCTGTATTCGGCGGCCAACGGCCGGGTCGCCCACGAACTCATTTTCGACCTGCGCCCGTTCAAGGCGCACGGTGTGGATGAAACGGACGTGGCGAAGCGGTTGATGGATTACGGCTTCCACGCGCCCACCGTCTCGTTCCCGGTCGCCGGCACCCTGATGGTCGAGCCGACCGAAAGCGAACCTCTGGAGGAGCTCGACCGGTTCTGCGACGCGATGATTGCGATCCACGGCGAGATCCAGGACGTGATCAGCGGGAAGTCGGACAAGGTCGACAACGCGCTGAAGAACGCGCCGCACACGGCCCAGGACGTCTCGGCGACCGAATGGACCCACAAGTACACCCGTGAGCAGGCGGCGTACCCGGTGGCCTCACTGCGTCAGCACAAGTTCTGGCCGACCATCTCGCGCATCGATAACCCGTACGGCGACCGCAACCTCGTGTGCGCGTGTCCGCCGATGTCTGATTACGAGTAGAGTCCTGTAGCCCTTGTCTATTTCACTCGGCGCGTGAATTCTTCGAGTAGACGCCGCGTGACCGCCCCCGGTGCTCCTGTGCCGACAAGGCGGGTGCTCACGCGCACGACCGGTGTGACTTCGCGCGTCGTGCCCGTGATGAACGCCTCATCGGCGTTGTAGACATCCTCGGGGCCAAATGAGGTCTCGTCTGTGGTCAAGCCGAGGTCGCGGGCGAGATCGATCACGAACTGGCGCGTGATGCCTGGCAGCAAGCCGTCGGCCAGCGGCGCCGTGCGCAGGCGACCGCCGGACACGATGAAGAAATTGGACTGCGAACATTCCACGACGTGGCCGTCATGGTTCTGCATGAGGGCTTCCTCCGCGTGGTGACGCAACGCCTCCTGCATCGCCAGCGCGTTGTTCAGCAGGTTGTTCGACTTAATCGTGGGATTCAACGCGTCGGGATGGTTGCGCCGCACATCGACGAGCGCCACGGCAATGCCCTCAGTGAACGTGCGCTCCGGTGGTGGCGGAAACGTCTTGACGATGATGACGACGGTGGGGGTGGGGCAGGCGGCTGGGTTGTAGGTGAGCGCGCCGACGCCGCGTGTCAGCAGGATGCGGATGTAGGCCTCGGGCAGGACACCGAGCAGTCGGTCGTGCACGGCCATCGTGTCCGTTATCCATCCGAGCATCTGCGCGTCAGTGAACGGCACGTCCAGCGCCATGAGGCCCGCCGACCGCCGCAGGCGGTCCATGTGGGGGCCAAACAGGAACGGTTCCCGGCGATAGGTGCGCAGTGTCTCATACACCCCTTCGCCATACAAAAACCCGTGGTCAAATACCGGCACGACTGCCTCTGCGGCCGGGGTGATTCGGCCATTCACATACACGACCGCCTGAAGTGCGCTCATACGTGCGCGTATAGTACGCTCCCTGGGACGGGTTATGCGAGTCCTCACTACCGCACAAATGCGCGACGCCGACCGGCGCACGACAGACGAGGTCGGGATCCCCTCGATCGTGTTGATGGAGAACGCCGGCCGCCAGGTCGTGACCGCCATCGAGGCCACCTTCGAAGATGCCTCCACGCTGCAGTACGCCGTGCTCTGCGGCAAGGGGCAGAACGGCGGCGACGGGTTCGTCGTCGCGCGCACCCTGCTCGAACGTGGCGTGGACGTGGCCGTGTATCTTGTCGGCACCGGCGCTGATGTGCGTGGGGATGCGCGGACGAACCTCCGGATTCTGGCGAACCTCTCGGTCGATGTCGTTGAGATCGCGGATGCCGCAGCGTGGGAACTGCACGCGCCGGCCGTGCTCGACGCCGACGTCGTCGTGGACGCGCTCTTCGGCACCGGGCTGCGCGGTCCGTTGTCAGGCCTGGTCGAATCCATCGTCGAAGACCTGAACGCCTCAGAGACACCGGTGGTGGCTGTGGATCTGCCGAGCGGGCTCGACGCGAGCGAATCTGTTGTGCCGGGCCCCGCCGTCGACGCGCTGTTGACCGTGACGTTGGGCGCACCAAAGGTGCCGCACGTGCTGCCCCCGGCCGAAGACCACGTCGGCAGCCTGGTCATCGCGGACATTGGGATTCCCCAGTCGGTGATTGCACAGGTGGACGGTCCCTGGGTGGAGTTGCTGACGAAGGATGCGATGCGCCGGCATGTCACGCCTCGACCAACTGAAAGCCAGAAAGGCGACTATGGCCGTGTACTGGTGGTGGGAGGGTCGACGGGCAAGACAGGCGCGGCCTACCTCGCAGCCATCGCCGCCCTCCGGTCGGGAGCCGGGCTGGTCACGGTGGCCACCCCACGATCATGTGTGCCGATTGTGGCCGCACTGGGGGCAGAGTTCATGACTCTGGGCCTCGAGGAAACCGCAGACGGTGAGGTCGCGTTCGAGGCGGCGGAAGCAGTCCTGGAGTTTGACGCGGACGTCATTGTGCTCGGGCCGGGGTTGGGACGCAGCCCTTCGGCCACCGTCTTTGTGCACGCGGTGGTCGAACGCGCCGGCATGCCCGTGGTGCTTGATGCCGACGCCCTGTATGCCTTCGCAGGTGAGACTGATCGGCTGCAGGGTCGAGACGAGGTCCCTGTGGTGATTACGCCTCACCCGGGGGAACTGGCCCGGCTGCTTGACGTGGCGATCGACGAGGTGCAGGCGCGGCGGCTGGATGTGGCCCGGGATCTGGCCGCATCGCGGCAGCTGCATGTCGTCCTGAAGGGCCACAGGACCGTTGTGGCGAGTCCTGACGGGCGTGTCAGCCTCAACATGACGGGGAACCCCGGTATGGCGACCGGCGGCACTGGCGATGTGCTGGCGGGCATGATCGGCGCGTGGTGCGCCCAGTTAATGGACGCCTCCGCCGCTTGCCAGCTCAGCGTATACCTGCACGGCCTGGCGGGCGATCTGGCCGCCGCAGATGAAGGCGAGGTCTCGATGATCGCGGGCGACATTGTCGGCCGTCTGGGGGATGCCGTGCTTGAACTGACGACGCAGAAACGGGCGGACGCATGAGTCATCGGCTGGTCACCCACTCCTCGTCGGAGGCCGAGACCGTCGCTGCGGGCCGACATCTGGCGGAGATGTTGTCACGGGGAGACGTGGTACTTGTTTCCGGACCGCTGGGAGCGGGGAAGACGGCCTTCGTGCGCGGGTTGGCGGAAGGGCTGGGAGCCGCGTCGAGTGACGTCTCCAGTCCGACGTTCACGCTCATCCAGCAATACACCGGACGCCTGCCGCTGTTTCACGCCGACCTGTACCGGTTGACGGAAGCCGAAGCTGCGGATCTGGGTCTTGAAGAGACGGGCGAGGACGGTGTTGTGGCGGTGGAGTGGCCGGATCGGTGGGCCAACACTCCGGCACACGCGTGGCATGTCGCCATCGCGGATGATGGCGGCGACGAGCGCACGATCGTGCAGGTGCGCACCTACTCGACGCGGTAGTTCGGCGCTTCCTTAGTGATGATCACGTCGTGGACGTGGCCTTCACGCACACCGGCAGTGGTGACGCGAATCAGTTCAGCATCACGCTGCAGTGTGGAAATATCCGCGCAGCCGGTGTATCCCATGCCCGCGCGCAGGCCGCCCATCAGTTGATGGATCATCGCCGCGACTGAGCCCTTGTGGGCGACGCGGCCTTCGATGCCTTCCGGCACAAGTTTGTCCGTGTTGCCTTCGAGTTCGAACTCGTCCTGGAAGTAGCGGTCGCGGCTGCCGCGACGCATCGCGCCGAGCGAACCCATGCCGCGGTATTCCTTGAAGCTGCGGCCCTGGTAGAGGATAACTTCACCCGGGCTTTCGTCGGTGCCGGCAAACAAACTGCCGACCATGACCGCGCTGGCTCCCACGGCGATGGCCTTGGTGATGTCGCCGGAGTAGCGAATACCGCCGTCCGCGATGATCGGGACGTCTCGGTCCGCCGCCGCACGCGCACAGGCCGCCACCGCGGTAATCATCGGGACGCCGATGCCGGCCACCACGCGCGTGGTGCAGATGGACCCTGCACCGATGCCGACCTTCACCGCATCGACGCCACGATCGATCAGCGCCGTTGTCGCCGCGGCGGTCGCGACATTGCCCGCGACCAGGTCGACATTCGGGTACTCCGCACGCAGTTTCTCGACCATGTCGAGCACCCCCTGCGAATGTCCGTGCGCCGTGTCGATGATCAGGATGTCCACGTGGGCCGCAACGAGCGCCGCAGCCCGTTCCGGCGTGTCCTTGCCGACGCCGATGGCGGCGCCCACGCGCAGACGGCCGAGGTCGTCCTTGCAGGCGAACGGATACTTCACCAGCTTCTGGATGTCCTTGACGGTGATCAGGCCCTTGAGCCGGTAGTCGGCATCGACCACCAGGAGTTTCTCGACCTTGTGGTGGTGGAACATCTCACGCGCCATGTCGAGCGTCGTGCCGACCGGCACCGTGATGAGGTTCTCCTTGGTCATGATCGCCGAGATGGGGCGATCGGTGCTCGTCGCAAACCGCAGGTCGCGGTTGGTCAGGATGCCGACGAGCCGGCCTTCCTTGCTGCCGTCATCGGTGATCGGCACGCCGCTGATGCGGTACCGCTTCATCAGTTCAAGCGCTTCAAAAATCTGGTGGGCGGGGGAGAGCGTGATCGGATTGACGATCATGCCGCTTTCGGACCGCTTCACGCGATCCACTTCCTGCGCCTGTTCCTCCGGACTGAGGTTCTTGTGGACGATGCCGATGCCGCCCTGCTGCGCCATCGCGATCGCCAGGCGGCTTTCGGTGACGGTGTCCATCGCCGCCGAGAGAATCGGCACGTTCAGCCGGATGCGCCTGGTCACGCGGGAGGAGATATTGACCGCGCTCGGCAATACCTGCGAGTGCCGCGGCACCAGCAGCACATCGTCAAACGTCAGCGCCTCCGTCAGTCCACGTCCCACCTGTGCCGCCGCTCCCAACGTCTCACTCATCGCGTCAAGCTCCATGGCATTTCTTGTACTTCTTCCCGCTGCCGCAGGGGCAGGGGTCGTTCCGGCCGACCTTCGGTTGATCACGCCGCACCGTCTTGACCTCGGCGTCGTCGCCACCCGTGCGGGCCGGTATCGGCGGTCCGGATGGGGACGCCCCGCGGGGCAATGCGTTCGCAACTGCACCCGCGGTTGTTGACGCGCCGCCGCTGAACGTCATCGGGGCCTGGGGCCGTTTCGCGGCCACCGGCGGCACCGGTTCGCCGCCCTCGGACACGACCGGGCGCAGGCGCCACAGATACCGCACGATTTCGTCGTCAATACGGCTCTTCATCGCCTGGAAGAGCGCGAAGCTTTCCTTTTTGTATTCGACGAGCGGATCACGCTGACCGTAGCCGCGGAGGCCGATGCCTTCCTTCAGGTGGTCGAGGCCGTAGAGATGGTCCTTCCACTGGGCATCGACGATCTGCAGCATGATGTCGCGTTCGACGCGACGCAGCAGCAACGGGTCCACCAGGAGCGTCTGCTCCTTCGCCTCGTACTGCTTCACGGCGAGATCGAGCAGCGCGTCCACGACCTCGTCCGGCGTCATTTCGCCTATCGACAAGTCGACGAGATCGGCCGTATCGAGTCCGAAGGCCTCAGCCGCGGCTAACTGCAGTGCGTCGAGATCCCACGTCTCCGGATCCCTATCCTTCGGCGCATGCAGGTCCACGATATTGGCGACGTAGTCTTCCGCCAGCATCATGAGGTAGCCGCGCGTGTCGAGCATCTCCTCCTCGTCGACCTGCACCTGCCCTTCAAGCAACTGCCGTCGCAGCGTATAGACACTCTCACGCTGCTTGTTCATCACGTCGTCGTACTCAAGCAGGTGTTTGCGGGTGGAGAAGTTCTGGCCTTCCACCTGCTTCTGTGCGCGCTCGATCGCCTTGGTGACCATGCGCGCCTCGATGGGCACCCCGTCTTCCATGCCGAGCCGCTGCATCAGGCCCGAGATGCGCTCGGACCCCATGAAGATACGCATCAGGTCGTCTTCAAGCGAGAGGTAGAACCGTGACGACCCGGGGTCGCCCTGACGGCCGGCGCGGCCGCGCAACTGGTTGTCGATGCGCCGCGCCTCATGCCGCTCCGTGCCGATGATGTGCAGACCTCCGGCGGTCACCACGTCCTTGTGTTCGGCGTCGGTCTCGGCCTTCAGCGCGGTGAAGATGCGTTCGTAGTCGGCGCGGGGCACCCGGTAGAACTGATCGATGTGGTAGAAGTAGACGAACTCCTCGTCATCGACATACTTCTCCTGCCCCTTGGGCAGCCGTTCAGCGACCTGTTCCGCGAGGCACTGCTGGCGCGCCATGTATTCCGGATTACCGCCAAGCAGAATGTCGGTGCCGCGGCCCGCCATGTTCGTGGCGATGGTGACCATGCCCTTGCGGCCGGCCTGCGCGACGATTTCCGCTTCCTGCGCGTGGAACTTGGCGTTGAGCACGACGTGTTTGATACCGCGCCGCTTGAGCATGCCCGCAAACTTCTCGGACTTCTCAATCGACACGGTGCCGACCAGGACCGGCCGTCCCTCTTTCTGCCGTTCGACGATGTCGTCGACGATGGCGTCGGACTTTTCCTTCTCCGTCCGGTAGACCAGGTCCGGCTGCTCAATGCGCTGCAGCACCCGGTTGGTCGGCGCCACAATCACGTCGAGCTTGTAGATCTTGTTGAACTCCTCGGCCTCGGTCTCGGCCGTACCGGTCATGCCGGACAACTTCTCGTACTTGCGGAAGTAGTTCTGGAAGGTGATCGTCGCGAGCGTCTGGTTTTCGCGCTCGATCTTTACCTTCTCCTTGGCTTCCACCGCCTGGTGGAGACCGTCGCTCCAGCGGCGTCCCGGCATCAGGCGACCGGTGAACTCGTCGACGATCACGACGCCGCCGTCCTTGATCATATAGTCCACATCGAGGCGGAAAAGCGTGTGTGCGCGCAACGCCTGATGGATGTGGTGGAGCAACGGCATGTTCTGCGGGTCGTACATGCCGTTGGACCCGGGCACGAGCCGGTGGTTCAGGTATTCCTCGGCCTTCGCCATGCCCGTTTCGGTCAACTGCACCGTCTTGGACTTTTCGTCGACGATGAAGTCGCCGGTGGTTTCGAGACGTTCGCGGTCCTCGGCCTTGACGGCGCCCTGCACGACGGCGCCGGGCTTCAGCTTCGGAATGATCTTGTCGACCTCGTAGTAGAGGTCGGTGGCCTGTTCCGACGGGCCCGAGATGATGAGCGGCGTCCGGGCCTCGTCAATGAGAATGCTGTCGACTTCGTCGACGATCGCGAAGTAGTGGCCGCGCTGCACATACTGCGCGAGGTCGTATTTCATGTTGTCGCGCAGGTAGTCGAAGCCGTATTCGTTGTTGGTGCCGTAGGTGATGTCGCAGCGGTACGCCGCCTGGCGATCGGTGTCATTCAGTTCGTGCTGGATGACGCCGACCGACATGCCGAGAAAGCGATAGAGACGTCCCATCCACTCCGCGTCGCGGCGCGCCAGATAGTCGTTGACCGTCACGACGTGGACACCCCGTCCGGCCAGGGCATTCAGATAGGCGGGCAGTGTGGCGACAAGGGTCTTGCCTTCACCCGTCTTCATTTCGGCGATGCGGCCGCCGTGCAGGATCATGCCGCCGATGAGCTGGACGTCGTAGTGGCGCATGTGCAGCACCCGCCGACCGGCTTCGCGGACCACCGCAAACGCTTCCGGCAGCACATCGTCGAGGCTCTCGCCGTTGGCAACTCTGGATTTGAATTCTTCCGTTTTTGCCCGAAGCGCGGCGTCAGAGAGGCTCTGGATGCCGGACTCGAGGTCGTTGATGCGGGCCGCGATCGGCCGAAGGCGCTTGAGTTCGCGCTCGTTCTGGGTCCCGATGATCTTGCCGAGGAGGGTATTGAGCATGCTGGAATCCCCTGCGGCAGGGGATTCCAGAATTCTACCCCGGGTTAGCCCCCGAAGGGCACCAGCACCACGTTGGTCCGCTGGTCGAGCGTGCTCATCGACGGCCACAACCGGTTCGGCGTGGTGGACATCAGGCCGATCGTGTCCCCTGCACGTGGGACATAGGACCGCAGGGGCTCGGTCTGGTCCTGATAAAACGTTCCGGAGAAAGGTTCGTTGCCGGCGGCCTTGCACGCCTGTCCCGGGCGGAACCACCGCCCAGCTGCGCCGTACCATCGGCCGTTGATGAAGGCGAACATCCACTGGTTGCCCTGGACCAGCTCGCCAGGTTCATCAAAGAAGATGGTGGAGGGCCAGGAGAGCAGTCCGGGGTGATTGATGCACACCTCCGACAGATTGACACTCGCCGTCGTGATTTGGGCAGAGACTGGCCAGGACGCCACGTTGCCTGGTCCAAGGAGGATTGTGGCGGTCGAGAGGTCAAAGAAGTCGCCGGTCGACGGACGGCGCTCGAAGACAGGGCTGGCGCTGAACGCACTCGTCACCTGGTTGGTCACGTCCACCGCCCGTGCGCGCCAATAGAAATGTCCGAGCGGCAGGTCGCTAGTGGGGGACCACGAGGTTTCCATCGCGCCCTCGGCCACTGAGCCGCTCGCGGCAATCGACGCGAAGGTCGCCGTCGTCGAGACCTGGAAGTCATAGGTCAACAGGCCCGCATCACCGGTGCGTGTCGCGTTGCGGACGGTGAACGTCGGCCGACCGGTGAACACGCGTCCCCCGTCGGCTGGTGTCAGCGCCACTGGTGGCTGGATCGTGATCTGCGGCCGCACCACAAATGTGCGGGTGCCTGAAAATGCACTGGACACGCCGTCAACGGTCGCGCGGGACCGCCAGAAATACGTGCGGCGGCCCTCCAGCACCGGCAGGGAGCCCTCGGTCGTCGCTCCGGGTGTTTCAGCCACACCCGTGACCGAGGCCGGCAGTGTGCCGAACGTGTCGGACACCGCCACCTGCACGTCGTACGTGACCGGTCCCGCCCCCGGTGCGCGCGACGTTGGCGACCGTGAGCGAGAGCGGTTGCTGCGCAAACGCGAACGAGGCGCCGACGGCCGGTGACTGTCCCGTTGGTGCGGAGAAACTCATGGACGGCCCGGAGGGCGTGGTGCACGCGCCGACGAACAGCGCCGCAATAAAGAGGGGGCACGAAGCGCGAAGTACAGCCGCGGGCATGCCTTTCAGTTGTTGAGAAACGATCAGGGACGCGCGAGTAGCCGCAACGGGTTGATCGTCTGTCCGTTGAGTAGGATCTCGTAGTGCAGGTGCGCGCTGGTCGCGCGGCCGGTGGCGCCGACGTAGCCCAGCAGGTCGCCACGTTTGATGGTCATGCCGGTGCGCGCTGCGATCCGCGACATGTGCGCATACCGCGTGGAGAGTCCGAACCCGTGCCGCACCACAACCGCGTTGCCGTAGTTGCCTGCGTATCCCGCCGACTCGACCACTCCGTCCGCCGTCGCGCGAATCGGCGCGCCATGCGGGGCGGCGATGTCCAGTCCGGGATGAAAGTCCGGCTCACCGGTGAACGGGTCCTTCCGGGTACCGAACATCGAGGAGAGATATCCGACCACCGGCCACATGGAGGGCGTGGCGGACGCCAGCGCCTGTTGCTTCTCCACGCCGGTGCGCACGGTCTGCAGCCGCTCTTCGAGGGACCCGAGCAAATCGCGTAGTACGCCAAACGTACTGTCGGGCGACGCCATGCTCGCCAGTTCCGGCGGCGCGGTGTTCACGGTGCCGCCACCCATCGCGCGGTTACGCACCATCTGTGGCAGATTCTCCATCGCGCGCTTCATTGCGGGATCCAGCTGCGCCTGCTCACCGAGTTCGGTCATCGCCGACTGCAGGGCGGTGATCTGCGACGCGAGTTCCCCGGTGGCCGCACGGTAACTTTCGTTCTCAAGGCGGAGGGCTTCGCTGTGTCGCGCCAGTTGCTGAATCCGGGTCTCGCCGGACCACCGCGCACCGAGTCCGATCAGGACGGGCACTGAGAGCACGGCCAATGCCGCCACCACCGCAGGCCTCCGCGCAACCGTGAACCGGCGTACGGCGCCGGTCTGGCGATTGGCGACGAGGATGGTGTATTGCGGAGAACCCATGCGAAAACTCTAGAAGGGTAGCACAGCAGGGCAGGGAAGACCAATGTCCACAAAGGCTTATGGCACAATAGGGCTCATGTCCCATCCTCTGTCGCGCCGCGCCCTGCTGACCGGGTTCCTGGGGGCCGTCAGCGGCCTTCTGGGGACCTCCTCCCGGGCCTTCGCCCAGATGAAGCCGGCCACCTCTGGAACCAAGCCGCACCTGACGGTCTACAAGGACCCCAATTGTGGCTGTTGCCAGGAGTGGATCAACTACATGTCGGCGAAAGGCTACCGGTCGACCGTGCTCCATGTGGACCTGAGGCCCATCAAAAAGCAATACCACGTGTCGCCGAATCTCGAGAGCTGTCACACCACGTTGGTGGACGGCTTTGTCATTGAAGGCCATATCCCGGAAGTGGACATCGTGCGTCTGCTGAAGGAGCGTCCGAAGGACGTGGTGGGGGTGACCGTGCCCGGCATGCCGGCGTCGGCTCCGGGCATGGACGGAAAGCCGTTCCAGCCCTACACGGTCCTGACCTTCAACAAGGCAGGGCAGACCACCGTCTGGGCGCGCCACAGCAAGCCAGGCGCGTAGAACCGGCTACCAGACCACGCGCACGCTCCCGCTGTCGCGAATGGCGCTGTCGCGCGTGATGAGGGGCAGGTTCAGGTCGCGGGCTGCGGCGACGATGAGACCATCAAACGGATCGCGGGTGAAACGCAGTTCATCCGCGTCGTAGATCTGGCCCGGGTCGAGGGCGTGCGGCTGGTACGCCGGGTTGCTGAAGAGGTCGGCAAAAAACTGGCGCACGGGCCGTCGCAGATTGATACGCACGCTTCGCGCCAGGAGCCCGACTTCCCAGATCACCGCCGCAGGCACGTAGACGATCGTGCGGCCCTGCTCGGCGGCAGCAAACGTCGTGCGGGCCTTGGGCCCCAGTTGCCCGCCGCCGGCGGCGTGAAGAATGAGCGCGTGCGTGTCCGTGACCGCGGCGGCGTCAGCCACGACTCTTGCCCGTCTTGGACGCACCGGTCTTCTGAGCCCACGTCGGCGCCTGCTCCCGGGCGATAAATGTCCGGTCCAGCGACGCGGTGAACGCCGTCGTCATGTAAGCGTCGGCGAACTGCAGATCTGGATCATCCCCCGCAATATCGACCGTGCCCGCGACAGACCGCACCGCATCCGCCCCAAGGCCACCCGCCCGCGCAGCGGTGATCAGGGAGTCGAGTGCCTCGCTCAGACTTCGCCGCTTGGTGGACGCCGCCCGGCCTTGCAGCCACAGGAGGTTGCCTTCATCAAGAGTGACCGAAAGAGGCTTTTTTGGCATGAACATACGATAACCCCACGCTCTGATTCCGGCAATCAGGACACGGTTGCCCGGTCCCTGACCCTCAGTTGCAGCGCCTCGGCCACCTGGTCCCGTCCCACATGGGTGGCGCCATCAAGGTCGGCGATGGTGCGTGCCACCCGGAGCACCCGGCTCACCCCACGGACGCTCAGATGCATGCGCGTGACCGCTGTCGCCAGGAGCGACTGCCCCTCGCGGCTCAGCCGGGCCTGTGACCGCAGGGCCCGCCCGTCCAAGGTGGAATTCAGCACCCCCTGCCGTACAAGTTGCCGCGTGCGCGCCTCCTGCACACGCCCTCGCACGGTCGCCGAGGACTCGCGCGGCGTGGCCGAGGCCATCTCGCTCCACGGAACCGCCTGCACATCCACAGCGAGGTCAAAGCGGTCTCGCAGCGGGCCCGAGAGACGACGCTGGTACCGTTCGACCACCGGCCCGGGACACTGACACTCGCGGTGAGGATCGCCGTGAAATCCGCAGGGGCAGGGATTCATCGCGCCCACGAGCATCACGCGGGCAGGAAACGTGACCGAGCGACTGACACGCGCCACCGTCACGACGCCGGCTTCAAGCGGTTGCCGCAGCGTCTCGAGCACACGCCGGCTGAACTCCGGCAACTCGTCCAGGAACAACACGCCGCCATGCGCAAGACTGAGTTCCCCGGGGCGGGGGAGTGATCCCCCGCCGACAAGCGCGAGGTCAGAGCAGGTGTGATGCGGCGCGCGGAACGGCCGTGTCGAAATGAGTCCCCCGCCGGTCGGCAGGAGACCCGCGACGGAGTGGATGGCCGTGACGGTCAGCGCCTCTTCGAAATCGAGCGGGGGGAGCAATCCCGGCAACCGCCGCGCCAGCATCGTCTTTCCCGCACCAGGTGGGCCGCTGAACAGGACGTGGTGCCCACCGGCCGCCGCGATCTCCAGTGCACGGCGCCCCAACAACTGGCCATGCACGTCGGCCAGGTCATCCTCGCCAACCGGACGGACCGCTGCAGCCGCGGGAGTCGGCGGCGCGGGTGCAGGGGTGTCCTCGCTGAGGATTCGGACGGCGTCACACAGCGAGGCAACGGGATGCAGGGGCAGGTCCGCGACAATCGACGCCTCGGCGAGGTTGGCCGCCGGAAAGAGCAAGGCCGTGCGCCCCGCGCGTCGCGCCGAAACGGCAATGGAGAGGACGCCCTGCATCGGCGGGATGCCGCCGTCGAGTGAGAGGCCGCCGACCACGGCCATCTCGCGCCCATCACGCTGCGGCAGGAGTCCGGAGGCGGCGAGAATGCCGAGGGCGATCGGCAGATCAAAGGCCGCGCCGACTTTGCGGATGTCCGCAGGCGCAAGGCTGACCGTCACGCGGCCCGGGGGAAACGGGAAGCCGGAGTTTCGAATCGCCGCCCGTACCCGGTCCCGGCTCTCGCGAACCGTCGCGTCGGGGAGCCCGACCATGACGACGCCGGGCAAGCCTCCGCGGGAGACATCCACCTCGACCGATACCGGAACCGCATCCACCCCAAACAACGCCGCGGCGTGAAGTCGTGCGAGCATGCCCGCTCGATCGCAAACGCCGGGCCATGTGATGTCGGGAAAAATGGCCGGAGCAGTGCCGCTTCTCATCGAGGAGTACGCACTTTGCGCCAACGGGCCATGTGGGCGCCGGGCGCATTCTGCCAGGGCGAGAGAGGCGTCTAGTTGTTGTTACGGTGAATGGTGAGGCGGTCGCCGATCCCGATGCGGCTGGAGGTCAGGGAGTTCCAGCGCTTGATGTCGTCAACGGTCGTATCAAACTGCCGCGCGATGCCAAACAGCGTGTCGCCGGACTTGACCCAATAGGTCAGTGTCGTCGACGCGGAGGTCGATGCCGCCGGCGGTTCCGCCGGACGTGACGCCAGCGCGGCGTTGGCCGCGCGCGGAATCAGCAGAGTCTGACGGGTCGCCAGGCGCGCCTTGGTGGCCAGTCCATTGGCCGAGGCCAGGTCCACGGTCGTGACCTTGTAGCGGCGCGCGATGGTCGCAAGCGTTTCGCCCGACTTCACGGTGTGACGCTCAAACCGCGCGAACGTCGCCGGACTGGCTTCGGCGAGACGCGCTTCGACGATGGGCGCTGTGCCCACCGGCACCTTGAGTTCGTGGCTGCCGACCGGGGTGATAGTGCGGCGGAGTTCCGGATTCAACTCGCGGATCTCGTCGATGGTCGACTCCGTCCATTCGGCCACCGTGCGGAGGTCGAGGGCATCCGGCACCGTCACGCGGTCGTACGCCAGCGGGGGAGCAACACCCGGCTCAAAACCGTACTGGGTCGGATTCTTCGCAATGATCACCGCGGCCATGATCATCGGCACGTAGTTCCTGGTCTCCTTCGGCAGGTACCGCGAGGTCGCGGTCAGTTTCCAGTAGTCGTTGAGCTTGGAGCTCTTGACCGCACGCTGCAGTCGTCCGGGGCCGGCGTTGTAACTCGCCATCGCGAGATTCCAGTCGCCGTCGAACATCTTGTTGAGCGTCTTCAGATACTGCGCCGCGGCGCGTGTCGACTTCTCCGGGTCCGACCGCTCATCGATGAACCAGTCCTGCTTGAGGCCATGCTCCTTGCCGGTGGCGGGCATGAACTGCCAGATGCCACGGGCGCTCGCGCGGGAGAGGGCGTTGCTCTTGAAGCCGCTCTCCACAATCGCGAGGTACGCCAGGTCGAGCGGTAATCCCTCCTGACGAAACACCGACTGGACCATCGGCATGTACTTCGCGCCGCGATGCAGGCTGTCCTGCATGAACGTCCGGAGATTGCCCTGGAACAACTCGATGAACGACAGGATGCGATCGTTCAGTTCGATGGGAAGGTCATGTTCCGTTTCGGCAAGGTCGGCAGCCACGATCGCCGTCGTCGCCGTGCTGGGATCCGGAAGGTCGAGGGTCGCCACCGCGAGCAGGTCATCAATGACCGCCGGTTCGGTACGCGCCTGCGTAAATCCGTCTCCCTCACGCAATGCCAGAATCTCGAGGGCACTGATACGGCTGACCAATCGTTCGTAGTGGGCGGCCAACCGCGGTTCACCCCGGCCACCCGTCGCCGAGGCGTGGAGGACGTCCACCGCCTTATCGAACAGGAGACTTGCGGCGGTGAGGTGGCCCAGTTCAAGCTCGCGTTGCCCCGCAGCGAAGTGGCCTTCAGACGTCGCAATGAGCACGTCGATCGGATCCCGAAGCGGGGCGACCGGAGCCACCTCCGGCACGACCAGATTTTCAGGCGCGACCACCGGAAGCGGCGCCGCCGGCTCGACGGGAGCCACACGGGCTGCGCACCCAGCGACGACGCCGGAGACGGCCAGAACGATCAGGCTGGCATGACGACGCATGGTGTTACGGACGTGTCCCCGGCATCAGTGGTTGGTAGGGTAACAGCCGCCGCAGGATCCGTCAAGGTGACCTCCTCCTGCAAGTACTTGTGTAATTTGAAGTTCAGGCTCGCCAGCCGGCCTGAACCAGCACGCGGCCGGCCTCGCCGATTTCGCGGGCCAGCGGCGTGATGATGGTCCGTTCGCCGACCTTGATGGTTCGCCCCTGCGCGATGGCCTGCCGGACGTCCTCTTCGCAGACAAACGCCGCCACCGTCGTGCCCTCGGCGGCCGGCGCCTGGGGCGCCGGGGGCGAAACCCGGCGGGCCGCCGGACGAAGTTCGTACGCCAACCGCTTCACGTTCAGCAGGTGCCGCGGCGTGATGTTGTCGGAGGTGATGTTTCCGCCGTAGCCGCCGCAGCCCAGAGTCATCGCCGGATCGAGGCCTGTCGTGAGTCCAATCGACCCATGCGTTGTCGGGGTATTCACGACAATGCGGAAGGCGGGCTTCTTCAGACCAAACTCCAGAATCACCGGCTCATTGGTCGAGTGGATGGACATCGTGTGGCCCATCCCGCCGTATCGCAGAATCTGCTTGCAGCGCTCACACCCCTCCTGCCAGTCCTTGACGACATACCAGGAGAGCACCGGACACAGTTTTTCAATCGAGAGCGGATAGTCGCGCCCCACGCCCTGCAATTCGGCAATGAGCACGCGGGTGCCCTCGGGAATCGCAATGCCGGAGGCCGCCGCGATCGTGGCGGCCGACTTGCCGACGAACTTCGGATTGGGAAGCCGCTGCGGAGTGATCAGCACCGCGGTGAGCGACGCCGTCTCTGCCGGCGACAGAAAGTGTCCCCCCTGCTTCTGAAACTCCCGCCGGGCCTGATCGGCCACCTCGCGCTCGACGACGACGGAGTTCGGGGATGAGCACAACAGGCCGTGATCGAAGTTCTTGCCGGTCAGGATGTCGGACGCGGCCTTCGCGACGTCCGCCGTCCGTTCGATGAAACAGGGCGCGTTGCCTGGTCCCACGCCGTACGCCGGCTTGCCCGCGCTATACGCGGCCCGCACGAGCCCCATGCCACCCGTCGCCAGAATCACGGCGACGTCGCGATGTTTCATCAACTCCTGCGTGGCCTCGAGGGAGACCTGCGTCATCCAGTTGATCGCGCCTTCGGGGGCGTCGGCCTGCATCGCGGCGGCGTTGAGCGTCTCGGCCACAAACGTGATGCAGCGCACCGCTGACGGGTGCGGGCTGACGACAATGGGGCACCGCGCCTTGAGGGCGATCAGAATCTTGTAGATCGCCGTCGACGTGGGATTGGTGGAGGGCACAATCGCCGCCACCACGCCGAACGGCTCGGCAATCTCCACGACCTTGCGGGCGTCATCACGGCCAATGACACCGACCGTGCGCATCGGCCGGATGAAGGCGTGGACATCTTCGGCCGCGAACCGGTTCTTGGCGATCTTGTCGGCCAGGACTCCGAAGCCGGTCTCTTCGACCGCCAGCCGGGCGAACGGCTCAATCTGTGCCCGGGCGGAGGCCGCAACGGCGTCAACGATGCGATCGATCTGCGCCTGGGAGCACTCCGCGAGGATCGGTGCCGCGCGCCTGGCGCGCTGGGCGAGGGCGCGGGCCTCTTCCGACATGGCCTAGGACTTGGCGGGGGCGCCCGGGCGGGGCAACAGGCGCTCGACGTCGGCGTGCGGGCGCGGAATCACGTGCACCGAGACCAGTTCTCCGACGCGCCGCGCCGCGGCCGCGCCCGCGTCCACGGCGGCCTTGATCGCGCCGACGTCGCCGCGCGCGAGCACGGTCACAAAGCCGGCGCCGATATATTCCTTGCTGATGAGGGTCACGTTCGCGGTCTTGACCATGGCGTCGGCCGCCTCGATGGCGCCGATGAGGCCGCGCGTTTCAACCATACCGAGGGCGTCTGAAGTCATGGCATCCCGTGGGGGCACAATCGCCGCAACGCTAACATATTGAAGAGCATAGGGGCAATACGGTACGATGTTGCGGTTGTGATGATCGTGGATTCTTGGCGTCAGGGGCTTCGTGCGGCGATGGCCGTGCTCGTCGTGGGCGCAGGCGTCGCGTGTGGCGGATTGGCCGAGGCGCCGCCGGTCGCCAGCGTCGCCGTAACCCTCAGCAAGGCCACCGCCCCGCTCGGCAGCCCGATTGACATGACCTACACCTTCGACGTGGCCCCGGGCCAGAGCCTCGACGGCCAGTACCGCGTCTTCATGCATCTGCTGGATGCCGATGGCCTGTTGCGCTGGGCCGACGACCACGACCCGCCCACGCCTACGACGGAGTGGAAGGCCGGCAGTCGGGTGACCTACACCCGGACCAGCTTCATCCCGATTGTCCCGTATCTGGGTCAGGCGACTGTGCGCGTCGGTCTCTACCGCACGGATGCGACCGACACGCGGGCGCCCCTGTCCGGTCCGGAACCGGAAGGCCGGTCGTACAAGGTCGCGACGCTGCGGTTGCTCCCGCAGTCGGAGAATATCTTTGTCGTCAGGCGCGCCGGGACGTACCACGCCGACGAGTTCGCGCCGGAGAACCCCGCCCGTGAGTGGTCATGGACGACGAAGGAACTGGCGGTCAACTTTCGCAACCCGAAGAAGGACGCGACGCTCTACCTCGAATATGACGCACGGCCGGATCTCTTCGACCAACCGCAGGTTGTGAACGTCTATCTTGGCAGCCTGAGCGTTGCCACGTTTGCCGCAGACAACAGAGACCCCCTGCTTCGTCGCATCCCCCTTCGCGCGGACAGCCTTGGCCCCGCCGACATGGTCGAGCTGCGCGTGGTCGTTGCGCCGTCGTTTGTCCCCGCCACCATTGGCGCCGGTCAGGACACCCGTGAGCTGGGCATCCGGATTTATCACCTGTTTGTTGACCCGTCCTGACGTCCGCCGGCTCTTCCTGCTGGTGCTCGTCCTGACGGGCCTCGCACCGGCGCACGCCTGGGCGGATCTCGTCACGCTTCGCGGCGGACGCGTCGTGAATGTCGCCGGCGTCCGGTATGACGGGGCGGAGGTGGTTCTGACGTTGCGCACAGGTGGCGAAATGCGTGCGCCGCGGGATTTCGTACTCGAGGTGGTGCCCGACGAAGTGCCGTGGCCGGAACCGGAACCCGAACCGGTGCTCGCGCCCGCTCCCGCCCCAGTCGAGGCGGCGGTGCCCGACAGCCCCGAGGCGTTGCGGGTGCTGATCGACCAGATGGCCTCCGCGCACGGCGTCGATGTGCGGCTCGCGCACGCGGTGATCAAGGTGGAGTCGAACTATCGCGCCGACGCCGTGTCGCCGAAGGGCGCGATGGGGCTCATGCAGTTGATGCCGGCGACCGCGCGGCAGTACGGACTCGAGAATCCCTTCGACCCGGCGCAGAACCTGAACGCGGGCCTTCGGCATCTGCGTGGGCTGCTTGATCGCTACGGCCACGGCCGCGAATCATTGGCGCTCGCGGCGTACAACGCCGGCGAAGGAGCCGTCAGCCGCTACCAGGGAATTCCACCGTTCAAAGAGACCCAGAACTACGTGCAGCGCATTCTGTCGCTGACGAGGAAATAGGCCGCGAGCGCATCATGGAGTATCGCTGCCGGGTTTCCACCGCTACCGGACATGTGTCCACCGCGACGTTCGTGGCGGAGAACGAAGCCCGGCTCCGGATGGAACTCGAAGAGAAGGGCCTGTTCCTGCTCTCGCTGCAGCCGCTGGGGGGCGTGGGCGTTGGCGGCTTTTCCTTCCGGCTGCCCTCACGCACGAAGAAAATCGCCAGCGAAGAGTTCCTGATCTTCAATCAGGAGATGGCGACGCTGCTGCGCGCCGGTCTGCCGCTTGTCCAGTCCCTCGACATCCTCCGTCGCCGCGTCCCCAATCCCACGTTCAAGCGCGTGCTCGATGATGTGTACGAGCGCGTACGCTCCGGCAGCGCGTTGTCCGATGCCTTCGAAGCGCAGGGCGGCATGTTCACCGGAATCTACCACGCGTCGCTGATGGCGGGCGAAAAATCCGGAAGCCTTGAGACGGTTCTGCGTCGGTATGTGTCGCACATGAAGGTCATCGCCTCGGTGCGCAGCAAGATGATCTCGGCCCTGATCTACCCGGTCGTGTTGTTGCTGTTGGCGGCGGCGGTCGTCGGCATGATCGTGTTCAAGGTGGTCCCGGAGTTTGCGTCGTTTTACGAAAGCTTCGGCGCGGGCGCGGAACTGCCGGCGTCCACGCAGCTGATCGTCGCGTTCTCCACCTCGATCGTCGAGTACGCCTTCATCTGGGTCGCCGCGCTGGTCGCGATCTTTGTGAGCGTCAGTGTGTGGGTGCGGCAGCCCGGGCAGCGCAGCCGGCTGGACCGGGCGATCATGCGCCTGCCATGGTTTGGCCCGCTGAGCCGGAAGTTTTCCACGGCACAGGTCGCACGGACCATTTCCACTCTGCTGGCCGGCGGCATTCCGCTGGTGAACTCCCTGGATATTGCCGCGAAGTCGATCGGGAATCAGGCCGTCGCAGCCGACCTCGGCATTGCGGCGCGCGAGGTGCGCGAAGGGTCGAGTCTGGCGCACGCGCTCCAGCAGCGGCGGACGTTTCCGGACGTGGCGATTGAGATGGTCGAGGTGGGCGAGTCCACCGGCGCCCTCGCCGAGATGCTGAACAGCATCGCCGACTTCTACGACGAGGAAAACGACACGAGCCTGACGCGGTTTTCCAACCTCGTCCAGCCGGTGTTGCTGATTATCATGGGCATCGTGATCGCAGGCCTGCTGCTGTCGCTCTACATGCCGTTGTTCCAATTGTCGAGTCTGGCGCGGTGATCTGATGGCAGCTGAGAACGAAGACCTCTACGCAGACGGCGAAAACGCGCCGGTTGACCACGCCGCCGAAGCGGCGCGGGCCAGGAAGCTCGCGGCGAGGTACGAGCTGGAGTTCGTGGACCTCACGCGGTTCCTGATCAACAACGAACTCTTCCGCAGCATCCCGGCCGATCTGATGTTGCGATACGGCTTTGTGCCGTACCGGCGTGACGGCCAGACGCTCCTCATCGTCGTGTCCGACCCGAGCGATCTGCAGGCGATCGATGAAATCGGTCTGCAGCTGGGCCTGCCGATTCGCGTGACCGTCGGGGCGCCGTCGGCGATTCAGGGCATTCTGAAAAAGAGCGAGAACTCCACCCGCGTGCTCGAGGAGGCCACCGAGGGCTTCCAGATGCAGATCCTGCGCGACGAGGAGGGCGTCGCCGGAGACGAGAACCTCACGGTCGACAAGCTGACGCAGGACGCGAGTCCCGTCATCCGCCTGATCGACACGATGGTGTACACCGCGCTGCAACGCCGGGCGTCGGACATCCACGTGGAAACGGGCGACGATGCGGTGCATGTGAAGTACCGGATTGACGGCGTGCTGCAGTCGGCCATGAAGCCGATCGACAAGCGGCATCACAGCACGCTGATTTCGCGCATCAAGGTCATGTCGGAACTCGACATCGCCGAAAAGCGCGTGCCGCAGGACGGCCGCTTCAAGATGCGCGTGCGGGGCAAGACCATCGACTTCCGCGTCTCGATCATGCCGAGCGTGAACGGGGAAGACTCGGTCATCCGCATCCTCGACAAGGAGTCGATCAGCGAACAGTTCACCGAACTGAAGCTGGACCTCCTCGGGTGGCCCGAGGAGGAGATGCGGCGGTTCCGCAAGTACATCCGCGAGCCGTACGGCATGGTGCTGGTCACCGGCCCGACAGGCTCCGGCAAAACCACCACGCTGTATGCGGCGTTGTCGGAGATCAAGACCAGCGAAGACAAGATCATCACGATTGAAGATCCGGTCGAATATCAGCTGCGCGGGATCACCCAGATTCCGATCAACGAGAAGAAAGGACTGACGTTTGCGCGCGGCCTCCGGTCGATCCTGCGTCACGACCCCGACAAGATCATGGTCGGCGAAATCCGTGACCCGGAAACCGCCCAGATCGCGATTCAGTCGGCCCTGACAGGCCACCTGGTGTTCACCACGGTGCACGCCAACAACGTCATCGACGTGCTGGGCCGGTTCCTGAACATGGGCGTCGAGCCCTATCAGTTTGTGTCCGCCCTCAACTGTGTGCTCGCCCAGCGGCTTGTGCGCCGCATCTGCGAACACTGCAAACGTCCGGCCGAGGTGTCCGAGGCGATGCTGGTGGAATCCGCGCTCGACCCGGCATTGGCGCGCACGCACCCGTTCTTCGAAGGCGCAGGCTGCATCGAGTGTGGCGGCACCGGGTTCAAGGGCCGCACGGCCATCTGTGAGCTCATGGATCTCACCGATCGCATCCGTGACATGATTCTCGAACGACGCCCCACCTCGGAGATCAAACGTGCCGCGAAGGATGAAGGCATGACGTTCCTGCGCGAGTGCGCGGTCACCCTGGTGATGAAGGGCGAAACGACACTGCGCGAAATCAACAAGGTGACCTTCGTCGAATGAGCACCCGCCGTTCCTCCTTCCTGTTCGGATTTGCGCCGCCGGTGCCGACGGTGGCGTTCGAGATTGCCAACGGCCGCGTCACGGTCGCTGAGGTGGCGTCGTCGGCGGACGGACTCGTGGTGTCGGCCTACGGATCCGAAACGCTGCCGCCGGAGGCGGTGACTCCGGCGTTGACCGGAGCCAATGTGCCGGATCCGACGGTGGTGACATCCGCGCTCCGACGGGCGTGCGAGAAGGCGGGGCTCAAGGTGCCGAAGCGAGCCGCGCTCGTGATTCCCGACTCGGCCGCACGTGTGTCGCTCCTCACGTTCGAGGAACTGCCGCAGAAGGCGGCGGATGTCGACCAGCTCGTCCGATGGCAGGTCAAGAAGACCACGCCGTTTTCGATCGAGGATGCGCAGGTATCGTCAGTCGTGACGCACACCGCGCCGGGAGCCACCACCGTGGCGGCGGTCGCCGCGCAGCGCGATGTGGTGGCGCAGTACGAAGTCGCCGTCTCGGCCCTTGGCACCCACGTCGGTCTGGTTGACGTCGCAAGCCTGAATGTCCTGAATGCCAGTCTCGCCAATGGCAATGCGCCGGCGGGGGACTGGCTGCTTGTGTGTCTGGCCCGCGAGTCCACGTCGCTCGCGATTGTGCGGCAGGGATCACTCATGTTTTACCGGCATCGGCTGGCGATCGAGGATGAACCACTGGGCGCGCTGGTCCACCAGACCGCGATGTACCACGAAGACCGCCTGGGCGGCGGCAAGTTTGCGCGCGTCTGGCTGTGCGGGTCGTCGTGGGTGGTTGGCGGCGGAGACGCGATGCGCCGAGAGCTGTCGGAGCGACTCGGCGTCCAGGCGGACACCGTGGATATTCGCGCGGCCGCCACGGTCCGCGACCGCATCACACCGGGTGCGGAGATGCTGGATGCGCTCGCCGCGCCCCTCGGTGTGCTGGTGCGTGAACGGAGGGTCGCCTGATGATGCTGCGCGGCAACCTTGCCACCCGGCCCTTTTATAACGAACGCCTGGTCAGCCTCGCGCTGCTGGTCATCACCCTGGTGGTCGTCGCGCTGACGATCTTCAACGTCACGCGTCTGACGTCGCTGTCGTCTCGTCGATCCGAGTTGCGGGCCCAGATGAACGCCGATGAGGCGCAGGCCGCGCAGATTCGCGCCGGCGCCGTGGCGGTGCAGAACAGCGTCGACCGCACCTCGCTCCAGAGCCTCGCAGGGTCAACCCGGTTGGCCAACGACCTGATCGGCGCGCGGACATTCAGCTGGACGACGTTTTTCGGCTATATCGAATCCACCATCCCGTATGGCGTGCGCCTGACGGCCGTCACGCCGGAAATCGACCGCGGCGAGATGCGTGTCTCGATGCTGCTGCTGGGCCGTCGCGCGGATGACGTCGAGGAATTTGCCAAGGCCCTCGAGGACACCGGGGCCTTTTACGACGTGCTTCCGTCGGTGGCCGACCGCACCGAAGAGGGCATGCAGCGCGTGACGCTGCGCGCGGGGTATCTGCCACCAAAGATCACGCCGCCAGCCGAGTCCGCGGCGCCGACGCCGGCGCCTGCCGGCGGCTCTGGAGGCCCGCGATGAGTCTGTGGCGGCGGGTGCTTCAGGAACGCCGGATGGTGGTGGTGCCGCTGCTGACGGTGCTGGTCATCAACCTGCTCGTCATCGGCCTGGCCGTGGTGCCGCTCTCACGCGCGCTTGTGAATGACGAGAACCGCGCGATGGACGTCAAGATGGCGTTGGCGGAGGCCAACCGTATGGCCCGCATCGCCACCGACACCAAAGCCAGTCAGACGCGCGCCGGCGAGGAACTCAGGAAGTTCTACGCTGATGTATTGCCGGCTAATCTCTCCGCAGCGCGGACACTCCTGTATCTCGATCTCGACACCCTGTCCAGAGAGACCGGCATCTCGCACCAGAGCAGTGTCTTCGAACCGGAGGAAGTGGAGGGAAGCCCCCTCATGCGGTGGCGCACCGACGTGACGCTGACCGGTGAATACGCCGGTGTGCGACGATTCCTCTATCTGCTCGAAACCTCCGAGAAGTTCTTCGTCGTCGAGGGCGTCAAGCTGGGCCAGAGCGGGCGCGTGCAGGGAGCGCCGGGCGGAGGCTCAGGCGGATCCCTCGAAGTGGTGCTCCAGGTGGCCACCTACTATTCACGCTCTGCTCCCGGAGGCGGCCAGTGAAACTGGCGGCCTCCACGCCGGCGGAACAACGCCGGCAACTGCTCCTGCTCGGCGTATTGATCGTCGTCGCACTCGTCGTGTGGTACACGCAAGCCGGCGGCGGGGCAACTGAGACGCCGCCTGTGGCGTCCAATGCACTGACCACGCCGATTCTTCCGGCGCCGGCACCGGCGCCACCCGTGTCGGGAGGGCGGTCGGCAGCAGGTGGGGGATTGCTGGAGCCGATTCGACTTTCGGACCTTGAGCCGGTACCGGAGCAGCCGTCGGCCGCGCGCAATCCCTTCGGATTCGGCGCGCCTCCACCTCCGCCGCGACCGGCGCCGGCAGCACCACCGCCGCCTCCGCCGCAGCCGACGACGCCCACACCGAGTGGGCCACCACCGCTGCCGCAGATTCCAGTGAAGTTCCTTGGATACGTCGAGGATCCAAAGCGACTGGGCAAGGTGGTCGCGCTGGGCATTGGCGGGGAGATCGTGGTCGCGCGTGAAGGCGACCTGGTGGATGGTCGGTTCCGTCTGGTGAAGGTGGCGCTGGAAACGATTGTGATGTCCTATCCGGACGGGCGGGGTCAACAGACGATCAGACTCTCGGGGCAGTAGGACGCAGATGAGTGGGATGAAGGAGTTCTGGTGGTGAGAACGCGAATGCAGCGAAGTGTCGTACTGGTTCTGGCTCTGACAACCGTGGGCGGGTGTGCCACAGGACGTGCCGTGCGCCAGGGGCAGTCGGCCGCCAACAGTGGAGACTGGGATGCGGCGGTGGCCTACTATCGGGCTGCGCTGGCGTCCGATCCGGGGCGCATCGACGTCAAAATCGCGTTGCAGCGGGCCACTGCGGCCGCCTCGACTGCACATGTGGCCCGCGCGCACGAGCTGGAGGCACAGGAACAGTGGTCGGCCGCCGCCGCCGAATACCGGCTTGCCGCTGACCTCGACCCCGCCAACGTGTTCGCCGCCGCCAAGGCCGTCGCGATTGAACGCAAACTGCGCGAGGAGATTGAGGCCCTGCGGTCGCCCTCACGGATGGACACGCTGCGCGATCAGTCGCGGCAGATTTCCACAATCCCCGTACTCGCCGAGCCGCGCGCGCCGGTGAACCTTCGCTTTACTAACACCGCCGTCCGTGAAATCCTGACGTCAATCGGCGCATTCGTCGGGGTGAACATCTCGTTTGTGGAACAGCCGAACATCGGCCCGCAGCTTTCACGTCCGTATTCGATTGACCTGCAGGGCGAGACACTGGAGTCGGCGCTTCATCAGGTGCTGAACGCCAACTCGTTGACGTTCAAGGTCATCAACCCGCGTGGCATCCTTGTCTACGGCTCCGACTCGAACGGCCGGACGGCGCACGACGATGTGTTTGTGCAGGTGTTTTATCTGTCACACGTCGAGGCGCAGGAAATGCAGCAGCTCCTGTCCCAGTTGATCCAGCAGGTGCCGGGTGTGCGCCCGCAGGTCGTGCTCAACAAGAACACCAATGCGCTCACCGTGCGCGCCACGCAGCCTGTGCTGCAGATCTTCGATCAGCTGATTCGCGCGAACGACAAGCCGAAGGCGGAAGTCCTGATCGACGTCGAGATCCTCGAAGTTGACACACAGCGCGTCAAGCAGCTCGGCCTGAACCTGAACCAGTACGCCCTTGGCTTCACGATGTCGCCGGAAGTCGCGCCGCCGAATACCAGCGCGTCCTTTCCTCCAGTGTCGCCACCGCCGTTCAACCTGAACACCATCAGCCAGGGCGTGAGCACGTCCGACTTTTATGCCTCCGTCCCGACGGCGCTCATCCGGCTGCTCGAGTCGGATACAAATACCAAGTTGCTCGCGCGGCCGCAGCTCCGCGGCCAGGAGCGCGCGAACCTCCAGCTGAACCTCGGCGACGAAATCCCGATTCCGACAACGACCTTCGCCGCACAGGCGCCGGGTGCGATCGCGAACTCGCCGGTGACGTCCTTCAACTACCGAACAGTCGGCGTTGTGCTGACCATCGTGCCGCGCGTCAGTTTCGACGGCGAGATCATTCTCGAAATCACAGTGGAGAGCAGCCGCGTCGGTCCGAACGTCGATGTTGCGGGCACCTCGTTGCCGTCGTTTGGTTCGCGCCGGGCGGTGACGACGCTGCGTATGCGTGATGGCGAGTCGAATCTGCTGGCCGGTCTGATCAAGGAAGAGGACCGCGCGACCGTGCGCGGCATGCCGGGGATCAATCGCATCCCGTTCCTGCGGTCCCTGTTCGGCGGCGCGGAAACGACGGTTGGTGCCAGCGATATCGTGATGATTATCACGCCGCGGATTCTGCGGTCACAGGAACTGACGCCGGCTGACCTGGCGCCGATGTATGTCGGCACCGGCAACAACTTCGGCGCTTCGTCACAGCCGCCGCTCATCACGGAGCAGTCGCTGGCCGGCGGTGGAGTCACCACCGCACCACCTGCGGCCGCTGCTCAAGCGCCGCCGACGGACTTGGCACAGCCGCCCGCAGGCCGGGCCGTCGGCATCGTGCCGATCGGTCCAGGAGGCGCGGCAGCTCCGGCACCGGCGTCCTCGGACCCTGCGAGGATCGAGCTGGTCCCCCCTGGTTCGGAATGGCAGGTCGGCGGGCAACCGTACACAATGCCGCTGACGGTCACCAACGCGACGAACATGCAGTCGGTGACACTGTCAGTGACGTACAACCCTGCGGTGCTTCGCGCGACTGTGGTCAACGAGGGCACGGTGATGCGCGGCGATGGGGCTGCCACATCGTTTTCGCCGCTGATTGACCCGGCGACCGGCCGCATCGACCTTGTGATCACGCGACCTGGCGACAAGGTCGGTGCGACGGGGAACGGCCTCCTGGCGTCGATCGTGTTTGAAGCAGTCGGCCCAGGCCAGTCGCAGATTGCCCTGGCTGGAGTGGCAATGAGCGCGACGGGGCAGCAAGTGCCGCTGCAGTTCACGCCGACGACGGTCACGATCAAGTAGCTGGGCGGGTGGGCAGATGGGTTGGTGGGTGGGTTGATGAGCGGATGGGCGAAGCGGCGGATGACGAGGCGGGAGTTTTTTCGCCAAGTGGCCGGCTTTACGTTCATCGAACTGCTGGTCACCACCGCCGTGCTGATGGTCCTGGCGTCGGCGGCGTTGCCGCTGGCCCGTGTCACGGTCAAACGGCAGCGCGAGATTGAATTGCGCCGGGCGCTGCGCGAGATGCGTACGGCCATCGACAAGTTCAAGGATTACGCCGACACGCAGATCATCGCGCCGACAGAGGTCCCCTTTGGCAGTGAAGGGTACCCGGCCTCGCTGACGGTTCTTGTCGAGGGCGTGGCCCGCAACAACGACGCCAGCGGCTCGAAGATCAAGTTGCTGCGGCGCATCCCCATCGATCCCATGACACACTCGGCCGAGTGGGGCATGCGCTCGTATCAGGATTCCAAGGAGTCGTCGGCGTGGGGTGGTCAGAACGTGTTTGACGTCTACTCGAAGTCGGACGGCATTGCGCTGGACGGCACCAAATACAAGGACTGGTAACCATGCGCACCACGACTCACACGCCGCCATCCAGCGAGCAGGGCTGGACGTTGATCGAACTGCTGGTCGTGATCTCGCTGATCATGATCCTGGCGTCGGTGGCCATGAACCAGTACGGCACGTCCATTCGCGCGGCGCAGGAAGCGACGCTCAAAGCCAACTTGCGCAGCATGCGCGACGCAATAGACCAGTACTACGCCGACAAAGGGCAGTACCCCGCATCGATTCAGACGCTGGTGAGCGAGGGGTACCTGCGCGATGTGCCGATCGACCCGATCATGCGGTCGAAGGACTCGTGGACGACGATCCCAGCCGAGCCGGATCCCAGCCGGCCGTCGACCGAAACGGGCATCTACGACATTAAGAGCGCGTCCGAAGGGGTGGCGCTCGACGGCACCCGCTATGCCGACTGGGAATAACGCCGCCCCGACCGGGCGCCTACTGAATCACGATTTGGAGTGAGGCCGTGCGCGACGGACCGTGGCTGGGGCGCACCGTCACGACGACGGTATACGTTCCTACAGCCGTGTACTTGTGATTGGTCGAGAGTGTACTTGTCGACTTGGTGTTGTTCGGGCTGGCCGGTTGCCCAAAGTCCCAGTCCACGCTGTGGAACGACACTCCGGTCGGCAACGCCGCCACGGTGAACGAGACAAGGCCGTCACCAGCCACGAGGGTCTGGGTGCCAGACGCCGGTGTGCTGCTGACTGAGATGGCAAACCCCACCGCTGCCACGCTACCCGATGCGCTGACCGCCCCACCGTCGGCGTCAGTACCTGTCACACGCACCGTGTAGATGCCTTCACTCTCGAAGAAGTTCGAGACGATGGTCGCGCCACTGATGGTACCGAGTGAGGTTGTACGGCCGTCGCCGAAGTTAACGACTACATTTGACAGGGTGGCGCCGCTGCTCGGTGTCACGGTGAAACTCACAGGGGCCCCTACAGTCTGGCCACCCGACGGGACTGTGAGCGAGACGGTCGCCGCCGTCCGGGCCGTGATGGCTGCCGTACCGGTTTTTCCACCGGCGCTTCCCGTGACGGTTGCTGCCGCAGACGTGACCAGGGTGGTGGTCGCCACTCCGGACGAGTTCGTCACGGCTGAGGTCGTCCCCAGTGTCCCGGCCGTTGTGGTGAACGCTACCGGCACACCCGCGATGGGATTCCCCGAGGCTTCTTCGACGCGAGCGGAAACGGTGACCGTCCCACCGTTGGCCGGCACGCTGGTCGGGGTTGCACTGACGAGCACACGTTCCGCCGCCGCCGCGCCAATCACCACACTGAGCGTCTTGCTGGCGCCGCCGGAGAAGGCAGTCAGCGTCGCGGTGCCGGACCGGCCGTCAGCGGTAAACCTGACCGTCACCTTGCCATTATTGGTACGGGCCTCGGAGGGCTCGATCCTGCCCAGCGTGGAGGTAAACGACACCAGCGTCCCGTTGTGGACCGGGGTGCCTGAGGCGGTCGTCGCGTTCGCCCCGGTGCCCGTGGAGCCGTTCTCAATCAGCACAGCCACGATGTCCGTCGCGCCGTTGACCGGCAGCGTGTTGGTCGTGGAGACCAGGGTGATGACGGTCCCGGCCGGAGCCAGCAGCGGCACCTTGTCGCAGGAAACCGACACGAGGAGGGTCAGCGTCAAAAGGCCAAGCCGAGTAGTTGGGAAGGAGCGGCGTGGTACCATGCGAGTCTTGGAGGATCTTACGTTCATGCCAATAGAGGGTCAAGGTTCCTCCCCGTTTGACGACCGCGGCTTCACGATGGTCGTGTTGCTCGTGGTCATTGCTGTGATGGGCATCGGGATGAGTGCCATGTGGCCCACCTGGCGGCAGCAATCCATCCGGGAGAAGGAAGAGGAACTGATCTTCCGGGGCAACCAGTACGCCCGCGCGATTGCGCTGTACGCCCGCAAGAACAACAACGTGCTCCCGGCGAATGTCGACGTCCTCGCTGACGGGAAGTACCTCCGGAAGAAGTGGAAGGACCCCATCACCGGCACGGATTTCGGCCTTCTGCCGGCGGGGCAGCCGGCCAACGCCGGTCGCGGCGTGCCGCTGGGGCCCGGTGCACCAGGCGGCGCCGGTGGCGGTGGCACCCCGACCACGATGGGCGGACAGGCTCCCGGGGCTGCGGGAGCACGCGGCGTCGGACCTGGCTCCCAGGTCGGCACCCAGATCGTCGGGAGCTTTCAGGGGGTGTACAGCACGAGTCCGGACACCTCCATTCGGGTCTACCAGAATCAGCAGCGCTACATGGATTGGCAGTTCACAGTACAGACGGCCAATGTCCTGATGGGCCAGGGCGCGCGTGGTGGTGGACAACCCCCTGGTCGCGCGGGCGCTCCGGTCGACGGCCGTGGCGGTACGGGTGGCGCACGCGGCGGCACTCCCGGCGGAGTCCCCGGGCGCGGCGCGGCGCCGGGTCAAGGCGTCCAGCCCGGCATCGGTCAGCCACAGGCACCGGGGCGCGGTGGAGCTGTCCCTCCTGGAGGGCCGGGGGGACGCGGCCGCGGAAACTTCTAGGCGAGATCCTCGGCGATGGCGTCGTGCAGACGCGCGCGCATCGGCACAAACACCTCATTCGTGCGCGTCGGATGTACACGATTGGTGAGGATCACCACGTAGCAATCGCGCTCCCAGTCAATCCACAGCGACGTCCCCGTAAAACCGGTGTGGCCAATCGCCGTGGGCGACATCCGTGTACCGCACGACGATGTCGGCAGCATCGTGTCCCACCCGAGTGCACGTGAACTGCCGGGCACGGGTCGACGACAGGCCCACTGATGCATCTCGGATGGCGTGGCCAGCCACGTCTCTCGATGAAACGACTCGAGCACCGACGCCGCAAAACGGCCAACCGCAGCGGCGTTACCAAACAGCCCGGAGTGCGCGGCCACACCACCAAGCAATGCCGCATGTTCGTCGTGGACCTCGCCTTGCAGCAGCCGGCCGCGCCAGGAATCGCGTTCCGTCGGCGCAATGGCTGACCACGTCGACGGGGCCTGGAGAAAGTCGAGCCGATCCCCGGCGTGCGGCCATACTCCGCGCCACTGCTGATCCAGGGGTGCCTCCATGCAGGCCTCAAGCAGGAAGCCGAGCGTCATGAAACCGATGTCCGAGTACACCGCCTGAATCCCTGCGGGGCGCTCCTGGGGCACATCGAGTACCGCCTCGCGCAATGCGACAGCAGTGGTGACGGTTTCCCAGAGGCGACGGTGCGCGGGGAGTCCCGACGAGTGGTCGAGCAGATGCGCCACCGTGATGTCGTCACGCACCAGCGACGACAGGCTCAGCCGTCCATCCCGCACCGCACGCATCGTCAACGATGTCGTCGCAATGACCTTGGTCAGCGAGGCGAGATCGAACACGGTGGACTCCCGGCAGGGCGGGGCATCCGTGTTGTAGGTGAGCGTTCCGAGCGCGTGGCGCCAGCGTGGGCCGTCAGCGCGCCCGACCTCACACACGATGGCCGGGTAGGCTCTGCGGTCGAGCCCTTCGGTCATGACCGCGAGCGTACGGGCGAAGGTCACGGCTGATTGTTGATCGCGAGGAGCGCCGGACGCAGCCGTGTGAAGTAGGTGCCGCGCGGGGACGTCGAGGCCTGGAGGCTGTCGTAGGAAAAGAGCAGCACGCCGGCCACATCCCGTCGTCGCGCCGCGCGCAGATGTTCGGCGGCCTGCGGCACGATGAGGCGCCACGCGCCGAGACCCGCCCAGACCGGGCGTCCGTGGGCCGACGCGACCGCATCATCAAGCTGCCGTGCGTAGTCGCGGACATCCGTGGCATAGGCCATCGGGCAGATGACATCGAGCAGGCCGCGCTCCGCCCAGGCGGACCAGTCCTGCAGCTTCAGGCGCCGTGCGTCCGCCGCGACAGGCACCACCGCGGCCGACAGCAACGCGCCGGGCCGCGCCTCAACCAGCAGCGCGCGGAGCCGTTCCACCAGCTGCGTCAGACGCGCGTGCCGGAAGGCCTCCCACTGCTGGGGGAACATGCGGGTCCACGCGGTCGGGTCGGTGCGCACCAGGCGATCGAGGCGCTCGCGCTCAGCCGGCACCACGTCCGCGAAACGATCGGCGCGGAATGCTGCAAGCGCGGCGGCGCTGTAGTCAAAGTCGGCGGTCGGGTAGCGGATGTAATCGAGATGCAGGCCGTCGACCGGATATCGATCGAGGAGGTCGCGGACGACCGAGAGGGTGTACTGCTGCGACGCCTCCGGAACCGGTGACAGGAACAGTCCTTCCACGGTGGCGCTCTGGCTTCGGGTCCAGCGGGCGAGCTGCGACAGGTAGCCTTCGCTGCGCGGGTTGAGGCGCGACAGGGGCCCCGCGAGCGCGCGCGGCACCATCAGCCAGTCTGGCTGCCGCACCACGATGTGTCCGGGTGTTTGCGGGACGGTCGTCGCACTCGCGACGAGATTGACATTGAACCAGGCGTGCACCTTCAGCCCGGCCTTGTGCGCGCGCGCGATCGTCAGATCGAATGGATCAAAGCCGGCCGGCTGTGTCCTGAGGTCGTCGGCCCTGGGGTCGATGCGGCTGGCGTAATACGCATCGCCGCGCCCGCGCACCTGCACGAGCAACGTGTTGTAGCCGCCGTCCACGGCAGACCGGATCAGTTCGTCGATCCGCTCTGGCGAGGTGAGCGTCGAACGCAGCACCCACAACCCGCGCACATCATCCTGCACCTGGGCCTGCGCCTGCACGTGCGTCGCCGGCCGCCACGCGCCGAGCAGCACAATCACGACGACGAGGGGGAACCAGCGGCGCCAAGCAGCAGACATCAGAACTTTCACACGCTACCAGCCGCCTTCGCGGGGTGTCAATGCGATACGCTGACACTCACGATGGCCGTGCTGGGGATTGATGCAGGGGGCACCAAGACGGTGTGCCAGATAACTGATGCGCACGGCACCCTGCTCGCAGAAGCGCGTGGTCCTGGCGCCAACCTCCAGAACGCCGGCGAGCTGCAGGTCGAGAAGGTCCTCCACGAAGTCATCCAGGCCGCCACGCTGCAGGCGGACGCGTGGCCGACGAGCGCCTGCATCGGCATGGCCGGCGTCGATCGTCCCGAGGACGCCGGTATCGTGCGCGGCATCCTTTCACGTCTGGTGCCACGGTGCCCCGTGGTCGTCGTCAACGATGCCCTGATCGCGCTTGAAGCCGGTGCCCCCGGCGGCCCTGGCGTCGTGATCATTGCCGGCACCGGGTCCATTGCGTACGGACGGGACGACCGGGGCCGTGCCGCACGCGCCGGCGGGTGGGGGTACGTGCTTGGTGACGAGGGCAGTGGCTACTGGATTGGCCGGCAGGCGCTGCGTGCGGTGCTGCGCGCCTCGGACGGCCGCAGCCCCGCGACACCGCTGACCCCGCGCGTGCTCGCGCATTATCAGGTTGCGCGGCCGCAGGACCTCGTGCGTGAGGTCTATTACGGTCGCTTCAAGCCCTCGACCGTCGCGGCGATCGCCTCGCTGGTCGAAGCCACAGCCAACGAGGGCGATGAGTGGTCACAGCGGCTCATCGCCACCGGCGCACACGAACTGAGTCTGGCGGCGTTGGCCGTCGCCGATCGGCTGGGTCTGACCACCGGACCAGTCATTCTCGCCGGCGGCATCTTCCGCGCCGTCCCGCGGCTGCGCACTGGCGTCACCGAGGCCCTGATCAGTGAGCGCCCAGGTACGGTGGTGTGTCCACTGACGCAGGAACCGGCTGCCGGCGCCGTGAGTCTGGCGCTCGCCGCCGCTGACGGGACACTGGTCATTCCCACGTATTTCGAACAGTAGTCATGCACATCTCGACGTATTCAACGGCCGACCGGGCCGCCCGCGCTTCCGCCACCCGCGTGCTTGAGTGTCTTCGGACTCATCCTTCACTTGTGCTCGGTTTGCCAACCGGCCTGACGCCTGTGCCGCTGTATCGGGCCCTGGTCCGCGCTCATCAGCTGGGCCGCGCCGATTTTTCGCAGGCCACCACCTTCAACCTTGATGAATTTTTGGGCCTGGGACGGGGCGATGCCGGCAGCTATCGCACCTTTATGGACACGCACCTGTTTGCCCACGTGAACCTGCCTCCACGCCGGGCGCACGTCCTGGACGGACGGGCGAAGGACTGGCGTGCCGAGGTGAAGGCGTATGACGCGCGCATCCAGCGCGTCGGCGGCCTTGACCTTGTGATTCTGGGCATCGGCCGGAACGGTCATCTGGGATTCAACGAACCCGGGCCCACGCTCGCCGCTCGCACACATCGCGTCCGGTTGCGCACCGCGACACGTCGCGCCAATGCCGGGTTGTTCGAAGGTGACTGGCGTCGTGTGCCGACCCACGCGTTGTCGATGGGGATCGGCACGATTCTCGGGGCGCGGGAAATCATCCTGCTGGCCACCGGCCAGACCAAGGCGCGCATCGTGGCCCGAGCGCTGCACGGGCCGATCACGACTCGAGTGCCCGCATCACTCCTGCAGGCGCATCCCAACGTCGCGGTGTGCCTCGATCGCGACGCGGCGTCAGCGTTGTAGCAACGATCGCAACTGGGTGTCGATGTCTTCGCCCAACGCCTCCCGGATGGAGTCACTGGACGTGCGCAGCCGTCTGGCGGCCTGCGTCGGCGTGAGGCCCGCCTTCTTCATGACGATGGCGACCTTGACGTTCCATTTGGCCCTGACGAGCAGGGCCTTCGCCTCATCCGGCTCGACGCCAGCAATCATCGAGAGAATCCGCTGCGCCCGATCCTTGAGCTTCTCGGATCCCGTCTTCACGTCCACCATCAGGTTGCCGTACGTCTTGCCGATGCGCACCATGGAGACGGTCGTCAGCATGTTCAGCACGAGTTTGGTCGCGGTGCCGGCCTTCAGCCGCGTGGATCCCGCGATGACTTCGGGGCCGACCGACGGCGCGATGATCAGATCCACGTAGTTCTGCAGTTCGGTGCCCGGCCAGCACGTGACAAAAATGATGCGGGCGCCCTTCTTGCGCGCGACCGTCAACGCCCCGCGCACAAACTGTGTGATCCCCGAGGCCGAGACGCCGACCACCACGTCCTTCTTGCCGACCCGCAGACGCGACAGGCTGCGGCCACCTTCCTCGTAGTTGTCCTCGACGCCTTCTCGCGCGCGGAACACGGCCTCCTGTCCGCCGGCCATCAGGCCTTGCACCAGTTCCGGCTTGGTGCTGAACGTCGGCGGCATTTCCGCCGCTTCAAGGACGCCGAGCCGGCCGGAGGTGCCGGCCCCAACAAGGATCAATCGGCCGCCCTTCTTGAGGGCGCTCGCAATGATCTCCACGCCGTGTGCAATGCGCTCACGTTCCTTCTGGACGGCGGCGACAACCTTCTTGTCCTCCGCCAGCATGAGATCGACGATCTCGAGAATCGGCATCGTGTCGATGGAGAGCGACGCCGGGTTGATGGCTTCTGTCGGCAGGTACTGCCACTTCGAGTGATGAGGCATGACGAAATTGGACGTAGAGTAAACCTCTGGAGCAGGGAAGGCAAACCGATGGATCCTGTCGCCGCGTATCTGCGGCATCTTGATGTTGAGCGGCGCGTCGCCCGCAATACGCTGGCGGCGTACCGGCGCGACCTTGCGCGCCTGCAGGCGTACACGGGTCGCCGGAACCTCGACCTGCGCACGCTCGATCGTCCGGCGCTGGAGGCGTTTGTGCGCGTCGCCATGACCTCCGGCTTGTCGCCCACGTCCACCGCACGGCTGGTCGCGACCGTCCGCGGCCTGTACAAGTATCTGCGTCTCCGTAACGACATCACCGACAACCCGACGGAGGATCTCCACGCGCCGCGATTGTTTGCCGCACTGCCTCATTTCCTGTCGACGGCCGACGTGGATGCGCTGCTCGCCGCGCCCGATGTGCAGACGCCCGGCGGACTCCGGGATCGCGCCCTGATCGAAGTGCTGTACGCCACCGGTCTCCGCGTCTCGGAACTTGTCGGCCTGCGGCTCACCGACGTGCACGCGACCCAGGGATACATCCAATGCCTGGGCAAGGGCAGCAAACAACGGCTCGTGCCGCTCGGAGACGTCGCGGTGGGATGGGTGCAGCGGTACCTGCGGGAGTCACGGCCGGCGCTGACGGCCACGAAGGACGGGCCCTGGCTGTTTGTCAGCGCCCGCGGCGCGCGGCGGTTGTCGCGTGGCGGGTTCTGGCAGATTCTCAAGAACTACGGCGCGAAGGCGGGCATCCGCGCGCACCTGAGCCCGCACGTCCTGCGGCACTCATTCGCGACCCATCTGCTCGAGCGGGGGGCGGACCTGCGTGCGATTCAGGCGATGCTCGGACACGCCGACCTCTCGACGACCCAGATTTACACCCACGTCCTCGAAGCCCGGCTCCGTCAGGTCTACGACAACTTTCACCCGCGGGAGTAACATAAGACCAGCCACGTGAAGCGCACACTGCTGATGACGCTGGCCGCGCTATCCGCCGTCGTCATCCTCTACGGCGGACTGACGCTGCCGGCCGCGACGACCGTTCTGGCAATCACGCCGCCGCCCACCACCGTGTTTGGCGCGTACCACATTCACACCACCCGGTCCGACGGCAGCGGGAGCATTGACGATGTGGCGAAGGCCGCGGCCGACGCGGGGCTGCAGTTCGTCATTCTTGCGGACCACGGGGATGCCGCGCGCCCACCCGAGGCGCCGGCCTACCGGCACGGCGTGCTGGTCATCGATGGTGTCGAGGTCTCCACGCGAGAGGGACACTTGGTCGTGCTCGGGCTGCGCGACGCCGCGCCGTATCCGCTGGGCGGCGAATCGCGCGATGTGATCGAGGACGCCCATCGTCTTGGTGCCTGGACCATCGCGGCGCATCCGGACTCGCGGAAGCGTGACCTGCGATGGACCGGCCGCACCGCCGACGGGATTGAGTGGATCAATGCGGACTCGGAATGGCGCGACGATCCCAAACGTCGGCTGATGCAGGCGGCCCTGCATTACGTCGTCCGACCGGCCCCGGCGATCGCGAGTCTGTTTGCACGTCCACAATCCACCCTGCGCCGATGGGATTCCTGGGCGCGGTCCCGCCCCATCGTCGGCCTCGCAGCCGTTGATGCACACGCGCGCATCGGCCTTGACGAACAGAGCGAGCCGCGGGCAGCGCGCACCATTCTTGCGCGGCCGTCGTACGAGGACATGTTCCGCACGGTGGTGCAGGGCGTATGGATTCCCGATCCGCCCAGTGGCGACGCCGCGCGCGACGCCGCGCGCATCCTCCACGCGATGCGGACGGGGCAGACCTATTCCGCCGTCACCGCGATTGCCGCGCCGGCCGTGCTCACAGTGACGCGCACGACGGACGTCGTCGAAGCGGCGGCGGAGGGAGCCCCGGACGCCGTCGTCTCGGTGTGGCATCGGGGGCGGGAACTGGTGGCAACGGCGGGGAAGGCCCGGGCCTCCGTCAGCGAACCTGGGCTGTACCGCATTGAAGTACGGTGGCCCGGTCAGGACGTGCCGTGGATCGTCAGTGCGCCGGTGTTCGTGGCGTCCCAGGAAGAGTCGGCCACACCCACCGAACCCGAGTTGCCGCCCGGTCGCACCATCCTCATTGCCACCGGCGCCTCGGCCCCACAGTGGCTGGTGGAACACCATCCGGCAACGACGACCAGCTGGCGCGCTGATGGCCACCACACGGAGTGGTTGTTCTCCCTCGCGAAGGGATCGGCGCCCGGGCAGTACGCCGCGCTGGCGCACCCACTGGATCCGTCGGAAAGTTTTGATGCGATCCGATTCACAGTTGAGGCCGATCGGCCGATGCGGTTCTCGGTGCAGGTCCGTCTGCCGGAACACGCGGGCGGCGGGGAACGATGGGTGCGATCCGTGTATGCCGACACCACGCCGCGTGAAGTGCTCGTGCGGCTCGTTGATTTTTCGCCTGCCGAACGTGAGACGTCGCGACGGCCGGTGGCCGCGCGCCTTCAGTCGCTGTTGTTTGTGGTGGACGCACCGAATACGCCCTCCGGGGCGTCGGGAACGGTGCGTCTCTCAGCCGTCTCTCTGCACGCCCCACAGGCGCCCGCAGAGATCACGTCCGGACGGTAAACACCATCACCAGCGCGCCGGCCGTGAAACAGAGGTTCGTCGCCCACGCGGACAACACCGGCGGCAGCAGCGCGGCATTGCCGAACGCGGTGAAGACGTGCGAGATGACCAGATACGACACCGCGAGCGTCAGCGCCAGACCGATTCCGTAGAGCGCGCCCCGCCGCCCCGTCGTCACCCCGAACGGCACCGCCAGCAGCGTCATCACAAGCGTAACGAATGGAAAGGCGAGTTTCCGGTGGAGTTCCACCTGGTGCTCGGCGATGCTGAATCCGCTCTCTCCGAGGCGTTCAATGTAGTCGCTGAGTTCGCCGTAATTCATCAACGACGCTTCGACCTGCTCGGTGCCAAAGTCCTCCGGTGCATCCAGGGACAGCACACGGGTGGTGAACCTCTCTCGGCGCGCCGTGCCATCCGGGGCAAACGTCTGCACCCAGCCATCGGTCGCTCGCCACTCGCCATCCTGGAAGACGACTTGCGCGGCCCACGTGTGACTCAGCAGGCGGAACGGAGCCCGCACCGTCTCGAATGCCGACAACTGATACAGTGTCTGATGCCGTGCGTCGTAGACCGCATAGTGATAAATCGGTCCCTTCCGGCCGATGAGCCAGCTGCGATTGGCGAGATTCACATTTTTGGGCGGCCGATCGCGGATCACATCCTTCAGGACCTCCGCCTTGCGTTGTGAGTGCGCCAGGACGCGGTCTTCCAGCACAAAAAGAATCCCGCTCCACACCACCGCCAGCAGCAGCAGCGGTACTGCGGTGCGATACAGGCTGACGCCGCAGGCGCGCAGCACGGTCAATTCGTTGGTTCTCGTCAATCCGCCGAACGTCGTCAGCACCGCGACCAACGTGGACAGGGGCACGACAAAATACACAAACGTCGGCGTCGCGTAATAGAAGTACTCGGCGACCATCCCGAGCGTCGCGTTGCCTTTCTGCACCTTCTCCGACATCTCGATGAACTCGACGATGTAGTAGAGGGAGAGGAGGCCGAAGAAGGCGAGTGCGATGGTCCGGAGGTAGCGGCCCCCGACGTACAGGTCCATCAATTGCGGGCGCCAGAGGGTGAACTGGGGCAGCCGGATCACCAGCACGACCGGGGCGCGGCCGTCGGGCGTGGCCCCGGCGGTGGTGCCTGCGGCGCGGGTGCCTGGCCACCAGGCGCGGAGCGCAGTCGGCATCCGCAGTTCGATGCCGCGTCCGGTGCCCTGCATCTTCAGCCACAACAACGCGGCGCCTGCGAGGCCCAGGATGATATTGGGCATCCAGCGGGCCCAAATCGCGGGAAACTGGCCGGCCTTTGCGCGCCCTTCAAACACGGCCATCACCCCGTAATAGGCCAGGATGACGGCAATGCCGATGGCAAATCCGGCCATCTTGCCTTCTTTGCGGGTGTGCAGTCCGAGCGCGAGGCCGATCAGCGCAAACACCAGCGAGGCCACGGGAAACGAGAACCGCTGCTGTTTCCACATGATCTCGTTGTGGGGCGACAGCCCGCTGGCGACCTTCAGCGCGGCCGCCTCGTCGAGCTCCGCCAGCGACATGGCGTTCAGGTCCCGCGACTGGCCGAGTGCGGCACCAAAGACAACGTTGGGGTCGATCTGGGTGACCTCTCGGCCGGACCGCTGAAGCTGGTATTCGCCGGTGTTCGGCATCGGCTGGTAGCCGGAGACCTTATCGAGAACGATGTTCACGAGCCGGCGCTGGTCGTCGATCACGAGCTGACCTGTGTCGGCCAGTTGGACGGCCGGACGACCTGGCTGCGAGGTGTCGGCCAGCAAAACATCCTTCCAGTGACCGTCGGGCGTCCGGTCGGAGACCAAGATGATCTTGCCGGTAAAGCCCTCGTAAAACATCCGCGTCTTGACGTCCTGGGCCGCCATCTTCTGGGTCAGCTCAAACAGGGCTTCCACAAAGGTCTGGTTGGCCTGGGGCATCAGCCATACCAGGACGTAGAACGTGGCTGCGGCGGCGACGGTGGCGAGGCCGAGGACGGGTCGCAGGATCCGGAGCGGGCTGACGCCACAGGCCAGCAGGGCCACAGCCTCGCGGTCACCGGACAGCCGGCCGAGCGCCATGACGGTTGCCGCCAGGAACGCCATCGGGATGGTCAACCCAAGCGCATGCGGCAACAGGGTCAACAGCAGATACCCGACGGTCGGCATCGGCGTGCCCCTGGAGACTAGCAACTCGGCCGTGGTGAGCATCGGCTGAATCGCGATCAGAAACGTGAACAGGACCAGACCTAGTGCGAAGGGCCCGAGGGTTTCACGAATCAGGTAGCGATCGAGGGTGCGCATTCAGCGGGATGTGAGGCTTCTGACGATATCACGGAGGCCCGAGCCTGACGGCGTTCGCAAGTTATCCACAGGGGCCTTGTTTTAGCCAATTCCATAACGTCTGATAAGAAATGTTATGTCATGTTAGCTCAGTGCACAGTGCTCTGGGGCAGGACCAAAGGGCGCTTCTGTGCTCGGTGCGGCCACCTACGCACGCCGAAACGGTCGCCTCATTTGCCGGAGCCCCATGCCTGCACGACTGGCACCCCTGGCCCGAGAATCGGCGCCGCCTGAATATTTATGCAACCCAGTGAATCGGCCGCGGATACCCCTGAACACCACGACTCGACCCCGCTGCCTTGGCGGCGCGAAGCCGCCGCGCACTGAGCACGTTGCACCCAGCACCGAGCAAGCCACCGAGCACTCAGCACCCAAGCACCAAGCACCGCACCAAGCACTCGTGCACAGTGCACTCAGCACACGCCGAGCTCAGCCCTTTCGGAGCTCGGCGATGATGCCCTCGAGCGCCGAGATGACTTCCTTCTTGTCGACGTCTGATTTTTTAAATTGGAGCTTCAGATTGAAGGTTTTTGTTGGCGGTCGATACTGAAAGACGAACGCCTTCGGCCGGCCAGGCTTGGGCTTTGCAGCCACCTTTCTGGCCTGCTCACGAGTAACCGGAGCCCCAGAGCCGTCCCGCGTCAGGCGCTCGATGAACGCGATCATTTTCTGCGGATCCTGCTGCCTAACTATCTGTAAAAGCAACGACTTGGATGAAATGTCGGCCAGCCGACACAAATTCCTGACCTCAACCGGCATCTGCGCCAACGCAAGAGACTCTGTTACAGCCGTGCGGGATTTGCCCATTCGGCGGGCCAAGTCCTCGTGGGTATACCCACAGCGCTCAGCGAGCACATGCAGGGCTTCCGCCTCTTCAAACGGGCTCAGGTCCTTGCGCTGGATGTTCTCAACGAGCGCAACCTCCATGATCTCGTTGTCGTCGACGTCCCGGATGACGACCGGAAGCTCACGGATGCCAACCTGCACGGAGGCCTGGTAACGACGCTCACCGGCCACGATTTGATAGCGGCCGCCACGCTGCCGAACGACGAGTGGCTCGATAATCCCCTTCTCGGCGATCGACGCCATGAGCTCGGAGAGGTCGCCCATGACCTGGCGCGGTTGATCGGGATTCGGATCGATCTGATCGATCGGGATCATCCGTCCAATGGGCGCGCCGGCGGGATTGGTGAGCGCGTCGACGTAGTGCTCGTCGTGGCGCATCTTCAGGTTTGATGGCAATCCTCGTTTAGACACGATCCATGACCTCCTCGCAGAGTCGGTAATACTCGGTGGCGCCGGATGAGTCCGGCGCAAACTTGAAAATCGATTCCTTGTAGGCGGGACTCTCCTCGAGTCGCACGCTCTTCGTGATGACGGTCTTGAAGACCTTGCTACCGAACACCTTGTCAATCTGCGCCCGAATGTCGCGAGCCAGGGCCGTCCGCTTGTCGTGCATCGTGATCACGACCCCGAGAATTCGCAGGTCAGGATTCGCGCGCATCCGGACCTTCTCGATCGTCTCGAGCAAATCGTCCGTGCCCTCGAGCGCGAAGTAGGACGACTGAATCGGAATCAGCAGGTGCGTGGAAGCCACAAGCGCATTGACGGTCAGCAGACCCAAGGCCGGCGGACAGTCGATCACCACCACGTCAAAGTCAGACACGACTGCCGCGAGCTTGTCCTTGAGCTTGAAGTGGGAGTCCAGTTCCCCGACCAGCTTCCCTTCCAGTTTGGCGAGGGCAATCCGTGACGGCGCCACCCAGAGGTTGGGCTGCGACGAGGTCTTGATGATGTCGGTGAATGCGATGTTCTTGTCGGTGATCGCGTCGTACACCGACTGCTCGACGGTGGCCATGTCCACGTAGGACATGGTGCTGTTGGCCTGCGGATCAAGGTCGATGAGCAGTGTGCGACGGCCACGAAGCGCAAAGGCTGCGGCGAGATTGATGGCGGTTGTCGTCTTTCCGACACCACCTTTTTGATTGGCGATGGAAATGATCATCGGCTGCAGGGATTCTACACCCACTACATCGTGTAGCCGAGATCGTCGGGGTCGAGACTCTCCAGCCAGCGCTGCAAACGCTCCTGATCGACCTGCTGCGGTGCCACGTCAGCGCCTCGGGCATGCTCGAAGACGCTGACGTTGACGAAGATGGGCACCTTCGTGCGCAGAGACAACGCCAGTGCGTCGCTCGGCCGCGCGTCGATGAGGAGCCGTTCGCCGTCCCGCTCCACCTCGAGATAGGCGTAGAAGGTGCTCTCCTTAAGGTCGTGGATGATGACGCGGGTGAGTCTGCCACCAAGCTCCGCCATCACGTGCCGCAGCAGGTCGTGCGTCATCGGCCGTGGCGTCGAAACATTCTCGACCTGGAGCGCAATCGCATTGGCCTCGACCGGCCCCACCCAAATCGGCAGCACACGCTCATTGGTCTCATCACGCAGGATGATGATCGGCAGGTTGGTCAAGGGATCAACCATCAATCCCTTGATGACCATTTCAATGAGCACTCGCAGCCTCCACCAGTTCTCCGCGCACGCTGTTTGGTGCGGCGGCGGTCAGCCGCACCGTGACGAGTTGGCCAACCAGAGTCGCGGGGCCTGGAAAATTCACCGTCACCCAGCCGGGGGTCTTCCCCGTCATTTCCCAGTCGCGACGTCTGGACGGGCCCTCGACCAGCAGCTCCACCGTCCGGCCGATCATCGCCTGGAACAACGACACCTGAATCTCCGCCTGCAGCTGCTGAAGGGTCATGATACGACTCGTCTTCACCGACTCCTGCACATCATCGGCCATGCGTTTGTCTGCGAGGGTGTTGGGCCGTGGCGAGTACTTGAACGAGTAGATGAACGAAAATCCGACTCGCCGTACAAGGTCGAGCGTCGCCTCAAAATCCTCCGCCGTCTCGCCGGGGAATCCGACGATGATGTCGGTGGAGACCGAGATGTCGGGCATGGCCGCGCGGAGCCGGTCGACGAGAGCGAGATACTCCTCCCGCGAGTACCGGCGCCGCATCTCCTTGAGCACCCTGTTTGAGCCCGACTGCACAGGGAGATGAAAATGCCGGCAGATTTTCGGCGTGGACTGCATTACCTCGATCAGCCGATCGGAGGCGTGACGCGGGTGGGGGCTGGCAAATCGGACGCGCCGGAGCCCGTCGATCTGACTGACCCTTCGCAGCAACTCCGGAAAGTCGCAGCCGGGATCATCAGGCGCCTGGTAGTGGTTGACGATCTGCCCGAGCAACTGCACTTCAAGGCGCCCCGAATCGGCGGCGCGCTGGACTTCCGCCAGGATGTCGGCCACGGGCCGCATCCGCTCGTGCCCACGGGTATACGGCACCACGCAAAACGAACAGAACTCGTTGCAGCCTTCGATGATCGTGACCCAGGCGCGCGTCGGGTCTGAGGCTTTGGCGACGCCGAGAGGAAACGAGACATCCTCATACGGGTTGATGTCCACGCGTGGAGTCTGCCGGGCTTTGGCCTCCGTCAGGAGCGCCGGCAACTGGCGGATCGCCTGTGTGCCGACCACCACATCAATCGGCAGATTGCGCGTGAGGAGCGCGTCGCCCTCCTGCTGGGCCACACATCCGGTCACCGCAATCTGCGGCTGCCGATCGCATGAGGCCGCAGCCAGCCGGATTTCCCCGAGACGTGAATACAGCTTCTCTTCCGCACGTTCGCGCACCGAGCAGGTGTTCAGCACGAGCAGATCGGCCTCAGCCTCCGAGGCTGCGGGCTCGTAGCCCTCAGATTCGAGCAGGCCGGAAATGCGCTCGCCGTCGTGGAAGTTCATCTGACAGCCGAACGTTTCAACGAGATACTTACGCGCCACGCTTCCCTTTCGCTTTCGTCCCAGTCGGCCTTTCGCTTTCGCCTTTTGCCCTGCTTTCGCTTTCGCTCCGAGCCTGGAGGAGTTCCCGGGCGGACGCCAGCACCTGCGGCGAGACGTGGTCGCCGGCGATCATTCGCGCAAGTTCGACCTCCCGCTCCTCCGCCTTCAGGCGAGTGACCGACGTAACCGTCCTGCCACCCTTGACCTGCTTGGCGATGTGCAGATGGTGATCCCCTCGCGCGGCGATCTGCGGGAGATGCGTAATACAGACCACCTGGAACCGGCGACCGAGCTCCTGGAGTTTGGCGCCGACCGCGTCGGCCGCTGCCCCACCGATCCCCGCGTCCACCTCGTCGAACACAAGCGTCCGGCCTTCTTCGTCAGGGGTCGCCAGCGTCTTGATGGCGAGCATGATTCGCGACAACTCGCCGCCCGAGGCAATTCGGGCGAGTGGCCGAACATCCTCACCAGGGTTTGGCGACAGATAAAACTCCAGGGCGTCACATCCGGCGGTCGTCCAACGGCTTTGATCATCCGGAAAGCAGTCGACACGAATCTCCACTCTGGACGTCGGCATCGCCAACTCGGCGAGCGACTGCTCCAGAGCCTTCGCGAGCTTCTGCCCGGCCGTCTTCCGCGCCCCCGAGAGCTTCCCAGCCGTCGTCCGGAATCGACCAGCCGCCTCCTCTGCCTTCTGCTCCAGAAGGACAGCTGTCTCGTCGCTCGCCTTCAGCGCGTCGAGTTCCGCCTGCAGCGCGCCGTGTTTGGCGACCACCTCGTCGAGCGACGGCCCGTGCTTCTGTTTGAGGCGCTCAAGGACGGCAAGACGATCCTCCACCTGCTGCAGGCGGTCCGGAGACGCATCAAGGTCGCGGGCATAGTCACGCAACATGAAGGCGAGATCTTCGAGCCTCGATCGGAGTTCGTCGCGTTGCTCCAGATACGGCGCAAACCGGACATCCAGCGCCGCGAGATCCGACAGGCGTTTCCAGACGCCGCTGAGCGAGGACAACGCCGCCGCTTCACCGTCGTAGAGCAGCCCGAACGCCTCGGTGGTCAGTCGCGTGAGGCGGTCCGCGTTGGCGAGGACCTGCCGCTCGGCGAGAAGGGCCTCGTCTTCACCCGCTTTGGGGGCAATTCGATCCAGATCCTGCAACTGGAAGGTGACCCACTCAATTCGCGCGGCCTTCTCTTTCGCGCTCAGGCGGGTGCGTTCCAGAGCGCTGGCCGCGGTGCGCCACGTCTCATACGCGGTGGCCACGGCGTCCACCAGTGCGGGGTGATCGGCATAGGCATCAACAAGCCCGGCGTGTTCCACAGGGTCCAACAAGGACTGATGTTCGTGTTGCCCATGCAGGTCCACGAGTCCGCGGCCGAAATCCCGTAAGGCCGTGGTGGTGGCCAGCGCGTCATCAAGAAAGGCGCGACTCCGGCCCTGCGCGGAGATTTCACGACGGACAAGACGCTCATGACCCTGATGATCGAAGATGGCCTGAATGGTGGCGGTGTCTTCGCCGGTGCGGACCAAATCCGCGCTGGCGCGACCACCGGTCAGCAGATCGATGGCTTCCACAAGCATCGATTTGCCGGCGCCGGTTTCTCCGGTGAGGACCGTCAGGCCTGGTGCCAGTTCAATCTCGAGATGATCGATCACCGCGAGGTTGCGAATGGCGAGGAAACGCACCATGCCGCATCGTAGCAAACCTTTGACTCACTCCACCCTGCGTGGTACCTTCTTCGACATCGCGCTGTCCCAGCGGCGCACTATCCGCATCGCACGACGGAGGTCTTGTTGCGCACGTTTGGCACATTGATCCTGGCCTTTCAGGCACAGGATCCCGCTGGGGATCTGGCTACAGCTCCCCCAACTGCATCCAGCACCGATCTGGTGTCGCTCATCGCCCACGCGTCCCCGTTGGCGTGGTTTATCCTGCTCGTCCTCCTGCTCTTCTCTGCGATCTCGTGGGGCATCATCATCCACAAGCAGATGCAGTTCAAAAAGGCGCAGCGTCAGACGGCGACCTTCCTCGACATCTTCCGGAAGAGCAGCAAGTTCTCGGAAGTGCAGTCGGTGTGCGCGAGTCTGCCGGCGAGTCCGTTGGTCGGGCTCTTCCAAGCCGGGTATGCCGAGCTGAACGCGCAACTGCGCGCGGCCGGTGAAGGCTCGCGGCCCATGCTCAAGAGTCTCGACGGTCTCGACCGCGCCCTGCTGCGCGCCACCACCGTTGAACTGAGCCGGCTGGAATCGCGCATCGGCTTCCTGGCGACCACCGCGTCCATCACGCCCTACATCGGCCTGTTCGGCACGGTGGTCGGCATCATGGCGTCGTTTCAGGGCATCGGCGAAACAGGCTCATCAAGTCTCGCCGTCGTGGCCCCCGGCATCGCGGAGGCGCTCATCGCCACGGCCGCAGGCCTCTTCGCCGCGATTCCAGCGGTCTACTACTACAACGACCTGACCGGCCAGGTGAAACACTTCGCCGGCGGGATGGACGACTTCTCGCTCGAGTTCCTCAACATCGCCGAGCGGAACTTCACGTAACCACCGGAGGACACGATGCCGAAGGTGGAACAGGTCTCACACAACTCGGGCCGGGGACGACGGGGGCGTGGGCAGCGCGTGTCGACGTCGCTTGCCGAGATCAACGTCGTGCCGCTGGTGGACGTGATGCTCGTGCTGCTGATCATCTTCATGGTGAGCGCACCGATGATGCAGCAGGGCTTCGGCGTGCAGCTCGCGCAGTCGCGCCGCGCGCAGCCGGTCACGGCGGAACCCATCAATGTGGCCATCCCGCTGAGCTTCGCCAAAGACCAGTACGTGGTCGTCAACGGCGAACGGGTGCGGTTGAGCCTCCTGGCCGAACGGATGCGGCTGGAGTTGCAGGGCCGGGCGTCGCAGGACGTGTATCTCGGGGCAGACGGCCAATTGCGCCATCAGGAGGTCATTCAAGTTATGGACGAGCTGAAGGCCGGAGGCGTCAGGAACGTGATGGAAGTGCTGGCACCTCCGGACGGGAGGCGCCGGTAGTGCGGGCGGACGTCAGCGACATCCTGGCAGCCAGGATGCCGGATGACCGTGGCCTCTCGCGGCTGGTGGGCTGGTCCCTGGGGATTCACGTCGCCGGGCTCGCGATCGCCCTGTTTCTCCCGTCAGGGTGGCTTGGCGCCCAACCCGACAAGGCCGAGGTCATGGTCATCAGCCTCGGCGGGTCTGTCGGGGAGCGATCGACTGGGTCGACGCCGATTGCAGGCAAACAGATCGACCAGGCCGTTGAACGACCGCGGCCCCAGCCTCCGCAGCCGCCCGCCAGCACGAGGCCCGAACAGATGCCGCCACCGCAGACGACGGTGACGGCCCAACCCACGCCACCACCGCCGAAGTCGACGGCGCCACCGGCGGCCACGACCAAGCCTCCGGTGACCGGGGCGCAGGTGCAGGCCGGAAGCGCCGCGGCCGATACAGGGGCACAGGGACGAGCCGATGGATTGACGTTTGGCGGCGGCGCCGGCGGCGGCGACGCGGTTGACCTGAATGCGTTCGACCCCGAATGGGTCGCCAAGTTCAAGAACTCGATCACCCATGTCTGGGACCGGTTTCAACCCGATGCCGGGTTCGTGGTCCTCAGGTTCGGTATTCGCCGGGACGGGTCGATCAGCACCACGGTGCCGGCCACGGTGATCGAAAGCAGCCGGCACTTCTCCCTGGAAATGACCTCGCGGCGGACGCTCAGCAATGCCCGTTTGCCCCCGCTCCCCGCGAGTTACGAAGGGTCGGAACTGATCGTGCGACTGAGATTTGATTATGAGAAGAAGTAACAGACTGACCGTGCATCACCGGGTGGCGATCACCGCCGTCTGCGGCCTGGCCTTGCTCGTGCCGGCGTTGCCGATGGGCGCGCCCGACATGTATGCGATCGCGACCACGCCACTCGACCAGCAACGGGAAGTGGCGATCAGCGTGCGCGGTGAGAGTGGCCGCGCCCCGCGGCTGGGATTCGCGGAGTTCGTCATCACCGGCGCGGATGCGGACCTGCGCACGGCGGCCGGCACCGTCTCGCAGGTGCTGTACGACGACCTGGAGTTTGAACGCGAGTTCGCCATGATCGCGCGCACCGCGTCGTCGAAGATCCCGGCGACCTCAGCTGAGGCGCTGCCCTACGCCACGTGGAACGAAGTCGGCGCGGACCTGGTGCTGGTCGGCAACGCGTCCAGGACGGACGCGACGCTGACGGTGGAAGTGCGCATCATGAATGTGGAGCGCAAGGCCAGCGTGTTCGGCAAGCGGTATGCGTGCACGATGCGCGACCCGCGCTACTGCGCACACACGATTGCCGACGAGGTGCACAAGGAACTCTTCCAGCTCGACGGTGTGGCTCGCACGAAGCTCGCGTTTGCGTCCGACCGTGACGGCGAACGCCTGGGCGGCACGATTGAGGAACGGTCGATCAAGGAGATCTACATCTCCGACTACGACGGTGGCCGGCAACTCCGGCTCACGCCGCATCGTTCGCTGAACATCGCGCCGAGTTGGTCCCCCGACAACCGGTATCTCGCCTACACGTCGTACACCTCGGGATTCCCCGACATCGTGCTGCACTCGATTTACGAGGCGCGCGCAGCCACGCGTCCGGCCAGGGGGACCCCCAACGCGCAGAATTATCTGCCGGCATTTTCCCCCGACGGCACACGCATCGCCTTCGCGTCGAGCCGCACCGGCAACTTCGAGATCTACACCATGCGAATCGACGGCAGTGACCTGCGCCAGCTCACGTCGCACCCCGGCATCGACAATGCCCCCACGTGGTCGCCGAACAGCCAGCAAATCGCGTTTACGTCCGAACGATCCGGGCAGAGTCATCTCTTCATCATGAGCGCGGATGGAGGCCCCGTGACCCGCCTCCCCACCGGCGGAGGCAAGGTGGACCGCCCGACGTGGTCGCCGGCGCCGTTCAACTACGTCGCCTACTCGGCGGAAGTCCCCGGCGGCAACCAGATCCGGATGATCGAACTGGGCACCAACAAGATCACCAATCTGTCCGATGCCTTCCAGGGCAACAACGAGAGCCCGTCGGTCGCGCCCAACGGCCGCCACATTGCATTCGTCACCACGCAGTGGGGCAAGGAACACATCGTCATCATCGGTCGCGACGGCAAGCTGGAACGCCGCGTGACCACTACCGGCAACAACAAGTACCCCAGTTGGTCACACCGCTAAACCCTATGGTGCATTCACATCGTTCCGCAGTTCGCCTCCTTCTCACCGCCTTCACGGTGTCTGCATCGCTGATGCTGGCCGCGTGCGGCGGCAAACAGGCTCCGGTCCCAGCCACGCCCGGTCCTCCGACGCCGCAGTCGTTCCCCGGCCAAAGCACGCCGAACCGTCCGCCGGATCCACCGGCGCCGGTGCCCGAACCGCCGCCGATTATTCTTGAAGCGCCAGTCGTCGCGTCCGACCCGCTGGCCGGACTCGACACTGACGAGATCAACCGTCAGAGTCCGTTGGCGCCCGTGTTTTTCGGGCTGGACTCCGACACGGTCGATGCCGACGGCCAGCGCGTGCTGGCGGCCAACGCCGCCGTCCTGAAGCAATATCCCAGCTGGGCCGTCACCATTGAGGGGCACAGCGACGAACGCGGGACGGCGGAATACAACCTCGCCCTGGGCGAGCGCCGTGCGCTGGCCGTCAAGAGCTACCTGCTGTCGCTGGGCATCGCCGCCGATCGGATTCGCACGGTCAGCTACGGCAAGGAGTTCCCCTTCGATCCGGGACACGACGAAGCCGCCTGGGCCAAGAACCGGCGTGGGCATTTTGTGGTGACCGGGAAGTAACATAGAGCCATGGCCCGTCGACTGTTGATCCTTGTCCTGCTGGCACTCCCCGCGACCGCGGCGGCGCAGAACCGCGAACACCAGCAGATTTTTGCCGACCTCCGCATGCTCCAGGAGCAGACGCAGCTGCTCCGCGTGGCGATTGCCGAACTCGCAGAGGCGCTCAAGGCGGTCAACACACGCGTGGATGAGCAGGCCAATCTCACGCGGAAGCTGTTCGCCGATCAGGGGGTGCAGATCGGCAGCCTGACGGAGAACGCCCGCATCCTGCGCGAGAAGATGGATGCGACCAACGTGAGTCTCTCCAAGGATGCGCACGAAATGGAAACCATCCGGCAGGAGCTTGCGACACAGCGGACGCTGCTGACGCAGATCATCACGATGCTCACGCCTGTGACGGTTCCCGGGGATCCGGGCAACCCGACGGCTGCCGGAGCCGCTGGTGCCACGCCACCCCCCGTCGCCGGCGCGACGGCGCCACCTTCCGTGCAGCTGCCCCCTCCCCCGCAAAATCCGCAGCGCGCGTTCGACTCGGCCTTCGGCGACTACGCGACCGGCCAGTTCGACTTCGCCATCGCCGGCTTTCAGTACTACATCGAAACGTTCCCAACCTCTCCGGATGTGCCCAAAGCCCGTTACCATGTCGCTGAATCGCACTACGGGAAGGGCGCATACAAGGCAGCCGTGGCGGCATACGATCAGGTCCTGAAGCTGGACAAAGGCACCGAATGGGAGGCGCCGGCCCTCTACAAGCAGGGCCTGGCGTACGAGCAGCTCGGACAGACCGAACGGGCCAAGGCCAACTGGGAACTGGTGCGCAAGTCCTTTCCGGACAGCAGCGCAGCGATGATGGCCGCGCAGAACCTCGCGCGCATCATCAAGAAGACGACGATTTCGAACTGACAAAGGACGCAGCAGACATGGGCAGTGTGAACAAGGCAATTCTGGTCGGGAACCTCGGACGTGACGCCGAGATGCGATTCACCCAGGGCGGCACCGCCGTCGCCACGGTGAGCATCGCCACGACCGACGTCTTCAACGATCGCGACGGCCAGAAGCGCGAAGACACGCAGTGGCACCGTATCGTCATCTGGGGCAAGACCGCAGAGTCAATCCAGCCCTACCTGACGAAGGGCAAGCAGATCTACGTCGAAGGCAAGATCCAGACGCGCGAGTGGACCGACAAGGAAGGCAAGCAGGTCAAGACGACCGAAATCCGCGCCGACCGCGTCGTGTTGCTCGGCGGGCCTGGCGGCGGTGGTGGCGGCGAACGCGCGCCGCGGCCCCAGCGCGCCGCCTACGGCGCCCCGTCAGCCGGGGGCGGCGGCATGAGCCACGACTCCGACGACATGGGCCCGATCGACGCGCCGAACGACGACGACATTCCGTTTTAGTCGGGAAAAACAGATTCACACCGAGGCATGGAGGACTCATAATCCCTTGGTCCTTGGTTCGAATCCAAGCGGGCCCAGTCTTACAAATCCGTCCGTTTTTCCCCCAGCCCTCGGATCATCTCTATAGCCGGCAAAAAGGCTGTCTAAACTAACTTCAACACTGGACCAATCAAAGCGGGCTGGACACTTTGGAGAGAAGAATGGAATTGCAAATGCCAAAGATTTTTGAGGAGTCGCAGACACTCAAGCATCGCCTAGTTGAGTTCGTGATGCTGTTTGCTGCCGTGACGCTAGGATTTTTCGCAGAAAATCAACGCGAGCACTACCTTGAGGCACAGCGCGAAAAAGACTTTATCCAAGACATTCGGCGGGACGTAGAGTTTGAGCTTAAAGAGATGAACCGTCTCATGAATACTCAATCGCGCAGAGCGAAAGAGTATAAGCGCCTCGCGGAGCTCGATGAGGCAAACTGGCGGAGTAACATTCCCTATCTTTACTATGCGGATGTTCTTTTTAGCTTGAAGCTAAATTGGTCTCCTACGCAAGAGACCTACAAGAGTATGTTAGCCACGGGTGCGCTGCGTTACTTCCGCGATCAGAAGTTTGTCGCCATGCTCAAGGAATATGAGATGTTGCTCGACCGATTTACCGCACGGCGAGAGCGTTTTTTGTATTTCATGTACAACCACTACGATCCGATCTGGATTGACCACTTTCGACTAGAGATCGACAAAGTACCGATGGAAAAACGTACGGATATGATCAGCGCTTTGACCGGACGTCCAGATTTTATCGACGTCAAGAACGAGTACGCTAATTTTCAGACCCTCCGTAATCAAGATACTTTTGATATTGAAAAGTACAAAGAGGTTGTTGGTAGAGCTATTCTTCTTGAACAAAACGATCGTGTCTTTTTGCAGGAAGATTTTGTGAGAAAATCAAATGAGCTGCTAGCGTACATCAGAGAAAATTACGACAATTGACCATTCGGTAAACCGCCTCGAACAAGCTAGATTTGGAGTTCAACCTACTCATGTTCTTAGCGGCGAGGCGACACGTGTAAGTCATTGATGGCCAATAGGGATCGCTGAGTCCAGTCCGTCAGGTCCCGTCCTTTCCCAGATAAACCCAACGCCGCAGAACGCTCTCCACAGGGCCGAGCCGATATCGACGGCGCCACTCGGCGCAAAATACGAGCGACACCAGCGCCACCGCCACGCCGATCGGAATGTACGAGGCGGCGTTGAGTTTACCGATCGCGCCCAGCCCGTAACCCGAGAAAATCAAGGACATCAGCAGTCCTTGCATCAAGTACGCCGTCAGTGACGCTCCGCCCGCGCGGATCAATCCTGTGCGCAGCGCAGAGTCGGGGCGCTGCGTCCACGCGGCCATCAATCCGAGATATCCCATGGTGGAGAATGGACTCCCCAAGGTGATTAGCGCGATACCGGTCATGAATGGCGGGTCCAACTCACTGGAGCTTCCCAGCATGAGCCAACCGCCAGTCGCGGCGAGTATCAGTCCAATGGGCAGGTCGACACGACGCGCACGAGACCAGCGCGGCGAGTTCGTGTCGAGGAGCAAGCCACTGCGAGCGAGATAGAGCCCATAGAGCATGAAGGCCAGGGCGCCCGTACTCTGCAAGGCGATCATGAACGCGAAATCCGAGGTCCAGGCATCGAGTCGGGTAGCCGCTACCGTCAGGAAACGAGGATCTGAAAACCCGGCCAGCCGTTTTGCGGCGTCTGCCGCTGCTGCGGCGTTGGTCTCCTGCAAGACCGTCTCGGCGCCAACGAGGGTGAGCGACCAGGTGCTCGCGGCGATCAACACGGCGAGCGTGATCTGCAGCAGATAGATGCCGATCGCCCATCTTCGAAGTTTCGCGCCTTCAAAATTCCGAAACAGCAACAGCAGCGTTCCAAGGAGCGAGTACACGACGAGGATATCGCCGTAGAAGAGCAGGGTGATATTGAGGAACCCGAGTAACAGCAACCCAAGCATTCGTCGGGAATAGCGACCCGCGAAGTTGGCCTTGAGTGGGTCGCTGGCCAATATCTGCTGATGGACGCCCACACCGAACATCAGCGAGAAGAGCGAATAAGATTTGAGCAGGAACACCGTCGCGACGGTCCACCCGAGGATGCGGTCCGTCGGGCTGTCCCATCCCGTATTGATGACACCGCGGAAGCTGGCATGGGCGAAGAAGTCCACGTTGACCACGGCGATGCCGAACAACGCAAAGGCGCGCACCAGGTCGGGCAAAGGGTGTCTGGTTGCAATCACCGGGATCAGTCTAGCAGCTTTGCCCCTTTTTCCTACCGATACTACTTGACCTGACCCGGTATCTTTGGGCCATGTTTAATGCTCATAAAAGGGACAGGAGACGTGGACGATGGCGAAGCAGAGATATACGACCAAGGAGATCCTAACGTGAGCTTCCGCGGGTCGATGTGCTGATCGGCCAAGGGCAGACCCCCGCAGAGATGAGAACGCGATGAGATGAGCTGCGGACAACCCATTGTCGTTTAAACGACACATGCCTAGTGCGGATACATCAAAGAGCTGCGTCAAAACCGAATTCTTACTCTCGCGTATCTTTCTTTGATCTTTGACCAAGCTTGATGTGCGAAGGTGTTTTTGATCGAGCAAATCCCTGTCAAAAACACGATAGTTACTTACACATTCTCTTACACACCGATTAGTGACACGTATAAGTCATTGAAGGCCAACAGGGATTCCTAAGTCCATTCTTCTCCCGGCCCTTCATGGCTCGTTGTGCCAGAGACCTAAGTTTTCCGTCCGTACCGATCTTCGAGGCGCACGACGTCGTCGAGATGATTGGTCGAGACTTCCATCACGTCGGAGTCTTCGATCGCCGTCATCCGATGAATCGTCGGTGGGGTGACGTGGACGGACTGGCCCGGGGTCATCTCGCGACTGACCAGCGAACCGTTCACGTCAATCTCAAACAGGATTTTGCCTGCCCACACGAAGATCGTCTCGTCCTTCATGGTGTGGTACTGCAGGCTGAGCGCGTGCCCCTTGTTGATGTGGATCACCTTCCCCACATACTGCGGCGTCTTTGCCCAGTGCAATTCGTATCCCCAGGGCTTCTCCACTCGAATTACCGGTTGATCCATGATGCCGTCTGTCCTTCCTCACTCATTGCGGCAGCCAGGGGCGCCAGCAACGCATGCACATCTTCCGCTGATCCCGCGACCAGCGCCTCGCGGGCAAGACGCGCCACCTGTCTCGTGTCGACCGCCCGCAGCGCGCGCTTGACCACGGGAATGGCCGCCGGTGTCATGCTGAACGCCCGGAACCCCAAGCCTACCAGTAGTGCGACCATCAGCGGGTCGGCGGCCATCTCGCCGCAGACCGACAAGTCCTTGCCGCTTCTGCGCCCCGCGGACGCGATCATCCGGAGCAGGCGCAGGACGCTCGGTTCAAGCGGCTCGTAGTGGCCGGAGAGGCGTTCGTCAGTCCGGTCGATCACCAGCGTGTACTGGATCAGATCATTGGTGCCCACGCTGAGAAAATCCACCTCGGACGCAATATGTTCGGCCATCAGCGCTGCGGCGGGCACCTCGATCATCGCGCCAATCGCCACGGTCGGCGCGCCGGGGATCTCGCGCACAATATCCGCAATCAGCGCGCGCGCGTGCCGGGCTTCGGCCGCCGATGTCACAAACGGGAGCAGAATGCGCAGGTGCCCCGACGACGCGGCACTGAGCAACGCGCGAATCTGCCCTCTGAAGCGGTCGTCGTGATGCAACGCGGCCCGGACGCCCCGCAGACCGAATCGCTCGCGGTGGCCGCCTGCTCTCGCGGTGGCCTCCCAACGCTCTTCCCCGGCATCAAACGTCCTGACGGTCACCGGACGCGGCGCCATCGCGGCGAGCAGACGACGATACGTCTCGGTTTGCGTCGCTTCGTCCACCGCCCCGGAGGCCGGCGCGCGGTCCAGCAGGAACTCGGACCGGTAGAGACCGATCCCTTCCGCGCCGACGTCGTTGACACGCGCCACCTCTTCGGCGATCTCGAGATTGGCGTCCAGACGGATACGCACGCCGTCGGCAGTCTCCGCCGGCACGGCCCGCAGTTCGTCCAGCTTCTTGTGCGCCGCTTCGGCGACGCTTGCCCGCTGGCGCCATCGCGTCAGCGCCTCGTCCCCGGGTTCGATGACCACTTCGCCCGTCGCGCCGTCCACGGCCACTGTCTGCCCGGGCAGGATGATTTGCGTCGCGCTGCCGAGTCCCACGACTGCGGGGATGCCCAGAGAGCGCACCAGAATCACCGTGTGATGTGTGGGACTGCCAACGTCGCACACGAGCCCGCGGACCTTGGTCCAGTCCAGTTGCGCGGCAATCGACGGTGAGAGTTCGTCGGCGATCACGATGAGCGGCCCGTCGAGTTCGCGGACGAAGTCCACCAGCGGATCGCGGCCGGGCCGGAGGTTGCGTTGGAGGCGGCCGCCGACATCGGCCAGATCGCCGGCGCGTTCACGCAGCCAGGCGTCCCCTTCCCGCGTGAAGACATCGCGCAGTTCTCCCAGGGCACGATCCAGCGCCCAGTCGGCATTGATGCGTTCGGTGCGGATGAGGGCGTCGACTCGCGCGGTGAACATGGGGTCGTCGAGCATCAGCAACTGCGCGGCAAAGATTGCTGCCTGGGCCTGCCCGACCGTGCGCGAGACACGCGTCGAGATCTCTTCGAGCTGCAGCCGGGTCTCCGTGCGTGCGGCTTTCAGGCGCTGGCGTTCGCGGTCCACGCCTGACGCCGAGAGCCGGTACCGCACCTGACCGGCATCGCGGACGGCCACGACCGCCCGGCCAATGGCCGTGCCGGCGGCCACGCCACGCCCGACCAGGCGGAGATTCCGGGTCACGGATCCTCGAATCCCCGTGCGGCGAGATCCACCAATGCGGCCATGGCCTGTGCCTCATCGTCGCCATCGATGGAGAGGTCGAGCACGGTGCCGCGGGCCGCCGCCAGCAGCAGCAATCCCAGAATGCTCTTGCCGTCGACCGTCTGGCTGTCGCGTGCCACGCGAATCCGGCTGCGGAACTGACCGGCGCGGTGGACAAAACGCGCGGCCGCGCGCGCGTGCAGGCCAAGCGCATTCACCACCGTCACCGACTGTGCAATCACGAGTGCGTCCCGCCGGGGCGATCCGCGCGCAGGAAATCGGAGGCCACACGAATCGCCGAGCGGCCATCCTCGCCCACCAGGCGCGCCAGGGACGTCAGGTCGTGTTCGTCGCGCACCCGCGCCAGTTTGATCAACATCGGCAGGTTCACGCCCGTCACCACGTCGACCTTCCCGGGCTCCAGGAATGACATCGCCAGGTTCGACGGCGTGCCGCCGAACATGTCGGTCAGCAACAAGACGCCGCGACCGGTGTCGACCCGCGCGATGGCGCGACTCATAGCCTCGGTGGCGATCGGCACATCGTCGTGCCAGCCGATCGACACCGCCGCAAAGCGCGGGAGATCGCCGACGATCATCTCGGCGGCATTGAGGAGTTCGGTCGCGAGGACGCCGTGAGTCACGACGACCACGCCAACCGCGCGGGAGTTCTCTGTCTCAGACATCCGCAGCATCCCTGTGTCTGACGCGTAGTTGCACGCCCTTGGTGCGCTTCAGCAGACGCCCGAGCACCTCCGCGATCGCCACACTGCGGTGGCGGCCCCCGGTGCAGCCGATCGCCACGGTCAGGTACGCCTTCCCTTCCGCGATGTACTGCGGCAGGAGGAACCGCATCAGAGCGGCGGTGAGCGTGAGAAATCGTTTGGCGGCCGGTTCACGCATGACGTACCGCGCGACCTTCGGATCGAGTCCCGTCAGCGGACGCAGGTTGGCCACAAAGTGAGGATTCTTCAGGAACCGCACGTCGAACAGCAGATCGGCGTCAGTCGGTGCGCCACGCTTGAAGCCAAAACTCTGCACGGTCACCACCAGTTTCTCCTCGGTCCCGTCGCCACCGAGCGCGAACACCCGCCGACGCAGTTCGTGGACACTGCGCTTCGAGGTATCGATGACGTGGTCCGCAAGCGCCCGGAGGGGCGCCATCTGCCGGCGCTCTTCCTTGACGGCCTCGACCGGGGACATCTTGCGCCCCAGGGGATGGGGCCGGCGTGTTTCGCTGAATCGGCGCACCAGGATGTCCTCGTCCGCTTCGAGAAACACCAGACTGGCGTGGAGGTCTCCGCGGCGTTTCAGTTTGCGATACACGGCCGGGAGCCGCGAGAGGTTGCGGCCTTCGCGCACGTCGACGACCACCGCCACACGTGGCTTCGGGTCCTCCTCACGGACCGACAAGTCCGCGAACGTCCCGATCAGGGCGATCGGCAGATTGTCGACGCAGAAGTAGCCAAGATCCTCAAGCGCGTGAATCGCCTGTGACTTTCCGGCGCCCGACAACCCGGTCACGACCACAAACTGCGGGACGACCTTCGCCCGGCTCGCCATCAGTCCTCTCCCTCAAGCTCGTCATCAAATGTGTCGGCCGCCCGCGCCAACCGCTGCTCGAGCCGTTCCGCCAGCAGCTGCGCCGCGTGGCGGCCGCGCGAGCGCAGCAGGCTGTTGCGCGCCGCCACCTCGACCAGCATCGCCACGTTGCGCCCGGGCGCCACGGGCATCTTGACCATGGGAATGGTCACCCCCATCACGGCCTGGGTGTCGAGCGTCAGGCCGAGCCGATCGTACTCGCGGCCCGTTTCCCATCGCTCGAGTTGCACGATGAGTTCGATGCGTTTCGACGACCGCGTGGCGCTGACGCCAAACAGGTCGGTGACGTTGACCAGCCCCAGCCCGCGGATCTCGACGTACCCGCGCGTCATTTCCGGGCAGGTGCCGATGAGCACGGACTCACCACGCACCTTGACCTCCACGGTATCGTCGGCCACCAGGCGATGGCCGCGACCCACGAGGTCAAGCGCACACTCACTCTTGCCGATGCCGCTTTCCCCTGTAATCAGCACGCCGAGCCCGAGGATGTCGAGCAGCACGCCATGCAGGATTTCCCGAGCCGCCATACGGTCCTCGAGAAACGTGGTCAGCCGGGCGATGGTGGTCGGCGTGTTCGCGGTCGTCCGAAGGAGCGGTAATGACGCGCGTTCCGCCTCCACGACGAGCTCAGGCGGCGCGTCCAGGCCAAGCGTCAGCACAATACACGGGAAGTCGTGGCCGAGGAGGCGCCCCAGCACGGCGCGGCGGGCGGCGGGGTCCATCTGTTCGAGGTAGCGCACCTCGCTTTCGCCAAATACCAGCACTCGACCGGGGCGCAGGTACTCGTCGAAGCCCGCCAGCGCGAGTCCGGTTTTCTGGATGTACGGCAGCGTGATCTTGCGTGCAAGTCCGGCAGCGCCGGCCAGCAGGTCACACTCCAGATCCGCGCCCGCCCCACGAGCGCCCAACAGCGCTGCCACGGGTACTGACGAGGACATTACACAAAGACCTTCCGCTGACTGGACGTCGGAATCTTCAGCTCTTCCCGGTACTTCGCGATGGTCCGTCTGGCGAGCACCAGGCCTTCGCGCTGGAGCATCTGCATGATCTTGGAGTCGCTCAGGGGCCGCTTCGGATCCTCGGCTTCGATGATCTTGCGAATTCGCTGCTTGATGGTGACCGACGACACGTTTTCACCATACGAGCTGCTGATGCCGCTGTGGAAGAAGAACTTCATCTCGTACACACCCTGCGGCGTGTGCATGTACTTGTTATTCACGACACGCGACACCGTCGACTCGTGCATGCCGATGTCATTGGCGACGTCGCGCAAGACCAGTGGGCGGAGATGTTCGATCCCCAGATCGAGGAACTCCCGCTGGAAGGTGATGATGCTTGTTGCCACCTTGATGATGGTCTTCTGCCGCTGATCAACCGACTTGAGCAGCCACAACGCCGAGCGGAACTTGTCTTTCACGTAGGCGCGTGTTTCGTCCGAGGTCTCCGTGCCTTTGTCCTTGTCAAGCAGCCGCCGATACACCGGGCTGATTCGCAGTAGCGGCAGCCCGTCCTCGTTCAGGACCGCGCGATAGCCTTCCTCGGTCTTGATGATGTAGACGTCCGGAATCACGTACTGCGAGTCGGCCGGCGTATACCGGGCGCCCGGCTTCGGGTCGAGATGACGAATCACCTCAAGGTGTGCCTTGATCTCTTCCTGCGTCAGCCCCATCACCTTGGCCAGTTCCGGCACCCGGTGATTCTGCAGCAGCGGCAGATGCTCCTGCACCAGCGTCTCCACCGCCGAGCCGCCAAACCCATGGGCGCGCAACTGCAGCAACAGGCACTCCTGGGGGTCGCGCGCGGCCACGCCGATCGGATCAAACGACTGGACGTAAGTCAGGGCCCGCTCCACCGCTGCCACCGGCCACGGCCCCAACGCCGCGATCTCGTCGATCGACGCCGCCAGATAGCCGTCATCGTCCACATTGCCGACGATGGCCTCGCCGATGTCTCGCGTCGTTTCGTCGGTGGTCTGCAGGTCGAGCTGCCACATCAGGTGATCGGCCAGTGAGCCCTTGCTGGACAACGTGTTCTCGATGGGCGGGAGTTCACGGACCTCGACGGCCTGCTTCGGACGATACCCGTCGTCGAGATACTCGCCGAAGAAATATTCGTAGTCGGCGTCGTCCCAGGTGTCCCCCTTTTCCTCGGCCTTCTTCTCGGCGGCTTCGGCCTCGGCTTCCTGGGGCGTCTCTTGCACAGGGGTGTCGTCGGCCAGCTCTTCGAGCAGGGGGTTTTCGACCATCTCCTGGGTCAACAACTCCGACAATTCCACGGTGGTCATGGGCAGAAGTTTGATGGCCTGCTGCAACGAGGGCGTCAGGATCAGCTTCTGCGACAGCCGCGCGGAGAGTTTTTGTGAAAGTGCCATCAGCCGGTACGGTCCTTGCAGTCCTAGTCTATTCGGGATTCGCCGGAATCAATCCAGTCGAAAATCCGCACCGAGATAAATCCGCTTGACGTCCTCGTCGGCCGCGAGCGCCTCGGGGGTGCCGCTGCGAAAGATGGCCCCGTCGTGCACGATGTACGCCCGGTCGGTAATCTTGAGCGTCTCGCGCACGTTGTGGTCGGTCACGAGCACCCCGATGCCACGGGACTTCAGGTGCACCACGATTTTCTGAATGTCCGCCACGGCGATCGGGTCGATCCCGGCGAATGGTTCGTCGAGCAGGATGAACTTCGGCGAGTTCACCAGCGCACGGGTGATCTCTGCACGCCGCCGCTCGCCTCCTGACAGGGTGTAGGCCTTCGACTTGGCCAGCGATGTCAGCCCCAATTCGGCGAGCAGGCCTTTGAGTCTGGTGCGCCGTTCGTCCCCGGAGGTCGGCAGCGTCTCCAGAATCGCCAGGATGTTCTGCTCCACCGTCAACCCGCGGAAGATGGATGGCTCCTGCGGGAGATACCCGATGCCCTTGCGGGACCGCGTATACATCGCATCACGCGTGACATCCAGATCGTCCAGCAGCACCTTGCCGGCATCGGGCGCGACCAGGCCAACCACCATGCTGAAGGTGGTGGTCTTGCCGGCGCCGTTCGGCCCCAGCAACCCGACGACTTCGCCGGACGCGACCTCGATGTCGACGTCCTTCACCACCGTCCGGCCATGAAACGCCTTGGTCAACCCCGTCGCCCGCAACGTCGCCACTACTTGATCACCTCAACACAGTTCACCGGAAGCGTCGTTCCCTTCGCCCCGCCCTGATTGGTCACACTGCCCACGCCGGATGTCCGCGAAAACCGCAGCGTGGTGCCGGTGGTCACGGTGCACTTCCCCGGTTCGCTGGCCGGCGCAATGAATTTCGCCGGTATTCCCGTCACCACATACCGGTCCGCAGCCGCATCGTATGCGACGGTGTGGCCGATGGCGAACCTGCCTTCGAGCAACGTCACCCTCACCTCCATGCCCTTTGCCGCCGCAACATCCATCGACTTCAACTTCCGGTCGACCGGCTCGAGCGTCACGGTAATCCGTTCTCCCGAGAGCTTCTCGCCAGAGGCGGTGTCCATGGTGGCCGCGCCACTATACACGGCTGCCCTTGCGCTGTCGGTGTAGACCAACTTGTCCGAGGACACCCGGGTGGGTGCCGCCTTGGTCGCCGCGGTCCCCGTTGCGGCGGCCATCACGAGTGTCGACCGCACGGTGCCTGTCGCAGTCACATCACCCGCTGCAACATCCATCGCGACCCGATCGGCCCCCAGACGGCTGTCGCCCTGCACGAGGAACACCGCGCCAGAATAGACGGCCGTGCCGGCGGTGCGGTCGTATTGCAGGCGCTCCGAAGTGCCCGTGACTGTCTTGCCCCGTTCAAACAGTCCCACACTGGTGTCGGGCGTCTGTGCGGATGGTGACGGCTTGAGTGTGGACTCCACGCGCTGCTGCCCGCGACCACGCGCGTCAAACGCATCAGTCTTCAGGTTGGCATCGATCTCCGACGCGATGACGTCCATATCCGGGCTCACGACCTTCGGCCGCGTCGCCCCGGCCGGACTCCGCAGTTCGAGCGCCTCCGCCGCACTGTCGTAGCGCCCGTCCACGGCGGTGGCCGTCAGGTCACCGTCGACCACCCGGAAGCTGCGTTGAAAGAGTGCGCTCTTGACGGAACTCAGCGAGCCCTCCAGATCCAGCGTCAACGTCTCGGCCGTCGCGACACGCGCCGACGTCGCGCGCCCGCAGGCTCCCGTCTGTCCCTCCCGGTATTCCACCCCGCCGCTGAAATAGGCGCGCGTCAAACCCCGGGCGCTGTCGCCGTCGGCCTGCAATCCTTGCGCACAGACACGTTTGGCCGGCTGGGGGCCTTCCACCGGCAGCGTCACCACCACCGGCGACGACGCCTGCAGCTTCGTCAGCGTCTCACCGTCGGGTGCCAGTGATGCCTCAATCTGACTGCCGGAGATCGTGCTGCTGCCGTTGGCACCCGGCATCTCCAACGCCGCGTTGCCCACCAGGGTCGCACTCGAGAGAAGGCCAGTGCCGTCCGCGAACGCGAGATTGATGTCACCCGCTTTTAGATTCGGCCGACGCACCGACGTGTCTGTGGAGCGCACAGCCGAATTCCCGCGCAGCTCGATGAACGTGATGCCGTGCCCCTCCTGCGTAAACGCCACACGCGCGTTGTCCGCGCTGAGGCGCTGTGACTGCTGGGTCATCACCGCATCGCCCTCGAGGCGCATGTAGTGCTCCGCCTCCGCGAGGCCGATGCGCGTGGCGCTCGCCTCCACCGGGCTGTCGCCGTCGCGCTCGGGCGCCACCGTGAGCCTGGCGTCGCTGTTCATCCACAACACGGACTGTGCCATGAACAACTCCGCACCGACCCCGGCCCCCGACAGACGGCCGCGCGTGAACGACATGCGGCCCGGGATGACGGTCTTCTGCTCGTTGTTGTAGAACGTCGCTTCGTCCTCGACCTCGACGCTGATGCCATTCTCGGCCGACAGCTTCACATTGCCCTTGAAGACCACCTGCGCGGGCTGCATGCCGGTAGGCCCCGCCCTGCCGGTGGCCACCGCCGACGCCGCGGTGATCCGGTGGGAGATGCCGTCCTTGTCGAACACCGTCGACACCTCGTCAAACTCCATCGTGTCGTCGGCACGCTGCCGGAGCGCCTTGAAATCAATGGTGACCGTCGCGCCGCCATCAGCCCCGAGAATCAGACGACGGCCATCCTCGGCTGCCGCGACGACACCTGGATCCAGAAAAGTCGCGTCGGGCCCCGGCTCGGCGACGGGCCGAACCTGCAACTGCAGATACACCAGCACCGCCACGCCGATTCCGACGGCCGCAATGACGAGGCGCGCGACGGTCTGCCACCTCATGCCGGGGGCTCCACCGGCGCCGGCGTGCGCACGTCCGCCACGGTCAGTTCCGTCACACGTTCCCCACGAAACTCATTCTGGTCCAGCGAGTAGGCCAACTCGAGTCCGAATCGATTGGCGGCCAGATACCCCTCCCGCTCGGCCAGACGCCACGCGACCCCACGAAACGACCGGCCGTCCTGCCTGAACATCAACGCCAGATGCCGCTCCTTGAGCACCTTCGGCGCCTGCGTCAGTTCGACCGGCGCTGCCCGGAACACAGGTTTCGGATTCGCCATCCCGAACGGTCCCATGCGCTGCAGGCCGTCCACCACGTCCCCGGTGATCTCGCGCAGGCCGAGTGGCGCATGAATGCGGAGGCGTGGCAACAGGTCCGACGGCTCCAACCGTGCGTTGGCCCAGGCGGTGAGCCGCTGTCGGATCTCCGGGAGCCGGCTCGCCTCCACGGTCACTCCGGCCGCCTGCCGATGGCCCCCGAACTTCACGAACCCATCGCCATGCGCTTCAAGCGCACCGAGCATGTCGAACCCCGGAATGCTACGGCACGATCCATGACCGATCCCGCCGTCGAGCGCAATGACTATTGCCGGCTTGTGGAACTGATCCACCAGCTTCGAGGCGACGATGCCCACCACACCACGATGCCACCCTTCGGCTGCCACAATGAGCAGGTTCTGCCCCCCGATCGACGGATCGTTCTCCACCATCCGTTTGGCGTCGGCCAGAATGCCGGCCTCGCTGTCCTGTCGCCGGGCGTTCTCCTCGGTCAGCTGCCGCGCGCGGTCCCGCGCCTGCGCGCGTGACTGGGCATCGCGGCCGCGCGCCAGCAGCAGTTCCACCGCCATCCCGGCGTGGCTCATGCGTCCCGCGGCATTCAGCCGCGGGGCCAGCACAAATCCCACGTGGAAGCTGTCCAACCGCTTGCCGGTCAATCCACTCTCCTCCAGCAATGCCTCAAGGCCCGTACCGTGTGGGCCGCGCGACAGGCCCTCCAGCCCGAAGCGGGCAATGACCCGGTTCTCTCCGACGAGCGGCACCACATCCGCCATCGTGCCAATCGCCGCCATCTTGATGAAGGACGGCAGCCACTCACGGCCGGTCTCGCTGCCTTCAAGCAAAGCCTGCACCAACTTCAGCGCGACCCCGGCGCCGGCCAGCGACTTCTCCGGATAGGGACAGTCCGGGCGACGCGGATTAATGACGGCCACCGCCCGCGGAATGGCCGATTCGGGCTCGTGATGGTCGGTAATGATCACATCCACGCCCAGCGCGCGCGCGTGGTCTGCCGCCTCACTCGCGCGGATGCCGCAGTCCACCGACACAATGACCTTGGCCCCGTCGGCGTGCAGCCGGGCGATGGTCTCCGGTTGCAGACCATACCCATCCTTCATCCGGTCGGGCACAAAATACCCCACGTCCGCGCCAAGGATCTCGAGCGCGCGCTGCAACATGGCCGTCGAGGTGATGCCGTCGGCGTCGTAGTCGCCGTGCACCATGATGCGTTCCTTCGCCGCGATCGCCTGCCGGATGCGGTCCACGGCAGGACGCATGTCGGTCAGCAGCCAGGGGTCGTGCAGGTGGGACAGGTCAGGATGCAGAAACCGGTGCGCTGCGGCGGGATCGGCAAATCCGCGCTGCACCAGCAGTTGGGCGATGACAGAAGGAATCGACAGCGCCTCCGCGAGGTGGCGGCTCTGGGCGGAGTCGCTCGGAACGTCTTCCCAGACCTTGCGGACCATCACTCCGAGGCAGCCGCGAGCGGCGCGCTCACAAACGCGTGCCCCTCCCGGCCCATCGCCCTGAACTTCTGGTAGCGGGTTTCGAGTCGGTCAGCCGACGTCATCGCCGAGACCTCGGCGAGATGCCGCGCGATCGCTTCATCGATCAACGCGGTCGCCAGCGCGTGGTCCTGATGCGCGCCGCCCACCGGTTCGGGCACGATTTCATCGATCACGTCCATGGCCAGCAGGTCAGGCGCCGTAATCTTGAGCGCATCCGCCGCGTCCACCTTCCTTGCCGAGTCGCGCCACAAAATCGCGGCGCACCCTTCCGGCGGAATGACGCTGTAGACGGCAAACTCCTGCATGAGCACGCGGTCGCCGATCGCAATGCCAAGCGCACCGCCCGACCCACCCTCGCCGCAGACGATGACGACGATGGTGGTGTCGAGGAGGGCCATCTCGCGCAGGTTGAGCGCAATCGCTTCCGCGACGCCGCGCTCCTCGGATTCAACACCCGGGTAGGCAGCCGGCGTATCCACAAACACAATCACCGGGCGCTTGAACTTTTCGGCCATCTTCATGACCCGCAACGCCTTGCGATACCCCTCCGGCTTTGCGTAGCCGAAGTTCCGGTAAATCTTCTGCTTGGTGTCGGTCCCCTTCTGGTGTCCCACGATGAACACGGGCTTGTTGTGGAAGTGGGCCATGCCGGTGACGATCGCCTTGTCGTCGGCAAACCGCCGATCGCCATGCAGTTCCGTGAACCCGGTGAAGAGGCGGTCAACATAGTCGAGCATCACCGGCCGTTCAGGATGGCGCGCCACGAGCACGCGCTGCCACGGCGTCAGATTCCCGAACAGTTCCGCGCGGAGTTCCGGCACGCGGGCTTCGAGCCGGGCGATGGTCGTCTGCCGATCGGGCGTCGACGGCATGAGGCGCAGGGCCTGGATCTCCTTGAGAAGAATCGCGACAGGCTCTTCAAATTCCAATGTGTCTACCGGCATCTTGGATCTCCCTACTTCAGGCTCACGGCGCCTGCGCCGCAGATCGCTTCCACATCTCGGACGAATCCATCACTGGGCCGAATGCGATGCGAGGTGGCGGTGCGGACGCGCAGCCCCCCGAGCCCCTCATTTAGTTCCACACACAGCGCCACCCGGCGATCTCCGGGGTGCCGCTCAAATACCGCCACCAGCGACCGCAGCCGGTCGCGGGCCGCCGACTGCCCGGAGAGCCGAATCTGGACTTCCCGGACGGTCCGTTCGCGCGCCGCCTCCAGGGTGGTCAGCTCGCTGGCGACCATCTTGCCGGTCTCCTCGTCGCGTTCGTACTTCCCACGCACAATCAGGAGGGCGTCGTCGGCTACCAGTGTGCCGTACTTCGCGAAGGCTTCGGGAAAGACGACCACCTCGGCCTTCCCCGCCTCATCCTCGAGGTTGAAGGCCGCCATCCGGTCTCCGCGTTTGGTTTTGAGCTGACGCACGCCGCTGACGATCCCGGCGGCCATGACATCCGGTTCGGACTGGGTCAACGCCGAAATCGTGCGCGCCCGGCTGGCCGTGATGACCTCTGCATACCGCTGCAGCGGATGCCCGCTCATGTACAGGCCCAGCGCCTCCTTTTCAAAGGTCAGCGCATGTGTCTCGGTGAGCGCCGCGCAGTCGGGTAGCACCTCCGCATCCTTCAACGGCGCCGCGGCGTCATCGTCGCCCCCGAACAGGGTGGATTGTCCCTGGTCGCGATCGCGCTGGTGACGGCTGCCATGGTCGAGGATACGGTCGACGCCGGCGAGCAGGCGTGGACGCCAGGTCAGATAGTCCTTGCCCTGTCCGGGCGACAACACGTCACACGCCCCACCCTTGATCAGGCTTTCGAAGACCTTCTTGTTGGCGAGGCGGAGGTCCATGTGTTCGGCGAGCGCAAACAGCGAGGTGATCCGCCCGCCCAGGGCCGTTCGTGCGGCGATCAATGACTGGATCGCGCCTTCACCGACGCCTTTGATCGCCCCCAGCCCGAACCGCACGCCGCCCGGCTGAACCGTGAACTGCCACTGACTTTCGTTGATGTCGGGCTGCAGGATCGGCACGCCGAGATCGCGGCACTCCGCCAGATACAACGCGATCTTGTCGGAGGCCTGCGACTCGATCGTGAGCAGCGATGCCATGAAGTGCTGCGGGTAGTTCGCCTTGAGGTACCCCGTCTGGTACGCCAGCAACGCGTAGGTGGTCGAGTGGGATTTGTTGAAACCGTACCCGGCGAAGAATTCGATGAACTGGAAGATTTTGTTCGCCTTCTTCTCGCTGATGCCGCGCTCGGCGCACCCGGACATGAAGCGGTCGCGGGTGGCGGCCATCTTCTTTTCGTCCTTTTTGCCCATCGCGCGGCGCAGTTCGTCGGCTTGTCCCAGGGTGAAGCCGGCCAGGTCGCTCGCCAGCCGCATGACCTGTTCCTGATACGCGATGACGCCGTGCGTCTCCGTGAGGGACGGCTCCATGGCCGGCGTCTCGTACTTGATCTCCGTCCGGCCGTGTTTGCGGTTGATGTAGTCGTCCACAACCCCGCCACGCAGCGGGCCCGGACGATACAGCGCGTTCAAGGCAATCAGGTCTTCGAGGCACTGCGGCTTGGCCTTCCGCAGCGTCTCGCGCATACCCGAGCTTTCGAACTGGAACACGCCGTGCGTCTGCCCGTTGGCAAACAGCTGATAGGTCTTCGCATCATCAAGCGGCAGCTGGTCGAGATCGATCTCGTCACCGGTCGTCTCCTTGATGTGTTTGACGGCATCGTCAAGCAGCGTCAGCGTGCTGAGGCCGAGGAAGTCCATCTTGAGCAGCCCCACGCGTTCCACTTCCTTCATGGCCCACTGCGTCGTGATTTCGTCCTTCTGGCTTCGGTACAGCGGCGCGAACTCCACCACGGGACGAGGCGCGATGACGACGCCGGCCGCGTGGACCGAGGCGTGGCGGGTCATGCCCTCCAGGCGTCGTGCGACCTTCAACAGCTCCCGAACACGTTCATCCTTCTTGTCGAGGTCGGCCAGCGCAGGCACTTCCTCGATCGCCTTGTCGAGGGTCATGTCCAGCGTGGCGGGAATCAGCTTCGCGACCTTGTCGACTTCCGAGATCGGGAATTCCATCACGCGGCCGACGTCACGCACGACGGCCTTGGCTTTCATGGTGCCGAACGTGATGATCTGCGCGACGTTTTCGCGGCCGTACTTCTGGGTAACGTACTGAATCACTTCCCCGCGGCGGCGTTCGCAGAAGTCGATATCGATGTCGGGGAGCGTCACACGCTCGGGATTCAGGAAGCGCTCGAAGTAGAGGTCGAAGTGCAGCGGATCCACATCCGTGATGCGCATGCAGTACGCCACGAGACTGCCGGCTGCGGATCCTCGGCCGGGGCCGACCGGAATCTGGTGATCGCGCGCGTAACGAATGAAGTCCCACACGATCAGGAAGTACCCCGCGTACTTCATCTTCTTGATCATGTCGATTTCGTACTGCAGACGCGTCTCGTACTCGGAGACGGTGCGCCGCAGTTCGCCACGACCGAGCATTGCCTCCCACCGGTGCATCCGCTCCGCGAACCCCTGCCGCACGGTGTGCTCAAAGTAGCTGTCGGTCGTGAATCCCGGCGGGACGTCAAAGTCCGGCAGGTGGTTCACGTTCTTCGGGATGTCGACCTGGCAGCGTTCCGCAATCCGCACGGTGTTGCTCAGCGCATCCGGGTGGTCGCCAAACACCTTCTCCATCTCGGCGACGGTTTTCAGAAAGAACTGATCCCCGTGGTACTTGAGACGTTTCTCGTCGCTGGCGTTTTTGCCCGTGCCGATGCACAGCAGGATGTCGTGCGGATGCTGGTCGGTGTCCTTCAGATAGTGGACATCGTTGGTGGCCACCAGCGGCATGTTCAGGTCCCGCGCGATCGGCAGCAGTCCGCGGTTGACGATCAGCTGCTCCTCGATGCCCTGGTACTGCATCTCGAGAAAGAAGTTGTTCGGGCCCAGAATGTCGCGGTACGTGGCGGCGGCTTCCAGGGCCTTGCGGGCCTGATCGGTGCGGATGCCCGTCGCGACTTCGCCCTTGAGGCAACTGCTCAGCCCGATCAGCCCCTTGCTGTGCTGCGCCAGGAGCGCCTTGTCGATGCGGGGCTTGTAGTAGAACCCTTCGGTGTAGCCCGACGACACGAGCTTTATGAGGTTATGAAACCCTTCAGTCGTCTCGGAGAGCAACACCAGGTGATTGGCGGTCTCGCCCGGCGTGCCGGACTTGTCGCGCCGGTCGCCCGGCGCCACATAGACCTCGCACCCGAGGATGGGCTTCACCCCGCGTTTGTTCGCCTCGTCATAGAAGGTGACCGCCGAAAACATGTTGCCGTGTTCGGTGACCGCCACCGCCGGCATCTTCAACTCGGCGACCTTGTCGAGCAGTTCTCCGATTCGGCACGCGCCATCGAGCAGGGAAAACTCGGTGTGCAGGTGCAGATGGACGAACTCGGCCATCCCTACTCCCACTCGATCGTGGCCGGCGGCTTCGAGCTGATGTCGTAGACCACGCGATTGATCCCGCGCACTTCGTTGACGATGCGCGAGGAGATCGTGGCCAGGACGTCATGCGGCAGCCGCGCCCAGTCGGCCGTCATCCCGTCGCGGCTCTCCACCGCACGCACGGCAATCGTGTATTCGTAGGTGCGTTCGTCGCCCATCACGCCGACACTCTGCACCGGCAGCAACACGGCAAACGACTGCCACACTTTGCGGTACAGCCCGGCCTTGCGGATTTCGTCTGCCACGATCGCGTCCGCCCGCTGCAGCAGATCCAGTTTGGGTCTGGAGATCGGTCCGAGGAGCCGCACCGCGAGGCCCGGACCGGGGAACGGCTGGCGCCACACGAACTCATCCTCAAGCCCGAGCGTGGTGCCGACGGCCCGCACCTCGTCCTTGAACAACTCCCGCAGCGGCTCCACCAGGGCGAACTTCATACGCTCCGGCAGGCCGCCAACGTTGTGGTGGCTCTTGATCACCGCTGACGGACCGCGCACCGACACACTCTCGATCACGTCCGGGTACAGCGTGCCCTGTGCGAGGAACGCCACATCCCCCAGTGCGAGCGCCTCCTGCTCGAACACGTCGATGAAGGCGGCACCGATGATCTTGCGTTTCTGCTCCGGGTCGCTGATCCCTTCCAGCCGATCGAGAAACAGGTCGACCGCATCCGCAAACACCAGATTCAGGCCCAGGCGCTGGAACCGTTCGCGCACCTGCGTGGCTTCGTTCAGTCGCAGCAGGCCGTTATCGACAAAAATGCAGGTCAACTGATCGCCAATCGCCTTGTGAATCAACAACGCCGCGACCGTGGAGTCCACGCCGCCCGACAGGCCGCACACCACACGACGGGGCCCCACCTGCGCGCGGATGCGCGCGACGCTCTCCTCGACAAACCCCGCCATCGTCCAGTCGCCGGTGCATCCGCACACGCCGAAGGCGAAGTTCTTCAACAGATCGCCGCCATGTTCGGTGTGCACCACTTCCGGATGGAACAACAGCGCGTAACACCGGCGCGCATCGTCATGCATCGCGGCCACCGGCGCGTTCGCCGAGGTCGCACTGACCGCGAAGCCCGCGGGGGCCTTGGAGACGAAGTCGCCGTGGCTGGCCCACACCCTCAGGCTCGACGGCACCGACGCAAAAATCGGCGACGCCGACGTCGTGGTGTCGATCACCGCATGCCCGAATTCCCGATGGGACGCTTTGGCGACCGTGCCGCCGAAGTGTTCCGTGATCACCTGCATGCCGTAGCAGATGCCCAGCAGCGGAATCCCCAGATCCCAGATGCCGGCCGGCGGGCGCGGTGCGCCATCCTCAGAGAGGCTCCGTGGCCCACCCGAGAGGATGAGCCCGACCGGCGAGCGGCGGCGGACCTCCTCAAGCGGCGTGTTGAACGGCAGGATCTCAGAGTACACCGACAATTCGCGCAGACGACGGGCAATCAACTGCGTGTACTGGGAGCCGAAATCGAGAACAAGAATGGTTTGATGTGTCACGAACAACCGATCGTGGGAAAGCCGATATTATAAGGCGTGCGCCGTCTTGCCACCACCGCGATCCTGATCGGTTTGTGCGTGGCCGCCGTGCGCGTGACACCGTCTGCGCAGCAGCGCGGCGTCTCCGTGCTGCCGATCGGCCTGCAGTGGACCCGCGCCCTGCCGTTTGGCGACGCCGTGCGTCTCGTGATTGGCGAGGCGCGGGTCCTTGTCGCCACCCCGACCCGGCTCGATGCCTTGGCGTGGGCCACCAATAATCCGGAACCGGCCTGGACCTCCCCACTGGCCGCCACCGTCCCTCCCCTTGTCCACGACGGACGCGTCTTTGTGGCCGCTGACGGGGCCCTCCACGGGTTGTCGGAGTTGACGGGACACCCGGCATGGCGTCTGCCGGTGGGCCGCGTCACCGTGCCGCTGGTGTTCCGTGCCGGCTGGATTCTTGCGCTTGGCGACGATGCGCGCCTCCAGGGCATTCGCGCGGTTGATGGCGAAGCCATCTGGCGCTCCGCACCGTTGTCCACGCCGCTGGCCTTGCCGCCGGTGGTCGATGGAGAACGCGTCTTCGGCGTGACGGCAGACGGCGCCATGACGGCCTGGCGTGTCACCGATGGCGCCATCACCTGGCAGCAGCAGAGCCTCTCCACCCCGCTGCAGATCCTCGCCGCGCACGGCCTGATCTACGTGGCGACCGACGGCCGGCTCACGGCGTACCGGCAATCCACAGGCGGGCGCGTGTGGAGTTACCCGGTGGGGATGCCCCTCGTCGGCCGTCTGGCCGCCGATGCGGATCACGTGTATATCGCCGTGCTCGACAACAGCGTCCGCGCCCATCGCGCGTCCAACGGCCACATGGCCTGGAGCAAGAAAGTCACCGCCCGCGTCGTCGACGGGTTGACGGCGGATGCGGGCATGGTGCTTGTTCCGCATTCCAGCGGTGCGATCCGGTTCATGCTGGCAGCCACTGGGCAGGCGGCCGGAGAACTTGCAGCGCCAGCTGCCGACTCGCGCGGGACCACGGCGCTCATGACCGCGGGCGATGGCATGGGGCTGCGCCTGCTGCGAATGACGGTGTCGGACACGGCGCGCGTCGTGGACGCCTTTGCGCGACAGACGCTGCCGCTGACCTCGGCGCTGACGATCAGCGGGACGCCACTGGCGTGGTCGACGCTGCCGCCCCCGTCGCGTCAGTAACCGCAAGCGCCAGTCGGGCGACGCCCTCACGAATCCGCTCGGGGGTTGGCGCTGAGAAGGACAGCCGAATGAACCGGCGTTCGTCGCCACTGACAAAAAAGGCGCTGCCCGCCACGTAGATGACGCCGCGCGCCTGTGCGATCGGCAACAACGCATCGCCATCCATCGGACCACTGAGGTTCGCCCACAGAAAAAATCCACCTCTGGGTTGTAACCACGTCAGCGCTGTTCCGAACGCGCCGTGCAACGCGTCGACCATGCAGTCGCGCTGGGCCTGGTAGTGCGCGCGCAGCTGCGGCAACTGTGCGGCCAACACGCCGCGCTCAATGGCTTGATGCACCATCTGCTGCCCGAGACCGCCGTTGCACAAGTCCGACGCCTGCTTCGCAATTTCGAACTTGGCCATCAGCGCCGGCGCAGCGTGGAGCCACGCCACGCGCAGCCCGGGTGCGAGCGTCTTGGAAAAACTGCTCAGATAGATGACCCGGCCGTCGACGTCATCGGCGGCGATCGCACGAGTCTCCGACTCGCGGGTGACGTCCTCGAAATACAGGTCGCGATACGGGTCATCTTCCACGATGAGAAGGTCGTGCCGCGTCGCCCAGTCCAAGAGAAGCCGGCGCTTCTCGAGCCCCACCAACAGCCCGGTCGGATTCTGAAAGTTCGGCACGACATACAGGCACTTCACCGTACGGCCCTCGCCGCGAAGCCGGGCCAGCGTCGCATCGAGGGCCTCCATGTTCAGTCCGTCGGCGTCCTGCGCGACCCCCACCAACTCCGCACCGACGCTGCGGAAGGCTGAAATGGCGCCGGTATACGACGGCAGTTCCACGAGGACGACATCGTCGGGATTCAGCAGCACGCGCGCCACCAGGTCGAGGCCCTGCTGCGATCCGTTGGTCACCGTGAGCCGATCGGGCGACGTGGTGATTCCTCGCGTGGCCATCAGCGTGGTCAGCGATTCCAGAAGCGGCCGGTAGCCGCGCGTGGCGCCGTACTGAAGCACCGTCCCCTGCCGGCTGCGCAGCAGGTCGTCGGCGATGGCGCGAAAGGCGTCCCACGGAAACGTGGATTCGGTCGGATAGCCGGGCGCGAATGACACCATGTCCCGTGCGTCGGCCAGCACCGTGCCCATCCGGCGAATGGCGGATTCCCGCATCGCAAGCCCTGAGCGGGAGAAGAACTGGTCGTAGTTGACGGATGTCATGCGCGCACTCCCCAGGCCGACACGTCCTCCCCGCTGGCGGGATCCGCATACCGGCGATACTGACTCTGATACGCCGACCAGGCTCCGAGCTCCATGTAGTGGAACACGACGCCGCGCATCAGCCACGCGGCCAGCTGCAACGGCACCACGGCCAGCCCCACAAACGGCACCCACGCCACCAGCGCCAATCCGGCTGTGGCCAGCAACGACGCGGCGGACGCCAGCACGACCAGTGCCAGCACCACACCGAAGACACCAGCCACCTGGCGGGCGTCGTGCGTCACAAACGCGTGGAGTCGTCCCACCGCCTGACTCACCCGGCAGCCGTCGGTCACGATGATGACCTGCAACAGGGCATACACAAGGTTAAGCCCCGCTACGGCGATCAGCACGCCGGAAGTGACCAGCAGCACGCCCAGGCCCCACACGGCCGGCCCGCCCTGCTCGCCCCCCACCGCAGCCAGCACCAGAAGCCCGCCGACCGCGAATCCGCCCACACCGGCATACGCGACCGTGAGCCACAATCCAAGGATCACAAAACGTCGTCCGAACCGCCGGACACCCGCCTGAAACTCCGCGATACCGAAAGCATTCGCGCGCCAGACCGCCGACAGGCGCAGCGGAGCCCGGTGCACATCGCCCGCCTGCCGTTCCCCCTGCACCAGAATGCCGGCCGTGCCCGCATGCATCAGAAACACCAGCACGCCGCCTCCGACCGCGACCACGCCGACGGCCAGCAGGAACACGGCGAGGTCGGCGGGGCGGCCCGCGAGCGCCGCGATCACCAGTCCCCCGGCGGCCTGAAGGTCGCTCGCGAGCAATGTCCGGATATCGGCGCCGGCCAGGACGGCCACCACAAACGCGCCGCCGACGACCGGGACGCCGACACTGACCCGGTACATCGCAATCATCACAAACCGGATCAGCACCACGGGCCAGTTCGCCGCCGTCACCAGCGCCCCGCGTTTGAGTGCGGCGCGCAACGGGAGGCCACTGGGGGTGCCGCGCATCTGGCCGAGTATATCGCAGCGAATCTTTTGATATTCTGCCGACACATGCCACGCTTGCTCCGGTAAACCGGTGCAGTCATCCCTCGCCCGACTCGTCGTGGCGGCCCTTGTCGCCGCAGCCCTGGTGGCCCTGGGCGGCACGCTGTGGGAACGCACGCGTTTCGGCGGTGACCCGCTCACAGCCCGTGATCGGCTTGAACGTGAACTGCAACACCGCTTTGACGACATCACGGCGCGCCTCCGCGCGTCATCCGATGCGGTCGCCCGCGAACGCGATCTGATCGCCCGCGCCACCTCGGATCGTGATGTGTTGCCCGGTCTCTTCGCCCGGTTGGAGGGCGCACGCCTCCCCAATGCGCCGCCTCAGGCCACGACGGTCTACGTCCCCGACGGTGCCGGCGGCTACCGCCTGCTCGCCTGGAGCGACGGCGTCGCCGAAGACCTCGACCTGCAGTCGATTCGGGCCGACGACCTGCGTGCGCCAACGACGCTCGTGGCGTCGAGCACGATGGGGCTTCGTGTGGTGGCGGTGTCACCCGTGCGCTACGACGACCAACTCGTGGCGGTGGTCACGGCAGAGCGGGTGCTGACCAGCGACCAACGCCTCGCGACGTCGTACGGGGACGTGACCGTCACCCCTGCGTCGGCGGCTGCGCCCACTGCCCCGCGTCCGGGTCGTGCGGTGATTGCCGCCCCGGACGGTCGTGCGCTCGTGGACGTGCGGTATGCGCCGGACACCATCGAGCAGGCTCGACGAATCTCCCGTGGCCGCGTGATCGCCCTTGCGCTGCTCCCGCTCTGGCTGCTGGCCGTCCTCATCGGCAGCCGCACCCTCATCCAGCGGCGGCAAGGGCAGGCCGGCGCACGGTTCATCGCGCTGTCGGTACTGCTGGCGTTCCTGCTTCTGTGCGGGGGGCTCGGGTTGCGCGGGCTCGCGCAGCTCGCCTCGCTGCCGATCGCCATCCACGCCCTGATGCTGGGCCTCACGGCCATGGCGATGGCCGTCGCGCTGCCGGTGGCGATCTGGTGGCGCGGGGCGGTGCGTCGGCCGGTTCGTTCCCACCTCATCCGCGCGTCACTCGAACTGGTCGCGGCTGGCGTCGTCGCGACGCTGGTCCTGGCGGCCGCCGGCCTCGCCATCGACCAGCAGTTGCAGAGTGCCGGACTCGACCGCTTGGCCTCTCCCCTCTTTCCGCTCGACTTTGGGCGGCTCACCTCGCATCTGATTCGTCTGTGCCTGGCGCTGGCCGCGTTGTGGTCCACCACCACCATGCACGCGCGGGTGATGGAGCGATGGCGCATCCACTGGCATGACCTGCCTCCCGCGCTCCTGGCGATCGTGCTTGTCACGCTCCCGGCTGCGGCCCTCGGTCTGGCCAGCGTCTGGATTCCCGCCCTTGTCACGGTGGCGCCAATTGCCGTCGGTGCCGCACTGGCCTCCGCCGTCGCGGCGGTGGCGGCCGCGCCGATCCGCCGCCGGTATCGCCGCGCCTCGCAATCCAGCCGGCTGTTGCTGCTGTTCGGCGCCACCGTGATTCCCGCACTTGTACTCGATCCGATCGTCTGGGTCTCGGCCCAGCGCGCCACCGAGTCGGCCATCGAATCCGTGCACGGTCCGGCGACGATGGGACACCCCGAGCAATTGCGCCAGGAGCTGTACGACGCGATGGCGGAGATCGATCGCCTCGAGGATCTGTCGTCGCTCGTCGAACGCCCCACCGGCGGCGGCGTCACGACCGACACCGCATTTGAGGTCTGGAATCAAACGGGTCTCTCACGCGGGCGGCTCACGTCGGCGGTGGAGCTGTACGGCGCGGACGGACGCCTGACCAGCCGCTTCGCCTTGAACGTGCCTGAGTACGGCATCGATCAGTCATCGGTCGACCTCCGCTGCACGTGGGACGTCTATGGTGAATCCGGCACGTTCGGCGCAGAGGAACTCCGCATGCTCCATGCGGAACGGGGAATCTGCGACGAGTCCGGTGTCATGCACGGCGCCATCGTGCTGCACGTGATCTTCGACTATCGTGCGCTGCCCTATCTCTCCGCCCGCAACCCGTACGACGACCTGCTCCGGGATGCGGCGTCCCGGTCGGGCGCCGGCCCACCGGGGATCCAGGCGGTGGTGTACGGGTGGAGCCGTCTGCCGCTGTTCGTCGCCGGCGCAAGCGCATGGCCGATTGAAGCGGACGTCATGGCCCGCCTGGAGCGGTCGCGTGACCCGTTCTGGATCACGCGCGAGACCGAGAACGGCACGGCTCGCGTGTATTTTCTGAACGACCGCGCCGGGATCTACGCCCTCGGCTATCCGGTCCCGTCCGTGTTTGATCACCTCGCGCGCCTCTCGGAGACGACCGCACTGGCCGCCGTGTTCTTCATCCTGCTGCTGGCGGGCACCACCATGGCTGCGCCGCTCACGCGGCATGCGGAGCCGCCGGTCCGCGTGCTCATCCAGGAAGTGCGCACGAGTTTCTATCGCAAACTCTTCCTCTTCTTCGTCTTCACCGCCATCGTGCCGGTCCTCGTGCTGGCCCTGACGTTCAGCGCGTATATGGGCGAGCAACTCCGGTCGGATGTGGAGACCGAAGCGATCAACGCCGTCACCGTCGCCCGCCGCGTCCTCGAAGACACCATCGCGCTGCAGCAGGTGCCGGTCACCGACGATGTGATGGTGTGGATTGCGCGGGTCATCAACCAGGACGTGAACGTCTACGACGGCGCACGCCTGCGCGCGACCAGCCAGCGCGACCTCTTCGACTTCGGCGTGCTCGCCGAACGTACACCGGCGCGCGCCTACCGCGCCGTGGTGCTCGACCGCGTCCCGACGTTCGTCGAGGAGCAGCGCGCCGGGCCCTTCACCTACCTGGTCGCATCCGTCCCCGTGCCCGGCCCCAGTCTGGGCCGCCAAGCCGTGTTGTCGGTGCCGCTGGCGCCGCGACAACAGGAAATTGAACGGGAAATTTCGGACCTTAATCGCGGCGTGCTCTTCGGCGCCGTCTGCGTCATGTTGCTGGCCGCCGGTCTCGGCGCCTGGGTGGCGCAGCGCGTGGCCGACCCGGTCGCCCGCCTGACACGCGCCACGCGGCAGATTGCCTCCGGACGCCTCGATGTGCGGATCGTCGCGGACACGGCGGACGAGCTGCGACGATTGGTGACCGACTTCAACAGCATGGCGGCGACGCTGCAGCAGCAGCGCGCCGAACTGGGCCGCGCTCACGAACTGAAGGCGTGGGCCGACATGTCACGGCAGGTGGCACACGACATCAAGAATCCGCTGACGCCGATCCAGCTGGCGGCGGAACATCTGCAGCGGGTCCACGAGGATCAACAACGTCCGCTCGGGGCCGTCTTCGATCAGTGCGTCAACACCGTGCTGAAGCAGGTCAAGCTGCTCCGCCACATCGCCAATGACTTTGCGAACTTCGCGGCCAGCCCGGATCCAACGGTGGTCGACGTGCCGGTCAGCGAGCTCCTGCACGAAGTCGTGCGCCCGTACCGGCCGGGCCTGGCTGCCCACACCCGGATCGACATCACCGTCGCTCCCGGCCTTCCGCCGGTCCGCGCGGACAGGACGTTCCTGGCCCGTGCGTTGACCAATCTCGTCGAAAATGCCCTGCAGGCCATGCCAGACGGCGGTGAACTGCGGCTGATGGCCACGGCCACGCCTCCCTGGATCACCATCACGGTCAGCGACGACGGACACGGCATGACGGAGGACGCGCTCGCGCGCGCCTTTGAACCGCACTTCTCCACAAAGACCGGCGGCTCCGGGCTTGGACTCGCCAACGCGCGGCGCAACATCGAATCGTGCGGCGGTCACATCGCCGCCACCAGTCAGGTGGGCCGCGGCGCGACGATGGTGATTACGCTTCCGATGTCGAGGGACGCCGGCCACGCAAACGCGTGATCGCCATGCCGACAAAGGCCGAGACGAGGTACGTGTAGGCGATGATCACCAGCGCGATGCGTGGCTCGGTCGCGATGACCACGATGAGCGCCGCGAAGCCGAGCAACTTGATGTAGGCGCGATCCCATCCGAGATTCAGGGTCTTGAAACTGCGGAACCGGATCGTGCTCACCATGAGCAACGCGGGAATCACCACCACGGCGATGGCGGCCATCGCCTGGGCCGTGCCAATCAGCGGGTAGGGATAAAAGTAGATCGTGGCGGCTGGCACGCCCGCGGCGGCAGGACTCGGCATCCCGATGAAATACCGTTTGTCGGTCTGCGCGCCGGTTTGAATGTTGAAGCGCGCAAGCCGAATGGCCGTCGCCGTCAGATACAGGAACCCGGCGGTCCAGCCCCACCGGCCCAATTCCGAGAGTCCCCACGCAAACGCGAGCACGGCCGGCGCCACACCAAACGACACCACATCGGCGAGTGAGTCGAACTCGACACCAAACGCGCTGGTGGTGCCCGTCATGCGCGCGATCCGTCCGTCAAGCAGATCGAGGATCACGGCAATGCCGATAAACGGCGCGGCCGTGGCCAGATCGCCGCGCATCGCGTACATGACGCAGGCGTAGCCACAGAACAGGTTGCCGACGGTGAACAGGCTCGGCAGCAGGTACATGCCCCGCCGCACCTGTTTGTTGTGGCTGTCGCTCACCTGCTGGGGCGCGGTCATGCGCTTATTGTCCCACGGGAGTGACCAGCAGGCGCGCCAGCACGGTTTCTGCCGCGCGGACGGTCTGGCCGAGACGCACCGCGATGGTGGCGGTCGTCGGCACAAACACATCCATCCGGGAACCAAACTTCATCAGCCCGAGCCGATCTCCCGCCTTGACCTGGTCCCCGGGCGTCAGGCGGCAGACCACCCGGCGCGCCAGGATGCCGACCACCTGCCGGGCGACAATCGGGGTGCCGTCGTGATCGAACCAGATTTCGGACCGTTCGTTCCTGCCTGACTCGGGTTTGTAGGCCGGCAGGAAGCTGCCGGGCTGGTACGCCACGTGGGTCACGCGCCCCGACACGGGCGTCCGGTTGATGTGCACGTCCATGACGGAAAGGAAGATCGTGATCTGCTGCCAGTCGCGGCCCACACCCGCGGGATCAGCCGGCAGATCGGTGGCGTCCGCCACGCCGGTGTACATCACCCGCCCGTCGGCTGGTGACAGCACCAGCGTCGGATCCTGTGACGCGGAGCGATCGGGATCGCGGAAAAAGAGGCCGATGCCGATCGGCAGCACCAAGGCTGCAGCAGCACCCCACCACACGCCCGCCCACGCCAAGGCGGCGGACGGTATCAGGGCCAGCAGCACAAACGGGGCTGCGGCACGATCAATTCGCATCAGACTCCACTCTCACTTCCGGTGGTCCGCCCGACGCGCCTCCAGCGGGACGACGCGCGGGGCAGACCACCCACAACGACTGCGAAAGAGTGTAGTCGGTCAGCGGTGTGCGGACATCCCCTCCGGAGCCTGAAGCGCCGCCATGCGGTCCTTCAGCGCCAGTTTTTGTTTTTTGAGGGCGATTTCTTTCAGGTGCAGAGCGTGCGGGAGATGCGGTAACGCGTGCAGGTGTTGCAGTTCGAGATCGAGCGAGTGATGGGCTTGCGCGAGTTGCTGGTAGAGCGGGACTACCGGATCGTCGGCCATGCCAGCCTCCTTCCGAGATAGGCGAAACATACCACCGGGATCCGGCGGGATCAACCCCTGATGGCACCGAGCCTGTGATGCCACAGGATCAGGGCGTCTTCGCGGGGTTGTTCGTAGTAGTCGGGGCGCACACCTTCGACGGCAAATCCGAGCGATTCGTAGAGGGCGACCGCCGGCACGTTGGATCGCCGCACTTCCAGCGTCGCCGCCTGCGCCCCTTCCGCAACGGCCAACGCGAACACCTCGGTGAGCAACCGCCGGGCATGTCCCCTGCGGCGCGCATCCGGGGCAATCGCCAGACTGTTGATGTGCAGTTCGCCGGCCACAATCCAGCACGCGCAGAAGCCGATCACGCGTCCGGGAATCTCCTCCAGCAGAAACAATCGGGCAACCGGATTTTCGCGAAGCTCCCGGGCCATCGCATCGATGCCCCACGCGCGATAAAACGACGCGGCCTGAATCGCCGCCACGCCGGCCAGCGATTCGCCTGCCGCCGCGCGGCGAACTCTGACGATGGATGTCATGCCTGCGTGAGACGCCGCTCGCGTGCGAGTTCCACGTCGGGCCGGCGGACGTACACCGGTCGCAGCGCGTGTGGTGTGACACACGGGGACGCGCCTGATGCCGCGAGCCGCGCAGCTCCGGCGGCCAGCGGCTCACACGCGTCGAGCACCTCCCATCCCGCGCCGGACCAGACATCCGCATACCGGACCGCCCCGCTGCCCACAACAGTGACCGGCGCCGTGACATCCCCGATGTCCGCGGGCGACGGCACACCAACCATAGGCTCTCCACGCAACGCCATCGACGCGCCGTCCCAGTGATAGGTCGCCGTGAACACTTCGCCGCGCATGCCATCCAGGCACGCGACCACGGTGCGGACTCCGGCGTCCGGATGTGTGACCCGCCAGCCATCGGCCAATGCGTCAAGCGTGGACACGGCGGCCACTGGCCAGGAGCGCGTCACCGCAAGCCCCTGCGCGCAGGCCATGCCGATGCGCACCCCTGTGAACGATCCCGGGCCACAGACGACGGCAAGATGAGTCACGTCCTCGAGCCGCAGGCCCTGCGCACCCAGCCACGCGACAAGCGCCTGCGGCAACCGCGCGGCATGCGGCACACCGGACTCTCCCAGGGTCGCCACCACCTGTCCGTCGCGGAAGACGGCGAGACTGCCTGCGGGCGTGACGGTTTCAAGTGCAAGAACGACCATGCGCTGAATGTTATACTCCCCGCAGTCAGCCGCACTGTTTCCCGTGACAACCGTACCCGCCCCACCGGCCACAACTCCGGCCATGCGCCAATATCTCGACGCGAAGCGACAGCATCGCGACGCCATCGTCCTGTTCCGCATGGGCGACTTCTACGAGATGTTTTTTGAGGACGCGATCGTGGCGTCGCGGGTGCTTGAACTCACGCTGACGTCACGGGCCAAGGATGCCACCGGCACGGCCATCCCGATGTGCGGCATGCCGTTTCACGCGGTGGACGGCTACCTCGCGCGACTCGTCAAACACGGGTATCGCGTCGCCATCTGCGAACAGGTGGAAGACCCAAAGAAGGCCAAGGGCCTCGTCAAACGTGAGGTGACACGGGTGGTGTCGCCGGGGACGTTTACGGACGCGGGCTACCTCGACGCCCGCGAACCGGCGTTCCTCGCTGCCATCGTCCGCACCAGCACCGACACGGTCGGTCTGGCGGTGATCGATGTCTCGACCGGCGAATTTTCGGCGGCCGAGTGGACGGGGCCAGGTGCCGATGCCTCCATCGCGGCGGAAATCGCCGTGCTGCGTCCGAAAGAACTCCTCGTGGCCGACGATGCGGCCATCGAGGCGTGGGTGCCGCCGCTGGTGACGCCACGGATCACACGCCGGGAAGCCTGGTCCTTCGACGGAGGTCGCGCACGGGAACTCCTGCTCGACCAGCTCCGGACGGCCTCCCTCGCTGGATTCGGGCTCGACGATGCCCCGGCCGCGACAGCGGCTGCCGGCGCCATCGTGGGCTATCTGCGGGACACACAGCGGGTAGACCTGGCGCACGTGCGCGACATCTCGCGGCGGGTCACGACCGACGCGCTGCTCATCGACCCCGTCACGCTGCGGCACCTGAATGTGATTGAAGGTGTGGATGGCGGACGCGCCGGGTCGCTGCTTGATGAACTGGACCGCACGGTGACGTCGATGGGCGGCCGTCTGCTTCGATCGTGGCTGATTCGTCCGCTTGTGGCGCTCGCGCGCATCCAGGACCGCCTCGACGCCGTCGAAGACTTCGCGTTCCGGTCCACTGAACGTGCCAAGATTCGCGAACTGCTCAAAGGCATGCACGACCTGGAGCGCCTGGTCGCGCGGGCATCGCTGGGCACCGCAGGTCCCCGCGACCTCGTGGCGCTGCGCCAGTCGCTCTCACTTCTGCCGAAGCTCCGCACCATCGTCGCGCCCCTCCAGGCGCCGCTGGTGCTCAGCCTGCTGGCGGAACTTGACGACCTCACGGATCTGCGCGATCTGATTGAACGGACGCTGATTGATGAGCCCCCGGCGATCGCGCGGGAGGGCGGCGTGATTCGGGACGGCGTGGACGCCGAGATCGATGAACTTCGCACGATCAGCCGCGGCGGCAAGACAGCCATTGCCGCGATGGAAGAGGCCGAACGCGCCCGCACCGGCATCTCGTCGTTGAAGATCCGGTACAACCGCGTCTTTGGCTACTACATCGAAATCACCAAGGCGAACCTCGCCAACGCGCCCGAGGATTACATCCGGAAGCAGACCATCGCCGGCGGTGAGCGCTACATCACGCCGTCGCTGAAGGAATACGAGGACAAGGTCCTCCACGCGGATGAACGCATTGTCGTGCGTGAACTGGCACTGTTCGAGACGCTTCGCGGTCAAGTCGCCGCGGACGCGCCGCGCATTCTGGACACCGCGCGTGCCGTCGCCGCCCTTGATACGCTCGCCGCGCTGGCCGATACCGCGGCGGCCGGCAATTACACGAAGCCGCACGTGCATGACGGCGACGAGTTCTCGGCACTCGACGCCAGGCATCCCGTCGTCGAACGCCACGTCGCATCCGCGTTTGTGCCTAATGACGTGTCCCTGAATGGCACGACGCAGCAGCTGGTGATTCTCACCGGCCCGAACATGGGCGGCAAATCCACGTTCCTCCGGCAGACCGCGCTCCTCTCCGTGATGGCGCAGGCGGGCGCATTTGTCCCTGCGCGACGCGCCAAGTTGTCGATCGTCGACCGCATCTTCGCGCGCGTAGGGGCATCCGACAACATCGCGCGTGGACAGTCGACGTTCATGGTGGAGATGCAGGAGACCGCATCAATTCTCCACACGGCCACCTCTCGCAGCCTCGTGATCCTCGATGAGATCGGCCGCGGCACCGCCACGTTTGATGGACTCAGCCTCGCGTGGGCCGTGGCCGAACACCTCGCGACGAGTGATCGCGCGCGACCCAAGACGATCTTCGCCACGCACTATCACGAGCTGACGGACCTCGCCGACGGCATCGCCGGCGTCATCAACTTTCACGTCGCCGCCCGCGAATTCAAGGACGACATCGTCTTCCTGCACAAGGTCATCGAAGGCCGATCGGATCGTTCGTACGGCATCCAGGTCGCCCGGCTGGCCGGTCTGCCGGCGGTGGTGGTCCGACGGGCGACGGAGATTCTGCGCTCGCTCGAACAGGACGAACTGCAGCGTGGTGGCCGTCCGAGCCTCTCGGGCTCCCCCGCGCCGGCTCAGGCACAGCTCGGATTGTTCCAGGCTCCCGCTGAGACTCACATCGTCGTTGACCGTCTGCGCGCGCTGAACGTGGATGGCCTGACGCCGCTGGAGGCGCTGAACCTGCTCGCGGAGCTGAGACGCGAGGCCGAGAAGTGAAGCGTCTGGTCGCGACTGCGCTGCTCCTTGCAGGCTGCGCCGCTCACACGCCTCGTCTCGCCGACGTCATTGTCGTCGGCATGACCAACAGCCCAACCAACTTTGATCCGGCGATTGGCCTCGACGAAGCCTCGCAGAAGGTCCATCAACTGCTCTACAGCTCGTTGCTGCGCATCGATGAGAATCTGCGCGTGGTGCCGGACCTCGCGACCTCGCTTGAGTGGCCGGACCCGGCAACCTATGTCGTCACCATCCCGGATGGGGTGACGTTCCACGACGGTCGTGCACTGACCGTCAAGGACGTGGCGTTTACGTTCCGGCGCTTCCTCGACCCGGCGTTCGTCTCGGGTCGCAAAGGCGCCTACCGTTCACTGACGGCGGTGGACATCCTCGACGACCATCGTGTGGCCTTCCGGCTGACAGAGCCGTCCGCGTCATTTCCGGTGAACCTCGTCATGGGCATCGTGCCTGAAGGCACCGGTGCAGAGGCGGCCCGGCAGCCCATCGGGTCCGGCCCGTACAAGCTGGCGGCGTACATCCCCGACGAGTCCACCACGCTGGCACCCTTTGCGGACTACCACCGCGGGGCGCCTCGCAACGCAGGTCTCGTGCTGCGCGTGATTCCCGACGAGACCATGCGCGGTCTTGAATTGCGCAAGGGGTCGATCGACATGGTCGTCAACGACCTGTCGCCCGACATCGTGGCGGGCCTCAGGAAGTCAGCCGACGTGCAGGTCGTGACGGCGCTCGGCACCGACTACGCCTACATGGGGTTCAATCTGCGCGATCCGATGCTGCAGGATCGCCGGCTGCGACAGGCCATCGGTTACGCCGTGGACACGACAGCGATTGTTGATCACCTGCGGCAAGGGCTGGCCGCGCCGGCCGTCGGCATCGTGCCGCCGATGTCATGGGCCCACAACCGCAACACGTTCCGGTTCACGCGCGATCTCGACAAGGCGCGCGCCCTGCTCGACGAGGCCGGATACCCGGATCCTGATGGCGACGGTCCACGGCCACGTCTCACGCTGAGCCTCAAGACCTCCACCGCAGAGGCGTATCGCCTCCAGGCGGCAGTGATCCAGCAGCAGCTCTCCGAAGTCGGCATCGCGCTCGAGCTGCGCTCGTACGAATTCGCCACGCTGTTTGCTGACGTCATTCGCGGCAACGTCCAGCTCTACACGCTGCAGTGGGTGGGCGTGACCGATCCCGACATGCTGCGGCGCGTCTTTCATTCCTCGCAGGTGCCACCCGCCGGGTTCAATCGCGGCTACTACAAGAATCCCGAAGTTGATCGCCTGATTGACGCCGCCACCGGCACGCTCTCGGAATCCGAGCGCGGCGTACTCTACGCCAAGGTGCAGGAGATCATCGCAAACGATGCGCCCTACATCAGCCTGTGGTACAAGACGAACGTGGCGGTGGCGCAATCGCGTTTCACCGGCATCACGTTGTCACCCACCGCCGAATTCACCTTTCTTCAGTTTGTCGCCCCACGGAGCCAGTAATGCCGCAGCCTACCGACTACGACCAGTATCCCAATCTCACATTCCTGGGCGTTCTGCCGGAGCCCAGGTCGTACGACGACTCGGCCGCGGTGATTCTGCCCTGCCCGTTCGAAAAGACCGTGTCGTACATGCCCGGCACACGCTTCGGTCCGCGAGAGATCATCGTCGCCTCCGCGCAGGTGGAATTGTGGGATGAGGAAGTCGGCGTGGACGTGCATCCGCGCGGCATTTTCACCATGCCGGAGATGGACCTCTCACACGGCACCATGGACGCCGCCGTCGCGCACATCCGTCGTATCGCCGGCGAGATTATGGACGATGGCAAGTTTCTGGTGACGCTGGGTGGCGAACACTCGATTACGCCGCCGCTTGTGGCAGCTGCGGCCGCGCGTCACAAGGGACTCACCGTGCTGCAGATTGACGCGCACGCCGACCTGCGCGACGGCTACCAGGGGGAGGCCAACAGCCACGCCTCCGCAATGATGCGCACCCTCGACCATGTGGATTCACTGGTCCAGGTCGGCATCCGCAATATCTCGGAGGAAGAGGCCAAGGCTGTGCCCGGCCTGAACACGACGATCTTTTATGACTGGAACATGCGCGACGATCCCAACTGGATGGACCGTGTGCTGGAGAAGCTGACCGGCCCCGTGTATGTCACGGTCGATCTCGATGGCCTGGAACCCGGGCTGATTTCTGCGACCGGCACACCCGAACCCGGCGGTCTCGCGTGGCGCGAAGTCACCACACTCCTGCGCCGCACCTTCGAGCAGAAACAGGTCGTCGCCTGCGACGTTGTTGAACTCTGCCCGATTCCCGGGCACTGGTCGTCCAACTTCGTGGCGGCGCGACTGGTTTACAAGTTGCTGACGTACAAGCTGGGCCTGAAGGGATCGAGTTAATGGGCCAATGAGGCAATGAATGAAGCGTGACTCAAACGCTCTTCATTGCCCCATTGGCCCATTGCCCCATTGCCTCATTAACAATTAGCCCAGCTTCGTCAGTTCCGTCCGCGCCTGCGGCACGAACAGCGAGTCGGGGAATTCGTCGACGATGCGCTTGAAGGTCGTCTTGGCTTCGGCGGTCTTGCCCGCCTTCTGATAGCCGCGCGCGAGTTCCATCAGCACGCCATCAACGGGCAGCATGCCGTCACGATCGGCGGCGAGGGATTCGAGGATCGGCAACCCCTTGTCGAACTGTCCAGCGGCGATGAGCGTCTCGGCCTGTCCCATCTTGGCGGCGACGGTGTAGAGGTCGTTGCCGGCCGCGTCGATCGTGGACTGGAAGCCCTTCTCGGCCTCGGCATATTTGCCCATCGCTGCCAGTGAAGCGGCGTGGTGATACCGGGCAGCCGTGCCCGCCTGCGTGGACGGATACTGGTCGATGACCTGCTGGAACGCCGCGAGCGCGGCTTCATTGCGGGCCTGTTCCGTCGGGAACGTGCCGCCCTGCTGCGTGGCGCCAGGCACGGTCGGCGCCGGCACGATCGGCGAGTCGTAGGTCTGCATGGCGATGGCCAGCAGCGACTCGGCCTTCGCGGACGTCCGACCGCTCCACCACTGATACGCGCTCGCGATGAGCACCACCGCCACGACGGCAACGATGCCGATGACGATGCGGTCGCGGTTGGCGGCGAGCACTTCGGTCGCCTTGGCGACGCGCAGTGCGAAATCGTTCTGCTTCAGCTTGTGACGCTGTTCTGCCTTCATATTCCTACCGGTCTCCCTGGCACATTGCAACTTCACAGTGTAGCAGACGGCTCCGTCTCTGGCCCTGGTCGCTCATGCCCACACTGTCAGGTGCCCGGCCGGTGGCGGGTCCTGCCGCCGAACAGCCCCATCTGGTGCTCGCTTTCGCTGCGCCATTCGGCGCAGCTCATGGCGCCCCGAGCCTGTCGAGGGGCGCGCCAGGCGAGGGGCCCCGTTCGGCGTCACCCGCGTGTGGCCGGGATAGTCCGAACGTCCAAAGGACCAAGATCGAGTCGCTCTTGGGTCACTGCTCCACCAGTTCGGAGCTGATAACCGCCGGTCTCTAAACCGATCTGCTACTCAACGGGGAGGACGTCGTCAGCACGCCATACGAATCCGGTTGAGTATCTTAAGGTTTGGTCCCGCGGCCATCAGCAACACAGCGACCTTCTCGTAGCTGTTAGGTATGGACGGTGCCCCCGCGGTCCAATGCAAGGCGTTTCTCGCCTCGCGAATCTTGTGAGACCACATCGCGGCCTGTTCAAGGTCGGGCACGCTGACTCCGCTCTTCTGCCTGACTGTTTGCGCCGCGGCGCTGTTGTAGATCGTGAGGACTCGTTGGATCTTTTGTTTCGCTGACACCTGCCACCCCGCCAAGGCCGCCAGGTGGAGGGTCTGTCCCCTCCAGCGATAGCGACGCCTTCACGAGCGCACTCGCCCGCCGCGAGTGCGTACGCGTGGAAGGCCACAATCCACGCAACCACCGAGTCCAAGACCCCTTCAAGGTTGCCCGCGTCAAGCTGAACCACGGGTTGCCACACGTAGCCACTCGCCGTTTCGGCCCATCGCCAGGCAGCACCGTGAACAGCCAAGACACCTTGTCCCTGCCTCACGATGTCGACCTTGGCCGCCACTATGTCTGGCCGCCGAACCTTAACCCGTTGCAGAAGCTGCTGTCTGACTTCTTCTGGCCCCATTCTCTGCTCCCCGTCTTGGCCACTGGTAAACGACTGAACGCGCGGCTGGCCTGAGGCATGCAATCCCGCACGGAAACCACGAGCCACATTCCGCCAGAGACCCGCCGAATGCGCCGTCTAGTGGGCGCGCGTGACTCGGCGTTGTGGTTGGGAACCCAATCTGGTGCGCCCGGCAGGACTCGAACCTGCGACCCCCAGTTTAGGAAACCGGTGCTCTATCCACCTGAGCTACGGGCGCTTGTGTTGAAAACGTACCATACCGCGGCGGACATCGAGACCGCTGAGGCATCAAGGCGTACGCGGGTGACGCCGAACGGGGCGCCCCGTCTGGCGCGGAGCGGGGCGAGCACCAGATGGGGCTGGTCGGCGGCAGGACCCGCCGACGCCGGGCTCCTGGCACCTGGAACACCGGCGGCGGAACGTCAGTACGCGAGCACAGCGTTGACGCGTTCTTCCACGAGCTTCGACCGGCCGCCGAGCGCGAGGAGTTCGATGAGCACCTGGACGGCGACGACGTCGGCACCCAGGCCGCGGACGAGACCACCGGTGGCAGCTGCGGTGCCACCGGTGGCCAGCAGGTCATCCACGATCAGCACGCGCTGGCCTGCGGACACGGCATCTTCATGAATTTCGAGCGAGTCGGTGCCGTATTCGAGATCGTACGTCGTGCGGCGGGTCGTGGACGGCAACTTGCCGATCTTTCGCACGGGCGCAAACCCGGCGCCGATGCGATCCGCCACCGCGGCACCAAAGATGAACCCGCGGCTCTCGATGCCGACAACGATGTCGACCTGGCCTGCGCCGTAGGGCGCCGCCATGGCATCCACCGCCGACCTGAACCCCTGCGGGTCCTTCATCAGCGTCGTGATGTCGTAAAACAGGATCCCCGGCTTCGGAAAGTCGGGGACGCTTCTTATTCGCGCTTTCAGAAATTCCAAGTGGGCCTCACGCGGGTTCATGGTTCATCGGTTCATCGGTTCATGGTGCTGGTGCGGGGTTCCGAACCTGGAACCAGCACCATGAACCCATGAACCGATGAACCATGAACCACGCCGTTACTTGACCACGACCGCCGTGAGTTTGGCCCCCACAGCCACCTTGTTGTAGGCCGCGAGATCGCTCGTGAGGTTCGTCTCGATCGCCTTGAACAACGCGTTGGTCTCGGGCAACAGGTCGTTGTAGCGCTCGATGACGCCGCGGTTCGGCCACCGCTCGGTCGCGGACGCATTGCCGTAGAGCACCACCCACTGGTTGTCGAGCCGGCCCGGGAAGTTGAGCGCGTCCTGGCCGCCTTCACCCTGCACCTGCGTGAGGATGCTCTCATTGGCAAACAACTTGTCGTGATACGCCTGCGCCGCGCGCCCCGCCGCGCTGGTCGCGCCCGCTGCCTTGATGTGCTCCTGCAACTGGGCCTTGACGCTGCGGATCCGGGCGAGCTCGTCATACAGCTTCTTCGTGGTTTCGCCGGTGGCCACGGTCATCTTGAACTGCTCGTCGTACTGCGCATCGGTGGCACGCGGCCACCGCGGATCCGGATGCAGGTCGAACGACTGCGTCACCGTCCACGCGCCTGAGGTGACGCGGGCGGTATAGGTGCCGGGCTTGAACTTCGCACCCTGCCCGCCGCCACCACCCCACATTACGATGCCCGGCGGTACCGTGTACGGCGATGGCAGACGCGGATTCCACGTCACGGAATTCAGGCCCTGGAACGCCGTGGCGCCGCCACCGAACCCGCCGCGGCCACCGCCGCGGCCACCAGCACCCCGACCGCCGCGACCGGGTGCTGCCGCGCCCGGGGGCGCCGGTACCGGCCGGTCCGCCGGCTGGCCGGTGGCCCTCCACAGTACCACGCCGGCGGCGTCAAGCACCTCGACCTGCACCGGCGCCGTCGGCTTGTCTTTGAACCAGTACTGGATCGTCGGGAGCCGCCCACCCTGGCGATACGCGTCTTCCGGCTTGTAGAGAATCGCATCGGGCGTCGTCGCCGCAGGCGCCATGGACTGCAGAGGCGACAGGTTGTCCATGATCCAGTAGCCGCGGCCCTGCGTGGCCACGACGAGGTCGTTGCGGAAGACCTGCAAGTCGGTAATCGGCGTGCGCGGCAGGTTGTTCTGGAACGACTGCCAGTTGCGGCCGTCGTTGAACGAAATATACATGCCGAACTCGGTGCCGGCATACAGCAGCCCTTTCTTCTTCGGGTCCTCCTGCAGCGCGCGCGTGAAGTGCGTGGCCGGAATGCCGTTGGTGCCGTCCGCAATCCGCGTCCACGACTTGCCGTAGTCATCCGTGCGCCAGATGTACGGGGTGAAGTCGCCCATGCGATAGCGATGCATCACGACGAAGGCGCGTGCCGGATCGTGGTCCGACGGATCGATCGTGTTGATCGTGCCTTCCGGCCAGTCGTTGGGCGTGACGTTGGTCCATGTCTTGCCGTTGTCCCGTGACAGATGCACCAGGCCGTCGTCGCTGCCCGCCCAGAACAGGCCGGGCGTCGTCGGCGATTCCTCAAACGCGAAGATCGTCGCGTAGACCTCGACGCCGGTGTTGTCGCGCGTGATGCCTTCGCCGCCCGAGTACTGCTGCCGACGTTTGTCATTGCGCGTCAGGTCGGGGCTGATGACATCCCAGTTCGCGCCACCGTCCGTCGTCCGGTGCACCACCTGTGAGGTGGTGTAGACAACGTCAGGCGTGTGCCAGGAGATCTTGATGGGGTTGTTCCATTGGAAGCGGTACTTCATGTCGGCCGCACGCTGCCCCGTCTGGGAGTCCGCGTAGACGCGCACGTTTTCCGTGAGTCCGTTCTCGCGATCGACGCGCTGCAACGTGCCGCCGTAGTTGCCGGCGTAGTTGAGCGAGGCTCGTCGCGGGTCGACCGCCACGTAGCCGGATTCGCCGCCGCCCATCGAATAAGGTTCCGCGTTGCCCTGGCTCGGCACACCAATCGTGCTGTTGTCCTGCTGGCCGCCGTACACCCAGTAGGGATACCGGTTGTCCACGGACACGCGATACATCTCGGACGTCGGCTGGTTGTCCTGGCCGGACCAGCCGGCGCCGGTCGAGACCGCCGCGCCGCCATCGTTGCCGGTGATGATGATCTTGTTGTTCGTCGGGTTGATCCACAGGTCGTGATAGTCGCTGTGCGACTGGATGCCGGCGGAACCAAACGTTTTGCCGCCGTCGGTGGACTTGAACGCGCCGACGTTCAGACCGTACACCGTGTCCACGTCCACCGGGTCGGCGTGAATGTGCGTGTAGTACCACGCGCGCTGCTGGAGGGCGCGCCCCGTGAAGCCGCGCTCCCACGTCAGGCCGCCATCACGCGAAATGTAGACGCCGCCCTGATCGCCGGCTGCCTCCACCTGCGCATACACGCGGTTGGAATCCGCACCCGAAATCGACACGCCGATACGGCCGACCATCACCTTGTCGGGCAGGCCACCGCCGAGTTTGGTCCACGTCGTGCCCCCGTCGGTCGAGCGGAACATGCCGCCTTCGGTGGAACCGGATTCGATGGTCCACGGCTTGCGCTCGGTGGTCCACATCGCGGCAATCAGGATCTCCGGATTCTTCGGGTCCATCGCCAGGTCGACGGCACCGGTGCGGTTGCTGATGAAGTGCACGCGCTGCCACGACTTGCCGCCGTCACGGGTGCGGAAGACGCCGCGCTCGTCGCTCGGCGCGAACATGTTGCCGAGCACCGCGACATAGGCGATGTCGGGGTTGGTCGGGTGAATGCGCACGCGGCCGATGGTGCCGGACGCCCGCAGTCCGGCGTGCTGCCAGGTCTTGCCCGCGTCCGACGACTTGTACATGCCGACACCGGGAGACACGTTACCGCGCGGACACGCGGATCCCGTGCCCACATAAATCACGCCGGGGTTCGACAGCGACACGTCGATGGCCCCGACCGATCCGGCCTCGAAGAAGCCATCCGACAGGTTCGTCCACGTCTCGCCCGAGTTCGTCGACTGCCAGACGCCGCCACCGGTGTAGCCGGCGTAAAAGAGCGTCGGGTTCGACGGCACCCCGACCACCGCCGTGGAACGGCCCCCGCGGCTGAACACCGACAGATGCCGGTACTGCATGCCGTCGAGCACCGCCGGGTCGACCTGCAGGGCCTGCGTGGCCTGCTCCGCCCCGAGTCGTGGCGACGCCACCGTTCCCGCGATCATCACGACCGCGGCTACCAGCAATGCGCTCGCGCGCCAAGTTCTTGTCATGGGTATCCTCCTGAACACGTTCCCAACCTGTGGAAGGGTACCTGACGGCGCGGAATCATTCAACCGATGGCCTCCTACAGTTCAGGAGGCCCTACGCACAGCGCCTGTCGCGATAAGCTGGACGGCCAATGCGACGCTCCATGCATGCGCCCCTCGGGGTCGGCCTCGCGGCTGCGCTTCTGCTGCCCTCTCCGGCCACCGCTCAGAACGTGCCGCGCGTGACAAGCGACGTGGTCGTGACGGCGACGGTCACGCCGGTGCCCGCAGACACGGTGGGCCGTTCAGTCTCCACGCTCACTCGCGACGACCTTACACTGTTGGGCGTCTCATCTCTGGTGGACGGCTTGCGACTGCTAGCCGGCGTCGACCTTCGTGCGCGCGGCGGCGCCGGCGTGCAAACCGACTTCAGCCTGCGGGGCGCCACGTTCGGCCAGGCATTGGTACTGATCGATGGTGTGCGTCTGAACAACGCGCAGAGCGGCCATCACAACGGCGAGTTCCCCGCCCCCATGGTCGCCATCGATCGCATCGAGGTCGTGGCCGGCCCCGCGTCCGCCGTCCACGGCGCTGACGCCTTCGGCGGCACGATTCAGATCCTCACCCGACGGGATCGCCACGCGACCGGGGAGATCAGCGGCGGCTCCTTCGGTGCCGCAGCCGGACAGGCGTCGGTCAGCGGCTACGGTCTGCCGGACGCGTGGACGATGTCGGCCTGGGGCTCGCGCTCAGACGGATTCATGTTCGACCGCGACTACGGCATGGGTGGGGGCAGCGTACGCGGACGCCTCGGCAAGGGACTGGCGATCGATGCGCGGCATCAGCGGCGCGCATTCGGAGCCAACGGCTTCTACGGCAGCTCGCCCTCGAAGGAATGGACCGATGGCACGGTGGTCTCCACACAGTGGAACGTGACCGGGTCCGCCTGGTCGGCGCACACGCGCGTGGCCGGGCGCACACACAACGACCGATTCCGCTGGGACATCAAACGCCCGGGCTTCGCCGAAAACACGCACACGACGCACGCGCTCGAGGCCGACGTCTCCGCCAGCCGGCTTGTCGGCCCCCGCCTGCGCGTCAACCTTGGCACCGGCGGCGGTGGTGACTGGATCAACTCCTCCAACCTCGGTGACCGGACCTACAGCCGCGCGTATGGATTCGTCGAAGGCCTGTGGACGCCGGCGGCGCGCATGTCCATCCACGGCGGCACACGCGTCGACCACTACTCCACCTTCGGCACCGCGTGGAGTCCGTCGCTGTCGATCAGCACTGTCGTGAACACACGCGTGCGTCTGCGCGGCTCGGCCGCCCGCGCCTTCCGCATTCCGACGTTCACGGAGCGCTACTACACCGACCCCGCGCATCAGGCCAGCGACGCGCTCTTGCCCGAACGGGGCTGGTCCCTGGAGGCCGGCGCCGATCTCTCGCTCGCGGGATGGACGCTGAGCGTGTCGCCGTTTACGCGGTGGGATGAGGACGTCATCGATTGGGTGCGCGAACGCGCGACCGATCGCTGGCGCACGACCAACGTGCACCAGCTCACCACGCGCGGCATCGAGTTCTCAGCCACACGCCGGTGGGCCGACGCGGTGGTGCGCGCGCACTACACCGCACTGGACCTGGAGGCGCCGCGCGCGCAACTCCTCTCGAAGTACGTCCTGGAGTACGCCCGGCAGAGCGCCGGGCTGGCCGTCGCCGTCCCCACCGGATGGCGGACACACCTCGCCCTCACCCTCGACGCGCGAGATCGCGTCGATGGTCAGCAGTATGTGTTGGTCGGGGGGCGACTGACCCGGCCGCTCGGCCGGGTCGCGGTCTTCATCGAAGGGGCGAACCTGCTGGACGAAACCTATCGCGAGATTGCAGGGGTCCCGATGCCGGGCCGCATCTGGTCAGCCGGCCTTCGGATCCGCTGAGTCGTCTTCGGCCTCTTCACCCCACGGGGCGTCGTCGCCCCACGGTGACGCCTGCGGGCCGGGGACGATGCCGGCGATGTCTGGGTCTTCGTCGCCCGTTCTCGGCGTGGACAACTTTGGCCGATCGCGCGCCTCTTCGCGCCGCGCCTGCTTTTCCTTCTGCCGTTCCTGTCGTGCCCGTTCGCGTGCGCGCTTCTGCGCGCTGACTTTTGGATGATTTGCCAAATTGTGGTCCTTTCCTCTGCCGCCCGGCTCACTTGCTGCTGGGTGCGAACCTTAATCCTACCAGCCCCACGATGATCAGTCCGATACAGGCCAGACGAAACCACGAGGCGGACTCCCCAAACCGGAGAATGCCGTAGATCACGGTGCCAACCGCGCCGATGCCCGTCCAGACCGCGTAGGCTGTGCCCAGCGGCAGCGTCCGGACCGACAAGGCAAGCAGCCAGACGCTGGCGATCAGCGCGGCAACGGTCAGGGCTGTGGGCACCGGCCGCGAAAAGCCATCGGTGTATTTCAGACCTACGGCCCAGGCGGATTCCAGCGCGCCCGCCAGGATCAGAATCAACCACGGCATGCGCGCTTCACTGTACCCGATCAGTGTCCTCACTCCCAGAGGATGACCATGCCCACGTGCTGTGTGCTACCCTCCCGCGCGTACTCTCGCAGGTCGTCGCGGCTTCGCAGTTGTTCCCGGCCCTGCCAGGCGTCGTCACGCATGTCGAGGACCACAGTCCGGCCGGCCGCCAGATGTCCATCCAGCGTGGCGACGATGTCGACGGGCCAGCCCCAACCAGGACAAATCGCGGTCCACGCCGGGGCATGCATGCCCAGCCGCGGCTCAACCTTCACCAGTTCACGAATCATGGGTACGACGGGACACGCATGACCGGTCACGATGACCGCGTCAGCCGGCACAACCGACAGGTCGGCCGCCAGACTCGAAGAGATCGCCAGCAACTTCGCCTCGTAGGGGCGGACGATCAACCGGGCTCCGAGGAGCGGCAGACACAACGCGAGCACCAGCGCCTGTCGCATGCGGGTGCTGACCGGGGTGGCGAGGCAGCGATCGAGCCACCACGCCGCAGGGATGGCGACCGCCGCCGGAAATGACGTCATCAGATACCGGGGGCTGTAGGTGATGCCCACATAGGTCATCATCACGCCCCACTGAAACCACGCCGGCGCCACCAGTCCCCATCGCCAGGGCCCCGCCGCACGCCAGCGGCGAAAGGCCGCGAACGCGAGGACCAGCGGCAATGGTCCGAACAACAGCAGCCAGGACGCGATGAGCCCGGCCTCCCGCACGTCCCACGCCTTCAGGGCTTCGTCGTGTTCGAGGCCCCTGAGCCAGCCTTGAATGGTCTCGACGTACCCGGGTTGCGTCAGATACACCCACGCCATCGGCACGATGACGACAGCGGCGGTCACAGTGCCGAAGGCCAGCAGGAGTCGAAGCCGTGGACGCGGTGATGCGGCCAGGCCCAGGCAGGCCACGGTCGCCGCTGAGAACATCGAGGCCTCACGCAGGCCGAGCGCGATGCCAAGCCACACGCCGGCCAGCGCTGCAGTCCGCACGGCATCCTCACGCACCGCACGCATGGCGACGATCCATGTGAGCAGCACGAAGGTCGTCGAGGCTCCGTCGGTGAGGACGGTTGCGCTGCTGTGCGCGAAGGCGGGAGACGCGGCCACAAACGCCGCCGCCAGATGAGCGGCACGGTCAGTCAGCCCTGCCTCGAGCGCCAGGCGACGCGTCAACGGCGCAGCACATGCCGCGACCAGCAGCCACACCACTCGCAACACGACTTCGAGGTCCCACACCGAGCCACCAACAAGCTGCCAGATGGATGCGACGGCCTGACTCGCTATCGCGAAGACCGGCCGCCCGACGCCAAGCCCCCCGATGTGACCGGTGAGCGACTGGGCCACGTAGCCGAACGTGTCCCAATAGACCGGCCCCACCGGACCGACGACCAGCGCCGCCCCCAGGGCTGCCAGATACCACGTCACCGCTGGAGACACGCGCCGCATGCCCCAACAGACTACCGTGATAGGCTTCGCGCATATGCACATCTCCCGCTTTGCGGGCCCAATGGTGCTCCTGATCGCGGGAGTACTTGGCGCCGGCATCGCCGTTTCCGCACAGTCACCCGTCGGCCGCACACTGACCGCTGAAGCCCAGTTGACGCTTGGGGATCAGATGTTTGCCGCACGCCGGTATGAAGAAGCCTTCAACGCGTATGACGCCGCGAGAGACAGCGAGCGCCCCGGGACGCGGATCAAGGCCGGTACCGGACAGGTCCAGACGCTGCTCAGGATGAGTCTGTTCTGGGAAGCCGCCCACATGGGCGCGGTGGTCGCGTCGAGGGATCCGGCACACGCAGCCGCATTGGCGGTGCATGGCGACTCGTTGTGGGCGGCCGGCATGTTCGACGAAGCGGAACGGCGGTACGACGAGGCCCTGGCGCGCGATGCGCGTGAAGCGCTCGCGCTCCACGGCAAGGGGCGGGCGCTTGCGGCCCGGCGGCAGTTGGTCCCCGCGGCGGATCTGATTCTGCGCGCGATCTCGATCGACGACCGCGAAGCGGCGTTTCACTACACCCTCGCCGGCGTGCACGAGGAACTCAGGGACTTCCGCGGGGCGGCCCGTGCGCTCGACCGATACCGCGACACCGTACCGTCGAAGGAGATGGAAGACCTGACGGCCTGGGCGCAGGCGCAGGCCGACTTTCTGCGCAGCTTCGGGTCGCGCCAGCCGTACGAGTTGCTGACCGCGGACACGGTCTACACTGTGCCGCTGATCATTGATGACGACCGGGTGAAGGTGCGCGGCAGGTTGAACGGCCGGGAGGATGTCGACTTTGTGCTCGATACCGGCGCGGATCGCACGACGCTGACACCCGGCATTGCGTCCCGCGCAGGCGTGGTGCCCGTGCGCACGCTGCAGACGGCCGGCGTCGGTTCGGTGGGAGTCGGGTATCGCGGCCTGCAGGTGGCGCGCATCGATGAAATCCAAATCGGCGACCTTCGCATGGCGCAGATCGGCGCGCTCATCAAGAGTCCGTCGATGCCCGGATTGCCGCGTCCCGAAGGCGCCGGATTTTCGCCGCTCTCGATGGGGTTATCGATTGAAGTCGACTACGGCACCGGCACGTTGACGATGGGGCGTGTGTTGCCGGCGCGCGACTTCCCCATCTCGTTGCCCCTGCGCATGCAGCGGCTGCCGTTTGTGCGCGGCACACTCAACGGCTCGATGCCGGTCAATCTCGCGATCGACACCGGCGGCACGGCCATTTCACTCAGTCGTCGCGCGGCGAGCCGCCTTGAGACACCCACGGCCCGCCTGGTGCCTGCGAAGGTGTTTGGCACCTCCGGCTGGGATCCGTCGGCCTTCCTGTTGCCGTATGTCGATTTGGAGATCGCGCCCGGGGTGGGGTCGTCGCAGCGTTCAGTGGTGGTGCTGAATCTCGACGCACCAAGCGCGCTGCTGGGCTTCGAACTCGGTGGCATCCTCGGCCACGAGTTCCTCAGTCGTTTTGTGGTGCGGATTGATCTGGCGCGTGGCCTGGTGGGACTGTGGCCGCGGCCGGGGGCGCCGACGCGCTAAAGCGGAACCGCCGGGCTTCAGCCCGGCGGCCACTTGAATCATTGGTCGGGGCGAGAGGATTCGAACCTCCGACCCCTCGGTCCCGAACCGAGTGCTCTACCAGGCTGAGCCACGCCCCGACAACCGCGCCATCGTATCACGATGCGGCCGCCCCGCATGCCCTCTATTTCGAGACGAGTGCCGAGACGCGTTCGAGGATGGCGTGGTCGGTCAGGTCCGGCTGCAACGGGGTCACCGAGATAAAACCGTTCTTGACCGCGTTGTGGTCGGAATTCTCCACAAAATCCCACTCGTCCGACGCCTCTTCGATCCAGAAATAGGGCCGTTGACGAGGGTCGAGTCGCTGCGCGACCTTCGTGATGTGATTGCGGCGCGCCTGCACGGTGATCTTCACACCCTGGATCGCGCCCCCAGGCACGTTGATGTTGAGAAACGACCGGGGCGGAAGCGGTGATGCGAGCACCGCAGCCGTCATCTGCGCGGCAAACGCCGCCGCGGCCGTGAAGTCGAACGTATCGCGCGTGAACTGCTGCGATACGGCAATCGCCGGAAACCCGAGCAGAGCCCCCTCGAGCGCGCCGGCCACCGTGCCCGAATACGTCACGTCGTCGCCGATGTTAAAACCCTTGTTGATGCCCGACACGATGATGTCGGGTTTGTGCGTGAGGATCTGGTCGATCGCGATGTTCACGCAGTCGGTCGGCGTGCCGTCCACGGCAAACACATCCTCGGAGATCCGCTCCACCCGCAGCGGCCGCCGCAGCGTCAATGCGTGCCCCACCGCGCTCGCTTCGGTCTGCGGCGCGACAATCACCACCTCGCCTACGTCACGCAGCGCCGTCGCCAGCGCATGAATCCCCGAAGAAAAGTGCCCATCGTCATTGGTTACGAGAATACGAATCATGTGTGCGTCATTCTACCTTGGCACTTCACACACTCACCATGGAGGGCCATGAAGGACCATGCAGAAGACAAGACGCTGTCGAGGTATCAGGTGACACGGGGTTGAGCGCCCGGCTTTGCCGGGCGCAGTGAGGGGAGGGCGAGGCCCACACGAAAAGACCGCTTGTGTTGGCGCGCTCACAACCAGCGCGCCCTACGGGTGCTTTCGTGTGGGCCTCGCCCTCCCCTCACCGTGCCGCTAACGCGGCACTCACCCCCTCACCCCCATGGCTCCTCATGGCCCTTCATGGTAAATGGCTCTTGCACTTACACCCGCAGGAACCACTTCCTGCGATACAGCACCTCGCAGAGACCGTACAGGACGAGCAGGTTCGCGAGCGCGAATGCCAGTGAGGTGTTCTTGGGAGCCCCGTAGGGCTGGAAGAAGGTTTCGTACACGTAGCGCAGCAAGGTGATGTCGGTGCCGGCGGCGCCGGTGACGCGGATCCAGACGAGCGTCTTCACGAGGAGACCGGAGGCGATGAACAACACGAGCGCGTTCATCCCCAGCACCACGAGTGGACGCACGAACCGGCGCGACTCGCGGGCGTCGAGCAGCCAGTAACACGCCGCCAGGGCGACGGAGGCCAGGCCGCTCGTCAGCAGCACATACGAACTCGTCCAGAGGTTCTTGTTGATGGGGAACGACCGATCCCAGACCATGCCGAGCACGATCGCGACGCCGCCACCGGCCACCAGAAACGCGGTCTTCTCCGCCGCACTCCGCTGACTGGTGATGATGACGCCGGCCGCGACACCTGACAGGGCCGTGGCAATGGCCGGCAACGTGCTGAGCAGTCCCTCAGGATCCCAAGTCTTCGACTGGCGCCACAGGTGCGCTTCTCCAATCACGGTGCGATCAAGCCAGGCGCCGAGGTTGCCGGCCGGCGTGAGATCACCCGCCACACCGCCGGGTGGAGCCACAAACATCATCAGGCCCCAGTACGCGAGCAGCATCACCGCGGTGGTGCCGATGGCCGCCTGCCATCGGTCTTCTTCGGCGGCATCACGGAACGCCCGGTAGAACAACGCTGCTGCGAGGTAGCACAGGGCCAGGCGCTGCAGCACCCCCATGATGCGGACCGTGGACAGGTCAACGCGCGGATACAGCGCCAGCAGGAGTCCGAACGCAAAGATCAGCGCAGAACGCCGTAGGATGACAGCCACCGGCATCGTCGACCGCGCCGACAACGTGATCGAGACGCCGACAATGAAGACGAAGAAGGGAAAGATGAGGTCGGTCGGGGTCCAGCCGTTCCACGGCGCGTGCAGCAGCGGCGCATACACCTGGCCCCACTCGCCCGGATTGTTCACGATGACCATGGCGGCCATGGTCAGGCCACGAAAGACATCCAGGGAAACCAGACGGGAGGACGACACGATGGCGGCCAGTATAATCGGGGAATCGTGACTTCACGCCTGCCGATCACTGTTGCCGGGATCTTTGTCTGCGCCGTTGCGTCCGTCAGTGTCTGGAGCACGCAGACGGCGTCTGCCCCGTCGGGATCCATCACCGATGTGCCGGGGATCCGGGTCGGGCATCACACATTGACCGAACGGCCGACGGGCTGCACGGTCATCCTCGCACCGCCCAACACCGTGGGCGGTGTCGACCAACGCGGTGGCGCGCCGGGCACGGCGGAAACGAATCTGCTCGCGCCTGAGAACATGGTCAACATCGTGAATGCCATCGTG
>Ga0194131_10000019_pt1 | contig 227960 bp, 216 predicted proteins | sample TA2KigO120mmetaG_FD_148631 | JGI IMG/M metagenome (GOLD analysis project Ga0194131, IMG submission 148631) | Freshwater microbial communities from Lake Tanganyika, Tanzania - TA2015053 Kigoma Offshore 120m | ecosystem: Environmental > Aquatic > Freshwater > Lake | place: Tanzania: Lake...
CTAATGCCATTAAGTGCGGACGAATATCACGCATGGTTTATCGCCAATGATACAAAAAATTCTCGACAGGTATGGAAAATAATCTGCCTTGCCACTATTCCTCTGCCATATTCCAAAGTTCGAGCCGTAGAGTTTACCTGCCGAAAGTTTTACAAAATTCCCATAGATAAACTCCACAACTGGTCCAATCTTTTTAATACCCACACCTGCAAAGAAAATCTGAAAAAATAAGTATTTTCCTCTCTCTCAAACATATTTTTATTAATTCCCTATGTTTCTCTAGTGTCTATTTCTTATAGACAGCTCATCTATCTCTTATCAAACAACCCTTATCAATATGAGTGGCTTTTTCTTTCTTAAAAAATTAAAAAAGTAATGACTTAAAATAGCTTCTAATTTTATTATCAATCGCCCCTGCCCCCATAAAAACTACTACAGAATCTTTCACTTTTTCCTTTTCTAATTTCTGAATTCCATCCTCCACTGTTTCCAACCACTCCACCCCCTTCTGTGCCTTAGTAAGTTTGTTATACAAATCCCACGCCGATTTCCCACTCGTCTCTTCCCGTCCCTTCACCTGATACTCCGGTAAAAGCCAGACCTCCGTATACCCGCGAAAAGCTTTGATAAAGTCGGAAAAAAGAAGCGTGAGCCGGGCCCGTTGATGTGCCTCATACATCACGATCACTTTTTTCTTTGGATATTTTTCTTTGATTGCAGTCAATGTTGCTGCAATCTCCGTCGGGTGATGCGCATAGTCAGTGTAGAAAATTAATTTCTGCCTCTTACAAAAAGAAGAGTCTTTAGGCGTAAGCTCCTCCATCCGCCGGAAACTCCCTTCATAAGCCTTCATTGCCCGCCGTGCATCGGACTTCTCCACTCCAAAAAATTTCGCCACCTGCCACGCCCCCTCGGCATTCACCTGATTGTACTGACCTTTAATCTTAAGCGGCCACTTAGAAAAAGCCTTATTATTGTATTTCACTACCCTCGCCTTGATCGATTGAGGCTTCGCCGCTTTTAGCGAATTAGCATCCTTACCATTCACAAAAATCCTTGCCCCTTCCCCCATTCCCTGGAAGTATTGAGTAAAGCCCTTAATCACCCCGGCCAAATCTCTATAGGTATCAAGGTGATCCGCATCAATATTAGTAATCAAAGTCACCGCCGGCTGATAATTATGAAACGTCCGATCATATTCATCCGCCTCAATAATCAAATAGCGGCTCTTTCCCGCTCGAAAATTTTTCCCCTCAAGCTCCCGCGTCTGAGTCCCCACGATCACCGATGGATCCAATCCCGCCTCGATAAAAATAGCAGCAAGCAGTGACGTCGTCGTACTCTTCCCATGGGTCCCAGAGACAGCAATTGTAATGTACTGCTTTGTAAGATCCCCCATTGCTTGTGCAAACAAGATACTCTTTATTCTTCGCCGCTTCGCCTCCACCCGCTCTGGATGCTCCTCCCGCGCCGCCGCCGTATAAATAACAAGGTCAATATCCCGTGTGATATTTTTCTTGAGCTCCTTATACGAGACCGGGATTCCCTCAGCAATCAATTCCTCAGTGAGCATCGATAACTGTGAATCACTCCCCAAAACTTCATACCCCTTCTTTTTATAAAAGCGCGCCAAAGCCGACATTCCTGCTCCCCCAATACCCACAAAATACACCTTCATCCTCAAAAAGATACAAAAAAAACTAAAAAAAACCAAGAATGCTTTGTACTCAAAGAATTCTCCGGCCGCATAAATGTGCTGATTTTTATGCGGGTACCAATTAATTCCCTTATGACTTCTTTAGAGTCAATTTTTATAGTATAGTATGTGATATTTGCCACTTTAGCTCAGCGGCAGAGCAACTGTTTTGTAAACAGTAGGTCCGCGGTTCAAATCCGCGAAGTGGCTCATTGAAATAGAAAAGCAATCCAAGTAAAGTAAAGGCATATGAAGAAAGAAGACCTTGATAGACTAAAAAGCGAACTCTTAAAAGAAAAAGCCCTTATCGAAGAAGAGCTTGAAAATACTCCTCTTACGACCGACATGGGTGACGACACCGAAGGCGATCTTCGTGAGGAAGAAGCCGACGAAGCCGAAGAGATGAGTAATAATCTTGCCATCCGCGAGACGCTCTCTCATCGTCTCACGGCTATAAACGAAGCCTTAGCAAAAATCGAACGTGGAGAGTACCAAGCTGATTTGTAATAAAATTGATGCCGACCGCGTGAGATAATGTAATCTTTATCTTTTATATGGTCTACCTTAAAGTAAGCTAATCAAAAAACTCTCAGCACATTAGTACTGAGAGTTTTTTATTACCGAAAGAAAAGATTCATTCCAAAAGATCAAATCTCTTCCAGTCAGCCCAGCTTTCCGAAAAAAATTCCCCAGATGGTAAAAAAAGTTTTCTCTCTTTTTTATCCTCCATCTCTACATCAGCAATTTTTTGAAACTGGCTTGACCAACCCGGATGGAATCCGCTTCCATGAAGATTATAGGTTCGCACCCGAAGACTCATCTCTCTTGATTTCATCGTTTTCCCTAAAGCAAGCAAACCTTTATGTCGCTTTGGGATGAGCTCCAAATCAAGAGCTAGAGGCAAGTCTCGTCGGCTATCCATTGTTGCCTCTTGCGCCACTCTAATCATCCTGATAAGCCTCCGGAAAGTCATTTGCGGTTGAAAGCGAAACATCCTCACTACCGGATCCTGGGAATCAAAGATCGGTTGTACCTGCCGAAAGTTTACTGAGTACCCTTTCTCATCGACATAAATCTCCGTCTCTTGATTCCGATCGGAAAAGAGAAAAAACTTTTCTGCAGGAAGCATGACAGCGATCAAGACATTCTGCAATAATCCTTGAGTAGTATTAAGAAAGTTGATCACTCGGAAACCAAGGCTCCTTCCCCAATCCTCTCGCATAAAGGCTTGGTCTGCCGCTTCGCTAAAATCCTTTAAGAAAAGTGGAGAGCTTGCCATGTTGGGGAAGACTAAGACAGGTGTGTTCGGCTCTTCTCTCAAATTCCAGATCTGAGCCCCATTGTCGAGGCTCTTTATCTTGAACTCCTTCATAACGTCCATATAGCCTCCAGTTCTGTGGTTGAGTAAAAAATAATCAAAGAGCTCAGAGCCCCATTAAAATACCAGCAAATATAGAAAATAGTCAAACAAAAGAAAAAGAGGATTTGATTTTTGGATTAGGAGAAGGTACCTTGCTGTGGATAAGTCCTGAATAACTATGCCTCACCTTTCCAAAGTCTATTCTGCCGAGATCGACGGTCTCCTCGCCCGCCTAGTCGAAGTCGAGACTGATCTTCATGCTGGTCTCCACGCGTTCACTATCGTGGGCCTTGCCGACAAAGCGCTCAACGAAGCCAAAGAGCGAGTCAGCTCCGCGCTCAAAAATACTGGGGTCCGTCCGCCTAATAAAGAAAATCGAAAAATAGTCGTCAACCTCGCTCCCGCTGATCTCAAAAAAAATGGCTCCCACTACGATCTCTCAATCGCTCTTGGCTATCTCCTCGCAACCGACCAGATAAAAAATATCGATCTCTTTGACGCCTTGATAGTTGGTGAAGTTTCTTTTGATGGCAGCCTCCGTCCGGTAGACGGCGCTTTGAGCATCGCGAAGACCACCAAAGCCTCGGGTAAATCCACCCTCTTTCTCCCAAAGAAAAACGCTCGCGAAGCCGCCCTCATCTCCGGCATCGAAGTGTATGGAGTCGACTCACTCAAAGATCTCATCGATCACTTAGAAGGCGTGAAAAAAATTATTCCTACTCCGCCTACTCTTCTCGAAAATACAGAAGAATATTCTAACGATGCTTTGACTATCGACGACATCATCGGTCAAGAGTCCGGCAAACGCGCGCTAATGATTGCCGCTTCCGGCAATCATAATCTTCTTCTCAAAGGCTCTCCTGGAAGCGGTAAGACCATGCTTGCAAGCGCTCTCCTTGATCTTCTGCCTTCGCCTTCTCTTGAAGAACTTATAGAAATTTTAGAAATCAAAAGTCTCCTTGGTGAACTAAAAGACGGCGACCTCACGGCTCTCCGCCCCTTCCGTGCTCCACATCACTCCGCCTCTATGGCTGCGATCGTCGGCGGTGGCACTACTCCCAAGCCTGGCGAGATCACCGGCGCCCATCGCGGCATCCTCTTTCTTGATGAGTTACCTGAGTTTGACCGGCGCGTCTTAGAAGCTCTTCGCGAACCACTCGAGTCTCGAGAGATTCGAGTTGCTCGCGCTGGTGGCACTGCTCACTTCCCCGCTGATTTCCTCTTTGTCGCCGCTATGAATCCTTGCCCCTGTGGCTACTTCGGCGATGATGAAAAGCCCTGTGTCTGCCCGCCCTACGCCGTCAGTCGTTATATGAAAAAAATATCTGGCCCCCTCCTCGATCGTCTTGATCTCAAGCTGGATGTACAGCGGGTTAAAATCCGGGACCTCGTAAAAGAAAAAAACAATTCTGAAAAAAACCTTCCCAAAATTCGCGCTCAAATTAAAAATGCTCGCGCCCGCCAAAATCTTCGCTATGCATCAGACAAGAAAACAAACTCAAATATTTCCCCCACCGAGCTTGACTCTCTCTCCCCTCTTGGCAGGCAGGAAAAAAATCTCTTAGAAAAACTCGCCGAAAAAAGTCATCTCTCCGCCCGCGCATTTTATAAATTAAAAAAAATCGCTCGCACCATAGCCGACTTAGAAGACAGTGACATTATAAAATCCGATCACCTCCTCGAAGCCTTCACCTACCGCCTTAAATCAACTGAATAGTATTCAAACATCAAATTGAATTAAATAACACCGATTGAATAATCGGTGTTTTAGTTTATGAAGAGATTTTATTCTGCTTCATCCTCATCATCAAATTCAAGCGGAATAGATTCAGATTCTTCTTCATCCTCCAATTTTTGTTCTTGAAGAAATTGGATTTTACCCCCAGAAAAATCTTTCGACGTTCTTCGCCAAAAAGGCACTTCATTTTTGAAATACCCAAAGTCATTTGGCAAAGAAAATTCTGGACAAGTCTTTTCTACTATCCTCAAAAGCTCATCATAGCGCTCTTGAGTCAGTCGGCCATTGTCCCAAGACTTTCCCCTCTTTTGTTTCTTCTTAGCCTTCTTCTTAGAAGATCTGTCTGTGGGAGGCTTTTCCATCTGCCCTGTTCGCTGCATCACCTCAACGATCTCACGAGGAAGCCCTATTTCGACTTGCGCCGAAAGAGTGAACTCATGATTACACTTCATACATTTGAGACATGTCCCACCCGAAACTACCCCGTTCTTATGGCACTTTGGACAAGCGAGTGCAGTAGTCGCAAACGTGTTAGCCATCACAACCGCCTTTCCAAAAAAAGATGAGTGATAAAAGAATACTTCTCAACGTCCTACCCCCTAATTTACCTATAAGACTACAATAAGTCAATAAAAAAGAGCTGAAGCTCTTTTTTATTTCTTAAACTCTTTATGCAATGTTCTTTTAACACACCACTTACAAAACTTTTGAAGCTCCAGCTTCTTTTCTGCTGTCTTCTTATTTCTCCGAGTATAGTAATTAAACTGCTTGCAGGTCGTGCAGCGCAATCGGATCAAATTTTCTGAATACATTGACTTAGCCATGAACGTGATTTAAGTAGCGTTACTATAACAAATTTTTCTATTCTCCGCAAGACCAAGATAGGCCATCATTCCAGAGTTGCCGTGCCTCGCTGTCTTTGTCTCGCCGTAGTTATATAAAGGCGAAAGCTTCAGCGAAAGCGGAATCTAAAATCTTTAAAAAATAATTATTTTTTATATTCCCTCGTAATGCTTTATAAAATGATTATACTTATTTGTCAAGTAATCCCCTTCCATCCCAAACTGCACCGCCACCAAGTCAAGCCTCATCTCCACCTCCTTTCCTTGATCTTCAAAATCCCCTCTTCGAATATAATATTCAACTACTCGTTTGAATCTATCTACCTTACTCCTCGTCATCTCATCCTCTGGAATTAAGTCTCCTCCCCTTCTTACTAGCGTCTTCACCTCCACAAATATCCATCGCTTCTCTTTATCTTTCATTACTAAATCAATCTCTCCAAAAGGCATCCAAAAGTTCTTTTCCACGAGCCTCATACCCTTCTCTAGTAAATATTCCAAAGCCATGTCCTCTCCTCTCTTCCCTACCTCCAAGTGATTCATTAAACCATTCAATCAACCTTCCCAAAAAAAATCAATGTTTCACGTGAAACATTGATTAAAAAAAGGGGATATAATTTCCGAATTGCCGTATTAAGATATTTTACATTGTTTCACGTGAAACAATAAATATAAGATTCGAAGAAAATCTAATAATTTTTAGTCAAATTAATTTACATTGCCGCATTCGACCAATTTACAATGTTTCACGTGAAACATTGATTTTTTAAAAAAAATAAAATTGCCATATTAAATAAATATAAAATGTTTCACGTGAAACATTTTATTCAGTAAAAACATTAAAAATGTAGATTTTATAGCATTATCGGATTTTGCCGTATTAAGTAAAAAAATAAAAATTTGCCGTATAAATATAAATTAAAATGTTTCACGTGAAACATTGATTAAAAAAAGGGGATATAATTTCCGAATTGCCGTATTAAGATATTTTACATTGTTTCACGTGAAACAATAAATATAAGATTCGAAGAAAATCTAATAATTTGTAGTCAAATTAATTTACATTGCCGCATTCGACCAATTTACAATGTTTCACGTGAAACATTACTTTCATTAGGGGATAGGGGAGTGAAAAAATTAATCAATAATCCACGTTTAAATATAAAAGCAAATTTTTTAAAAATAGCTTTCTATATTTTCTACTGGGTGGGCCTGGATGGATTTGAACCATCGATCCTCGAGGTATAAGCTCGATGCTTTGGGCCACTAAGCTACAGGCCCAGTAGGGGAGTGATAAGTAAAAATAATATCAGAAAAAATCTCTAGAGAAAATATTTTCGTAAATTCACTATAAAACGAATAATAAAATATGTCAATAGACTAACCCAAAGTCCTTCTATATAATAATAACTCAAATAGAATAATTTAGGACGCTTAGCTCAGCGGCAGAGCATCTCGTTTACACCGAGAGGGTCAGAGGTTCAAATCCTCTAGCGTCCACCTCATAAAGAAAATAAAAAAGCTCTTTTAAAAAAGCTTTTTTATTTTCCTTGTGGGTGAAGCCTTGAAAGCAAAGCTTTTTATGTAATAGGAATGAGATACTTTGTAATCAAAATATTTTATGTTCTACCGCCCTTCAAGAAGATTTAAATAGTAAAGAATCGAGAAATGGGTGTTTCCCATACCTGAGACTCAGTGAAGCGCCGGGGGATGTAAGTCCATTTTGCTTTTGCCTTATTAAAGAAAAAGATGAAATATCCTCTAGCCCACTAACATAAAATAAAAACCGCCCTTCACTATATGGTGGAGGGCGGTTTTCCAATAGGGGATTACTCCATACAAAAGCTATGATTAGCAAAAAATTTTCCGAGAATTTTTTCAAGATTTGATGAGTAGGCAAGTCTTAGGATAAGACATGCATAAAGCAGTATATCAATGAATAATTAAGATTTATGACAAAGAAGTTTAGAAAAAAATCGAAAAACTAAGCCACCGCTAATTTCTTAAACTTAAAACTCTCATACAGATTTCTAAACTCACCCTCTTCCAAAACCTCTTTTTTCAAAAGCTCCTGTGAGATCGCATCGAGTGCCTTCCGCCGCGAGATCACAATCTTTTTCGCCATCTCATAAGCCCGCTTGATCACAACTGATATCTCTTCATCAATCTTCGCCGCACTTGCCTCCGAATAATTCTTATCACTAATCTCTCGACCGAGGAAAGTCATCTCGTCGTTTAGATATGCCACAGGACCAATCTTCTCAGACATCCCGTACCGAGCGACTAAGTCCCGCGCAAGCATCGCCGCCTTCTTCAAATCATTTGACGCTCCTGTCGACATATCAGAAAACACCGTCTCCTCAGCCGCGTACCCACCCATAATCATAGTAAGATCTGAAAGAAACTGGGATCGCGTCCGTAATCTGTTCTCTTCATTTGGTAGTTTCAAGGTATACCCCCCGGCAAACCCTCGCGACACGATCGAGACCTTATGCACCGGATCTGAGTTCTCAAGTGATGCTGCCACCAGTGCATGCCCTGCCTCATGATATGCGGTCACCTTTCGCTCCTTGTCCGATATGATCCGCCCCTTCCGCTCGGGCCCAAGCATCACTTTCTCGACCGATTCAAGCAAATCCACCTCGCTCACTTTTTGCTTTCCTATCCGAGCTGCAAGAATCGCCGCCTCGTTTGCAAGATTCGCTAAGTCCGCCCCCGAAAACCCTGGAGTCCGAATCGCCACTTTCCGAAGAGAAAGTCCCTCCTCAATTGGCTTCCCCTTCAAATGAATCGCGAGAATCTCCTCCCGATCGTTCATGTCCGGCATATCCAAAACTACCCGCCGATCAAACCGCCCTGGTCGAAGTAAAGCCGCATCCAAAACATCTGGCCTATTAGTAGCCGCGAGCACAATGAGCTGCGTATCCCGCTCAAAGCCATCCATCTCCGTCAGGATCTGGTTCAGTGTCTGCTCCCGCTCGTCATTGCCACCCCCCATCCCCACGCCACGCTGCCGACCCACCGCATCAATTTCATCAATAAAAAGAATCGCTGGCGCCGCCTTCTTAGCTGTAGCAAAAGCGTCTCTCGTCCGCGCCGCGCCCACTCCCACAAACATCTCCACAAACTCCGATGCCGAAATCGAAAAGAAGGGGACTCCGCTCTCTCCAGCCACCGCTCGTGCGAGCAATGTCTTCCCCGTCCCTGGCGCCCCTACTAGAAGCACCCCGCGCGGAATCTTCGCTCCCATATCCAAAAACTTCTTTGGATTTTTCAAAAAATCCACCACCTCAAAAAGCTCCTGCTTAGCCTCCTTGAGCCCCGCCACCTCGGCAAATGTCGTCTGATCTTTCTCCCCACCCGCAAATAAGCGGATATTAGACCGACCAAAAGTAAAGGCCTGCGCCGCCCCCTGCCGCGCCTGCCGAAAAAGAAACCAAAAGATGAGCCCCATCACAAGAAGTGGCAACAAAGTCGGCACCACAATCTCCCAAAGAAAACGTGCTCCGCTCTCATCCTTCACTGAGATCACAACCTCGGAGAGTCGCTCCGGCGCTACTCCATAATTGCGAAAAGTCGTCGACAAAGCCTCACCTTCCTCCTTCCGCCCTGTCGCCTCAGATTCATCTTTCATAGTAAGTGACAAATTACTCCCCGATATTTCAATCGATTTCACCTGACTTGCATTCACCGCCGCCGCAATCTCCGAAATTGAAAGCTTTTTTTGCTCCACCATCGTGGAAAAAAGCATGGAAAACAAATATGCCGCCAAAAATAATCCAAAAATAGCCCACAAAAAATTCTTCGTCAGTATCTTCATATGTCGCCAATAATAAAATATTTTTGCTCAGAGGTCAAAATAAAAAATCACCACGACCTCCATCTCTCATCTACATTTACCCCAAGATCCGTTGACTCTTCCGCCACGACTTTCTGCAAATAATAGAAATTCCAAAAAAATCCGGCGGTAAGGGACTGCCCTCCTCGCGCATCTGTGACTTCCCTGAAGTCAGTTTTCTATAAAAAAACTAAAAACCTTATTTTACTTGCTAAAAAAGATTGTCGCACAATATTAATAATATTGTGCGACATTTTTTTAAAAAAAATGCTATCTTAAAGAAAAGATATGGGTCTCCGCCAAAGGTCCTCCCTCCGCGAACTCGCCGACGATTTTCTCACTCATCTCACCTTAGAAAAAGGAAGGAGTAAAAAAACCATCGAAAATTACAATCGTTACCTCAACCACCTCTTCACTTTTACGGGAAGCGGTAAGGTAGGGGATATCACCCTTGACTCAATCCGCCGCTTTCGCCTCCATCTAGAAAGTAAAGGCTTAAAAAAAATAACGCAAAACTACTATCTCATTGCCCTCCGCAGTTTCCTAAAGCATTTGCAAAAAAACGACCTCGACTGCCTCGCCCCCGAGAAGATTGATCTGCCCAAAGTCGAGTCCCGCACCCTCGACATCCTCCCCGTCCGCGACCTCGAACGCATTTTAGACTTCTTAAAGAAAAAAGATGATCTTATCGGCCGCCGCGACCACGCCTTAATCGAAACCTTCTTCTCTACCGGTCTTCGCCTCTCCGAGCTCGTCGCTCTCGACCGCTACCTTGACCTCGACCACCCCGAGCTCACTGTAAAAGGTAAAGGAGGCAAAGTCCGTCTCGTCTTCTTCTCTGATACGGCCATTACCGCAATTCGTCTCTACCTCGCGACCCGCGTCGACCTCGATCCCGCCCTCTTTATCTCAATAAAAGGCAAAAAAGTCTTAGGCCGCATCACCCCCCGCTCGGTGGAGCGCATCATCTCTCGCCGCGCCCGCGAAGCCGGCGTCATGCACCGCATCACCCCCCACATGCTCCGCCATGAATTCGCCACTGATCTCTTGAGTAACGGCGCCGACATCCGCTCCGTTCAGGAACTCCTGGGCCACAGCAGTATCACCACCACCCAGATCTACACCCACGTCACCAACCGCGCCCTAAAGCGCGTCCACACCTCCTACCACCGCCACCCCTCAGAAAAATAATTTCTCTTTTTCACTAAAAAATGCTTAAATAACCTAGATTTTACGGGCAGGTGGTGAAACGGCAGACACGCCAGCTTTAGGAGCTGGTGCCGCAAGGCGTGGAGGTTCAAGTCCTCTCCTGCCCACAAAAAAAGTTTATTTAAAGAAACAAAAAATCGCGCCTCACTGCGCGATTTTTTTACTGAATTTTCTTATAATACTGCACTTGGTAAAGACATAAGCACAGGATTTTTGAGAAGATTTTGGATTTTCTTTCTGAGTACGCATCGGAGCATACTAGTGCTCAAGTATGTGAGAAGCGAACGGAAGAAAAAAATTAAAAATCTTCCAAAATACCATCGTTAGCGTACACCAAAAAAACTTCGGATAACGGGGATAACTGAATAGGAAAGCAATGCCACTATTATACCAATAATCGCGTACGTTAAAATTTTTCTAGCGTCTTCCGTCTTTCCATTTCCCAACCAGTTAGCGCTCACGAAGAGAAATGCGGAATAGAGAATCGCTCCCACTGCGATTGTGAGCACAAACACGCGAAAAAAAGCAATGATTCGATCAATAAGTGAAAGAAATGCTCTCTCATCTTGCACCACCACTTGCCCGCTACTATTAAACTGCCCTGGAAGCTGAGCCATCGCTAACATAGGAAGCACCAAATAGGCGCTCGTCATCAAACTAAAAAAAAACTTTTTCATTAATATAGCAATGAAAGTCTACGACCTTTATTATTATTCTCATTATACCAAATCCTCCTCACCTCGTTGTGGAAAAAATATTATTTATAAAAAAATCACATGTCGTCACGCGAAGTAATTTTGAACTTCTTTTTGTTCTTCTTTCCTAAAAAGGTACTAAGAGCTACCTGCGGGAAGTTTATGAGAAACATCCTTAGAAAAAAAGATGGGCCTCCACTACTTCTAGATTAAAAAAAGAAGAAAGAGAAGCATCAGCTAAGATGGGGTCGGCTACACAAGCAAAAGAAGGCAAAAGTATGAGCACGTCGCAAACAGAGAAATTAACCACACTTCACCTGATACCACGGATATGGACTCCCTCCAGTAATAGCAAGGAAAAAAGAAGAGATAATCACCCACGATGCCATCACAATAATAAGGCCAATTAGAGCTGTCTTAATAATATTTTTACCAGCTTTTATACGCTCTTGTGATTCACCACTAGTGAGAATGACAAGACCGCCCCACATCATAAACATCCCGGCGAGAATAGGTGCCAACGTGGCAAAAAGTTTTATAAAGTTATCGAGAAGTTTCAGGAGATCACAAAGAGTGCAAAAAGCTTCTCCATTTGGCAAAGGCCGGCCAGAACACTTAGGAAGAAGAGGTCCGACAAATTGAAAAAGAAACATTATATTTATAGTATATCACAAAAAAAATTGTAAAATGATATACTAAAGAAAGATGAAATACTTTTCTTTTTTAGCTTTTTTTCTTTTTTTTATTTCTTTCCAAGCAGTTTTTGCTGAATCATATTTTCCAGGAGGAAGTTCTGGTAGAAGACCTTTCCAAGAAGTTCGGAATCCAAAGTATGACACTTCGAAAAATAGATTTGTACCAGTACCACAGCAAGATCCTTGGTATATTCAGGTTCCTAACATCCCTACCACCCAGCAATCAGGGCCAATGGGACCGGGAGTATTTACTCCAGGAGCAGGGATGAATACTCCAGGAGCAGGGATAAATACTCCAGGAGCAGGGATGCAAGATATCAATCTCTCGCAATCATTCCCATATTCATTCTCTAATATCGGAGAGCTCGCAACTAAATTAGCGAATTTTCTCTTCCTCCTCGCCGCCCCCCTTGTGATTATTACTATTCTCTATGGTTCGTTTGTCTTAATTTTCGCAGGAGCAATTCCTGCAAACATTAGTAAAGGATGGAGCATAATCCGTTACGCCGTTTTAGGCTACGTCATCATTGTTGTCGCTCGCCTCATCGTCTCCTTCATCACCACCTTCTTCGCCACTGCAAACTATCTAAGCTAAGCAATCTAAAGCAATATAGATTAAATAAAAATATGAAATGGAAGATAATTCTATTTAGTGTATTTGGGTTAATAGCAATAACTTTACTCCTCGCATATTTGCAAATAATTCCCGGAATTTTCCGGAAGGACATCGAGCAGATCTCCCTCACCGTTGTCGGTCCGGAAGATAATCGTGCCATGTATGATGTCATTGATCTCTATCAAGCCGAGCACCCAAACGTAAAAATCACCTACCTTCAAAAAAATCCGGATAATTACGAACAAGAGTTGCTAAATCTCCTCGCCTCCGGCGAAAAGGTAGACGCCATGTATTTCAAAAGTTCCTGGCTTTCCAAACATTTCAATAAAATCATCCCAGCAAGAGAGGAGGAGATGACCCTTACCCGCTTCGAAAATATTTTCCCTACCGTAGTCCGCCAAGATTTTGCTCCTGACAACTATGTCTTTGGTCTTCCTCTCTATCTCGATACTCTGGGAGTCATCTACAACAAAAATCTCTTTGACGCCGCAAGTGTCGCCACTCGTCCCAAGACCTGGGTCGATTTCCAAGATGCAATTCTCAAAGTCCGTAAACTCGGCAAGAAAAATATGATTGAAGTCGCCGGAGCCGCAATCGGCGGCAATGACACAAATACCCTCCGTGGACCCGAAGTCCTCCAGACGCTCATGATGCAATCTGGCGCCGTCATGGTAGATCGCGTGGGTGGGGGAGTCACTTTTGATCGCGAAGGTTTGCCCGGACTCAACTTCTACCTTTCCTTCACTGACCCAAAAAACACCTACTATACCTGGAACTCAAAAGAGCTCGACGCCCCCACTCTCTTCTCCCAAGGTAAGCTCGGAATGCTCTTTGGTTACTTTGAAGACTACCGCACCCTCGCCCGCGCCTTCCCAAATATTGAGATAGGTTCTTTTGCCATGCCTCAACCCTTTAATACCGAGAAGCCTCTCACTCTTGCTGATTACTATGGTCTCGCCGTCTCCGCCGCCTCCAAAAATCAAGCCGAAGCCTGGAAATTCATCGTCTTTGCCACCACTAATTCCTCCGCCATCCAGAGCTACTTAAACGCCACCGGCCACATCCCCGCCCTCCGCGAATACTTGAGTCTCGCCGTCAACAATCCCGAAATGAGTGAGTTCGCTTCCCAAGCTTTAATAGCCCGAAGTTGGATCCGCCCCGATGACTCTGTCGTCCGCTCCGCCTTCAACAGGCTCATTCAAGAAGCCGGTAGTGGGAGAATTCGCGAAGATCAAGCCCTCGAACAAGCCGCCTCAACCATCTCCTCCTCCTTCCGCTATCAGTGACAGCCGCCGTTAGGCGGCTGTCATCCCAGACTTGATCTGGGATCCAATCAATGTATTATTCCAAACACAAATATTCTGCTCGTTTCGCGAAGCGGATAATCAGAATATTTCCCTAATCTAATTCAGTGCAACCCCGATCTCTTTCTTAATTTGTATGTATTTCCATATCTCAACAATCCCTTATACGAACTAACCCATCTTTCATTGTCATCCAACCTTACATTTCTTATCATCCTCCTTTTTGTCACCGTCCGCAGCACTCGATGATCCGGAAAATGCACCCAGCCTAAAAAATCCACTCCCGCCGCCACGGTCCGAATAAAAACCTTATCTGGATAAAGATTAAAAATCTTTTACTCAGCCCGCCTACTTCACCGCCCCCAACTAATTCTGGCATCACAAGAAATTATCACCTTACCCCTGAATGACCTTCTGGAGAAAAGAAGTATGGCTTTTTTATGGTGTTGTTTTATCCTCTTGTTCCCCAAAAACAACACCATGAAAAATTCTTTTTGAGGACTGAATGAAAGTCCGCAGGGACTTTCATGTGTCATGAAGGGGTAAGGTGAGAATTTCAAAAAAACTATCCACCCGCGAAAGAAGAATAAAAAAAGGCTTTCGCCCTTTTTTATTCTTCTTTTCCGTTAATTTCTTTTAAGCATATAGACCCGATAATATAATCTGCGTCGTTCAACGACATTAGTCGGACTCCCTGCGTCGCCCGCGACGCCTCCCGTACGCTCTCAAGGGTCGTCCGAATCATCTGCCCCTTCGCCGAGAGCACAAAAAGATCCTTCTCCTCGGTAATAAGATGCGCCGAAATCAATTTTCCCGTCTTATTGGTAATCTTCGCCGTTAAGATTCCCGAGCCGCCTCTTCCTTGCGTCTTATACTCGCTCATCCTTGTCTTCTTCCCATACCCCTTATCCATAATCACGAGAAACTTGGCTTTCTTAGCTGCTTCTTTGTCAATCACAGTGAGCGAGCTCACCATGTCTCCCGCATGAAGCCGGATCCCCGTCACTCCCGCCGCTACTCTCCCCATTGCCCGGATATCATCCTCCGAAAATCGGATCGCCTGCCCAAGCACGGTTGTGAGCACCACCTCATCCTTCCCTGTTGATCGCTTCACAAAGTGGAGCATATCCCCCTCATGGAGACTGATCGCGATGATTCCGCCCCGCCGCACGTTGGCAAAATCCGACAACGCCGTCTTCTTTACGACTCCTTTTTCCGTCGTCATCACAAGATACCCATCTGATTCCTGATCCGAGTAAGAGACTAAAGCCGTCACCTCCTCTGAAGAGGGAATCTCAAGAAAGCTCTGAATTGCTTTTCCTTTTGAAGTCCGGAGCGCTACTGGAATCTCCCACACTTTGGTCTGAAAGACTCGTCCGCGGCTCGTAAAGAAAAGGATATTATCGTGCGTATTTGCGTGCGTGATATGTGAGATGAAGTCCTCCTCCGCTACCTCTGAGCCTATAAGCCCCTTCCCGCCCCGATGCTGTGATTTATATGTGTCCGGTGCTAGCCGCTTGATATACCCTCCGCGAGAAAGAGTGATAATCGCCTCCTCCTCCGCAATCAAGTCTGCCTCCGAAAATTCCTTAAGCCCCGACATGACGACCTTGGTCCGCCGTGCATCGGCAAATCGCTCCTTAAGATCCATCATCTCATCCTTGATGAGCGCCAAAATCTTTTTCTCACTTTTCAAAAGCGCTTCCAAGTCCGCAATCAGCTGATGCTTTTCCTTAAGTTCATCAATAATCTTTTGTACCTCGAGATTTGCGAGTGTTGAAAGCCGCATTTCAAGAATCGCCCCCGCCTGAATTTCCGTAAAGTCAAACTTCTTCATGAGGTTAATACTCGCTTCCTCCCGATCCGCAGATTTCTTAATAGTCTTAATCACCGCGTCAATGTCATCGAGCGCCCGCTTGAGTCCCTCGAGAATATGAGCTCGCTCCTTTGCTTTTTTGAGATCAAACTCCGCCCGCCTGCGTACGACCACTTTCCTATGGCTAATATGCGCACCGATAATATCAAGAAGAGTGTGAATCCGTGGCTGGATCCCTTCATGAAGGGCCAGCATATTAAAGTGAAAACTCTTCTGCAAATCCGTGTGCTTATAAAGAAGATTGAGGATCTTCTGTGGCACCGCATCGCGCTTCAATTCAATCACGATCCGCACGCCATCCTTGTCTGTCTCATTACGCACATCCCGGATGCCCTCAATCTTCTTTTCATTGACGAGCTCCGCGATCTTTATGAGAAAATCCGAAATATTCGTCTGATAGGGAAATTCCGAAATAATAATCTCCGAGTCCTCAATCTCCGTCACGCCACGGCAGACTACTGATCCGCGACCAGTGAGATACGCCTGCTGAATGTCTTTTTTATTGTAAATAATGCCTCCTGTAGGGAAATCTGGTCCCTTTACATATTGAAGTAAATCCTCGCCGGTACACTCTGGGTTTTCGATCATGTGTATAGTGGCATCGATTACTTCACCAAGATTGTGGGGCGGAATAGAGGTAGCCATTCCGACCGCAATACCAATACCACCGTTTATTAAAAGATTTGGCACCTTCGCTGGCAAAACTCTCGGCTCCTTGAGTCGTCCGTCATAATTATCTACCCAATCAACCGTCTCTTTCTCAATATCAATCAAGAGCTCCTCTGAGATCTTGCTCATCTTGCACTCGGTATACCGCATAGCGGCCGCGGCATCACCCTCTGGAGAGCCCCAATTGCCCTGACCTACAAGAAGGGGATAACGTAGGGAAAAATCCTGCACCATTCTCGTTATCGTGTCATACACTGCCTGATCCCCATGTGGGTGATAGCTTCCAAGTACTTCTCCAACTACATTTGCCGACTTACGCAACTTGGCCGTGGAAGTAATCCCGAGACCCCACATCGCCCACAAGACTCTCCGGTGCACTGGCTTCATTCCATCTCGCACGTCAGGAAGCGCCCGCGAAACAATCACCGACATTGCATAGTCAAGATATGACTGTTTAAGCTCATCCGTAATCTCTCTTGGTTCAATCCGTCCAAGAATAATCCCTTCCTCCTGCCCTTTTTCCTTCTTAATCGCCATAAAAATTAGGTAGCCCCATTATTACAAAAAAAACCTCTTTAGGCAATCTACTCAAACCAATGCTTTATTAATCAAAAAAAGAATAAGTGGCCCAAACAGTAATAGTTTTTGAGAGTTTTCGGTTGTCATTCCGGCCTCCGAGCCGGAATCCAGTTCATTTCCTTTAAACTTCTTCTTAATATTATAAATCGAAAAAAGACCAAAAATTATTTACGGAAGATTAGTATCTGGCACTTTCTCTAAACCATCATAAGAAAAATCTAATTGATCAGCCTTCGGAAAAATCCGTGGACTTGATTTCTCAACGTTCACCTGTGGATCCAAAAAATCCTTAAAAAAAACAAAACTATTCGCCAAGCCATAGCTTGTCGTCTCCGATATTTTTTGGAAACCAAAAGCTACAATTTTTACCGGATCCGGCCGCAGATCCGATTCCTTCACCACTCCATTTTGGTCCGCCACCGCGAGCACCTTGTGATCCATCTGATAGAGGAAAATAACGAGCGCTAAAAGTCCTCCTAAAGTAGAAAAAGAGACAAGCCACAGCCACTTTGTCCTCTCATCCTGATCCCGCAACTCCTTTATATGCCGAATCACCGATCTCATCACTTCTAATTGTACCTGATAATAAAAATCCTAAAAACACCCTCTCAAAAACCTTAACCCCAAATTTTTCATTTATCAGCTCAAATGTAGTAAATACAAAATTTTAAATAGGTAATACAGTGTACTTTCTATCAAATATTAGAAAAAATAGGCAAGAAAATCATCATATTTTGTCTTTTTCTAATAAAATTGCTACTTTGTAGGGCATGGTTATGCAAACTTTTTCCGGCGACGGCGTAAGACTTCAGTCCGGCGGGATTGATATCATATTCGAGCCCAAAGAAGGCGCTATTCCCGCCCGCACCAAAACCAACATTTTTATAAAATCAAAAAGACCCTTCGAGACCGATGAGCTAAAAGACATAGCAGACAGAGTGATTGCCGGTCCCGGCGAATATGATGTGAAAGGAATTGAGATGTGGGGGTCTCCCGACTGGAGCTATCTTCTGCGCGCCGAAAATATCTATATAGGTTTCCTAGGAAGCGAAGAGGGAAATGAGTTGATCGCCAAGGCCGAAGTAATCTTCTTGAAGAACAAAGCTAAAATGGCCGCATTTAGCAAGCAATTTGAAGCTAAAGTCATAATTGTCCTCGACGACAAAGCTGATCAAGTAGAAAAAGAATTAGGCCTCAAAGCCGAATCTTTAGAAAAAATCACCTTAAAAAAGAAAGACCTTGCAAGCGAAGTAAAGCTCTACATATTAAAATAAAAAGTAAGAAAGATTTGCATCTAAAATACTTAAAAGCCTCATAAAAAAACTCCTTGCTCTCATAAAGAAAACAAGGAGTAATTCTATACATTCCGGGCAGAAGTATTTCTACTTCAATTAGATGAGAAAGTAAGAAAACTCGAAACACCCCTCTCACCCTAAACCCACATTTTTTGAACTAAGGAAGGGAAGACCAGAGTCCAAGAAAAACCTGCCGCGAGGCGAGTCGTTTCAATAAGAAAGGGTCATTCTTATCTATCCCTCGGAAGACCACTCTACGCCTTACATCGGGAAGTATATAGAATTTTTCACCAAAGAACTAAAAACACCCTTACTATTCTATAATTATTTTATTTAAAAAGTAAAAATGTACTATTTATAAAGGTTATTGACTATATTGAGAGATATGATATATTTATAAAGTTACTTGGAATCATGTAGCCGGGTTGGGGTGCTCAACTTCCTCTTTTAATAAAGGATATCCGTGTTGATCCGCGATCACCCGTAGTCGTTCCTTGGTTTCTCCCTCTTTTTTTTTGAATTCACCCAGCGCCCGAAATGGTGCCTCGGCCAAATAGTCAAATAAACAAAGATTTTGGTCGAGAGAATGAAGGCAGACCATGAAGATTCGTCGTCTCCTCATTCCTCCGTAGTACTTGACTGCGGACCCCCTCTTACCCTCCGCTTCACGTATTCCCCTCAAAGGAACGTGAAGCGGTATTTTTTTAGCAAAAATCCCTTGCAAAACCCCCGAAAATACTCTATAATAAGCCCAACTTCTTTTTCTTTAGAAAATTTTCATAACAAACCTAATAAAAGAATAAAGAAGCCAATTACAAACCAATGAAAATACTTTCCGCAAAGAAAAATGCCTCTCCCTTGGCCAAGATAGTAAAGGAGAATCCCAATGCAGTCGTGGTGCTCAAGACCGATGAGCACGTTGAAGCCAAATATTTAAAAAAGACCAACAAAGCCGCTTTTTTTGATCTCGGTCGCCATGGCACTGGCGTCATCTATGGCTTTGAGCTCATCAATTCTCAAGACGCACTCAAAGAAGTGAATCCTGGCGACACTCTCCTTGTGAAAGTGGTCGACGTGGAAAACGAAGATGGCTACATTGAGCTCTCCCTCCGCGAGACTCATAAGCAAAAGGCCTGGGACAAAGTGAAGGAACTCAAAGAAGTCGGCGAGCCGATCATGGTTCGTATTGAAGGTGCCAATACTGGCGGCCTCATCACCGATCTCCACGGCCTCAAAGCCTTCCTCCCTGTCTCCCAGCTCTCGGCCGAACATTACCCCGATATTGGCGAAGGTGATAAGAGTAAACTCCTCGAAGAGCTAAAAAAGTTTGTCGGCGAGACCTTCAAGGTCAAGATTCTTGATCTTAATCCTCGCACCAACAAGCTCATCATCTCCGAGCGCGCACTCATGGCAGTGAATCTCGTCGAGCGCCTCTCTACCTACAAAATAGGAGACATCATCGACGGCATCGTGACCGGCGTCGCTGACTTCGGCGCTTTTGTGAAGTTTGCAAACGACACCGATCTTGAAGGTCTCATTCACATCTCCGAGCTCTCCCACAGCCTTATCGAAAATCCGAAGGAGATCTTAAAGATTGACGATGTGGTCAAAGCCAAGATCGTCGATATCAAAGATGGCCGCGTCTCCCTTTCCTTAAAAGCCTTAGTGCCTAATCCTTGGGATGAAGTCGGGAGCAAGTTTAAAGCTGGTGACGTTGTGGAAGGTGTTGTGAATCGCTTCAATCCTTTTGGCGCCTTCATCGGCCTTAAAAAGAATATCCAGGGCTTGATCCACGTCTCTGAATTCGGATCTGTGGAAGAGATGAAAAAGAAGCTCGAAATCGGCAAGAATTATCACTTCACCGTCGAAGTAGTGAAACCCGAAGAAAAAAGAATTGTGCTTAAATTAAAAAAATAAATTCATGTTAAGTCCTCGACAAAAGAAAAACGTCATGAAAGACATTTCTATTCATGACAAAGATACTGGTTCTACTGGCGTCCAGATCGGCCTGATCACCAAGTCGGTCAACGAGCTCGTCTCTCACTTAAAGAAAAACCCAAAAGACAATCACTCCCGACGGGGCCTCTTGAAGATGGTTGGCAAGCGCCGCCGCCTCCTAAAGTATATGGAGACGCATGACGAAAAAGGCTACAAAGCCCTCATCAAAAAGCTCGATCTCTAATTCTTTTTTTCTTCAGTAGATCTGTTTCACCCAGGAATTTTTCCCTTCAGAAAAATTCCTGCCCCGTGACCGTTTTTTCAAGCTATTAATTTTCCCTTTTAAAACCTGAAAGAATTTTCATTAAAAAAAAATTATAAAATAATATCTGCATTACCTCCCTCATTTAAAAACATAAAAAAGGGGAAATAATGCGCGTACACATGCGAAGTAATTTTGGAGGACTTTTCGATTTTATTTCTGAGCAGCGAACGGAACATACTGGAGCCAAGTCTGTGAGCACGCAACGCAAGAAAAAAATCGAAAAGAGCCCAAAAGTACGAGCACTAAATATATGATAAAAAATCGTGAACAGAGAGTTGGAATTTTTATTGATATCCAAAACCTCTACCACTCCTCAAAAAACCTCTACTCTGCAAGAGTAAATTATAAAGAACTCATGGACACGCTTGTCGCAGATAGGAAGCTCGTCCGGGCTATTGGCTATGTCGTCAAGACCGAATCCACTCTTGGCGAATCCTCCTTCTTTGATGCCTTGGTAAAGTCCGGTATTGATCTTCGGATGAAAGATATCCAGATCTTCCCTGATGGCATGAAAAAAGCCGACTGGGATGTCGGCCTCGCTATCGATGCCGTCCGCTTAAGTAACGCCCTCGACGTCGTCGTCCTCGTGACCGGCGATGGCGACTTCGTCCCACTCGTCGAGTATCTCCGCTGGGGCCTTGGTAAGACCGTTGAGGTCGCCGCTTTTGGTCGCAGCGCTTCAAGTAAGCTCAAAGAATCCGCCGACGAATTTATTAATATGGATGAGTTAAACAAAGTCGTCATGCGCCGACCTGATATCTTTAATAGCAGAAACAATAACAACCAAAACCAATCTTTTGATCGTTTTCCAAGACGCACAAGCTCTCTCCGAAATGAAGGAGGGGATCTTTCTTTTGCTAAATCAAAATATCGGGAAGACATCTCTCGCCTTTCAAGAGATGATGAAGAGTATGTGAGAAAGATAGAGACCGGAGAAGCCTCTCAAGATGCGGGAAATAAGAAAAAACCCGCCCGCCGTATCCGGGGAAAAAGTGCTCTCACAGAAAAAAAGTCTGAAGCTAAAAATCCCATCCGCACCCGCAAGAAAATAAATGAAGATAAAAAAACCAACGAATCATATCTCAATGAACGCAACAACTAAAAAAGTTTTTAAGACTGAATTTGCCGGCCGACCTCTCGAATTTGAAGTGGGGGAACTCGCTTTTCGCGCCACCAAAGCCGTTCTTGGCCGATACGGTGACACCGAAGTTTTAGTCACCGTCGTGATGGGGGAGTTGGACACTAATTTAGATTACATGCCTCTCACCGTAGATTTCGAAGAGCGTTTCTATGCCATCGGCAAGATCCTTGGGAGTCGTTACACTCGCCGCGAAGGAAAATCTTCTGATGAAGCTGTCCTCTCCGGCCGGGTCATCGATCGCACCATTCGCCCCCTCTTTGATCAGCGCCTCCGCCGTGAGATCCAAGTCGTCGTCACCACTCTCGCTCTCGATGGCGAGAATGATCACAATTTTCTTTCTTTAGTAACTGCTTCTCTTGCCCTTCACCTCTCCTCTATTCCTTGGCAAGGACCAGTCGCCGGCGTAAATCTCGCCGAAGTTGATAACAAAATCCTCGTAAACCCCAAAAATTCAGAAAGCGTCGAAAATACCTTTGAGGGTTTTATCTCTGGTCCCAAAGGCCGGATTAATATGATTGAGATCGAAGGCCTAAATGCTCATGAAGAAAAAATCCTCACTGCTTTCAAAGCGGGTCAGGAAGCTATTGATAGCTTGATCGATTTTCAGGAAAGTATTCGCAAAGAAATCGGCGATAAAAAAATAGATGCCGTACTTGCTTCTTCAAATGCTGATTTGAAAAAAGAAATAAAAGAAAAATTAGGCAATGACCTAGAAGCCGCTCTCTTTTTAGGAAAGCGCGACGCAAGCGAAAAGGGAGTAAAAGAGCTTCTTGTAAATCTTATAAAAAGTTATGAAGACAATGGAGCCGATGAAAAAAGCATAAAAGAACTCTCGCATATTTTCGAAGAACTTTCTGATGAGCTCGTCCACCAAAACGCCTTAGAAAAAAATCTCCGCCCTGATAACCGCGGCTTTGAGGAAATCCGCCCTCTAGAGGGGAAAGTCTCCGTCATCAAGCGTGCTCACGGCTCCGCTCTCTTCACGCGCGGCGAGACTCAATCTCTTGCAGTAGTCACCCTTGCTTCTCCCGACTCCGAAAAAATCGTCGAATCCATTGAAGGCATTCAAAACAAGAGCTTCATGCTTCACTATAATTTTCCGCCATATTCCACGGGTGAAGTCGGTCGGATGCGCGGCCCTGGTCGCCGCGAAATCGGTCATGGCTCTTTAGCCGAAAAAGCTCTCCGCCGCTTAATTCCAAAAAAAGAGCTCTTCCCATATATCATTCGAATAGTCTCTGAAATCCTTTCTTCCAACGGCTCCTCTTCCATGGCCTCAGTCTGCGCGGGCACGCTCGCGATGATGGACGCCGGCATTCCTCTTCTTGCTCCCGCCGCCGGTATTGCTATTGGCCTCATGAGTAATGAAAAAGGGGATTATAAGATTTTGACCGACATTCAAGGCGCAGAGGATCACTATGGAGATATGGACTTCAAAGTTGCCGGCACCGAAACTGGTATTACCGCCATCCAGCTTGATACTAAAGTTTCAGGCATCACTCTTAATACCATAAAAGACGCCCTAGAAGCGGGGAAAAAAGCCCGTAAGGAAATTCTCGAAACAATCATCTCAACAATTAGTGCCCCCCGTGCCGCTCTTTCTCCCTTTGCCCCCTCAGTCTTTTCAGTCTCTATCAATCCCGACAAGATTGGCTTATTGATCGGCCCCGGCGGCAAGACTATTAATAGCATCATTGCCGATACTGGCATCGATAATATTGATGTGAATCAAGATGGTAAGATCTATGTCTACGCGAGCAACCAAGAAAAAGGCTGGCGCGCCAGAGAACGGATCGAACAACTAACGAAAGACTATTCAATAGGCGACATCGTCACTGGCAAAATCGTCCGTATCTTTGAATTCGGCGCTATTCTCGAATTCGCTCCTGGTAAAGACGGTATGATCCACGTCTCCGAACTCAAAGATGGTTTCGTTAAAAAAGTAGAAGATGTGGTAAAGCTTGGCGAAGAAGTCACGGCCAAAATCGTAAAAATGGAAGGCGACAAAATCGGCCTCTCCCTCAAAGCCCTCAAAAAGTAGATTGTCATTCCGGAATCTATAATCCTAAATAAAAAGGCTGGGACGTGGCACCGGCCCTCCAAAGGGGTGAATCTCTTTTATAAAAAAGTTGAAGACTTTTTATTCGCCCCTCCACCTCCCCTCTGATCTCCCTAATATCCCTTTTTCTCTAATAATGCGCTAAGAGAAACTTTTTATTTCCCTTGAATGGCTTTCTGGAGGAGAAAAGCATGGTTTTTTCATGATATTATTTTTTTCTTCTTATTCCCCAAAAATAACATCGTGAAAAATTTTCTCTGAAGCCTAAATAAAAAATTACTGGAGTTTTTATGGGTCATGAAGGGGAAAGAAAAAGTTTCTAAAAAAATTTAAATAATATGATAAAATAATTACTACTATGGACATGGATCCCAAAAAAAATAATCCTGACCCAAGTTCTTGGGACTCTTTTTTCAAAGAAGGCACTGTTCCGCCGACTTCTCCTGCCTCTGAATCTCCTAAAGAAATCCTTCCCCAATCTACTGAAACATCCCCACCCTTCAATCCTTTCGCCTCAGTAAATAACACCTCTCAACCTTCTCCTGCTCCCACCCCTGAGCCCATGAAAGAAACTGCCGCTCCGCCTTCCCGAATTCCTTTTGAAAACAGTAAATTTTTCGATCCTAAGTCTATCTCTTCTACTCCTGAACCTATTAAACCTATTGAAGAATCTCATTCCGAACCTATCGAAGAAATAAAAATCACTCCTAAAGTTCCAAACGAGCATTCACCCTTCTTTGCTCCCGAAAATCCTTTCAACTTTCCTAATAGCTCAGTAAATAATCCATTTAAAGACGCTAAAGAAAATCAGCCTAAAGCCCAGAGCATTGAAGCCGGCCTTCCCGAAACTCGCAGCCTTCCCGAAATGCAGCTTCGCACCATGAGTTCCGACCTTGCTTCAATAAAAAGCTCCGGCGGCAACCTCCCCGAAGCTCTCATAGTTAGCGAAAAAGAGCTCGACACTAAAAGCCCTCTTTTCAAACCCGAGACCACCATTCCCCAAAGTCCCGCGAATGACATTTTAGTAGAAAAAAAATCAGGCCTAAGTCTCCCGATAAAAACCCTCCTAATTTTCCTCGCACTGATCGTCCTAGGTGGTCTCGGCTTTATTATCTACTTCCTCATGAAAGACCTCTTCTTTCCCGAAACCTTAGATCTTTCTCCTTCAGTTAATATCGAGCCAAATACTCCCGCAATGACTATTGATCGCATGCCGCCAGAGACAAGAGAGGAGCCGACCATGCTTCCTCACACCTCCGCCTTTGGCCTCACCCCCGAGTCAAAAGATCTCGCCGTTATTCAGATCAATAATTATAATCTCGTCGACATCCTATCCGCCTTCCAGGGTAAAGTTAACCTCACTCGCCCCGAAGACACTCTCCAAGAAATTGTCGTTGGTACTCCGGAAGGTCAGGCTATTTTCTCTAAATATTTCCTCACCCTCCTCCCCGAGCTCCAAGGCGCGCCCTTAAGCGCCGCTCTCGAGACCTACTTCGACAAAGACTTCACTGCCTTCCTCTACTACGAAAAAGGAAAAGCCTATCCAGGCCTCATCGCCAAAAAACTGCCCAATAGCAACTTCGATCCCGAACTTCTCAAAAATATCGAATCTGCTTCCTTAAAAAATCTCTACCTCGCTCTGCCCAAGGGAGAGATCAGCCCTTTCAAGGATAGTGTCATCGCTGGCGTCACCACCCGCTATGGAAGTTTCTTCGAAGATCGTCCCGCCGCGGTCAACTACGGTCTCTTCGGTGATAATCTCATTATCACTACTACCAACAAATCCCTCTTCAAAGTCCTCGATCTCCTCCGCGCCTCCAACTGATTGTCATTCCGGCCTCCGAGCCGGAATCCAGTACATTTTCTATCAAATTAATTTTAAAAAGAAAAAAGCGGCGACCTTACAGCCACCGCTTGTTTGAGATTTTTCCGTCTTCCCGTGATGCGCCTCAGGTCGCGACGGTATCATTAGCTACAGCAGTTGCCGAAGCCACTTCTTCCGTCTCAGCGTCCTGAGCTTCTTTCGCCGCCTTGAGAATATCCCGCCGTGTGCAAGGCGAAATATGCTCCTTCTTGCGCAATCCTCGCACCTGGGAGACTCGGAGACCAGCGATTTTGGCGATCATCGTGTCCGGCAACTTGCCCAAGAACGGCCGAATCTTCTTTTCGATATCGACCACCTCCGGAAATCCGTAGATAATCCCAATCGAAGTAAACGCATTCCGAAGCGTCCCGTGATGCACGATGGTGCTGTGATAGAGCGCCGGATCCTCCCGCCTGAAAGCGTCAGGATCCAACACCTCTTTCCCACGCAATCGAGCGAGCGACTGGCTAGCGCAAAAAAAGGGCACTTCCATCGCCGACACCAACTCTTGCCACACAAGCTTCGGCGGAAAGCGATGGCCACATCTCGTACAAGTAGTGTTAAGATCGTTCGGATCATCCACAAATCCTTTGAGGATCTCGGCCGGCGTCAAAGACCGATTGCATTTGGGACAAAGCGCCTGCGGCCGAAACTTCTCATGACCATGGATAGCGCCCACCAATTCCAATCGCATACTGAGCATCTGCGCCTGGCAGAGCATCCGCTGTGCCTGCGTCATCCGCTGTGCCTGCGTCATCCGCTGTTCCATTGAATGGTGCTGAGAAAAAGTAAGCATCATAATTCAAATTCCTTCACAAAGAAGAAGAGGGGAGAAACCAACTTTTCAAAGTCCTTTCAGACTAACACACCTGTTATAGCACACTAAAAATCCAATGTCAATATTTTGTCAACTTGACAAAAATAGATAAAAACCAATAGGGTATTGACATAGGCTGTGGATATGCTATAATAGTTTTAGAACTTAGAAATAAGACGCTTCTTACCTAATCCTAAAAAGCTTTCGCAGATCTACTCTTGAGATCTTTTTAGGATTAGGTAAGTTAGCGTAAAGACGAATGCTTGCTTTCCTGAATCTTTTCTTGAACCTACTTGTCACTGGTATTAGGCAACCGTTCTGGATAAGTCGATGAACTTATTCTCCCTGAGCGCGTCTCAGGCAAGAGAATACCCGTTCGCGGGGTACGGTGAAGACCATCTGTTCGGTTATAAGCTCCGCCAGGACCGACTGGTTAAGCGACAAGGCTTGAGGAAACTCGTACGCTACTTGAATATTCTTTTTGTAAGTGGAACCGGTTTCACTTCAAAAAGGAGAGGTCAAGCAAAGCGCGGGTACAGCCGTTCTCCCCAGCAGGGTACAGAACGTACAAAGAAGTGGGAATCCTCAGAGAAAAATGCAGATCCCTCTGGATCTGCTAATACTCAATCCACTTTCAAAGGTGTGAAAGCACCATCCCAAAAGCTCATCACGTGAGAGCATGGGAAAAGGGCACTGCCAAGCGTCGTCTTCTAGCGAAAGCTAGGCGAGCCGGTTTTGTGGGTAATCCCCAAAACCGGTTTTTTTATACTTAATTTTGTACAAAAATTATTTCAAGAAAAATATTCAAGTTCAACGTTGCGTTACGCCAAGCGCAGGATTTTTTCTTCAGGGCTAGGAGAAAGCGAGGCTTGCGAGGAAGCATACGTAAGCTGTATGTTGACGAGCAAACGGAGCTTTCGACAACGCCCTGGAGGAAAAAGACAAGCTCATCAATCTTTCTTATCAGCAGCCTTTCGGGGATCGGTCCACGTCGCATTGTCACATTGCGGATATCTACTACATCCAAAAAATAACCTCCTCCCTTTCTTCGTAAATCTCTTCATCATCTCTCCCTCCCCGCACTTATCACACTTCACTCCCGTACTCCTATTATCTGCCTCCGGCTCAATCACCGCTCCCGATTCAGTTTTTACTTCTCCAGTAATCTTCTTCGCATTCTTGCACTCCGGAAATCCTGAGCACGCTAAAAATTTTCCATACCGCCCCGCACGCACCACCATTTTTTTCCCGCACTTATCACAAATCTCATTTGTCTCAATTGGCTCCGGCCGCTCTGCCCGCGCTACCGACTCATACTTTTCCGCTAGATTCTTCGCAAACGGATCATAAAAATCTTTCAGGAGTTTTTTCCAAGCAATCTTTTTCTCCGCGACGTCATCCAAACCTTCCTCCATCCCTGCTGTAAAACCGACATCCACTATAGTCGGGAAGTGTTCTTCAAGAAGCGTTGTTACTTTTTCCCCGATCTCCGTCGGGTGAAATCGCCGCTCAATCTTCTCCACGTAGCCTCGCGCCTCAATCGTGCTGATCGTCGGCGCATAGGTCGACGGTCGCCCCACCCCATTCTCTTCCAAAGCTTTAATAAGAGTCGCTTCACTGTAGCGCGCCGCCGGCTCGGTGAAGTGTTCCTCATACTTCACTTCCTTTACATCCATCTCCTCCTTTTCTTCCAAAGTTGGCAAAATTACATCCTCTGTCTTTGATGGGTATACCTTAAGAAATCCCGGGAAAAGCATCTGGCTCCCAGTCGTCTTCAAGATGTGCGGCCCCGCCTCAAAAAGAATCGTCATCTGGTTAAATCGGGCCGGCGGCATCTGTGACGCCAAAAACCTCTTACTAATAAGGTCATACACCTTCCGCATCGAAGGCTCAAGCGCCTCAATATCCGCCGCGCTCCGATTGAGATGCGTCGGCCGGATCGCCTCGTGCGCTTCCTGCGCCCCTTTTGACTTCGTCGCGAATCGCCGCGGCGCGTCAGCCGCATACTCCGCTCCCAACTCTTTTTCTAAATATTCCTTCGCCATTGAAAGCGCTTCCGAGGCGATATTTACCGAGTCCGTTCTCATGTAAGTGATCCAACCATTTTCATACAACTTCTGCGCCGCAAACATTGTCTTCTTTGCCGCGTAGCCGAGCTTATTCGCCGCTGTCTGCGTAAGCGTGCTCGTAGTAAAAGGCGGTGACGGATGCCGTTTCACCTCTTTTTGGGTAATTTCTTTGACTCGTACCGTCGCCACCTTGATATCGTCTACAATTTTCTTAGCCGCCGCTTCATCCTGCAGCTCCAGTCGATCCACCTGCTTTCCATACGCTGAAAAAAGCTCCGCAAGGCACGTTGCGGCCGGATCTGTCTTCTTCGTAAGCTCCGCCACCACCGAAAAATATCTCGTCGGCACAAACGCCCGAATCTCCCGCTCCCGATCCACAATCAGCCGAAGAGTTACCGACTGCACCCGTCCCGCCGAGAGTCCTCGCGCCACCTTCTGCCATAAAAACGGCGAGAGTTTATATCCCACGATTCTATCCAAAATTCTTCGGGCTTGCTGAGCATCTACAAGGCTCATATCGATCCGCCGTGGCGACTTGAGCGCCTCCTGGATCGCTCGCTCCGTGATCTCATGAAAGACAATTCTCTCCGTCTTCTCTGCATCCAAGCCTAAAGCCGCGGCAAGATGCCAGGCAATCGCTTCTCCCTCTCGGTCTTCGTCAGTGGCAAGCACTACCGCGTCCGCTTTACCCGCCTCTTTTTTGAGCTTCTTCACCGTCTCTCGCGCTTTAGCTGGAATCATGTACTTCGGCTCAAAATCATTCTCAAGATCCACCCCGATTTTTGACTTTGGTAAATCCCGAATGTGGCCAAAAGACGACAAGAGTTCATACCCCTTACCTAAAAATTTTCCGATCGTCTTTGCCTTTGTCGGACTCTCTACAATAATAAGTTTCATCGTGAAAATAAAAACAAAACAATTTCCTTCTATAGTAACATTCAGAGATTTTACCTACTCCAAAATAAATGCAGGATCTACAAAGATAAAAATCTTAGCGAACAAGATTATAGCCATTTCTCCCCTCAAAAACCTGATCATTAAGTATAAACTTTGATAAAATAACGCTAACTGAATGAGCCTCTAGTTTAGTAATTTCGCAAATTTTGTCAATCGATATATCATCCGAACTCTCCGAAAGGATAGTAAACACCAATCTCTCTTCCGGCGTAAAAAGCTCCAATTGTTTCGCATTCACCCCCTTCTTTTCCTTTTCTTTATCCGGCTTCACAATCCCTAAGCACTCCAGTATTTGAGTAGGGGAAAGGGCTACCTGCGCCCCATCCCGAATAAGCATATTTGACCCTTCGTAATTCCGATCAAAGATCTTCCCCGGCACCACAAAGACATCCAGCCCTATTTGCAAAGCATGGCTCGCCGTATTGAGCGCCCCTGACGCCTTCGGCGCTTCTATCACAATCACCGCCCGAGAGATCCCAGCCACGATCCGATTCCGTTCCAAGAAAGAATACACTCGAGCCGACTCCTTCGCCTCATACTCCGAAAGGGCCAAACCACCTCCTTTTACTATCTCTTGATAAAGCCGAAGATTTTCCTTGGGATATACATTGGAAAGACCACTAGGCAAAACCGCAATTGTTTTTCCCGAAGCCATAAGCGCCGCCCGATGCGCCGCCGCATCCACGCCATAAGCAAGGCCAGAAACGATCGTGATTCCCGCCTCAGCGAGCGTCCGCGAAAACCACTCCGTCGCCTTAAGCCCATACTCCGAGACCCGCCTCGTCCCCACGATCGCTACCCGGATTTCTTGCGGGGATAGCAATTCCACATTCCCTTCAAAACTCATTTTCCGCAATAGCGGAGTGATAATATCAAAGGCCGCCTCCTTAGAAATATCCCGCTTGCTTTCGTCAACCATGATATACTTTGTATAAATGTAGGTACTTATAAAGCATCAAATATTTTTTGGCAAATGACCTCTTTTTTTAAAACAAAAATTTCCCTATCTCTTCTTTATCCTTCCCTTATCGCTCTTTTTCTCATTCTCTGCTTTTTCTTTCTCGTAATTCTCACAAGAAACAGCGTAAAAAATATCTCTCTTCTCAAAGATGCGCTCGCTGCTCGCAAGTCCGATAATCAGTCTTTCCTCCTCCTCACTGCCTCCAAAGACGCTGCCGCTCTCACAAGCTCTCGCCTTGGTTCCATCCTTCCCATTACCGATAATTTGATCAAACTCCCCCAAGATATCAAAGCCCTTGGCGCTACACTCGGCGTAAATGCCGCTCTCATCTTTGGCAATGAACGCGAAGGGAAAGCGGCCGAACCCGGCTCCATCATTTTTACCCTCATTGCCGAAAGCTCCGATCCGCAAGCTCTTCTCGCCTTTCTGCATAAACTCGAGACTTCCCGCTACCTCATCCACTTTGACAAAGTAAACCGAGGAAAAAATGGAATAAACTACAAAATCATCGTCAATGGCCAAATTTACACTCAATAAAAAAGAAACTCCTTATATAATAGGAAGCCTTGCCATAAGTGCAGGCTTGATTGCCTTTATTATCTTCTTCCTCTTCTTCCTCACCGAAAACATTAATTCTCTCGTCAGCTCTCGCTCCTTGAATAACTCACTAAAAAATGTTAGATTTAACCTCGAATCCGCCGAATCTATCCTAAAAAATCGAGGATTTTAGTATGGTCATTCCAGGCTCGACCTAGAATCTATACAAACAAATAATCCTTCATTTACGTTTTTGATAAAGCAATAGCATCCCCAAGCATAAAAGCCCTAGGATTTTTTTCTTAGTACGAGGAGAAAATACAGTAAAGAAAAATATCCTTTGCATAAAAGCGAAGTGATGCCAAAATCCCTCTAAATATAACAATGCGTAAAGCGCCGGATTTTTGGAGGGCATTTCGTCTTTTCTTCTGAGTATGGGACGGAGCATACTGTGGAAAGTATGTGAGTACCTAACGGAAGAAAAAAGATAAAATGCACCCCAAAATACCAGCGAAAACCAGAGGGGCGTGTAGCTCAGTGGTAGAGCACAGTCCTGATAAGACTGGGGTCGGAAGTTCGATCCTTCCCACGCCCACAAAATAAAAATACCCGCAAGGGTATTTTTATTTGGCGTGGGAAGGGTCGGGAAGGGTATTTAATACCCTTCCCGTGTCAGATATATGTGAAACCGAGGGTTTCGCAAAATAAATATCTGCAAAATTTTATTTTTAATATTTCCTTCCCACGCCCATATTCCTTATTCCTCTTTTTTCTGATATCTAATAAGACTTGTCCGCTCTCCCGGCATTCCTTTTCTTTGTCCTAAAGGGGAAAAAATACTCGGCTTCTTATAGCTATTAGCGAAGATGGGTCACTTTTATGTACACAAAAAACAATGTATCGCGACAACGCAGAAAAAAATCGCAAAATCAGTCAAACAAGCTAGCTCTAAAAATGCTTAACTAGGGGATTCTCTGCGCCTAGTACTTCAAAATGCAAATGGCACCCCGTTACCCCATGTGTCTTACCTGTATTCCCCATGAGCCCCAACTTTTCCCCCTGAGAAACCTTAGTTCCTAAGACTACTTCCATATTTTTCAAGTGTGCATACCGAGTCTCAATTCCTTCCGGACTCATCACTATTACAATAGTCCCATAGCCATTATTCCATCCCACCTCCGCTCGAATCACCTCTCCCTCTGTCGCTGCAAAGACCGGCGTCCCACACTCATTGGCAATATCCACCGCATTATTATAGTGAAGAGCGCCCCAGTTCCATCCCGAAGCGGGAATAGCAATCGTCGCCTTTCCATCCCGCACGAGAATCGTGTTTTCACTCACCAAAATTCCCTTTGGCACAAATATAGTTACCCCCTCTTTTATCTTCTGATTTTTATTGTACGCTTCAAGCTCTAAAAGAGTCAGTCCATACCGTGACGCGATCATCACCGCATCCTCTCGACTTTTTACTGTATAAAAAATACCGTTCATCGGGGGAATTACCACTCTCTCCCCGCCTAAAGTCTTTGCCTCATGCATAAGTTCCGGATTCGCCGCTACAATCGTCTCAAGCGACACTCCGTATCGTGCCGCAATCTCTCCTGCTGTTTCTCCAGCTCTCGCCTTATAAAAAATAGTCCTCTCCCGTTCTGCTCCCTCACTCACTTCTCCACTTAAAAAAAATCCTGATCTAAGAGAAAAAACGCTTGTCGATAAAATTTGCTCTGAATTATCTTTTAAAAACACCTCGGAAAAAAGAGCCTGCTCCTCCGGACCTCCTAAAATCTGACTCTCTGCCACTTTCGTAGGAAAATCTGTGATACAATCATATCCTATCAGTGCCGCAAACGCCGCAATGATTATGATGCGCCGACTCACCACTGCAAATGGCAAGCGCCGCATATATGTAAGGAATGTATCAATAGCTCAGCCATTCTAGCACATCCTAAACCCCTATTGCAAAGCCTAAAAAATAGCAGATTTTCTTCTAGATTTTGCCAATATAAACAGGCGTCTTCAGTTCCGAAAAATAATTTTTGATAAAGTTTCGTGATTCTTTTCGAGCAGCGAGCCGAAAATACATAGCGAACGGTATGCGAGCATACAGCACAGAAAAAACCGTGAAATTTGCCAAAAATACGAGCGCCATCAAAATCGTACAATGCTCAAAAATCCCAAGTACAACGATAAGCAATTAGAAGCCATCAACCATGGAAATGGTCCTTTATTAATCCTCGCCGGCGCCGGTAGTGGCAAGACGAGCACCTTAGTCGGCCGGATCATCCACCTCCTCGAGCAGGGAACTCCGCCCGAAAGCATCTTAGCCATCACCTTCACTAATAAAGCCGCCCGAGAAATCCGCGAACGAGTAAAAAAAGTCCTCCACAATAAAGATCCTGAGATCGCCAGAAACATCTTCCTTGGCACCTTCCACTCCTTTGGTGCCCTCCTCCTTCGAAAACTTGCCCCCCACGCCCGCCGCACTCCCAGCTTCACCATCTATGACAGCTCCGACTCTGAAGGCCTGGTCAAAAAAATCCTAAAAGAACTCAATCTCCCCGAAAATCCCTCTCGCAAGCCCGCCAAAGTCCTTGGAGAATTTTCTCGCATCAAAAGCCGCCGCGAAGAATCTACCGACGAACTCATAAACAATCTCTTTAAGACCTATGAAGAGCGCCTCGAGCGCAATAACGCCTTTGACTTTGATGACTTGATAGTAAAACCCATCGAGATTCTTGAGAGAGAAGAGAATCTCGCCGCCCGCTACCACTCTCTCTACGACTATATCCTGATCGATGAGTTTCAAGATACCAACACCGCCCAATATTCCTTAATTCGTCTCTTAGCCGGCAAAGGGAATGTAAATGTCGTCGGCGACGACGCTCAATCCATCTATGGCTGGCGCCACGCCGACTACCGTATTTTTCTAAATTTCGAATCCGACTGGCCCGGCACAAAAATCGTCAAACTCGAAGAAAATTACCGCTCCACCGGCACCATCTTGAAAGCCGCCAATCATCTAATCGGTTTCAATAAATTCCAAAAAGAAAAAACTCTCTTCACTAAAAATCCCGAAGGAAAAGAAATTAAAGTGGTGATTGCCGATGGCCCCGAATCCGAAGCTGATTATATAGTAGGGGAGATTCGCAATATGGTCCGCGATGGAGAAAGTATGCAGGAAATCGCCCTTCTCTACCGTACCAATGCCCAATCCCGCGCTCTTGAGCAAGCTCTCTTAGGTGAAGGTATTCCATACCAAATCTTTGGCGGCTTAAAATTTTACGAACGCATGGAAATCAAAGACATCTTAGCCGGCCTTCGGTTGATCGCGAATCCCACCGACTCTGCCTCCTTCGACCGCCTCGAAAAAAACCTTGGCAAACGCATTACTAAAAAAGTAGTGGGACGCTTGAAAGAAAAATCTGGTGCCGACAGTCCCGCCCCTCTTATTAATTTCTTTCTTGAAGTTAGTGACTACGTCCAATCCTTAAAAACAGAAAAAAATGCCCTCGACCGCTTAGAAAACATCCAAGAGCTTATCAAGTATGCCGAAGGAAAGTCTGATCTTGTGAGTTTCTTAGAAGAGGTCAGCCTCGTCCAAAGCGTTGATGACCCTTCCGGGTCACGGCTCCCGGGCGTCAATCTGCTCACCATTCATCTTGCAAAAGGCCTTGAGTTTAATCGCGTCTTTGTAGTCGGCTGCGTCGACGGCATCCTCCCGCACGAACGTTCCTTGAGCTCTCACATTGATATTGAGGAAGAACGTCGCCTTATGTATGTCGCGATCACTAGAGCCCGCCATGAGCTAGTGATCACCATCTATGGTATTCCCTCCCGCTTCCTAAATGAGCTCCCGCAAGAAGTCCTTTCTCTCCAAAGCCTCGCTCCCCGCCGCCGTTTCAGCGACTCCCGTTCCTTTGATGACCTCGAAGAAGACGCTTGGCTCTCCTATGATAATTAAATTTCCATAGGCCGCGTGGGCGTAATCGCCTTTACAGGCCCATAGGCGACGTGAGAATTATGTACTCATATTTCTTTTTCGTCGTCATTCCGGGCTTGTATTACCTCACCATATCATAATCGCAGCGGCGGGTTATTCCAGATGGCAGATTAAAAATATTGTCAAATACAAAAAAAAACTTTATTCTATAAAAAATTTCCTTGCGCCAACTACTAATTACTAAATACTAACTACTATTCTCATGCCTCGTCTCGGCCAACATTTCCTCAAAAATAAAGAGGTGATCAAAAAAATCATCAATAGTCTTTCCTTACAAGCAGGGGGGACCGTGCTCGAAATCGGTCCTGGCGAAGGCGCGTTGACCGGTGAACTTCTCACAAAAAATATTCACCTTCTCGCTATCGAAAAAGACCGCGATCTCATCCACCACCTCACAAGAAACTTTAAAAAAAGTAATTTCGACCTAAAAAGCGGCGATGTTCGCGACCTTCTCTCCGAAGTTACAGAAAGTATAAGAGGGGAGTACAAACTTGTCGGCAATCTTCCGTATTATTTGACCGGCAGCCTTCTTCGCGATCTCGTCGACCTCAAAAACAAACCTACTCTTGCTATCTTTATGATCCAACGTGAAGTCGCTGATCGCCTCACAGCTCAAAAAGGCGAGCAAAATCTCCTCTCCGCCGCCATAAGCTACGCCTATGAATCCCACTTCCTCTTCTCCGTTCCCGCCCGAGATTTTACCCCTCCGCCCAAAGTCGATTCCGCCGTCATCTCCCTCACCCCTCGCGCAACTCCTCTCACCCCCGAAAAAGACCCTTATTTCAAACTTATTAAAGTCATCTTCAAACAACCTAGGAAAACCCTAGTAAACAATCTCTGTGACGGCCTCCACCTTGGCAAAAACGACGTTTCCGAGCTCGTAAAAACCCATCACCTCGCCCTAAACGCCCGCCCCCAAGACCTCTCCCTCAATAATATCCTTGATTTACTTACCTCTCTCCTCTTCCTTTTAAAATAAAGGAATATTATCGTTCTGGATTTGTCCGCCGTAGCTTTAGCAGAGGCGAGTCATCCTAAACTTGCTTTACCCCGCTTTAACTTCAACACAAGTGGGATTCAGGATCCAGTAATTCACTTCTGGGAGGTACTTATAAATCCCTTTCCTTTTTCTGTATTTAACATAAAAAAACCTTATTCTACCTAAATTATTGAGACTTTCCATCCTCCCTAAAAAGCAAGAGAAATGTCCGACACTGGTTAAAACTTCGGTTTTTTCTGACCTCCCTCATATCCCTATGAACTTGATCACTCGTGGGGATTTTTATTCTTTAAACAATAAAAAGGCCAGAGCGCAGCGAAGGCCCTCCAAAGAGGTGGATCTTTGTTTTCTAAACAGAGGATAGAAATATCGATTGAGTATAATCGACATTTCTATAAAAAGATTTTCAATCTTTTTATCTCCCCTCCACCCTCTTTTTTTCATCACCTCTGAATCTCTACACTGCTAAAGAACCCTCACCCCTTCCATGAGTGACCTTTTGGAGAAAAGAAGCATAGTTTCTTGTAGTGATGTATTACCTGGATTCATCTCCTCAATACATAGCCATAAAAAATTATTTTCAAAAATTGCATGAAAGTTCGCTGGAACTTTCATGCATCTTGAAGGAAAGAGGTGAAGATTCTAAAAAACACCCTAATCCCCATATCCATATATGCTAAAATACTAACTAATGAAGCCGCCAAAAAAACTTATTTTTGGTATGGGAATTTTTTTAGCTGGTTTTGTATCCCTTATTATCTTCGGCAACCTCATTTCTCCTCCTCCCTCCACCCTTCCTTCCCAAAAATCCACTCAAGAAAATCATATAAATACTAAAAAAATCTTCGAAAATTCATCTTCTTCCACCCCTCTCTATGAATCCCTCTCTGCCCTCAAAGAAGAGGGGACTAGCTCCACCCCCTCCGAGCTTAGCAAAGCCGAATCCGCCATTAACCAAAAAATCGCCCAAGTTCTCACTTCCTTAAATCCCGAAGGGCCAATGAAATATGGAGATGAAGAGCTCTTGAAAGTCGAAGACCCTGAAGTCTTCGTAGATAAATATTTAAAAACCGAATTGAGCAAAATCACCGACATCATCGCTAAAGAATCCTTCCCCATAGTCTCTTTCCCTCAAGAAAAAATTATTACAGCCTCCGATTCCTCTACTCTTCTTTCCTCTCTTCTCTTCCTCAAATCCTCGCTTGAAAAACATGAGCCAAAAGACGTGGATATGGAAAACATTCTCACCGCCTACCAAAATCTGAAAATTGATTTGAAAAGTCGCCCCCTTTCCGAATCTCTCGTTCCTTTCTACGAACGCGAGCTCTCCCTGATCGAGCAAGATATAAAAAATATCATCCGCATCCAAAATGCCAAGCAGAGTCCCTTTGAAGCGATTATTGCTTATAAAAAACGAGAAGAAGTATTAAGTGCTTTCATGACGCTAAAAAATGACATTAATACATTCGCCAAAAAAAATAAGCTTTCCTTTGAATGGCTATGACCTCCACCCTTAAAAAAATTATTCTCTCCTTTCTTCTCTGTGGCCTTATCATTCCATTAGTTGTAAAGCCTCAAAAAGCGCACGCCATCTTCGGCCTCGGCATCGACGCCGTCGTTGAGCAGGTCTTTCGTAGTGCTTTGGAGGCTGCAAAGCGCCAAGCCCTCGCTCACATTACAAACAATATCATCGACTGGATTGAAAACGGTGGCTCCCCCCGCTTCATCACTAATTGGGAAAGCTTCTTCTCTGAAATCACTAATTCCATCACCACTCAATTTGTTGGCGAGCTCGGCCTCGGCTTCCTATGTTCTCCCTTTGGTTTCAATATCCAAATAAGCATTAATCGCGCGCCCCGCTTTGCCACCTACGCCGCCTGTACTCTTGATACAGTCGTGAGCAACATTGAAAATTTTTATAATGATTTCCGAAATGGCGGCTGGATCGCCTTTGCTGAATCCTGGCAACCGCAAAATAATTACTATGGCTCCGTCCTTCTTGCTCTCCAGGAGCGTGATCGCCGCATTGCTCAGGAAGGTTTGACCGGCGCTATCAAATCCCTCGCCAATCAAGGCTTCCTATCCACGGAAAGCTGCCAAATCTTCAACGGCCGCGTGAATTGCCATATTACCACTCCCGGCCCTCAAGTCGCCGCCCTCTTATCCAAAGCCATGGGCACCGACATTGATTACATTGTTAATTCCCAGGAACTCTCCGTCTACGCCGCCGCCATCGCCGACGCCTTGATCAATCGCGCTATCCGTGCCGGCGCCGAAGGCATCTTAGGTCTTAAGGTCCAAAGGGCTGATGTCGTTACCGTCCTAAACACTGATCCCTGCTCCGGCCTCTCTGGTCCCAGCCTCCGTGATTGCCGCAAAGTCCCACCTCTTGAGCTCCAAGGCCTCTCTTTCGTCCAATCCGCATATATCCAAGAGATCGACGCTACTCTCGCTCCTTTAAGCGAAGCGGAGTCCGCCTTGATCGACTCGGCCTACAGCACCGAAGAAGTAATAAATGATCTTACAAATCTCACCGCCTGCTCTACCCGCTACAATTTCACATCCAAAATAAATCTTATGGCGGAATTAATCTCAGAAACCACTAAACTTAATAATCTCCGTGCCGAAATCACTTCCCTCGACGGCAACGTCCGCAGTCTCTTAAATGCCCGAGGATTTATCGGGAACGCTTCCCCGGGCGTCGGCGGCGCCGATGCAGTTGCCACCAATTTCTACAACGTCTCCGGCCTCCTCGATCCTAATCGGGCAATTTCTCTCTTGGAGACGAAGAGCGGCCAGTCTCTCAGCATCATCACTGAAAACAATCAGAAACTTATTAAAATCCGAAGCGAGCTCAACGCCTGCCTCGCTTCTAGGCTAGGTCAATAACCATGAAAACCATCTTCCGTTTTCTAAAAATATTCGCCCCCGCTCTCGCCCTCCTCCCTAATTTTGCCTTCGCCGCCCCGATGGATTGGTTTGGCAGCCAAATCTTGGCTGGTGGTATGGCTCTTGCGGTTCGCGTTATTCTCTTCATCTACTATGTCTTAGGACAGATGGCCTCCGCCATCTTTGCCTTTAGCGCCGCCTTAGTTGAGCTTGCCGTTGACTTGAATTCCCGCATCATTCTCTCTCCTATAGTCCAAAACGGCTGGCTCATCATGCGTGACTTCACCAATCTCGGGATTGTGATCGCTCTTATCTTCATCGCCTTTGCCACGATGCTCAATATCGAAAATTATGACCTGAAAAAAATCATCCCAAAGCTTGTCATCATCGGTATTCTTATTAATTTTTCCCTCTCCATCGCCGGTAGCTTAATCGATGGCACCGGCATCATCAGCAACTTCTTCGTTTATAAGATCAATGGGGGAGTAACGAGCACCGGCGGCCTAAGCAAGCTCACGGAAAATATTGGAACCGCTTTTCAACTTGAAAGCCTTCAGAAAACCACAACCCCCGAAGCCATTAAAAACTCTTCTTTTGATGATTTTTCCGCCGGCGCTCTTGGTCTCATCTTAAGCCTCTTTTTCGTCACCGCCTTCTCACTCTTAGGCGCTCTTGTAATGGGCATGATCGCCGCCCTCTTTATCGTCCGCTACATCTGGCTCATTCTTCTTTTAGTCGTCATGCCCATAGTCTGGCTTACTTTTGTCGTCCCTACCTGGAACAGGTACTGGAAAATCTGGTGGGAAAATTTTATCGGCCAACTTTTCTACGTACCGATCTCTCTCTTCTTTGTTTTCATCTCCATCCTTCTTGTCACTAATTATAAAAATGATCCTAATTCTATTATCCAGCTCTCTCAAGGTTTAAATATTAAAAATGAATTTTTCAATAAAAATTTCCTTATTAGAATTCAAGACTTCGCCGCCTCTGCCGGCCAAATGGTCATGGTTATGGGCCTTATGTATGGTAGTATTATTTTTTCCAAAAGTATTAGCAGTATGGGATCAGTAGCCATAGTTGGCGCTTTTGATCGAGCCGCTAAGTATGGCTTTAATAAGTCTAAGTCCTTTGCTAAAAATACCGCAATCGGCGCCGGCCGAGGAATTAAGACCTCCGTCTACAACACCACTGCGAAACCCTTTCTTCAATCCAATCTCGCCCAGTCTCTTGCAAATCGTTCTGCAGGTACGCCCGGACTCCGTGGCTTAGGCAGCTCCTTAAGCAACGCCATCACAAATCAGAAAGAAGCTGTAAATAGTCAGGTTACCGCCTATCAAAACAGCTATCTCAAAAACCTTCCCTCAAGCAGCGCTGTCGCAAGTTATAGTGAAGGCACTGAAATAGAGCGTCTCGCTAAAGTTAGTGAGCTAAGCTCCCGTGAGAAAGGGGACATAAGTGCCATCTTCGCCGGCCTAAAAGGCCCCGCCCTTAATAAAAAATTAACCTCCTACGTCGACTCCGCTAAAAATGCCGGAAATAAAGCCGCTGCCACCGCCCTCACTAAATTCTTCTTGAGAAACAAAACTCTTTTTGATGCAAAAACTCAGACTACTACCATGAATCGCCTTCTCGACCTTAATCGCGACCTAAAGACCGACAAAGAGCTCTTAAAAACCAGCCCACATCTTGCAACCGAATTCGGCAAAAATATTGCCGAAGAAGTAAAGAAGATTAAACCGAGAGACATTATTGAGCTGGAGCGTGACGCCTTCGAAAATAATGAAGTGATCACCGCCCTCGAGAACTCTCAACTCTCCGAACTCGGTAAAAACGCCACTCCCGAAATCAAAGATATTATCCACACCCAGGTAAAAACCCTCCTTGCGAAAAAAGACACCATGACTCCCGAGCTCCAAGCTAAGCTTAATACTCTTGGCAAAATCATGAATACCCCCGCCTGGACCACTACAATCACAGTAGCTAAAAATCCTTCTCCTTAAAAACCTAACTCGAACAATAACCCCAGCCAATTCACCGACAAAGGCCTCGGCATCTAACCATGAAGGCATTATAAGATCATTAAACGTTTTTCTTTTTTGCATTCTTAAATGTACTGGATTCCGGCTCGGTGGCCGGAATGACAATCCCTTCAAAACACTATATATGCCTTGTCTTGCCATAGCGTACTCACGAAGGAGGAGAGGATTTTACGATTTTCTTTATAAATAAATTAAAAATATAGCCCGTCGCCAAGCGCAGGATTTTTGAGTCGAGTTTACGATTTATTTCTGAGGACAAGCCCGGGAGCACTACTAAGAAAAAGGTATGTCGAAGGTATGGAGTACTCTCCGTACCGGAGATCTCGAGTGCTCTCGAGGTGAAGGACTTACTGGAAGAAAAAATCGCAAAATTGGCCAAAAAGACAAGCGCCCTACAAGCTAATCAAATATAGTATAATACTACTAATGAACCTCGCTTTAGCCTTCCTCTCCCTCCCCGAACCCGTAAAAGATTGGTTTGGCTCGCTCGAGCTCGCTGATCGGCTTTCTGATGTAAACAACTCTCTTGGTCTGGTAGGGGATAACGAATCTCTTTTAAGCAATCTTCTCCTCCGCATCATCACCCTTGATCTCGATATCCGCGACCTTATAAACGAGCTTGGTCTTCTCCTGCAAATAAATGAAGGGAAAGCAAAAGAAATTGCCGCCACTCTCATAAAAACCACTCTCACCCCCATAGAAAAAGAATTAATTCCTTTAGGAATTAATGTGAGGGACGGACTCGCAAACCCCAGCCTTCCCGACTCCAGACTTTCCACTTTTGGTAATACCCCCCGCCCAATAACACCGGAAATAAATCCGCTCGCTACCCCTCTTTCTCCTAAATCCGAAGCTTTCTTTAAAAACATTCCTCTTCCGCAATCTCCCCCTTCCTTTAAAGAAGGGGATTCTCCTTCTAAAGCCTTCTCCAAAACCCCGATTACTCTCCCTCCTATCTTCGAATTTAGCGAGAACAGACAAGAAGAAAAAAAAGAAAAAAATTTCACCCCTCCCGAAAATCTTCCCTTAGTTCACCAAAAAGAAGCCTCGCCCTTTATTCTCCATGAAGAGAAGGCAGAGCAAACAATAAATATCTCTCAAACCCCTTCGTTTACATACACCCCTTCCATCACCGAAATCCCTAAAAAAGAAGAGGTAATAGTCAGCTCTATAGAAGGTTTAGCTCCCGTAATTCCGCCCACCGCCCAAAAAGTCATTCATTATACCTCCTACAAGACCGAGCTTAATCACGCCTTTTCCTCCATTCCATCCGCTAAAAAAGATCTGGAATCGAAAATAAAAAAACCTCTTTCTCATTGGTTTATATGAATTTCCAAGTCCCTCAATTCATCGATATTGAAGATCGGATTATTGGTCCGCTCACATTAAAGCAATTCGGCTATCTCGCCATCGCTTTTCTTCTCTCTTTCTTCTCTTTTTTTATCTTCACTTTTCTTATCTGGGTACTCATCACTCTCCTTGTAGCCGCAATCAGCATTCTCTTCGCCTTCATCCGCTACAACGAGCGCCCTTTTTCTATTCTTTTCCTCTCCGTCGTTTCATTTGCCTTTCATAAAAAGAAATATCGCAAAAATATTAGCGGAGAAGAGGAGGGTAAAAAAGAGATTCCTCAAAGCCACCTCGGCGATCTCACTCTCGCCCTAGAGACGAGTACCGCCCCGATGAAAAACGAACGCTCCTTTTTAAAACCCTTCCTTGATTCCTTACGTGAAGAAAAAGACCGCTACGAAATCCTAAAAAAGATCACTGGAGAAAAAGAGGTCGCAAGAAGAATTGATTACCGATAAAGTCATGGACAATAAAAATACACTCGGATCAGCCTTTGATCTCTTCCCAATCAAAGAAATCAAAAATAACATCATCTTCCTCAATGATGGCGGTCTCCGTAAAATCCTCCTCGTCTCCGGCGTTAATTTTGAATTAAAGTCTGAACAAGACCAAAATGTCTTAATCTATACTTTCCAAGACTTTCTAAACTCTCTCAAATTCCCGCTTCAAATCATCATTCATTCCCGAAAATTAAACATTGCTTCATATCTCGAAAATATCCGCGCCGTTGAGAATATGGAAAAAAACAAACTCCTCCAAAGCATCATGAAAGATTATGGGAACTTTGTCGGTGATTTTGTGAAAAATAATCCTATAATGGAAAAAACCTTTTTTGTCGTCGTTCCGTATGATTCCTTTTCGCTAAGTAGCGCTAAGGCTTCTTTAAAAACATTATTTGGTAAAAAAATAACAGCCACCGAAGAGTCTGAGAACGAACACAAAGAAAAGGTAAAAAATATCGGTCTTCGCATCGATGAAGTGATGGCTGGGTTAAGCCGTATTGGTCTCCGCTCCGTCGCCTTGGAAACTGAAGAGTTAATTGAATTATTTGAAAACTTTTCTCATCCAAAAACTATCGAAAATCATTCTTAGAATTAATCTTAAAAATATTGTCCATCCAAAAGCCCATGAAACGCGAACCAAAAGATAAGTTTGAAATCAAAGAGAACCCTCGTTCATTAGGAAAGAAATGAATTCTTTTATCTAGGTTTAGTGAGCTGACGATGACAAAATAAAATAATGCTTCAAATAACTTCTGTTAAAATACTTTATCTATTTTTTGTGGTATTTTTGAGATGAGTTCTAGATAAATGGAAAATACAAACGAAGTAAAAAATAAAATCACTCCCGAATCTCTTGATATCTACTCGAGTAAGCTTAAGGTAGGGGATAAATTTGTAAAAATTATTTTCCTCTTAAATTATCCTCGCTACGTCAGCGTAGGCTGGTTTTCACCCATCGTAAACGCACCGGAACTCATGGACATCTCCCTACATTTTGATCCGGTCGAAACTGCAGCCGCTCTAAAAAATCTCAAAAAAAAGACAGCGCAGATCGAAGCCCAGATCTTCGAACGGGAAGAGCAAGGCCTTATTCGCTCGCCCGAGCTGGAAACCGCCCACCACGATATTGAGACTCTTCGCGACGTTCTTCTCCAAGCCACGGAAAATCTTTTCAAAGTCAGCGCTTATATTGCTCTTTATGCGGACGATGAATCCTCATTAAACCGCCTGGAAAATAAAATCAGCAACATACTCGAAAGCCGCCTTATTAATGTAAAAACCGCTATCTTCGAACAACTCTCTGGCTTTCGCTCTATTCTCCCTTTAAATAAAAATGAATTAGAAGTTTCTGCTTTTTTCAACTCCTCTCCCGCTTCCTCTTTCTTTCCGTTTGTGAGCGCCACTCTCACTTCTAATAAAGGTGTTCTGCAGGGTATTAATCTTGAAAATAATACTCTTATTATTTTTGATCGCTTCTCTTTGGAAAATGCTAATAAAGTCATCTTCGCTACCTCCGGCTCCGGTAAATCCTACGCTGCCAAACTCGAAGCCCTCCGTGAGCTTATGTTTGGCACCGACGTCATCATCATTGATCCGGAAAATGAATATAAAAAACTCGCCGAATCCGTCGGCGGCACCTTTATTAATATTTCCTTAGCTAGTAAGGAACATGTAAACCCTTTTGATATTCCTATCATCCCCGAAGATGAAAATCCTGCCGACGTTCTAAAGTCTCACATAGTAAATCTCGCGGGCCTAATCAAGATGATGCTTGGTAAAATCGAGCCCGAAGAAGAAGCCTTAATCGACAGAGCTATCTCCGAGACCTATGCCGCTTTTGATATCTACCCCGGCAGCAACCTTAAGAATATTAAGACCCCCCTCCTTTCCGACCTCGAATCCGTCCTGAGAAATCTTGAAGGTGGAGAAAAAATCGCCAGCCGCCTCTACCGGTTTACGAACGGCAGCTACGCCGGTTTTAGCAATAAAGAAACAAATATTAATATTAATAATCGGCTCGTCGTCTTCTCTATCCGAGATCTTGAGGAAGAACTCCGTCCGATTGCTATGTATGTGATCTTAAACTACATCTGGAATCTTATTAAAAGCGAAAAGAAGAAACGTATCCTAATCGTTGATGAAGCCTGGTGGATGATGAAATATCCTGACGGTGCTTCCTTCCTCTTTGGTCTTGTAAAGCGCGCCCGCAAGTATTATCTAGGAGTCACCACCATCACCCAAGATGTTGAAGATTTCCTCCTCTCCTCATACGGCCGACCAATCCTGACCAACTCCTCTCAAAAGCTTCTGTTAAAGCAGCAGCCCGCTATGATTGACACTCTGGTTAAGACCTTCAATCTCACCGAGAATGAAAAAATTCTCCTCCTCGACGCCGAGGTGGGGGAGGGCCTTTTTTTTGCCGGCTTAAAGCATGTGGTAATCAAAATTGTCGCCTCCGACCTTGAAGATGAAATAGTAAGCACTAAACCTGCCTCATGAAGAAAATATTCTTAGCCGAAGCCGCCCCTCTCATTATCTTTTCTGTTATTATCGATCTTATTGAGCTCACCGCCGTTGGTGGCCTCTTTACCAGTATTCCCTCAATTATCCTATTCATTATTATTCGCGAGTATCTTAATATAAAAGGAGCAAAGAAAAATTACCTCTTCTGGCTATCCTTCTTTGACTATTTCCCAATCATAAACATCCTCCCTTTAAAAACCACAGCACTTGTGATTTCCATAACCTTCCATAATCATGCGGCTGCTAAATTTAACTCTGCTTCCTAAATCACTCCTTTTTTTCACTATTCTTTCTTCCATTTTTTTGTTGCCAAAAAATAGCCTGGCCACTCCCTCCCTTTTTATTAATTGGAAAGCCTTAACCCTTTCCTCTGATTCCTATTCCGGTAAAAATCTTCCCACTCCCGGCTCTCAAGTAGAGCTTGGAATCTTTGCTTTAGATGGCAATCAACTAACAAATCTAAAAACCGCCGATGTTTTCTGGTACCAAAATGAAAATCTTATTAAGAAAGGCTCAGGCCTTTCTCATATCACCCTCACTCTTGATGAGTCCGGCACCCCAACTACCATCAGAGTGAAAGTAAAAAAGGACGACACTATTATCGAAGGACTTACTATCATAAACCCGGTCTCATCCAATCTCTACATTGAAGTGAAAAAAACTATCTCTAAAAGCTCCGTCTTTTTTGCTCGCCCTCTCTTCTTTAATGTTAATAATCTAGAAAATCTTTCCTTTGAATGGGAAGCGGGCGGAAAGAAAGTGGTCGGACCCAGTTCTCTTACTCTAAGCGTCCCTCCGGAAATTGATTCTATTCTCTTAAAAAGCACGGTAAAAAATAAAACTCGCAAAGTGGAGCAAGTAAGTGAAACTATTTCCCTTAAAAATGGCTAAACATTATCTTTATATACTTCTTTTTTGTCTTTCCTTTGCCCTAATGAATCTAGGAGGGGTAGTCTTAGCCCAGACTAAAGCCTGCGGCCCTAATGGCTTAAACTACACGCTCTGTGTTCCTCTACCAGGTCAAAAATCCCCCACTGTATCTGGTCTTGATCAATACATCGCCGCCATCTTCACCCTTGCCCTCTCTATTGCCGGCCTCCTCGCCTTCATGCGCCTCCTCTATGGTGGCATCATCTATATTATCTCTTCGAGTAGTGTGGTTAAAAAAGACTATGCCAGAGAGGTAATGAACAAATCCCTCTTGGGTCTCCTTCTTTTATTTGCCGGAACTCTCATTCTTTATTTTATTAATCCCGATCTTCTCTACGTCGGCCGTATTTTCTCCGACGCTAATCGTATTGGTATCACTGGTCTCGATGATCTAAAAGTAAAACGCATTGAAGAATTTAAAGCCACTAATGAAGCGGCAAAAATACAAGAAGAGCAAGATCGGGCTGAATGGATGTTTCGCTACCAAAAAGAGACAGAGTCTCTTAGTCGGGAAAAAGAATCCTTAAGCGACAATCTTTCATATCTTATGAATAGCTATGGGCAAAATATAAGTAGTAGGGGGAGCGCCGCCGAACGTACCCGCCTCGAAAGCGAAATTAAGGCTCGCAACACCGAGCTCCTTAAGGTTCACTCCACTCTTCAAGGCATCGAGCAGGAATATCGTCTCTATAATAATAAAAAAGATTCTATCATTCCCATTGAATTCGACATTTCTAATATTCGGCCATAACCATGAAAAAATATCTTATTAGTATCGGTTTCATAATAATCTTCCTTGGACTTCTTTATTCTGCTTATCTTCTCACTAAAGAAACCTCAGAAAACACTTCAAAAGAAGACGTGGCAGTGATAGTGGAAGAAAAAAAAGAAGCTATTCCTACCGAAAATATAATAAAACTTAAAGCTTCACTTCTCTCTGAGAGTCCTGTGGTCTGGTACTCTCCTTTCTCTTTTACCTCTACCCCCGGAACTACTACCATCGACACTCTCTCTCCCTCCGCCACTGATCAAAATATTCTTTCTTTATCCCGATCTCTACCAATATCCGACTTTACCTTAAGCCCTTCTGGCCGCTTCTCTCTTATTGAGCTGGGCAACAGCCCAATCCACACCCTGACCGTCTTCGACCGAAAAACAAACTCTCTTATCTCTCTTGGCGCGACCCCAATAAGCGCCGCCTTCATTCCCGGCTCCGATACCGAAGTTTTCGTCCTAGAAAAAAATATTGGAATAAAAAGAGTAAACCTCGAAAAAAAGACTGAAAAAATTCTCTTAAGCCTCGATCTTGTGGAAGCCGATATTACTCCGCTCTCCGTCTCCGAAATCCTTGTTTCTGAAAAAGCCGATCCTGACACAAAAGAAAAAACTTTTCTCGTAAACACAGTAAATCAGACTGTCACCCTTATTAACGAAGCTCCTGTAAGCCTCTATAAAAATATCAACGCCTTCTATCTCGAGTATAAAGAGGCCGACAACACTCCCGAAATCATTCTTAAAGATTCCATCACTAAAAAAGAAATTATCAACTTTAAAAACGCCCTAGGCGGCGAGAATAATTTCACCCTCCCCTCAAAATGTGCTGGTAAAGACGCGCTCGTCATCTGTGCCTTCCCTCAAGAAGTAATTAATAAAAATAATTTTAGCAACCGCTACACTCGTGGCGAAGAATACCCTAGAGACGATCTCTACTCCTTCGAGATTCGCAAAGGAGAGGGGATAGTGAAACGCCACCTTATCTTCTCCTCCACCGACTCCGAATCCTACCAATTCAAAAATCTCTTCATCCTCAACTCCACTCTCTACTTCATTAACCACCAAACCGACCTCCTCCACTCCCTCCCCCTCTAATAAAGTTAATATCCACCAGATATTACTCCAGTGGTCATTTACCTTTTATTATTCTAAAATTTATATAAATAAAAAAACTAAATAGGCTTAATAACCACTCTTCTATTCTTACCCTCTCCTTCACTTTCCGTCTTCACATCCGGCCGTATTGAAAGCTCCTCATGCACAATCCTCCTCTCATATGCATTCATCACCGGCAACTTCACTTCTCCTTTAGAAAACACTGCTTTCTTCGCCGCCGCTTTCGCAAGATCTGAAATAATCCGCTCCCGCTCTTTCCGATAATTATTCACATCAATCCGGATCGGCTCCCGATTTTCCTTAGTGGCCTTAAGTCGTTCTAAAAGCAATAAAGATCCCACAATCTCCGAAAGCCACCGCTTCAACCATTCTCCTTCATAAAGAAAGATGAGAAGCCTATTTTCTTCCAGATCAAAATCAATCGAAAAATCGCTAAACCCCGCTTGTTGGAATAGATTCTGATAAAAGCCCTTGATCTTGTCCATAAATTATTCTCGTAATATACACCTGTTGGACTAAAGAAAAAAGGGTGCTCGTAAGCCAATAAAGGCCCACTGCCGAAGGTAAGGTTCCTAAGATAAGTAAGGTAAGAATTGGTCCAATAACCATCATTTTCTTCGCTATATTCCGAGCTTGTGCACCCTCCTTGGTCCCAGTATCTTTTGGTAATGACACCATTCCTAAGAAGTATTGAGCCGCCGCGGTAATAAGAGTCAACGCATAACTCCGTTCTGAAAGATTAAGAATAGATAAAAAATTAGTTATGATTATTTCTGGCCGGCTTATAAACGAGTATAAATTTTGATCCAGAGTCGCTGGAGTAACTCCCGCAAGAAATACATTATAAATAGCGATAAAAATAGGAATCTGAATAAGAATAATAAGAAAACCAGAAAAAGGGTTAATTTTATATTCTTTATAAAGAGCCATGATTTTTTCCGTCTGCACCTGGCGATCATCTTTATGTTTTTCCTGAATCTCTTTAATCATCGGCTGAATCTTAGTTATTAAAACCTGATTCTTCATACTCTTATAAAAGAGAGGGTAAAGAATCAGACGAATAAGGATAGTGATAAGAATAATTGCGAAGCCAAAATCACCTAAAAGATTATTAAGTACTACAAGCGCATTAAATATTGGTTGAGTTAAAAGTTGATTAAACATAAAAGAGACTTGATAAGTCTTTAATTATTTCCTCTTGATTTCCAGTTTTCTGGATAATAATAAAGTATTTTCCTGAAGGAAGCGATAGGAATTTTTCTTGAATAATCCTATAAATAAGTCGCTTTAAAATATTCCGATCAACCGCCTTTAAAACCACTTTTTTCGCCACCGACACTGCAAATCTCGCTCGACCTTCTTTTTCAGGATACTTTTTTAACAAGAAAAAAGACGCCTTCGAATATTTTCTCTCAAATCCTCGTAAAGGAAGAGATTGAATTGGAAAGCGCCTTTCTTTTGAAAGCATTTATTAAACAGTAAGCTTTGCTCGACCCTTCGCCCGCCGTCGTGCTAAAACCTTCTTACCACTCGCACTCTTTGAACGTTTTAAAAATCCGTGAGTCCGTGCTCGCTTCTTCTTTTTTGGTTGATATGTCGTTGACATAATAAAAGATTATAGCATAAAAAAAAGTTTTCCACAAATAATCCCCAAAAAAATATTTTCTTCTTTTTTGACCTTATCTGAGTTCTATCTAAAATAGAGTCTATGAACGAAACCCAACTCTGGGAAAAGGCACTGAGCGATCTCGAACTAGAAATTCCTCGGCCGAACTTTCTTACGTGGTTAAAGAATAGCCAAATTGTAGAAATGACTGATGGAGGAGTAAAAGTTGGACTCGCCAGTCGCTTTGCTCAAAGTTGGGTAGAAAAACATTATCCAATTATTATTTTAAAAGCTCTTCGGAATTTAAATGATTCTATTAAGAGGGTAGAGTTTACTGTCATCACTAAGAATATAAATCGTTCCCAACTCCCAAAGGTAGAAACTCGCCTCGATGATTACCAACAAACTTTTGAGCCCGCCACCGATCCCGAAACTTCTCTTAATCCTAAATACACCCTAAAGTCCTATGCTGTTGGTTCTTCAAATGAAATGGCTTTTGCCGCTATAAATGCAATTATCGAAAACGTCGGAAAAAAATATAACCCCCTCCTTATCTATGGTGGTGTTGGTGTTGGTAAGACTCACCTTATTCAGGCAGCCGGTAATGAAATAAAAAATCGCTATGGCACTAAATGTAAGATTCGCTATGTTCACGCTGAAAAATTCATTAATGATGTAGTCCATGCGATGCGTACTCAAAATATGCATACAGTTAAAAGCCGTTACCGGGATATTAATGTTCTTATAATCGACGATATTCAATTCATCGCTGGTAAGGCAAAAACAGAAGAAGAATTCTTCTATACCTTCAACACCCTTAAAGAAGATAATAAACAAATAATTATTTCCTCCGATCGACCTCCTAAATCCATGCCTAATCTCGAAGAACGCCTTCGTTCTCGTCTCGATTCTGGTATGATTATTGATATTTCCCCACCAGATTATGAGCTCCGCATTGCTGTTTTAAAAAATAAATTAGAAGAAAAAAACCTCTCTCTCGATCCAGTTATTATTAGTGAAATTGCTACTAAAGCCGAAAAAAGCCTCCGAGATCTCGAAGGAATAGTAAATAAAATTCAGTTCTATAAAGATCATAAAAAAGCAGAGATTACCTCTAAAGTTATTAATGAAATTATCGGAAATAGTTCTCTTCAAAAAATTAATAAACTCGCCAATCCTAATGAAATAATTAAAATTGTCTCTAATTATTTTGAAATCACCACCCAAGACATTATTGGTCGATCCCGAAAACAAGAAATAGTCGAGCCTAGGCAAATCGCTATTTTTCTCTTACGAGATATTCTTAATATGTCTTATCCCGCTATAGCCGGAAAATTAGGAAAACGCGATCACACGACCGCTATCTATGCCTACGACAAAATTAAAAAAGAAATTGAACAAAATCAGTCCCTTAACCAAAAAATAATCTCTATTAAAGATCTTATAGAATCCTCTTGTTAAAAATTCTTATTTATTAATTATTTTTTCTTAATTATAAATGAAGATTTTTTTATTTAATAAAGTACTTTTAATAAAAAATATAAGAAAAAAGAATGTTTGTACAAGTTGTTAATAAGAAGTATAGAAAGAAGGGAAAGTCTGGGGAAAAAAAAGAAAAGACCAAGATAATTTGAAAAAGAAAAGAGAATGTGGAAAAGTATCAGTAGTTATAGACAAGATACTTTTAGAAAAAACTTCGATTTTACAATAAAGAAAATCACTTTTCCACATATTCTCACCCCCTAATAATCCTAAAGTTTTAAAAATAAAAAAAACAAAAAATACGTAGAAAATGAAAATTATTGTTTTAAAAAATAATCTTAAAGAAGCCTTATCGGTTATTGAACATGGCGTAGGAGATAATAATGCTCTCCCTATTCTTAAAAACGTTCTTATCCAAACAGAAAATGAAAAAATAGTCCTCCGGACCACTAATCTCGAATTAGCCATTAAAAAAACTCTTTCCGGAAAAATAATTGAACCAGGAGCTATTACCGTCCCTCTTTCTGTTTTATATTCAATTATTAGCAATCTTTCTGATGAAAAAGTTTCTCTTGATACGAAAGATACCACTCTCCTTATTAGTACAGAAAAATATCAAGCTAAAATTCAAGGAGTAAAAGATGATGAATTTCCGGTAATTCCCAAAATAGAGACAGAAAGTGTTCTTATTATCGCTTCTCAGGTTCTTAAGAAAGCTATTAGTAAGGTATTTTATGCCGCTGAACTTTCCGAGATTCGCCCTGAGATTGGTGGTGTTTTATTTGATTTTCTTACCTCGAATCTTAAATTAGTTGCTACTGATAGTTTTCGCCTCGCGGAAATGATTGTAAAAAAAGAATTATTTTCTTTTTCCGGTACTTCGGGCTTTAAAGCTATTATCCCTTTAAAAACCGTTCAAGAAATTATCCGAATTTTTCCCGAAGATGAGATGATAAAAATTTCTTTTGATCCAACTCAGGTATTTCTTCAATCTTCTTCTATTGAACTTATTTCTCGTCTCTTAGAAGGAGAATATCCAGATTATGAGCAAATAATTCCCAAGACATTTATAACAGAAGTTATTCTTAAAAAAGAAGATTTAGGAAATGCGGTGAAGGTAGTAAGTACGTTTAGTGGTAAGAATAATGATGTAAATCTTTCATATAGTGATGCTGGTGATATGTCTTTATACTCCTTAAATCAGGTAATTGGTGAAAATAAGTATTCTTTTTCCGTTTCTGGAAAAGGAGAATCATTTGAAAATATTGCTTATAATTGGCGATTTATTCAAGATGGCCTACGTGCTCTTGAAGGCCCCACTATTTTTTTTGGTGTGAATGGTTCTGATCGTCCTTCGCTTATAAAAAGCACTGAAAGTGATATTTTTTTTTCATATATCGTAATGCCAATAAAAAAATAAAAAGAGAGATTTTTTTAACGATAAAGAATAAGGTTATTTTCTATTATCTTTTTATTAGAAGTGGTTAATCGTATAGTGAGTTGATTTTGACTTTCTATATTAGAAAGAGATATTAATTCTGAAAAAGTAAAATCATTCCCATAATTTCTCATTTCAGTAAATAAGGTAAGTGAATTAAGAAGTATTTCTATAGATATTACAGGATTAATACCTTTATAAGTGAATTGTATGGGAATTTGATTATTCTGGATGAAGATTCCAGTCTTAGGTGAAATAAGGGTAAGATTATTATTTCCGGAATTTTCAGAAGTATTTATATTTTCCCTCTGATTTCCTTGAAATCCTGGATGATTATCTAACCATTCTTGAAGAGATCCTTCCCAACCAGAAAATTGAGAGTCTCGTTCAGGGTTAGTAGGTGGTAATCCGCGGGGATCCGCTTTATTTATATAGTAAAGCGTATCATGGATTTCTCCATTAATTATATATTTTCCTTCTAAAATTGGCTTACCAGTAATATCTTCTTGAGATTTAGGAAATATTTCACTCTCTTGGGTAAGTAAAGCTTCTTTCATAAACGCATTCCAGATAGGAAGTGCTGCTAAGATGCTTCCTCCTTGTTTTTGCATTGCGTTATTATTATTATTTCCCACCCATACCCCTGTTACTAATGAGGGAGTATAACCGATTGTCCAAGCATCTCTATAATCGTTTGTTGTTCCGGTCTTAATTGCTACCTCATAGCCCGGGAAAAGAGTTAGTCCTAGGCTTCCGTGATATAATTCTTTCCTTGCATTAATATCAGTTAAAACATCATTGAGTTTTCGTATAGGTTCTGCGTCTACTACTCGTTCTTCTTTATCTTTATATTTTTCTAAGACTATTCCTTTAGTATCTTGGATTTCAAGAATAATAGCTGGTTTATGTTTTACCCCATCATTAGAAAATACTGAGTATGCTCCAACGAGTTCAATAAGTTTTATTTCTCCGCCTCCGAGTGCTAGTGATAAACCGTAGCGGTTTTTTTCAGTGAGAGTGGTGATACCTAATTTTTCCGCCATACTTAAGACATTATTAATTCCCGTAAGGTAAAGAGTTTTTACAGCGGGTACGTTAAGGGATTGAGCTAGAGAGTGCCGCATATCCACTGGTCCTCGAAAAGTGTTATCAAAGTTTTGTGGAGTATATGGATTTATTCCAGAAGTATCAAAATCTGTTGGTGTATCAAAGAGAATAGTGTTTGGGGTATAACCTCGGGTAAAGGCAGTGAGGTAGACAATCGGCTTAATAGCTGATCCTGGCTGCCGTAATCCTTGTGTTGCTACATTAAAATTTCCATCATTCTTAATATCAAAATAATCATATGATCCGACCATTACTAAGACCTCGCCCGTCTTAGAATTCATTACCACCATCGAAGCGTTAGTGCCTTTATAAAGCCGAGTATTTCGTTCCGCCCCTTCTCTAACCGCCTTTTCTGCTATTTGCTGTAAATCATAATCTAGAGTAGAAATCACTTTTAATCCAGCTTTCCGGACATAATCTTCCCCATATTTATTTATTAAATATTCTTGAATAAGAATAGAAAAATGTGGCGCCTTTATTCCATAAGATTGTGGTGTAAACGATAATATTTCTACTTTCGCTTCCTGCCGCTCTTCACTTGTGATATACCCTTCTTTTTCCATTTGTAAAAGTACTATATCTCGCCGCCTTAAAAGCTGGTCTATATGGCTTCCATAAGGAGAATAGTAACTTGGTGCTTGCGGTAAACTTACAAGAAGTGCCGCTTCATTAAGAGTAAGATCCCGCGCGTTTTTATTAAAAAAAGTCTGACTCGCTGCTTGGATACCATACGCGTTTGACCCATAAGGAATCTGGTTAAGGTAGAAATTAAGAATCTCATCTTTAGAATATTTTCTTTCTAGTTGATAAGCGATCACTGCTTCTTTAAGTTTACGAGTTAAAGTTTTTTCCGTACTTAAGAAAGCATTTTTTGCTAACTGTTGGGTAATTGTTGATCCTCCTTGTGTTATTTCCCCGGAAGAAATATTAGTGAAGAGTGCTCGGAGAATAGATCGGTAATTAAGCGCGGAATGATTATAAAAAGTAGCGTCTTCAATTGCTACTGTCGCCCGCTTTACATTTTCTGGTATTTCCTCAAAGGGGATTACCGTTCTTTTTTCCTCTCCATAAATTTCATAAAGAACCACTTTTCCAGTTCTATCTAAAATCTTTGTTGATTGGTTTATTTGTCGGGTATCAAAAAGTTCTGGTCGAGGTAAATCTTTTAGAATAAAAAAAACATAAGCCGTTCCCGAAGCCCCTAAAAATAAAAGAATACTAATAAGGAGTGGTGTCTTCTTTAAAAAATTATACATCCTAGTTTTTATAGGATATATAATAACACACCTTATTTTTATTGACAATTAATAGTTATCTCCCCCTTCTTCAAATGAAGGTTCTACATCATCATCATCATCATATAAATCAATCTCATCTTCCTCGTCATCCTCTCCATCATCTATATCATCATCTTCCTCCTCCTCTTCTTCTATCGCTTCATCTTCCTGTAAAGTAAGCAGCTCTCGCGTATATAATTCTAATGGATTCATTTTTGTAAAATGCTTTTTTATAAAGTGTAAAAAAAGTATATTCGATGAAAATTGTCTGTCAAGATAAAAAAAGAGTGGAAAAAAGAATATTTTTTATATTTATTATCTTTCCTGAAATGCCGCTGAAATAGCGATAGCAATCGCATCAGTGGTGTCATCAATATAATTAAATCTTGGCAATCCTAAGAGCCTCGCTGTCATTATAGCTACTGCTTTCTTATCTGCTGATCCATAATTAGTTACCGCCGCCTTGATTTGATTTGGAGTGAATTCTACCACCTTTGCTCCACTTCGATACGCTAAAAAAAGAATTACTCCCCGCGCCTGGGCAACCTCGATCGCTGTTTTAATATTCCGTTGAAAAAAAATCTTTTCAATTGCAATCACATCCGGTCGTATTTCTGTAAATAATAATTCAAACGCTGTGCCGATATGCCGGATCTTCCCTTCCATATCTTGTTTTTTATTTTCAATAATATCCGCCATAGTAAGCGTTATCTTCCCTTTTTCTTTAGTAAGTAAGGCATATCCTGCCCGCGCGCTCCCCGGATCAATTCCTAATATTTTCATTTAATTAAGCGAAGTGAAATACAATTATTTCGTAATAATAATTAAATAGATTATTCCATATCTATTATTATGAAGTCACCTTTATTTTAGAATCGAAGTAGGTTACCTTATTCTTCCCCAGTTATTTCTTTATATTGGGCAGGATCTATATTCATTTTTATTTCCTGGGTGTCTGGATATTCGTGAAGAGCTTCGTAAAGTTTGCTGAATTTTTGTAGATCCACCTCAGGAAGAGTTTGAAAAAACTGTGGCGCTTCTCCCTGAAAAATCCATTGTACTGATCCTTGTTCCGCCATCCGTGCTCCAAAATCCGAGAGAAGTTTCCGGAGTTCTGATATTGTCCGATTACTATTATCGGTAATACAGGGGATAAGAAGAGCTACACCCCCCGTTCCATATGCTTCGATAATAATCTCTAAAAGTGGCCGTTCACTCATCTTATGAATAGCCCGCTCAATATTATCTTGAGGAAGAGATGCCGCCCGCGCCTTCTCAATCAAGCTCCGGAGCCGAGGATTAAACTGCGGATTTTTTTCTTCTCGAGCCGCTAAAGTAATCGCCGCTAAGATCTTGGAAAAAACCCTATTTTTCTTTTTATCCACTACTTCTTTCCGGTTTTTTATCTGTTTCCATTTATTATGCCCCGCCATATCTCTTAAAAAGTATCCTACTTTAAATTATAAATCCGCTTCTTAATCTGTTTCTTCTTTATTTCGAGCGAGCCGCTTTTTCTGAAGCGAAGTACTACCAAATAAAAAAAGGTAACATAAACTGAAGAAAAAGATGGCGCAGCCGAAAGAAGTAGAAATAGGTAAGAATAGGATCTTGTAATTCAAAGTATAATAATGAGGCCAAAAAGAAAAGCGTAATAAGGTATAATAGTGTAAATGGGAGTTATCGAAGAAAAGTTAAAGCGCATGAAGCGTGAAGCCGAAGAGCGCCAAGTCGCCTATCTTGCTCTTACTCATAATTTTAATTATCAAGATCCGAAGGATTTGATTATTAAAACCGAAATAAAAAATATTTTTGAAAAAAATAGAGAAAGCTTTACTCATGCTCTTCCCTTGCAATTCGCCGACAATCGTCTCGTCTGTGCAATAAAAAATCCATCCGATTGGCAAGCCGTTTCTATTCCTACCCATATTCTCCCTTTAGGCGCCCCGCCTACTGCCGTCCTCGTCTCCACGACTACCTTCACGGAATTAAAAAATCAATTATCCGATGAGCCTAATGGAGGATCAGAAGAAAAATCAGAAAGTGAGACACATAATGAGGAAAAACCCGTTCTTCTTCCCGACACTCTTCTTCCCGCTTCAAAAGAGACGCCTTCGGAAGGAGAGTTAGAAAAAGAAAAGGAATATGAGTTTAATCCAAAAAATCTTTTCGCTTCCATTAAAAGCCTTTTTGATCTCCGCGATTTCTTTGCCCGGGAAAAAAATGTAATTTCCATCACCGATCTTGTTGGTATTCTTCTTGTAAGCGGAGTTTCTTTAGGCGCCTCTGATATTCACCTTGAAGCGGGAAGAGATGCTTTTAAAGTTCGCTACCGCCTCGATGGCCGCCTCCTCGACGCTCTTGATAATCTTGAGTACAACTATCACAATCTTGTCACCCGTATAAAACTTCTCGGTGGGCTTAAAATTGATATCACTGCCCGTCCCCAAGATGGCCACTTCTCTTTCAGTATTGGTGATCGCGCCGTTGATTTCCGCGTCTCCTCGATTCCTACCGAACTTGGTGAAAATATTGTTCTCCGCATTCTCGATCCGCAATCGATTAAAGTATCCTTAAACGATCTTGGTCTCCGCCCTGATGATCTCATAATTATCAAAAAATATATTAAGGCGCCCAATGGCTTGATTGCTCTCACTGGACCTACTGGTTCTGGTAAGACTACTACTCTCTACAGTTTCTTAGAGGAACGTAAAACTGATTCGGTAAAAATTATCACCATTGAAGATCCAATCGAGTATCATGTAGGCGGTATTGAGCAGACTGAAGTGAATATCTCCTCGGGTTATACCTTCGCTTCCGGCCTTTCCGCCATCCTCCGCCAGGATCCTGATATTATCTTCGTCGGTGAGATTCGCGACAATAAGACCGCTGATATTGCTCTCCAAGCCGCTCTCACTGGTCACCTTGTCTTTACGACCGTCCACGCCAACGATGCTGCAGGCGCGATTCCTCGTTTTATAAATCTTGGCGCCATTCCACTCGTCTTAGGGCCAGCTCTTAGGATTATAATTGCCGAACGTCTCCTCCGTCGCCTCTGTCCTTATTGTAAAAAAGAGCAGGTACTTTCTCCGGAGTTTTTGGCTCAGTTACAATCTTTAATAAAAGGATTACCATCTAGGGTAATTCGATCTCACGATAGTCCTTTTTCAGTATTTGAGCCCGTTGGTTGTGATAAGTGTAATGGCGAAGGTTTTAAAGGCCGCATCGGCATCTTCGAGCTCATCGAGCGCACGCCCGATCTTGAATCAGCGATTGAGCGTGGAGCAGGGGAGTCCGAACTTCGCATTATTGCCAAGAAAAATAGTTTCGTCAGCATGCAGGAAGATGGCCTCCTTAAAGTTCTCTCAGGTATCACAAGCCTCTCCGAACTCGAACTCACAACCGGCCCCCTTTCCCTCGAATAAAAAAATCCCCAAGAAACTTCTTCTAAGAAGGGAAATCTTTTTGATAAATCCACCGAGAAAATTTTATTTTTTCTTTCGTCACATCATCACCCAGCGTAAGCGAAGTATTTTTATTTTATCTTCTCGTATTTATATGAACATAAAAGAATTTTCAATTTATTTCATCAGTGCTGGCGTACAATACGTAAAAGTATAGGATTTTTCCTTAGGGCTAGGGGAAAGAGAATAATAAGAGGAGGTATACTGGGCTAATGTATTTACTGCAAGTAGTGAGTGCTCTCTCTGGTGTAGGCCCCAAGTACTCGAGGTATAAGACGAGAAATCAGAGCCTCTGATAATGCCCTAAAGAAAAAAATAGTAAAGATGAATAAAGGCCATTGATCTGTGGGCACAGTCACGAAATATAAATATATGTGACATAACCAATTCCCTTTTAATAAATAAAAGAGTTAGAATCTCCTTGAGGAGTAGCCCAGCCGAAACCAAGCTATCCGGGTGCTAAAAGAAATTCCCGCCCACAGATCAATAGCCTCTATTTCTAGTGATTTTCAAGCTCCTAACCATTTGATCATAGCATAGTAAAATTCATTTGTCAATAATTCCGCCTTTTTTTAAAAAAAACTATAAAAACTGGAAAATGAGTTTTTCCTTCATTTCTTCCTTAATTTTCCTAAAAACATTACACTCTAAAAAAGCCGAAGCGGAGAAAACGTGATTTTTTGTAATCAAAATATTTTTCGTTCTACGAGCACTAAAAAGGAAAACATGGATAACATAACTGTTGATACCCTTTTAAGGCCTACCGACTGGAATGACTACATTGGCCAAGAAAAAGTGAAAAAAAACCTCCGGATCATCATCGACGCCGCCAAAAAACGCGGTGAATCCGCCGACCACCTTCTCTTTCATGGTCAAGCCGGCTTAGGCAAGACTACCTTGGCTCACCTTGTTGCTCATGATCTTCAGGCTAATTTAAAGATCACCACCGGCCCCGCCTTAGAAAAAATGGGAGATCTTGCCGCTGTGCTAAGCAATCTTGAAGATCGCGATGTCCTTTTTATCGACGAGATTCACCGACTCAACAAATCAATTGAAGAGGTGCTCTACCCGGCCATGGAGAGCCGCAAGCTTCATATTATTGTTGGAAAGGGTCCTGGCGCCCGCACCGTCTCCCTTGATCTCCCTCCTTTCACCATCATCGCCGCTACGACCAAGCCCCATCTTGTCTCCGGGCCACTCCGTTCTCGCTTTGGCGCCAGCTTCAAACTCGATTTTTACGAACTTACTGATATTGAGCGGATTATCGCTCGCTCCGCTGAGACTCTTTCCTTATCTATCGACCCTGAGGCTATTCATGAGCTTGCACTTGCTTCCCGAGCTACTCCTCGCGTTGCCAACCGGCTCTTAAAGCGCGTCCGTGACTACGCCGAGGTCCATAACCATTCCATAATTAATAAAGAAGTAGTAAGAAAAACTCTTGAAGTTCTTGATATTGATTCTATTGGCCTCGAGCCTATGGACCGGCGTCTCATCGAGCTTATTATCTCTAATTTCAACGGCGGGCCCGTCGGCGTTAATTCTCTTGCCGCCGCCTTGAACGATGACGTGGGAAATATCGAAGACGTCTATGAGCCTTTCCTTATTTCTCTTGGATTTCTTATCCGTACCCCTTCTGGAAGGATTGCGACCGACGCCGCCTATCACCACCTTGGTCTTCCCGAGAAAGAAAATCGCTTCATTAAATAAATACTTCCCACATGATAAAAAATTTCCACTCTGATTCTCTTTCTGACACTGATGTAATTGCCGGGGAAATCCTCTCCGAATTTCCCGCTCGTATCTACGCACTTATTGGTGACCTTGGTTCCGGTAAGACCACTCTTGCTAAATCCCTTCTCTACAGAGCTGGAGTAAAAGACGAGGTCACGAGCCCTACCTTTATTATCTTTAAAAAATATCCAGTCGGCGACCGTATATACCTGCACATGGATTGTTACCGTCTAGAGTCCCTTGAAGAACTCAAGCCTCTTCACTTTAAAAAAGAATTGGCCGACCCTAAAAATATCTGTATTATTGAGTGGGCTGATAAAATAGAAGAAATTCTCCCCAAAGACCGAGTGGAAATCCGTTGCACCCCCGGCCCCCACCCCGACTCCCGAATCTTCACAGTTATTCAACTTCCTTAATTCGCTACATTTTTAGACAAGTTTAAATTAGAGGAGGTATTTAAAAATCGTTGCATCACACATGCGCAGGATTTTTGAGAAGAGTTTGGATTTTCTTTACGAGTACCGAACGGAGCATGCTCTAAAAGTCTGTGAGTACGGAACACAGTAAAAAAATTCAAAATATTCCAAAAATACAAGCTTAACCCCATGAAAAAGACTCTTATTTTAATAGATACTTTCGGCCTAGTCTTTCGCTTCTTCTTCGCCCTGCCGCCCTTAAGTACCAAAGATGGCCGCGTCGTAAATGTCGTCTTCGGCCTCGCCAATCTCCTCCTTAAAATTCGCAAAGAACAGCACCCTGATTATTTAGCCGCCGCCTTTGATCTCCCTGCCCCTACTTTCCGGGATAAGCTCTATGATCAGTATAAGATTCACCGTCCCACTCCGCCGAATGATCTGATTTCTCAAATTCCGCTCGTACGCAAACTTCTCGAGATTTTCCGTATCCCCATCCTTTCTGCTGAGGGTTTTGAAGCTGATGATGTTTTAGGGAGTGTTACTGAAAAATTTCTCTCCGAGCCGAATCTTATTCAGATTATTTTCTCTGGCGACAAAGATCTTCTTCAGCTTATTAAGGACGATAAAGTGCTGGTTAAATTTTTAAAAAAAGGTATTTCGGACAGCGATTTATATAATGAATCTTCCGTAGTCAGTCACTTAGGTGTCGCCCCGAAAGCCATCCCTGATCTTAAAGGTCTTCTAGGGGACTCTTCCGATAATCTTCCTGGTGTAAAAGGAATAGGGGATAAGACCGCCGTCCCACTCATCCTTAAATATGGATCCTTAGAAAAAGTATACGAAAATCTCTGGGAAATTCCGGAAAAAATCAGTAAGAAACTCGAAGTTGGTAAAGAATCCGCTTTTATTACTAAAGAACTTGCTACTATAAGAAAAGATGTCCCACTCTCTTTATCTTTAGAGAATCTTAAAAATTATCCACTTGATAAGGCAGCTCTCGGTACCTTTTTTCATGAACTCGATTTCATTAGTCTTGAAAATAAGTTGTCTTTTACAGATTAAATTCTATATTCAAATAAATGTTTGAAGAAGAAAAACAAAAAATAGCTAATTGGCTTTTAAACCCCGATCATCCAGAGTCTCTTTCTTTAGAAGAAGCGGAGGAAAGGCTTCGCACTCTTTCTCTGTGGAAAGTGTACGAAGAAATTGAAGTGCCTTTATTCCCGATTTTAAAAGACATGTCAGCGACCGGCATTCGTCTCGATCATAGTCGTCTTGCTTCGCTCGCTAAAGAATTAAAAGATGAGATTGCTAAAGAAACCAAGGAGATTTTTGCCTTAGCTGGTGGGGAATTTAATCTTAATTCTCCCAAGCAGGTTGCAGATATCCTTTTTACTAATCTCGGCTTAAAGCCGTTGAAAAAAAACAGTAAATCCGGCACCTCCTCCACCGATTATGAAACTTTAGTGAGTCTTAAGGCTGCCCACCCCATCGTCGAGCATCTCCTTAAATCCCGAGAGCTTATAAAAATAGAAGGCACGTACGTAAGTAAACTCCTTTCTGCTCCCGAGCGCATTCATGCGGTTTTTAATCAGATGGGCGCCGCTACTGGCCGCTTCAGTTCCCACGACCCTAACATGCAAAATATTCCTCCAGTAGTGAAGCAGGTGTTTATTCCTAGCGATGGCTTTACTTTTGTCTCCCTCGATTATTCTCAAATCGAACTTCGCTTAATCGCTAGTCTTTCAGGGGATGAGACGATGATTGCTGCTTTCAAGAAAGGCATAGATATTCATCGCCTTACCGCCTCTAAGATATTCAAAATTCCCCTGCAAGAAGTAGATGATAGAATGCGCGGGATGGCGAAGACTTTAAACTTTGGCATTATCTATGGCATGGGCAGCGTTGCTTTTAGTAAACAAGCTGGCGTCACCCGCAAGGAAGCCGAAGCATTCATTAAAGAATATTTCAAAAATTTCAGCGCCATTAAAAACTATGAAGAAGATATTGTGATGCAAGCCTTGCAAGTCGGTTATACCGAGAATATTCATGGTCGTAAACGTTTCCTTCCTGACCTGGCTTCAAGAAATTCTTTCTTGGCAAATAATGCTCGCCGAGCCGCTATTAATATGCCGGTCCAAAGTCTTGGTGCTGATGTCATCAAGCTCGCCATGATTAAGTTTTGGGAAAAGTACCATGCCAACAGCTCAGTAAAACTTCTTCTTTCTATTCACGATGAACTTCTTTTTGAAATAAAAGACAGCAAGATAGATTTAGTGATTCCTGATCTAATAAAAATTATGGAAAGCGTCCTCTCTCTTTCTGTTCCTCTAAAAGTAGATGTAGCTAAAGGAAAACGCTGGTCTGATCTCTCGTAATAATCTGGTACAATACAAGGTGAACTAGTTTTTTTCATTCCGGACTCGCTGTGCTCCGCTGAAGCTTCAGCGTAAGTAGGATTAGGAATCTATGTAAATAATTAACTCCACATGAGTTTTTTTTCTAAAAAATCCCCCCCTTCCCCTCCTTGGAGCTTTGAAAAAGGTGCTCTTCTCTCTCTTCTTGAAGCGCTCGATGTAAACGCCGCCATTGTCTATGCGCCGGATTTTACCATTCTTTCTGTAAACTCCACCGCCGAAAAAATTTTTTCCATTAAAAAAGAAGATCTTGTTGGTAAGATTTTTTCTCTTGATATTGCAAAGAATTTTCCTTCTAGGCTCTTTGCCGAGGTTATGTATATCTCTTTGGCACCAAGCGTTATCCGACATTCTGATCCAGGAGTTTTCCCACAAATTCTTGAGCTTTCCTTAGAAAATCCGCAAAGAAATCTGAGAGTTGTGACGAGCGAGATTCGTGATGGAGAGGGAAGACTCTGGGGTTTTGTGAAGGTGGTGAGTGATAGCACGGAGACCGTGGCCTTGAGCCGGGCAAAGAGTGACTTTATTGCCATTGCCGCTCACCAACTTCGGACGCCTACGATTGCCGTCAGTTGGGCTATTGATTCTCTTATCTCCGCTTTAGGGAATCCCGCTGACAAGGAAATCGCTATGATAGCCAAGACTGCTACGCAAAATCTCTTAAAGATCATCAATGATCTCCTTCGTGCCGCCGAGATTGATGAGGGTCGTTTCGGCTACGAGTTTGCCGAGTTTGATCTTATTCCTTTCTTAGAAAAAATTCTTTTAGACGCCGAGCTCATTAGTCGGGAATTTGGCGTGAGACTCTACTTTAAAAAAGCTATTGAAGATAAAGTGCTTATAAAAGGGAACAGTACTCAGCTTGGTCTCTGCTTTGCCTCCTTGATCGATAATGCGATTAAGTACAATGTGAAAAATGGCGAGGTCTGGGTTGGAGCTAGACCTACTCCCGATAATAAGTACATTGAAGTCGCTATCAAAGACACTGGCGTGGGTATCTCTGATGAAGATCAGAAAAAAATCTTTACTAAATTTTTCCGAGCTCCAAGCGTAGTCAAAGCGGAAACTACCGGCAGCGGACTCGGCCTCTATTTAGCCAAAAATATCATTGAGCGCCATGGTGGTACAATCTCTTTTACTTCCATCCTCGGCCGAGGCACCACCTTCTTGATTAAGTTGCCCTTAGCCTTATAATTCCAGGGCAATGCCCGAGCTTCCCGAAGTTGAAACCACTGTCCGTGACCTAAAAAGAATTCTCATCGGCCGGAAAATTACCTCCGTCTGGTTTGATGTGCCTAAATTCAAATCCATCGCTAAGACCAAAGGCTTAAAGATCGAAGGAATCACTCGCCAAGGGAAAAACATCCTCTTTTCTTTAAGTGGAGGTCATGTCCTTCTCGTCCATATGAAGATGACCGGCCATCTCCTTCTAGGGAAGTGGCGGATAGGCAAAAAAGGCGTTGAGCCCATCTCACCTGCCGTTATTAAAGAGCGGGTGAATAGCTATATTCACTTCATCCTCTCCTTTGATAAAGGGCCGATGCTCGGCTTTTCTGATCTTAGAAAATTTGGGAATGTTAAATTTGGCAAGGCTGATAGTGTTGCTGCTGGAAAAGATCTCACCTCTCTCGGTCCCGACGTTCTTATAGTTGATTCTAAAGTATTCAGTGATCGTATCCGCGCTCGCAAGAAAAAGATCTACCAAATCCTCCTCGATCAGACCGTCATCTCCGGCCCGGGAAATATTTATGTGAACGAATCCCTTTTTCTTTCCGGCATTCATCCGGAGACCGTGTCTTCTCAAATTTCTCCAGCGCTCCTAAAGCGCCTCCATAGTAAGCTCGCTGAGATTCTTACAGTGGGAGTCAATCTCGGCGGTACCTCTCTTGATGATTATCGCCGCCCAAACGGAGAAAGGGGATTCTTTGGTAATAAAATCCAGATCTATGGCCGAGAAAAGCTTCCTTGTATGGTTTGCGGTACTATTATTATGAGAAAAAAGATCGGCGCCCGCTCTGCCTTCTTCTGTCTCAAATGCCAAAAACCAAAAAGATAATGATCATTCCGGACTCCGAGCCGGAATCTAGTTCTTACTTAATATGATTTTCCTTCTCTACGGCACCGACTCTTATAAAAAAGAGGAAAACCTCCAAGTCATAGTCTCGGAGTTTAAGCGCCGCCACGGCAACCCCCTCACCATCAACTTCTTTGACGACAAAAATACCGATCTCGAGTCCGAGCTTCTCTCTCATGCCCGGAGCCAATCCCTCTTCAGCGCTCCGCGGGCTCTTATCCTTCGCGAGCCCTTTGCCCTCAAAAAAGACGCGCTTCTTATTCCTATATTCAAGCAAGCGATTGATGACCCTAAGCTCATCCTGATTCTAGTAAGCGAAGCCGCTCCTGATAAAAAATTATCCTTCCTCTTAGAAAAGCCAGTGGTGGTAAAAAGCTACGAGATCCCCGAAGGCAAAGCCTGGCTTGATTATGTTCTCCGCGAGATGAAAAAAAGAGGAGTAGAGCCAAAGAAGGGGATAGAGAGGACTCTTGCCACCTATTTTGTGGGCGACCCTTGGGGTCTCGTGACCGAGCTTGATAAGCTCTCCCTTGGCGCCTCTCTCGGTAATTATGAGCTTGATACCGCCGGCCTTTTTAACCAAATATTCAGCCTCCGCCCCAGTGCCCGCTCTCCTCGCAGCCGCCTCGCCACCCTTTACAAGCTATTAAAAAAAGAAGACGCCGCCAAAGTCTTCAATCTCCTCGCCTATCAAAAAGGTGGTCTCCCAAAAAGCTTTTTCGCCCACGAAGACGTCCTAATCAAGCTCGGTAAGACCGATCACTCCCTCTCCCTCCTTAAAGCCATTTTATAGAAACAAAAAACCCGCACACAAGGTGCGGGGAAAAACGAAAGTCTGAACTCTTTTACTTAATCTTCGAAATAGCCTTAGTCAGACGAGATTTCAATCTTGCCGCCTTATTCTTCTTAATAAGATTCGTCTTCGCCGCCTTATCGAGCTTCTTATAGACTATTGGCAAGTTCTTTAAAGCCTCATCTTTCTTAGAAGAAGCTGTACTCTTGCGCACTTCTCGGATTAAGTCTTTCAAGACCTTCCGCTGGCTGTCATTATGCTCTCTCCGGGTCTTATTTTTCCGGATATTCTTTTTCGCTGTTCGTGTATTTGGCATTTGTCCAATATAATAAACATCTTTCTCTAAAAAATCAAGCTTCCTTTAATTTCTAATTATTTTCCAGTAAAGTTAGTCATAATAATGATCTATAGTCTTTCTGGTAAAATAACAAAAATAACCGATTCCTACGCCGTTATAAATGTCTCCGGTGTCGGCTATAAAGTTTTCATTCCCAAGCGCACCGCCGACTTTTTACGCTCCTCCGCCCTTTCCGAAACCACGCTCTATACCTATCTTGCCGTAAAAGATGATGCCCTTGACCTCTATGGCTTTCTCGAAGACTATGAACTCGCTTTTTTTGAAAAGCTCATCTCGGTAAATGGCGTTGGTCCCAAAAGCGCGCAGGGGATAATGTCTATCTCGAGCGTCGATGAGCTTGTTGGCGCGATTGTGAGCGAGAGAGTTGAGCTTCTCACCCGCGCCTCCGGCATCGGAAAGAAGACCGCCGAGCGCATTATTCTCGAGCTTCGCGGTCGTCTCGAGCATCTCGGAGAGCAAGCCTCCGTCACCTCTCTTGAAAACGATCTTGAGCTCGAAGAAGTGCTTTCTGGCCTAGGTTACAGCCGCTTTGATATAAAGAAACTCCTTAGTGAAAATAAAGAAAAAATTACCGGCGACACCCTCCAAATCCGCTTAAAGTCCGCCTTAAAGCTTCTTAAAAAACAATGATCCTCATAAACTTTTTGCGCAAAATCGCTCGCAAGACCGGCCTCATTAGTCTCTATCATTACGCGTGGGCGCTTGGCTCCGCCATCCTCTATGGCTTCCCTGGCAAGGACCTCGTCGTGATCGGTGTCACGGGTACGAAAGGCAAGACTACTACCATCTCCCTTCTTAAGCATATCTTTGAATATGCCGGCCACCCCTCCGCCATGGTTACTTCCTCCGATATCTGCATAGAGGATCAGTGTGAAAAAAATCTTCTGGGTAATTCCATGCCCGGCCGATTTTTTCTCCAAAAATTTCTCGCTCGCGCCAAGCGCGCCGGCGTAGAATATGTCTTCGTCGAAGTCACTTCCGAAGGTGTCCGTTTCTTTCGTAATTATTTCCTCCACTTTTCTGGAGCGGTCTTTCTAAATCTTACTAAAGAACACATTGAGTCTCATGGTTCTTTTGAAAAATATAAAGACGCCAAACTCTCTTTTTTCCGCCGGGCCAAAAAAGAAAATTCCTCTACCAAATTTTTCATAAACAAAAATGACTATTTTTCCTCCAAGTTTCTTCTCGCCGCGGGAGGCCAAGCTTTTATTTTTGAAAAAAGCGATCTAGAAAGCCAGCTCTTTGGTGAGCATAATAAGTGTAATATCGGCGCGGCTACGAGTGTCGCTCACGCCTTTGATATTAATGAATCCCTTATCGAAGAAGCCACCGCAAGTTTTCCTGGAGTCTCTGGCCGGATGGATCTTGTCTTTAATAAAGATTTCAAGGTCTTTGTAGATTATGCCCACACCCCAGATTCTCTCTGGGCCGCTTTAGTAGCTGGAGAGGAACAGGCGAAAAAAAATATTCTAGTAGTAATCGGTGCCGCCGGTGGTGGTCGGGATCGTTGGAAGCGAAAAGAAATTGGTAAAGTAGCCGCTACGTTTGCTAATACTGTCGTGATCACGAATGAAGATCCTTTTGATGAAGATCCTCGTGCCATCATGGAAGAAATTAATGCCGGTGCCCTTGAGGTCATCGAGAAAAAAGACCACGTCCGAATAATCGAAGACCGTAAAGAGGCAATTCTCTTTGCCCTTAAAGAAGCGAAAAAAGGTGACGTTGTCCTCGTGACTGGTAAAGGCAGCGAACCCTGGATCCGGGTAAAAAATGGTAAAAAAATCCCCTGGAGCGACCATCAAATTATCCACGACTTTTTCAAAAAATAGTTTTTGTTTCACTGAAAATTTTATTTAATAAGGATAATCGTTTCAGCTCCGCGCATGATTTTTTGTCCCTATGATGAGTCTCCGCTAGGAATAGTAGGCTTTAAAAGAAAAAATCAAAGCTTTATTTAAGAATGAATAAAAAAAGATAAAGTGAACGAAAATAAGTAAGTATTAGCAGGAGGTATACATAATCAGTATGTTGACGAGCAAACGAAAGCTTAGACATGCGTCAGAGGAAAAAAAGACAAGCGCCTAAAATAGCTCATGGTAAAATTAAGGAGATGAAACTCAGATTTATTGGAGGAGCCGGCGAGGTCACTGGTGCCTGCTATCTTCTCGAAGGTACAGCAACCAAAATCCTAATCGACTGTGGCCTCCGTCAAGGCAGCGCCGAGACAGAAATAAAAAACTGGAATCCTTTCCCTTTTCCACCCGAATCCCTTGATGCGGTTCTAATCACTCACTCTCATATTGATCACATAGGCCTTCTTCCGCGACTTTCTCGTGGTAATTTTCGTGCCAAGATTTTTTCCACCGAACCCTGCCGGGAGTTTTCTGAAATCCTCCTCTTTGATTCTATGCGTCTTATTAATGAAGATGGTCTTCGTCGCGGCCTCGGTGAGCTTTATACAGAATCCAATATTTATAAAGCCATGGATCACTGGCAAGCCGTGGAGTATTACAAGACTTTCACGATTGGAGAGTTTTCTATCACTTTTTATAATGCCGGCCACATTCTTGGCTCTTCTTTTATTCTTGTGACCGATGGGAAAAAAAGGATCGTCTTTTCTGGAGATCTGGGTAATAGCCCCGCTCCACTTATCGGTAGCAAAGATTCCCTTCCCTATTGTGACTACTGCTTGATCGAATCCGCATATGGCGATCGCCTCCACGAAAATTCTCTTTCCCGCCGCGAAATAATTGAGGACGTTATCGAAGATGTGGTTCTGAGTAAGGGTGTTCTCCTTATTCCGTCCTTCGCTATGGAACGCACCCAGCAACTCTTATTTGAAATAGATCAGCTCTTTGAAGAGGGAAGAGTGCCTCGCGTCCCGGTGTATGTCGATAGCCCTCTTGCCTTAAAGCTTACCGAAGTCTACAAGCGCTTTAAGAAATATTGGAGCGGCGAAACGCAGATGTTAAAATCCTCCGATGGATCGCTCTTTAGTTTTTCTGGTCTCCATAAATCATTTTCTAGTGAAGATTCAAAAAGAATTGACACTGCTCCGAATCCTAAAGTAATTATTGCTGGTTCTGGTATGTCTCATGGCGGCCGGATCCTCCGTCATGAAAAACTCTATCTCAATAATCCTCGAACATTTCTCTTCATTGTCGGCTATCAAGGAATTGGTTCTATTGGCCGCGCTATTTTAGAAGGAAAAAAATCCATTAAAATCCAAGGTGAGGAAGTATCTATTCAGGCCAAAGTAGTAGCAACGAGCGGCTATAGCGCTCACGCCGATCAAGCCCAGCTTCTTGCATGGTTAAAGCCCCAGAGTCAGGGTATGCGCCAAGTATTTATTGTCCAAGGAGAGGCTTTGAGTGGTGTTGCTCTCGCAGTAAAGATTAGAGATGAACTTGCTCTTGATGCTATTATCCCCAAAGAAAATGAAGTCCGTGATATTATCTAAGTAAAATATTTCCATTTATTATCATGCCTTCTACCAAAGGTCTCCCATCTCTCAAAAAAGTAATTCGGGAAGTGAATCGCAGTAAATATAAGATCTGTGTCTCCGGTGCCGCGGAGACTGGTCACTGCAGCGCCGAAGCCTTAAAAAATGCTGAGCTTATTGGTCGAGAGATTGCCAAAGCCGGTATTGTCTTAGTGACCGGCGCCACCACTGGCACCCCTTATTGGGCTGCCAAAGGTGCTAAAAGCGAAGGTGGATTTGTTGTTGGTATTTCTCCAGCCACCTCCGAAGCCGCCCATATCAAGTCTTACCGCCTTCCTATCGACTACCATGATATGATTATCTATACTGGTTTTGATTACTCCGGTCGCAATCTCCTTCTTACTCGTTCCGCCGACGCCATCATCACGATCTGCGGTCGCGTAGGCACGCTCAATGAATTCACTATCGGCTTTGAAGATAATAAACCCGCTGGCGTCTTAGAAGGTTCTGGTGGCGCCGCCGATCATATTCAGTCCTGGCTGAAAGAGCTCCATCGAGGATTAGGTAAGACCGTTTTTTCTAGTGATCCAAAAGAGCTTCTTCGTTTAGTGATTGGGATGATTGATGAAGAAAAAATCCGAGAGTAAATGACTCCTTTCGTAAAGGATAAGGTATTGCCCACTTCAATCATGGTTAGCTCCTTGATTGGCGCTGGTATTTTTTCACTGCCCTATATTGTAAGTCAAATTGGTTTTTTATTTTCTCTTCTTCTTCTCCTCATCGCTTTCATTACCATGCTCTCTTCCTCGTTCTTTTATGCCGAGCTCCTTAAAAATAATGTTGATTCGGGAAATATTATTAGCCTAGCTCATCGCTACTTCGGCCGAGAGGGGAGTATTATCGCTTTCTGTATCTCTGTTTTTCAGATGATTATTGGTCTTATGATTTATCTTGTCCTTGGAGAAAAATTTCTCTCTGTAATTATCCCGGGCAATCCTTTTAATTGGACATATCTCTATATTTTAGCCACTCCATTAATCTTCATTTCTCTTCGCCGATTAGAAGAATTAGAGTTTGTTATTGCTTTTGGAAAAGTAAGTGTAATTTTCCTTATCTTTTTTTTCTCTCTCTCACTTGTAAATCCCGCAACTTATTTCCCTGTGGAGATTCAACTGCCTTTCTCGCGCCTCTTCCTTTTTTTAGGGCCAATGCTTTTTGCCTTAAATGGGCGCGTTGCCATCGCTGAAATTTTAAGAGTGGTTAATAAACGTCTTTATCTTACGAAAGCGGCAATTGGTAAGGGTTTATGCATTGTAGCTCTAGCATATCTTATCTTCTCCTATGCAGTAGTGATCGGAAGCCCGATCGTTTCAAGTGATACCATCACTGGTCTTACCACATCTTTCCCTCTTGTTATTTTTGTTATCATTGCGGCTTTGGGTTGGTGCAATATGTGGAGTTCATATGTTCTTTTTGGATATGAAATAAACGATGTTTTAAAACTCGATTTCAAATTCCGTCCTCTCCTCCGCTTTTTTCTTATTGCCACGTTGCCCATATTTTTCTTTTATCTGGGTTTTAAAGACTTTTTAGGATTAGTTGGTTTTGCTGGTGGTATCCTAGGCTCCTGTGAAGGTTTTTTCATCGGCTGCATGTACCTGAAGCATAAAAAGTATCAATTTTCTCCCGCTCTCGCTTTCACTCTTATTGTTTTCTCTTCGGTTTTCCTAGTAGAAATAGCAAATTATCTAGGATATTTTCCCCAGGTGGGGTAAACTAAAGAAAGTTATGAGTCTTTACTTAGTTGGTATTTTTCTCATTCGGAGTTTTGTATTCAGGATTTTTGGGTTCTTTCATCACTGGTATGGCCATACTTTTATCATTCTCCGACGCATAATTGACCGCTTCCCTTCAGGAAGTGCTTCTCGTTTTTGCGTCTCAATTCTCCTTTTCTTTTTTTATTGTCTCTGGTCGATGATTCCTCTGTATCTCATCCTCCGTTTTTTCTATGAGGTATTACTTTAGTAGTGATCGTCTAATGATGGGCGCCTTCGGCCGCTTTCTTGTCCGCTTCTGTGTCTATGTTTTTTATGGCGCTTTAGTCTCTAGCACTGTCATCGCTCTTTTTTCCGAATTAAAATTTTTAAATATCATCGGAATTTTTTTCTCTCTTTTTCTTCTGGATCGCTGTCTTCATCTTAATCATGGGGAAGAGCCTCTCTACCACATCCCGTCTGCTAAAAAAGTAAACCTTGCTAATTACCTTACCCCCAGCTCTTTTTTAGTTATTGAGAAGGCTTGGGAAAAGAGTGCTTTTATTGGAGGCCATTATTACTTCTGGTTTATCCGCCAAATTCTTGAAAATCCCGAAGAATACAAAGCGTTAGGGCGAGAAGGGTTGTCTGTAAAAGATTATCTGGCGGCAGTAATTATGAAAATTAAAGATCGAAAGCCGGAAGATAAAGAAGATAGCGCTGCAAAAATTGCTTTTATAGAGATGGTCGTTATAAAAGCCAAGGAAATAGCCGAAGGCCGAAAAGCTAATTACATATACCCTAAGGATCTTTTCTATGCGGTAAAGTCCCTCTCTCTTGAGCTCGCCCAGGATATTTTCACCTAAAGTAATGGCCGCCTTTCTGAAAAAAAATAAAATTAACGACCTTGTTCGTTTTTTTATTCTCGCTGATCTTATGGTTTTTTCTGGCTGGGGTCTTATTGATCCGCTTTTCTCAATTTTTATTATAGAAAAAATTCCGGGTGCCACTCTCATCACCGTTGGCATCTCCACTGCTCTCTATCTTGTTTCCCGCGCTTTGATTCAGCTTCCGATCGCTCATTTTATTGACGCGACAAAGAACGAAAAAGATGACTTCCTGGTTATGATTTTTGGGCTACTAGTGATCTCCGGCACTTCTCTCGCTTTTATTTTTGTTGCTAATATTCCTCAGCTTTTTCTTCTCTCATGTCTTCGTGCTATTGCCTTCGGAATGTATAATGCTGGTTGGTATGGCATCTTCGCTCGGCATCTAGATAAAGGAAAAGAAGCTTTTGACTGGTCTCTTGATAATTCAATTATTGCTCTCTCAACTGGTGTCTCCGGCCTTATCTCTGGTATCATCGCCGAGACGCTGGGTTTTTCGACCCTTTTTATTATTTGTTCTGCTCTTTCTCTTCTTTCTGCTGCCATTCTTTTTTATGTCCCTCGAATTATTTTTCCTAATCGTTCAAAAAAAGACATTTTTCTTCCCCGTAGATAGCTTCTTGCTTAAGAAGTGTCGTTATGGTATATTAATAAAGTCCAATAAAAATCTCGTAGAAGAAACGAGTGTCGGAGGATAGAAAAAGAAAGATTTTCCCGACGCCAAAAACAATAAAGTTTTTGGAAAGAAAAAACACTATGCGCCGAGATATTTCCGGATTCAATCGAAGACGGCGCGTTGAAAGAAGAAAAGATACTAATAACGTTCGCCGGATTATCTCTGCCGGCTTCATCGTCTTTCGGCACACAGAAGAGGGGCTAAAATTCCTTCTTCTTTATCGGGGGCGAAACGCGTGGGATATGCCCCGCGGTCGAATGGAAACTCAAGAGAATAGTCTTGAGACCGCCTTTCGCGAAGTCCGAGAAGAGACTGGTCTTCGAGCTAGCGATCTCATTATAAAGAGAGACTTTCACCGCGCCTACGAAAAATTTCCTTATTCCCGTGACAAAGAACGGGTGTTTAAGATTATTATTTTTTATCTAGCCGAGACTCCAAAGAGAGAAATTAAACTCTCCGACGAGCATGAAGGCTACGGTTGGTTTACGCTAGCTGAAGCTAGAAAACAGCTTTCTCGGTTCAAAGTCCGTCAGGCTATCCTAAAGCGAGCCGCTGATTTTATTCATAATGAAATAAACGGAAAAAAGGAAAAAGAATCTCCGTCAATTGGAAAAGATGATGGTAGTTACGATCGCTAAGAAATAAAGAAAATAAGCCATAAAAAAAGAAAGAGGGGAGTGGTATGCTCGAAGTATGGTGAGGATACTTATCCCGTCTCATTGGTAGGTAATGTAATAGCGATAAGAAGATCCAAAACTCACAGAGTTTTATCCATGACCTCCATGACAATAAGATCAAAAACGCTGTTTTTTATATAAAAAAATACGACTCAGAAACTCGCTACTCAGATCAAAAAATCATGATAAATTATTTTTTTATCTCCCCGAATCATTACTAATAAGTATAATAAAAAAACAAAGGAATTGTTTTCCTATTCCTCTGTTTTTTTTTATTTTACAGCCGCAACTATTTTTTGAAATACCACGGAATCAGTTTCAGCAATAAGAGAAAGCATTTTTCTATTCATCTTCACATCCTTCTCCTTCAACATTTTAATAAGATCGCTATATTTTACTCCTTCCATTCGCGAAGCCGCATTGATCTTGGTCTGCCACTTTGAGCGGAAGACTCGCTTTCTCTCCTTCCGTCCACGAAACATGTAGGTAAAAGCGTGTTTTAAAGCTTCCTTTGCCGCCTTCTCTTTGCTCTTTCTTCCCCAACGGAAACCTTTGGTATATTTGAGGATATTAGTTCTCTTTTTTCTGGCGATAATGCCATTCTTTACTCTGGTCATATTATTTTCGTACGAGATAGTTATTAAAATGTTTCACTAAGTCTTTTCCTTCGACATTCAGGGTATTTCCCTTGGCTCTACGCTTATTTCCGCTTTTCTTGGAGCGAAAGTGGCCTTGGGCCATTTTCCGACGAATAAGTTTACCGGATCCGGTAACTTTTATTCTTTTACTAACTGACTTTTTCATTATTTTATCTTTTCTGGATCTGGACGATGATACCTTTACCGCCAAACTTTTTATCACTAATAATTCGGTAATTATTAACCATTTTAAGAAATTCGTCAAGCTTCCGCATTGCAAAGTCCTTATTAGCCTTTTCCCGTCCTCGCATGACGAGTACTATCTGTACCGGATGACCTTTAGTAAAAAATTCATCAATCCGAATGACTTTATTTTTCATATCATTCAGCGCCTCTTTTACCGAGATCTGGACTTCTTTCGTCTCTTGATCCTTCTGTTGGCTCTTTTGTTTTTTAAGCTTCTTTTCCTGCTGGTAGCGATACTTGTCGTAGCTTGTAATCTTGCCTACTGGGGGAGTGGCTGTTGGAGCAATTTCAATAAGATCAAGACCCTTTTCCTTGGCTATTCTGAGCGCTTCAGGAAGCGGTAAGACGCCTAAAGATTCCCCTCCATCATCAATTACGAGGAGTTCCTTTGCGGTTATCTGATGATTGATTCGAGTATGATTATTAATGGCTAGACTATACAAAAATTATTCCCTCAAGTCAAAAGAATTATGTGTATTATGGTAAATCCTCTAGTTTTCCTGCTATTGTTCTTATAAGCAATGAATTCGATTAGCCCTAGATCCCAGTTACCTAAGAAAATAATCGCAACGAACCGTCGCGCTTCCTTTGACTACGAGCTTTTAGATCATTATGTAGCCGGCCTTGTCCTAAAAGGGGAGGAGGTGAAGTCTGTAAAGCTCGGCCGAGTTTCTCTGGCTTCCACGTTCGTCTCTATAAAAGATGGATCAGTGCAACTCATAAACTGTGATATCTCTCCTTACCAACCTAATAAAAATAATGAGAAGAAAGACACAAAGCGCCCCATCTCTCTTCTTGTAAAAAAAGAAGAATTAAAGAAGTTGATAGGAGCGGTGAAAGAAAAACACTACTCAATTATTCCTTTGAATATCTTTCTTATTCGCGGCTTAGTAAAGATAGAGTTTGCTCTTGCAAGAAGCAAGAAGCTTCATGACAAACGTGAGTCCATTAAAAAGAAAGATATTACTCGAGATATCTCTCACCGCCTCGCCTAGAGGCAGAAAAGTTGTTTTTTCGAGCCTCTACGGATATTGACTTTTATAAGCAATTAGTGATATAATAAAAAAGTCGCTTTCTCTTTCATTTCGGACTAGATCTGGAATCTATTTAAATAAAAAGCGATATTCTTTGGGAGTGTGCTCGGCTTTGACGGTTGCTGTATTTTGAAAATAGCGAGTAAAGGTGCCTATCCTTTTTAATCCTAGGTAAACAGAGTAAACGACAATAACGTTTCTCGGATGCCCGCTTTCGCTTTTGCCTAAGCTGGTAATCTAGTGGGGCAATTTTAGTCTCCACGATCGACCCCCGAGGCTTCATAGGGGATTTGTCGGTCTTATACATGTCGCTTGACGCTTCTCTCTGATAGATGGGGTAGTGTGACAAAATAGTCTATCTCCTTCTTTTATTTTTCTGTTGATCCTTAGATAAAAGAATAGTGCTAGATCAACTACACTCGTAGACATTATCAAAAAAATCATCCGGACAGGGGTTCGATTCCCCTCACTTCCACACTAAAAATAAAAGAGTTTATACTAAATATCCGCCCCATAAAATAATTAACAATAAAATAAATAAAGAGTACTTTATACATCGAACAATCATTTTGATTTCTCTCACTCTTGAGAAGCGTTAAGGTAAAAATATGAAAACTATTTTCACTGCTCTCTCAGGGGGTATGTTCTAAGCTAATCAATTAGAACGAAAGCACCTCACATTTTTGTTTTATAATGGAAATGGACCATGTCTGTGAAAACCAGACTAACTGACAGAATTCTCGTTTTTAAGAGCGAGGCGAACTCTCTGATCTCTTTGCCTCCGCTCTCATTCTGATCCCGCTTCAGGAAATTCTTTCTTTGAAGATCGGCAAATTTCTCCCTCAGTCGACTCTCTCTTTTCTTCACGCTCATCACTCCGACTATGTTGGTACGATCTTTCTTACGAACAAATAGATTTCTCCCTTGCTTGAGATGAAGCCGTGATTTAAGTGTGGAAGAGAAGAAGTTATGAGGCCATTAATCTTTATGGTGCAGTTCCTTATGATCAAGCTTCCCTTTGCTTTAAGAGAGAGAAAGGTGGCTCTGAGACGCTCGGAAATTTTACAAGGCCAAGGAAGATCTTCTACTCCTTGATGAAAGGCGGTCGGATTAAAATCCTGAAAGAGATGAGTCTCAAGCCTCTCATGTATGTTCCGCATATCTAGGTAGCTCCTCATCGCGATCCCGAAGGTTGCAAACATTTTGTTGTAAAGAAACCTGAAACTCCTTCAGATTCATAGCTAAATCTCCCTCAACCCTTTTCCCGTCACAACCTTACCGGTTGTGGCATTTTTATTTCTGATATAATAGGAAAGCCTATTATTTGTATGTCTAAATATTACATTCCATTAAAAACGAAAGGTCTTTATAGTCCTGATAATAAAGAACCGTTTAAACTCAGTCGTTCAAAAATTGATCTCTTCCTCGAATGCGCCCGTTGCTTCTATCTCGATCGTCGGCTCGGCGTCGGCCGTCCACCCAGTTTTCCCTTTACCCTAAACAGTGCCGTCGATAAACTTCTAAAGAAAGAATTCGACATTCATCGCACGGCTGGGAACCCGCATCCTCTCATGGCCGCTTACGGCCTCGACGCCATTCCCTTCGCTCACGAAGATCTTGATGCTTGGCGAGACTCTTTAGGTGGCGGTATTCGCTATTACGACAAGGCCTCTAATTTTCTTTTTTATGGTGGTGTGGATGATGTCTGGCAATCATCAAATGGTGATTTGATTATCGTTGACTACAAATCCACTGCTAAAGATGGGGAGGTAAGTCTCGATGCCGACTGGCAGATCAGCTACAAGCGGCAGATGGAGGTGTATCAGTGGCTTTTCCGTAAAAATGGTTTTTCTGTCGCCTCGACTGGTTTCTTTGTCTACTGCAATGGCGAAACCGATAAAGAAGCCTTCGACGCCAAACTTGAATTTACTATCAAGATCATCCCATACAAAGGCGATGACTCCTGGATTTCCGATGCTCTCCTTGCTGCAAAGAAATGTCTTGATACCGACTCTGTCCCTAAAGCTTCTCGAGAGTGTAATTATTGTAATTTCCGTCACGCGGCCAACGAAGTAGAAAAATCGGTCTCGGCAAGCACTGTTTCCGCTCCCAAAAAAAATTCTCCCCGCTCTCTTTTTTAAATAATTTCCTTTGCTAAAAAGGCTTTTTTTAGCTAAACTGCAAAGAATGTTGAAAGGGGATAAAGGTTTTCATCTGCCCGAAGTTGAGCAAAAAGTGCTCACTTTTTGGCGCGAACGAGATATTTTTAAAAAGTCCCTTGCTCTCCGAGAAAAAAGCCACAAGAAAGGCAAAAACTTTGTTTTTTATGAAGGTCCTCCAACTGCCAATGGCCGCCCCGGCGTTCATCACGTCCTTGCTCGCGCTTACAAAGACATTATCCTCCGCTTCCGGGCTATGCGGGGTTACTATGTGCTCCGCCGCGCCGGTTGGGACACTCAGGGTCTTCCTGTCGAGATTGAAGCTGAAAAGACCCTCGGCCTCAAAAATAAGCAGGCGATCGAAGAGTATGGCATCGCCGCCTTCAATAAAGTTGCTAAAGAGTCCGTCTGGAAGTATAAGGAAGAGTGGGAAAATCTCACCGAGCGGATCGGCTTCTGGCTCGACTTCGACTCCGCCTACGTCACCTACGAAAATTCCTACCTTGAATCTCTCTGGTGGATTTTTAAGCAGATTGATGACCAAGGTCTCCTGAAAAAATCCTATAAAGTCATCCCATACTGTGCCCGCTGTGCCACCCCGCTCTCTTCTCATGAGCTTGGCCAGCCCGGTGTTTACCGCAAGGTCCAAGACCCTTCTGTCTTTGTTCGCTTTCCGCTCATTGGCAAAAAAGATGAGTCTCTCCTCATCTGGACCACTACTCCCTGGACTCTTCCAAGCAACGCCGCCGTCGCCATTAATCCTGATCTCACCTACAAGCGATGGAAAATAACCGATGAGTTTGGGGGTACGGAAATTATCTACTCCATATATAAGCCATCATTCTTTAGTAAAAATTCTATTGAAGAAATAGGTTCTGTCTCCGGCAAAGATCTTGTCGGCCTCAAATATTCCCCACCATATAAAAATAAAGGTATTCACATTGTCCTTGCCGCTCCATTTGTCTCTGGCGAAGATGGCACCGGTTTTGTTCATATCGCTCCCGCCTATGGTGAGGACGACTTCAATCTTATGAAAGAGAGGGGATTTGAAGATATTCCTTTTCACGTTGGAGATGATGGCCATCTTTTTGGTGATTATCCGGGCAAGGGAAAGTGGATCAAAGATGCTGATAAAGATATCCTCACTGATTTGAAGGAGCGTCATCTTCTTTTCTATCGCGCTACGATCGACCACGAATATCCGCACTGCTGGCGCTGTTCCTCCCCACTCCTTTACATGGCTCGCCGCTCCTGGTTTATCGAGATGAGCCGGCTTCGCAAGGAGCTCGTGAAGCGAAATAAAAAAATCAATTGGTACCCCGACTATGTGAAGGAGGGGCGTTTTGGCAACTGGATCAAAGACGCTAAAGATTGGGCCATCAGCCGGGACCGTTACTGGGGCACCCCGCTTCCCATCTGGGAATGCAAGGAATGTAATTCATATCAGGTTATCGGGAGTCTCGCCGACCTAGAAAAAAATTCTCCCACCAAAAACTCCGTCTATTTCATGCGTCATGGTGAGGCTACACATAATATTACTGATACTTTTAGCGCCGGTCCGGTTGGTAATGAATTTGAAAAAAGCGCCGTTTTATCCGAAAAAGGAAAAAAAGAAGTCCTGATAGCCGCCAAAAAACTTCGTTCCAAAAAAATCTCTCTCATTATCTCCTCTCCTTACATACGCACTAAAGAGACGACAGAACTAGTCCAGTCAGTCCTAGGAGAAAATATAAAAGTCATGTTTGATGATCGGCTGATTGAACATGATCATGGCTACTTCAATGGCCGCTATGCCAAGGAAATATGGAATTATTTTTCCTCCTACGAAGAGCGGTTTGAAAAGCGACCGCCACAAGGCGAAAGCTTTAATGACGTCCGGCGCCGCGTGATTGATCTTCTAAAAGACATTAATAAAAAATATAAGAATGAAAATATCCTTTTAGTCAGTCACGGCAATCCGCTTCTCATGCTCGAGACTGCCTGCGCCGGCACGCCTGAGACCGAGGTAAAATCTTTTTCGAAGATCAAGACTGGTGAAGTTCGTCTTTTGTCTCACGTTAATCTTCCTTTTAATGAGGTGGGTGCCCTTGATCTTCACAGGCCCTTCATTGATGATGTCCCTCTCGTATGTGATCTCTGTGGTAAGACCGCTCACCGCATCCGCGAAGTCGCGGACATCTGGTTTGACTCTGGAAGCATGCCTCTCGCTTCCTGGCACTATCCTTTTGAAAATAAATCTCTTATTAATTCCGGCGAGCAGTATCCCGCCGACTACATCTGCGAAGCGATGGACCAGACCCGTGGCTGGTTTTATACCCTTCTTTCTATCGCTACTCTTCTCAAAAAGCCGGCTCCTTTCAAAAACGTAATTTCTGTTGGTCTTATCCTCGATAAAAACGGCGAGAAGATGAGTAAGTCAAAAGGGAATGTGGTTAGCCCCTGGGAGCTCAGTGATAAGTATGGTGTCGACGCTCTTCGTTTTTATCTCTATTCCATCAATCCGCCCGGTGAAGCTAAGCGTTTTGATGAGACTGATCTTGGCAAAGTGGGGAATCGCATCATGACCACCCTTTATAACTCTTTTGTTTTCTATGATACCTACGCCCTGAAAAATATCGAGATTGATTGGAAAAAGGAAAAACTCACAAATATTCTTGATCGCTGGATCCTTGCCCGCTTTGAGTCAGCGAGTGGTGAAATGACTAAACTTCTTGAAAAATATGACGTTCACGAAGCCACGAAAGTGATTGACGCTTTGATCGACGATCTTTCTCGTTGGTACATTCGCCGCTCCCGCAAACGCTTCCAACAGCCGATAAAAAACGATCATCGCATCGCCTCCGCCGTCCTTTACCGGTCTCTCCTTACCCTCGTAAAACTCATGGCGCCCTTCACTCCCTTCATAAGCGAAGCATTATATCAAGCTTTGAAAAAAGACTCCGATCCCGAGTCCGTCCATTTCCTCGACTATCCAGTAGGGGATAAAACCCTTTTTAATAAAGAGCTCGTGAAGTCTATGGGTCTCATCCGCGATTATGCTTCCTCTGGTCTCTCCGCTCGGCAAAAGGCTGCTCTCAAAGTCCGCCAACCTCTCTCTTCTTTGTCGCTAAAGATAAAAAAATCTCCTTTTAATAAAAAAGATGAAACAGCCCTCCTCGATATCCTTCGCGACGAGGTAAATGTGAAGAAAATTATTTTTTCCGCGGATCTTAAGGAAGAGGTTGTGCTTGATACTAAGCTCACCGAAAAACTGAAGCGCGAAGGTTACCTCCGTGAAATTTCCCGTCTTGTCCAAGGTCTTCGCCAAGAGGCCGGTTTTTCGCCCAAAGATCAAATTATCCTGTATGCGACTGGTGACGACTACCTGGTCGATCTTATGAAGTCGAGCAAGTCTTTAAAGAAATCAGTCGGCGCGGCCACAATAGAATTCCGTAAAGTAGCCGGAGTTAAAGCGAACGACGAACTCCTCCTCGACAACTACCGCCTCTGGCTCGGAATAAAATAACATTAAAAAACGGCTTTCACCGTTTTTTAATGTTATAAAAGTCCAATTACTCTCTTCACTTCCCGTATTTTTTTATCCGCTATCTTTCTCGCTTTTTCCTCTCCTGCCTGAAATATTTCCTCTACCTGTTTTTGCTTATGACCCCATTCTCCTTTTGCTTCACGGTAAAGGAGAAGGGCGTTGCTAATAGTTTCGGCCGCCATTTTTTTAAAATCCCCATAACTCATCCCCGCCGCTTCTTTTTCGAGTGTTATAATCTCTTTTTGAGTAAGCCCCGAAAGAATAGTGAGAAGATTGCTAATTCCCGGTTTCTTTTCCTCGTCGTAGCGAATTTCTCGATCCGAATCTGTTACCGCTTTCCCTACTTTATCGTGAATAATCTCCGGCGTGTCATCGATAAAAAGACACCCGCCCGGCAGTGACTTGCTCATCTTTCGTGTCGGATCATCGAGACTCATGACTCTTGTGGCTTGAGTCATCAGTGCCTTCGGTTCTATAAATAATTGTCCAAACCGATTATTAAATCGTCGGGCCAAGTCCCGCGTGAGCTCTAGGTGCTGTACCTGGTCCTCACCTACCGGCACCACCTCGGTGTCATAGAGGAGAATATCCGCCGCCATGAGGACCGGATAGGTAAAAAGAGCCGAGTTAATATTTTCCTCCTGTCGACTCACCTTGTCTTTGTACTGCGTCATTCGCGACAGCTCGCCAAAGTAGGTGATGGTTGAGAGGAGCCAATAGAGCTCCGACTGTTCACTAATCCGGGATTGTCGAAAAAGCGTAGATCGGAGAGGGTCAAGTCCGGCCGCGAGAAAGGTGGTCATGAGATCCATAATTTCCGCCCGTTTCTCTTCTGGCGTGTAGCTCTGCGTGAGTGAATGCAGATCTGCTACCATAAACAAACATTCATGATTTGCCTCCTCCTGCAGTTGGACGAAATTAGTCAGTGCCCCTAAATAATTCCCTATATGCAGTCTCCCCGTCGGCTGTATCCCCGACAACACCCTATACTTCATACAATTACCTTCGATTGTATCAACTATCCCCTCCATCATCAAATAAGGATTTTTCTCTGGCATTACGAAGTTCATAAGATGCCCTCCTCCTCGCGCAGAATTTTTGTCCCTATGACGAGGAGAAAGCAAGTATTGCGAGGAGGCATACATAATCGGTATGTTGACGAGCAAAAGGAGCTTTCGACAATGTCAGAGGGAAAAAAGACAAGCGCTTAAAAAAACCAAAAGTAAAAGTTATTTTTTGATTGAGTTAATTAAGCTTATACCTCAATCACTACGGGCAATATCATTGGCCTTCGTTTGGTTTTTTTAAATAAAAAGGAACCAATCTGTTCGCGAATTACTGTCTTCACATAATCCGACTCCGGATCTTGTCCTTGCACCCGCTCCATCACTGATCGGATCTTGCGTCGGATCTCATCCATCATCTCCTTACTTTCTTTGAGATAAATAAAGCCGCGGGAAATAATATCTGGATTTTTAAGGAGGCGGCCATTGTGCTTGTCAATCGTCGCAATGATCACGAGCATTCCTTCCTGAGAGAGAAGGATGCGATCTCGTAGCACCACTTCACCGACGTCTCCTACGCCGAGGCCATCCACCATCACGTAGTAGCTATCGATCGTCTCGCCGGTAATCATTGCTTTGTTTTCTTCGAGCTCCGCCACGTGTCCATTATCGAGAAGTAAGACATTATCTTTAGGGATTCCGCATTTTACCGCTAGCTCTCTATTCGCCGCTCGCTTAAAGAAGTAGCCATGAGTCGGAATCATAAACTTTGGCTTGATAAGTTTGATCGCACTTATAAGTTCATCCGCCGGCGCGTGTCCGGAAGAGTGAATATCAATATCCTTTGACTGAAAGACTCTCGCTCCCTGCCGAGTAAGATTGTCCTTCAAATTCTGCACCCCCCGCTCATTACCTGGAATAATTGAGGATGATAGGACGAAAGTGTCGCCTGGTTTAGTCTGTAGTATTTTATGCTCGCCGTTTGCAATCCGCATGAGCGAAGCATTTGATTGTCCTTGGGCGCCTGTACAGAAAATGATTACTTTTTCATCCTTATATTTATTAATCTCCTCAATCGGGATAATCGTATCCTTGGGGAATTTCATATAACCCATGTTTTGGGCGATCTGAATATTCGTCTTCATTGAGTAGCCGTCAATAAAGACTTTTCGTTTCAGTTTAATAGCGATCTTAATCATTTCACGCAAGCGGGTAAGGAGCGAAGCAAATGTCGAGACGATAATTCTTCCTGACGCTTCATCAAAAAGTATTTCTAAATTCTTTTCCACGAGCCGCTCCGACACGGTCTTACCGGGGATATCCGCGTTCGTACTGTCGATGAGAAGAGTGTGCACTCCCATCTTCCCAATCCGCTCGAAGTCATCAAGCCCTATCGGATTATCATCATGGTCGTAATCAATCTTAAAGTCGGTAAAGTGGACGATATTGCCAATCGGCGTCTTAAGAATTGTCCCAATCGTATCCGGTACTGTGTGATCAAGCGTAAAAAACTCTGCTTGGAAATATTTTCCAAATGACACTTTATCGCCCGGATTCACCACCATTGCGTCGAGTTTTGGTAAGTTCCGGAATTCTTCATGGCGCTTCGCCACCATTTCTTTGGTAATTGGCGCCATGTAGACCGTCGGATTGCCGAGCTTCGGCAAGACGTAGGGGATAGCGCCTGTGTGATCATAGTGGCCGTGGGTAATAATGAGCGCCCGGATTTTGTGCTTGTTGCGTTCCAGGTAATTGACGTTTGGAATGATAAAGTCGATACCCGGCGTCGTTTCCTCGGGAAATTGGAGACCTGCGTCAATGATTACAATTTCGTCATCATACTCAAAAAAGCACATGTTCCGACCGATTTCTTCAAAACCACCCAAAGGGGCAAAACGCATTCGCTTCTTGCCATCTTGAGGTGGTGCCACTCTTTCTTTTACGCCATTTTCCCGATCCCGAGAAAACGACCTTCTGTTGTTTTTATGTTCCATTATTGTTTTTATAATTTTTTATTTTTTGTAATATTTTTTTACTTTTTATTTCTAATGATGTTCATTAAGAATTTTTCTCCGAAGCCGCTAGAAATGTGGTATTCGGAAAATTCTTGAGGATTTTTCATCGAGTCCGAGGCGCTTTCTCTTTTGCGACTAAGGTGTACATAAGGAGTACTCCGCGGGAGAAAAAGAGGAAGGAACAAAGGAATCGATGAAAAAGACCAAGAATTTTGTGCCCCCAAGAGGACTTGAACCTCTACAGGATTTCTCCCACAAGTACCTGAAACTTGCGCGTCTGCCATTTCGCCATGGGGGCTGTTTGTTTATGTAATGCTCATTTTTGAAAAACTCTTGCTGTTTTTTGATACCAATCCGCTACCCGAGAAAATCGTTCCCGTGGTTCCTGAATAAAGAAGGAAAGTGAAGGAATGGTGCTTTTATTCATAAAGTAGTAGAAATCTGGGGAAAAGAGAAAGAGTACCGGCAAGTCTTTTTGAATATTTTCTTGGACTTGCTTGAGTTTTTCCTCTCGTCGCTTTTCGTTTGTATCATTTTTAAGTGAGGTAAGAAGCGTATCTACCTGTGGATTACTATAGAGAGCCAGGTTTGATCCTGGATGCACTCTATTATCCGAATGAAAGAAAGGGAGAAGATCAGGATTTTTTCTCATCTCTATTCCATAGAGCAGTGCCTCGTACTCTCTTGGTTTTATTATCTCCGCAAGTATCTTCTGAGATTCGATCGGCCGCAAGGCCACTTCAAAGCCAATTGCTTGATAATTCTTTGCAAGGAGCTCTACTGTTTCTTTCAGGAATCCTATTTCCGGGTAGGTAATAGTGAGTTGTAAGCGTGTAAGCGTCTTACCTTCTACTTTCATTCTGCCATTTTTTTCGTCCTTTTTAAAGCCCGCTTCATCAAGGAGTTTGTTGGCTTGCTCAAGAGAAAATTCCTGCTTTTCCAAACCTTTCAAAAAACCTTTTACATTTGCCCCGATCGGTCCCACGCTTACTCGCGCTGAATTCTGGAAAATCTTTTCAACAATTTCTTCTCTGTTTGTTGCAAATAATAATGCCTTCCGTACATTCACATTTTGTAGGACCGGATTTTTTACCTGATTAAAAAAGAGCGCAAATGATCGCGGCATCGTGATAGCAAAACTTTCTTGATCAACGGTAATTTCTTTTTCTGCTTGCGGGTTATAAGTTCCATAGCCATCAATCTCTCGTCGCTGGAAAGCGGCAATTGCCTCCATCTCACTTGTGTAATATCGGAAAGAAAAATCAGTGATATTTGGCTTTCGCTCTGCAAATGCCTTATTAACTGCAAGCCTCACCTCTTTGATGAAGCCATCCTTTTCAGTAACCACCTCTTTTACTGTGTATGGGCCATAACCGATAGGGGAAAGATTATAGCTTGATAGCCGGAGATTAGGTACCGGAATACTTTCAAAGACATGCGCTGGGGCTACTCGTAAATCCTGGAGAATCTCAAGAAAATATGGTTTAGTAGTCCCGAGACTAAAACGTGCTTCATCCTCATTAATTTTTTCTACTGCCACATTATGCCACCGGCTTCGTTCCGTATGATTTGCGTCTGGATTTTGCATCGTCTTCACGGTAAAGATGAGATCTTTAGCGGTGATCGGCGCCCCATCAGAAAATCTTGCTCCTTTCTTAAGTTTTACTAAATAATTTTTTCCATTTTCTGAAATATCAATCGTCTCCGTGATAGTCGAAAGTCCAGGAAAGATGATTTCAATAAGATCTCGATCCGCTTGAGCCCCACTCCCTAAAAGGGGATTAATAAATACTGGTTGTCCCACCACTCCCTCAGTAAAACTCCCTCCCTCTCGTGGGGCTTCATAAGTAATATGAAAATATCCGGAGATAAGAATAAAGAGGAGTGCTAAGATAGCCGTCACTCCCGTCCCAAAGATCACCCTACGCTCGAGTGGGGTGAGGTGTCGCATTGTTGTAGAAAGGAGATGAAACACGTTGAGAAAAGAAGTTCGCCTCTGCAAAACGAACTAAAAGATAAAAATATGTGAAATAAATTAATTAACGAGGTTGACAAACGCAAGCGCTACAAAAACCACTGTCAATATGATCGTCGAAGTAAACACCACTTTCTCCAAGCCGCGTCGGGCCTGGTAAAAACCAGGAGCCTCCGAGCCGCCAAACGCCCCACCCAATCCGCTTCCTCGCTCCTGAAGAAGGACAAGAATGATAAGAATGACCGAGACCGCGATCTGAGCAAAAGTAAGAATGAAATTCATATTTGGTATTTACGGCAAGATCTCAAGGACAAGATTCGTCGCTCCTAGAGCGAGCGCCGCATAGAGAAGTGATTGATAGCTACTAATGGTAATGTTTTTGGAATAAAAGTCAAGAATCAAAAACACTCCGCCATTTATTGCCACTCCCAAAATTCCAAAGGTTAGATAGTAAAAAGGCGTGAGAAGCATGGTCATGATCGGCCGCAACCCTCTATTGATAAAAGTAAAAAGCACCGCTAAAAGTCCAATCTCCCATAGCCTCCCTGTAAGAAAAAACCCCGAGAGCCACCTCATCAGTACAAGTAGTAACAAAAAATGAATTAACACTGTCCCCAATAACCGAATCATAGCTAACTAATTATAATTCATTAAAAATAATTTTTTTTATATTGTATCTTAAAGGCCTAAGCGAAGTAGTTTTGAGCTTAGTTTCGTTCTTCTTTTTGAAAGTAAACTAAGAGCTACTAGGAAAGTCTATGAAGATTTTCCGGAGAAAAAAATAATGAAAATAAGGCAAAAGCATGAGCGCTACTCAAGTAATCTTGCAACACGCTCTAATTCTTGCTCAACTAAAGAACTATCATAATCCCCACTATGTACTGACGCCCCCTCATAGCTTGGTCGCTTCTGATCCAGGTGAAGAGAAAGAAAAAGTTTCCCTTCGGCCACCCGCGTATACATATGAAACTTCGGATACTCCATTCTGGAGAGTCGTCGCACGAAGCTCGTCTCCGCCCCTTTCTGCCTGTCATAGGCATACCCCGCCCGCCGCATAAACACCTGCAAATTTTCTCGAAAACCCTCCACCATCTTTTTCATCTTTCACATTCTATGATCTTTTCCTTTTCTCTGCTAGGTTAATTCTTTAAAAATTTCATATCGCGTATTAAATGCAGATTTTTTGAATAAACCTTCACTACCTCTAAACTTCTTATGATAAAAAATACAATCAATCAGTTTTACAACTTTATGAGTGAATAGAAGTCAGGGATATTAGTTAATTCGAGAGACTAGACTTTCTCCCGTCATATTATCTGGTTTCTTTATCCCTAGTATCTGAAGTATGGTCGGTGCCACATCTGATAAAAGCCCAATCACGGATAGTCTCTCCTCTGCTCTCCATCTCCTCCTTTCTTCTAAGCTTCGCTCCCACTCCGACCCGACTAAATAAAAATGCACCTCCGATGCATTATGCTTCGTTTCCGGAATCCCCGTGATTGGATCCATCATTCGCTCCACATTCCCATGATCCGAAGTAATGATCGTGGTCACTCCTCGTGTTAGCGCCGCGCTTGCGATTCTTGCGATCTCTGTGTCGAGCACTTCGAGCGCCTTGACCGCCGCGGCAAAGTCGCCCGTGTGTGCAATCATGTCCGCGTTCGCAAAGTTTACCAAGATAAAATCCATCGCTCCCTCCTCAATCGTCGCAATCACTCGTTCGCTAATCTCTCGCGCCCGCATCTCCGGATGCTCATTATGATGGGCAGTAGAGGAAGAGGGGATGAGGACTCGATATTCATTTGGTTCCGGCGCCTCAGTGAGTCCGTTAAAAAAATACGTCACGTGAGCATATTTCTCCGTCTCAGCAATTCGCAGTTGATTGAGTCCTGCCCTCGATATCACTTTTCCGAGCGGCTCCTCTACTCGTTCGGGTGGAAAAATGATGAGCGGTGTGATCCCTGCCGCGTATTCAGTCATAGTAGCAAGGATCACTTCCACCTTTTCTTCCTTTACAAAATCTGGATAAAAACTCTGTCCGGCAAGATCTGTACTTGAGAAACAACTCGCTATCTGCCGGATACTATCCTCTCGATAATTAAAAAAAAGTACGGCATCGTGAGCTCGCACCGCCCCCTCCATAAAGAACATCGCTGGTAGTAATTGATCATCATTGAGCCCTTGGGCATACTGTGCCTCGATATACGTCCTGATCCTCTCCCGCTCCTCTCCCTCCTCTGCCACCAGTTTTTTATTCCCAATGATCGCCTCGTACATTTCCTTTGTCCGATCAAAGTGCCGATCTCGATCGAGACCAAACACCCGTCCCCCGATACTTCCCATCCTTGCTCCGTGCTTTTGCATCGTTGGTAAAAGCCGTTCATATAATTCTAAAAAAGATCTTGGAGCGCTATCTTTCCCATCCGCAAATAAATGTAAATATATCTCTATCCCTCCCTCTTTCCCCGCGACCTCAATGAGCTGTATGAGGTGCTCAAGCGACGCATGCACATGCCCTTGTGACAAGAGACCGATAAGGTGCAGTCGCCCACTCTGCCGAGCTTTGGTCAGCGTCTCTCGGAGTACCGGATTTTTCGCAAAATCGCCCGTCTCAATCGCAATCGAAATTCGGGGGTAGTGCTGATAGAGAATTTTACCAGCGCCGAGTGTTAGGTGCCCTACCTCGCTATTGCCTACTTCGCCCCAAGGTAGACCCACGGCAATCCCCGAGGCCTGGAGCGCCCCGCCCCTATAATGGCTTCGGATGATCTCCATATTTGGGAGTTTAGCTGTCATGATGGGATTCGTCTGATCTCGTTCTCCCTCCCCCCAGCCATCAGTAATAATAAGACAAACTTTTTTCTTTGACATTTTACTCTTGACTACCTACTATCTTCTTAAACCGAGTCATTACTTCTATTATAGTTTCTATTATATTATGTAGTAAGGAAGGCTTGATTTCACTAATACCCAATAAAAAGCACAGGATTTTTCGAGGAAATTTTGTTTTTTCTTGTGAGTAAGCGCCGGAGCATACTAAAAATAAGCTCGTAGACACCTAATACTCTCAATTCTCTAAGGGCTATAGATCCTAGGTATTCTCCGGGAAATAAAAAAATAGAAAGTTATCGAAAAAGACCAGCTCTTAATTGATAGAAAAAATCGTTAATATCAAATGTCTATTTTTAACTACTATGCCACCCCTTATTGCTGCTCTCTTGGGCGCACTCTTTTCCGCCGCTCTTATTCTCGCCTTTCGCCGCCGCGAAGCGCTTCGATCTAAAGATCAGGAAGAGCTCGAATGGAAAAAGCTCCGTGATATCGCTGATCTTGAAGCCCAAAAAGTCATCCTTGAAGCCAAGGAAAAATCTTCCACTCTTTTTGAAAAGATAAAAAAAGAAGAATCCGATCGGCAGGAAAAACTCTCCGCCTTCGAATCTCGTCTCTTAGAAAAAGACAAAAGTCTTGATCGGCGCGATGAAGATCTCCGGGTCAAAGAATCCGTTCTAATTGATCGTGATAAAAAAAATGAGACTGAAAAAGAAGCGCTGAAAGAAAAAGAAAATGAAGTTATTGCCCGTTTAGAGTCAGTTGCTCAGCTTAGTAAAGTTGAGGCCAAGGACCTCCTCTTTGATCGTGTCCGCAAAGAAAACGCCGCAAGCCTGGCCGAGACTCTCTCTCGCCTTGAGCGAGAGCGTCGGGAAGAGATTGAGAAAAAAGCCGGCGAGATCATTACGACCGCCCTCGAGCGCTATTCCCGCTCGCACATCACAGAGCTCTCCACCTGCGTCTTCACCCTAAAAAGCGAGGAGTTCAAAGGCAAGATTATTGGCCGTGAAGGGAGAAATGTGAAGACTCTCGAGCGTCTGACCGGCGTTGATTTCATCTTTGATGAGAGTCCCGAGAGCATTACCATCTCTTCCTTCGATCCTATTCGCCGTGAGATCGCTCGCCTCGCTCTTGATAAGCTCATTCGCGATGGCCGCATCCAGCCCGCGAAGATTGAGGAAAAGGTTGAGGAAGCACGAGGTGAGCTCGAAAAGAGAATTATGGAGTTTGGTGAAGAAGCTGTCTACGAGCTCGGTATCGTTGATTTCCCCAAAGAGATTGTGAAGCTCTTAGGCCAGCTTCACTTCCGCACAAGCTACGGCCAAAATGTTTTGCATCACTCGGTAGAGATGGCGCACTTGGCCGGCATGATCGCCAAAGAAATTGGCGCCGATGTGATGATCGCCAAAAAAGGCGCGCTCGTCCACGACATTGGTAAAGCCATCGATCATGAAGTAGAGGGGACACATATTGAGCTTGGTCGCAAAATTCTCGAAAAAGCTGGCGTTGATCGCCGGGTTATTCAGGCTATGGAAGCTCATCACAATGATTATCCACACGCCACCCCCGAAGCCTTTATTGTCACCGCCGTTGACGCTCTCTCTGGCGGCCGCCCTGGCGCGCGCCGCGACTCCTCAGAAATGTATCTGAAGCGCCTAGGAGATCTCGAGCGCATTGCCCTCTCCTTCCCAGGGGTCAAGACCGCATATGCTATCTCTGGAGGCCGGGAAGTTCGTATCTTTGTCACCCCTGAGCGTATTGATGACTTTGGTGCCCTTGAGCTTGCCAAAAACGTCGCCGACCGCATCCGCTCCGAAATGACCTTCCCCGGAGAAATCAAGGTGAATGTTATAAGAGAGCTTAGAGCAACTGAAATCGCCCGTTAGTTTTAATCTTTATTGTAGAATAATTCTCTTAGGCATTGCGCTCTCCACGCGAAGTAATCTTAGATAGAGTCTACGATTTATTTTTGAGGAAAGGCCTGGAGCATACTAAGAGCTGGGCATATGAGGACTTTCTGGAGAAAAAACGGGAAAATTCGCCAAAAAGAAAAGCTTTCTAGTAAATAAAAAATCCGAGAAAATTTCTCTCGGATTTTTTATTTACTAGATTTATTTAACTGCTTCTTTGAGAAGCTTACCGGCTCGGAACTTAGGCTTAATAGCGGCGGCGATTTTGATCTGCTCACCGGTGGCTGGGTTACGGCCCATACGCTCGGCTCGCTTATATACCTTAAAGGTACCAAAGCCCGAGACAACGACGTCTTCACCCTTACCCATAGTCTTCACAATAGTGTCAAAGAGAGTGTCCACGGCCAAGGTGGAATCTTTCTTACTCATGCCGGTCGCGTTCATCATCGCTTCCACTAATCCTGACTTTTTCATAATTTTATTTATTCGCGTTATGAAATTTAAAAAACTGCAATTTCATAATCTGAAGTGTTTAGGTCTTCGACCTTTTCTTCTCATCAATTTTTTACAATCTCGCTGAAAAAAGCAAGTAAATACTAATCTTTGACTAAAAAGAAGCTTTCGTGGTATAAAAATACTAATTATTGAAAACCCAGATTTTCAGGGTGAGGGATAGATGAGTATAGTGATGATGATTCTTTCATTCTCCTTTTTTCTCTCTTTTTGATCTTCAAGTGCCGAGATATGGATTCCTAAAATAAAGAACGCATCCGTTGCACTTCCCCCCACTCCCAGCCTCCCACTGGGTTTTTTCTTTTCAAAATTAAAAAAATAGATTACATTTATGAGCTATAAAGCGGGCGTCGTATAGTGGTAGTACACGACCCTTCCAAGGTTGAGGTGGGAGTTCGATTCTCCTCGCCCGCTCAAAGTTTTTCTTTCTCATTTATATTTTTTTAATCTTGTTATCTAGTAAAAAATTGACAGAAATAAGCCAGGGTAACATAAACATAAGTATATCGTTATAAATTAATGGAAGATCTTGACAAAGAGCTAGTCCGTCGGGCAAGACTTGGAGATAAAGACGCTTTTGCAGCTATTTACGAGCATAATCTGCCTCGTATTTACCGTTTTATCTATTTCAAGACTGCTAATCGCGCAACCGCCGAAGAAATCACCCAGGAGGTATTTTTGGCCGCTTTGCGAGCCATTCCGCGGTATCATGATGAGGGTTTTCTGGTTTCTAGCTGGCTTTATGAGATCGCTCGCAATAAAGTCATTGATTTCTACCGGTCTAAAAAGAGCGATATCTCAATCGACGAAGAGCTTGAGGAGCGTCCCGAGCTTACCTCCACTGATTTTGTAAAAACCATGGAGACAAAGATTGAAGCCGACAAACTAAAAAACCTTTTAAAAAAACTTCCCGAAGATTATCAAAACATCATCCTTCTTCGTTTTGTAGAAGATCTCTCAAATGAAGAAGTAGCTCATTCATTAGGTAAGAGTCTGGGTGCCGTCCGCGTCCTTCAGCACCGCGCCTTAAAAGCTCTCCGTAAATTAGTCGAGTAAATAAAATATTTTACATATGACCAAAGAACGAATCCATAATTTATTTGATAAAGCCAAAGAGATTAAGCCTTCTGAAGGCTTCCTTTCTCGTACTCGCGCTCGCCTTTATGAAGAGCCACTTGATCATCCGCGTTCCCAATTTTTCTTTGAATCCCTCCACTTTGGCGCCACCCAAGCTGGTATCTACGCCACCGCCGCCTGCGCCGCCGCTTTTATTATTTACATGAGCAGCAGCATCTCCGTGAATGAAAAGCAAAGCGTTGCTATGAAGCGCACCGAGCAGATAGAAGACTACAAGATAGATGTCACTCTAAAAGATGCTAGATACTACAAAGAAGTCGCCCCAAATGTTTTTGTTGTGGTTTCTAAGTAATTTAGATAAGAATTTTAAAATAGAAAAAGCAAGGAGTATTTGCCCTTGCTTTTTCTATCTATTTTATCCAGAATATCCGGTACATAATGAATTCCCGGATTATCTTTGGTGTTCTTATAGCTCTAGTATTAGCGGCTTTGGCCGGTAATTTTTATCTCCGGCCAATCGTTGAAGGGAAAAATCTCCCTCCAGAATTCCAGCAAGCTCGCGAAGATGGCTCGCTCGTCAGTAAAAAAATTGTTTTTCTTTCTAATCAGGCTCTTGCCGGACTCGAGCAGATTGGTCACTTCGACGAAAAGAAGCAATATACCAAAGCCCTCGAGCTCGTGAGACTTGAATTAAAGCGCAATGAAGATGCTCGTAAGGAAGCTCTTCTTCTTTCTAGCCACTTAAATACGATGTCTATTTATCTCGAACAGATTAGCCCGAGCCGCGCCCGCTCCCTTGCTATTGAAGCCATCGGTTCCGAAGTCTCTCTCGTTAATCACCTCATCACCTACCATGGCCTGCTTTCAGATCTCTTTCAGACTCTCGAAGAAAAGTTTGAAGGGAAGACCATCGACGCCGCTCGGGTCAAAAGTCTCCTTGAGGCCGTAAATAGTGAAATCCGCGTTATCAACGATCTTAATCAACGCGCCATAAGGACCCTTGAATCCTTCGACTCTTTCTATAAGTGACTGCCATAGGCCACGTGGAAAAGGATATATGTATTTTTTTATTTATGTGGTCATCTCGACCTTGCCTCGCTTCGCTGTAGCTTACTAGCGAAAGTGGGATTTAGGATCCAGACTTCCCCCTAATAGAGGCACACCAAATTGATCTCCCTTTTCTTTCTATGTTCTCTAATTTCTTCTTTCTTGTTTTTCTTTTTATAGAGTTTTCCCCATGTACCCCTTGTGTTAGTCGGGGAGCGGTATACAATAATAAATAATACATAAATCTTTTCTCAAAGACTATCATTTATATGAAAAAAACACCTTTATTAAATCAAGCTGGAGGTAACACTATCTTCTGGGTAGTCTTTGGCGTCCTCGTCATTGGTCTCGTCCTCATCTCATCCTCAAAACCATTAATTAATCCTCAAGCAGAGGGATTTCCTGTTTCCACAGATCTAGAAAATTTTGTTTCACTTAATCCAGAAGATTGCCCAGAGGAACCTCTATTAGAAGCCACTCCTGATCCTGCTGGTTCTGCTGGTTCTGCTGGTCCTGCTGCTGGTTCTGCTGCTGGTTCTGCTGGTTCTGCTGCTGGTTCTGCTGGTCCTGCTGCTGGTCCTGCTGCTGGTCCTGCTGAGATGGAGCTCCTCCGCCTCCCCTAATAAACAAAAAAAACCGGTCTCCACCGGTTTTTTAATAAAAGTTTTTTGAAAGGCTTAATCATTCAGGGGAAAATCACCTCCAATCCCGTCTCCATGATGAGAGTGAAAAATTCCGGAGGGATCTGAAAAGCCCCTCACTTTTTTCTGTTTGATCAGCATCACTAGCCGCGCTTTCTCTGCAAACGATCGAAAAGCACCCCCTCTGTCCGCCGTATCAAAATCAAATTCCCGTTCCGCGCTTACAATCGACCTATATGGTCGCCGAGCCATATTCTGCAATCCAATAAATATCTTCACTGTTAAGCTTTTTTAAAGAACATGTTTATAGTTAATCGGAGAATAAACATTGAGTAACTAGTAAATTTCTGAGGATTTTTTTCCGAAGGGTTAGGCGTCTTTGAGCATTACGACCAAGATGTACAAAGGAGTACTTTGCGGGAGAAAACAGAAAAGGCAACAACGCCATTCGAAAAAAAAGACCAAAAAGATTAGTGCCCCCTATAGGAATCGAACCTATATCAACAGCTTAGAAGGCTGCTGCTCTATCCATTGAGCTAAGGGGACTCTCTACTATCAGTCGGGCTGCCGAGATTTGAACTCGGACTAAATCCTCCCAAAGGACTCGTGCTGCCGTTACACTACAGCCCGGATGCAAATCTTGCTCTCTTATCTTTGCACTAAAGATAAGAACTAGAATAACCCGAAATATGATAAAAATCAAAGAAAAAACATCTAAAATACTTTGCATTGTAAAATGTATAATGCAAAGTATTTATCCCCACCTATATTTTTTTATTTTATACTAAAGGAGAAAATGCGCGCTACTTTCTCTTTTTTCTTTATCCTTCTCTTCCCTATTTTTTTATTTAGCGTAAGAGCGCTGGGAAGCGCTTCATCTCCATCTCTCAAGACAGAAAAATCCCCCTCTGCTCCTATCCCCCTCTTCTCATCTATAAGTGACTATCCACAAGGCTTTGCAAGCGTTATCGAAAAGGAGGGGAGTATGATCTACACGATTTTTGCCCCTCTTGCCCCTCTTGATAATTCTTTCGTCTACCGCGCTTGGCTCAAGCAGGCTTACGGAGGAGAAGTTTTCCCTTTAGGAGATCTTGCCTCCTCAATTGATGGTTTTTTCCTTGATGTCTCCCTCCGTCGCGACACCCAAACCTTCAAAAAAATAATCATCTCCAAAGACCCTGTCGCCCACCCCGGTGAATCCTCCAAAAATATCTTCCTTCAAGGCACTCTCTGAAAATATCTTTCCGCCCGAAAAAAAAATAAGGTACAATAAAACCACACCTGTTTTTTATTTTTACAAAAAGAAATTAAAAAATAATAGAAGTAAATAATTCATAAAAGCGAAGTTATTTTGAGCTTAGTCCTTATCTAGATTCAGCATTTCGATAGCGCAGAAAAAATGAAGAAAATTCACCAAAATACAAACCCATAATTTTCAGAAAATATATATGCGTGAGTTTATATTTAGTCTCTGGGAGGTAGTCGAGGTGATCATCATCGCCCTCGCGATGGTTTTTGTCATGCGCTCTTTTATCGTCCAGCCCTTTTTAGTCTCCGGTTCTTCCATGCTCCATACTTTTCTTGATGGCGACTATGTCTTAGTGGATGAGCTCACTTATCGCTTTAAAGAGCCCGAGCGAGGAGATATTATTGTCTTCCGCTTTCCTCTCTCTCCTAATATTTATTATATTAAGCGCATAATCGGAGTTCGCGGTGATCGAGTCGTCGTCTCTAGTGGCGAAGTGAAGATAAATGACAAGAAAATAAAAGAAGATTACCTTGATAAGGGCATGTACACTAACGGCAAGTCTGATGCCTTTGTTGGTGATGATCAGATCTTCGTTATGGGGGATAATCGCACTGGCAGCTCCGATAGTCGGATTTGGGGCTTAGTCCCATATGAAAATATTATTGGTGTCGTCCGTCTTCGCCTCCTCCCTTTAAATAATGCTGGAATCTTTGACCGACCTACCTACAACCTCGAATAATAAATAATAAAAATCCCCGAAATTTTTCGGGGATTTTTATTAAAAAATTAAGAAATCTTCCAAAAGTACAAGCTTATTCCTCATCAGTAGAGTCGTTACCTCCAACTTCAGCAAGCTTAGCAGTAATATCTAGCTTGAGGTATATTGGCGAATCATAATAAATCTCTCTTGGCTTTGCTCCTTCTCCTGGCCCAATCGCCCCCTTCTCTTCCATGATGTCGAGTAGTCGCGCCGCTCGGGCATAGCCTACCTTCAATCGTCGCTGCAAGAGCGACGCTGACGCTTTCTTTGATTCGTAGACCACCGCGAGCGCCTGATCAAGCATCTCATCGTCATCGCCGCTTCCTTCACTCCCACCGCCGTAATCATCAAAGTTTACATCTCTCCCTGTAGGCGCCCCAATTGCTTCCCCACCCATCGCATTCATCTGCTCCTTTGCCCCAGTGATACTCACCTGCGTTTCTGGCGCTGCCTGATTATGCTCTCTGATAAATTCAGCCACCTCCCGGATTTCATCTTCAGAAATATACGCCCCCTGGATTCTTCGTGGCTTTGGAGAAGTTGAAGATACAAAAAGCATGTCCCCACCGCCCAAAAGCTTTTCCGCTCCAGCACTATCGAGAATGGTTCGTGAGTCAATTTGGGAAGCGGTCTGTAAAGCGATTCTGGTCGTAATATTAGCTTTAATAAGTCCGGTGATGACCTCTACCGACGGCCGTTGGGTGGCGAGCACGAGGTGAATGCCCGTCGCCCGCGCCATCTGTGCTAGCCGCACGATTGCCGCTTCGATCTCCCGTCCTGAAGTGGCCATTAAGTCTGCCAGTTCATCCACTATGAGTACTATGTATGGCAGTTTCTCCTCAGCTGATTTGTTGTAACTTCCAATATCTCTCGTACCCGCCCTCATAAGTGTCTCATAGCGCCGATCCATCTCCGCTACCGCCCAGCGAAACACATTCATTGATTTTTTATTGTCGGTCACGACTGGCGCGGCAAGGTGGGGGATACCATTATACACCGAGAGCTCTACTTTTTTCGGGTCAATCATGATGAGTCGTAAAGTCTCCGGCGAATTTTTATAGAGTAGCGATATGATAAACGAGTGCACCAAAATAGACTTTCCCGAACCCGTCGATCCAGAGATGAGACAATGAGGCATCTTCTCGATGTTTGCCTCAATTGGCTCGCCGTTCACATCTCGTCCGATAAGAAGTGCAAGAGGCCCAAGTTTCATAAAGTTCGGATAGGAGATGAGCGACCCGAGCCGCACTATCGCCGCTGTTTTGTTTGGCACCTCGATCCCGACGAGCGATTTCCCCGGAATCGGCGCCTCGATACGGATTGGGTGTGCTGCGAGCGCGAGTGATAGATCACTATTCAAGGCCGTGATCCTCGTGAGGCGCACACCTTCCGCCGGCTTCAAAGTATAGCGGGTCACCTTCGGTCCGATATTGATCTCACCCATCTCTACATTGATTCCAAAGCTCTCGAGCGTCCGCTTGATGATATTTGCATTGGCCTTCAAGTCTCCCGCCGTAGGTTTTTCAATCGTTGCTTTGAGTAAGTTAAGCGGTGGGGGAGTGTAGTTATGAAGGAGAGCTACTGGCGCCACATTTGGCCCATCAATAGGCACGGCTTCCATCTTATCCTTGGCAATTTTCACCTCAACCTCTTTTTTCTCCTCGGGTTTTTTAACTTCTTCTTTCTTTTCTTTTTCTTGTACCCCTGAAGAAAGTTCTTCTGCTTCATCTGGTAATCCAGTCACCACTGGCTCTTCTTCAATAGTTGCCGCTTTCTTTCCTGGTAATTGTATTTTAAGAGGTATATTAAGGGTCATAAGAGCTGATGAGACAAGGACTACCGACCCCACCACCATCGCCGCCACATTCCCAAATGGCACCTCAATCATACCAAGTGCCTGCCCTAATAGCCCCGCCTTATCTGGAAAAGCCACGTCAATCATTGAGAGTAATGCCCCGGTAAATACCACTGCTCCTGCAAGCGATGGCCCCAAGACCACCATCTCTGCGGCGGTGAGAAACAAGCCCGAGACTACGAGCGCTACCAAAGGCAAAACATAATATCCCCAGCCCAATCCTTTATAAAGAAAAGAAAAAAGCGTCTCGCCCGCCGGCCCTGCCTGGTGAAACATTGCAAGGAGTAAAATGATGGCTAAGCCAATAAGTACTATTCCTGATATGCTCTTTTTTACGTGAGCTGAAACCCAGGGCATCTCTTCTTTGCCTTCATCATCCTCTTCTTCTCGCGCCTTTTTCTTCTTTTTTATCTCCTTTACCGCTTTTTTACTGGTTTCTTTTTGTTTTGTCCTGGGCATAATAGCTCTATATGATAAAAAATTTTACCATATATAAAAAGATCTGTAATAGAAGCCTAGGTTCCTTGTGTTTTAAAAAAGGAGAAAACAGGGTATATTATCCAAAGATCCATAAAAGCGCTATATAGCACTTCGCACCTTGATTCCCGCCTATCTTCATGTGATAGGCTATCACTTTTTCTGGAGGACTATCATGTTTGGTCGCCGTCGTTTTCGAGAGCGGTTTCAGTTTCCCTGTAGTCTTTTGAGGCGCATGAGAATGGCTAGTATAGCCATCATCCTCTGCATGCTTTCCTTGTTTCTTGTGGCTGATACAGCTCAGGCTCAGTCCGGAATTTTCTTGTCTTGGGGATTGGGAAGTAGATGGGACAGTTACCATTTTCGCCCGCCCTATCAGGGTGACTATTGGCACTACCATCCCCGTTGCTATTCCTACCCTATGCCATATCCATACTACTATGGAGGGCATTATCCTTCGTACCCGATCTTCAATGGTCCTTGGGGTACGCCCATCTACACCTTCCCTGCATATGGTTGGGGTTATGGTGGTGGGTATAGCTTTGGTGGTGGATACTACCGTTCCTGGTAATGAAACTTTACTACCCGGCCCTTCTTCTCCATCTCTCCTTCTTTCACATTCCCGCATCTTGAATGCGGGTTTCTCTTTATTTATAAGGTACTGGATCCTGGATCAAAGGCCGGAAGATAAGATGTTAAATTAAGCAGAAACATGAGCAAAAGAATTCAAAGTATGAGTACTAAAAAAGACTAGCCTTTACTTCAAAGCTTGGTAAGACTAACGGCACCCTCACAATTTCATTCGTATATTTCTTCGGTATTGCCACATAGCCATTTTTTTTAATGAAATCATAAAGCATCTTCGTCACCTTCACGTCCTGCAGACAATATTCCTGAAGTTCTTTAAGCTTTCCCTCTTCCCAGTAACGAATAGCATCCAAGCCATGCCCCGTCTTCCCCACTCCCAGATTAGTCTGCGCCAAGATATCAAGCCCGATCCGCGATCCATATGCCGCCTCGATCACTTCAAGAAGATCTAAGTTATTTAGCGCCATGATATTGAAGTTGAAATACTTCCGCATCACCGGCAGATCAAACCGCTTGGTGGCAAAGCCTATCACCATTCCCGCGTTTTGAAAGATTGGTCCCAGTTGCGGAAAATCCTCCTCGAAGAAAGACAAATATTTATCTTGTTGGTACGAATACACACCCACAAAGCTTGTCTCTAATCGATCAATATTATGCGCTCCGCCTACATCCGCAAAGGTATTTTTCGTCTCAATATCAAACACAATGACATCTTTCATATAAGAAAATATCCCTCATAATACCTTACTTTTTTACAGAAAAGAAAAAGTGCAAATTTCCCTTATTTTATAGGCTTATTTGACAAGTTTTAATAGGCATATTGACTTTAATTTATAAGTATGCTATAATATAAAATGAAAAGCCTGAATAAGGCTTGTGACCGAAACTTGAAAATCTTCTTATCCCCAGCCGATTCTCTCTCGGCGCATCAGAAAGGTAATCATGGCCACATGGCAGAAATGGGTTTTTGGAATCTTGGCGGGAATCATTCTCCTGCCAGCGGTCCCGGAGATCATCAAAGGTCTTCGTGAGTCAATAATTCAAGGAGTGCGGGGTTCGACAGCGACGGTTAACACCGTCAACCAAGTCAATCCCCAGGGTCAAGTCAGTGTTTCTCAGCAACTGCCCAACGGAAGTTTCATCGACTTCCAAGGTCAAGTCTGGGGCCGAGTCAAAGATGACTCGGCTCCCGCTACCGGCAGTTCAGTGATCCATGTGGACGAGCACAACCATCACTACCATGTAGTGGACGGTGGTGCAGTCCAAGGTGGCGGTCAGCAAGTGGTGGAGCAATGTGTTACCCCTGCCGCTGTCTACTGCGAGCAGCCTGCCACGACACAGTGGTGCGCCAATCCAGCCACTGCCCGCGCCTCTGCGAGTTACAACAATAGCTTCAATCGCTATATAGATCGCAGTCGCAACGCTCCGTTTATTGATCTTTCGGGCCTTATCAGCCTGAACGTCGCAAACGGTGGCGGTGGTTTCCTTGGTGGCGGTGGAGGTTACGGCTTTACGAGTGGTGGATACTGGGACAACTACTACGCGAGTGGTTCCAGTATTTGCGGTGGGGGATTATTTGGAGGCGGTGGTTACTACTACCCTCGCCCTCAACCTCGCCCTCAACCTCCGGTCTGCGCTCCACCCCAGCGCTACCGCAGCTACTAACCGGGCGCCGATTCACTTCGGCTTCCCTGACCTCAGACAGCACTCCGTCTGAGGTCTTTTTTTTGTCTGCCGTTCTGCAATTACGAAGGAGGATTTTACCCCCGGCTTCACCTTTTCATATCTTTATGCGAAGGCAGGAGCCTTAGGTAAAAGAGACTTTTTATTTTTTAAAAAATTTGACTTCAATTATTATATATGATAATATGTTGTAAATTTGGAGGATGTCCTCTAAACGCAAATTGAAAGATTAATCAAACAAAGCAAGCAAGAAAGTGAGGTCTCTCATGCGATGCCTTCGATTTTTTTGTTTCGTGGCCCTAGCGCTTTGTGCGCTGGCTACCTCAGCAGAAGCTTCGCCCGGCTCTTCCGGCAGCGCGCCCAATCCACCTATGGAGCCCGGCGCCTCCGCCGCTTGCCCCGGCGGTGCCAAATGCCACGCCTGGCAGGAACGCTGCTTCAAGAAAAAGCGCGTTCCCGTCACCGTTACCACTGAAGTGGAAGTTGATGTCGAAGAGGTCATCATCCACAATCACAATGAGAAAGTCGTTGAAGTCATTAAGGAGGTGCCGGTCGAAAAGCGGATCTGCGTCCCGGTGGATCGGCCTGTGCCGGTCTATCGAGATCGAGTGCAGGTAGTGGAGAAGAGGGTCTGCGTTCCTGTCCCGGTGGACCGAATCGTCTATCGTGATCGGATTGTGTACCGGGATCGCCCTGTCTACGTTCCGTCCTGCATCGAGCACTGCCCACCGCCTCCAAATGGTGGTTGTTGTGTGCTCGGTTTCGGTAGTAGTGCACCTTCCATGCGAACGCGGCAACTCTCAATCATCGGGCCTCAAGCATCGGTGCAGGTCGGCGGGGGAGTCTTCGCGCGAGTGAAGGCGGCCCTGCCGATAATCAACTACCGAAGCGAGACTCATCGTGGCCCTCATCGCCCCTTGAGCTCTAGTGTGGGTGATCCGCTCTACCAGCCGTAAAGACGGCAGAAGTCACCGCGTATGGCCCCCTCGCTGTGACGCCGTCTAGCTCCCGAGATTCTGAATCTCGGGAGCTTTTTTTATCTCGCCGCAGCTTTTCATAAAAGTGAATCCAAACGTATTTCTGTACTTAATTACCAAAAAATGTTTTAATCCAAAAAAATAAAAATTTTTATCGGTGACTTACGCCACGAAAGCGCAGGATTTTTGAGAAGAGTTTGGATTTTCTTTGTGAGCAGCGAACGGAGCATACTAGAACTTGAGTATGTGAGTACGAGACGCAGCAAAAAAATCAAGATCTTCTAAAAAATACAAGCTTATTAATATGGAAAAGAGAATCTATCTAGACTACGCCTCCTCCACCCCCCTCGACCCCCAAGTGTTGTCTGCCATGCAGCCTTATTTTTATAAGCTCTTCGGCAATCCCGGCTCTACCCACCGTGAAGGCCAAATCGCCTTCGCCGCCCTTGCTGAAGCACGCGAGATGATCTCTCTCGCTCTTGGCGCCGAGTGGAAAAACACCCTCTTTCTTCCCTCCGCGACCGAAGCCAATAATTTCATCCTCCGTGGCGCTCTATCGGTCTGGGGAAAGTCTCATCCTGGCATAATTCCCGAATATATCATTTCTCCCCTTGAGCACCCCTCGCTCATTGCTACTGCTAAGGATCTTGCGAGGGAAGGAAAAATTATTCTTCATTTTCTTAAAGTTACTGAAGCCGGTATTGTGGATTTTACCTCGCTCTCCCCCCTCCTTTCTCCTCGCACCTGCCTCATCGCTGTCCAAAGCGCCAACAGCGAGCTTGGTACCCTCCAGCCTATTCAAGAAATCGCCACTCTCATATCTTCTTATAAAGAATCTAAAAAAAATAATAGTCATTCCGGACTTAGCACACCTCGCTCTAAGCGGGATCCGGAATCTATAAAAAATAATTCTTACCCGCTTTTTCACATCGACGCGGTCCAGTCTTTCCAATATTTCCCCATCACCCTTGCCGAATCCGGCGCGGATTCTATTATCATCTCTTCGCATAAGCTCTATGGTCCCAAAGGCGCTGCCGCGCTTTCTCTCAAAAATTCTTCTCTCTCCTCTCCTCTTCTTTTTGGCGACACTCGGGAATCCGGCCTTCGCTCCGGTACAGAAAATGTTCCATCTATAGTCGGTTTTGGTAAAGCCGTTGAACTTGCGGAAAAAAATCGGGCTAAGGAATCAAAAAGAATAAAAATTCTCCGAGATTTCCTTTGGGAAGGCCTTGCAAAAATCTATCCTCATATAAAACTGAATGGAGACTTAGAACGCCGCCTGCCACATAATCTAAGCGTCTATTTTCCCGGCACCCCTTCAACCGATTTTATGATTGAGCTTGATATGCAAGGTATTGCCGTCTCCGCCGGCACTGCCTGCTCCGCTCGCGCTCTTACTCCGTCTCCTGTCCTTGAGATCCTTTATCCCGATTCCGACCGTCCCTATTCTTCCCTCCGCTTCACTCTTGGCCGACCAACCAAAAAATCCGACCTCGTAAGCGTCCTCAAAATCCTCAAAAACCGCAGGCCGAAATAATTTACTGTTTTTTTCTATTTGGCCGAAGGCCACGTGAGAAATTATGCAATCATAATTTATTTTGCGTCATAAAAAATCCCCCACTCCGTACGGAGTGGGGGAAAAAAGAAGTCAGAGAATAATAAGCCACTTTATCAAACATTATTATTTCTCTGGTCAAAGAAGAAAGCGCAGAAAAACCCTCCTAATTTTCACCTGATTCTCTTTCCACGCTCAAAAAAGAAAGGTAAGGAAGAGGCGGAGTATTCTCTCACCCTTTGATATTTCCTTACCTTAATTTTAAAGAAGAGAGTGAAGAATTGTCCATTTTTTTCAATCCCAGCATCCTCCACTCTCAAATGCAAAGTTTTCAATGAATAACTATTATATACCATATAAATATATAGGAGTCAAAAAAATAAAAATCAATAATGTTAATATATATGTATAAGCTAGATTTAAGAAGATTTTATTAAAAAATACTCGCTCTGCAAAAGCGCATAATTTTTGGACGAGTCTCCACTGGCAATTAGCTCTCTTAAACTAAAAAATAAAAGAATTAGTAAAAAAGAACTAAAATGAGCTAGATCAGCGAGGCTCCCCATTTCTTTTCGAGGAGCTACCGGAGCATACTAAGGGAAGTCTGTAAGGAGATACCGCAGGAAAAAACGGGAAAATTCGCCAAAAAGACAAGCTTTTCACATGAAGACAAAACCCACGCGCCCTTTTTTATATTTCTAATATTTGAAGCCGAGATAAAAAATATACAGTTTGTAAAAATATAAATAATAAAGATCTAGTAATTCGTTTAAATGCAGAGAATGAAGTAAGAGAAAAGTTATTCTGCGAACCAGAAGCATCAATAAATACCAAGCCCTGTTACCCAACCCCGATTCGATTAACTAATCGAAAAAGAAAAGACAGAAAATCATTTTCCCCTGTCTTTTCTTAAGTGATAAAACCAATTCCCTTCATTGACTTTTGATATAAATTTTGCTAATGTACATATACATTCAGACCTGAAAGTTTTTGAAGAAATGGACAAAAAAAGTAATACTAAATTAGTCTCTTAGAATTTTTCTTTTACATCTTATTTTACGTAAAAGCATAGGATATAAAGTCTTAGCACAAGCGTAAGCGAAGTAATTTTGGAGGGTATTTCGATTTTTCTTGAGAGTACGGGGCGGAGCATGCTAGGAAAGTCTGTGAGCACCGAACGGAACAAAAAATCGAAATGCACCCAAAAGTACGAGCGTAAAACACTAATGAAACAGTTTAATAGGTTCACAATTAAAGCCCAAGAAGCCCTCCAAAATTCCCAAGACCTCGCCTCTCTTCGCAATCACGGCGAGTTTAAAGCCGTTCATCTTCTTCATAGTTTAATTCAGGATTCTCAATCCCTCGTTCAGCCAATGCTTGTGAAAGTCAGCGTTAATCTTGATCAACTTTTCGAAGAGCTTGAAGCTGAATTGGGTCGCATGCCCAAAATTTTTTCTGGTGGCAATACTGGCCAACTCTATCTCTCCCAAGAAATTATTCAGATTCTCGATCGGGCCGGTAAAATCGCTCTCGCTCAAAAAGATGAGTTTGTGAGCTGCGAGCACCTTCTTTTGAGTATCCTCGATACCCGTTCGAGCGCGAAGGAAATCTTAGAGTCTTTCGGAGTGAAGCGCGATCCGCTTATTCGCGTTTTAGAAAAACTTCGCGGCTCTAATCGAGTCGTCGACGAGACTCCTGAGAGTAAATTTCAGGTACTTGAAAAGTATGGCATCAATCTTACCGAGCGGGCCAAACAAGGAAAGCTTGATCCGGTCATCGGTCGCGACGATGAAGTTCGGCGCTTGATTCAAGTGCTTTCCCGCCGCACGAAAAATAATCCAGTCTTAATCGGCGAACCTGGTGTGGGAAAGACTGCGATAATCGAAGGCTTAGCCCAACGCATTATCTCCGGAGATGTTCCTGAAACACTTCGCGCGAAAGAAATTATTTCGCTGGATCTTGGCGCTCTTATTGCTGGCACGAAATTTCGCGGTGAATTTGAAGATCGGCTTAAGGCTTTTATGAAGGAGATTAAAAACAGCGATGGCCGCTTCATTCTTTTTATCGATGAGCTTCACATGATCGTCGGTGCCGGTGCCGCCGAAGGTGCCATCGACGCTTCCAATCTTTTAAAACCTTCTCTTGCTCGAGGTGAACTTCGCGCTATTGGTGCTACTACACTCCGGGAATATCAGAAACATATTGAAAAAGACCCTGCCCTGGAGCGCCGCTTCCAGCCTATCTTGGTAGAAGAGCCTTCTATTGAGGATGCGCTCGCTATTCTTCGTGGTCTTAAAGAAAAATATGAAATTCATCATGGTATTCGGATCAGTGATGAAGCCTTAGTTGCCTCGGTCAATCTTTCTGCTCGCTACATTACTGATCGTTTTCTCCCTGATAAGGCCGTAGATCTGATGGATGAAGCCGCTGCCGCTCGGCGTCTTGAATCCGAAAGTATTCCTCGTGAAATAGATCGCTTCCGTCGGGATATTATGCGTCTCGAGATCGAGCAAAAAGCCTTGGAAAAAGAGCAGGAGGAAGTCTCCGGTACTGGTAAAGTAAAAGTAAAAAAGCGATTAGAAGAGATTAAGAGTGAGCTTTCCGCTCTTAAGGAAAAAAATGATGGCCTCTCTGCTAAGTGGCATAAGGAAAAGATCGCCTTTGAAAATCTTCACAAGCTTCGCCGGCGCGAGGATGATCTTCGCCGCGAAGCCGAAATTGCCGAACGTGATGGTAATCTCACTCGGGTCGCCGAGATCCTTTATGGCGAGCTTCCCGCCGCTCAAAAAGAATACAAAGATTTTGAAAAGAAATACTTCTCAAAAGGGAAGGCTACTAGTACCTCTGAAAAATTTCTCAAAGACGCTGTTGATGAGGAAGATGTGGCTGCGGTTGTTTCTCGTTGGACCGGAATCCCCGTTTCTCGCATGCTTGAGTCCGAAGCCGTTAAGCTCACTCGCCTTGAGGACGTCCTAAGTAAGCGCGTAGTGGGTCAGGAGACTGCTGTGACAGCCGTCGCTAATGCCCTCCGCCGGTCTCGAGCAGGCCTTGCTGATATGAGTCGTCCCCTTGGATCCTTTATGTTCTTAGGACCTACCGGTGTTGGCAAGACGGAGCTTGCCAAAGCTTTGGCCGAATTCATGTTTAATGACGAAAAAGCCTTGATCCGCATTGATATGTCTGAATACATGGAGCGTCACGCCGTCTCTCGCCTTATTGGTTCGCCTCCTGGGTATGTTGGTCATGATGAAGGAGGGCAGCTCACTGAGATTATTCGTCATCGTCCCTATAGCATCATTCTTTTCGATGAGATTGAGAAAGCTCATCCTGAAGTCTTTAATATTCTCTTGCAGGCTCTTGATAATGGCCGTCTCACCGACAGTAAGGGTAAGACCGTCAATCTTAAAAACTGCGTAATTATTTTGACTAGCAACGTTGGGAGTCATCATTTTAAGGAGATTTCCCGCCTTGGCTTCAAGACCGAAGAAGGGGAAAATCTCGAAGCTAAGGAAAAAGATTTTCGTTCTCGCGTCATGGACGCTTTGAAGGATCAATTCCGTCCCGAGTTCTTAAATCGGCTCGACGAAATAATCACCTTCAACGCCTTAAATCGCAATGTGATCGAAAAAATAGTTGAGATTCAACTCGAGAAGGTAAAAGAGCGGCTTGCCGAGCGAAGTATCCGGCTTAAGATTGATGATTCTGCCAAAAAGTATATTGTCGAGCATGGTTTTGATCCTGATTATGGTGTCCGTCCGATTAAGCGCTTGATTCAAAAAGTGATTCTTGATCCGATGGCCGACAAGATTATAAAAGGCGAATTGAAAGACGGCGATGAAGCGAAGGTTAGCTTTAAGAAGTCCTTACTTACTGTTAGCGTGTAAGGCAGTTATTGTAGGAATTGGAGCGGGGAGTGCCTTTGGGGACTCCCTTTTCCTTAAGGCTATCTTTTTTTTATTCTCTGCTCTCTTTTTCTTTTTTCCTACTATCCAGACTCTTCCTTACTTCTGGAGCTGGCTTTTTCTCCTCAATCTTGTTTTTTGGAACGGATCCTTGGGGCTTTCCAATATTTTCACTCCTTTTTCTTTTGGTGTTTTTTTCGCCATTCTCTCTTTCGTGCATCTCGGCAGTAAAGATCTTATTTTTATCCGGCATAAAGAGCTTCATGTCATCCTCTGTCTTTTCCTTGTTTTTCTCTCCTTGCTTTTCTTAATGAATATTACCTCTCCCGCTTTCTTCTTGGAAAAAATATTTCTTGTTTTTCTTTCTTCTTTCTTTCTTATCCGGGAGTTTCTCTATGGTTATATAAAAAATTCCCGTTCTCGCATCGTCGCCCTTGTCCTCTCCCTCCTTTTGAGTGAGCTCTCTCTTTTCATTTCTTGGCTCCCCCTCTCTCCGCTCCGCTCCGCTCTCCTTATCTTTACCCCTCTCCTTTTCTTCCTTTATCTTCTCATGAAAAGCGAACGAGGTGGCAATTCTTTGAAAACCATCTCTCTCTCCGCCGATTTCTTCTTTTTCTTCCTTGTCATCACAGGCATCCTCCTCTCCTCCTACATCTTCCAATAGCTTCCAAATTCCTTATTAAAAAAGGCATTTTAAAGATATTGACAAACGCAAAACGAGTCGACGGGAATGCAACAGAAAGTTAGTCAGTTGATGGGTAACGGCCTTTTGAAACAAGGGTGTTACGAAGCTGCAGTCAAGTGCTTTATTGCTGCTAGTGATCATGAAAAAATCATCACCTGTGGCAACGAGTGCCTGAAGAGCGGCAAGCTCAAAGAAGGTCTGCAAGCCTACGAAGCATTAGGGAGGATGATTCCACCCGAACTGCTCATTGCTTGTGGCGATGCGATCGTGGAGCATAACTATGGTCACGGCTATTGTTATGCGATTAAGGCCTACCAGATGGCCGGTGCTTCGAGCAAACTCATCGCCTTTGGCGAGCGAATTCTTGGAGAAATTTCGAGTGACAATTCTAGAAGAGACAATGAGTACTATTATGGGCTTGTCGTCGAGGCTTTTATAGCCAGCGGATCACTCGAAAAAATCCTAGAGATTGCCCGCTGCTGTTACAATGGTGGATTTTTGGAGCTTGCCTTGAAAGCCTATGAGGTCGTAAGGGATAGGGCTAGTCTCATTGAGCTCGGAGATCGATACGTGCGTATTGGAGATTACTCCCATGCCGCACATTCATTTTCCATCGCTTCCTCCTGGGAAAAGCTAATTGAGGTTGGAGACCATCTCATAAAGGACGGCTATGAAGATAAGGCCCTAGGGTTTTATAAGCAAGCAATCGAACTATATGAGCAATCCAAACTAGTTAGCTGAGATCCATCTCGCCCTAAATACCCCAACGATCACGTCATGTGATCCGCGGGGTTTTTCTTTTCTAAAAAGTTAAGATTCTTACTCTATTTAGTAAAAATGTATGAACGTCGGCTTTCTAGGAAATTATAAAACTTCGCATTACACCACGCGAAGTAATTTTGAGTCGAGTTTACGATTTATTTCTGAGGACAAGCCCGGGAGCACTACTAAGAAAAAGGTATGTCGAAGGTATGGAGTACTCTCCGTACCGGAGATCTCGAGTGCTCTCGAGGTGAAGGACTTACCGGAAGAAAAAATCGCAAAATTGGCCAAAAGTACGAGCGCCTTATCAGATGGATAGGTCGGGTCGGAGTAATTGCAACTTACTCCTCAATCTTCCCAATTCCTTCTGATCCCCCTCCTCCATCGCAATCCGTGCCTGAATCTGGATAAATTCAATGCGAGTAGGCGAATAATCTTCCCCTGTTTTAGCAAGTGCTTTTGCTTTCTCACTATATTGCGGATTTTTTGTCGCTTCAAATGCCGCCATGTAGAGCAAGTTGTATATATAGTGATTTTTTATACCTGGATAGATCGTGGGCTCATACCATTTGTCCGCCATCCCTAGTACTCGGTTCATGAAGTTAGGATCTCGAGGAAGCGCCGGGTTTTCCTTTTGAGCCATTTGAATCGCATTTTGCAAAAAGAGGAAGAGACTACTTTCTAGCTCTGACTGCCCTACTACCGACTTATATTGCAATGCCTTCTCATAGTCATTCAGCGCTTGGTCTAAATTTTTCGCATTATAGACCGCCGATGTGATAAGGAGGACATTTTTTCGATAAATAGTGTAAGTGAGACCAAATCCAGTAAGGAGTAATAAGACAATGACTGCCTGCCCTCCTGCTCGCGTAAAAGTTAGTTGTTTTCTTTGCGTCATAAGCTTAGAAAGAGCTGTTTCCTCAAGAAAGCCGGCGGTGTTTGCTGTGTAAAAAGCCAGGAAGAGAAAAAGCATGAGATACGTTGGCAAGATGGCAAAGATAGTCAGTCCCTGGATGATAAACATAAGCGGCATGATAAGAAAAATAATCCGCCATATTCCCGAAGGAATCTTTTTTAAGCTCATATAGTAGGCGATAAAGATTCCAATATAAGCAAGAAGGAGAAGGATTCCCCCATTCATTAATTCGTCAATAAAGATATTATGAGCCCGATCAAACCATGACTCTCTTCCAAAGTGATTGGGATTATAATACATATCAAAGACCGAAGGGAAACTCTCCGCTCCATACCCCAAAAGTGGTCGTTCTAAAAATCCTTGGTACGCTGATCCCCAGGTCCAAAAACGAGTATTAAATGCTTCTAGAATATTTCCTCCCTTTTCTGCTGAAACAAGAAAAAGTGAGCCAAAAGTAATAAAGCTAATAAGAAGGACTAAAAACGCATAGAAAAAAGTCTTTGCTTTTTTATTAAGCTTCTCGAAGTAATAGAGATGAAGGTGGGGGATGAGAAGCAAGAGTCCGACTACGCCGCCAATTCCCACTGCCCCCAAAGCCGCTGTCGTCTTTGATCGGTAAAAAACGAAGATCGCCCAAAGAGTGTACCAGGCAAGCATAGTCCAGGTTTTCACCGATTTTGTATTCTGACTCATCCAATAAAGGTAAAAGAAGATAAATATCATATAGCCTCCAAGATACGAGGCATTTCCTAATGTTCCTGCTACCTGTGAGGCACTTCCAATGAAAAAACTAGGTGCTATACCGAAAGCCTGCGCGGTCGCATAGAGCATCACATAGAGAGTCTCAATAAGGAGAAATGAGATGAGCCATTTCCAATGCTGTTTCGTTGTATAGGTGGAGATAAGAAGCACGTAAAAAGTCACATAGTGAATGATTTGAAATCCCCCTTCCGCCCGTTCAAAGTTAGACCAAAAAGAAAAACCTGGGTTGATTCCAGTAAGTGAAGTAAGGACATAAAAAAATGCATATGCAAGAACTGCGATCGAGACCGGATGCCTCAACCGTTCTTTGATGACTGTCCAGTACCCCGGATTATAAATGAGATAACTCAAGAGGCAAAAAAGGGCGATTTCCACCATCGATCGGAAATAGAGCGCCTTTCCGGTAATAAAGGGGAAGTACAAACCTCGGGTAACAAGGAGAAATGAAAGAAGTGCCGCCCCGGTAAAAATCCGCGCCGCTCTGATAAAAAAAGTATTCATAAAGAAGTTCTATTTATTGTATCGTCCCTTATCTATTTTCTCAAAGACACGAGGTAGTAATTATGTAAATATTTGCAAACTTATTGCTATCTATTATACTTCTCACCGCTATGATTACCCCTCACATTTCTGGAAAAGATGCCGCCTTCCGCCTTCTCCGAGCCTCTCTTCATGTTCGCCGCTCCGAGCTCCGCATTCGTCTTGAGTATTGGGTTTTTGAACTCCTCGAATCCTGTGCTGTGGGCGATAGAGACCGTATTGCTCGCTCCCTTTCTGTTGCCTCTGAGCTTATTGCCTTTGCCGAACAAATAAATGAGCTTGATCCTATTTCTTACCAGGAGTTAATTTCCTCACTGGAAGGAATAGAAGAAAAGTGGAAGGATATGAAAGAATTAAAAAAAGAGGATATTTCAGAAAATTTCCCTATTAGGCAAAATACGGCAAAAGAAGAAAATATAAATACGGCAATAAGGCAAAAAAAGGAAATTTTAGAAAATAATACGGCAATATACGGCAATAATTCTTATAAAAAAGAAAAAGAAGTATCTTCAAATTCAACGGAAAAGGAAGTTGAAAAAGAATCCCGTGGTTTTAGTCATCTCTTAAGTGGAGAAACCTTCTCTTCTGAAGACCCTCGTTCTTCTTATCTCGATGAAGCCCCTATTATATCTTCTTCAGAAACCATAAAAAACTCTGAAAGAGAAGAAGATCTTGATAATAACAGTCCTCGGACAATCATGCGCCAAAGCGCCATTCTTCGCAGAGTTCGGGAAAGTGGTGGATTAGGCTGCCGCTTAAAGGAGTTAATTGAGGAATTTCCCCAGGTTTCCGAGCGTACTCTTCGCTACGATCTCGAACGCCTGATTAATCAAGGTCATATTATTCGCGTAGGTCAAGGCCCAGTCTCCACCTATCTTAGTAAGTCTTAAATTAGCAAAAAAGCTAAAAATAAAGCCTATTTTTAAAAGAATAAGTATGTATAGTATGTATTATAATTATGCAACTTAAATTTTAATATTCCTACCGTAACTCTTTTAACTCTCTCTCGTTGTAATAATTGCAGAAACGACAGACTATATCCGCGTGGCCGTTCTTATTAATTGACTTTCGGCAGCTAAGTACGCTAGTATATAGCTGCTAATAATACATAAAGAACTGATCCCGTGTGAGGCTGGATTGGCTCAAAAAGGCTCATTATCTGGGCCATTTTGCCACCGACCTTACCGTCGGTTTTTTGTTATTAGTGGTTACCCCTCTCTTTTGCCAAGACAGAAAAGCAGTAAAAGCTCAATGTCAAAAAACAAATTGGTCGATAAGAATTAGGTAGCTTGATATGTCAATACAAATTACATTACTAACTAGAATTCTTTAAGAAACGTTAATCATAAAAAATGAACAGTCATTTCAGAAAAATCACGTCCGTGGCGGTTTCCGCTACGACCGTGGCCTGGTTGTCTGGTGCTTCGATGCTTATGCCCGCGGCTTTTGCCCAGAGCGTGACCGATGTTGCTAGTCTTCAGGCGCTTATTGCTCAGCTTACTGCGCAGCTTGCGGCTTTGCAGGGCAGTGGTTCTGCTTCGACCGGTGTTTCCGTTGCGGGTATTCCCGCCGGATTTCAGTTTACCAGCAACCTCACTGTTGGTAGCCGAGGCACCGATGTGAAGTATCTTCAGATGCTTTTGAACGCGGATTCCGCTACTCAAGTTGCCGCTTCCGGCGCTGGCTCTCGTGGTTTAGAGACCGATTCCTTCGGTCCTCGCACCAAGGCGGCTGTAGCAAAGTTCCAAAATAAATATGCGAGCGAAGTTTTGACTCCTGCTGGTCTTACTACTGGTACTGGTTACTGGGGTGCGGCCACTCGTGCCAAGGCTAACTCGATCGTAATGGCAGGCGGCAGTACTACTCCTACTCCGACTCCTACGCCGGGCATTACTGGCGCGGTAGTTGTTTCCCTTGCTAGCGACACTCCGGTGGCGTCAAACGTCCCGAAGGGCGCTTCGCAAATTCCATTTACCAAGCTTGTCTTCACTGGCAACGGCAGAATCGATTCTTTGACCTTTAAGCGGGTCGGCGTCGGTCAGACCGGCGACTTTGTCTCAAGTGGTATCAACCTCTATGAGGGTGCCACTCGTTTGACCACTGGCAAGACTATCAATTCCACCAGCCACGAGGTGAACTTCCCGAACTTGAATCTTCAAGTAAGCGGTACTCGCACTCTCTTGCTCGCTGCGGACATTAGTTCCAGCGCGACCTCTGGTGATTTGAACGGTTTCACTCTTATCAGTGCGATCATCGATGGTAAGACTCAGGCTACCGATATTCGTGGCGCTCAGATTGCTATCTCGGGAGCTTCCGTCGGTGCTGCGACCAGCACCAAGCAGGGCTCTCTCTCCAATCCGAACGTTGGTCAGGTTGCTGCCAAGGTTTCCGAGTTCAAGATTACCGCTGGGACTGCGGAAGATATCATGGTAAAGAAAATCGTCTTGACCAATGGTGGCTCGATGAGCTCTGCTAATCTCACTAATGTGACCATTAAGCAAAGTGGTACCACTCTTGGTACTGCTGCTGCGGTCTCTGGTCGAGATCTCTTTGTGGTTGACTTCACCACTCCTCTTCAGATCTTAAAGGGTCAGTCGAAGAATTTCGAAGTCTTTGGTAACATCAGTCCTTTGGCGAAGAGAGCGGAAACTATCAAGCTCTATCTTGATACGACCTCTGATATCTTTGCAACTGGTGCTACCTACGGTTATGGCGTCTCGATGGACATCAGCGAATTTGATTCCGATTCGTCTAATCACCACGTCTTAACTCTCTCTGGCGCTGAAGTAACCATCACCTTCAATGGTCCGGTTGCTCGCAATATTCCGGTCCGTGGTCAGGATGTCACTTTGTTTGACTTCTCGATCGCTTCCGCGAATAACATCGAAATCCGCAACTCGTCCTTCACTGTGGCGATTGCCAACTGGGCGTCTGGTGACGAAGTCACCGATTTCAAGGTTATTGATGCGTCTACTGGCGCGGCGGTAACGAGTGCTACCACTATTGGTGACTCGGCTGCTACCGAATCAGTATCCTTCACTGACACTATTAATATTGCTGCCGGCCAGACCCGCAAGTTCTTGGTAACTGGTGACATCAGCTCCACTATGGATGCTAGCGACACTATTACTGTGACCTTGGGTGCCTTTGGTTCCAGCTCTATTAAGAACTTGGATAACAACCAGTTTGTCAGCACTTCGGATATCGTTCCTGCTACTGCGATCGCGGGTAACACTCAGACCGTAAAGGCAGTAACGCTCGATGTGACTCTCTCTGGTACTCCCGCTTCCCACAATGTGGTAAAGGGTTCCTCCAACGAACAGCTTGTTGGCTTCAATTTGAAGGCGACCAGCGGTAAGGTTCGTGTGAGCTCCTTGACGGTTTCCGCTTCGGCGGCTCCCGGTAGCGAAACCCAGGTTCGCAATGACCTTCGCAGTGCTTCTCTCTTGATTGACGGCGTAATGGTCGGATCTAAGAAGAGTTTCACTGATGAGGGAGATGTTTCCTCTGCTGCCTTTGACAATTTGAATTACGAGATTGAAGAAGGTAAGACCGTGAAAGCGGTTGTGCAGGTGGATCAGATCTCGACCGATGCGACTTCGGGCAATGTGTATCGTGCGTACATCAATGATCTCTCCGCTGATATCTCGGCGACTGATGTTGATGGCAATGCGCTTTCCTTGTCTGGTAGTGTCAACGGTGGCGACACGACTGCTGGTACTGTGACTGTGACTGTCGCTACTCCGACCGTGCAGATTTCTAAGATCGATGATCAGGAGACCGAAGAGGGCCTTGTCGTCGGTGGTCAGGAACAGCGCTTGGCGAAGTTTGAAGTCTTTGCTCAGTACTCTGATGTCCGAATTAATAAGTGGCGTGTTGGTGTAAACACCTCGGCTGCCGCGGGCACCACCACTGCTCTTAATGAGGAGGTCAAAGAAATTCGTCTCTATGACGGCGCCACTCTTATTGCCTCTGGAGTTCCTTCTGGTAGCGGTGCGGATGCGGGTGCGGTCAAGTTTGAGAACACTGCTGGTCTCTTCTCGGTTGCTGCAAACAGCACCAAGAAGATTGAGGTTCGCGCCATGTTGGGTGAAGTGACTGGTGTGACTGGTGGCGCTGACACTGGTTCGAGTATTGTCGCCTATTCTTCAAGTTCTGACTTTGAAGCGGTCGCTGGCAACACTCAACTCACGACCTTCTCTTCGACCACTCCTCCTATCGGCAATATCAAGAGACTCTATCGCAGCATTCCGACTGTGGATGTCTCAAGTCCCTCAAGCGCTGTCCTTACGGCTGGCGAAGTTGAGGCCTTGAAGTTCACGATCTCTGCTGATCCGAAGGGTGATGTTGATGTAGCAAGAGTCGAGTTCGAAGTGTCCGTGAGCAACGCTACTATTACTGCTGACAGTATTGTGGTTCGATATGCTGGGAGCAATATCACGCTTTCAACGTCCACTATCATTGCGGCAAATCCTTCTACCACTACCGCTTCGGGTACCATTTCGTTCACTACTCCGGAGAGAATCAGCGCCGGCCAGTCTAAGACCTACTCTGTGTTCTTGACTGTTGGGGCGGTTGGTTCCGGATCTGCGTCGCTTGTCACCAAGCTTCTCAGAGACGAAACAGCTTTTGCCACTCCGGCCTCCCGCGCGAGCTTGGACGTTACTGCGAATTCCTTCGTATGGAGCGATCGCGGTATCTCGCCTCACAGCGTGAGCACTGCCGACTTTCACAATGGCTTCAGAGTGAAGACTCTTCCCTCTGGCGCCAAGGCTTTATCTAAGAGCTAATCCAATTAGCTTCTAGGGAAAACCTAGTGTTATTCGACGCAAAAATCCCCCTCCCGGGGGATTTTTGTTTTATAACAGTAAGTCCTGTACTTAATCAAAAAAAAATGTTTTAATCTAATATTCCTAATACTTAATTTTTAAAGATTTTGCCCGTCGCCACGCGAAGTAATTTTGGATGGAGTTTGTGATTTCTTTCCGAGGAGCCGCCGCAACGTATAAATAAAAGGTATGTCGAAGGTACTTAGTACTCTAATACCGGAGATCTCGAGTACTCTCGAGGTGAAGAAGCTAGCACAGAAAAAACTGCGAAAATTCGCCAAAAAACAAGCTTATACCATGAATAAAAAGATGAGTAAAAAAGTTTTATTAATAATTACGCAACCCACCTGGGGCGGCGCCCAACGCCATGTCTTTGATCTCGCTCTTGGCCTAAAAGAGGAAGGTTTCAAGGTGGTGGTAGGGACAGGGAAACCCAAGTCTTCTGCTAAAGAAGACTCTCTTCTCATCGAAAAGTTAAGAGAAAAAGAAATCACCACTCAAATCTTTTCTCATCTCACCCGTCCTATTAGACCCCTTTCAGACATTCGCGCTATTTTCGAAATCTTTTCTTTCCTCCAAAAAAATAAAATAAATATTCTCCATCTCCATAGTTCGAAGGCCGGGGTGGTGGGAGCGGTGGCCGGCTTTCTTGCTCGCACCCCTCGCCGTCTTTTTACCGCTCACGGCTTAGTGCTGAATGAGCCTCTTCCCCGGTATCTTCATGGTCTCTATTACATCCTTGAATGGATTAGCTTCCGCCTCTCGCATCACATCATTACCGTCTCTGATTTCGACCGTCATATTGCGCTAAAAAGTCGTCTCACTTCTCCTCTTAAAATCTCCACAATCTGGAACGGCATTGATCAAAAAGTATTTACCTCTTCACTCTTACCTAAAGAGACTGCTCGAAGAAAAATTCTCTCTCTCTTTCCCCACTCCATAGATGAAAAAAACTTCATTATCGGAACCATCGCTCATTTCTACAAGAATAAGGGCCTCTCTTTTTTAGTTTCCGCGGCCGAGATCGTGGTAAAAAGTTTCCCGCAAGCCCACTTTGTCATTATAGGGAGTGAAGGTTCGGAGCGCGCTTCTATTGAGCAAAAAATAAAAGAGTGCTCACTTGAAAAAAACATTCACTTGCTAGGTTTCATAGAAAATCCCGAATCATTATTAAATAGTTTTGACCTCTATGTTTCCTCATCTCTCAAAGAAGGCCTTCCATACTCCTTAATCTCAGCTCTTTCTGCGGAAGTACCAATAGTGGCTACTCAGGTTGGTGGCTGTTCTGAAATTATTATTAATGAAGAAAATGGACTCCTTGTCCCTCCTGCCGACGCACCTGTTCTTGCTTCTGCTATTAGCCGCTTCCTAATCTCTCCTCACCTAAAAGAAAAAACAAGAGAAAATAATAAAGTCCGCTCCTCGCTCTTCTCCCTTTTTGAAATGATTGATAAAACTATCGCAATCTACGATAATCGCTAGAAATATGCTCTCTAAAACAATAAAAATTCTTCTATTTCTGACCGCTCTCACTCCTCTTATCTGGTCTTCGTATTTTATTTTTCCTTACGTTTCGGCAAAGATGTTCTTTTTTCGGGGACTTATCGAGATCGCTACTCTTCTCGCTCTTATTCAAAGCATAAGTGATGAAAATCTGCGCCAAAAAGCAAAAAAGATTTTTCGCAATCCACTCTTTCTTTCCCTGTTATCCTTTCTCATTATTAGCGGAATTGCGAGCATCTTTTCGGTAAATCCTTCCATTGCTTTTTTTGGTAATCTAGAACGTGGCGAGGGTTTTATTAGTCTGGTCCACTACCTCATCTTTTTCTTTCTCCTCTGCGTATTTTTCGAAGATCGTGATTTTCTTGGATTTCTTATTAGTTCCTTCTGGGTTGGCATCGGTGTGACGTTTTTAGGCTTTTTTCAAAGATTAGGTCTGGATAACCTTCCGTTTGTCCCGCCGTATAAACCTGATTTTGATTCCACTTTAGGGAATAGAGCTTATGTAGCGGGTTATAGTCTTTTCCTTATCGGTTCTTCTCTTTTCTTATTTTTAGAAAAGAATACTCGCTCTTTCATGAGATATTGGTACGGCGGGGGAATTATTCTATTCTCTATTCTTCTCTTACTTACTAATAATAGAGGTTCTCTCGTCGCTCTTTTTGTATCTCTTCTTATTACTTTAGGTATTATTGCTTTTCATTCCTCTTCCCTTGTCGCCCGACGGGCGAAAATTGCTGGTATCTGTCTTGTTCTTTTTGGACTTTGTTTTTTTATTACTCGTTCTTTTCCGATATGGCAGTACATTCCCGGACTTTCTCGTGTGGCTAATATTAGTCTCTCAGATGCTACGATGCGCACTCGCTACCTTTCTCTCATCTCTTCTCTCAATGCTTTTAAAGAGAAGCCATTATTAGGTTGGGGGAATGATCATTTCATCACTGCTTATAATAAATATTACGAACCAAGCTATGCCAGGTTTGAAAATTCCTGGTTTGATCGCGCTCATAATAAACTCGCCGAGATATTGGTAGAAACCGGCCTTATTGGTCTTCTCGCCTACTTAAGCATTTTTCTCTTTGTTTTTCTTTTTCTTCGGAAAGAAGGATTACGCAAAGAAACATTAATACTAGGAAGTATTTTTATTGCTTATTTTTTGCAAAATCTTTTTCTTTTTGATCACCCGACAAGTTATCTTCTTTTCTACTTCTTTCTTGCGTTTCTCATTATTCGAAGTAAAGAAGAAGTAAAAAATATTCCTTCCTCTCAACCTCTCTCATTCTCTTTTATTCCCCTTGGAGGCCTTGTAATATATCTCCCCCTTCTTCTCTACTGTTTTACATATCTTGAGGCAAAGCCGATCAAAGCTGCCTATGCCGCAAACATGCTTTCCCAAAAAGACTCTCTTTGGAATGAAAAGCCGGAGTTAATAAATATGGTAATAACTGGCTCTAGTTTTTCTAAAATAGATACGCATCGCTTTCTTATGGGCTTTATAAATAGCCGAGGTTTGTTTATGAATAAAGCTTGGCAATCTAAACTTTTCCCATTTCTCCATTCATATGAGGGTTTAGTAATAGATAATAAGTACGACCCCCGAATAAATATTAGTCTCTCCGATGCCTATGAAGACCTGGGAGAAAAAGATCCCGGCTTTCTTGATAAAAAGCTCCAGGTTTTGGAATCAGCTCTCCCACTTGCCCCGCGTCGCCAAGATCTTTTTTATGAGCTCGCTTTTGCTCATTCTCTAAAAAAAGAAAACGAAAAAGCGATAGAGATTGCCCGCTCCGCCATCGCACTTGATCCCGAAGTCGCCCGCGCTCACTATGTGTTAAGCGCCATTCTTTATCTTGCGAAGGCTGATAAAGAAGAGAGTATCAGGGAGCTTGCACTTACTTTCGAGTACCCTGGCGCTTTCTTAAGTAGCCAGGACCAAGAAAATATAAAAAACATTCTCATCACCTACCTTGCTAATTCGGTAAAGAGTCGAGATGAAAAAGGTGTGACAAGCACGGCAACTCTCCTAAAAAAAGTCATCCCGGAAAAAATAGGAGAGTTCGATCAAATCATCGCTCTTGGCAAAGCTCATAACTGGTACGCCCTGGAATATGGCCTTGATATCAAGTGAGTTGGCATTCCAGTCTTGACTTGGAATCCAGTTCTCTGCCGCCCACGGCGGCAGTATAAATTATTATCCTATTTTTTATGGAATCTTCAGTTAAAAAAATACTAATTGCCTCAGGTATTTTTTCGCCTGAAATTGGAGGTCCCGCTACCTTCTCAAAAATCATTCTCAATGAATATCAAAAAAGTGAGAAAATAGATCCAATTGTTCTCTCCTACTTCCTTCCTCATCATGCATCCCAAGATTCGCGTGTTTTTAGTGTTTCCAAATCTTTGCCAAAAGGCCTTCGCCATCTCATCTATTTTTACAAATGCTTATTTCTCTCTCGAAGGCGAAAACTAGTCCTTGCCCTCGATCCAGTCTCTGCCGGCTTACCCGCCCTTCTCTCCTCTTTCTTTATGGGAAATAAGTTTCTCGTTCGCATCGCCGGTGACTATGCCTGGGAAGAAGGCTCTCGTCGCTTTGGCGTGACAGATACGCTCGATGATTTTCAAAAAAAATCCTATGGCCTTCGAGTCGAGTGGCTCCGCTCCGTCCAGAAATATGTGGCCAAGAAAGCTGAGAAAATAATCGTTCCCAGTGAGTATCTAAAAAAAATACTAGTGACCGGATGGGGGATAGGGCCGGAAAAAATCATCATAATCTACAACGCTGTTGATTTTCCTGATGCGCCCGTAGAAAAATCCCTTTCCGTTTCTCCTGCCTTCTCTCTTTTTTCTGCCGGTCGCCTTGTCTCCTGGAAGGGTTTCGACAGCTTATTAGATCTTATGCATGAACTCCCCTCGACTATCACACTCGCGATCGCCGGCGATGGGCCGGAAGAACAATCTTTAAGAAAAAAAATAATTGATCTAGATCTTACCTCTCGGATCACTCTCCTCGGCCGCCTAGAGAAAAAAGACTTAGTAAATAGATTAAAAGCCGCTGATCTCTTTATTTTGAATACTAAGTATGAAGGCTTTTCTCACCAAATTCTCGAGAGTCTTGCCCTCGGCGTCCCGGTAATTACTACAAATATCGGTGGCAATCCCGAGCTTGTAAAAGAGGGTGAAAATGGTTTTCTCGTCGCGCCCGATGATATGCTTGGCTTTAAAAAAGCTATAGAAAAAATAAGCACTGATAAGTCTCTCTACGCTCACCTTAGCAAGAATGCTTTGCAAGTCCGCCACCTTTTCTCAAAAAATCGCCTCATTACTGATTTTGAAAATTTGATAAAAAACATATGAAAGTTCTAATGATATCAATTGACAAGGGGATTTTAGATCGAAATACTCCAGCGGGAAAAAGAATGAAAGAATATTCCGAGCTTTTCGACGAGCTTGTGATTATTGTTTTTGCAAAAAAAGGAAAAGGGAGTGGTTACGAAAATGGCAGGCTAAAAGTTTTTTCTTCTGATTCTCTTTCTAAAGTTTTTTATTTCTGGGACGCTTGGAAAATAATCCGTCGCCTGCGAATAAATAAAGATTGGGTTATCACCTCCCAAGACCCCTACGAGACCGGTCTCTTCGCGCTCCTTGTGAAGTGGTGGTATAAGGTTCCGCTTGAGATGCAGATCCACGTCGATATCTTCTCTCCGTATTTCAAACATTTGAGTTTTCGCAACCGATTTCGCGCCTGGCTTGCAAAGCAGACCCTTCCGTTTGCTACTCGCGTCCGCGCCGTCGCCTCTCGGGTCAAGCAATCAATTATCGATCAAAAGCTTCTCCTGCCAGAAAAAATCACCGTCATTCCCGTCCCGACTAATAACGAAGAGATACGAAAAAAATCCTCCGCCTTTTCCCTCAAAGAAAAATACCCAGGGTTCGCGCATTACTTTCTCATCGTCTCCCGCCTCGCTCCCGAAAAAAACATCCCGCTTGCGATTGAGGCCTTTGCCGAAGTCATCCAAAAATATCCCGAAGCCTTTCTTCTCATTGTTGGCAAAGGAAGTGAGGAGAATTCTTTAAAAAAGTTAGTTTTTCGCTTGAAATTGGAAAAAAACATTTGCTTTGAGTCCTGGACCTCTGATCCTTTTTCCTACATGAAGACCGCCGACATTTTCCTTCTCCCTTCCCTCTACGAAGGCTGGGGCCTCTCTGCCATTGAGTCTCTCGCCTGCGGCCTCCCTATCATTATGACCGACGTCGGCTGTGCTGGTGAGGTAGTGCGAGATGGCAAAAATGGCCTCATTGTTCCGGTGGCGGACAAAATAGCTCTCCAAAAAGCTATGGAAAAAGTAATAAAAGATTCCTCCCTCCTTTCCTCCCTCAAAGCCGGCACTCATGCCACTGATTTTTCTCGTATAGAGAAGCCAGAGATTCTAAAAGCCCTGAAAGAAAATCTGGAGAAAACCGCCGCCTCTTTCCTCTTCCATAAATCATAAAAAAATTGTATAATATGGAGAAATGCGCGTTCTCGTCTTTTCTACCGATGATTTTCTTCCTCCCGCTGGTGGCGCCGAGCTTGCTTTAGGTGAGATTATCCGCCATCTTCCCGAAGTTCAGTTTGAAGTCATCTCTGCCAAAATCCACCGAGGTCCTCGCCCCACAAATATCCCAAAAAACGTCACTATCCGTCACATTGGCTGGGGATTTTGGCCTCTCCTCGACAAACTTCTACTCGTTCTTTTAGGGCCCTCTATAGCCTATAAAAGCCATAAGAAAGCCCCTTTTGATCTAGTCTGGTCCATGATGGCCTCCTATAGTGCTTTTGCTGCCCGAATCTTCAAAAAGAAGGCTAAAACCCCCTATCTTCTCACCCTGCAGGAGGGAGATCCGATTACTCGGCCCCTATACCGCATTTTGAAGCGCTTAGGGCTCTTTGGACCGCTTTTTTCCGATGCCAACGCCCTCCAACCTATCTCTCATTTTCTCTCTCGCTGGGGTCATTTTATGGGCTTTAAAGGGCCTGTAGAGGCTATCATTCCCAATGGCGTTGATACTGATCATTTTTCGAGAGAAATCTCCGCCGCCGAGCGGGAGAAGCACCGCTCCTCTTTTGGTTTTCCTCCTGATGCCCTCATTCTCATTTCCGTCTCCCGCTTTGTCGCCAAAAATGGCCTTGCGGACATCATTCGCGCTCTCCCTCTTCTTCCCGAAAAAGTTTGTCTTGTTCTCTGCGGTTTTGGTGATCTAGATCAATCACTCCGCGATCTTGTCGCGCGTCTAGATCTTGAGCATCGTGTTCACTTTTTTGGTTCTTGTTCTCACACTCATCTTCCCGCCGTCCTTTCCGCCACCGATATCTTCATTCGCCCGTCTTTGAGTGAAGGGCTAGGTAATTCTTTTCTCGAAGCCATGGCCTGCAGCCTGCCAGTAATTGGCACTAAAGTAGGTGGCATCCCGGATTTTCTTGAGGATGGAAAGACTGGTTTTTTTTGTCTTCCCGAAAATCCCGAAAGCATAAAAGACACAGTACTAAAAATAATAAACTCCAATCCTGCTCGTCTTACCGAAATAAAAAAATCCGCCAAAGATTTGGTTATCAAAAAATACAATTGGCGCTTGATAAGCAGTGGGATGAAGAATCTTTTCGAAAAGACGCAAGCGATTACCCCTCTCTGTCTAGAAAAACCTCTCTTCATCCTCTCGCTCGACGTCGAGCTTGCCTGGGGTATGAAGGGTTCAAAAAGATTTTTCCACCAATACGAAAAAAAGCGGGAAGTAGTCGATAAGCTTCTACAGCTTTTTGAAAAGTACGACATCCCCGCCACCTGGGCGGTGGTTGGGCATCTCTTTCTTGATAGCTGCGCCCCCGTCTCGGGCGTGAAGCATCCAGAAATTATTCGACCAAAAAAAGAGGGTACGAATGACTGGTTTGAAATTGATCCCTGTACCTCTATTACCACTCACCCTTTTTGGTATGGCAAAGATATTGTGGGAAAAATCATTAAGTCAGAAAAGCAAGAGCTCGCCTGCCATACCTTCTCGCATGTATACATGGATTTCCCCTCTCTTACCAAAGACTGGTTTGAAAGTGAATTAGCGGAATGTCAGCGGCTTGCCAAAGATCATGGCCGATCTCTAACTTCTTTTATCTTTCCGCAAAACAAAATCCGTTTTGTAGATAGTCTCGCCCCCCATGGCTTCACCGCTTACCGCGCTCCTGATGACAATTGGTATAGTTCTTTAAGAGGACTCCTGAAGCGTATCGCTCATGTGATTGATGATTATTTGTGCTTGCCTGTTCGTTCCGTCCTCCCTTATAAAGACAATGATCTCATCGCCATCCCCGGCAGTTATTTCTACGTCCATAAAGTCGGCTGGGCGCGTTTTCTCCCCGTCTCCTTTCGAGTAAAAAAAGCCAAGTGGGGGATAGATGATGCAATAGAGACCGGTAAAATATTTCACCTCTGGACTCACCCTTTTAATCTCACGGATAAAGATGGTAAGCTCCTTGCCGGTCTCGAAGAAATCCTGCGCTACGTCGCCGAAAAAAGACGACAAGGAAAAATCTCTATTACCTCTATGAACAAAGTTAATAATTTTTTAAAAAATAATGAAAACTCTAAGTAGTGCAAAGCGAAGTAATTTTGGATGGAGTTTGCGATTTCTTTTCGAGGACAAGCCCGGAGCATACTGGGCTCAAGTATGTGAGGACTTACCGGAGAAAAAAATCGCAAAATTCGCCAAAAGTACGAGCATAAATAATATATGACTTGTCTAATTCTCGACGCTCATCTTCATAGCGCTCTTTCTACCGTTCGATCTTTGGGTAAAAAAAATAGTAAGATTTTTTCTGCTTCTGACACCCGGCTCGCCCCCAGCTTTTTTTCCCGCTACTCAGTAAAAAATTTTCTCTACCCTTCTCCTCTCAAAGATGAATCTGCTTTTATAAAAAAAATAACTTCCATTCTAGAAAGTCTTAAGGACGATTGTCTTATATATATTTTCAGCGAGACTACTCTTTTGCCTCTTTCCCGAAACAGGAATAAACTGCCAAAAAATACCCGTCTTATTCTCGGCTCTCTCGAAAATGTCGAGCTCGCCTCCGACAAAGCCGCTACTCTCACTCTTGCGGCAGAAAATAATATCCCCATTCCCCAAACTTTCTTTCCCGGTTCTTTCGCTGAAGCTCAAAACTTTCTCTCCAAAATTCCCTACCCCTGCATTGTGAAGCCTCGCCATAACTGCGTCTGGAAAGATGGTGCCTCTGTCTATGAGACCGCCCATCTTGTCGAGACGAAAGAAGAGGCGGAAAAAATCTGGCGGGAACTTTTTAATGCTTCCGGTGAACCGCCCCTTATTCAAGAAAGAGTAGTTGGTGAAGAGCGAGGAATCTTCACCTTCGCAGTAAAAGGGGAGGGCTTTGCTTGGTTTGCGCATAAGCGGCTTGAGTCTTTAAAGAAGTTAGGTGGCGCAAGTATCCTCCGAGAAAGCATAGAAGTAGATCCTAAGCTTAAAAGTTATTCTGAATTACTTATAAAAAAACTTGATTGGACCGGCCCTCTTATGATTGAGTGGAAGTGGGATGAAAATGCTAAGAGGTATCTCCTCATGGAGATCAATGCCCGTTTCTGGGGTTCTCTGCCGCTTGCTGTTGCCTCAGGGGTAGACTATCCCGCACTCATGCTTGATTTCGCAGTCGGACAATCGCTTCCTAATGAAGTTACTTATAAGATTAGTATCCGTTCCCGCCATTTCTTTGGCGCTCTAAGAAGTCTCCTTCGAGCAAAGACGTGGAGAGATTTTCAGAAGCTCTGGCAAATAATGTGGGGGGAAAAAACGATTGATGATGTTTTCTCTTTCTCCGATCCCCTCCCTTTTCTTGGAGAAGTTCTATTTATTGGTAAAACATTTATATGGAAAAAATAATTGGCGTCGCTCACATCCACTCCCGCTTTTCCTATGATGGCAAGCTCTCTTTGCCTGAGCTAAAATCACTTTTTCAAAAAAACAATCTTCGCTTTGCTTTAGTCTCCGAGCACGAAGATGATTTTGATGAGAAAAAATGGATTGCTTTAGTAGAGGAGTGCCAAAAGCTAAGCGATGATAGTTTTCTTTTCATCCCTGGTCTGGAGATAAACTACGCTGGCGGTCACGTCCTCTGCTTTGGCCTCAATCAGCCAATCTCTTATATGAAAGGGATAGAGACTTTAAAAGAAGCAAATAAAGCCGGCGCACTCATTGTGTTTGCGCACCCTCATCGCAGTAGATATAGAGTAGGGGAGGAGCTTCAGCAAATAATAAACGGCGTTGAAATCTGGAATTCGCACTATGATGGCAAATGGTCGCCTCGATTTCTTTCATATAAACTCTGGCAAAAAGTAAACAGAGAGGATAAAAAAATCTTCGCCTTTGCCGGCCTCGATTTTCATGATCTTCATCATCTCCACGGGCCACGACTAGAAGTAGCATCTTCTTTTTCGATAGAGGCAATTCTTAAAGCGCTTATATCGGGAAGCTTTGTGATTAAAAAAGATGAAAAAATAATCTCCGCTTTTCCCGATCTTAATATGTTTCCTCTTTTTATAAAAAGTTTCCTCTCTCTTTGCATTCTCGGTGGTTATAAATTCGCTGGCAATATATTCTCCTTTTTCCCAAAAAGTTGGAAGAGAAAGATAAAACTATCCTTAAGAAAAAATCTTTAAAAGAATGAATGCAAAACAAAAAAGCGTCCCCTACTTTATAGGCATCGGCGGTCAGCGCTGTGGCACTTCCTGGACCTATGCCTGCCTCTTCGAGCATCCTGAGATCTGCGCTCCCGAAAAAGAAATTCACTTCTTCAGCCGTGATCAAAAATTTTCTCAAGGCTACGATTGGTATGAGTCTTTTTTTAAAAACTGTGGTGCTAAAAAAGCCGGAGAGTTTTCCACTTCCTATATTTCTGATCCTCGTGTCGCCGAGCGTATCGCCGCTCGTTACCCAGAGATAAAAATTATTGCCATCCTAAGAAACCCCGTCGATCGAGCAGTTTCTAACTATTTCAATGACCTCGCCTCCGGCAAAGTCGAGAAAAGCATCTCCTTCGATGAAGCGCTTCAAAATCACCCAGAGTACATTGATCAAGGGCTGTACGGAAAGCACCTAGAGCCTTTCTTCAAAGCTTTTTCAAAAAAACAGATCCTTATTCTCCGTTATGAAGATTCGCTAACAAACCCCGAGGAGTTTATTCGATCCATCTATCAATTTTTAGAGGTCGATTCTTCATTCAAACCTTCCTATTTGAAAAAGAAGGTAAATGTGAGCCGCGTCCCGACTTTTGTGGGTCTTGATAACGCTTTCCTAAAAATATCTTCTTTCTTAAGAAAGAGTGGTCTCACCTCCCTCTGGTGGCTTATCAAAAAATCCGGCCTTCCCAGACTCATCCTTTGGGCAAACACTAGCGAGCAAAGAGGGGAAACGGAATCTCTTCGCCTAAAAAAAGAAACCAAAGAATATCTTCAGTCTATCTTCGCCTCCGACAAGCAAAAACTCACTTCCCTAACCGGCATAAATTTCCCCAACTGGTAAAACGCATTGTCATTCCAGACTCGATCTGGAATCTATAAAAATATTTACCTTATTTCTAAAAATGACTCTCACTAATAAAAAAAGGATTCTCTGCTTCCATGACGTGCTTGATTCCGATATCTTCGAGTCTCGCCTTTTGCTTTGCAAAAAATTAGGCTTCCAGTTTATATCTCTGGCCAAACTTTTAGATAACAAGACTGCCGGTCCCGCTCTCGCCGTTACCTTTGATGACGGCTATCAATCTGTGTATCAAAATGCTCTGCCTATTTTACGCAAACTTCACATCCCCGCCACTTTTTTCATAACCAATGATTTTATTGGCCTCAAGGAAGACGCTCTAAAAAGCTTTTTGAAAAATAATCTTCTCCGCTCTTCCTACCGTGAGCCCATGTCCTGGGAAGAAGTAGGAAAAATCGCTTCTGATCCTCTTTTTGAAATCGGCGCTCACACCGCCTCCCATCCCCGTTTGAATGATAAGTATCCGAAAGAATTAGCCGAAAAAGAAATAATCGAAGCCGGTGATAATCTCGAAAAAAAGATCAGTAAAAAAATCCGCTACTTCGCCTTCCCTTTCGGCGACAGTGATAGTGCTGGTAAAGCCGCTCGATCTCTCGTCCGCACTCGCTATGAGGCCGCCTTTTCTATTATTCCAGGAAAGATTAGCGGAAATGAAACTGATACGTCATTTCTTCCCCGTCACAGCCTCGACCCTGAAAGAAATATTCTAGTTTGGCTTTTTCATTTATTATTTTTGTAAAAATATCATAAGTAGGTAATCGTCCTCAGTTCCGCGAAGTAATTTTGGATGGAGTTTGCGATTTCTTTTCGAGGACAAGCCCGGAGCATACTAAAGGAAGTATGTGAGGACTTACCGGAGAAAAAAATCGCAAAATCCGCCAAAAGTACGAGCGCCTAAGAAAAATTAAACATTACTTCATAAATCGCTTCCGCAAGATGCTCCACACTATGCTCTCTCACAACAAGCTCCCTGAAATACTTTCTCATCTCTTCTTTTTCTATTTCCTTTAAAGAAAGAAGTGTGTCTATAGCTTTTCCAACTTGATCGGCCTTCTCGTTATTTTTTATAAAAAGATACCCCTGCCATTTCTTAGGGATAAGAGGAAGGAACGAAGGGTTAGAAGTGAGTACGAGGCATCCCGCCGCCATCGCTTCTAAGACACTTTTATCAAAAGATCCTTTCGGAGTGAAATTAAAAAGAATCTCCGCTTTCTGAAAATAAAAAGGAATAGCATTATAAGGTTTTGCCCCCAGAAAAAGCACCTCTTTTTCATTATTTCCTACAGATATCTTTTCTTTAAGGGATGATAAATACTTTCTATCTGTCTCACTCTTCGCTTCCCCAATTATCTGAAGCAATTCTGTTGCGTGCGATGCGTAGTAGCCCGTGATAATATTTTCTATTTTTTTCACATGAGTGATTCTGCCTAAAAAAAGAAGCGTGTCCCGTTTCTTTTCTGAGGGAGAGGAAAAAAGTTCAGTCTGAATCCCGTGTCCTACCGGGTATATTGGGGCTGATTGAAGTTGAAAAGTTTCTCGGGTGGAAGTAAACACTCCTTGGAGAAAAAAAGTAGAAAATCGCAAAAGAAGTCCTGGTTTGTAGCATGAAGTCTTCCAAAGGAAGACCGGCTTATGGGTAAGTCGGAAAAACCAACCACCCAAAGCCGCATAGATTTCATTCATATGGACAAAGATCGCGTCATAATTCTTTCTTTCTTGAATGATGAGTTGAAAGAAGCGAAAAAAAGCCTGTAATTTAGAAAAAAGTCCTCGTTCTCCCGACTTTCGGAGAGAAAAAAGCCGGACATTGATAGGGAGTGTTTCAGAAGAAGGAAAAAGACTAATGACTGTTATTTGGGAAAACTGCTTGCTAAAAGCCTGGACCAGGTAATAGGTATAGCCCAAGACATCATCATCTTTGTCGATTTTTTGCGTAAAAAAGAGTATTCTCATAGCATTCTATGTGCGCTATAAACGGCATTACCTGTAAAGATCAAAGACTGGTAGAGCAGATGAATGCGTGTCTCGCTCACCGCGGCCCTGATGGTACCGGTATTTTTGTGGACCCGATAATCACCCTGGGCCATAACCGCCTTTCTATTATTGATCTTACGAGTAATGCTTCTCAGCCTATGGTCTCCGCCTCCGGAGAAACAGTGATTTCTTTTAATGGCGAGATTTATAACTTCCGAGAGCTAAGAGAACTCTACTGCAAAAAGCAATCTTTTAAAAGCGCGAGCGACACTGAAGTAATAGTAAATCTTTATGAAATCCTGGGAGAAAAAGCCTTCTCTCTTTTGAATGGTATCTTTGCCTTCGCTCTCTTTGATAAAAAAAAGAAAAAACTTTTTCTTGTCCGTGACTCTTCAGGAGTAAAGCCTCTTTATTACTCTTGCTTGGGGGATGATGTGATCTTTTCCTCAGAAATAAAAGCCATTCTTGAAAATAAAGAAGTTCCCCGAAGGCTCAATCATGAGGCAACGGAATTTTATTTCCGCCTGGGGTTTGTCTCCGAAGAAGAAACGCTTTTTAAAGATATTAGGAAAGTCAAAGCCGGCCATTATCTCGAGTATGACCTTGCAAAAAAAGTTTTCTCAATAAAAAAGTTTGCTGAATTTGCGATCAAAAAAGAAACCGGCAAAAAATCCGCCCCCGAGCTTGAGTCTTTAGTTCGAAACGCGGTGACACGACAGCTCGTCGCTGATGTGCCTGTCGGCGTCTATCTTTCCGGCGGTATTGATTCCAGTATTATTTTAGATGCAGTGGCGCGTACGATGACGAGTCCCAAGACCTACACCATTCGCTACGCTCTGGATAAAGACGAAGAGCCGGCAAAGTTCAATATCGACGCGGACGTGGCTTTGAGGACGAGTCGTCATTATGGCACCGATCATCATGAGCTTGTCATCTCCTCCGAAGATGTGTTGGCTAATTTTGAAGCCGCTATTTCTCACGCAGATGAGCCCATCGCTCATCCCACCTCTGTTCCCATGTTTCTTCTCTCTAAAGAAGCCAAAAAGACCGTGACCGTGATTCTGACCGGCGATGGGGGAGACGAATTATTTGGTGGCTATGAACGCTATCGTACTCTGCGTAAAATCCTTTTATATCAGAAGCTTATCCCTGAAAATCTTCGGAGTATTTTAACAAAAATACACCCCGCTCTTTCTAAGGTGAAGAGTGGTAAACCTTTAGATATCTTCGGTCTTCTTTGGTTTTCTAAGTCTCCGCTTGAAAAGATTGTAAAAAGTGAATTTCTTGATAATAAACTGATAAGAAGTATTTACTCTCCTTATCTTGCTGATAAGAGTGATCTCCATCTTATTGAGCGCTTCATGATAGCGGAAAAAAATACTTGGCTCATCGATTTTCACCTCAATCTCGCTGACAAAATGGCTATGGCGCATGGCGTGGAAAATCGCGTGCCTTTCCTCGACAAAGAGGTGATAGAATTCGCCGAGCGTCTTCCTCTCTCGCAAAAAGTTTCTTTCTTTGATCGGAAAATCCTTTTAAAGCGGGCTTTTCGTCACTCTCTTCCCGAAGAGCTTTTTCACCTCCCTAAGCGCGGTTGGATCTCTCCCGGCGCCAAATGGCTCCGCCACCCCCGCTTCATTGGCTTTGCTAAAGAAATTTTATCTCCTTCCTATCATTCCAGCACCGCCGATCTTTTTTACTGGCCTGAGATTGAACGCATCCTAAGAAGTCATATAGAAAAAAAAGAGTACAATCTCAATCTCATCTGGCAACTCCTCACTTTCCAAGTCTGGGCCAAGAGCTTCCACATCACTTTATAAAAGTATTGTCATTCCGGACCCCGAGCCGGAATCCAGTACATTATGTAAACTTATGACCCTCTCTCTCATCCTCCCTATCTACAACGAAGAAAAAAATCTCCCCTCATTATTTGAGCGTATAGAAAAAGTGATGAGTGACGGCAGGTATGATTACGAAGTCATTGCTATAGATGATGGCTCAAAAGATAGTAGCCTGCAGTTTCTAAAAAAAGTGGCTGGAGAAAACCTTCGTTGGAAGTTAATCAGCTTTTATAAGAATTATGGTCAGACCGCCGCCCTCCAAGGAGGGATAGAGCACGCGAGCGGCGACATCATCATCCCTCTCGATAGTGATCTTGAAAATCATCCCGAAGATATTCCCCTCCTTCTTCAAAAAATGAGGGAGGGTTATGATCTAGTTTCCGGTTGGCGCCTGGATCGCTGGCGGGAAAATCCTCTTTCTCGCCGCCTACCCTCGCTCATCGCTAACAAAATTATTTCTTTTGTCACCGGTATTTCTCTCCATGACTATGGCTGCACGCTCAAAGCGTATAAAAGAGAAGTTATCGTCGATCTTCCTCTCTACGGAGAAATGCATAGATTTCTTCCTGCTTATGCCGCCCGGCGCGGCGCAAAAATCACCGAAATTCCCGTACGCTACAGCCCCCGCGCTTCTGGCAAGAGTAATTACGGGCTCTCCCGCACCTTCCGCGTCCTCCTCGATCTCCTCGTCATCCACTTTCTCGATCGCTACCTTGACCGCCCCATTCATTTTTTCGGGGGCGGGGGATTGTTGTTTATCTTTGGAAGTCTCCTCTCGGGCCTCTACGCGATTTACTTGAAAGCATTTGCGGGCACGAGCCTTATCCGCACCCCGCTTCCTATCCTAAGTGCCTTCTTGTTTCTCTCTGGCTTTAACTTTATCCTTATGGGACTTATCTCCGAGCTCCTTATCCGCACCCATACCCCACTCTCCCCAAAAAACTCAAAAATAAAAGAGAAAGTTAATTTCTAAGATTCGGGATTGAGAAAATCTTTGCCAAATACCCAATTATCATTAAAATATTCAAAATCTCTGAAATGTTTAATAAAGACTTATTTCTTTTGCAAAAAGTTACAAACACAGACGTCATTCATACGCCTTTTCCTTATTTTGTAATAAAAAATGCATTACCCGAAAATATTGTTTCTGAACTCGTAAAAAAATTTCCTTCAACTGGAAAAATAACCAAAGGACAGAGGTACGGGAGTAATGAACGTTTTGATTATACGATAACTGATGCTGCTTCTGATTCAAGCCTCGATTCTCTATGGATAGATTTCTTAGATACGAATAGTTCAGATGTTTTTTATGAAAAAATATTTGAGTTATTCGATAAAGATATTGCTCAGCTGTATCCCGAATTAAGTTTCCGAAAAAATAATAATTATTTAAAAAAAGGAATTCGTTATCAAGATCCGCTTTGGGAAGACTCTATTAATTTTGATTGCCATATCTCAATAAATACCCCAGTAACAGAAAAACCTACCTCGGTAAGAAAAGTGCATGTTGATGATCCTAAAAAACTTTTCGGAGGTCTTTGGTATTTGAGAGATGATGACGATCAAAGCACGGGAGGTGATCTGGAGCTCTACGAATACATAAGAACTCCTAAAATGTTTGGGCAGCAAGTCTATGAAAACAGAGTGAAAAAAATAAAGACCGTGCCATACGAGAAAAATCTTCTTATTATATTTTTGAATTCTTTTAATTCTCTGCACGGAGTCACTATAAGGGGAAAAACAGAAAAAACAAGAAAATTTGTAAACGTGGTGGCCGAATTAAAAAATTCTCTTTTTGATATAAATAGTTTTCAAGAAAATTTTATAGAAAGAAAAATAAGGCAAATGATAAGCAGTTAATAAAATAAAGATTAGCTTGATATGTTTCAAAAAATAACGAAAACTATTTATCGAATTCTAATCCCATCTTTTATAGAAAGGGGAGCTGATCCGGAAAAAGAGAGCTTAAGAAAATTTATAGAAACGGTAGCGGCAAAAGAAATAAGAGCGAAAGAGCGGATGTTAGATGCCGGAGCTGGGTTTAAAAGATATGAGGGTTTTTTTAAGCACGCAATATATGAATCGACTGATTTTGAAGATATTTTCAATAAAGATTTTAAAAATAAACACACATTCGTTTGTAGTCTAGATAATATCCCAGTGGCTGATAATACATACGATGCAATTATAAATAATCAGGTTCTGGAGCACGTAAAGTATCCTAAAAAAGTTTTAGAAGAGCTATTTCGAATACTAAAGCCTGGAGGGAAGATATTTGTTACGGTCCCTCAAATCTCTCATGTCCACGGAGCGCCTTACAATTTTTTCTTTTTTACTAATTTCGGCTTAGAACTTCTTCTAAAAGAGACAGGTTTCAGAATCATTTCTATTAAACCTCGAGGAGGTATCTTTTTTGTGATTGCTAAATGGATGAATGTCTTTTCCGATTATTTGTTCTATCAGCACGTCTTTAATGGATGGAAGAGAAATATCTCTTTCAAACCTGAAAAAACAGGCAGGGTAAAATTTTATCTTTTATTCCCTTTTTATTTTATTTCTAGAATAGTGATTGGCGAGTGGGGCGCTTATTGCGTCTCAAAGTTAGATTTTCTAGATAAGCAGAAAAACTTCACTCTTGGTTATTCTGTTTATTGTATAAAGCCTTAATCTCTCGTTATATTTTCCTGATAAATAAAATAAGAAGTACCCAACCCGCCAACTTTGAAAAGATCCGGGCAAAAATTAAGCCGGGAATCTGGAAGAAATAAACCCCAATAACAAGAAAAAGTATTTTTATGACACTGCTGTAAGTAGTGAGTTTGTATTTATCTAATATTCTCCTTTGGGAATCAAAAAATGAAATAGGTACTACGGAAGAGAGGAGTATTGTTACCGCATATAATTTAGAGTAATAAATTGAATTCTGATAAAGAGGAAAGAAAAAGCGGATAAGAAAATCTGCGGAATATAGATAGAAAAGAAAAATAGTGATAAGGGGAATAAAAAAGAGCGTTTCTTTTTTAAGAAGGTTTGATTTCACGTCTCTCCTGTCCCGAGCAGCGAATCTCGGAATAAGGAGAGACATGAGTTTTTTTGCTACCGATTGGAAGTAATTTGGAAAAAGAGTGGTAAAGTTATAAATAGCTAACTGAGTTGCCCCTAAAAATTGAAATACAAGCACCCCATCAATTTTGTCAGCTATTGCAGCAATCCCATTAATAAAAGTGAGGTGAAAGGAAAGATCTTGGGATTCTTGAGTTTCTTTCGTTGTAACGGGAGAAATATTTTGTGTTATAAGTCTTTTTCTTGTAAGAGCGTAGCCGATAAAAGAGATGATTACTCTTGGGGCAAAAAAAGCCGTAATGAGAAAAAAGATGCTCTGTGAAAAAAAGATGGCAGAAGAAAGAGTAAATGTTCCAAAAAGATTTCCATAGAATTGATAAAGAGTAAGGAGTCTAAAATTCTTTTCTCCATTAAGAGTCGCAGAAAAAACCTCAAAGATTTTAAGAAGGTAGTTAGCAAGCGCGATTATGAGTAAACTGAGTCCAAAATCAATATTTTTGTTGTAGAAGTAATAAATTGATGCTCCTATGGTAATTATGAGAAAAGGAATATTCCATTTGACCGCCTGATTATAAGCGCTGAAGAAAACCTCTTTCTTGCCTCGAGCTACCGATCGCACCACTGCTGGAGAAAGCCCAGTGAGTGAAAAGGCTAAAAAAATTCCTAATAATGACTGAATGTATTTATATTGGCCAAAAATTTCTGGAGGAAGTTTGTTGCCTAGAAAATATGTAGTGATAAAACTTAGAAGAGTGGCGGTAATGATGTCAAAAGCTATCCAAAATCCCCCTTTCGCTAAGTAAAGAGCGTCAAATTTAAATAACCTTCCTAGCGTAGTAAGAAGGGAATGAGTCTGCCGTTTAATCATTGGTAAGCGAGGAAATCATTAATAAAAAATCTTTCCGAACAAAGCTTTTTTTTATTGCTTCCTGTATCATATCTTCCGTTATAAAATTTTGATCAAGCGCTTCCTTAGCTAAAGAAAAAAAGAATCGCTCTATTTTTTTATCCGGATGAGGCTGGTAAGTATTGGGAATTTTACCCAATAATCGAAAGAATGGTTCTCGAGGGATAATCCCAAAAAACTTTGGTAAGGGGTTCATTGTGAAGTCTATTGGTAATCCTGTTTTCCAAGGTTGAGTGAGGCGGTTGGTAGTATGAAGAAGTTTAGTTTCTGAGGTAAGAGTGTCCAGATTATTCCATATTCGCGACAAAGGAAGAATGCTCTTTTCTTTCTTAAGAGTCATTATTGAATCATAATCCTCCCGTTTTTCTTCAAGATCAGCGAGCATTTTCTCTAAAGAGATCTGAGAGAGTTTCTCACAATCCATTATCATCACGCTCGTATCCCAAGCGTTCTTTCTCGGGCAACAGGCAATAGCCTTCCCTTCTAGATTCATAAAAAAAAGTTCTCCGATATTTTGTACGGCGAAGATATCAGGATCTATTACCACTGCTCTTCCTTTATATCCCATTAATTGAGGTGGTATAAAACGAGAAAGAGTAAATGACTGAAGGTCATTGGGGTTGTAAGTTACCAGTTTTCCTTTCCTAAAATATGTTTTACCCGAAAATCTTTTAAATAAATCAAGCTCATCGACATTTACTATCTCAATTTCATAATCGTCACCTGCTTTTTTTGTCTTAGTCAGGGCAAAAGCGGCAAGAAGCGCTCCTATTTTCTGCTTATTATTTGCCTGAATAAATACCTTGCGTAAAACCGCCATATTCACCATAATACCTATGTTTTTTCACTATGAAAAGCCGGAATAAAAACGAGTTAGGTGATTTTATAAAAACCCAAATTAAAGGGCTTTCTTCTATTCCTAAAGAAAATAGCGAAGAGTTAATAAAGAATATTATCAATATTTTAGTAAAAAAAGAGGGGAAAGTGGTTATCTCTGGTATTGGTAAGTCGGGTTTCGTTGGAAAAAAAATAGCTTCTACCTTTTTAAGTTTTGGACTTGAAGCTTCTTTTCTTCATCCAGTAGAAGCGTTTCATGGTGATTTAGGGATGGTAAGAGGGTGCGATACTTTGATCTGCGTATCAAACAGTGGTGAAACAAAAGAATTACTTCGTTTGTTGAATAATATCCCTTCGGAGTGCGCGGTAGTCACTATTACCGGAAACAAAAAAAGTTCTTTGGCAGAGAAGAGTCAGTTTGTCCTTAGTTATAAAGTAGAAGATGAGGGTTCTCCTCATAATCTAGCTCCTATGAGTAGCGTAATCGCTGCTATGGCGGTAGGGGATTTTTTAGCCGGTTCATATGCGAAAGTAGTTAATTTTTCTAAAAAGAATTTCTCCAAATTTCATCCCAGCGGTTTTTTGAATCTTAAAGCGGCTTCTGTAGCGACGCTTATGAAATCAGGAAAGGATATTCCTAAAGTCAGCCCCTCTTCTTCTTTGAAGGAGCTTATTAGAGAAATGTCGGGAAAAAAGTTAGGCGTCACGCTTGTGCTAGAAAAAGGGGTTTTGAAAGGAATTATTACCGACGGTGATTTGCGAAGATTCTTTGAGCGGTCAGATTTTTCATTTTCTGCCAAAGCGGAAAAAATCATGACGAAGAATCCTGCTTCTATAGATAAAGAAAAAAGCTTAAAAGAAGCCCTGGATATTTTAGAAAAGAAAAAAATAACTACTCTACCGGTAATGGATAAAAAGAGGATAGTAGGAATTCTTCATCTTCACGATGTAATAAGTTATGGAAAGACTAACTAGAACTGAAGAAGCCAAGCTGATACTCAAGGAAATAAATCAAATCTTTTACTCAAAAAATTGGGAAAAAGATCTTTATTCCAAAAAAACAAAACACTCTCTTTGGGCTATAAATCAACAAATATTCTTCAATAAAATCCTTTCCGAGCTAGAAGGAAAGAAAGATAAGAAAGAAAAAATTTTTTTTTGGCTGGAAAACATAATATTTTTCTTTCTTTCTATTTCTTCTAATTTCTTCTTCTCTTTTCTTTGCCGAATAAAACAAAAAGAAATAGGGGTCTACGCAATTTATAAAGGAAAAGATAAAGATTTTCGTCTTAAAAAGTTCTTTTCTTTCCTGGATAAAGAGCGAATAGAATACGGAAATATTGTATATTGCGGAACTAAATCTTTGGTATGGAGGGCAATCGCTTCAAATAGATTTCCTCTTTTTATAAAAACTCCGCTACCTTTTCCAAAAAGATGCAGCGGACCTCAATTAGAAAAAGAAGATCTTCAAAAGATAGAGAGTGAACAGTATAGAAAAATAATCTCAAAGCTTTTTCCTATTTTTATTCGTCTTTCTCAAAAAAATAGGTTTGAAATAAAATTCCTTTCTTTTTTTCTGAAAGCAAGTGGCATTAAAAAAATTTTCGCCATTGATGATTATCGTCATATGTTTCTTCTCACTGAAGCCGCTCATGAGAGTAGAGTGAATATCATCTTCATTCAACATGGTCGGTTTAATAAATCACTGGGATGGCTTAACGACTTTATTGATTCATCCCTTTATCCTATCCCAGAAGAATATCTCTTAAAAAATGAATTTTGGAGAAAAGCGTTATTAAAAAATAGTAATATATTTACTAACTATACAAATAGACTAAAGATATTTGGTTCCGCCTCTGAAGACATATCGTTTGAAAATAAAGAAAATAAAGAAAAAAAGGAGATTATTTCCATACTAATTCCGTATGAGACCGCCACTGATCATGAAGAAATTCGCTCGATAGTGGAAGAGATAAAAAAGGACAAAAAATATTATATTTTTTTCCGTCCTCGACCTGATCTTGATAAAGAGAAGCAGCTTAAAGATTATTCTTTGCCTTCTTCTACAAAAATAGTGGAAGACATTAATTCTTTTCTTAAAAATGAATCCATTGATTTTATTTTAGGGACGTACACTACTCTCCTTTACGAATTCGCAGCGGTAAGTATTCCTTCTATAATAGTAGAAACCAAGAATACCGACGCTTTTGATCTCTTTGAAGAAAAACTTGGTTTTCTAGTGAGGAAAGAAAATTGCACAGAAGAAATAGCAAAAAAACACTCTGACCTTTCCTGGTTTAATAAAACAAAAGCGGCAGAGCTTGTAATAAAAGACGATTTTATTAAAAACTGCAAAGAAGTTTTAAAAAATGTGCGGAATTAACGGCTACAGTTTCAGCGATAACGACCTTATCAGAAGAATGAATAAGGCGACAAAGCATCGAGGACCTGACGGAGAGGGGGTATTTGTAAATGAAGACATATCTTTTGGGCATAACCTTCTTTCTATTACTGACACGCCTTTGCATTCTCATCAGCCTTTTGTAAGCGAAGATAAAAAGAGAGTTCTAGTCTATAACGGAGAAATATATAACTACCGGAATCTTCGGAGTGTCCTGGAAAAAAAATATTCTATAAATTTTAAAACTGACTGCGATACAGAAGTTCTTTTCTGGGGCATTTGCAAGGAAGGTATTAATTTTCTTTCTCGAGTAAATGGCATGTATGCTTTTGCTTTTTATAATGCTGAGGAGAAGAAAATAATTCTTTCTCGAGATCCTTCCGGCATCAAGCCTCTCTACTATTACACATCAAAATCTCACCTATTTTTTTCCTCAGAGATCAAGGGATTATTTGCTTCTGAAGCAGAGAGAACCTTAGATTATGATGGATTTTCTCTTTACTACTTTCTAGGATATATTCCCGGGGAAAGGACTTTGATAAAGAATATAAAAAAACTTACTCCCGGAGAGGTGATAGAGTACGATCTTATAAAAAATACCTTAGTAAAAAAGAAAGTCTTACTTCTAAATAAAAAAGAAACAAAAGAAAAAAGTGCTCCAAGTGAAATAAGGAATACGATTTCTGAAGCTGTCGAAAGACACTTAATAGGTCTTCGCCCTTTCGGTATGTATTTAAGTGGGGGATTAGATTCTTCTATTATTTTCTACGAGTTAGTAAAGAGTGGAAAAAAATGCATCACCTACACCACTCGATTTGAGGCAAAAGATTATAAGTATAATGAAGACGCAAACATTGCCCAAAGATTTTCGGAGGATCTAGGGATAGAGCACAGAGAGCTCTATGTGACAGAAAAGGATTTTATAAGAGATTATGAAGAGTCCATCTCAACCATTGAGGAACCGCGTTACAATCCTTCTATTGGAGCATATTTTGCTCTCGCTCGCCTTGCCGCCAAAGAATCAACTGTGATCGTAAATGGTAGTGGGGGAGATGAGCTTTTTTTCGGTTATCCCAAGTACATGGAATCAAGAAAGATCTCTGATAAACTTTCGAAATATGGTAATAACCTGGCTCAAATACTTTTTCTCTCTCATTTTATTAAGAGCGGATTTATTAAAAATATTCCTGATTTTTTTAATTTTCTCCAACTAAACAAACCTCTCGACCGCTGGGTCTATCTTAATAGAATCAACTCCACACCTTTTAAAAATGGATTTCATTCACAAAGCTTAAAAACAGTCCGCGATCTCCTTATGAAGGAGCTTCCTTTATTTTCTTCTGATGATACTGAAAACAATATCGCTATCCTTGATAGGATTTTCTGGCTAGCAAACGAAGAATTTATCAGAACTGATAAAATAACCATGCATTTTGGCATGGAAGGACGATTCCCATTGCTAGATAAGGAAGTAGTGGACTTAGCGTACAATATTCCAAGTAGACAAAAACTTGTAAATGGTAATCTTAAGGCGCTCCTAAAAGAAAGCTACAAGGACAAACTCCCCGACTACATTATAAACAAGAAAAAGACCGGCTGGACCGCACCCGTAGCAGAGTGGATGGAAAAACCCTCATTCTCTTCTTTCATAAAAGAAGTTTCCACTCCTTCCTTTTATAAGGAAATGAATCCGTTAATGCAAAAAACAATAGAAAGTAATTATATGGAGAAAAGAGGCTCATGGAGTACGGTTCACTTAAAAAAGATTATGCCTCTCATCGCTTTTAAAATCTGGGCAAAAAACTTCAACATCACCCTTCCCTAAAATAAAGAAGATAGCATGAATCAAAACCGAGGTATTTTTGATGGGATTCTTATCGAGAAAAGCCTTCTTGAACTTAAAGAGCTTTGGCAAAAGCAAGTAACGCAACTTGTTCAAGAAGAAAAAAACATAACTTCTCTTCCTGATAAGCTCCATGTTCAATTAACTAATTATGTAAGTCAAAAAACCTATGAAGAATATAGATCTCGTGCTGATGTTGCGTGTGCAGATTTGGTGATTGTTACTAAGAGAGATGACGGTCACTGGGGCGTACTCTTAAGTAAACGTGGATCCGGAAAGTCTTTTGCTAGAAGTTGGTGGATATATGGAGGATCTATCCCTTCGTATTCCTCAATTCCTGATTTTATTGCCAAGCGAAGTGAAGAAGAATCCGGAGTAAAGGCTACTCCTGTCCTCCTTCTCGGCGTCTATCGGACCTGCGCCCCTGATTTTGTAGGCTCTTCAGTCAACCTTTGCTATCTCGGAATCGCTTCCTGGAGCGAAGTCGAGAGAGTAGCAGGTGTTGATAAGGATCATGATTGCATTGGATGTTTCACTGCAGGCGATATTGAGGAATTGAAGCGAAATGAGGAGGTTCATTGGTACCCTCTTCACGTTGCTTCTCGTGCGCTTGAGATCGTTTCTTAATCCTCATTTCGAAGAAAAAAGGTCCTTAACTAGGAGGCGATGTCCGCCTCCTTTTTTTATAGAAATATTTGAAAAAAAGGCAAAATTACCTATAATTAGCTTTGTTTAAAGAAAGTAGTCATGCGGAAATTAGAGCGAAAAACAAAAGAAAAAAATCCTCCTTCTCAAAAAATCCTCCTCATTATTGGCGGGGCTGGTTTCATTGGAATTAATGCCGCTCGTCATTTTTTAATGAAAAAAAACTGGTCGGTGATTATTTTTGATAACCTTTCAAGAAAAGGTTCGGATCTTAACCTCGCTCAATTAAAAAAGGATTTCCCCAAAGCTATTCACTTCGTAAAAGGAGATATCGTAAGAGATATAACTGCGCTCAAACGTGAAGTAAATAAAAGTGATGCAGTGATTCACCTTGCCGCTCAAGTAGCGGTTACTACCTCTGTTACCGATCCTAGAACTGATTTTGAGATCAATGCCCTTGGTACTTTCAATGTTCTAGAAGCGATCCGATTAAGCAAAAAGAAACCGTCTCTTATTTATTCCTCTACTAACAAAGTATATGGCGGACTTGAAGATCTATCTGTAAAAGAATTAAAAAATCGGTACGAATTTTCCTCAAAAGAGTTCCGAGAGCAAGGTGTCTCGGAAGAGCGAAATCTAGATTTTCATTCCCCGTATGGCTGCAGTAAAGGGGCGGCTGATCAGTATGTGATTGATTATAGTCGGATCTATGGCTTAAAAACCGTGGTTTTTCGCCAGTCCTGCATCTATGGCCGCCATCAGTTTGGAGTTGAAGACCAAGGTTGGGTTGCTTGGTTTATGATTGCCTGCTTAGTTGGTCGCCCCATTACTATTTACGGAAATGGGAAACAAATTCGTGATATTTTATTTGTTGATGACCTAGTTGATCTCTATTCCCTAGCTCTTTCAAACATCGAGAAAGTATCCGGCCGAGCCTACAACATTGGCGCTGGACCTAAACATACGATTTCTCTCATTGAGCTTTTGAGTTTTTTCAAAGAAAAATTTGGATTTGATCCAAAGCTTTCCCATGCTGCCATTCGTCCCGGTGATCAACCTATTTTTGTTTGTGATATTAAAAAGATTAAAAAAGATCTTGGCTGGGAGCCAAAGACTAATATCAATGAAGGTCTTCACTGTCTGCGGGATTGGCTAGAAGATAATAAGCAAGTATTAACGAAGTTTTTCGGGAAGAATAATTAATTTCAGCTTTTCTTACCCTTTCGCTACCTTTTTGTAGAGTTCTAAAAACTCCTGAGTGATAATAGACCAATCGTGCGCTTTTGCATAAGCGAAACCCGCTTCTCCCATATCTTTTCGTAATTGTTCGTCATCAAGAAGAGCCTCTATTGCTCCCGCTGTTCCGATAACATCGCTTTCTTTTACTAAAAGAGCGGTTTTTCTAACTATAATAGCATCCTTTACCCCCCCAGAGTCAGAGGCAATAATAGGCTTCTTGCAAGCCGCAGCTTCTAAGTAGACTATTCCAAAGCCTTCAAAGTTCCAGTTCCCTAAAACGGGAGTATGAACATAAATATCGCATTCATGAAACTTCTCCGCTACTCTGTCACTATTCACTTCTCCCGCAAAGATGACATTTTCAGTTATCTTTTCTTCTTTAGTTATTTCCTCAAGTTTTCCTCGTAATTCGCCGGAGCCGACTAATATATAAAGGAAGTCGTTACGTTTCTTCTTTAATAGTCCCAGAGCCCTAAGAACAATATCCTGACCTTTTCGCGCTTTAAGGCCTCCTACAGTCATAAGAACCTTTTTGTCTCCATATTCTTTTTTTCGGGGAGGGGGAGTCATCTGAAACTTTTCAAAATCGAGTCCATTGTGAATGACTTGTATAGGAGTCTTGGTTGGGGAAAACTTTTGGATATGATCCCGGGTAAATACGCTTGGCGCCGTTATCATGCTTGCGGTATTATAAGCCCAATTAAGGAAATATTTTTCCGGAAACATAAAAAGTGGTTTGATCGCGTATGTTCCCTGAGTCCCTATGATGAGCGACTTTTTATATTTTTTTGCGAGCTTTGCGGCTATAAGAGCGTAGGGAAACTCAAAAAAAGAATGAATAAGATCATAACCGCTCGCATCAAAATCAAAAAAGAGATATTGAAGAATCTTTTTTGATTTCAGATCAAAAATATACTCCGGTAAAATCTCTTTTACTTCAAAGTTGACTTCTTTTTTATTTTTTTGAGGAGGTACAAGGAGAGTAATTTCGTGATGTTTACTTACCTCTTTGGTTAGCTCCCAAGTTATTTGGCCATAGCCATCATTCGTACCAAAAACCGAGGAAAAACAGAGAATTTTCATATTTGTATCACAAATTGGTTATTTCTTTTATAGGTTTGAAGATGATGATTTTGTGCAAATTCATCAACAGCTTGTTTTACCTCTGGAAGATGATAATCATCTCCCGCAAGGACACCACCTTTCTTCATTTTTGAGTAGAAATTTTCCAAATCTTTTTTCACTTGAAAATAACTATGGTCCCCATCAATATAGATAAAATCAAAAAAACCTTCGTAAAATTGAGAGACTGCTTCATCTGATTTTTTTCTTATGACGTGAACTATATTTTTATCTATCTCCTTTCGTAAGGCGCGCAACACGAAAGAATATCTATTATCTTGATTATCTTGGTTGTATTTTTCTTTTCCTCCTGGGATTTCTAGCCATGGATCTATTAAATAAAGTTGCTGAGGTTTAGAAATTCGGATAATTCTTTTAGAAAATAAGCCATTATAAACACCTATTTCTGCACAAACTCCATTTTTTCTAATGCTTTTTAAAAGAAAATCTCTCGGTTCAGGGAGATGATTTTCAATGCTTTTATAAAGATTTTTTAAAAAAGGTTTTAAGAGTTTTCCAAAGGGATTTGTATTGGCAAAAACTTTAAGGTCATTCTTTAGTTTGTAGTCATTTTTATAAAATTTAGCCATAGTTTTATTTTGCCATTTTTTGGTATAAACTCTCTAAAGACTAAGAAATATAAGGAATAAATAAAAGGTATATGTCTAAGTTTTTCGCAAAACTAACCTCCACCAAACCCTCGATGTATTCAAAATCGTTATTTTTGAATATTCTCGGGATGCAATGGTATAGAATACTTTTTTTCTATTTGATAAGAAAGGTAAAAGCCTCTGTAACCATAAAACCTGAGTATAAAGAGTACTTAAAAATTTTAGAACGTGACGGCGTTATCGTTATTCCTAATTTTCTTTCTGAAGCAGATTATAAGGAAGTGTTGGATGAATATCAAACACTCACACCTTCTTTTGTAAGGACTAACCACAATCTTTTACCAAGAGTTGATGGGATAAGTATGTATGACAAAAGAGTTTTAGAAAAAAATAGAAACCTGTTTCTTAAAAGCGATCTAATTCGAAGTTTAGTTTCTTCTTATCTCAATAGATATTATAATTTACAGCTCCCAATAGATTACAATCGCATCTACTGTAATCAGGAAGATTTAGATAAACCTAGAAATGGTGGTACCAATAATCTTCATTTTGACGCTCCTTTGAGAATCGTAAAAATATTTTATTATCTTACCGATACCACACAAGAAAATGGGGCTCTTAGGTACTGCAAAGGAAGTCATAAGAGAAATAACTTAAAAAGATTACTTTTTGAATATAAATTGAGTATTCGATATAGCTTGAATAAGTGGAATAAAGATAACAAAGGAGAGTATGGTGATGATGAACCTTGGGTGACAATTACTTCGTTAGAGCAGAGAAAGTATAATTTAAATGAAGAGTCAATTGAGGCTAAGGGTAATAGCTTGGTGATCTTTGATGTAGGAGGATTTCATAGGCGGGGAGATAATAATACCTTAATCTCTCGCGACTCAATTCAGTTGAATTATAGAAGCATAGACACGTTACGAAACTATCTTTTTCCTTTTGAGAAAAGAATTAGATCTACGATTAAATCTTCAAAATAAATCTACATATCTTCAAGGTATAAAATGTCTGTAAGAAAAGTTGTTATTATTCCAGCGCGATTTCACTCTACTCGTCTCCCTCAAAAAATGCTTCTTCCTATTAAAGGAAAGCCTCTTATTTATTATTCTTGGAAAAATGCCTGTAATTCTAAAAAAGCAGATGAAGTAATAGTTGCTACCGATCATAAAGACATTTTTACCGTATGCAAGGGTCTAGGCGCGAATGTCATTATGACAAAAGTGACGCACAACACTGGCACTGATAGAGTGGGGGAGGCGGCAAAAATTTTAAAACTTAGGAAAGATGATGTAGTGGTAAATGTTCAAGGAGATGAGCCAGTTCTGCCTTCAAAAATAATCGACGAGTTGTTTAAGGCGTCAGAAAAAGAATCAGATATTCCAATGATTACCGTCGCCACCAGATTAAAAGACGAAGGAGAAGTAAAAAATTCTAATATTGTAAAAGTGGTTCTTAATAAACATGGAAAGGCTCTCTACTTTTCTCGTTCTATCATCCCGTTTCCTCGCTCACCTTTTAATACCTACTTGCGTCATATCGGTGTGTATCTTTATCGAGCCTCATTTTTAGAGACTTTAATAAAGTTGAGGCAAACCCCATTAGAAAAAGCAGAATCATTAGAGCAATTGCGAGCTTTAGAAAATGGTTACTCTATAAAAGTCTTGATACATGATTTTCTTCACACAAGCGTTGATACGGAAAGAGATTTTAAAAAAGTGAAAAAGCTATTGCTTTCTCACTAAGGCAAAATTAATAGTTAGTAAGCCATCCTCCTTTTGAAATGTGTCCTGAGGCTGGAGGACTTTTACAAAGTATTTTCCTTCTTTATAAAGAGAGTCAATAAGCGGCTTACATCCAGCATTCGTCCGATTCCAATAGTCATCAAAAATCACCACCGTTTTTTCGTGCATGAGTTCTTTCACATATTTCCAGTCATTCTCAATTGTTTCCAAGCTGTGCCCGCCATCCAGGAAAACAAAGTCCATCTTTGGAAGGCTTTGGGTTTCTCTAGGTAAAGTCTCCAGTGTATTCCCTTTGAAAAGATGAATATTTGCCCCGGTCTTCTCAAGCTTTTCCTGAATCTGGGCTTTTGTCGGCGGCTTCTTGGAAACTTCCGACACGAGCTGTTCGTCGCTTAAGTCTTCAAAGAGGTCAAAACCGTAATAATCAATCGCATCCGCCGCATAATACTTTTTAAGAGTCTCAATCATCCGGATTGACCGCTCTCCCGTCCACACCCCTATCTCCATTATTCTTTTCGGTCGAGTCTTTTGGAGAATTCTGTAAATATTCCGATATCGTTTCGGGCCATAGAAAAAGTAATGAATTTTTCCGTACGCTCGTCCTAATAATTTTCTGATCATGTTGTTTCTAGAGAAGAGTATCAGACTATTTTTTAAAAAGAAATCGGTGGAATTGGGAGAAATCTTCTTTCGCCAGGAGAAAGATAAGAAGAGTGTAAATGATTATTCCGCTCCCGATAGTCGCGTAGACATTTGCTCCAAAAATATTCATTAAGTACGTCACCCCGCCCATAATAAGCGCCGAGTAGATAATAGCCGTAAGTTCCTTGCGGAGAAAAAAAGGATTGATGTTTTTAAGTCGAAAATAAGCAAAAGTATTGCTGATAAATTGCGTAATCACCGTGGACGCGGCCGCTCCCGCAATCCCGAAAGTAGGAATAAGGAGAAAATTAAAAGCTAGATTAGACGTCACTCCAATCACCGCGTAGTTGATGAAGTCTCGCTGTCTGTCATACGCAAACAAGGCGTTGTTAATGATTGTGATTGGATATGAGATAAAGAGTGAGAGAAGAAGGATGCGAAAGGCTGTGGTTGCCGCTTGATAGCTGGGCCCGAAAAGAATCTCAATCAGCTCATACCCCACTACTATTCCTCCGATTGCGATAGGAAGCCCTACAAGCACCACCATCTTAATTGCTCTTGTGACTACCCGGCCAAACTCTTCTTTATCTTTGCCCGCGAGCCGTGACAGAGAGGGGAATGCCGCTGAGGCGACGAGTGTCGGCAACACCCCTAAAAAAAGGACTATCTTCTGCGCCACCGAATAATAGCCAATATCCGCCACGCTTCGCATATAAGAAAGCATTAAAATATCAATATTAAGATTGAGCCCGGTAAGAATTGAAAGAAGGGCAAATGGCCACGCTGATTGCACGATCCCCTTCATGACCTGCCATTGAAAATCAGAAAAGAATGAGGAGAAAAATCCTCGTACGGTAAAGAAGGCTAATACCGCTCCCAAGATACTGCCGAGAGCATATACTCCCGCTTGAAAAAGAATATTGGGAAAAGTAAAAAGCGCTATGATTCCCAAAGCAGTAATACTTACTTGAGTGACGATATTGATGAGCGCCTCTCGTTCCATTCGTTCCGTCGCCCGATTGATGGCAATAAAAAATCCCCGCAAGCTATCTCCCGCAAAGAGAAGCCCGGTGAGAAAGATGATGGCGGGTGTCAGAGTCACCTTTGAAAAAAACGATAACCACGTAAATAAGAGAAAAAAGAAAAGAAGAAGCGAGATTGTCCGGAGCCAAAAAGCCGCCGCTAATTTTTCCCTAAATACCTTCTTGTCCCCATCGCTCTTGGAGAGCTCTCTCGTGATCACCGCTCCCATGCCAAAGTCCGCCATGAGCGTTATAAGCGCCGACACGCCCAAGGTGTACGCCAGCGCCCCCCAATCATCTGCTCCTAAAATCCGGGCGGAAGCAATGACGAGAATCGCTCTTAGCGCTCGCCCTACTCCCTCCGACACTGAAAGCCAAGCGGTATTTTGAAGAATTTTGTTCATTCTAAATATTTTGCATTACAAAAACTTTGCATTATGAAGTTCGCTTTTTGAAGAGTTTTTCCTTTATTTCGAGCGAGCTCCTTTTTCGAGGGCATTGCGCTACCAATAAAAAAGGTAACGTGAGGAGAAGAAAAAGAGAGTGGAGCAGAAAGAAAGAAAAATTGGCAAAAATGAGACTTCATAATGCAGAGTTATTCAACGTTAATAAAAAAGAGCTTTGCGGTCTTAAGAATAGTTCCGATATCCAGCCAAAATGAGCGATTCTTCACGTAGTAAAGATCGTAGGTCAGCTTTTCCTTAGCGTCCGCGACCGAGGCGCCGTAACGAAAATTAATCTGCGCCCAGCCCGTGATCCCGGGCTTCACAAGGTGTCGCAGTTCATAGTAGGGGATTTCTTTTTTTAATTCTGAGACAAACTCCGGTCTCTCCGGTCGCGGCCCCACAAGACTCACCTCCCCACGAAGCACATTGATTAGTTGTGGTAATTCATCCAAGTGGCTCCGCCGTAAAAATCTTCCCACTGCCGTCACCCGCGCATCATTTTTCCCCGAAGACCACTGCGCCCCGTCTTTTTCCGCATCCGTCCGCATACTCCGGAATTTAATAAGAGAAAATTCTTTTTCTCGAAACCCCACTCGTCTCTGATGATAAAAAACAGGTCCCGTCGAGCTTAATTTTACCGCGATTGCCACGAGCGCCATAATTGGTAGAAGGATAATAAACAAGACTAAGGCCAGGAGCCGCTCCATCCCTTCTTTTATTACTTCATAGATCGTTCTCCCCCCACCTATTTTCTGCAAAAGCCACGCCTTGGTGAGTTCATCTACCGGCACCTTCCGAAACACTCCTTCATAAAATATGGCAAAATCCGCAACCTCAATATTAGAAAGGAGGGCTTCATATGCTACTCGGGCCACAGTATCATCGCTTTTCACGTCCGTTGGAATAAGAAGCATCCCCACCCCATCTTTTTGGAGCCGTTCCACCACCTCCTTTGGCGTCGCATTTCCCATTCGTTCCATTACCTTGGTCACCTGGTAGCCAAACTGCTTATTTTTTGTAAGGTAGTCAGTCAGTTCGCCCGTTAAAATATTCTCTCCGGCAATCGCCACTTTGGTAAGCGGCGCCCCCTTAATAAGAAAATTATTAAACCATCGCCGCCAAAACAATTCGATAAACACAAAAACTATCAGAAAGAGAACCAAATTTGTTTTTGGGGTAAGCGTATTAGAAAAAATATATAAGATTACAATCGCTGCTCCACCAACCACAAGAAGTGTTCGCCCCAATTTTTTGAAAAATTCGAGCGCTCCCCGGAAGTAGTGAATTTCATAAAAGCCTGCGATATAAAAAATAATCAAAGTTACCGCAAAGATAAGAGAAAATACGGGCATATGCTCGTAGAAAGGCGGATTCTCCGTAAAGTCCACTCGAGGGAAATATCTGAGATAGAGAGATACTGCGAGGGATAAATAGAGTGCCACCGTGTCTCCCAAAAGAAGCACTACTTGCTTTAATTTGACAGAGCTTTTCACGAGCCTTATTCTATAAGAAAAAATATGGAAACTCAACCGAAATCCTATCTTTTACCAATCAGCATCCTGCTTGCCGCGGTGATTGTCGCTGGTGCTGTCATATTTAATGCGAATGCCAAATTGAATGGTGGTATGGCAAAGGGTGATCCAAACGAACCCACCGCTCCTGCCGTCTCCCCCAAAGAAGCGAAAAAAATATTAAGCGCTGCCTCCAAAGATTTTATCGTTTTGGGTGACCCGAAGGCTAAAGTGGAAATTGTTGAGTTCTCCGATTTTCAGTGTCCTTTCTGTACTAAGTTTCATAAGGAAGCCGGCGAGCAGATTCGCAAGGATTACATTGAGACCGGCAAGGCAAAAATGGTCCTTTTCGATCTTGTCTTCTTAGGTCCGGAATCAGTCAGAGCTGCTGAAGCGACTCACTGTGCTGGTGATCAAAAGAAGTACTGGACTTACCATGATAAGCTTTTAAATTTCTTTGATAGCCACCTCGCCAAGGGTCGAGAAGATGAAAATGGCAGCGCCTTTTCTGACGCAAATTTAAACAAGTTTGCTAAAGAAATTGGTCTTGATACCGCCGCTTTCTCCTCCTGCCTCTCTTCCGGTAAGTATGCAAGTAAAATTGAAAGAGGTCAGGAAATTGCCACTCAGGTCCTCGGTGCCGAGCTTTCCACTCCATCTATCTTTGTAAACGGTGAGCTCATCCAAGGCGCTCAGCCCTACAGGGTCTTCAAAGAAGTCATTGAGAAGGCTTTAAAGAATAGCTAAAATATTACAAAGCGTAACGTAATCACAGCGCAGGATTTTTGAGAAGATTTTAGATTTTCTTTCCGAGTACGGAGCGGAGCATACATAGAAAAAGTATGTGAGCACCGAGCGCAGGAAAAAAATCAAAAATCTTCCAAAAATACCAGCTCATCTTTATGAAAAAAATAATAATTTATAGTACGCCCACCTGTGTTTACTGTAAAATGGCCAAAGAATTTTTTGCCAAAAATAATATTCCTTTTGAAGATCACGATGTTTCGGCCAATATGAAAGCTCGGGAAGAGATGATCGGCAAGTCCCATCAGCTCGGCGTGCCCGTGATCGATATCGAAGGTGAGATCTTTGTCGGCTTTGACCGCCAAGGCATCTCCGAAGCCCTCGGAATCGTCAGCTAGAATTTAATCCATCATTCCAGACTTGATCTGGAATCTATAAAAAATGCAAGAACTAATAATAATAGGGGGAGGACCAGCCGCCGCAGGCGCCGCAGTATATTCTGCTAGAAAAAAAATAAAAACCCTCATCATCACTCCCGAATTTGCCGGTCAATCCGTTGTCTCCAATGAGATTGGTAATTGGATCGGCTCGAAATCCATCTCCGGCCTCGACCTTTCAAAAAATTTAGAAGATCATGTCCGTAGTTTTGTTGGGCCTGATCTTGCTATTGAGGAGGATAAAGTAGTTGCTGTTTCTAAAGTAGAAAAAGGTTTTATTATTACGACTGAAAAAGGTAAATCCTTTGATACCCATACGATTCTCGTGGCCTCCGGCAGTCGCCGTAAGCGCCTCGGCATTCCCGGTGAAGATCGTTTGGATGGGAAAGGTGTCGCCTGGTGCGCCACCTGCGATGCCCCGCTTTTCTCGGGGGTGGATGTGGTGGTGATTGGTGGTGGAAACGCCGGACTTGAGTCTGTCCTCGATCTCCATGCCTATGCTAAAAAGATCTATCTTCTCCACCGCCGTGATAACTTAAAAGCGGATGAAGTCACTCAAGAAAAAGTCCGGGCCTTATCAAATGTAGAGATTATTTTGAATACCGAGCCTAAAGAGATCCTTGGTGATAACTTTGTCTCCGGTATTCGCTGCTTAGATAAGGTAGCGAATGAGGAAAAAACCCTCCCTGTTTCCGGTATCTTTATTGAAATTGGTTCTCTCCCTAACAGCGATTTTGTAAAAGACCTAGTCGAGCGAAATGTGATCGGTGAGATAGTTGTCGATCATAAGACCCAATCCTCCTCTCTTCCGGGCATCTGGGCCGCTGGCGACGTCACAGACGTCCTCTATAAGCAAAACAACATAAGCGTAGGCGACGCCATTAAAGCCATTTTGAGTATCTTCGACTACCTCCACCACCACCACCGCTAGGCTTCGCCCACCGTAGGAGCATTTATAAATGATTAAGCGGTTTTATATCTATAATTTGAGTAGTTAATTCTAGCTAAAAGATTGGAATGATGATAAAAACCAGTCTTCAAAAGAAGAGTTGAGCTATCTTTATCTCATCATACGAATATCTATCACCTATGATCCTTTTTAATTCTGATAAAGTAAGACCATTCCCATTTCCTTCCCCTGCTGATTGAACAATATCTTTAATAGTGAGAATTTTTTTCTCTGATAATTCTTCCTTTATAGCTGACAGATCGAGATCCGGAGAAAGAGAGCGTAATTTAAAAAGGTGATTAATAATCGTTTCTTTGGTAAGTTCTCGTTCTTTCGCTATCTCCTTAATATTTTTTCCTTGAAGAAGGAGTTCTTTGGTAAGAGAAAGAGTATTGGAAGCTTCACCTTTCTCCGCTTTTGTTTTTTTAGATTTCGCTCCCGATCTCGCAAGAAACTCATTCGATCGTTGCTTATAAGTCTCTTCATCAAGGAGCCGGATTTCCTTTGCGTGCTCCGCCGATATTTTTCGAAAATAATCATCATATTGGAGGACTTCTTCATTCATTCGGAGCGCTCCTTCATTAATTCCTTTGAGAGTGAGACCAGCGAGACTCCGTACTCGCGAGAGCGCCACATATCCCATCCCCACCTCAAATGATTTAGAAAGATCAATCTCCGCCGCGTCCATGCTCATTCCTTGACTCTTATGAATAGTGATCGCCCAGGCGAGGCGTAGGGGATACTGATTAATCTCGGCGACTTTTCGCCCATTATCTTCAATGATCCAGCTTGTAGGGACTACTTTTATCTCTCGTCCGGAAAGAGTCTTCACCTTCACGCCATACTGATCACATTCGACTACCGTCCCGAGAGTGCCGTTCGCGTACCCCTCCTCAAAATTATTTTTCACAAACATTACCCGCGCGTCTTTTTTGAGCGTCAGCACCTCGGGCGCGAGACACCCTTTTTTAAGCGCTTCCACCGCCCGATCATTGCCCTTGCCCGTCATCTTGTAGCTGTAGGCCTTAGTAGGGAGTTTCGCTAATTCCCGCTCATTTTCCCGGTCCACATCCGCATTGTGCGGATAGAGTCGGGTAAGGACGCCTTCTCCAGCGCCTTTTCCCATCCTAGAAAAAAGAAGAGCCATCTCTGGATGTTTCACTCGATTATCTCGGATCGCGTTCAAGACTCCTAAATATGCCTTGTCATTCTGCCGATGTTGTTCCTCTAAGTAGCAAATTTTTAGCCCCATTTTTTTCCACGCCTCCGAGTGGTAAATAAAGAGTGGTTCCTCTTCGCTTCCTCGAGACACCGGCGGTAGTTGGAAAAAATCCCCGCACAAGATCACCTGCAGTCCGCCAAAAGCTTTCTCCCGTCTTCGTAAAAATCGCGCCACCCGCTCCACCATGTCGAGCCGGAAGTGATGCAGCATCGACACCTCGTCAATGATAAGTACCGTCGCTTTTTGCATCCGCTTGAAAAGCATCGCTCGCTCCTCAAGCTCCTCAAGCTCTCGTTCGGAAAGAAAATCCCGGATTCCTAATCCTGACCAAGAGTGAATCGTCGTCCCGCCGATATGTGTTGCCGCAATGCCGGTCGAGGCCGTGATCTCCGGCTCCACCCCACTTTCTCGAAGATACGCTATATATTGATTAATGACATGCGTCTTACCCGATCCGGCCGGCCCGGTAATAAAAACATTTTCTCCCGTCTTAAGTATCTTGAGTGCCTCCTCCTGTGTCATAAGTTTAATAAATCTACCACGCCCCCAAAACAAATCCTATATATACATTCATATTGATAATTTTTTCTCAAATATTACAAAGTTCACAAGACGTTTTCAGTTCCGCGAAATAATTTTGCTTTTTCTCGCCTCCCTACCCTTCAGTAAGGGTTTTTGCTATCAATCCAATAGTGAAGATGCCCATGCTATTAAAAATAAATGCTATCGTAAAAAACACTCTAGATTTTACTTTTGACAAGCCAAGCATAGCGACACCAATCTCATCTGGAAAAGGAGAAGCTATTATAAGTGCCCCCAGAATTGGAATGAAAAATCGAAAAAATCTTGTTCTAAAAAAACTAATCCACCCTTTTTTTCTCTTTGAAGAAAATAAATAGGTAAAATCACTTGAAATTTTGTCTTTCACAAATCTGAAAATAATATAATCGCCGACAGCCGCCCCTAGTCCTCCCAAAAGAACAAGAAGTGGGAGGGGAGTTACCTGGGCTAATTCTCCAAGCAAGACAATAGATGGAGCGGTGGTAAAGACAGAGGTAAAAAATAATCCAGCAAGAAATATTCCTAGCCACTCTAATGTATTAAGTGATGCGACAAGCTGAGTTGCAAGACCAGTTACGCTAAAAAAGAACGCAAAAAGAATACTGACTGTTAGAAATAAAAGGTCTTTATAAAAGATTTTCTGTTGTTTCTTCACTAAGAAAATAATATCAATTCAATAACGAAAAGGATAATCTGGGTGCCTGACGGGAATCGAACCCGCATCACCGGAACCACAACCCGGGGCTTTACCACTAAGCTACAGGCACCATCATTCTTCTCAAAAAAATTGCAAAAAAAGATTCTTGAGAAACCTTATAATAACACATATATCACTTTTTTCAAGTTTTTCTCCGCTTCTTTTTGTGAGAAAATACTTGGGTGCAGGCTCTTCTTGAATCCATAAAATTTTTCATCATTGATCATGGCCCTTTGGCCATTTTTTTAATAGGTCTTATAGAAGAGCTGGTTTTTTTTATCCCCTCTTCGCCCATCTTTATCACTGCTGGCTTCTTTCTCACTGATCCGCAAAGTAGTTTTACTGACGTCTTTCTGCAAGTGTTTTTTAATTTTGGCATCCTCGGCGCCTCTGGTCTCACTCTAGGATCCTACTTTATCTATTATATCTTCTATTATGGCGGCAAACCCTTCATTCTTCGTTTTGGTAAATACGTTGGCGTGTCTTGGCAGGGGATTGAGCGTTTTGAAGAAAAAATGAAAGATACGTATATCGATGAGTGGACTATTTTTTCTTTGCGGGCCATTCCCATTCTACCCATCACCTTTGTTTCTGTTTTTGCTGGTCTTATCCGGATTCACCCGCGAGAATTCGGCCTCTTCACTTTCTTAGGTGCGGTAGTAAGACTCACTATTTTAGGTCTTATCGGCTGGGCTTTTGGTGAGGCATACTCCACTTTCATAAAAGACATTCTTGAGGTAGAAAGATATGGCTCTATCCTGGTTATTCTCATAGTTCTCGCTTGTCTCTACTACCTTCTTAAAAAACGCAAATCTTTTTAAAATATGGCTGATTCAAAGCTCGAGAAAACCCTCAAAAAAATATCTTCAGAAAAAGAAAGTATTCTCCCTCTTTCCTCTAAAAAAGATATTGGTGCCAACCTTCTTCGTGATCTTATCGCTGACCGTCTTCACCATCTTTTTTCTCTTAAAAAGGATTGGTATGTAAATATTGATTCTGCTTCCGTTGAAGTTGCTTCTCTTGCCGCGCTTTCCTCTCTCATGGACTTTGGTGAGACCTTTCTCACTCTTTCTCTTGCCTCCGGCGGCTACCCGTTCTATAGTTCGCGCTTGAGTATAGTGAGCCGCGCCTATCGGCCTATCTCCTATAATGTCGATCCTTCTTCTGGTCTCATTGATTACGACGAAATCGCTCGGTTGATCGAGCTCCATGCTCCCAAGGTGATCATTTCTGGCGGCCTCACCTATCCTCGCATTATTGATTTTGAAAAAATCAGTAAGCTTGCCCATCGCGCCTCCGCTTTTCACCTTGCTGATATTTCTTCCATTGCCCCGCTCATTCTCGCCGGCCTCTACCCCCCACCTTTCAAAAGTACCGATCTTGTCCTTCTTGATACCCAATCTCTAACCGGCATAAAAAGTGGTTGTCTTCTTTCAGGGGAAGAGCTTTCTGATCGTCTTGCTCGTGCTGTCACTCCTGGTATTGAAACTACTTTCGATGAGGATAAATATATTTCTCTAGCCGCCGCTTTTCCTATTGCCTCTTCGCAGGAAGCAAAAAAACGGACCAAACAATCGGTAAAAAATGCCTCTCTCCTTGCAAGTCAGCTGAAAAAAACCAGCTTCACTCTAATGACCGACGGTACCGACACTGATTGCCTTATTCTTGATCTTCGCCATCAAGGCCTCTCGGGGAAAGAGGGAAGAGATCTTTTGAAAGCTGCCGGCATCTTTGCTGCTCCAAATTTTCTTTTCTCTGATTCTGATATCACTTCCCCCTCAGGTCTTCTTCTGAATACCTCGCACCTTCCGCGAGGAATGAAAGAAAGTGAAATAAAAATTCTCGCCTCCATAATAAGTGAGCTTCTCTTTAAAACAAAAAAACCTTCCGAAAAAAAATCTGAAGTTCTCGCTCTCCTAAAGAAATCTCAATGAATAAAATAAATGGTCACCTTATCGCCAAAATTGCGAGCGTGAGCTTACTCAGAGGCTTCTCCTGCACCCATCTCCGTCCTCTTAGCCGCTTCTTTAATTTCCTTCTCTATTCTCTTAAGTAATTCTGGTTGTTCTTTAAGACTGACTCGTACGTTGTCAAAACCCACTCCGAGTTTAGTGTCCGAGAAAGAGTAGCTCGCTCCCGATTTAGTCACTACTTTGTATGCTAGACCCGTATTTAAAACATCGGCCTCATAAGAAATTCCTTCTCCATACATAATATCAAATTCTGCATTTTTGAAGGGTGGTGCCACTTTATTTTTAACCACCTTTGCCTTCACTCGGTTACCTATAATTGTTTCACCTTTTTTGATCTGGGCCATCCGGCGAATATCAATCCGGACAGAGGAATAAAATTTGAGTGCCCGGCCGCCCGGCGTGGTCTCTGGTGAGCCAAACATCACCCCAATCTTTTCTCTGAGTTGGTTGATGAAAATAATCAGCGTATTCGTCTTAGCTGAAATTGCGGTTAGTTTCCGCAAAGCTTGCGACATCATCCGAGCTTGAAGGCCGATAAACTGCTGGCCCATCTCTCCTTCAATTTCTGCTTTCGGCGTAAGCGCCGCTACTGAGTCTACTACTACCACGTCAATAATCTCCGATTTCACTAAGCCTTCTAGGATCGAGAGTGCTTCTTCTCCATTATTAGGTTGGGAGATAATCAGGTCTTTTACCTTCACTCCTAATCGAGCTGCATAGTCCGGATCCATGGCGTGCTCCGCGTCAATGAAGGCGCACCGACCGCCTTTTTGCTGTGATTGAGCAATGCAATTAAGAGCTAAAGTTGTCTTTCCTGAAGATTCCGGTCCGAAGACTTCGATGACTCGTCCTTTTGGCAAGCCGCCGACTCCAAGGGCTAAGTCGAGTGAAAAGGATCCTGTGGGGATTACATCAATATTTACTTTTCGAAGTTCTCCCATCCGCATCACTGATCCTTCGCCAAATCGATCCTGTAAATCCTCAATGAGCTTCTGTACTTCGCTGTTTTTCTCCTTCTCCTTTTTCTGATCTGCTGTCTGTGATGAGCCTCGATCTGAGCGGGCGGCCTGCTCTTTCTCTCGCTTCGCCGCCGCCTTCATATCCTCCTTCTCTTTTTTCTCCTTGTCCATATTTTTATTTGATGGGATTTTGTAATTCAAAGTTATATCGAATTTTTTCCTCTTATTCAATAGGGAAGATGTCTTCGAATGGAGAAATCTTTTTAGTGGTTATCGTAGGCGTACTCGTCGCCGCATGTATTTGTTCGTAGACAATCCGCTTGGTGAGAGTCGTCTCTCTACCCAAAAGTTTTTTCGCTTTAACCTCAATGATATTTATTCCTGCTGTGAGTGATAATTCTTTTTCAAATCGGCCATCTTCATCCACAAAAACATCCACGCCGTTGATCGTGATCTTTCCGCCTGCACCCGTCTTTCCTTCGATCTGAACGCTGTTTTCCCGGACGATGAGATTATCGCTTTCTGGATAGGTGATAGTAAGTTTCGGTGTCCCAAGAAGGGTATTGATATTAAAAAGGGCATAAAGGGCAAAAAGAAAGATGATAAAGAGTGCTAAGAAATATTTTTTTCTATAAAATCGCAACGCATAGCGGTTGTTAGGAAGTAGATCCCTTTCTCCGGAGCTCCGTGGCCGAGTCTCCCGCTTATATGCCCGCCAGATATCCTCCGCCTGAAATCCCAGATTATCTCCGAGCCGCAAGATAAAGCCTCGTACATATGGCTCCGGCGGCAGCTTCTCATATTGCCCGAGAAGCATTGCATTAATAAATCGTTCCTGCACTCCGGTCTCCTCCACCAATTTTTTAACGCTTGTCCCCTTAGCATTAATGGCTTCTTTTAGGTATTCAGAAAACCGGAAATTTTCCATGGGGTCATTATAGGTAAGTCCCACTTTTATGCAACTCGCCTACGTAGCTGTTCTAAAGTTCTAAAAAAAGCCAGAGCGTGGAGCCGGCCCACCTAGGGTCGAGCCTCCCTTAAGGGAGAATAAAAACAGAGAATGTACTCATTCTCTGTTTTTATAAAAAGATTAAAAATCTTTTGCTCGCCCCGCATACTTCACCACCCCTCCTAATCTTTGTGTTACCAAAGAACCCCTCCCTTCCCCTATAGTGACTATTCTGAGAAAAAAATCTTTTCCGAAGATAAAGGGAAAGTTCGCCGGAAACTTTCCTGTGTCACGGTAGGGAAAGAAGGGGTTCTGGAAACTATCTAAAATATAAGCTTAGTATTTTTCCTAAAAAAGTATCCATGCTTGCTTTTTATTTTTATTTTGTATATAAAGCTTTCAATTCCAATTTCCTTAAAATGAATCGCCTTCTTAAGCTGACACTAGCGGTTATTATATTTTTTCTTTTTGCCAGCTTCTCTTTTGTTCTGCATGCCTTCTATATTTCTCCCTCCCACACCTTCGCTCTTAGTGAAAAAAAATTTGCCAAAGACTCTGGTGGCAATCCTGATGCCGCTCTTCTTCTAAAAAACTTTTCTGATCTTCTCGAGGAGGGAAATATTGAAAAAGCTCTTCCGCTTCTTGCTAGTGCCGATAATGAAAAGAATTTCTTATTAATGAAAAAAGCTCTCGAGACAGAAAAGTCTCAAGGCTCCCTCCCACATCTCATCTCTCTTATTCGCCTTGCCACACTCGATGCTTCTCAATCCCCATCTTCCGCCGATCTTATTTTTTCTGTTTTTGACCCGGCTGCCGGTAATCTCCTAGGCGAAGTAATCATCAGGAAAAACCAAATAGTGGGTAACTATCAGATTCACAGTTTCTAATCCATGATTTTTTCCCGCCTCCTCTTTCTTATTGTCTTCATCCCTTTTTTCTCTCCTGCGTTTGTCTTTGCCTATGAACTCTCCGCCCACGAGCGCCTCACTCGAGCTATCATCGATTCTATCAATAATTCCAGCTCTTTTTCCCTTTCAGAAAGTGAGGCCGAGGCCTTGGTGAAAGGTGTTCTTGCCGAAGATAATCTTCCTCGGCCTCTTAATCATTTTTATGATCCCGTTCATAAAAAAGGTCTTTCTCTCGGTACTCATATTTTTGAATCCGCAAAAAGATGGGCCAATGACCCCTTCTCTCAAAGAACCTTCACGAAATCAAATTTTCTTACTCGCCGCCTTTTTAATGCCGAGGATAATATCTTCACTTACAATCGTGCCTTAGAGCTCTACAAGCAAGGCAAGAAAATTGAGGCTTACGAACATTTAGGTCACGTCCTCCATCTTGTCGAAGACATGGGCGTGCCCGATCACACTCGCAATGACGCACACCCCGCCGAGACCAGTCCTTATGAAAATTTTACTAAAGATGCTCCTCTTCCATATTCAAAAAAGTATTTGAATACCATTGCTCCTCGCCGCTTCTCTTCCCTTGACGCTGTTTTTGTTCACCTCGCCCGCTATTCGAATTCCAGTTTCTTTTCTGAAGACACCATCCTTTCCGAAGACTATCCCGCTCCTATCCCCAAAGGAATAAAAAAAGTAGCCGACGGCTATGAGTACGCCTACCGCACTGATGAGAACGGTGTTGATTATCTTCTCTATCGCCGCCGTCTTCCCTCTCTTTCCAGTTTTATTGGCAATGACGCTTATACCGAATTTAATACTCTGAAAAGTCTCCCGGTATTGGAGGATTACTATGCTCACCTAAGTCGCGAGGTGATCGCCTCCGGTCTCGGTCTTTTCTCTTTATTTTTGAAAGATGTTGGTGAGCCCGATCTTTCTTTTATTCCAAAAGTTTCTCTTTCTGACCCTGCCTTGTCTCTTATTGATTCCGCTTCATCCTCACCCGCAATCAGTCTCACGGTAGAAAGAGAAAAAGAATATATTCCGGTTTTTGCTCGTGCTCCAGAAGATAATATCGCCGAATTTTCCGCTCTTCTTGCCTCCACTCCTAAAGTGCTAGAAGTCTTCTACAATGCCCCACCCGTCATTCCTCTTATTCTTGCTCCCTCCACCTCTTCCTCTCTTGCTTCTTCCTCGACTACCTCTCTCACATCTACTTCGACAGCCTCTTCTTTTTCTTCCCTCACTATTGCTGATTCAGAAAATTCCTCTTCCCCCGCTTCTTCTACGCTTGCCTCTACAACCCCACTTATTTCCGGATCCGCCCTTATCTCCGAAGTTTTCTTCGATGCCGAAGGTTCTGATACTGGCAAAGAATTTATTGAATTATTTAATCCCGGCGAAACTGCCTTTGATCTTTCTCTTGCCTCTCTGCAGTTTGGCGAGCTTGGAGGCACTATCAAGAAAAAGAATTTTGAATTGGGCAATAGCATTCCGCCTCACGGATTCTTTCTGATTACGATTGGAGAAGGGGATGCTCGCGATGGTAAGAAAGGGGACATGCTCTACAAAAGTGGTTCTTTGAAAAATGCCTCCGATACCATCCGCCTCGTAGCCGACCAAATCTCTCTCTCCGCTTCCTCTACTATCCTTGATAGCTTCCATTATGACATAAGAAATTTCCCGAACTTTACTCCTGGCGCTTCTCTTGAGCGGGCCACTCTTCTTGGCCCTTCCTCTTCTGACTGCGTAAGAAGCCAGGGTGATGCCGAATACTCCGGTCATTTCTGTCCTGCTCCTACTTTTTACCTTCGCTCTCTTCCTCACTCGCAAAACTTCGCTTCTTTCAAAGAGCCTCGAGCCTATCCTGAAGAGCCTATTAGCTACGCCTTCACTTTTGATTCCGCTACCCGTTCTCTTAATCTCTCCCTTTCCTCTATTAACCCTTTTTCTTATAAGATAAATCTCATTCCCTCCACTGATTTCTTTTATCCCTCATCTGCTTCTCAAAGTTTCTCCACTACGACTAGCGTCTCTGCCATTTTTCCTCTCTCTACCCTGGGCCATTCCCTCACCTTTGAGATCAATCTCACCGATGAAGAAGGATTCTCTCTCCCTCCAATATTGCTTCTCTATAATTCTCCCTCTCTTCTTTCTCATCCTTCATACATAGTCCGTGATGATCTGGGTGATGTCGCCGATCTTAACTTCTCCCTCTCTGATTTTACGAAAGAAATTATCAGGACTAATACCTCTCATTCCGCTGATACCTATCTTGGTTTTATGAAGCCCGGTTATCAAGACTTTATATTCTCCTCCTCTTCTCCTTCATTCGATCTCTACCTGCCTTTCTTTGAGTCACTTTCACCCAGTGCCCCCGCCTCATATTTCCTAAAAATATCCCCCTATGGGAATATCCCCGCGAGTGACACGCTCTCCCTCGCTATCCAAAAATCCGAATCCGCAATTCCTGTACTTTTCTCCCGCCTTTACGCCTCTTCGACCACCGAGGTTGTCCCTCTCTATACCAATCCATCTCTTCTTCTCTCCGACCCGCTCTGCGACGGGAGCTTAGACTCTGATCCTTTCCGTGTTTCCTATAATTCCTTCTTCCACCGAGTCACCCTCCGCTCTTGCCGGAGCGAGAACGATCGCTTTCTCTTTAGTTTCCGTCCAGTAAATTCCGACATCTCTCCTCTAGAAATAAAAAACTCTTCTGATCCCTTTGCTGTCTTTTCTCCGCTTGCGACCAACGAAAAGTATGAATTCTTAGTCGACCTCCTCGGTGTCGACGGCTCCATTATGAATCATTTCTCTACCACCCTTTTTATCCCCGGCCTCTTCTCTCGCTTCTCCTTCCCCTCCGAGCTTACGCCCGAAATTGATTCTGCTCTCTCTGAAGAGTTTGAAGAAATCCCTCCCTATATTAGTCTCGAATATTCCCGCACTCACCTCTCAGGTTTTCTTACTGAAAAATTATTCAATCGCTCTCTTGGTCTTATTCCGCCCATCACCTCCTCTGGCCAGAGCTTTATTTATCCCTACGCCAATCATCGTCTTATCCTCTTCACCGACACCGATCCCTCTACCCTTACCCCACCTGATAGCCTCACTCTCTCCAAAGACACCGACTTCACCCTCGATTCTGGCACCCTCGGCTTTTCTCCGATCGAAGTCGCCTACACTAATGAAGACATGAGCCTCGAGTATAAGAATCGTTTCCCATATCTTCTCCTCTGCGAATCTCGCTTCTATATCCTCGGCCTCGATAATAATTGTTTCAAGACCGACCTTTTACGCTCCTACAGTCTCCGCCTCCCGCTTCTTGTAAAAGACGAAGTTACCGAATTTTCTCTCTTGATCTATCGTTTGCAACAGCTCCTCCCGGCCGCCGAAGGTGTCGAAGAATCCGCCCGTTTTGTCCTCGAAAGCATCGACAAAAACCGCTATAAAAAATCCGCCGAATAATTTTTTTGTATTGTCATTCCGGCCACCGAGCCAGAATCCAGTACCTCAAAAAAATAAAAGTTCGCAGAAGCTTTCATGTTTCCAAAAAAGGATAAAGACTTCTTTCAAGCAGTAATGATTTTTATATATAAAACCAAATTGTATTTGATTGAACTCTCAACTCAAGTTACTGTAAAGAAAATATGCTCGTCGCTATTCTCCATAATATCCGTTCTCTTCATAATGTCGGCTCTATTTTCCGTACGGCCGACGGCGCCGGGGTAGATAAGCTTTACCTCGGTGGTATTACCCCGAGCCCCCTCGATCGGCTCGGCCGCCTCAAGCCTCAGTTTGATAAAGTCGCGCTTGGTAGTCATATAAGCGTCCCATTCGAATCTGTCCGCTCCACCCGTACTCTTATCAAGAAGCTCAAAGACCAAGGCTACTCCATCCTCGGCCTCGAGCTCGCTTCAAAAGCTATTCTTTACAGTGACTTTCACCCAAAAAACCGTAAACTTGCTCTCATTGTCGGTAATGAAGTCCAGGGTTTACGCAAAGACATTCTTGATCTCTGCGATCATATGCTCATGATTCCTATGCGTGGTGCGAAAGAATCTTTAAACGTCAGTATTGCTTTTGGGATAGTAGCCTACGAATTAATGCGTCATAATCAATAAATAAAAAAATGGAAGCATTAGACAAAATAATCGGCCCTCTTGTCATCGGTATTATTATTCTTTTCATAATTATATATTCAAGCGGAGCTTTGAATAATCTTGTCATCTTCCTTCTTCGCCCGCACTATCTCCGAAGGGAAGTCGCTCCCGACGGCGCCGTCTCCTACACCTACGACAAAGCCGCCTCTTCAAGCGTCGCGATCAATAATCACCTGATCCGAGTCACTCTCGCTGAGACCTCCTTCTCTCGTTCCAAAGGTCTCTCTGGTCACGCCCCCCTCGCCTCTGATGAAGGTATGCTCTTTCTCTTCCCTCGCGCGACTATTCAATCCTTCTGGATGAAGGACATGCTTTTTCCTCTCGACATCATCTGGCTCCAAAGCGTGAGCGCTAAGGAAGCCAAAATCATCGGTGTCGCCAAAAACGCCCAACCCTTAAAAAGTCTCCTCAATCTCGAATATTTCACCTCACCCGCGCCTGTCGACTGGGTTCTCGAAGTTTCCGCCGGCACCTTTGACTCCTTAAAAATGAAAGTAGGAGACTCCGCCACCTTCTCCCGCTAGACTATCTTATCTTGGATCCCTAGTTGGAATCTAGATTTGCTTTATTTTCTCAATTCGTCTCGCGTGCCGCTCCTCTCCGGAAAAAGCTGTCGTAAGAAAAAGCTTCACTGCCGCGAGTGCCTCCTCCTGAGTCATAAATCGCGCCGCGAGTGACAAGACGTTTGCATCATTGTGTTCCCGAGCGAGTCGCACTATCCCTCTTCCTCGCTCATCCCATGGCCCATAAAAAGTCACTGCCCGCACTCCCGCGACTCTGTTTGCCACTATGGCCTCGCCCGCTCCCGATCCGCCCAGAATAACCCCAAAAGATCCCGCTTCCTTCGCTACCGCCTCCGCACACGGCCGAATATAGTCCGGATAATCATCCGCCGGATCAAAAGCCTCCGTTCCATGATCGATTACCATCATCCCCTCCGCTGCAAGCGCCCCTTTCAAAAATTCCTTAAGCTCAAAACCTGCATGATCCGTAGCAATATGAATTGTCATAAATTATTAAATCCACTTTATAGAAGTGCTGCCACTTTTTCCAGATGATGCACGAGTGTAGTCACATACCCCCACTCATTGTCATACCATGCCATCACTTTTACAAGATCTCCTCCTACCACTTTAGTATATGAAAGATCCACCACGCAGCCATACGGCGTCCCAATTATGTCCGAGGAGACTACTGGGTCCGAGATAGTGGCGAGCGCTCGATGCCATCGAGGTGTCTTTGCCTCTTCAATAAAGATGTGATTAATCTCGGCAACCTCTGTCTTTCTCTTTGATACAAAGGTAAAATCCGCGAGAGATACTGTTGGCGTTGGCACCCGCACTGCTACCGCGTCAAATTTCCCCATAAGAGAGGGGAGTGCTCGAGTGACCGCGATTGCCGCTCCCGAGTCTGATGGCACCATATTCACCCCCGCCGCTCGTCCCCGTCGAAAATCATTCTTCCCCCCCGTCCCATCCACGAGGCCCTGCGTCGCCGTGTAGCTATGTGTCGTATTCAAAAATCCTTTCACTACTCCTACCGACTCTTCCATAATAGTCGCCAAAGGATGTGTGGCATTCGTCGTGCAGGAGCCATTCGAAGTGATAGCGCAAGCGCCGAGCGCTTCTTCATTCAGCCCCATGAGCACCGTCTGTCCGAGCTCCGAATCTAGATCCTTTGATGGCGCGGATAGGATCACCCGCTTCGCCCCTGCTTCAAGATGAGCCTTCGCCTTCTCATATGAATCAAATACCCCTGTGCACTCGATCACCGCATCTACTGCAAGCTCCCTCCACGGCAGTGCCTGCGGCTCCCGATCATGTAGGATCGTGATCTGGGTGTCCCGTACCGTAAGATACTCCGCCGTCCCGCGCCGTGTGACAGAGACCGGATGCGCATACGAGTGATAGACCGAATCATATTTCAATAAGTATGCAAGATTATCCGCGGGCGTGAGATCATTGATCGCCACTATTTCAAACTCCGGCTTGCCAAAAATCTGCCGGAAAAAAATCCTCCCAATCCGTCCAAACCCATTGATCGCCACCCGCGTCTTCTTCATTCCTCTATTTTACCAAAAAATCGATTGGGGATAGACGGTTGTGTCATTCCGGGCCAAGATCCGGAATCCAGTACCTTTAAAGTAGTAATATAAAATCCCTTGCCTTTTATAGATAAAGTAAGCAAATAAAAAAAGCCTACCCGCCCCTCGCGCCAAACAAGCTTTTCTTTCGTTTCCTCGATCATCCGCTGGAGTAATTTTGACCCCTAGTAGAAAGTAATCCAAAGCCGCATAGATTCTATTCAGTATCGCCTTTGGACATTCCAGTCAGAAGCAGTTATCAAAGTTGGGACTTTCCTCGGTCAAGTATTCGACCTCAGAAATTTTGACCTTCTTGATGATCTCAATCACTACCCTATAGCATTTCTTCTGCTGGTCTCGCTGGCTTTTTGTGATCTTTGTAAAAGGAAGACAGACATCTCCTTCTCTGCCCCGCCATTTTTCATTTTCTTCCTAGGAAAATCCAATGAGGTAGCACTCCTCAATATTCTTGCAGAGTACCACGTCGATCTTGAAGAATTTGTTAAGTTTACCCACCGCCTGATGACTCGATCCATAAAAAACCAGTGCGCTCTTAATCATCTTCCCCTCGTCCTAAAAAAAATAAAAAATGTGAGTGTTCCGTAACCGAAGTATTAAAAAATAATAAATAAAAAAGTAAAATAAAGCTCTCCTTTGACATATAAAATATTAGCTCTATACTAATTAAGCTCTTTAAATTGAGAGACATTACGCGTTTATACATTTCTAATAAATTTGTGGATGTGGTCGATTGGAGAGGCAGCGGCTCCGTAAGCCGTGCATCGAAGTTTGATTCTTTGTATCTACTTTTGTCGGGATAGATCAGTGGTAGGGCATAGGATTAAAAATCCAAATGTCGGAGGTTCAATTCCTTCACCCGGCTCTCGGTCTGAAGTCGCAAGTTACTTTGCCATTTAGATCGAAATCTCTCTTTGTCTATCGTCTTGATTTCCTTATTAGTCTTATACAAGCCCTGCGCTTGAGACTTTCCGAAAGGATTCCTAAAGGAAATGATTGACAAACTCCAGTCAACATCGAGTTCATTCCCTCGTTACTGGATGAGAGATGTTTCCTCTGCCGCTCGGACGAAAGTCCGAGCGGTTTTTCTTTTTAATTCACTAGTTTTTCAAGAAGAAATTGTAGGATTTTTTGGATGAAGTTTTGTAGTTCTTTTCGAGTATGTACCGGAGCATTCAAGAATTTGAGTGTGTGAAGATTAAGCTCAGAAAAAACTACAAAAATTCGACAAAAAGATCAGACTTAATTTGTTATAATTAATTAATGAGAATAATCCCCGCCACCAACGCCGACACCATCGAAAAATTCCGCACCCAACTCCACCGCTTCTCCTCATTTCTCCCTCATGACGCTACTATCCACATTGATCTCTGCGATGGTAAGTTCACCTCTCACAAGACTCTCCTTGATCTCTCCCTCATCGCCCCGGAAATAAAAAAGACCCCCTTCCGCTTTGAGGGTCATTTTATGGTAAATAATCCTGAGCTTCTCATCCCCAATTTTTTAAGCCAAGCCATTTCCCGCGCTTTAATCCCTGTCGAAGTTTTTCACCACTATGAAAAGATCTTTGAGTGGGAAGAAAAGTACGCCGCCTCCCTCGCTTTCTCCGCCCGCGCTCTCAAGTCCGATGAGCTTCTCCTCTATGCGTTAAAAAAATCTCACCTCCGCGACTGCCTCATCCTCGCCGTCCCTCCCGGCCCCGCTGGCCAAACCTTTGATCCTCACGCTCTCCAATCTGTCACAAAGATCAAAAATCATTTCCCCGACTGTCGCATCACGGTCGACGGGGGTGTCACCCCCATTCTAATTCCGCTCTTGAAAGATCTCGGCGTCGACGCTGTCGTCCTCCATTCCACCTTCATCACCTCCGGCGACCCATCCGCCCTCTTCTTCAATCTTTCTAATATATAAGCTTACAGGCCGCATGGATATAATCGCCTTTACGGGCCGCAGGTGACGTGAGAATTATGTGCTCATAATTTTCAGTTAATCCTTTCCAAGGACATAATAAAAATTCGCAGGAATTTTTTATGTGTTATGGCAGGGTAAAGAAGGGGTTCTTAAAGTTAACTTGCTCTACAAGCTCTCCCTCCTCTTTTCCTAAATACTATCCACTATCTACTAATTAGTAATCTAATTATTTATAATCAAATTGTATGAACCTCTTGACCGAAAAAAAAGAACAAGAGCTCACAGAAATCGCCGCCACTCTCCGTTATGAAGCGATAAAAATGGTGGTAGACGCGGGCTCTGGCCACGTCGCCGGCCCCTTAGGAATGGCCGACATCTTTGCCGCTCTCTACTTCTTCATTCTTCAGCACGATCCTAAGCATCCTGAGTGGGCTGATCGCGACCGCCTTGTCCTCTCAAACGGCCACATCTGTCCCATCCAATATGCCACTCTTGCCTATGCTGGTTACTTCCCCAAAAAAGAGCTCATGACGCTCCGCCGTTTCGGCTCCCGTCTCCAAGGTCACCCTCATCGCGGTGCTCTTCCGGGTATTGAGACCACCTCGGGCCCTCTCGGCTCCGGCCTCTCGCAAGCTTGTGGCATCGCCCTCGCCGGCCACCTAGATAAAAAGCGCTATCACACCTACGTGGTCACTTCCGATGGCGAGCACGACTGCGGCAATCACTGGGAAGCGGTGATGTTTGCCGGCAAATATCGTCTTCATAATCTCACTCTTATCGTCGACCGAAACAATATCCAGATCGACGGCATGACCGAAGATGTGATGCCCCTCGAACCCCTCGCCAAAAAATACGAGAGCTTTAATTGGCACGTTATTGAGTGTGATGGTCATAACATTCGCTCCTTCGTCGAAGCCGTGGCCGAAGCCCGCGCCATCTACGAACGCCCCACCGTCATCATTGCTCACACCATCCCTGGGAAAGGCGTTGACTTCATGGAGTATGATTTCCGCTGGCACAGCAGACCTTTTAAAAAAGACGAGGCTATAAAAGCTCTCGCCGAACTTCGCACTCTCAAAGGCCGCATCACAAGCGAACATCAGTAAAAGAAATCCCACTGTGCTAAAATAAAGAAAAAAATATGAATAAAAATTGTACCCACAATAAGCTTAAAGGGATTGTTGGTCTCGTCCTTTGGTTTTCCTCCTTTGTCGCTCTCATTCTTTCCTGGATGGCGATCGGCGAGGGGGCGATCTGGGGCGTTGATCCACTCCGCTGGCTCCTCACTGCTTTGGTGCTTGGTGTCCTCTCTACTCCTTACTCTATCGCAGGTGATTGTCCCTGTTGCTGGGACGGACAAGACTGCGCGAACTGCAGCGGCAAAGGCTGCAAGACATGCAAATAAGATTTAAATAATTAACGACCAAACATCACAAAAGAGATAGGCATCCCTAGTCCCACGCAGGATTTTTGTCCTTTTGTTGAGGAGAAAGTGAGGCTTGCGAGCAAGCTATCGTACACTGTATATCGACGGATAAACGAAAGCTATCAACAAGGTCAGAAGGAAAAAAGAAAAGCACTAAATAAGCCATGTTATCCAAAGCTTCAAAGGTACTCCCAAATTTCGCCAAGGGCACTCTAACCATGTCTTCTACGAGAGATGGCTTTGGTAAGGGCATAGTTGAGCTTGGTACAAAAGATAAAAATATCGTCGCCCTCTGCGCCGATCTTTCTGAATCCACCCGCCTCGACGATTTTAAAAAAAATTTTCCCGATCGTTTCTTTGAACTTGGCGTGGCTGAGCAAAACATGGCCGCGATTGCCGCGGGCCTTGGCCTTTCCGGAAAGATCCCCTTCATCGCCTCCTACGCCACTTTTTCTCCTGGCCGCAACTACGAGCAGATCCGCACCACAATCGCTTACGGCAAAAGCAATGTGAAAATTATTGGCTCTCACGCTGGCGTCTCTGTTGGTCCCGACGGCGCCACGCATCAAGCCACCGAAGATATTGCTATCATGCGTGTCATGCCAGGTATTACTGTAGTTGTCCCCGCCGACGCCGAAGAAGCTCGCAAAGCCACGCTCGCTCTTGGCAGTCTCAAAGGTCCTGCCTACCTCCGCCTCACTCGAGAAAAGTCTCCCGTCTTCACCTCCGAGTCCTCTCCCTTTAAGATTGGTCACGCCGAGATTATTTGGGAAGGGGAGTCGCCGTCGGTGGCGCTCGTCGCCTGCGGCCCTGTAGTTTTTGAAGCTCTTTTAGCCGCCAAAGATTTAGAAAAAGAAGGTATAAGCGTCATTGTTGTCAATTGCCACACGATCAAACCCCTCGACGAAGTAACATTGCTCAAAGTCTTCAAAAAATGCGGCGCCCTAGTGACCATAGAGGAGCACCAACGTGCCGGCGGCCTTGGTGGCGCACTTGCTGAGCTTACCGCCCGCTTCTATCCTATTCCGATCGAGTCCCTTGGCCTCCCTGACCGCTTTGGCGAATCCGGTCCGCCCTCTGATCTCCTCGCTCTCTTCGGCCTCTCCAGCCCTCATATCATCTCCGCCACCCACTCTGTCCTAAAACGAAAAAAATAGCGAAAAAGCCTATAAAATAAGTAAAATCCGATTGTCGTAAAAGTAATATAATATTGTGCGACAATCTTTTTTTACTTTAGCCGTGTAGGCGTATTGTGTCTCGCCATAGCTTTAGCGGAGGTGAGATATTCTGAAGAAGAGCCTGTCTTTTTTTAAGACGACGATCTACTTTTTTGCACTACTTTTAAATACTCCATCCTTGCCTTGCCGAGGATGGAGTATTTTTATTATTTGTTTATACTTTTATCTATGAAAGATATTCTTGTTGTAGGTTCTGCCACGTATGACATTTTTTTATCCAGCCCTTTATTTAAAGCTACATCCGACCCTCATTTTAAAGATAACCCCGCTTTTCCCACTGGCACTGCTGAGTGTTTTGCCTTTGGCGGCAAGATTAGCGTTGATAGCCTTCACGCCGAGTCTGGCGGCGGAGCGACTAATGCGGCCGTGACTTTTGCTCGCCACGGTCTCACTACCTCCTGTCTTGCTCCCGTTGGCTCTGATCTCTTTGCGACCTTGATTGAAACTGAATTAAAAAAAGAAGGCATAACCACCGTCTTTGACCGTCAACCAAAATTTCCCACTGGCTACTCCACCATTCTTTTGAGTAAAGATGGTGAGCGTACTATCCTCACCTATCGCGGCGCAGGGGACTCTTTTTCAAATAGTCTTTTGAATAATAAGAATTTCTCCGCCTCCTGGCTCTACCTCGTCTCCGGCCATCTCCTGCTCCCGACCATAAAAAAAATATTTTCCCTTGCTCACACCCGCAAGATAAAGATCGCCATGAACCCTTCCCTTCACCACCTCTCTTTGGGTCCCGTCTCTCTCGCTCCGTTTCTGAAACATCTCTCCGTTCTCGTCTTAAACCGCGAAGAGGGAAGTGTGTTGACTGGCCATCCTTATGCTGACAAAGAAAGAATTCTTTCTTCTCTTCGATCTCTCACCCCCGCCCTCATTCTTTTGACCGACGGTCCCGCGGGCGCTACCGTCCTTTCCGGACAGACCTCCTTCTCCGCTAAGCCTTTTAAGGAAAAAGAGCTTCTCGATCGCACCGGCGCCGGCGATGCATTTGGCTCCGGCTTCGTCGCCTCGCTCATCACCGCTGAAAAAAAGCTCAAGAAAAAGTTCTCTCTCTTCGATGAAAAGATTCAGCGTGAAGCGCTCCGCTTCGCCCTCGCAAACTCCACCTCCGTCGTCGAGCATATAGGCGCGAAGCCCGGCATTCTCACCTACGCCCAGTTCACCAGGCAGAAACGGTTTAAGAAAAATATCATCTAAATTAATTAAAAAGGATTTTGTTATAATATATTTAGAATAAATAATAGATTGATTCTAGAATTCCACTCCAAAATTTTAATAATCTAAAAAAAGATGTCAGATTCTCTAAATATTTTAGCTAAAATCTTAAGAGTCCCAAAAGATTTTCTTGGTCTTTTTGAATCCCGATTGACTACGATTACTGGGAAAAAAGGAATTTTAGACGAAATAGCTGAACAAAATACTGCCCGCGTCAAAGCCAAGCTCGCCATTCTCGGTGTCTCCCCCGATGCTCCCGCCCTCGAAGTGTATGATGCTCTTACTAGTAAGATTGAGTGTGATGATATGGAGCTCCTCGATCTCATCGGTCATAAAAATATGCGTGGCATCCAAGCCTCTGTTCGAGTAGTCGATTTTGTTTCTTGTCTCAAAGAGCACCCCCAAGGCTTCTTCCTCAAAAAAGAAAAAGCCGCCGAGTTTCTCCGCAATGAACCGCCAAAAAAAATCTTAGCCGCTCTCGGCTACAGTTCTGTCTCCGAACTTCTTGCAAAAGAAGACATTGAGGAGGTCTACAGCGCTCTCCGCTTTCTCGAAGATATGCAGTGGCAAAATGAGATCTTTTTCAAGCAATATGAGTCCCTCACTCTCGCCGACTTTGAGCATCGCCCCCTCGTTCTCCGCGCTCTCTCCGAAAAGTGGGCCATCGCCGCCGAGAAATTCGTAAAGAAAAAATATCATAACGTCAGTCACTTAAAAGAGCTCGGCGTCATTTTTGTGATCCCTGTTTTCCTCGGCATGAGCGGCGAGACGCTCCGCCTCCTCTCCCTCCTTCTCCACTACATTAAAGAAATAAGTTTTTATTCCTCCGTTTTTGAACATACTTTTGCCACTAACCCCGCCACTTTTTCAAGTAACATGATCTCCGCTCTCCGTGGTGACTGTATCTCTCAGCGTCTCGATTCCTCTGATTACCCTAAAAACTCCCAACCCTTCCTCGTTATCCAGCGTTATTTGGCTAAGGACGATGAAAATGACTGGCGTCTCTTTGAGCCCCGCATCAATCCTGAAGCACTCCACTGGGCCCGCGCCGAGCGCGAACTCACGCGTATCGATCACTTTGACTTCTGGCATGATCTCGACTGGGTGGGGGACTATTTTAAAAACGCTGAGGGTGGTGAGACGCTCGTGAGCTTCGACCTCGTCGACACCGTAATGTCTCTCGTCAAACAAAAAGAGATGATTAAGTATCTTTACCATCAGCAAGAAGCTCTTTGGAATCAAATCTTCATCTCCTATTTCAGCGAAGCTGAGCTCGAAAAGAAGAGCCAAGACTTCCTAGTCAAAGGCTGGTTTGCGGTATAAAAAATCCGGCGCGTTTCCGCCGGATTTAGTTTTTGAAAAATCATTCCTCATTACTGGAATCTCCTATTCCCTCCTCTTCGAGTTCGATGTCAATGAGATCAAGCCATGTCAGACTCAAGTTAGGCGACGATTTTTTCATGATTTTCCCCTATTGTTGAGAAAAGAAAAAGAGAGCCAAAGATTATCAATCGGGGATGGAGAAGGACTCCTCGCTGTTCTTGTTGTTCCTTCCGTTTTCTTTCTCTCCATTGCCAGCGATTATTCTGCGCTATTGATCCCCGTCCACCACTAAAAGAGGTTCCTCCTATAAACTTATTTAATTGCTTCATGAACCCCCCTCTCCTCGAATGAGTAAAAAAATTTTTCTCTCAAAGAACTCAATTTTATTTATATCTCTTATTCATTCCTTAGTCAAATAATGTTATAATTATCATAAATTCAAATGCCTTCTTCTTTCAAAGAAATTCTTGCTGTAAGCGCCACCCACAGAGTTGCTCTTGGTCATTTTAACGTTGCCGAGCTTTCCATCTTCAAAGCCGTTCTTCGGGCAAGTAAAGATATTGATGTTCCTGTCATAATCGGTGTTTCCGAAAGTGAGCGGGAATTCTTTGGCTTCCAAAATATCGTCTCTCTCATAAAAATCGCTCGTGACTCCGGCTCTCGCGTTTTCCTAAATGCTGATCATACAAAGCACCCTGAAGCCGCCCTTCTTGCCGCCCGTGCTGGCTTCGATGCCATCCTCATGGATCTTGGTCATCTTCCTCTCGAAGAAAATGCAAAGCAAACCAAAAAAATCGTGGAAGAAATAAAATCCATCAATCCCAATATTCTCGTCGAAGGTGAGCTCGGCTATATCGGCTCTGGTTCCCAGCTCCTCCATACTCTTCCCGAAGGTGCCGCTCTTACAGAAAACAGTCTCACGACTAAAGAAGAAGCCGAGCAGTTTGTAAGAGAGACTAAAATTGATCTCCTCGCTCCTGCGGTTGGTAATTTGCATGGCATCTACGTTGATGGTAAACATCCGGCGCTTAATATTAATCGTATTCGAGAAATAAAATCCGTCGTGAATATTCCTCTCGTCCTCCATGGCGCCTCGGGCAACACTGATGCTGATATTCGAGCTGCGATTACTGCCGGCATGAATATTGTCCATGTCTCGACTGAAGTCCGCCTCGCCTGGCGCCGTGCCCTTGATGAGTCCTTGAAAACTCATCCTGAAGAACTCGCCCCCTATAAGCTCCTCGCCCCCGCCGAGATCGCCGCCTACAACATCATCTCTCGCAAGCTTCACCTCTTTATTAGAAATTAGATGTAAGAGTTATTTTTATATTTTTTTAAAGACTTGATTACAAAAAGTATTTATGTTATAAATATGGAACTATTTTTATGAATTTCACTGCATCCAAAAGAACTATCACAGGAAAAGCCACCAAAGCTCTTCGTAATGAGGGTCTCATTCCCGCTGAGCTCTATGGCAAACAAAAAGACAATGTTCATCTCGCTGTCGATAAAAAAGCTTTCTCCAAGCTCTGGAAAGAGGCAGGTGAGAGCTCCGTCGTCACTCTTGAAGTAGATGGCAAAAAGCATCCAGTCATGATCCACGACCTCTCTTTTCATCCCGTAACAAGTGAGATAGAGAGTATTGATTTTTACGAAGTAAATATGAATGAAGAAGTTACCGCCGATGTTCCTCTCGTCTTTGTTGGTGAATCCGCCGCGGTCAAAAATGATGGCGCCATTCTCGTTAAAGTCATGCAGTCCCTCGAAGTCGAGGCGCTCCCCGCCAATCTCCCTCACGAAATCACCGTTGATATTAGTTCTTTGAGCGCTATTGGCTCCTCAATTCACCTTAAAGATCTTTCTCTCCCAAAGGACGTGAAGATCGACCTCGATCCTGAAGCGGTTATTGTTACTATCAAAGCTCAGATGACCGAAGAGGAAGAGCTTGCTTTGAGAAATAAGAATGCTGACGTGAATGCGATAGAAATCGCTGGCAAGAAGAAAGAAGAAGAGCCAGCGGAAGGAGAAACTGCCGAAGCTGCAAAATAACTTTCTCTTATTGCAAACAAGACCTCGCCTTTTGCGAGGTCTTGTTTTATTGCCTTATTTTTTTTTGCTAAAATATCCCTTATTACCACCCCTAAAAATGCCCTTTGTAATAAAAGCAAAGCATCAGCGTCATAAAAGAAATGTTTCGAAATTTTTTCCTTATTCTTCTTATTTTTTCCTTCCTTTTGCAAGGCTATTTTCCTGTTTTCGCTATTACCGCTGAAGAACGTAAAATCCTCGAAGATCAACTCAATCTTCTCGATAAGCAAATCAGTGAGACCGAAGCAGTCGTGACCGAGCTTAACAAGCAAGGCAAATCTCTCAAGACCGAGGTAGAAAAATATAACAAAGACATCAGCAAGTCCTCGTTGAAGATTAAAGCGATTGGCCTCACTATCAATAAGCTCTCCGCCGACATTGAGGATAATAAAGACGAGGTGGTAGTTGTCGAAAACAAGCTCGACCGCACTCGCGACGCCATCCGCTCCTCTCTCCAGAGCTTGAGTGAGAAAGAAAGCGACAGTCTCTTTGAGATTTTGATTCAGAGTCCCACGCTCTCTGATTTTTTCTCTGGCATGAACGGCTTTCTCGATGTCTCAAAAAACCTTTCGGAAAAAGTCGAGGAAGCCGAAGATCTTCGCAACGATCTCCTCGATAAGCGCGAAGAGCTTTCGCTCAAAAAATCCGACCAGGAAAGTCTCAAATCCGAGCAAGACGCTATCAAGAAAGAATTAGAGCAGAAGAAAAAAGAAAAAAATAATCTCCTTGAGGTCACTAAAGGCAAAGAATCTAAGTATAAAGAAGTCCTAGCGGTGACAAAAAAGACCGCCGCCGAAATCCGTAATCGTATCTTCCAATTTGCCGGCGGGGGAGAGATGACCTTCGAGCAGGCATACACTCTCGCCAAGACCGCGAGCGGCTGGACCGGCGTCCGCCCGGCACTTCTCCTTGCCGTACTCGATAAGGAGTCTGCTTTGGGGAAAAATGTCGGCCGCTGCAGCTACGAGACCGCCATGCATCCCACTCGCGATATTCCTATTTTCCTCGAAATCACTGCTTCCCTTGGTATCGACCCGCAAAAACAACTTGTTTCCTGCGCGATCACAAGTGATGGCGCCTATGGTGGCGCTATGGGGCCCTCGCAATTTATTCCCAGCACCTGGAATCTGTATAAGGATAGAGTAAGTAGTCTCACCGGCAATACGCCCCCAAGTCCTTGGCGTAATCTCGATGCCTTCGTCGCCACTGCTCTCTATCTCAAAGATGCTCGCGAGTCCTCCGCCTGCGTTGCCTACGGGCAGGAAATCCCTTCTCAAAGTTCTGTGCTTCAAGACCGTTGTGCCGCCGCTAAATATTATGCCGGCAGTCGCTGGCGCACCTACCGCTTCACCTATGGTGACCGCGTCCTAAAACACGCCGAAAAGTTTGAAGAAGACATCCGAAACATCACCCAATAAACCCTTAAAAACCAACCTCCTCCAGATATTGCCAAAAAGAAAAAAATCATTTATAATGGCACTAAATTAGCAACTAACCTTTACCCAGCGTATTTTTTTATGAAAAGCGAAATTCACCCAAACTATTTTCCAGAAGCCAAGGTAACTTGCGCCTGTGGTAAATCCTTCACCGTCGGCTCCACCAAACCCGAGCTTGAGGTGGAAATCTGCTTCAACTGCCACCCCTTCTACACCGGCAAAGACAAGATTATTGACGCCATTGGTAAGGTAGACAAGTTTAAGAAGCGTCGTGAAGCGGCCGCCGGTCTTACCGTGGTCAAAAAGTCCGTGAAGCGCGCTGAGAAAAAAGAAAAGAAAATTACTATCGAAAAAGCCGCTCCTAAAAAGCCCCGCACTAAAAAATCCGAAATCTCTGAAAAGCAATAACGTAAAATAAATGTAGCGCTACTCCAGCGCAGGATTTTTAGAGTTATTTTCGTTCTTCTTTTTGAGTAGCGAACGGAGCATACTCAAAAAAGTATGTGAGTACGCAACGCAGAAAAAAGAACGAAAATAAGCCAAAAATATAAGCATGGATTTTCAAAAAATAATTCTTGAGGTAAGAGGCGGCGCTGGTGGCGACGAAGCCGCCATCTTTGCCGCCGACCTTGCCCGCATGTATCAGCGCTATGCTGCAAAGCGGAATTGGTATTTTAATGTGATTGAATCCGCCGAGAGCGGTATTGGTGGGATCAAAAATTTTGTCGCTCAAATCCAGGGCGATAGCGCGTATGACGATTTGAAGCAGGAGTCTGGTGTTCATCGCGTCCAGCGCGTTCCCAAGACGGAAAAAAACGGACGGGTCCATACCTCGACCGCTACCGTCGCTGTCCTCCCCGAAGTCTCTCCCAAGGAAGTCGAGCTTCGCCAATCCGATATTGAGATGACCTTTTTCCGTTCCTCCGGTCCTGGTGGTCAAAACGTCAATAAAGTGGAGACTGCTGTCCGCCTCCATCACAAACCCACCGGCATCATTGTCGCTTCTCAAAACGAACGCTCCCAATTAAAAAACCGCGAAAACGCCGAAGGCATTCTCCGCGCCAAGCTCTATGAAGCAAAGATCGCCGAAGAAACCGCCGCTCTCGGCGCCGACCGCCGCTCCCAAGTGGGAACAGGGGATAGGAGTGAAAAAATGCGCACCTACAATTTCCCTCAAGACCGCATCACTGACCACCGCGTAGAAAAAAAATTCCACAATATTGAAAAAATAATGGAAGGTGATCTCGACCCAATCATCAAAGCCTTCAAAAAATCCTCCGAAGAAAATAAATAAGAGAATCTGTGGATAAATTGCCATCTTGGAAAATATATTTTGTCATTCATAATTAAGGTAATGTCAAAGAAAAAGAAAAAGGCAGGAAACAGTATGAAGGGAGGCTCTGTCGCAATGCGACTTGGCAGTGAATCTCGGAATCCTAATTGGCTTGTGAAGTCCATCCTTATTATCTCCATTCTCATTTTGATTGGATTGGTACTTAAGGAATCCTCCCTCGGCCTTGATCTCCTCGCTTCAGCGTTCACTACTCTCGGATTTAAATAAATCTTGGTTGTAGGTCACCGCTAACCTAAACAAAAACCTCCTTCTCAGAAGGAGGTTTTTGTTTAAACTATAATTTCAATATTCATCACGCTAGCACCCAGCATAAGCGAAGTAATTTTGAGCTTATTTTCGTTCTTCTTTTCTAAAAAGGTACCGGAGCATACTACAGGAAGTATGTGAGGAACGTTTTTAGAAAAAAGGATGAGCCTCCACTACTACTAGATAAACAAAGAAAAAGAAGAAACAGAATAATCAGTAGAAGAGAGATAAGGTCGGCTACACGAGCGAAAGAAGCCAAAAATACGAGCGAAGATAAATCCTTTCTTGTTGCCCCAAAAGGTTTTGTTTATCAAACAGAGGATAATCAAACAGTAAAGTAAGTGAACACATCAAACACTTCTTTATCAGTCCGGCATTGCCATTACAATGCTTGGATTTATCGTGTTATCGACTACTTGAGAAAAGAAAACAATAAAGTTTCTTTTCTTTTCATTAAATGATCTACGCACAGCTTCCGCTACGCGTGCCTTGTTACGACTTCGTCCATGTCACCGATCTTACCCTAACCCCACGAATGTAAGGCTTCAGGCACTACCGGCTCCCTTGACGTGACGGGCGGTGAGTACAAGACTCGAGAACGTATTCACCGTGGTATAGCTGACCCACGATTACTAGCGATTCCGGCTTCATGGGGGCGAGTTGCAGCCCCCAATCTGAACTGGGGTCGGTTTTTTGGGATTGGCTCCACCTTGCGGCTTGGCGACCCTTTGTACCGACCATTGTATTATGTGTGTAGCCCAGGGCATCAAGGGCCACGCTGATTTGACGTCATCCCCACCTTCCTCCCCCGTTAGGGGGCAGTTTCCTGTGACACTTGTAACACAGGATAGGGGTTGCGCTCGTTACCCCACTTAAGGGAACATCTCAAGACACGAGCTGACGACAACCGTGCAGCACCTGCCCAACCGTCCTTGCGGACCACACTGGTTTCCCAGAGTGTTCGTTTGGGTTTCTAGCCCTGGTGAGGTTCTTCGTTTGTTGTCGAATTAAACCACATAATCCACCGCTTGTGCGAGTCCCCGTCTATTCCTTTGAGTTTTAGCCTTGCGGCCGTACTTCCCAGGCGGTTTACTTAACGCGTTAGCTTCGCCACTTCGAGGGTCGATACTCAAAACAGCTAGTAAACATAATTTAGGGCGTGGACTACAAGGGTATCTAATCCTTTTTGCTCCCCACGCTTTCGCGATTGAGTGTCAGGAGTACGCTAGTTACATGCCTTCGCCTTTGGTGTTCCCCACAGTATCAACGGATTTCACCCCTACTCTGTGAGTTCCAGTAACCTCTCGCATCCTCTAGATTCGCCGTTTCCACCGCTGACTCAGGGTTAAGCCCTGAGATTTTACGGCAGACGCGCAAAACCACCTATTCGCTCTTTACGCCCAATAAATCCGGATAACGCTCGGGGCCTTCGTATTACCGCTGCTGCTGGCACGAAGTTAGCAGCCCCTTATTCCTATGGTACTATCAGAAAACTTTATCCCATAGAAAAGCAGTTTACATACCTAAATACGTCTTCCTGCACGCGGCGTCGCTCGATCAGACTTTCGTCCATTGTCGAATATTCTCGACTGCAGCCACCCGTGGGTGTACGGCCCGTGTCTCAGTGCCGTCGTTGAGGGTCAGCCTCTCAGCCCCCCTACCCGTCATAGCCTTGGTGAGCTATTACCTCGCCAACTAGCTGATGGGACCTAGGCCCCTCCTTTAGCAGCTTGCGCTTTTACTCTTGCGAGACTATTGGGATTTACCCCGTCTTTCGACGAGCTATGCCCAACTAAAGGGTAGGTACCAAGGTGTTACTAACTCGTTCGCCGCTAACATTTTTTCATCGTTCGACTTGATGTAATCGCATCTCCCTCTGAAAAAAGTTCGCTCGACTTGCATGCCTTATCCACGCCGCCAGCGTTCATCCTGGACCAGGATCAAATCCTCAGTATAAACATAAGCGAATAATTACTCACATTCATCAAAGATAAACATGAGTAAGTACTGCTTACGTTGTGAATTTGGGACAACAAGAAAAAATTCATCTTCTTGTCATTGAAATGAATGAGTATCGCTACTCATACATTTCGTTTATGGAATGGTTAGAACTTGGTAAAAAATATCTAAAACATTTTTTACTAATTCTTAGTTTTTCAGTTATCAATCTGCGACCTTTTATTCTCTAAAAAAGCGGGAAAAAACCACGCTTGATTAGCTAATCAAGGAATATGGGTAATTATAGCCGCCGCACCATATAAGTCAAGACCACTTTGGTACTCCAAGTGGCAGCCGACCGTGTGAAGAAAAAAGTAACCTTTTTTCTTTTTATGTGGGGCTTTTCATTCTGTATCATCATCCTGAATTAAATTCAGGATCCAGACTTCTGCTGCTTCTGACCACTTCTAATGCCTTTACTCGTTCTTATTTCCTAATCTTTTCCGCTATACTATGTATTAGTATTTTTGCATCTCGCATGCGCAGGATTTTTAAGAAGAGTTTGGTTTATCTTCACGAGTTTCGCACAGGGTATTCTCTAAAAGTCTGTGAGTACAGAATGCAGTAAAAAATAAAAATATTTCAAAAATACAAGCTTTTCCTTATGAAAAAAATACTTTTGGTAGAAGATGACCCTTTTCTCTCTCTTTTATTAAAAAATCGCCTTGCTAAAGAAAGCTATGAAGTCATGCACGCCCACGACGGCGAGGAGGCTCTTGAGCTTCTTGGTATGAATTCCTTTGATCTTATCCTCCTTGATATTATTCTCCCCAAGAAAAATGGTTTTGAAACGCTAGAAGCTATTCGACAGAGTCCTATCTTTAGTTCTGTCCGTGTTATTATTCTCTCCAATCTTGGTCAGGAATCCGACCTCGCCCGTGGTAAGTCTTTGGGAATAATTGATTATTGGATTAAAACAGAAAATTCCATCGACACTCTCATGGCAAAAATCCGAAATATTTTGCTCTAAGAATTTTTTAAAAATAGTTTTCCACATTTTTTTTCTTTCAAAAAGCAATATGAATGATATTCTTAGTAAAGAAAAACGGTCGAAATTCCTTTTTCAAAATTTTCCCTAATCGGAAAAATAAAAAATTATAAAGCAAAGAATATATCAAATGTCGACAAAAAAAACAGGCTTTACTCTGATTGAGCTCCTGATTGTGATCGCGATCATTGCCATCTTGGCCACTACGGCCGTCTTGGTCTTGAATCCTTCTGAAATCTTAAAGAAAGCCCGCGACACGCAAAGAATCGGGGATCTTGAGACCGTAGCGAGCGCGATTGCCTATAGCTTGGCCACTTTGAGTAAGACGCCCAGCTTCCAAGCTGGTTCCGGCTTTTCCTGCGCAAGCAACTGCGCTTCTTCCCTTACTGGCGTTTCCGCGAACTGCGGCGGCCGCAACACGCAGACGCCGGCTAAGAGCACCGTTGATCGCAGCGCTACTCCCCGAGCTATTGATGGTAATGGTTGGGTAGCCTTAAACTTCAGTGCGGTGACCAATAATCCGCTCTCTATTCTCCCGATGGACCCGTCGCCGGATAACGCCTTGACATTCTACGCGTATGCCTGCGATAATGACAAACAGAAGTACGAATTGAGTGCTGTCCTTGAGGCAACCGACAACGTGAGCCGAATGAAAAACGATGGCGGTGATAAAGATTCTGTCTACGAAGTCGGTTCCGGTATCAGTTCCCTCTAATCTTTGAGAAAAAATATTTTTTCCACTCCCAGATGGGAGTGTTTTTTTACTTTTTACTTTGTTACAGTCTTACTTATGTTTCTAATGAGTTGGCCCCTTTCTCTTATTCTTCTTGTAGTTCTCTATTTTTTTTCTCTTACTCATCCTGGCCGCTTTTTTCTTATCCAGAAAAAACACCTAATTTTCTTTATTCTTATTGCTGTATTTTTTATAAAAAATACCCTCTCTAGTTATTTTCTCTATGTCTCTTGGGCTCAAGATTCCTTCGCTTACTACTTCCTCCCTCCCTACACTCCCTTCACTTATTTTATCCGCTACTCCCTCACTCATTATTGGTTTAATTTTCTTCTTTCGGTGATCTTTGCTTATTTTGCCCTTATTTTTTTTCAGTGGCTCAATCGTCGCCGCAACCATCTCCTTTTCCAGCCCGACGAGCTCTACTTTCCCTCCTTTATTATTCTCATTCTCGGTCATCCTGCCTGGCTCATTTTCTTGATCCTCACCCCCATCGCTTTTATCCTCTACTCCCTTCTTCTGTTTTTAATTAATAAAAAGACCGATCGCGTCTCCTTCTACCACCTCTTCTACCCCTTAGCTTTTCTAAGCCTCGCCCTCCATCTCTCCCTCCTCCACTCCCTCTCCTACTCCATCCTCGGCATCGGTAGGTAGTCTCTAACTCAGAATCTATATAAACAAAAAGACCAGAGCGCAGCTCCGGCCTACCACAAATAAAGAGAAAATCCACTGGAGATTTCCCCGTGTCACGGTGGGGAAAAGGAAGGGTTTTTAAAAAAAATATTTTATCAAGCTTTCCTAGTTATAATAAAAACTCCACTCATCTCTCCACTCTCTTTATTTTCTCAAAATGATAAAATAAAACCATACCTCTATGACTCTTGAAATTCCGGTTGAAAAACTAAAATCCATCCTAATTGAGGATGGTGTTCTTAAAGAAGCTGACTTTGATTCGGCAAAAAGAGATGCCAAGCGGATGAGTCAGTCTCTGAGTGATATTTTAATCTCCCGCAATCTCATTACCGAAGATTACTACGAAAATCTCCTTTCTAATTTCTACGGCGTCCCTCGCATTAATCTCCTCGGTAACCCTTTAGATGAATCCCTGATCACACTTCTTCCCGAAAACATCGCTCGAGAAAAACGCGCCATTATCTTTGGTAAAAGCGATCGTGGTGAGTATCTTGTCGCCATGGAAGATCCAAGTGATCTTGAAACCATCGAATTTTTAAACCAGTTCCTCAAGGGAAAAATCATTCCCTATCTTTCCACTCGCGAGAGTCTCAACGTTGGCTTCTCCTACTATGTGAAGCGCTCCTCCGAATCTTTCCGCAAGATGATCGATGATAGCGTCCGCGCTTCCCTCCGTAAGAAGCTCGGCGATTCCAAAGAAGCCGCCGAGGAGCTTCCTGTCGTTGCTCTCGTCGACAATCTTATTGCCTATGCGATCAGCTCCCGCGCCTCTGATATTCATATTGAGATCCTTGAGGATTCTGTTCTTATCCGTTTCCGTGTTGATGGCGTCTTAAAAGAAATTATTCGCGTCCCCAAGGAAATTCACGCTGCGATTCTCGCTCGCCTGAAGCTTCTTGGTTCTTTGAAGCTTGACGAACATTCCCGCCCTCAAGATGGGCGTTTCCGCTACAAGCTCGTCGGCGAGCTTATGGATATCCGTCTTGCCATCATGCCCACTTTCTATGGTGAAAAAGCTGAAATGCGTCTCCTCGCGAGCACCGAGCGCCCACTTTCTCTAGAAGAGCTTGGTTTCTTTCCCGATCACGTCGCTATCATCAAAAAAACGATCAAAAAGACCTATGGTCTCATTCTTATGACCGGTCCCACCGGCTCCGGTAAGACTACGACCATGTATTCGATCCTAAGTATGCTAAACAAGCCTGAGGTTAATATCGTCACCATCGAAGATCCGGTTGAGTACGATATGAAATATATCAATCAGACGCAGATCAATCCAACCGCCGGCATCACCTTTGCCTCCGGCCTTCGTGAAATTGTTCGTCAGGACCCAAACGTTATTATGGTCGGTGAAATCCGTGACGAGGAGACGGCTGATATCTGTGTCCAAGCAGCGCTCACCGGCCACCTTGTCTTATCTTCCTTACACACCAACGACGCTTCTACCGCCATTCCACGTTTCATTGATCTTAAAGTCGCCCCTTTCCTTCTCTCCGCCGTTATTAATCTTATCCAGGCCCAGCGTCTCGTCCGCCGCATCTGCCTTGAGTGCATCAGCTCTTATATTCCCGAAGAGAGTCTTCTCTCTTCGCTAAAAAATTATCTTTCACCCGATTCCCCTGTCCGTTTACCCAGCTCCTTTTTTAAAGGAAAGGGCTGCCCTGCTTGCGGTGGCACTGGCTACAAAGGACGTATCGGTATCTTCGAGTTGCTTGATGTTTCTGATAAAGAACGCGAGGTTATCGTCTCACCTCATTTCACTCTTGATAGTCTCCGCGCCGAAGCAAGGAAGTCTGGTATGATCACCATGTTTGAAGATGGTCTTCGCAAAGTCGAGAAGGGGATTACCACTCCCGAAGAAGTCCTCCGCGTGATCCGAGAGTAATGAAAAAATTCCGCTACACTGCCAATCGTTCTGATGGCCGCCTCATGACCGGCGATATTGATGCCGCAAGCGCCGACCAGGTCCTCACCTATCTTCGTGGCCGCGATCTTCAGCCGCTCTCAATCAGCGAGCTTAGCACTTCGATCCTCAAAAAAGATATTTCCTTTTTTAGCTCTATTTCCGAGATGGATAAGATTTTTCTTTGCCGCCATCTCTCCCTTATGCTCCGTCTCGGCACCGATCTTTTTCATGCGCTAGAAATCCTAATTGAAGACACTGATAATAAAGTTTTAAAGAGTATCCTTCTTGAGATTCAATCTTCTCTCGAGCGTGGTCAGCCTTTCTATCTTACTTTCGCGAATTATCCTCAACATTTTTCTCCTGTATTTGTAAATCTTATCGAGGCTGGTGAGGCCGCCGGAACCCTTGATGAATCCTTCGAAAATCTTGCCGTCATACTCGCAAAGTCTGATGATCTGAGGAAAAAGATTCGTGGTGCCCTGATCTACCCCGCGATTCTCACCATTGGCTCCATCTCCGTCCTCTTCTTCCTTGTCTCTTTCGCTATCCCACGCATTGCCACTGTTTTTTCTGAAACCACCGCCGAGATCCCCTTTTTTTCTCGCATAGTCTTTGCAATCGGTAATTTTTTCTCCGCTTATCTCCTCATCATTCTTCTTTTTTTCATTGCTCTCGGCACCGGTCTTTTTTATTTCTTTTTAAAGACTCCTACTGGCCGTCTTTTCTTTCTCCATATCTTGAGCCGTATTCCCGTGATCAAAAAAGTCGTTCTCGAGATTGGTATAGAGCGCTTCTCCAGCACCTTGAGCTCGCTTCTTAAGGCGAATGTCCCGATTATCCGCTCCCTAGAGATCACCGCTAATTCCTCTGGTAATGAGGATATCAAAAATTCCGTCCTCCGGGTCGCCCACGAGGGCATCAATAAAGGTCTCACCCTAGGTGAAGCCTTCAAGCGGGAAAAATCTTTTCCAAATACTGTCACGAGCCTCATCGTCATCTCCGAACGTGCCGGCCGTCTTGAAGAAGTCCTCCATTCCCTCTCCTCCTTTTATGAGTCCGAAATTGACGCCTCCTTGAAAGCCATGATCGCCTTCATTGAGCCCGTCCTTCTCGTTATTATTGGCGCCGTCGTCGCTCTTATCGCCCTCTCCGTCATCGTTCCAATCTACCAGCTCGTCGGCCAGTTCTGACGGTCTTTTTGCCTTAAGGTAAAAAGACCGTCATCCTGAACTTAATTCAGGATCCAGGCACCTGCCTTCTTAAGAAGACATTCTAAATCCCTATCTTTTTCTGTATTTTTCTAGTTAAAAATCCTTACCTCACCTACTCATTTGACACATCTATTGACAATATGATTATAAATATGCTATAAAAAAAATGTTCCTTCCCAATTTTTATCCCTTCCCATTCCGGGCGCTGAGGCATCAGCGAGACCTCTATAGGAGGACATGCCATGAACGTAAACAAGACGATCCTTTTCAGAGATTCCGAAGATCGGCACGCGGGGGTGGTGATTGTAGCAGGTAGAGATCCCTTCGAAAGAAGCGATTCTTTTCAAAAGATTTGTCACATTCACGCGAAGGGTGATCGGCAATATGAAAAGGCTTTTCTTCTCAATCCCAACGATACTGCTTTTGCGGCTCAACCCTTTTATGTCCGCAAGCCAGACGAAGAAGGAAAAGAAGTTGATTTTGCTCTTGCTGTTCTTAATGAACGATTGAGCGGCAAACCAGCAACTTCCGGTCTCGCCTTCGGTCGAAGTGGAAAACCAGACTATCCATCCCTCTTCCGCCCCCTTCCTACGAAGTATGTCATTATAGTCCCCCAGGGCTACACCTTCGAGTCATTCTGGATGACCTTCTGGGAAAAGTATGAAAACCACCCGAAGCGCTACTTCTATGAGAATCTCTCTACTGCGCAAAACTTCTCGCAGTCCGTAGTGCTTCGCCCCGGCCAAAAGATCGAAGTGACCGTTTTTGAGCAAACAGTGGATCGACTAATGACCTCATCAGTGGAAAGAGTGAACTTTCTAAAATCCATCCCCGGCAACATCTTCACTGGTCTTTCCGGATCGGCCCTCATGTTTGATCAGCACTGGGAAAAACTCCCTAAAGGCCGAGCCTACTGCTCTTTTGACGAGAAAGACCGCCTCCCTGCCCTCGAGTACTTCCACCGGGTGCCGTGCTTTGACTGCCACGCCGATGGGTACTTCCACTTCTTCCGCTTGGGCTTCGGGGGCAGCTGGGATTCGGACTGCCTGCTCCTGTCGTTCCGCGACTTATCTGCCGAAGCGACAGTGGAGGCAGAGAAGTCCTCGGATGCTTAGGCACTTGTCTCCGATCAGTGCCTCAGATCCTTTGGTTCTTGATTCCCGTTTGTGTACACGCAAACGGGAATTTTTTTATCTCTCTATTTTCTCTTCTTATGATAAACTTACTACAAGCACTATGCCTCCTTTCTTTAAGAAAAACTTCGGCGTTACTTTGATTGAGCTTCTCATCGCTATGGGCGCCACGGTCATTATTTCTACCTCCGCCTTCCTCTCCCTCTCTGGCATCCCCGGCCGCGAAGCCGTCGTTGACGCTACCCTAAAGCTTGCCGCCGATCTTCGCGATGTCCAATTCCGCTCAATTACCCAAGATGACGCCTCCTACTGGGGTGTCTACGTTGACTATGGCGGCGGCACCGCGCCTCTTTACAAACTCTACTCCTTGACCTCTCTTCCTGCTAATAGCTACAGAAATAAACCTACTGACCCCCCTCCTAATTCCACTTTAGAAAAATCTATTTCTCTCGATCCCAATCTTCGCTTCATCACCCCAGGCGCTACCAATAATCTCGTCCTTATCTTTGATCAATTAACCGGGCTTCCGGCTTCTTTCACTAATTTTAATTGTGGAAGCGTCGACGATGTCACTCCCCGCCCCATCCGGATTATCAATACCAATAATTACCAAGGTGAGGTCGATATTTACTGCTCCGGCCGCATCGACGTCACCTTCGCTCAACTATAAAGCATTGTCATTCTGGACTCGACCCAGAATCTATAAGAAAGAATCCACTATGAACTCCAGTAAAAATTCAGGACAATCTCTTATTGAACTCCTCCTTGCCCTCTCTGTCGCTGTAGTCGCTATCATCTCCGGTTTTCTTGTCTTGCAGTTTCTCATTAAGCGCGCCTCCGATGAGGGTGCTTCTCAAATGGCCGCCTATCTCCGTGAAGAAACACTTAAAAAAATGCATTTCTTAAGTAATATAAGTTATACTGCTCTAATCGATCCGTCTCTTGACTCAACCGTCGACTATAAATTCGTTACCGCCGCAAACGGCACCATCTCTCTTACTCCTGGTATTGATACGCAAGTGGTAAGTGGTAAACCTTATTCCGTAGCTTTTCGTATTCTTCCTGTGTATCGTGATGCGAATAAAAATATTGTCTCAAGTGGCAACGTCGAAGATAAAAATACTCGGCAAGTAAATTTGGCAATCTCCTGGACTGGTCCAGACGGTCCGGTATCTCTCTTTTCCTCTACTTATCTCACTCGCGATCGTAATTATTCCTTCCATCAGACCGACTGGAGCGGCGGGGCGACTATCCCTGCCGACCCCATCTTTTCTGGATCGTCGTATAATAAGTATAAGCAGGGGACTGATATTGATGTTACGACCTCCCCCGGCCGCGTCACCGTCCCATAGTAATTGTCATTTCGGCCTCCAAGCTAGAATCTAGCGCCTAACTTCCAATCTCTCAAAATGCTCAAAAATTTTTCTCTTATAATATTTATCTCCTCCCTTTTCCTCTTTACCGCTCTCGCCGCTCCCGGCGACATTAATCCTGTTCCCGGTGAATCTTTTCATTTCGGTTGGAACGATCTTTTTGGTTTCCTTGATTGGAAGCCTGGATCGACCAATATTGTCTCGGTAAAAAGCAATCATCTTGAAGGAAAGATTGTTACGAGTATCGGCGACATCTACCTTGATTGTGCGACTGCTAAAAATACGAGCTGTGCCTCTGCTGAAGATTGGTCCGTGAAAAAAAATCTAGACAGCCTCTGCGAATATGGCTGGAATGATCTTATTGGTTGGATAAAGTTTGCCTCGAGTTGCAACCCGCTCGAAGCCAATCATTGGGGCGTGAGTCTTATCCCCGCTGATTCCGGTACTAATCGATTCTTTGATGGTTTCGCTTGGAACGATGTTGTCGGCTGGATTAGTTTAAGTTCTGACAATGACCATGATACTGCCGCGGGCATCCAAACTTCCTCTAGCGTCTACAAGGTAAAAGTCGAAGGCACTGGTGTCACTTCCGTAAAAGCCAGTCTCGAGTCTAATATTTTCGACACCAATTTTCCCGCTCCCTCCTGGAACTATATCCTCTGGCAGGGGAGTCTCGCTGGGAGTGAACCTACCTCCGTCTCCTTTATCCTCCTCTCCTCTGATTCCTCTGCCGGACCCTGGGATTTCTCCAGTCTCTCTGCCGTTACCTTAAGAGGCAATCCCGGCGAAAAAATATTCTTCCCTTCAGACTTCCCCAAGAAACGCTATCTCAAATACCAAGCTCTCCTAATGTCCTTAAACGGAATTTCTCCCATCATCGACGACTTCATTATTAATTGGAGTCCGTAGCTTATCATTCTGATTCCCCGAGCCAGAATCTATAAAAAAGGCTGGAGCATCTCGTAGGCTTGCCAATCCGAAGATAATGGGAAAGTCCTCTAAAGACTTTCCTGTTTCACGGTAAGGAAGTGTTTTTTCTGAAAAAATATTATCTAAAAGAAAGTTATTTCTGGTTTTCTGTATGTAAAAAAATGTTAAACTTATTCTGTGACTCATAATTTTCAGTCGGGTTTTGTAGTCCTTCCCTCTATAATTATTTTTTCCGTCTTAATTCTTGGCTTCATTTTTACTGGCCTTTACTTATTCAGCAGCCTCAACTTCACTGGCGCCTCTGCTCGTTTCTCCCTCGAAGCCGAAAATATCGCCCGCTCTGCTCTTGGTGACATGACTCGCCGGATCTTAGATCAAAATGATCCAAATTTTGGCGGTCTTTCTGTTGCTTCCGATTGTAGTGATTTTAACACCGCCTCAACCTTCACTGACTATAATCTTTCTTTTCCAAGTGCTCGCATCCGTTACAAATCATGCTGTAATTCCCCAGCTACAAATCCTTGTCCTGAAATAAAAACTCGCTTCGAAATCGCTCCCACAAATCTCTTCCTCGGCAACGCCCGCCGCTTTTACTCCACTCTCTCCATCGATCCTCTCACTCGCGAGCTCCGCGTGAGTCCCTTAGAAAAGAAAAAATTCTAAAAAACTAACCCTATGAGCCTCTCAAAACGAATCTGGAAAATAATGAGTTCCAATCCTTCTGTTAGCGGTTTAGAAGTCACTGATAATAGTCTTCGTTTTGTCCTTCTCAAAAATGCCGCGATCTCTCTCTCTGCTTCAGTTAATCTTCCCCCAGGCATCGTAGAAGATGGTCTTGTCCGTGATCGACAGCAATTCATTGCCGCCCTCGCCACCCTCCGTAATCAGATCCCCAAAAAAAATATCATAAACATCATTCTCGTAATCCCCGCCACCCACGTCTACACCCAAGTCTTCTCCCTCCCGCTTCTCCCAGAAGACAAAATCGCCGAAGCGGCCCGCCTTAATCTCGAGACTATCTCGCCTATCAATAGCAAAAATGCTTTCTTTGACTGGCAGTATGCCGGAGATCCTGCTGGCAAGGATGGCAAGCTCGAGCTTATTGGCGCTTTTATCCAGCGCAACTATATAGATGAGCTTTCTTACTGCGTCGAGCAAGCTGGCTTTGTAATTGTTGCGATTGAGCCTCTTCCGCTCTCTCTCGCTCGTCTTATTAATTTTACCTACCCCACCGTCCTCGACTCGCCTCGCCTCGTCCTTCACCTTTCAAGCGCTGGTCTTGATTTCTTTATCCTTCGCTCTGGCGCTCTCTACTTCGAATATTATCTTTCTTTCCGTGAGATTCAGGAGCGTCTGGGCGTCTCCTTGATCAAGCTTGCTGATCTGAAAAAAATTGTTATCTTCGAAGTGAATCGTCTCCTTAATTTCTATATTGCTCGCGAGTCCCAAGCCATTGAGGAATTAGTAGTAAGCTCGGTGATCGACATTGGCGACCTCCTCTCTGATCTATCCGCTTCCTTCAAGCTAAAAATTACCCCGCTTCTTCTTTCTAATTATCCAGATCTTATAAGCATTTGGTACCCGGTCTTTGGAGCCGCCCTCCGTGGTGAAATCCCACGTTCGAAAGATACATTCATCTCTCTTGCGAGCGCCGGTACGGAAGAGCGCTTCAAAGAAGAGCGGGCTATGAGCTTTATTCGTTTCTGGCGTCTTATTACTCTTTCAATCATCTCTTCGCTTACCGTAGTTTCTCTCGTCCTCTATCTCTTTGGATTAAGGCAAGAAAAAGCTCTCACGGCAAAACTTGCCGCCACCCCCACCCTCTTTTCCTCAGCTGATTTCACCGCTCTTAGCGCCGCCGCCGATTCTTTCAACGCATTAATCGCAAAGGCCGAGATGGCAGAGAAAAATACCAATACCCCTTCCCGTTTTATAAACACTCTCTCTGGTCTTGCCTTAGGAATCGACATTCTCGGTCTCGATTTTGATCCTAATTCTGGAGATTTTTCCATTACTGGGGATAGTGATTCAGAAAAATTAGTGATTGACTTCAAAAATACCCTCCTAAAAGATTCTCGTTTTGATTCGATTATCCTCCCCGTCACCGCCATCCGTCTTGATTCCTCAGGGAGTGCCCGCTTCACTCTCCGTGGTCGTGTAAAATCTTCTGATTTTCCTCCTCTCTCCATCTTTCCTGCTAGCTCCACTTCTTCTGCTCCAACCCAGCCCTAAACGTGATTATAAAAAAGAGGCCCTCACGGGCCGCCTTCGTTGATTCATTGGAGATCACCTCCCATGTTCCACATTGTTGCTACCTAGCTTTGAGAAAATATTTTTGTGTGTCCGCTTGAGTGAAGTAGCTCACGTAGTCTCCCTACTTTGCTGGTTCAGGTCTCCTCGCCGAGTAAATACTTTCCACCTCCATATAGCAACAAAGCCGTCGACCGATCTCTTCATTGCCCTTCACCATCACCCGGAAATTATCCCCATCCGCTTCCAAGGAGAAATTCTTTGTTTGAATTGCTCCCATAATTTTCTCTTTTCCAGCCGATGAACGGCTTACATCGTTAAGTATTTCTGAATATAGCTTTCAGACAAGCATTCTTGATGAAAATTTCAACGTTCTCCCACAAACACTATAAGTACCCAATTTTTATATAATTATGTAAAAATTTTTATTAGTGTGCCGAGAGGGTGAATCGAACACCCGACGCCAGCCTCTTCAGGGCTGCGCTCTACCACTGAGCTACCTCGGCTTTTAAAATATCGAGCTAAGAATAGCATTTTTTTTCTCTTCTTTCAAATAATTTGTATACTATTAGTATTATGACCCAAACCGAAAAACCAAAAGATATTAAGCTTATTATAGGTCTCGGTAACCCGGGTATGAAATACGAAAATACCTATCACAATGTTGGCGTCCTTTTTATTGATAGCCTGAAGGATAAGAAAGACCGCAAGATTCTCCGCTCCTCGGTCTACATGAATGAGTCCGGCGCATTTGTAAAAAATGAATTAAAAAAGCACAAGGTGAAGCCCAGTGAGCTTCTGATCGTTCACGACGAATCCGACATCGAGCTTGGTAAAGTAAAGCTTTCTTTCGATCGCGGCGCTGCTGGTCACAATGGCGTCCAAGACATCATTGATAAGTTAAAGACCAAAGCGTTTTGGCGTCTCCGCCTTGGTATCCGCCCTATCTCTCCTCTCGGGAAAGAGCGTCCGAAAGCTGACAAATTTGTTTTGAAGCCTATCTCCGCCACCAACAAGACCGTTCTCAAAAAGATCTTCGCCCTCGAAGAAGCCAAGCTTTTCTCCTAATCTTCGGCCGCCTTTAGATGGCTGTCATCCTGAACTTAATTTAGGATCCAGCCGATTGCAGACCTTGTATGAAACATTTGTAATTAAATATTTCCCTGCTTCTCTATGCCTCTTAATCCCTATAAAAAATTCTCCCTCTCTCTCGAAGCCTGGTACAGCACAAACGCCCGCCATACCCTTCCCTGGCGGGCGACCCATGATCCCTACCGCCTTCTCGTCTCCGAGGTAATGCTCCAGCAGACCCAAGTCCCGCGGGTTATACCAAAATACGCCGAATTTTTAAAAAAATTCCCCACCGTAAAAAAGCTTGCGGCAGCAAAGTCCCAAGAAGTCCTCTCCATCTGGGATGGTCTCGGCTATTTCCGCCGCGCCCGCGATCTCCATGAAGCAGCAAAAAAAATCGAAAAAGACCACCAAGGCAAATTCTCCCTCTCTCCCGCCGCCCTCATTCAGCTCCCCGGAGTAGGGGAGTACACTGCTGGCGCTGTTGCTTGTTTCACAACTGATACTTTTTTCTCTTTCTATGATATTAATATTCGCCGGACTCTAATCCACGAGCTCAAAGTGCGAGACGAAAAAATAGCTCTCTATAAAGCTCTCGAGAAATTATTTTCCATTTCTCATCTTTCTCCCCGTGACTTCTACTATGCTCTCTTTGACTACGGCAGCTTCCTGAAAGGCAAAGATTCACAAAAAATAGTTTCCAAAAAGCAATCTGAGTTCAAAGGCTCCTTCCGCTCCTTCCGCTCCCTCCTTCTTAAAAAGATCGTCACAAGCGGCAGCATCAAGACGAGCACAGCTCTCAATCTTTTAGAAAATTCTATCCGCAAAGCCGAGGTCGATATTCACCCCCAAGCCGTGATCAGTAGCCTCAAGAAAGATAAGCTTGTATTTGAGAAGAAGAATCTTCTTCTTATCCTATAAAAGGCTTATTCCTTTATTTTTCAATAAAACCCAATTTGACCAGCTTCTTTGAGGGGACTATAATTAGGCAAAAAAATGGCTAAAAAAGACGGAAAAGCGAAGGCAAAAACTTCCAAAAAAAGTCCGAATATAAAAAAACCCGCCAAAGCCGTTTCTCCTAAGAAGCCTACCCCAAAAGCTCCAGCTAAGAGCAAAAAAGACCTGGCATCAACAAAGTCAGCCTCTAGAATAAAAATGCCTCATAAGGCTGTTTCTGAGGCCTTAAAAGTTGCTCCTCAGCCTTCCAAAAAATCCCTCCGTCAGGGTCTCGAAAGCGTGAAGGGGATGCACGACATCCTCCCCAAGGATCAGCCCTATTGGGAGAAGATGCGCGATGAAGTCCGGTGCGCCGCCTACTTCTACAATTTTTCCCGCATCGATACCCCCATCGTCGAGCATGCCGCTCTCTTTGAGCGCGGAGCTGGTGAGACGAGCGAGATAGTCGAAAAGCAAATGTATTTTTTGAAGACCGAAGACAAGCTTGTCCTCCGGCCCGAAAACACCGCCTCCGTTGCCCGCGCCTACATCGAGCACGGTATGAGTCACGAGCCCCAGCCCGTCCGCCTCTATTACTTCGCGCCTATGTTCCGCTATGAGCAGCCGCAGGAAGGCCGCTTCCGCTCCTTCCACCAGGCAGGTTTTGAGATCTTAGGCGGCGAGAGTGATCCGATTTATGATGCTGAAATCATCCTCACCACTTTCCGTCTCTTGGAGTCCTTAAAGCTCTCCAATCTCTCTATCGAAATTAATACCCTAGGCTCTCCTTTTGACCGGGCTATTTATCGCCGCAAGCTGGTGGATTTTCTAAAAAATAAAAAGCTTTCTAAAGAAGTCCACGCCAAGCTCGATACCAACCCGCTCCGCATCTTAGATAGTAAAGATGAATCCGTAAAAGAAATTCTAAAAACCGCCCCCAGTATTCTCGACTCGCTTTCCGCTAGCAGCTCCGCCCACTTCAAAGCCGTCTTAGAGTATCTCGACACGCTTGGTCTTCCTTATACCATCTCCAACAATCTCGTCCGCGGACTTGATTACTATTCCCACACCGTCTTTGAGATTTTTTCCTCCGATTTTAATTTTGCTCTTGCCGCCGGCGGCCGTTATGACGGCTTAGTGGAGCTCCTTGGCGGGAGAAAGACTCCAGCCGTCGGCTCCGCTATTGGCCTCGAACGTATCGTCCACGTGATGAAAGCGGCTGGAATAGACTTCAATAATAAAAATAAACCCAAAGTTTTCTTGATCCACGTCGGCGATCTTGCCAAGAAAAAATCATTGGCCCTTTTAGAGACTCTGAAAAATGCCAATATTTACTGCAAAGAAGCTCTTTCTAAAGACTCGCTCAAAGCCCAGTTGAAACAAGCTGATAAAGAAGGATCTCATCTCGCCCTCATCATGGGTCAAAAAGAAGCTTTTGAAGAAAGCGTTATCATCCGCGATCTCGAGTCCGGTATCCAAGAGACCGTCCCCATCGATAAACTCATCGAAAAACTCCACCACTTCTTAAAGTCGTAATGAAGTCCTGTGCCATATGGCACAGGACGAAGTGAAGACTGTGATTGGAAAATATTTGCACATCGCCACGCGCAGGATTTTTCGAGGAAATTTTGATTTTCTTTGCGAGTACTGGACGGAGCATGCTGCGGAAAGCCTGTGAGTATGGAACGCAGCAAAAAATCGAAAGTTACCGAAAAAGACAAGCTTTAAAAATTAAAAGTAAGGAACATTATGGAATGCTTATTTTGTAAGATAATATCCAAACAAATCCCCTCTGAAACAATCTACGAAGACGACTCCATCTTCGCTTTCTTAGACATTCACCCCCTCTCTAAAGGCCATATTCTTGTCATCCCCAAAGTCCACGCCGACACTCTCGAAACCCTTCCTGAATCTGAAATTACTCCGCTTTTCACCGCTGTTCAAAAAATTACTCGTGCCGCCAAGCCCGCCCTTTCTCCATCCGCTTTCACTATCGGTATAAATAATGGCAAAGATAGTGGTCAAGCCATAGATCACCTCCATATCCACATCATTCCTCGCTTCCCAGGTGACGGAGGCCACTCCCTCCATTCCGTCGTCCAATCCGGCACCGATGAACCCCTTTCGATTACTTGCCAAAAGATCAGAGATCGTCTATAATTCAAAAACTTAATTTATTCACTCTAATGATCGATATCAAGAAAAAAGACGGCGAATCTCCTAATTCGATGATTTTCCGCTTCATTAAGAAGGTCCAGCAAAGCGGTGTCTTAAAGGAGGCAAAAAAGCGCAAGTTCTACAGCCGCAAAAACACCAAAAACAAGCGCCGCTTGAGCGCCCTCTACCGCGAAGAAAAGAAGCAAGAGTTCATCAAGAAAAAGAAACTTGGCCTCATTTAGAAAAGACTATAAGAAAAAACTCCCAAAGAGAGGTTTGTGAATAATTCTATGAACCTTCCTTTTCCTAAAAGAAGGTATAAGATAAAAAATCAACGAACTATCCCAAAATTTTCTGTATTTATAGATATTTGTAAGCTTGTATTTTTGTCAAAAAAAGTTATTCTAGGATTGTTACTTCGGCCTCCAAGCTGGAATTCAAAAACAAGCCTTTAAAAGAAAGGTGCTAAAAAAATAATGTTTCATGGAAAGTATTTCTGAATTACTAATATGTTAAAAGAAACAATCTTAAATGATATTAAGTCTGCTATGAAAGCAGGTGACTCTGCCTCTCTTGAAGTCCTCCGCGGCCTCAACTCCGCCATAAAAAACCAAGAGATCGACAAGCGCGGGAAAGGGGATGAAAGCGAACTTTCCGAAAATGAGTATCAAGATGTGATAAAGCGGGAAGTAAAAAAGCGCCGTGATGCCGCCAATCTTTTCCGTGAGGGTGGCCGGCCCGAGCTTGCCGAAAAAGAAGAGACCGAAATAAAAATCCTCCAAAAATATCTTCCCGAAGAATTAAGCCACGAAGCCCTCGAGGGAATAGTCCTTCAGGTCCTCGCCGATCGTCGAGCGGCAAATTTGCCAATGGACTTTGGCCCCGTCATGAAAGCCATTATGGACGCCGCTGCCGGCCGCGCCGACGGTCGTGTCGTCTCTGAAATACTTAAAGCAAAACTATAGAATAAAGCATACTTCGTAATCAAAGTATGTGAAGACCCCGATAAGAATTAAGTATTCTTTATTCTTTTTATGGGGTAGAAAAAAAACCTCGCGTTCCCGCGAGGTTTTTTTCCTTGAAACTATCACTAAAGCAGATCCAGTTGTTCGTGAAGCCACCAGATAGACCGAACGATATTGCTTTGCACGAGCTTCGGATTCTGGTGCTGAAAGTATTGGGTTCTATAGAATGGTCGCAATTTTTGCATTCGTTCCAGAAACTCAATTCTTTTTCTCAAGTAATCTCCTTCACTTGCGAAAACTCCGCGCCACTCGGCTCGAATCCCTCGTTCATACTGGTCAAACTCCTCCTCTGGTGCATTAAAGACCGCAAGGTCAATATCAAGCATCACCTTCCCATTCTCATCACTTGGATCAAATATTTGAAAGTAATCTTTAGTGAGAAGAATAAGCCTCTTCACTTCTGCAATGAAAATATCCTTGTCAGGAGTGATGATATTCCCCTCTCGTTTTTCGGCTAGCCTTGCTTGGAGATACCGCTCCGCCATATCCGCGCTCCGCTCCTCGTTATCCTTGGCGTCAGGCACATAGACTGCATCATGAAAAAGAAGTGCAAAACTTACTGGGCGCCATTCCTCTGCCCACCCTTTGTTTCCTTGGCAGGCAGACCGATAATCTCGATCGTGCCTAAGGCAGGATATGATATGGGTGGTGTCATGGTAGAGTCGATGAGGCTGATTGTACAAGCGTTCGAGCGCTTTCATCTCTGCTTGATTGCAGAAGAAAGCCTCTCCATGAATTCGCGTTGCTATTTCTATGAATTGTGTTTCCCGATCCATTTCCAAGCTCCTCGTGAAAAATTGTGTGTTTTCAAATAACTCGGCACTATAATACCACTTTTTAATAATAAAAGCAAAATAATATTGATTTATATCCGGAATTATAGTTTATTCTTAATTAAGAATTTCTCGTCCCTTAATAATGCAAAAGGAGTCGTCATGACAAAAGTTATAGTGATTGGGCTCCTTATGTTCTTTCTCACAAAAGCGGCCCTTGCTGTTTTTCCCCGTTGTGCAGAGCAATGGATTGCCCTTGGTAAAAAGCGGCGTGCTTTACAACGAAATCTTTCCCTCCTCTTTTGTCATCTTTTGGATGGTGACAAGGTAGGAAAAGGAAAAGTGATAGGCCGTCGCATTCGTCTTGTAGGAAGTCAGGAGCTTCCCATTGAAATTCAGCCCTGGGTCATGCAGGAATTAAATTTCTTCGGCCGAGCTCAGAAAGTTGAATATAATCCTACTGATTTTTCCCACTCATTCGATCTTCTAGCTCAAGGCGGTGAAGTCGAGTTAAGGATAATCCGGACCTGTATATCTGGATATGATGCCGCCCTTGAAATTCTCTGGCTCACCTTTCCTCAAAATGCTTCTTTTGTCGAAGAAGTCGCTCCCTCTCTTTTCCCACTTCTCTTTGGTTTCACTGAATTTGAAAATATTCCCTTCACTGGCGCTTATTTCCGGGAAAGATTTGGCGAAGTAAATCTCTTAGCTATAAATTACTTCAAGCCAAAAGATACTCTCCAAATCTGCATTAGCGCCTACTCTCACATCCAGATGAAGAGATTAATGGAAAAAGAGCAAGATAAAGGAAAGTAATCTCTCCCAAAACCGACCGCTTCACGGCCGGTTTTTTACTAAAAACCATTGCCGTCCGCCAAAAAAAAATGTATTATCCCATCCATGCGTTATTCCTTAGAAAGCGTCGATAAACCGCATCTGCAAGCCGAATATGACATCAAAGAAGCACTCGAAAAAGTAAGCTCCTTCCTTCCTCTTGAGGACGCCTTCTTTGAAATATATCTCGTTTCTGATGATTTTAATGTTCATTCCTACGAGCCCGCTCCCAATTTTCCCTACCCTAATCTCGAAGGTGGAGAGTATTTTCTGGGAGAAATCCATCTCAATCCGGAGAAGATTATGAAAAATGATGAGAGTCTCATCTTTATGCTTATTCACGGCCTCCTCCATCTCCTCGGATACGACCATAAGAATGATGATGATAGAATAAAAATGGAAAAAAAAGAGGCCGAAATACTCAAGCTTCTCGGAGAATCTTTTTAATTATTTTTTTATGGCTTCTTCCCCTTATTATCTGGGTATAGATATAGGATCTTCCACGACTAAGGTGGCCGTAGGTATTTTTTCCACTGGCCGTTTTTCTTTAGTTAAACTGCTCAAATTTCCCACCCGTGGCGTGAAGCGCGGTCTCATTGATGATATTAAAGAAGCTACCTCTGGTCTCAATCCGGTCCTGAGTGAATTAAAGACCACTTATCCTGGCTCGGAAAAAAATATTTTTTTAAGTATTGGGAGTGCCTATATTAATTCTCGCGTCTCCCAAGGCATCGTCGCCGTCGCCCGTGCAGATTTTGAAATCGGTCATGATGATATCGATCGCGCTATTTCTTCTGCCTCTGCCATGCGCTTGCCGATCAATCGCACTTTGATTGGCAAAAGTCTTTTGGAGTATATCGTCGATGGTGTAGGTGAAATCCATAATCCTCTTGGCATGATTGGCAATCGTCTGGAATCCCGTATTCTTTTAATCGATGTTTTTACTCCCGTCATCAAAAATATTGAGAAAGCTCTTGAGTCCAATGGGGGAGTTATTCGTGGTCACTTTTATTCCGCCCCTGCCGCCGCTGAATCTGTCCTCACGGAAGAAAAAAAAGAAGAAGGATGTCTCCTCATCGATCTTGGCGCTCACACGACCTCTCTCTCTGTCTTCGAAGAAGGCCGTCTTCTTCATACTGCCATTCTTCCTTTTGGTTCTTACAATATTACCAATGACTTAGCTATAGGTTTGAAAACTAGCCTCGAGACTGCTGAGATGATTAAATATTCCTTTGGAGCCGCCTATGCTAAGGATGCCTCTCCCAAAGAAAATATTGATCTGAAACGCCTAGACATTCGTCTCTCCGGTAAAGCCTCTCGTCGCTTCATCGCTCAGATTATCGAAGCCCGGCTCATGGAGCTTCTCGAATCCATCGTGAATGAGCTCGAAAAGGCTGGCCGCGTCGGAAAACTCCCCGCCGGTGTCATCCTGGTCGGCGGCGGCGCCAAGCTCCCTGGTATTCTCGACCTCTTCCGCGAAGAGCTTGGTCTTGTCGCTGAGCTTGGTCTCCCGCGCTCTGATCTTTTCCTCACCTTAGAAGAAAAAGAAGAGGGAAGTGGTGATAAAGAGGTTACTCCTACTAATTCCCCTAGTTTTTACCCCCGTGCTGACGATCCCGAATTCGCCACCACTCTTGGTCTTCTCGATCTCGGCCTCAAAGGCTTCCATCTCCATAAAAAATCCAGCGCTTCCCCCTTCAAAAATTTCCTCCTCTGGCTCGCCGACCACTTCCTCCCCTAATTCCCTCAAGGAATTAGTCTTCCTAAAATTGATCTAGGATCCATAATTCAGCCTCCTTAAGGAAGTATTTAAAAATATTTTTCTTATTTCTTTATTTCTTTTAAATCTCCAAAAAACCTATTCCATATACTAAAAAACTGTCGTAAAAGCAATCTTTTATTTTACGACAATGTTTTTTAAAAATTTTTATTATAAATAAGACATTATGCAGCACAAGTGAAGTAATTTTGGATAAAGTTTGAAATTTATTTTTGAGAATGAGCCTCTACTACCAAAAGATAGTCATATTGAATGCAAAGTCTATAGAATCAGAAGTAAAGATCAGAAAGAGGAAAGATGAGCGCAAGGGAGTATATATAAAGAAGAGATTGTGAGTATGCAGTACAGAAAAAAATCCCAAAATCCAAAAAAATACGAGCATTTAAAAAATAAAAAAACCCGGAATTAATAAAATTCCGGGCCACCCATATTGGGTTAGTAATGAACTGAATTTCTACGCCGCCGCAGTTTCAGTAAGATCGTCCTTCGCTTCCTCCCACCGTCCATAATGTTTCAGGACGAGAGTGAGAAAGTTAGACACCACCTGAATTCGCGCCCGCCAGAGACTGCACTTCATGGCGTGTGCGAGCTTTGGCTTACCCAAATGCTCTTCGAGGAATCCATTAGCTTCAAGAAGCAGAGCGTCGAATGATCCGATCTTAGTCTTCTTCTTAGACTTTACCAAATCATCTTTGCGGGCCTGTTCCTCAGTTTTTTCCTGAGTTTTTGCTGACTCATTCTCATGAGCCCGCTCTTCTTCTTGCTCCTGAATTTTGAGGAGCTGGGAAAAGACTTCTCGTTGCTCATCTTGCGTACCCATGGTCTCCGACATGTGACAGACAAGTGCCTGCCGCAGGCGGCCTTGCAGATGCGCTTCTTCCCGTTGACCTTTTTGGAAAAGACTCAAAAGGTAAGCGCCGGCCGTAATCTGACCCCCAGTCTCTTGCTCCTTTTGCTGGGCTTCAAACAGCATTTCTGCTGAATGAATCCCGCTCTGGAAGCGGGTAAGAAGATCAAAGAATCCTGGTGCCACCTTAAAGAGCATCTCCGTTTCTGGAGTAGCTTCTCCCGTCTTGCTTTCGAGAAGTCGGAAGAGATCTTCCCGATGTTTGCAAGCTTGTTTGAGAAGCTCATGAGTCTCAGCACGGAGAGTGGGATCATCGATGAGAAGTCCCTTCTGAGTTGCAAGTGCTTGTTTCATCGCTTGGTAAGGCATTCCCGAGTTGGTAAACCGCCTCTTGCAACCTTCTGCATCTCCGAAAAACCATGAAAGGAAGTATTTTCGCCGTTTAATATGTCCCGGCTCTTCCTTCTTATCTCCACTATTTGAATCCTCACCTCTTTCCGTCGATTGACTTGGAGCAGTATCCACCTTGGTAGTCATTAGTCCTGCCGCCTGCATCCTCTTGATAAAAGAATGCATAGCGAGACTTCCTCGTAAGCGAGAGTGGGGCTTCACAAGCGTCTCTTCGAGTTTGGCTTCAAAATCAGCCAGCTTTCCGGGGAAAGCTTTCTCAAAGACACTCTTTGCCGCCTCTCTCACGCTTTGTTCTGGATGAAAAGCGGCAATGAGTCCCACCTCAATGAATGTTCGGCTCCGTCGCATGAGTTCCATGAGTCGGCGGCCGTTGCTCATCTTGATGGTCCAGGTCTTTTCGAGAAACCAGATGATCATCCGCTGAGCCACTCCCGTCTGCCGGCCTGATTGTTTTTTCACTAATCGGCCTTGGTCGTCGGTCGTGAGAGCAAGACAAAAGAGCATTCGTTGTAGGGCCGCCTTTCCTCGGCCAAATCGTTCGAAGTTGACAAGCGTCGCGATGAGATTGATCCAGAAGCTCACGCCCAGATTCCACTGAGGGCAAAAATCTTTGAGAGATTTGAAAACGGTGGTTTTTGCCAATGCCGTTCCAAATTTATTCTCCGAACTATTTTCCTCGGCCTGCATCTGAGCAAAGAGCTCATTCTCTTCGACTCGAATCCCCATTACCTCTTTTTGGACATCATTGGACAAAAAGATCATTCCTTTTCTGAATGATTGAGCGCACGCTCTCTTGTCCACTCGATTGCCCTGGCCAATCCGGTCACGCATCAAGACTTTTCGCTCATAAGCGAGAACGTAGAGAGCGTGAGTGTCGGGGAGTTTCTCGGTGATGTAGTATCGGGAAGAAAGCCCTGTCCCTTTCTCTTGCATTCCAAGAAATTGTCCCATCTCTTCTTGGAGCTTTTCTTGGACTATGAGCCCTTTTCCTGGTGGGAAAAGAGCGATCGTGACGCCGAGAGGCGCCAGCTTTTCAAAGAGAGTCGGCACCATATCCCTATAACTGGGACCGGAGTTGGGAGCCAGCACGAAGCTTCCCTTAGAAAATCGGATGACCGCCGCTGGAAACAAATGGAATTTGCTCCACTGGTCTTTTGCTACCTCTGGAGTCTCTGGCGCACTTACTGCCTCGCTTGGAAGATCTTCTTCTTGAGAAGATTTCTCCCTGCCCGGGATTGAGAGAGTCGCAGGCGTTCCTTCGCTTGTTGTTTCATCTTCTGTTTTGACTTCCTCCTCTTCATTTTTCTTAAACGCGCCCTTCTTGGGCACGAAGAGGTAGCGGATCCCTCCATCCTTGGCAGTCAAGAATCGCGGCATCTGTAGCGTCTCGCCACCGCTCCCCAAAACTGGAAGAGAGACAAGCGAAAGCTCACTGTCAGCAAGCGCAGTCTCTTTCTTCTTTGGACTGAGTTTGTTACCGTTTGGCCTCACGAGTATCCCTTGATGAAGCAGTTCAAAGGCCTGTATGGAGTTGGGATTGAGAGTAATCTCGACTAATCGGTCGCCAGTCTCGGAGAGGCCGACGATATAGGCGAGGAGAGCGTTTTCTCCCGACATTGGAGCATAGCGCACCGCCATCGCCCATTGTGTCACTAAAGAGATAGAAACCGTTGAGATTATCTCTGCCCCATCTTCCGTTTCGTCGTTTGGGGAGATTTTTTTCTTTCGGACCATAATTCATCTCACTTTCTGCTTGAGAAATTTTTCAAAGGACGGGCCCATAATTTGCATTGGGCCCCCTCCAGCACATAGGAGTTCCGATATTATATATATTAATATAAATATGTCAATATTGACTTAAGATAAAATTTATTATTAAATTTATTAGAGTTCTTTAAAATTTATAAATCTTCTCCAAGATTTTTTCCTCAACCCCCTTTACCGCTTGAGAGATGGAGTAGTGTAAAAAAATCATGAATTCCTCTCAAGCCCCTTCTTCAAAGAGCAAGATGGATAAAATTGGCAAGCGTGGGCCATCCTTGCTCTTCATTTTTTTGGCTGTGTGGAGTTAATTCTCTTCATGATCTCTCCCTCCGTCTTCGGAGGGATTTTTTATATCCCTCTTAAATTACCTGCGTTAGGTTGCTTTTCCCACCTTCTTTTTCGTACAATACTCGAAAACAGCTTATGCCCCCAAAGAAGCAAAAAAAATCCTCTCTGGCAAAGCCTATTTCCAAGCCTTTGGCAAAAAAGAAAGGGAGTGTGAAAAGTCCGCTCGCTATTTTAAGCAAATCAATCAGCAAGCCCAAAAAAGCCAAGGCCTTAGTAAAATCAAAAACTTCCTCCGTCAAAAAATCTCCTATTGTAAAGAATTCAATCTCTTCAAAAAAAATAATCACTCCCAAAAAGAAAAAAAATTCTCTTAAAAAACCGCCCCACTCTCAAAAGAAGTTTAGTATTCAAAATATTCTTGAAGAGACACCCGTAAAAAAAATCGAAGATCCTAAAGAAATTGAAGGAGATGAGGAAGAGGAGCGCGACCGCACCCCCCTCATTCATTCCCGAGCTGCTCTTCGCAAGAAATCCACTTCCAATAATTCTCTCAAGTCCCGTCTTGATTCTCTTATTAATAATAAGAAGCCTATTAATCAAGAAAAATCCGCTTCCTCTGATCGCCGTTCTATCTCAAAGACGACGCCTGCCACAGGCGTAGTCGTGAATTCTGCTCGCCCCTCTCTTCGTCCCCGGCCGCTAGTCTCTAATAAAGCCGTTATCAAAGTTGTGGGCGTTGGCGGCGGCGGCGGGAATGCTATCAGTCGCATGTATGATGATTTCCCTCGCAATATCGAGTTTGTTGCCATTAATACCGATGCTCAAGATCTCGATCACCGCAAGGCTGACAAGAAAGTCTATATTGGTAAAAATATTACCAAAGGCCTAGGTACTGGTATGAATCCCGAGCTTGGCCGCAAAGCCGCCGAAGAAAATCGCCATGAGATAGCCGAGGTGTTGGCCGGCAGTAATCTTGTCTTTGTGACCGCAGGCTTAGGCGGTGGCACTGGCTCCGGCGCCTCGGCCATCGTCGCTGATATTGCCAAAGAAGTCGGTGCTCTCGTAATCGCCGTCGTCACCAAGCCCTTCATTTTTGAAGGTGGTGAGCGGGCTCGGATTGCCGATCTTGCTCTCCAAAAAATTAAGGAAAAAGTTGATACCTATATAGTAGTTAGTAACGATCGTATCTTTGATATCGTCGGCAAAGACACTTCTATTCATAAAGCTTTCGTCGAGATCGACAAGATTCTTCGTGGTGCGGTACAGGGGATCGCCGAGCTTATCGCCATGCCCGGTATTATCAATGTTGACTTCGCTGACGTCCGTACCATTATGGAGCACTCCGGTAGTGCTCTCGTCGGCATGGGCCTTGCCGATGGCCCCACCCGTGGCGAAAAAGCCGTCAAAAATGTCCTCAATTTTCCGCTCCTTGATGTCTCTATGTTTGGGGCAAAAGGAGTTCTCTTTGGTGTCTCCGGCGGCCGTGATCTCAAAATGACCGAAATTCAGGAAATCGCCCGAGCCATCACGGAAAATATTGATTCCTCAGCAAAAGTTATTTTTGGGGCCTATCAAGACCGCAAGCTCCCGCCTGGGACTATTAAAGTCACTTTGATTGCTACTGGTTTTGAAGAATATTCTGGTGGAAAAGATGTGAAGCATGTCGAATTTCGTGTTGGCTCTCATCTCGCTGTTACTGGCCGTGACAGTTCCGAGCCTCGCCTCGAGCCCAAAAATATTTTAGAAAATCCCATCGAAGATCGCGTTTCGGCCGCGAGTCTCTCTTCCGCCGATCGTAATTCTTCTTCTCGCCCCTTTTCCATTCCTGAAAAAGAATTAGCTGAAGAAGAAAAAAAAGAAGAATCTTTTTTTGACTCGCCGCCCCGCCCCCCTTCTTTTTCTCTAAAAGAAAAAGAGATTATTTCTTCTCGACCTACCCCAGAAAAAAGAGCGGAAGATTTTTTCAAAAACAATGTCCGCGCCCCCTTTGCCGCCCCACCCCGTTCTCTCGAGCTTTCCTCAAAAGAAGCAACTAAAAATACCCCTTCTTTTGGAGACGAAAATGAGCCTCAAGAAATCATTCCTGAAAAAGAAGACCAAAAAAATAAACTCTTTGACATCTGGGATATCCCTGCTTTCTTGCGCAAGAAAAAGAAATAGATTGTATATATATTGCGACCCCTCTTGAACGGGAGTATCTTTAAAAAATAAAAATATTTTTTCCCTAAATATTTTCCTAAAAGTGTTTAAAGGTTGTTTAATTTTTCTTTTTAAAATACAAAAATAAAAAATGTCGCGCTACCACAGCGAAATAATTTTGGAGGGTATTTCGATTTTCTTTGCGAGCAGCGAACGGAGCATACAAGAACTTTAGTATGTGAGTACGCAGCGGATCAAAAAAATTAAAATACCCTCCAAAAGTACGAGCTTGTAGATAGTTACTAAAAAGTAGTAAATATGGTGAAGAATTCAATTGAGAAAATCAAGAAACGTTCTGGTCGTCTCGTCCCTTTTGATCGCATTCGTATTGAGCGTGCGATGGAAAAAGCTTTCATTAGCACTGAAGTTGATTATGAGATTAGTCTCTTAATCAGTCTCGCCGATGAAATTATTGAGACTCTTGAAGCTTGTTTTATTGATCGGATTCCTAGCGTAGAAGATGTTCAGGATGAGGTGGAACGGAAGTTGCTTAAAAAAGGATTCTTGATGGTTGCCAAACACTATATTATTTATCGCCGCGAACATGAGAAGCTTCGCGAGAAAAAGCAAAAGGAGATCCTAAAAAAGATCGAACGCAGTGATCTCACGGTCAAAAAGCGTTCTGGAGAATTTGTTAATTTTGATATCACTCAAATTGAAGAATTAGTCTCAAACTGCGCCTCTGGTTTTCCTGATGGGATTATCGATGTGGCCGGCATTTTGGAAGATGCTAAGAAAAATATTTTTGACGGCATCAGTACCCGCGAAATCAATCAAGCTATTCTTCTTGGAGTGAAGAATCGTCTCGAGCTCGATCCTGAATATTCTTCCTACGCCGCCCGCCTCCTTTTCAATGATCTCTATAAAGACGTCTTGGGAGTCAATGAATTTTCTCCTGATTTTCAAAAGAAGCATCAGCAGTATTTTCCTAATCAGATAGTGGAAGGAGTAAATTCTGGCCGCCTCGACACTCGCCTTCTCGACTTTGACCTTTCCCGATTGAGTAAGGCGCTTAGCGCTGAAAATGATCGCTTCTTCGGCTATCTTGGTGCTCAAGTCATCTATGACCGCTATCTCGTCCGCGACGAATCCGACAAGCTCTATGAGACCCCTCAATATTTCTTTATGCGTGTTGCGATGGGTATTGCTATTAATGAGGAAAAGAAAGATGAGCGGGCAATTGAGTTTTATAAACTTATCTCGAGTTTTCTATATATGCCTTCTACCCCCACTTTGCTTCATGCAGGCACCATCAAGCCTCAGATGAGCTCCTGCTACCTTACGACTGTTGAGGACGAGCTTTCTCATATTTTTAAGTGCATTGGCGACAACGCCCAGCTTTCCAAGTTTTCTGGTGGTGTGGCAAATGACTGGAGTAATATCCGAGCGACCGGTAGTCTTATTAGGTCTATTAATGTAGAGAGTCAGGGAGTGATTCCTTTCCTAAAAATTACCGATTCCACTACCTCCGCCATCAATCGCTCTGGAAAGCGCCGGGGTGCGACCTGCGTCTATCTTGAGACCTGGCACTATGACATCGAAGAATTTCTTGATCTTCGCCGCAATACTGGCGATGAGCGCCGCCGTACCCACGATACCAATACTGCCAACTGGATCCCTGATCTTTTTATGCAGCGTGTTGCCACTGATGGCTACTGGACGCTCTTCTCGCCTGAAGAAGTGCCCGAGCTTCATCATATCTATGGTCAAGCTTTCCGAGAAAAGTATGAAGCCTACGAAAAAGCTGCTGAAGAGGGCAAAATGCAGCTCACAAAAAAACTTAAGGCTCGTGACCTCTGGCGCAAGATGATTACAATGATTTTTGAGACGGGTCATCCGTGGGTTACTTTCAAAGATCCCTGTAATATCCGTTCGCCCCAAGATCATGTTGGCGTCGTCCACTCCTCCAATCTTTGCACTGAAATCACTCTCAATACCTCCGCCTCCGAGACCGCCGTCTGCAATCTTGGTTCTATCTCTATTCCCAGTCACATTGAGAATGGCCGCTTGGACAAAGTTGCCCTCGAGCGAACTATTCGGGTCGCGATGCGCATGCTCGACAATATCATTGATCACAATTTTTACCCCACCATCGAGGCCAAGTTTTCCAATCTTCGCCATCGTCCTGTCGGCCTTGGTATTATGGGTTTCCAAGACGCACTTTTTGAGCTCGGTCTCCAGTTTGATTCCGTTGAAGCCGTTGAGTTTTCCGACGAGCTTATGGAATTTGTCGCCTATCACGCCTACCTGGGTTCCTCCGAGCTTGCCGCTGAGCGGGGAAGTTACTCTACCTTCAAAGGAAGTAAGTGGGATCGGGGTATTCTCCCCTTAGATTCCTTAGGTCTTCTGGAGAAAGAGCGAGGTGAGCTTATTGAAGTTGATCATAAGACTCGTCTTGATTGGAATAAGCTTCGGAGCTTGATTAAAGAGCAGGGGATGAGGAACTCTAATTGCCTCGCAATCGCCCCTACGGCCACCATCTCCAATATTTCCGGCTGCCTCCCATCCATTGAGCCTATTTATAAAAATCTCTACGTAAAATCAAATTTTAGTGGGGAATTTACTATCGTAAATAAGTACCTTATTCTTGATCTCAAAAAACTCGGCATTTGGACCAAAGATATCCTTGATAAGATAAAGTACTTTGACGGCAGCATCCAAAAAATCGAGGAGATTCCCCTTAATATCCGTCTTCGCTACAAAGAAGCCTTTGAGATTGATCCCTATTGGGTGATTGCCCACGCCGCTTTTCGTGGTAAATGGATCGACCAAAGCCAATCAGTGAATATCTTTACCACCAGCCAATCTGGTAAATTTATCGCCGATATTTACCTCAATGCCTGGCGGATGGGCCTCAAGACCACATATTATCTCCGCACCCTTGCTGTTTCCGGTATCGAAAAATCCACCATCGACATTAACAAAAACTACGAGAAAAAAGAGATTATTGATCAGGCGGTCGCTCCTATCGTAGAGACTATCGCCTCTCTTTCCTCTGTTCCTGTCTCCGCCCCTGTCATGATGGAAGCCGCCTCTTCTACTGTAGCTTCTATCTCCGAGTCAATTTCTCCTAGTCCCGTCCTAAAAACCGGTATCCACATCTTCGAAGCCGGCCTCTGCGAATCCTGTCAGTAGCTTGTCATTCCGGCTTCACTCATTCTTAGTGAAGGCAGGTCATCTTGGACTTGACCCGTATTTAGGGTCTGCCTCCAAAGGAGGCATTATAGAATCTTCGTCCGTTTTTTGTATTTTTCTCTTACATAAAAAAATCCCCGCTTAGGCAGGGATTTCGGGGCACGCTTCTCATTTCATATCTTCTTTGCCACTATTCTTTTCATGCATGCCTGGTATATCTGAGTCTTTATGTCGGCAGGTAACTCAAAAAGAATAGCCACAATGAGGGCGTACATATCCTCCATTTCTTGTCGTATTTCAGGAGAAAGATGGGAGAGTGCTCCTGTCCACCGCTCTCCATTTTCTTCCAGGCTAACCGAAGAATGAAGAGAGGGGAACTGTAATCCGGCGTTTTCCTGAATCGTGATTTTTCTTCCCTTATTTTCGTATAAAAGACAACTTTCCGTGATCTTTATCCGTCGCATGACTGTTTGTGATTGGGTCTCCTCAAAAAAGATTATCTCTCCCTCTTCTCTTTCAAAATCGAGACAGAGTCGAGCTTGCTTGCATTTCCAGCAAGTGAGAGGTATTGCTCCTTTCATAGTCTCTCTAATTATTTCTTCATCTAGAAGAAATATTCTCTTGTTTTGTGAAATGGGAGCCTTTCCTTTCAAAGCTGAGCTTTTCGTAAAGCGGAGGCTTGTGAGGGAAAAACTACTAATAAGAAAAGAGACAATGGCCAAACCACCAATCACATATTTCCGCGGCATAATCCTTTGCCTTTCTGGAAAAGTGTTTTCAAATTACCATCCTAGATTTCATTGTAATAATAATTAAGCAAGAAATAAAACTCCGTACTTTTACTATCTATTCAAGTATTTACTTTGATTTTTGAAAGTGTACTATTAATAGTGCACAGATTTCCTCCTAAAAACTATGTCCAGCGAGAAGAAAATTTTAAACTGCGGCACTACCGACCCGAACAAGATCCTTCCTATCAAGTACAAGTGGGCTCGCGAGTACTACAAAAAAGGCGTTGCTAACAACTGGGTCCCTGAGGAGGTTAATATGCAGGGTGATCTTGAGATCTGGAAGAATCCTCGTGCCCTCTCCGATGATGAGCGCCGCCTCATTCTCTGGAATATGGGTTTTTTCTCGACCGCCGAGAGTCTTACGGCTAATAATCTCGTCCTCTCTATCTACAAGCACATTACCAATCCCGAGTGCCGCCAGTATCTTCTCCGACAAGCATTCGAAGAGGCAATTCACACTGACACCTTTATCTACTGCTGTGATACCCTGAGCCTCAATCCCGATGAAGTCTATGATATGTACCGCAGTATTCCTAGTATTAAGGATAAGGATGATTTTGTGGTGGATATGACCAAGTCCTTGTTGAATCCTTCTTTTGAGACCAAGACCAAAGAAGATATACAGAATTTTGTCCACGATCTCGTCGGCTTCTATGTGATTATGGAAGGAATCTTCTTCTATGCTGGCTTTGTCATGATTCTTTCTTTCCTTAGGCAAAATCGGATGGTGGGAATAGGGGAGCAGTTTCAATTTATTCTCCGGGACGAATCCATTCACCTCGCCTTCGGCACCGATCTTATCAAAACCATCGTGGCGGAAAATCCCGAGATTTGGACCAGCGACTTTAAAGAAGTCATCCGCAAAAATATTATTCGCGCCGTCGAGCTTGAATATACCTATGCCAAGGACTGCCTCCCGCAGGGAATCCTCGGTCTTAACGCTGACTTCATCAAAGAATACATCCAATACATCGCCGACCGTCGCCTTGAGCGCATCGGTCTCGAAAAGATCTACGGTTCACAAAATCCCTTCCCTTGGATGAGTGAAATTATCGACCTCCGCAAGGAAAAAAACTTCTTCGAGACCCGCGTCACCGAGTATCAGTCTGGCACCCTCCGCTGGGATTGAGCGCTTTTTAATTTCTAAATTCTTTAGTGTAGAAAGCGCGAGAATCCCGTGGAACAAAAATCCCTTTTTCTAAAAAGGGATTTTTATTCTTTACGGGACATTCCATTAAAAAAATTGCCCGCCGAGATTTTTTCGGCGGGACTTTTGTATACTAAGGAATCACCAACTATCTTCACCTTCCTCTGAAGATGGACTCGAGAGAAAATCCTCTCTTTCAATTGGTAATTACTATAATTATAGCATATTGATATATTATGTCAAATTAACACTAATTGACATAAGTATAAATATTATGTTATTTATTAAAAATAGCCTTTATCGCCAAAGGCTTTTCCCCGAAACTTGAAAACCCAACTCTTCTTCTGAAAGGTATCTATTGTGGCCTATTCTGATGATCAAGCTCGAGAAGATGAATCAAAAAAGAAAAATCGTCGTGGCCCATGGCTTTTAGGGGGCTTTTGGCCGTTGCTTTTTATTCCGAGTCTTTTAATGACTTTGATCACATCTGGCTTACTGAATGTGTCTATTAGTTTCAATAGAGGCGGAAATCCATCCGTCCCTCTCGACGGCCTTGATGAATTTCACCCTGTCACCGATCTTGATAGTTCAGGTCGAGTGCAAAAAATCACTATCAATGGTCATTTTGTCGGTCTTGATGAACTTCATCTTCACTGGCAGCGAGTGAGTAATGCGCTCGGGTCCTTAGATCGTTTTGATAGGCCCTTCTCCTTTGAGAAAGATTTAGTGAATAGGCGCCGAACGCTCACTATTGAAGCTTATACTCATCTCCCACGCCGCCTTGAGACTGTGACCCGCTATGTGGAGCATGGAGATGAGATCGAAGAAATTTCTTTAAGTGATGGGTATGTTCTCCGTCATTTCATCGGGACCGATGATCTTCTCATTACTCACAAGCGAGCGCAAGGGACGAGGGCGAAGATGATGAGCCTTAATTCTCCTGAGCTTTCCCAAAGTTTCCGAGAATTTCTCATTGGCTTCAAGCTTCTTGATCGGATAGAATCCGAGCTCGCCCCAGTCCTAAAGCCTATTGAAGACTCCGCTTTTGAGAAAAATCTGGAGCTCGGCCTCAGTGTGAGATATGATTGAAAGACCTTCGGCTTGAGAGAATTACTCCCATAAAAAGTCAGTGCTTCCTCTCAAGTTTCTTCTTCCGCCTAGGAAAATCGTATCATTACTAAAATGAATTCTTTTTTTCTAGACTCCTCCCACCGCCCGCACGTCCCGTGCGGGTTTTTTCTTTAAAAATGCTTAAGCGCAACGAAAGTCTACTAAAGGGCGAGTCTCCAATCCAAAAGAGGAAGGAAGGAATTAATATCCCTTATCTTTTAATTCATTTAATCTCTCTTGTATTACTGCCTCTAGTCTTTCGGTAGTAGCTATTAGTAGATTTCTCGTCCCCGCCTTCACTGTCGTCGTAAGTTTCGGCGTAAACCCAATATTATTTTTATTAATGACATTCATTGCTTTATAGTATACCCGCTTGCTTCCCAAGGTTCCTGGTGTCCCTGAGATCTGCAAGAAGCAACTTTCCATATCCGAAAAAGCCTCCACCGTCAACATCGGTGGCACGACAATATCTTTCTTATTAGCTTTTTTGACCGCTATCTCAAGGCCGCTGTAAGCCCGCCCTAAAGAATATTTAGTCGTCGCCTCAATCATGCGGGTAATGGCGAGGATCACCAAGTCTTTATGTTTTTTTAATCTATCCTCCGCATCAAGCAGTAGAATAGCGCTCTCAATCGCTGCAATATTTTCCTTAATCACTTCACTCCCTCCCGCCGCCATAAGACATATCGGCATCAGCGAGTAATCTCGCAGTAACTCCTCTGGCTTCTTTTCTTTTTTTACTTTTTTCTTTGATGGGGGATTAAGAATAGAAAGTCCGGAATTATCAGTCGTTTCTTCTACGTTAAATAATCCTTTGAAATTATTTACCAAATTTTCAAAAAAAGTCGTTTCTTCTTCTGTCGGTTGCTTTTTATACTCTGGCAAATAATATTCTTCTTCATAATCAGTGACGTAGGTATTTTGCTTTGCTGAAATCTCCGGTATCACATCATACTTAGCTAATTTTTCCCCCCAGTCTTTAATTACTCGGAAGCAATAAGAGCTCTCCACTCGGAAAGCGGGCCCGGCTGTGAGAGAAAGATCAAATAACCCTCCTTCATTTGCATTTATATTGGTCCTATTGGAAAATTTTTCATTGCTTTCCAAATACTTTTGCTCAATAGTCTTTCCATGGTTGGGTACGACATCTTTTGGATCTTCGGTTGATATTCGGGCATAATCCCCATCATCCGGAAGGTTATTATAGTATTGAAAAAGTCCAGATTTATTCGTCACGTCATTATACGTTTCCCCAGCACCTTCCGCATCGCAAGTACCCACTCGCTCCGCTGTCTGGAGTTTGAAGCGTTCTTGAGAAATAAGATCCTTGTCGCTTACATGAAGGATGAGGCGTAAGCGAAAATTAGCATTGCCCTCATGAAAGAAAGTGGTATCGAGCGGAGTTTTATCTGGCGCTATCGGTCTCCCCGCTTTAGTCGTCTTCGTCATTGAGAAAAATCTATATCCTGAAAGCCTTATGCTCGGAATGATTACTCCGCTGCTACCTCCACCTCCGCTACTACCTCCGCTGCTACCTCCACCTCCGCTACTACCTCCGCTGCTACCTCCACCTCCGCTACTACCTCCGCTGCTACCTCCACCTCCGCTACTACCTCCGCCTCCGCTACTACCTCCGCTGCTACCTCCACCTCCTCCACCTTCGTCACCACCTCCGCCTCCTCCACCTTCGTCTCCTCCACCACCCGAAGCCGCTTCTGTTATAAAATTCCATGTGTCAGCATCATTGATCCCTGAATAATTATTATTAGAAAGATCTTGAAATGCCCCATTCGAAATATTGATGTGATAGTTATGAGAGTTAGAAAGATTCCCGATTGGATTAATAGTTACTGTATCTCCTGATATGGTTACTTCTGATGAGTTCACGTTGATTGTCGCCGCCGTTGAGTTATTTGTGTCGTCTATAATGCTAATAGATCCACTTCCTTTTTTAATATTTTCTGAAAAGGTGATGACAAAGTCGCTCGCAATTGAGACATTTGTGCTGTTGTCTGCGGGGGATAAAGTGCTGATAGTTGGCCCCCCGCTTCCGATCACATAGTTTTTGTTTGCGCTCAGTGATCCGATTGCTCCTGGTGAAGGAAGAGCAAGAGAGATCGAAGCCATCTCGGCGCAACTGGTTCCTGGAGTTATATTAATCGAGCCGCCGTTGATTTTCAGAGAGCTGGAATCGAGATATGAGAGATCGCTCGAGGTATCTCCTGCTTGGATAGAATAATTAAACTTCAAAGTTGATTCCAAAAAACCGCTTGCACCTGTTCTATAAGAAATTGATGAATAAGTTGCTTGCCGAAGGACTGCCCCCTCATTCAGAGAAAGTTCCAGTGACGGATCGCCCGATACTGCCACGCTCCCATCAAATACGACGGTAAGATTAAGAGTCTGTCCGGCATTATATGTACCATTTGCCTGGATGCCTGAGACATTTGTCACGCTATAGCTCGGACAAGCCTGACCACTCGCCGGTAATATTGCGATGAAAAAAAAGCCAGTCATAACAAAAAAGACTCGCCAAACCACTTTGCGATATTCAAGAGAAGTCATAAACTGCTATAAACTAAGTATATCGCAGGAATATTCTTGTAAGAAAAAAATATGTTGAAAACTTTTCTTATAAAAAATAAGTCTCCTCTCTTTTTTTTTCTGATTATTTTCTTCTTTAGTTGGGGCGTGTTTTTGCGTTTCTACAAGTTACAGGATCCTTCCCCATGGCTGGATGAAGGTTTTAGTGTTGTTGATGCTAATAACTTTCTTTATCTTAAGAAATTTAGTCTTCTCTCCGGCGCCCCTCGCTCCAATTATCTCTACGCCACTCTCTCCGCTCCTTTCCTTTCATTTTTTGGTAAAGACATCTATTGGTATCGTTTTATCCCTGCTCTTTTTGGTGCTCTTTTTCCTCTCCTTATTTTTTTTATTGTGCTTGATCTTTCCCGTCGCCGATTGCCCGCTCTTTTTGCTTGCGTATATGCCTCTTTTGCCTATTATGAAATAGCCTGGAGTCGGGAAGCCCGGGCATATACTCTTCTTCAATTCTTTCTTTTCCTTTCCTTTTATTTTTTATTAAAAAATAAAATTTCTTCAAAAAAAATCCTTTTCCTCTTATTAGCCTTCATCTCTTTTCTTCTTGCTTTCCTCTCCCAGCCTCTCGCCTTACTCGCTCTTCCCGCTATTCTTTATCTTACTCTTTGTGATGTGCCTTTTGCCTTTTATAAAAATATCTTGCTGGGAAAAAATAAAAAATATTTTTTCCTCGGATTAGGGATATTAATCACGGTTTTTTTTGGGGTTTTTCTTCCTTTCCTCCAAGATCTTTCCCTTGTCTTTCTCTTGCCACTCTCTATAAGTTTTTTAATCGCCAATTATTTCATCACTATCCTTCTCTCTACCTTCTATTTTTCTATTCCCTCAGAAAATCCTCAAGAAAAAAAATATGCTTTGGCATTTCTTATCCTCTTGCTAGCAAGCATTATTCTTTCATTACTTTTCCCCAGTTTTCACTATCGCTACCTTTTTGTCTTCACTCCTAGCCTTATTATTCTTAGCTCTCTGTTTCTTTCTCGATTTGCTTCATTCTACAAACGCTTTTTCTCTGTTTCTTTGTTAATTATTCTTGTAGCTTTTTTTACAAAAGAAATTATTTTCTTCCCTCAATCTAAATATCCTCTCGAATCCGATGCTTGGAGTACTATTTGGACCCGCTCTATGCAGCTTGTCACTCCTAAGCCTGATTTTGCCACCGCCTATGCCTTCATTAAAGAAAAAAAACAGCCTCATGACCGTATTATTTCTGCCTATCCTATGTTTTCTCAGTACTACCTTAATGATCCAGGTTTTTGGCTTAAATTTGACTACCTTGGGACTGTTCACGGTCAAGGAGACGTCTATATAGATAAGACTACCGGCAAAGAAGCCTATGTGGGCGCGGAAGTCATTCACTCCGCTGCTGGCCTTTTGGAAATTATCTCCGCTTTTTCTGGTTTTATTGTGTATGATGAATTTTCCCGCAGAAATCGCCTCAGTCCCGCTCTTCTTGAATTTATTGAGACTAATCTCCCCAAAGTCTTTGAAAAGAGCGATAATGAACTGGACCGAATCTATGTCTATCGCTTCCCAAGGTAAAAAAATCCTCATTCTTCATAAGGGCCTTGCTGATTATCGTTTGCCTCTTTTTTCGCTTTTGCAAAAAAATTTTGGTTCTCGTTTGGAATTTTGGATATTTGGCATCCCAAATTTTAAAAGACAAATTCATTCGGTTAAAACATTTTCCTCCTTTATTCCATTGCCTATCTTGAAATTTTCCTGGGGCATACTCCCGGCTTTATTTCGCATTGGCACCTATGATCAAGTGGTGCTAATGGGCGCTCATTCCCTTGAAATTTTTTTTGTTTTTTTTGCCGCCCGTCTCAGAGGAATCCCTATTATTTTTTTTACTGAGACCTGGGATTATCCTTCTCGCTCTCCCCGAATTCTTTTCTATCAATTGCTTTTTGGCTTCATCGCGCTCCGGTCTGATTTTTGCCTCTATCCCGGCAGGGAAGTCCGAGACTTTTATCTCCGTCTGGGCATCTCTTCAAATCATCTCCTCTTTGCTCCTAATAGCGTCCATCCCAAGCTTTGCCCCGCCGCAGCCTCACTGGAAGGGATCTCTTCAGAGAGGAAAAAAATTCTTATTCTCGCCCGCCTCATTCCCCTTAAAAATATTGCTTTAGGGATTCGTGCCGTGGAGCTTCTAAAAGACCCTAACGTATCCCTTGCTATTGCTTATAGTAAAAAAAATCTCATCTATGCTGCTTATTGTCGTTTTCTTGCTCGGCGCGTACCCTCTATTTCTTTTATAGCCATAAAGACTTCAGAAGAAAAATGCACTCTTTTCTCCTCTGCTGATCTTTTTCTTCTTCCTTCCCGTCATTTCTTGGGTCGGCGGGATGTCTGGGGTTTTGTTTTAAATGAATTTCTGCCTTTTGATAAACCTCTTATTGCTACTGGCAAAGTTGGCGCCGCCGGCGATCTTATAATAAATGGTAAAAATGGTTATGCCACCGAAGATCTTTCTCCTAGAGCTCTCGCTCGGCTTATAAAACGTGCCTTTGCTCTTCCACTTAATGAAGTACGAAAGACCAATCAATTTCTTCTGAAAAAATACAGCCCCGAAAGACAGTTTTCTGCTTTTAAATATGCTCTTACCAGTAATAATGACTAAAAAGCCTTCTATCTTGTTTATTTCCCCTTATGTTTTGCCTTCCCCCGGCGCTTGTTCTAATAGAGTGAGTAACATTACAAATGCTATAAAAAAATTTTTCTCTATGACCATTCTCACGGTAGGTGATACAGCCGAATATAGAGATAAAGAAATTTCAGTCTATGTTCGTCCCCTGAAAAAAAAAGTTCTTTCGCTATTAGCACAAAAATCTGATGAAAAAATAATAGAAGAAGTGGCAAAAGAATGCGGTGCCGAAATAATCTATGTAACCATTCCTAATATTCTTATTGCTTTTCGCGCCGCCGCTGTCGCTAAAAAATTAAAGATCAAATTTTTTCTTGATGTTCGTGATCAGCTTGCTTCTTTTGGGATAAAGCGCGCTCTCTATCTTCCTCTTGAAAGAAAAGTCTTTCGCTCGGCCGAAAAATTGACTTTCACTAATCCTTTTCTTCTTGACCACTATCGAAAAAAATACCAGCTTGATCCCCAAAAATGCTCTTTTTTTCTATCCGGTTTTCCACCTAATCCACCTCTTAAGCAAAAGAAAAAATCTTCTCTTCGCTTTGATCTTATTCATTATGGCAACATTAATGATTCTCGTGACCCAGAGTTTTTTTTGCCGATAATAGGCTCTCTCTTGGAAAGCATTTCCGATCTTCGAGTAGCATTCGTAGGCTTTAATGAACTGGAGCCAAAAATAGTCGCCTTCCTGGAAATGCTTGCTCAAAAATTTGGCGATCGGGTCTATCTTGAATCCGCCTCCTCGCCTCTTATCTCTGAGCGTCATTTTATAAATGCCCGGATTGGCTTAGTGTCAGTAAAAAGTGGAGGGCTCTATGATACTATGTTTCCTGCCAAGATATTTGACTATATTAAGTATGGTATTCCTACTCTGGCGATCTGTGATGATAAAGAGCTGGCTATAGAAGGTTTTTTTTCGATTTTTCCCTGTGGTCATATTGAGCGTGATCCTGAAAAAATCTATATCTTTACTCGTTGGCTTCGTGAAGATCAAAAATCTTGGCAGAAGTGGCATGCTCTTATCCTTAAATCCAGTAAATACTTTTCTCCGGACATTTGTCTCAAAGACATGTATTCTTTTCTGCTCCGCTAATCTCTATGCTTCATTGGATAAAAAAGAATGAGTTATTTGTTGGTTTTTCTGATTCTCTCATAGAGAAGTTTTTTAAGTTTCTTTCCATCTCTTTAATCCTTGTCTTCTTTGGTCTGAATGCTTTTTCTGCTTTTGCTGTTTCGGGAGTGATTATTAGTCTTTTCCTTTCTTTGCTTTTCATCCTTCCTGAATCCGGTGTTTTAGATAAAGAAGGGAGTCAATTTCATAAGCCCTATGCCTTCTTTATTTTTTTTCTAATAAAACTCTGCTTTGGCTCCCTTCTCTTTTTTTTGCTTTCTTATTTTACTTTTCCAAATCTTCCTTTTATAAAAGAAATCTTTTTCTCTCTCGCTCTTTCCCGTCTTTTCGAACAAGGCCAATCGCTTATGAGTAGTCTCTTTTTCTATGCGGGCCAAGGACGCTTCTCTCTCCGCTTCTCATTCTTTTATGGCCTAAGTAAACTCTTCTCCCTTTTCTTTTTCGGCTGGGTAGGAAGCTTTATTTTCTTTATTTATTCTCTCCCTCTTCTTTCTGCTTTTTTTTGCTTTTCCGCTTTTATCTTCTACAAAAGAAATAATTCTTACGAAATTATTCCGCTATCTCACCTTATAAAAAATCCCTTTTTTTTCCTTACTCCTTTTTCTCTTTATAATCATCTCTTAGGCCTCATGAATAATTTTCTCACCTCTGCCGATCTTCTCTTTATTTCTTTTATAAAGCCTTCCGCCGCCCCGATCTACGCCGTGGCCCTCTCTTTTGCTAATTACGCCGGCATTCTTCCCAAGAGTCTAATAAAAAATAGTTTATTTATTCTTGCCAAAAGAAAAAATACCTCTGAATTCCAGCTTTATGAGAAAATAAATATGTTTTTTAGTCTTCTCTCGTGTATCGGAGTGGGAAGTATTTCCTACCTTTTCCTTTCCCTTACACTTCCTCAGGCGGCCCTTAATGAAACTCTTATTATTTTTTCCCTGCTTCTTGTGGCGGTAAGCCTGCAAAATATAGCTCGACCTCATTTTTTACATAATCTTCTTATCCTTCCTATAGAAAAACTTTTTTTCTTCTACCATGCCCCCCTATTTTTTCTGGGAGCCGCTCTTTTTTTAGTCGGCGGTTTTCTTGGTGCGCTTCCTCTTGCCTTGCTTAATATTCTTCTCTTTTCCGTCTTCTATCTTATCTATGCGTTTCTTAGAAAATAGCTCTTGTTGTCTTCGCATAACTATACCTCCTGCTATTTTCCTCTCCTTTTTTTATTATGACTCTCCTTTTTTCCTCGTTGCCCGCGAGCTCTTCTAATCCTTTTTGAAGCGAAGAGGTATCTCTCGGATCAATAAAAATAGCTCCTTCTCCGGCCGTCTCCCGGAGCTCCGGAATCTCTGAAGTCAAGACCGGTACTTTTAATTTCTGCGCTTCAAGAATTGGCAAACCCACTCCTTCAAGGAGAGAGGGATAAGTCACTCCTCTTGCTTCCGCCATTATTGAATAAAGTTCTTCGTCGGAAAGAAATGGCAAGAACTGCGCTCGTCCCTCTCCTTTTTCCTGAATATATTTTTTAATTTTTTCTTTATCCTCGCCCCACCCCCGTCCGCCGGTAAGATAGAGATGGTGGAGAGGGAGTGAAGCGGCAAGAAATGCCTCTACCAATCTCGGGATATTTTTTCGAGGGGAGATTGATCCTGGATAAAGAAAATAGGGCTTAATAAGGGAGTATTTCTTTAGAATATCCTTTCTTTTCTCTTCTTCTGGTAGCCATACTCGTATTCCGGGTGCTGCTACCCGTATTTTTTTTATCACTGCCGGGTATTTTCTCTCAATCATCTTTTTGGTTGTTTCTGATACTGCTAGTATTAGCTTGGCGCGCGTAAGACTTAATCTCAGAAAAAGCCGTGCGTAGAGCCGATCAAAAAATGGATATGCTTTTCCACGAGCTACTGGCGAAAAATATCCTAAGTCATGAACAAGCACCATCTTCTTCTGAGGTAATAAAAAGTGAAGAGGGGGAATAATATTCTTGGTATAGAATAGTATTGCTCGAGGGTAGAAGAGGAGAAGGAAAAAGCTGTAGCCAAAATCAAAAAAAATCCGGTTAGCAAACGGCAAAAGAAAAATTTTTATTTTTTTTGCTTTATAGGCAAGTCGCTTTGAATCGGTGATAAGGACATAGTGGTCCGCATTTTGCTCTTTCTCTATCTCCTCGATAAGCCCGGTTATGTAGCGCTCCACGCCATTGCCTGTCATATTGCGAGCCAGAATAATTTTTCTCATAGAATTACATAATGGTTTCCGAAAGAGTAGTAAGCCATTTTCGAGAAACTATTTTTATATCTTGTTTCCTTGCCGCCTCTCGGCTTTTCTTTGCTCCTTCTTTCCATAAAGAATCATCGCTAAAAAATTTTTGTATTTGGTCAGCAATTGCCTGAGGGTTTCGAAAAGGGACGAATCGCGCATGCGGAAAAAGTCTCTCCGAGTCTCCCGTCTTGGTGATGATAAGTGGAAGTCCGGAAGCGCCGGCTTCAAGGAGTGCATTGCTCATCCCTTCTCGTTTAGAAACAAGAATGAATAGATCCGCTTTCCGGAAAATATCCGGCATTCTTTCGTGCGCCACTTTACCCAGGAAATTTACTTGCCTTTCTATTCCTAATTTTGCTGCAAGTTTTTTTAATCGTTCCTCCTCCTTTCCTTCGCCAGTAATACGTAATTGAGCTCGCCCTCCTTCTTTAAGAAAAAAGGAAAAAGCCAAAATTATTGATCCTAGATCTTTATGTGGAGTGAGTCGAGCCGTAGTCAGAATCACCTTTTCTTCTTTCAACTCTTTTTTTTCTTCTGGATAAAAAAAATCAGTTTGCACCCCATTCTCTATTACGGTTCTTTTTTCTGCCGGAGCGTAAGGCGTGATAAGAGAAAGAAGGTCATAGGAATTTGCAACTACTTTGCTAGCTTTACTGTAGGCTAATCGTGATAAAAATCTTCCCAAGAAGATATCAAAAAGAAAAAAAGAATTTCGGTAAAAAGGCGCGTCCGATCCTCGGACCGCGATCACATGCTTTATTTTTTGTTTTTGGAAAATATTTCCCGCCACGATCGCTGTTGGATAAGTGAAAAAACTAATTGCGACATCAAATGATTTTTCCTGAAGAATCTGAGGTAAGTATCGCCGTAGTCCTTTAGCGAAGAAAAAAAGCTGGAGAAAGATATTCGCATCTTTTTTTACCCCTGGAAGAAGATAAAGGAGGGGAGTCGTCTCTATTTTTCGAAGATCTTTTTCTATTCCTCGGGTGATTATCGTCACTTCATTTCCCAGTTTTACCAACTCTTCGGCAAGGTTTTTGCAAAAGACACCCGCCCCGCCTCCTAGAGGCGGATATTCTGGATTAAGAATAAGGATTTTCACCCCTTGATTGTGGGTTTTTTAGCGCATTGTTGCAATAAAACCAATGTGGTATAACTAAGGCATGGATACACGAATCAAAAATATAATTGGAATTGCTTCATTTTTTGCTATTCTTTTTGTTATTTGGGGGACTTACTCCTACATGACTACGTATCGTCTTATGAGTCCTCGGACTTTTTCTGTTTCTGGAGAGGGTAAGGTGGTGGCTATCCCGGATATTGCTAAGTTTACCTATACTATCATCACTGAAGGTGATAAAAACCTCGCTTCTTCCCAAGAGATAAATGCTAAGCAGTCAGAAAAAGTGAACGCTTTTCTGAAGAATGGCAGTGTAAAGAAAGAGGATATTCGTACCGCCTCATATAATGTAGAGCCTCGCTATAAGTACTATGATTGCATTGTTCGACCTCAGCCGGCCATATATCCGGGTAGTGTCGTTACTTCCTCTTCTGCTTGTCTTCCCCCGGAAATTATTGGCTACACCGTAAGTATTACTACTGAAGTAAAAGTAAGAGATCTTGCTAAAGTCGGCGACCTTCTTTCAGGTACCGTTAAAAATGGCGCTAACTCCGTCTCTCAGCTCACTTTCAGTCTCGATGATCCTGATAATGCACAAAATAAAGCTCGCGCCGAAGCGGTTGCAAAGGCTCGTGCTAAGGCTATCGCTGTCGCCAAGGCCGGCGGTTTCCGTCTTGGAAAGCTCATTTCTATCAACGAAGGATATGCAGGACCTTATTACGGCCGGACCTATGCAGAAAAAGCCGTTACCTTTGATGCTATGGGCAGTATGCCCGCCCCCGTTCCTGCAATCGAAGCGGGTTCGAAAGATGTTATTGTAAACATTAATCTCCAGTACGAAATTCGTTAAAAAATAAAAATTGATCGTGAAAAAACCGCGAGGGGACGCGGTTTTTTGATAATCCATCTATTTTATAATTATAGCACCTAAAACGCTCATTGTCAATAATTTAAAAATAAGGTATAAAGAAGAATGCTTTTTGAAGAAGGAAAGGTGTATGCGATAAACAAACCGAAAGGAATCTCTTCTTTTCAAGTTATTCGGCAATTAAAGAAGATTTCTGGTATTTTGCGTATTGGTCACGCCGGAACTCTTGATCCTTTGGCCTCCGGCGTCCTTGTTGTCGCTGTCGGTCGTGCCGCCACTAAGACTATTTCTTCGCTCATGGCGGAAGATAAGGTTTATCTAGCTACTCTTCGTTTAGGTGCTACAAGTAGTACTGATGATGATGAGGGAGAAAAAACTCTCGTCTCAGACCGCATACCCAATCTCGCTGAAATACAGAATGCACTCCCTACGTTTATTGGTACGATCGCGCAAGTTCCACCTGTTTTCTCCGCTATCAAAGTTTCTGGAAAAAGATCTTATGCGCTTGCTCGTAAGGGTGTGGCTATTAATCTTTCTCCTCGTCCCGTCACTATCTATGCTATTGATCTTATTAGCTACGACTATCCCACTCTCCTTCTGCGTATTCATTGTGGGAAAGGTGTTTATATCCGCTCTCTTGCTCGAGATTTGGGAGTTTCCTTAAAAATAGGTGCTTATCTCACTGATCTTGTTCGCGAACGTGTTGGTCCCTATACTCTGGAAAATTCTCTCACTCTTCCACCCTCTTAATCGCTTTTAGCCCATGTATATTTCTTTTCCTTTTTCCCTAAAATATTGCATATGAGATATTTTTAGGGAAGATATCTTAGTAACTTTTTTGTAGATATTTTTTTATCTCTTTTTTTCCTCCTCTCACCTTCTTTCCGGGATTAAAAATACTAAGTGGATCAAAGATCCGTTTCACTTCGGAAAATAATTGAATCATTTTTTTTGAAAACATAAGTGGTAAATATGGCGTCCTGATAATCCCATCATTATGTTCGGCTGACATTGATCCTTTGTAAGAAAAAATAAGTTTATAGACTTGTTTTTGTAATTTTTCAATTATCTTGCCATCTCCTATCTCCTTTTCGCTCATAAGTGGAATAATATGAAAGTTTCCATCGCCAATATGCCCTACGATCGTATATTCGAGCGTATATCTCCCTAAGATAGTAAGTAACTTTGGTAAAAACTCCGGAAGATATTCCGGGGCAACAATAATATCGTCAATAAATGGTGCGGTTCTCTTACCCTTTACTCGTTGACGCAAGAGATTGAAGCTTTCCCGTCGTACTGCAAAATACTTTTCTGTATCTTGGCTATTAGTAGTCATCCGTACCAAAATATTCTCGCGCTTTAAAGCTTCTAAAGCTTCTTTCGCTTTCTTTTCTGCCTCTTCTTGAGTTACGGCGGTAAATTCTGCGAGGAGCACCTGGCGTGGCACCCCTCCATTTTTGAGAATCATGAAAGCTTCAGGAAGAAATGCCAACCCAAAACGAATAAACATATAGCGCATTCCTAGGCGAAGAGTATGATCATCAAATGCTTCAAAAGTTTCTGGGTCAAATCTTTTTACCGTCGTAATAATTCTTGGCAAATCCTTAAATTCATTAAGGAAAATGACGACAAGCGCTTGGCCCTTCTGAATTGATTCGAGGCGCATCGTTGCTTCTGTCATGAGCCCCAGAGTTCCCTGTGCTCCGCAGAATAATCGCATTAAGTTAAAGTATTTTCCGTCCCAAATATCCCAAAGAGCGTATCCCGAGGAATTTTTTGATACTTGCGGCCGGGCCGCTTCAATCTCTCGATGATTCTTAAGAAGAAGTTGAAATATCTTTCGTGTTGCTTCTCCTAAGAAATTATTTTGCTCCATTACTTTTTTCAGTTTTTTAAGATCCCATTTAGCGAGAGCATACTCTTTTCCATCAGCGAGGATTACTTTCATCTCTTCAATATAGTCGGCTGTCTTCCCATAACGCAGAGTCTTTTCCCCCCCCGAATTATTAGCCACCATCCCTCCTAAAGCGCAAATCTCTAGAGAGGCTGGATATGAGGGTAAATATTTTCCTTTCTTTTTGGTTATTCTATTAAAATTTCTAAAATATACTCCTGGCTCAACTACAATCTTGTTTCCTTTTACTTTTCCTATAGCCGTAAAATGTTCAAGAAAATCAACCACAATTCCGGTAGTGAGCGGTCCCCCAGTCATATCTGTTCCCGCCGCTCGAGCTGTGAGAGAAAGCTCTTTTTTTGAAGGATTATCTTTTTTAAGTGCTGCTACTTTTTTAACTAATAACGCCAGTTCTTTAGAGTTCCTAGGCTTTGCTATGTACTGAGGGACGACTGTAAAAAGACTGGTGTCTTTAGTATAAAGGCTATCTTTTTCTTGAAACCTATCGATAAAACTTCCACAGTCTTTTTCTAGTTGTGTAAAAATATTTATTCTCTTCATTCTCCTTTATTCTACCCTAGAGCTGATTCTTTCCTGATGTGAATAAAATAAAAACACCCGTTGATGGGTGTTTTTATTAGCAACAAGCTACCACGAGTTACTAATAGGTAGAGGGAGCAGCACTTTCTGTAGAGGGAGCAGCATTTTCTACTGTGGGTTGCTGTGTCTCTTCGGTCGCCACCGGCTGCCCCTCAGTAGGAGTAGTGTTGGTCGTGCCGCTCATGAAGTACCAGATGCCGCCAATGACGGCGATCAAAACAATTATCCAAATTAAAGCCTTCATAGTTCTTATTTATTTTTTACGACTGATAATAAAGTATACTCTTGCTTTCTCTCTAGAGTCAACTAAAGAAAATGAGTAAATCCATTCTTCAGTAAGATAATTAACGAACAAATATCCGCTCTACGATGACTGGCGCAAGAGGGATGTCATTTGTTCCCGTCTTCACTTTTGAGATAGCATCTGCTATCTCTATTCCTTTCACTACTTCTCCAAAGACTGTGTGTGAACTGCTAAGCGGCGGCTTATCATAATCCAGACCAATGTTATCTATTACATTGATAAAAAATTGCGATCCGCCAGAATTAGGCTGTCCAGTATTAGCCATAGCAATTGTCCCGCGCACATTTGATAAGCCTTCTACAAACTCGTCAGCAATTGTATAATCTGGACCCCCCCGTCCATAATGGGAAGTATTATCTTCTCTACTTGTAGGATCTCCTCCTTGGATCATGAAGCGGGGGATTACTCTATGGAATTTCGTTTTGTCATAAAATCCCGAAAGAGCCAACGTTCGAAAATTTTTCACAGTAATGGGCGTCTTGTCATCATAGAGTTTTATAGCAATATCTCCGAGATTGGTCCGAATAAGGGCATTCGCCTCTTCTGGAGCCTCCATCGGGAACTCTGCCTTCATTAATTCCTCTGTTTGATTTTTTGTTTCCATAGTTTGTTTAGGAATAGAAGTCTCGGCTTGGACCTCTTCTTGCGTCTTTGTTTCCCGAGGAGATATTGGAGTAATAAGTGCGTATCCAATAAAGAAAATTCCAATAAGAATGACTAAAGAGAAGAGGATGACAAAAAAATTCTTCATTTTTTTTGGTTTTCTAGTCTAGAATTAGAAGCTTAATAGCTTCCAATTCCGTTTATGTCCGTTGCCGAGATGTCTGCGTTGATAGCTTCAATGGAGTCTGACGAGCGCACGTTCCTAAGCTCATCCTTTTTCGCGTCATTTCCCAAGACTTCTATCGCATCAGCCTTAAGTGCTGCTCTTTCTTCAGTGGTGAGCTCAATATTCGCCTCTTCATTAATTGAGATGGGAGTCGGCGTCTCTATTTCTTGTTGAGCCTGATCCGGCTCTTTTTCTGGAAGAGTATCGCTATCATTTCGACCGCTCCACATTGTGAAAAAAGCAGCGATTACGATAAGTGCTACGATTCCATAGGCAAGGACTGTTTTATTCATGGTAAGTATTCTTTGATAATTATTATTTTAATTTGACGACGGAGTGGAAGCGGCTGGCTTCTCGTTGTGAAGCGCTTTCATATTTTCGGTAAGTGTCTTCAATTGTTCTTTTATATCTTTTCCGCTTTCTTCCAATTTTTCTACTGCCATTCTGATTTCTTTTTTTACGGCTTCTTTTTCACCCTGTTCGATGATTACTATTGCTTTGCTTTTAAATTCTTCCAAAAGCTTCGAAAGACCTTCTTTTTTTACCTTAATATCTGTGAGACTTTGCTCCAGCGCGCTCGTATCCTTTCCTTCCTCTTTTATTTTTAAAAATTGGGATTCAATTCGCTCGATGATATTAGAGTATCGGGCATCTAACGCTCGAAATCGGTTGGTGACTACACTGACCCGGGAAAAAGCGTTAATTCTCCGTGCTCGTTCTTTTACATCCTTCACTTTCTCACGAAACGCGCTCACTGTGCCATCTCTCTTTTTTTGAAATTCTTCTCGCTTATTTTTATTTTCTTTCCGAAGTTTATCGGCATTTGCCTTCATCTCTTCTTTTATTTTTATCCGTTCTGAGGGGCTTGCCGTCTTCAGTCTTTCCTTATCCGCTTTTTTATCTACCTCTGCCGCTTCTCGCTTTGCTTGAATTTCTTCTTTGAGATCTTTTCGAGCTTCTTTGAGATCTTTTTGAGCTTCTTTGAAATCTTCTCGATAATCCGCTCGTTCTTGCTTTAGTCCTTTTCGCAAATCTTTTTTCATTTCTTGAGAAGGGACATTATTCTGAGCAAGGGCAGGGAGAGTAATAAGACCAAAACCTACCGCTGCAACTATTATTATCTTTTTCATTTTTATAAATATAATTGCCGAAAAAATTCGGTGAATCGATTATAGCACGCAAGTTTTTCCTGTGAAGTTGACATTCTTTCTTTTTACATTTGTAATCTTCTCCAGCTTTTAATCCTTATTGAATTAATAAAAATAAAAATATGAATAATTCTTCTTCAAATTACACTAGCCATCCTTATCCTTTTGGCTGTGATCGGTGCTGACTTCTTTCTTCTGAAGAAAGATCTGAATACTGACACTCATAATCGCTCAAGCACTCCTCCCGTTGAGGGAAAAAAGACAAGCGCCTACTATCTCCTAACAGTGACCGCCAACAGGACAACTCCCAGAAACATCGTCAAGCTCATGACTGGGATGGTGACATACCCCCACTCCACAAAATACCTCTCCGTGCACGCCACTCCACTTTTCGGATTGCAGATAGTAATCAAGTCTTTCAAAAGAAATAAATCGGTTTGAAGGAGTGAGTGATAAAAAGAGATCATGCTCCCCCCTATTCCCAGGGCAAAAATAGGCGGCCAAATTTCCTTCCGGCTCCTAGGCGAAAGTAAAGCCACTATCGACAAAGGAAAGATGGGGTAGAGGAGCCACCGCTCCAAATTACACAGTACGCACGGCGCAAAGCTCATCACCTCGCTGTAAAAAAGACTTCCTATAATCCCAGCAAGGGAAAGAATTATCATAGCCCAAAAAAATAGTGATTCAGAAATAGTAATTCCTTTTTTTCCGCTGATAATAAAAAGCGCCAACGCAAATAGTCCAATATTGAGCGCCACCGTCATCGCCGGCAACAAAAGAGAAAGAAAATTCACCATAGTAAGAGAAATAACGACTATAAAGGCTGATTATTAATTATTGGGGTAAAGTGCAGTCTGTCTTTTGCGCAAGAATTTCTGTACTTGCAAGGCCCGACACCGCCGTCCCGTCGGCAAACTTCCATGTCGGATACCCGTCTACCCGTTCATCGAGGCAGACCTGGAGCTTTCCTCGTCCATCCGCCGTCGAGCATTCCACATATGGGAGGTACTTCGCCGATCGGCCAAACACCTTCTTCTGATCCTGACAGTGTGGGCACCAGAAAGCGCCATAAAATTTTGCCCCTTTTTCTCCCAAGCATTGAGCAAAGCTGTCGAGCTTGTCTGGTAAGCTTTCAGTATATTTTTGATATCCGATCAATCCTCCCACGAGGAGGAGAAAAATCACCCCAATAATCAAAACCGTTTTATTGCTCATAAGAAGATATGTCTAAGACGCTTGTGGATAACAGTTATATTTTTACAAAATAATTCTTTACACTAAATTATATAGCAAATATTATTAAATTACAATCCATCCTTATGGCGAAAAAACAAAAAAAGAAAGCCAATCTCTCCCGCTTTCTCCTCTCTGCCCTTGGCATCGTCGTCCTCCTTATTATCTTTTCCTCCACCCAGACTCAACCTAATCCTCAAGCATCCACTGATAAGCCGTATATTCTTTCTCTTGATTGTAAATATAAACTAAATGACAAACTAATTTCTGGCCAACTAACTTACGTTAAAACAGACAAAACGGTACTTCATAAGTGTATAAAAATGAAATATGACCAAAAAAATCAAACCGTTAAATTTTGGGATCAGAAATACGCGTGCCATAATAATACAAACGAGAGCGGACAAGACAGAAAAAAGAGATGTAAAAAAGCGTCAGGAGATTATCGTTGGTATGATTCAACGGGGAACAAAAATTGCCATATCCCCATTAAGACAAAGGAAGAATGTGATTCTAAAAAATCTCTGGGATGTGTTTTAAACGGCGGGGAATGTAAATTAGATTGTAATAGTCTAAAGACAATAAAGGATTGTGAAGGCGCCAAAGCGGAATCCACAAAAAATACTTCTTTCTGTAAGGCAAAAACAAAGACTATCAGTGATTATGAAAGAATATGTAGACCTTTGAGTTATTTTAAATGTGAAGAATTGACCACAAGTAACTGTACTAAAGAGGAAAATAGGTGTGATTTGGTGAATAATAATTCCACCCGCGGGGGCGCTATATTGTGGGAATCTACTCAAAACTCAAAATGTGTCACTAATGAATGCAAAATGGTCAATCTCAGAAAAGTGCAGTGCAAAGCTCTACAAGGTTGTTCGCTAGAAAATACATGCACAAAAACAAAGGGTCCTAATGGTAAACCCTGTATTTGGGAAGAAAATTCGTGTAAAGAAGATTCCCCAAGTGGCGACGGCAACACGGGCAACACGGGCAACACGGGCAACACGGGCAACACGGGCAACACGGGCAACACGGGCAACACGGGCAACACGGGCAACACGGGCAACACGGGCAACACGGGCAA